>Ga0180433_10000038_pt1 | contig 199158 bp, 151 predicted proteins | sample SS_ome_8_FD_132980 | JGI IMG/M metagenome (GOLD analysis project Ga0180433, IMG submission 132980) | Hypersaline lake sediment archaeal communities from the Salton Sea, California, USA - SS_1_D_1 metaG | ecosystem: Environmental > Aquatic > Non-marine Saline and Alkaline > Hypersaline >...
ACATTAAGAACATGACGTAGATTTTGGGCATATGGCCCGTAAAGAGCTCTGGTATAATTCAATCTGAGATTCTCGCCAGATTCTTGCATAAAATACATGAGTTTGTGGATCTCAAGAAGGCTTATAGATGGGTCCATAACTGCTTTCAAATAGCGATTCATTAATCCCAACAATGCCGCCCGACCAACAGTCATTCTTGGTGACTTTTTTTCTTTGACCATCACCTCTGCAACCGGTGCCCCAACAGGCTTATATAACAATACGTGCACATCCGGCAAAGTATGAAATGCTCTTTCAATTATCTGCTTGACCTGTGTCCAATCCAAGCCGCCAAGGCCACAACCTAATGGAGGAATGGCGATGGATCGAATATTACGCTTACTTACTTCCTGCACCAAGGCTTCCAAACCAGACTCTATGTCTTCGATTTTACTTTTCCCTTTCCAATGCCTTTTGGTCGGAAAATTAATCACATACCTTGGGTTTTGAAAGCGATTCAGATCGTAGACAAACATCATGCCTGGATGAAGTTGTTTTTTATCGCAAGTTGATTTGTATGCCTTGAAGTTCTCCGGAAAAGCTTTGCGAAACTGTAGGGCAATTCCTCTGCCCATAACACCCACACAATTAACGGTGTTTACCAAGGCTTCGGCATCGGCCTTGAGTATGTCTCCTTTGATTAACTGTAACATTATTACCTCTAAGCCTAATGAATATTCAATAATACCATTCTTTTTCAACACTTACTTCAAGCGAAGGCGTGTCTCCAAGCTTATCGATTACTCGATCTCTAATACGATTATTACAGACACCGATCTTTTCCACAAATCCCAATGGAAATGATTCATAAATAAGGAACTCTGCTTGTTTGTATTCTTGGATAGCTGCATCACACCAATCGGTAGCCTCTACAGCAGACCAATTTATTACATCGTTTAATTGGCTCAAGTCGTCGTAGAATTGCGCGGCACGTGTTCCTGCATTTATATCCGAAAAAGCCCATCGAATATTTTTTTCATTTGCCCATTGGATCGCAGTCTCTAAATCTGCTTGCAAATGCAAAATTGGACCCTGTCCGCCACGATAACTTAGATCGGGATGATTTCCCATGTACAATATATAAAGCATTATAGAGCGAGGACAAAAATAGAACGGTACATACTCACCCACCATAGTATCGCTATGACATTTTACATCAAGCTCTTCAAGCCGCCGCCTTTTAATCTCCGACATGCCAACTATTTCACAATCCAGTCCGAACTCCAGACGTTTCGAATCGGACCACAACATTTTGTCATTAAGAATGTTGTTAAGGTTCTGTATATGGGTAATATGATATATCTTCGGTTTTTTTGGCATCTTCACCATATATATAATTGGGATCGTTGTAGAAAGCTATGACCAAGTCTGCTACTCCAAAAAAATTTGACACCACATATATCAAGACTCGCATAATATATCCTTGCTAAGGTCAATTAATCATTACCATCAGCAAAGGCTACGATGTTTTACGCTACGATAATTATTCCTATTCGTTCTCCCACAGAATAAAAATATCATGCTCGTTAAGCTTAAGCATATCACACTTGAGTCTATTTGTCACATATTTTCTGGTATTTATTGACCTACACGTCTACTTATCTAAGCCCGAAGGGCTACTTTGCGTGGATTTGGAAAATCTTCTTGGCGTCTGGTTCGCGGGTACGGTATGATACACATCCATACTTCTTTAGGAGAAAATGTGACAAATGGTCAGACGAAAGATATTTCCAACGCTTGTAATGTTCGCAGCTTTGCTCGGTTCATTCTTCGAAATGGGCTCTGTAGGATGGGCCTCAAACAAAACCGGTGGGGCAAGCCCCACCCTACAATTATATCCTTATCGGTGGGTTTATGTATCGCGGTCGCTCAATCGAGACAGGGATGTCGTCGATATCAAGAACATCATCAAGACCGCCTCGGAATCCGGGCTGAACGGCATGGTTCTGGCAGCGGGGCTCGACAGGCTTCAGGGGCGCAGCCAGGAATACCTCAACAGACTTAAGCAGGTCAGGCAACTCTGCAAGCAGCAGAATTTCGAGATCATTCCAATCGTTCTATCAGTCGGATACGGCGGCTCGATACTCTCCGAAGACAAGAACCTGGCGGCGGGCCTGCCGGTAAAAGACGCCCTGTTCTTAGTTCAAAACAATCAGGCCCGCTTCATCCCAGGGATTACGGCAAAGATAATGAATCCGGGATTCGAGCAGTACGAGGGCAACAGTCTCAAAGGATACAACTTCCACGACCGGCCCGGCGTGGTTTCGTTCATAGATACCACAGTTTTCAGCAGCGGCAGCGCTTCGCTGCGGTTCGAGAGCTTCGGCAACTACGAGCACGGCCACGCACGGGTTATGCAGGAAATAAACGTCGATCCGCAGAGATGCTACCGGGTAAGCTGCACGGTCCGGACCGACTCGCTCCAGCCGGAAGGGGCATTCCGTGTTATGGTACTTAGCCCGGACGGACGCAACCTCGCACCCTGGGACCCGAGGGTGCCCTCAACTTCCGATTGGCGCGAGATCACGATGGGTTTCAACAGTCTGGACTATGACAGAGTAAGAATCTATCTCGGCGCGTGGGGCGGGCAATCGGGCCGGTTCTGGATCGACGAGCTGAAAGTCGAAGAGGTCGGACTGCTGAACGTCCTGAGGCGTCCCGGCACACCCGTGACGGTGCAGGATGAGCAGACTGGCCTAGTCTATAAGGAGGGCAAAGATTACGCCCCGATAGCGGACCCTCAGTTGAACTTTCGCTTCGATCATGAGCCCGTGGCAATCGAGATACCGCCGGGCAGCAAAATCAGAGACGGCCGGCGTCTGAGAGTAAGCTACTATCACGGCATGGCAATCAACAGGGGACAGGTGACTGCCTGCATGTCCGAGCCGAAAGTCTATGAAATCTGGGACAGGCAAATCAGGCTCCTGCACGAGATACTCGCGCCGGACAGGTATCTTTTGAGCATGGACGAAATAAGGGCCGGCGGATCCTGTCGGGCCTGCAAAGAACGCAACATGACCATGGCGCAGATACTCGGCGACTGCATTACCGAACAGGTTCGGATAATCCGAAGCGTAAATCCGGCGGCGGAGATTTTAATCTGGTCGGACATGCTCGATCCGAACCACAACGCCCGCGCCGATTATTATCTGGTCGACGGCGACTTTTCCGGGTCGTGGAAATACATCCCCGAAGACCTCGTGATTGTATGCTGGTATTACGACAAGCGTGCCGAGAGCCTCGCATTCTTCTCCTCGCTGGGCTTTAGGACTCTCGCAGGCGCTTACTACGACGGCGATACCCTGGACAACCCCAGCGGATGGCTCGACGTCCTTCAGGCCACGCCCGGGGCCAGCGGAATTATGTACACGACCTGGCGCAATAAATACGACCTTCTGGCGCCGTTCGGCAGTCTCGTTACCGAGCGGGGCAGATTGAGATAAAAATCGTAGGGTGGGGCTCTGCCCCACACTACCGTTGCTATAGGAAGACAGGCTTATGCAACAATTCGACTTCTCGGAAAACGGTCTGAAAAAGAGGCAGAAATTCCTTTGGATTATGGTTCTCGTATCCGGGCCATGTATTTTCTTGCTGATAAAGTTAACCTACGATTTCAAAACGAGTATACTTGTTACAGCCTGTGCCATTACGACGATTATGGCACTGACTTTGCTTACTGTACAAATGCGTATGATGAAAAAGAGCATGCGAGCAATGAGAGTGCTTGTCGAGGACGTCAGAATTGTGAAACACCACAACGGAGGTGAGCAGAGCATAGCTTGGGAAGATGTTGTCGGCGTCGACGTTACAGAGAATCCACAGGGAGACTGCGTTCACATCAAGGTACGGAGCAAAGAAAATAAATCGATCCATTTACGGGATTTCGAGAGGATGTGTGAAATTGCCGAGTTGATCCGTCAGAACGTATCGGATCATGTCACAGTAGAAACCAAAAGAAGGAAGACGAATTACGAAAGCCCGATTTACTTTTTTCTTGGAGGGGCCATGGCATTGGTAGCCGTAGCTTTCGGTCGGACACGCGGTGCACATTTTAACGATATCTACGAATTCGTGCTCTTTGCTGGAATAGCATTGTATCTCCTTACCTACCGGCCTATGACGAAATACAACGCCGGATGGAAACGCTATGAAATCCTGTTCTGTCTTTTTATGATTCTGAATGTAATATATAGGCTGATGCAAATGTTAAAGATTGAATAATCGTCAGCGCTTCGAGCAATGTAAAAATTAGCAGAATGGACAAGTTGCCCATCCTAAGCTCATAAATATTTATTAAAGGATAATTACAATGAAAAAGTTCGGATTCCTGATATTTTGCATTCTGTGCCTAACAAGTAGCTTACAGGCGGCCGGTGACGGATTTGTGTCGCTGTTTAACGGAAGGAATCTCGACGGCTGGGTGAACGTCAACTGCGCGCTGGAGACGTGGACGGTGCGGGATGGAATGATTATCTGCACGGGAATTCCGACCGGCGTGCTGAGAACCGAAAAGCAATACGAAAACTACGTGCTGGAGCTTCAATGGCGTCACATGAAAAAACGCGGCAACGCAGGCCTGTTCATACACTCCGACCCGGTGACCGCGGTGGGTAAACCGTTCACACGCTCGATTGAGATACAGATCATGGACGGCAACGCCGGCGACATGTTCTCCATACACGGCGCGACTATGACGCCGGACAAGCCTCATCCGAAAGGCTGGGTACGTTCGTTTCCTTCCGAGGACCGCATGAATCCCACCGGTCAGTGGAACCATTATCGCATCGAGAGCCGAAACGGAACGGCCACCCTCGCGGTGAACGGTAAAATTGTTACTCGCGGCTTTCACCTGAATCCGCGCAAGGGTTATATCTGCCTCGAATCCGAGGGCAGTGAAGTCCACTTCCGCAACATTCGGATTCGCGAGCTGCCCGGCACCAATCCGCCGGCGGACGTCGTCGCACAGAAGGATCAGGGATTCCGCTGCCTTTACAACGGGCTCGACCTTCGCGGCTTCAGGCAGCCTGAAGGCCACGAAGGCCACTGGCAGGCGAAAAACTGGATTCTGGACTACGACGGCAAGAGCCGGGCGAAAGACAAGAATCTCTGGACAGAAGAGGAATTCGGCAATTTTATCCTCATCGTCGACTGGCGGCTGCCGAACAAGCCGAAGATTGACAATGTCCCCATCGTTTTGCCGGACGGTTCCGAGGCCACCGATGCGGACGGCAAACCATTGACCGTCGCCGTGATGGATGCCGGCGACAGCGGTATTTACCTGCGCGGCGAATCGAAGAGCCAGGTTAATATCTGGAACTGGCCCGTCGGCTCCGGCGAAATCTGGGGATACCGCAAGGACGTGAACATGTCGCCGGAAGTTCGACGGGGCGCAACGCCGATTCTCAATGCGGACAATCCGGTCGGGCAATGGAACCGCTTCGAAATCACCGCCATCGGTGAGACGGTCACTATCGCTCTAAACGGAAAAACGGTAATCCGCAACACCCGGCTTCCCGGACTGCCCGAACGCGGCCCCATCGCCCTGCAGCATCACGGCGACCATGTCCAGTTTGCCAATATTTATATAAAGGAACTTGATTAATATCCGGTCCGGCAGGAAGGAGTTGTGGATATATGGCACAATATCAATCAAGACGTAAGTTTCTAAAGCACAGCGGTCTGGCTCTTGCGGGAGCTATGGCGATTCCGCAAGGCGCGATCGCGGTCAATACCGCCCCTAAGAAGGTTCGCATCGGCGTGGTCGGAGGCGGTTTCGGCACATCTTTTCAATGGCACGAACATCCGGACTGCGAAGTCCGCGCCGTCAGCGACCTTCGCGAAGACAGGCGTAAGCGGCTCATGGAAGTTTATAGTTGCCCCAAAGCCTATAACTCACTCGAAGAGCTGGTGCTCGCCAAAGACATCGATGCTGTTGCAATATTCACCGACGGACCGCTTCACGTTCAGCACACCGTCGAGGCGATGAAAAACGACAAGCACGTAATTTCCGCCGTCCCAGCCGCCTGGGCAACTATCGAGCAGGCCGAATTGCTGCTGGATACCGTTAAAAAGTACGGCCTGACTTACATGATGGCCGAGACCGGTTATTATCAGCAGTCTACAATCTCGGCTCGAAAGTTTTACGGGCAGAAAAAGTTCGGCTCGCTTTATTACTGCGAGGCCGAGTACCAGCATCCCGGGCTTCAAGTGCTCTACTTCCGCAGCGGCAAGCGAACATGGCGACACGGCCTGGCGCCCATGCACTATCCCACCCACTGCACAAGCCAGCTTATCGGCGTCACCGGCGAGCGCCTGACTGAGGCGGTCTGCCACGGCTGGGGCGACGACGATCCAATCCTTAAAGACAACGCGTACGGCAATCCGTTCTGGAACGAATCGACGATGTTCCGGACCAATCGCGGCAACGCCTTCCGCGTCAATATCTGGTGGAAAGGCGCTCATCGCGGCTGCGAGCGGGCGCAGTGGATCGGCGACAAAATGAGTTTCTATGCCCCCCACCCCAACGGCCTCGGCCCGGTGATAGCCCGCTCGGCCGAACGAATCGAAAAGGACGACGCCGGATTCGAGCGAAAGGCCCCGAAGTTCGAGCGATACGAGCAGCCCGAATGGTGGAAGACGGACATGCTGCCCGAACCGCTTCGTCACAACAGCGGGCACGAAGGCTCGCATACGTTCCTGACGCACGAATTCGTCGATGCGCTTGTTCACGACAGAAAGCCGGCCGTAGATGTTTACGAAGCTCTCGCGTACACTGTCCCCGGTATCGCAGCGCACCAGTCGGCGCTGAAAAAAGGGGAACTTATGAAGATTCCTCAATACGATTGATCAAAAAAAATTGAAATAAACAAAACCGTAATTTAATTTGGAGATGTCACTATGAAACGCAACATTCTGTTAATCGCCCTGCCGGCCATGATTCTGATAACCACAATGGATGTCCAGGCCCAGCAAAAGGTCTTTCGTATCGGTATGATCGGCCTGGACACATCCCACGTCGTCGCCTTTACAAAGGTGATAAACAATCCGGCGAAAAACTACGGCTGCAAGGTCGTGGTCGGCTATTCCGGCGGCTCGCCGGACGTGCCCTCCTCGGCTAACCGCGTCGAGGGTTACACGAAGCAGCTTCATGACGAATATGGTGTGGAAATTGTCGATTCGATCGAAGAGCTCTGCGAGAAAGTCGACGGCGTGCTGCTGGAAAGCGTCGACGGCAGACCCCACCTGGCACAGGCAAAGCCCGTAATCGCGGCAAAGAAACCTCTCTTTATCGACAAACCAATGGCCGGAAATCTGGCGGACGTGCTTGAGATATTCCGGCTCGCCGAGGAAAATAACGTGCCCTGCTGGTCCAGTTCATCTCTGCGTTACTCGCCCGGTATCGTCGAAATGAAAAAGACCAATTCAGTCGGTGACATACTCGGATGCGACGCGTTCAGCCCGTGCAGTCTCGAGAAGCACCACCCGGACCTGTACTGGTACGGCGTGCATGGCGTCGAGATATTGTTCGCCGTCATGGGCACCGGCTGTCAGTCCGTGCGACGCGTCCAGACCCCGAATTACGAATTCGTCGTGGGTCTCTGGGAAGGCGGTCGCATCGGCACCTACAGGGGCCTGCGAAAAGGCAGACACGACTACGGCGCGACGGTTTTCGGTACCAAGAGCATTATCCAGGCCGGCAAGTACGGCGGCTACGAACCGTTGGTGGACAAGATCATCAAGTTCTTCAAAACCGGCAACGTCCCCGTGCCCAAGGAAGAGACGATCGAGATTTTCGCATTTATGTCCGCCGCCGACGAATCCAAGGCAAAAGGCGGAGCCGAAGTCTCGATAGCAGAGACAATAGAAAAGGCAAAGAAGCGCCAATGAGCATAACGGAGAATCCTTATGGTGACTTCATGGAAAAAAGTTATCCTGCTGATTATTGTTATGCTGTATTGCTCATCCTATGCAATCGCCGGGAAACTTACGGTCAGTAATGATGCAATATCGGTCACGGTCGAAACAGACGATGGGACAATGTCGGTGAGCGACAAACGAAGCGGATTCACATGGCGGCAAAAAGCACTCGTCAAAGGTAAAGCGATAGACGCTTCGCAAGCAGCAGATAGTATCGAGATGACCTGGCGCCAGCCCGGATTGAACCTCGACATCCGGGCAAAACTTCGTCTGGATGCGGATAAGCCGGAATTCACAGTAGAACTGTCGGCTGGAGGCAGCCTGAAATCGGCGCTGAGTTTCCCTCATCCCTTCGTTACCGAGGCCGGGACGTATCTGGTTGTCCCGATGAACGAGGGAATCTCCTATCCGGTCGATGATGAGTCGATCAAGCCGAGGTGGCTCGCCGCTTACGGCGGGCACGGCATCTGCATGGCCTTCTGGGGCGTAACGGACGGCCGGCGAGGACAGATGGCCATTATCGAAACGCCGGACGATGCGGTTATTCACATGCGACGTACAGACGGAAAATTGTGCATCGCGCCGAAGTGGGAATCGCAAAAAGGAAATTTCGGTTACGCCAGGAAGCTGCGCTATGTCTTCTTCGACAAAGGCGGGCACGTTGCTATCTGCAAACGTTATCGCCGGCACGCAGAGCAGACCGGCAAGCTGAAAAAGCTTCAAGAAAAGCGGCGTGAAAATCCGAACGTGGACCTTCTCATCGGGGCGGTAAATGTCTGGTGCTGGGAAAGAGATGCCCTTGCTATTGTCCGCGAAATGAGAGATCTCGGCATCAACCGTATCCTCTGGAGTAACCGTAAGCCGCCGGAAGTTATAAAAGCGATGAATGAAATGGAAGGCGTTCTGACGAGCCGGTACGACATTTACCAGGATTTGATGGATCCTCAGATTGTCAAAGAGAAGCTCCGCGGCCGGCATCCCGACTGGACCCAGGCAGGCTGGCCGGACGATCTTATGCTCGACCGCAAGGGCAAGCCGCGCCAAGGCTGGCGCGTCAAAGGCAAAGACGGCCAGATGTATCCGTGCGGCGTGTTGTGCGACAAACAGGCGGTTAAGCACGCCGAACAGCGCGTGCCCGCCGAATTAAAGACGCATCCATATCGCTGCCGCTTTATCGATACGACAACCGCCTCGCCCTGGCGCGAATGCTATCACCCGGAGCACCCGATGACACGCAGCGACAGCAGGCACTGGAAGATGGAGCTTCTGCGTTATATGTCGGAGGAGATGAAATTAGTCACGGGCAGCGAGACCGGACACGATGCCGCGGTTCCGTATGTACACTACTTCGAGGGCATGCTAAGTCTCGGGCCATATCGAATTCCGGATGCAGGGCGAAATATGAGAAAGATCTGGGACGAGGTCCCCGAGCGGGTGGCCAAGTTCCAGTTGGGGCACAAATACAGGCTGCCGCTCTGGGAGCTGGTCTATCACGACTGCGTGGTCGCGCAGTGGTACTGGGGCGACTACAATAACAAGCTGCCCCCGCTGTGGCAGAAACGCGACCTTTTCAATATCCTTTACGGTACGGCCCCGATGTTCATGTTCGACAGCCGTTTCTGGGAGCAGGAAAAGGACCGCTTCGCTCGAAGCTATAAGAATATATGCGATATCACCCGCGCCGTCGGCTACGCCGAGATGACCGACCACCGCTTCCTGACCCCCGACAAAGATATCCAGCAAACAACGTTTGCCAACGGCGTCACCGTCACGGTCAACTTCGGCGAAAAATCTTTCCGCCTATCCGACGGCAAAGAAATCGAGCCTATGGGCTACTACGTTTCCGGTATGTGAAGGATAATCGCGACAACATACAAAGATGCCATGAATTAAGCAATTAAATCTCAACATGTTAATCGTCATAGTTGAGATCGCCGCCTCTGATGCGCCTAAGCTGCTTGAACCGGTTCGGCCGCTTGAAGTCGGGTACCTGGGCAAATGTCTTGTCGTAGATGGCCTTAAGGCGCTCGACGACGTCGGGGTGCTGTTTGCTTAGATCATGCTGCTCGGAGGGGTCGGCTTCGATATCGAAGAGCATCATATTTTTCGGTGCATCTCCCCCGACCACACCCGGATAGGCGCTGGGTCTGGCCTGCTCGTACGGGGCGATAATCGTCACGCCGTCCGGGCCGCGCGGGTCCACCCAGTTGTCGCTGCGCTTCGAAAAAGGGTGGGGCGAGCGCGCGTGAAGCTTCCATTTTCCGCTTCGCACGGTCATCAAATTCGTACCCTGCATCGCGAACAATGCCTCGTGCGGACTTTTTGCATCGGCACTGGTCAAGAGCGGCCAGATGTCCCTGCCGTCAATCACGCGGTCCGCCGGGACATCAACGCCCGCGGCTTTGAGGATGGTCGGCAAAATGTCGATGGAACCGGCGGGTGAATTATTGACCACTTCGGCGGGAATCTTCCCGGGCCAGCGCGCAATCATCGGTACGCGAAGGCCGCCCTCCCACGTCCTGGCTTTCATGCCGCGAAGCCCTCCCGTGCTGCCGCCGTACCACGGGCCGTTGTCCGAAGCGAAGATTACCAGCGTATCGTCATCAAGCCCCAATTGTTCGAGCTTCTCGAAAACCCGGCCGACCGAGAAGTCCAGCTCGCGAATGACATCGGCGTAGAGATCGTCGGGCGTTTCCGGCGTGTAGAAATCCTCGGACGCAGCCAGAGGCTTGTGCGGCATCGCATGCGGCAGGTACAGAAAGAAGGGACGCTCGGCTTTGGCGCTTCGCTCGATGAAATCCAGCGCCCGCTCGGTGTAGCGTTTGGTGAGCGTCGCCTGGATGACGGGATACTCGACGACCTTCTCGTTCTCGACGAGCTGGACCGGGCGCATGTCGTTCGAGTAAAGGATGCCGTAGTACTCATCGAAGCCCTGCCGGCGGGGCAGAAATTTCAGCGTGTGGCCCAGGTGCCACTTGCCGATACAAATGCTGGCATAGCCGGCGTCTTTCAGCGCTTCGGCAATCGTTATTTCCGAGTGGGGCAGGCCCACTTCGTTCATACCCGAATCGGGTGATGGATTATACACGACGCCGTTTCTAAAGGGATAACGACCGGTCAGAATCGTCGCCCTCGACGGCGCGCAATAAGGCGTGGGCACATAAAAACTGGTCAGTTTAGCGCCCTTGGCAGCCATGCGATCGAGATTCGGCGTCTCGATGGGCGATTCTTTCAGGCCGAAACCTCCGATGTCACCATATCCGAGGTCGTCGGCGAAAATCAGAACGAAGTTCGGCCTCTTACGCGTATTGGCACCAGTCGGGCGATTGTAAAGCATCGACGCGGCAATACCGCCGGCCATCAATCCCAAGAAACTACGTCGGCTCAAATTCTTCTCCATTGTTCAATTCCCTTTCGTATCAAATCAGACTGAAATATTCAGTTAATGCGACGTAACAAGAACCGCATGTGCAGTCCACAGGACGCCTTACGGCGGAAACCTGCTCATCCTACCTCTGTTTTTGCTGCCATTCATAGATTGACGGTATCTTTGGGCCGGGCTGCGGGGCCTCGCCGAGGCGGTAGGCTTTGTTACCTTTGACAACATCCGGCTTGCCCTCACCGGCCACGAAGCGGCCGTTGCCCCCGTATAATCTGTTGCCGATTATCTCGATTCCCACACAGTCGGATGTTGCGAGTGAAACCATCGGTGATTTGCCATCCTTGATGACAAAGACATTGTCGGCGATAATGTGATCGAAGCTTGCGGTCCTGGCGAATACACCCGGGCCGCTGCCCACCATAAAACGGTTGTGAAGGATCAGCCAGTTCTCGTTCATACCGCCCATCCAGAGTCCCGCTCTTTCCGATCTTACATCGCAGTTATAAACGACATTTCTCGGGCCGTTCGGGCCGTGCGCGGTATCGTGCGGCGGCGAGCCCCACATTCCGTAGCCGTAGCCGCCATGGCCGCGAACGGACTCGATAACGCACTGTTCGATAAGGTTTTCATTCGTCCAGCCCGAATGCCACTGGCCGTCGCTCTCGTGGAAAACGCTTTTACGAATGACGCAGCCGCTCGCGGCCCATTGAAAAAGAGGCGCGTGCCGCATTTTAAAAGTCTCGACGTTTTCTATCAAACAATCCCAGCAACGGTCCCATCCGGTGTAGGCCGTACCGCCGCCGCCCTTGAACCAGGCGTCGTCGAACACGCAGTCGCGGATTTCGCAGAACTTGGCCATCGAGCCGTAAACGGGATACCGGCCGCACTTTTTCACGCTCACATCCTTCGCCCAGCAATTCCACCCGTGATAAAAAATCACGCTGCTTATCCAAAGGTTTTCCGTCTGTTCTATACCGATAGACTCGATTCCGCAACGCCGGACCGGTACTACTTTCTGCACATAAGAACCGTCGATAACGGGAAACTCGATCCGCAGGGGCTGCTCGATGGAAACGGTGTTGTTCCTGATGTCACTGATAACGACCTCGTAGAAACGATACGTGCCCCACTTGCAGGCGTTCTTTGTGAGCTTTTTCCAGCGTTCGGTAGCGGGGCCGTCGATAAGAATACAATCACCGGCCTTAAGTCCATCGGTGCTTTGAAGCTCCAGCGTCATATCGCCGCGTTTGCCGTCCTTTGCCAGTTTCAGCTTTTTGCCGACGGCCCCGGTGCCGGCGAAGGTAATGGCCGCCCTAATGTCTGCGACCGGCCGGGTATCGTTAAAAGCAGAATCAAGAACAATAGGAATTTCTCCCGTAAGTTTTCTTCCATTTCTGTATTCGGCAATACCTTTCAAAATATACCTGCCATCCGGCAGCCTTCTGACGGCATTACGACCGGATACGGCGAAGGCAAAGGTGTTTCCCGAATGTTTGCCCCGGTTCCACGTACCGATAACAGTATCGTCAATGCTCATGGTCATTTTTGTCAAGCCGGCGGGCTTGCAGTGCATTTCAAGCCTCGTGCTGTTTCCCACTCGGCCGCCCTCAGGCGGATTGTAGAAAGCCACGACGGAACCAGGAATCGAATAACGGAAAATCAAACGGCTCTTTTGGCGACCTTTGCCCCTGATAACCACATTATCGTGACGTACCGTCACAGGGCGGTCCAGATAATAGAGACCCTCACCCAGCATTACCGCCCCGCCACCCATTTTGCCTGCGGCCCGGCACGCTTTTGCAAGAGCTTCGGAATCGTCGGCGTCATCGTCCGCCCTGGCGCCGAACTGCTCGATTGTCGTAACGGCTTTCACTTCGGGAATCCCGCCCTGTACACCGCATTTCGTCCAGTTGGGATATACAATTCCATCCGGACCGAGCACATCGGCAGCAGTGAGTCGGGCCTTCTCGTCCGGTTTGATTTTGTATTGCCCCTCCCACGGAGGCGCTTTCGCAGCCCCGGCTGTGGATTTTCCATCGGCCGAACGTACAAACATTACTGAAAGCACAAGAAGAATGACCGAACCTGCCAATTGCACCAACGATACCGAGGTCGTGAATTTGCCTAATCGCATCGCAAAATTCTCCACTGATGAGTTAAAAAGCCTATATATTCAGGCATTACTCATAGCAGAACTGGAGTGAAAAATCAAGCTTGAAAAAGACGAACCGGATTTCGAAAGCCCAGAGGCCCTAATCCATAAATTTTTTCAGGATAGCCGCGGTGTGCATTGCAATCAACATCAGATAGTCCAGGTCGCTGAGGCTGTAGTGCTCCTGTATCATTGCGTTGTCGACATAAAGAACGCCGAAACAGCCGGTCGGGCGCATGATAGACGCCACCATCGCCGAGCGTATCCTCTCCTTGGCCTCCATTTGAGCGGAGACTCTCGGCAGCACGCAAAACTGTCCCTTCTCAACAGCATGTGTAATTTTATCGCTGAGCAGTAATTCATTGAGCTGGACGGAAGAACCGTCTCTTCTCTTACCCGCGTGACAGATCATCGGACCGCCGGGTTCTTTTCTCAAAGCGGCCCAGACATGATAAGCATCGAACTGCTCTATTATTACACCCAACAAAGTCAATAACAACTCATCGAGGCTGTTGGCACCGAATATTCTCTCTGTTGCCTTCGAAAAATCCGTCAATCTTCCCGCAGCAAGTCTCATAGCCGGAGCGTGCTGGGCATCGGGCCTTCTTACAACCGTTTCGTGCTTTGGTGTCGTCAATGCGGCCTCGAGTTGCAGCGTATCCTCCGCCCCTATCGGCTCCCCACCGGCTTGTGCGCCGGGAACATGCACTTCCAGCATGAACTCGATTATGAAATCGGTGATACGCAGACAATCGCCGTGTTTGACCTCGGCCTTGTCAACAGGCTTGTCGTTCAGGTACGTTTTATTTGACGAGCCGAGATCTTCAATCACCCATTTTCCATCATCTGTATTATGTACTACGGCATGTTTTCTTGAGACCGCTTTGTCAGGCAAGAATACCTGGCTGTTAGCCCCTCTGCCGATGGATATGGGCCCCTGCACAAATTGGAATTCTTTGGTGTTGCCGTCTCTTTGCTTTAGAACCATACGCATAGTCTTTCTCCGTGCATAAAATTCCCGAACGCTTGTTTAAACATTTTACAGAATTTTTTCTAATTTGTCAAGAGAATCGTTATAGGACGCTGCCTTTAAGAACTAAAAATGACCATAGTCGGGCCTGACAGCCGAAAAAAGGGCTTGGCACAACAAGAAATAAATATCAAATATTTTAAAATAAATATTAAAATACTCAAACTGACCGATTTTCGCCATCCTGAGCGCAGCGAAGAGCCTGCCCTGAGTAAAACGAAGGAATGACAATTGCTATTTTGACTTTTGATATTTCAATTTTGGTATACCTTCATGACGGTAATGATCCAGGATGACGGCGGCCACGATGACGCAGCCGGTGATAAGGCGCTTGGTCGATTCCTGCGCCCCGATCTGTGCCAGCCCGGTCCCCAGTACGGCAATAATCAGTACGCCGAAGAAGGAGCTGACGACCGAACCTCGGCCGCCCATAAGGCTGGTTCCTCCGATGACCACGGCGGCGATTGCCTGCAGCTCCAGGCCGTAACCTGCATTGGGATCCGCCGATGAAAGCCGCGCGGTATGTATCACCGCCGCTACGGATGTCAGAAAACCACAAAGAACAAAAACCGCAAGCTTGAGCGGACGCGGATCGATCCCGGAGAGCCGGACAGCTTCCTCGTTCGTGCCGATAGCAATCAGGTAGCGCCCGAACACTGTACGCGAAAGCACCAATTGACCCGAAACAACGATTAGAACCGCAATGATAAACGGGAGCGAAAGACCGATGATTGACGCCTCAGTAATCACCTCCACAGGCCCACCGATGTAGATGGTTCGAGAATCGGTCACGAGATAGGCGGCGCCCCGCGCAATCTCCAGCATTCCCAATGTCACGATAAATGCCGGGAGCCTCCAGGCGATGACCACCAGTCCGTTCAAGGCCCCGCAGAGCACACCCACCAGCAGGCACACAATGATCGCCGCCGGCAGCGGAAATTCGAATTCAACCAAAAAAAGACCCAGAACCGCGCCGGCCAAAGCCATCACCGAGCCTACCGACAAATCTATTCCGGCGATAATCAGCACGAACGTCATCCCGACGGCAACAATCGTGATATCCGGAACCTGGTTGGCGATTGTCCTGAAAGTGGTGATAGTAAAGAAATTGTCGGCTTTGATACCGAAAAAAACGATTAGCACAACCAGAGCAAGCACCATCCCCAGGTAATCCGTCACAAGAGCCGGCACATCCATTATTCTATTCTTCATCATCTCTTGTCTCAACTTTCCTCAATCTCTTTTCAGGCGCCTATATACTCACTAAATGCGGCAGACATAATTTTTTCCCGGCTCCACTGCCGGCTTCCGAACGTCCCTGCGAGCCGTCCGGCCGACATGACCATTATCCTGCCGCAGATGGCCATCAGTTCCTTTAGGTCCGACGAGACAAAAATAATCGCCTTTCCCTTCTCGGCCAGATCAGCGAGCATGTGGTATATCTCGAACTTCGCCCCGACGTCGATTCCCCTGGTTGGCTCGTCGAAGATGAGAATATCGCAGTTTCGAAACATCCATTTTGCGATGACGACTTTCTGCTGATTGCCGCCGCTCAATTCGCCGACTGTTTGCTCGGCGGAAGAGCAGCGGACCGACAAAAGCTCGATATACCGTCCGGCCACAGAGCGTTCGCGGGCCGGATTCATCCAGCCGAACCGGCTGACGTCGCCCAGCCGCGCCAGTGAGATATTCTTGCGGACAGCGAGATCCAGCAGGAGTCCCTGCTCCTTTCGATCCTCAGTGAGAAGAGCGATGCCGTTGCGGACTGCATCGCGGGGCGTCCGAATTTTGGCCGGCTCTTGGGCCCCATACAGGTATATCCGGCCGCTGTCGGCCCTGTCGGCGCCGAAGACCGCTCGCATCGTCTCGGTGCGGCCGGAGCCCATCAGCCCTGCAACGCCGAGAATCTCGCCCCGGTGAACTTCGAAGCTGACATTCTTAACCTTGCCAGAAACGGTCAGTCCGGCAACGCGAAGAGCGACGGGACCCGGTTTTGAGCCGTGACGCAAATTCTCGTGCTCCAGATCGCGACCAACCATCTTGAAGATAATGTCGTTGACGCTCGATTCGGCAGTCGGGTTAGTGGAAACAACTTTGCCATCCCGAAGCACGGTAACACGGTCGGCAATGTGGATGACTTCTTCGATCCGGTGCGAAATGTAGATGATTCCAACGCCTTCGGCTTTAAGTTTTCTGATCTGCGCGAAAAGCAGCTCTATCTCCCGGTCTGTCAGCGAGGCGGTAGGCTCGTCCAGCGCCAATATCCGGCAGCGCCGCGAGAGTCCGGCGGCAATCTCAACCATCTGCTGCTGCCCGACGCCCAGGCGCCCGACAGGAACATCCGGCTCAACATCTCCAAGGCCCACCCGCTTCATCACTTCCCCGGCGGCACGGTTAAGCTTGTCATAAGCAACGAATCCGAACCTGTTCGGCAACTTTTCGATAAAGATATTTTCCGCAACGCTCAGACTGGATATCAGATGCAGCTCCTGCATGACCGTTTTGATGCCGAGTGCCTCGGCATTCGCCTTGCCGCCGGGCCGATACGCCTTCCCGTCGAGCAGCACCCGGCCCGAGTCGGGGCTCTGCAGGCCGGCTATGATATTGACCAGCGTGCTTTTGCCCGCACCGTTCTCGCCGACAAGGGCGTGGACCTCTGCCTCTCTCAAGTCGAAGTCAACCGAACAAAGCGCGCGAACGCCCGGGAATGACTTGCTGATGCCGCAAGTTTCGAGAATTGTTTTTCCTGTCACGGGCTTCATTTAAGCGTTTCCGCGGTAATCAGATCGACGGGAGTTTCCTTATCCGAAGGAGTGCCCTTTCCCCCGAGCATCTCAAGGGCGTACTCTATTCCGTATAGAGCCAGTTTATCCGCATGTTGATCGACGGTACACAGAATCTTACCTTCCTTAAGCAGCCTCTGCACCGCTGTGATGTTGTCGAAACCAATTATAAGGATGTCATCGGTCTTGCCGGCTGTTTTTATCGCCGCGACTGCACCGAGGGCCATGTTGTCGTTGGCGCAAAGTACGGCCTTCAGATCGGCGTGCTCGGTGACCAGCGCAGAGACGATAGGCTCGGCCTTTGCCATTTCCCAGTAGCCGGACTGCGAGCTGATAATATTCATTCCGCCAGCCTTCATCGCATCCTCAAAGCCGAGCTTGCGCTGAATCCCGTTGAAGGCGTTGGGAACGCCCTCGATTATTGCTACCTGGTCGCCCGATTTCAGTTTGCTCGCAAGGTGTTCGCCGGCGAGCCGGGCACCCTTGCGATTGTCCGGCCCGACGAAAGGAATCTTGACGTTCTTGTCGGCCAATACAGCGGTATCGAATTTATTGTCGATATTGACGACGATTATCCCCGCATCCATTGCCTTTTTGCACACCGGCACTAATGCCTTGGAATCGGCGGGAGCAATCACGATAGCGTCCGACCCCTGGGCAATCATCAGCTCGACATAGTTGATTTGTCTGGCAACATCCTGCTCGTCCTTGATGCCGACTACCGTCAGGTCGTACTGTTGGGCATTCTCTTTGTGATGGGCACGAGCGCCTTCCTCCATTGTCTTGAAAAACTCGTTCGCCAGCGATTTCATTATCAGGGCGATTTTAGGCTTGCCCGTATCGCGCTGTTTACAGCCCGCAGGTAACAGAACTAAAATTACGGCACAAAAAGCAAGAACACTGATAATCGATTTGTTAGGCTTTCTCATCGTTTACTCCTTGAGCAGATTTCTGTTTTATAAAATTTTCCACCTGCCCGGCGTCGGGCATAGAGGATTGTGCTCCCATTTTCGTAACAGACAAGGCGGCGACATGATTAGCGAATAAAGCGGCGTGGCGGAGCGTTTTTCCTTGAGCGATGCCGACGCCTAAAGAACCGGTAAAGGCATCTCCCGCCGCCGTGGCATCCACGGCGTCAACCTTGACGGAAGGAACAAATTCCGCTGCGTCTTTCGTCGCCAGCAAATATCCCTTTGCCCCCATTGTCAGAATAACCGCCTTGACGCCGTGTTCAAGCAGGTCTTTGGCCGCAACCTGTGCGGAATTTTCGTCCGTTACTTTAACGCCGGTCAGTATCTCAGCCTCCGTTTCGTTCGGTGTCAGGATATCCACCATTTGGAGAAATTCGGCGCTGAGCTTTTGCGCCGGCGCCGGGTCCAGAATAAAAGGCACGCTGGCATCGTTAGCCAATCGAGCCGCGAATTCAACTGTTTCCAGCGGCACTTCAAGCTGTGCGGCCACAGCACCCGATGAGGAAATAACCGGTTGAGCTATCTTAACATCCTCCGGGGATAATTTCAGGTTCGCACCAGGGGCGACGACTATCACATTGTCGCCGGCCTCGTCAACGGTAATTAACGCTACGCCGGAAGGGGCCTCATTTGTCTGGACGACATATTCTGTGTGAACCGCAACTTTTTGAAAATTACTCAAAGATTGCCGGCCGAATATATCGTCGCCCAATTTCGCTACGAAATACACCTCGGCGCCCAGTTTTGCGGCGGCCACGGCCTGGTTCGCACCCTTGCCGCCGGGCGTCATGATAAAATCCCCGCCCAGAATCGTCTCGCCTTTGGCGGGTATCCGCGAAGACTTTACCACCAGGTCCATATTGGAACTGCCGACAACTACAACTTTTGGTCTGTTCTGCCCCAAATTAAACCTACGCAAATTTGTTACTTACTCAAACTGACCTATCTTTGTCATCCTGAGCGCAGCGAAGGATCTCGACGTAACCGAGACTGCATAAACGTATCAATCCATTATGCTTCTATGGCGTTTAGATTCTTCGCTTCACTTCGTTTCGCTCAGAATGACAGTTTGAGTTACTTCGTTAATCTTTCGACCAGTAAGTCCTCGAAGGCACCGAGGTCGTTCCATTCGGTGGCGCAGTTAATCGCCTTGCCTTTCTCGTTGATTCTCGTGAACCCATCGTCCGTCACGACGATCGGCAGCTTTTCTATTTTCACCAGCTCGGTTGACATCGCCAGATAAATACCGACCGTATCGAAAAGTGTGGTGCTGCTCGAATTGAGCTTTTGATCGACCCTTTTATCGAGCTCGGCCTCGCTCAAATCCTTATTGCCGTTCAGTATCCCCTGCCTGTACCATGCGCGATAATTTTCTATCAGAGCGTTGGTTAAAGTGCTGTTGTTTTTGAGCACCTTTTGATATTTCCGGCCTTTAAGCTGAACGATGCCGCACGTATCGAGTGGCGTAATTGTCATATCCCAAGGCGCCGTAAAGACCTTTTGCGCTTCTTTGACAAAAGCAACGACGTTATACTCGGCGCTGGGTTTTGGATTATTGCCATAGCCCCGGCGAACGCTGCCGTGCATGCCGACGAACTCCGCCTTTTTGGCGATCTTCGGCTCGCGCTCGAGCGCTGCGGCGATATTTGGCAGCGGGCCGACGGCAACCAATTTGACCTTTCTGCGGGATTTCATGATCGTATCGATCAAAGCCTGCACGCCGTCCTCGTAAATCTTGCCGGGATACGATGAGAGCTCGTAACCTTCTATCCATGCCTGCTGCCTGTGGCCGGCATTATTATGCTGAACACCTATGCCGATTGGTATATCTGTCCTGCCGACGGTTTCTAAAAATTTGGCCACAACTTTTGCCTTTGATGGAGTGTTACGCACCGCTGTTGTAATCAATTTAACATCGAATTCGGGAGATTGCAGCAGCAAGGCCAGCGCCCAGGTATCGTCGATGTCGTCGCAGATGTCGGTATCGAAGATGACAGGAATTCCTTGCCCCGACGGCCGGGATGAATCGCCGCCGGTTGCACAGGAGCTTGATATTGAAATAAACATGGCCAGAGCTCCAAAAAATAAAATCCACCTTTCAGACAAAACAAACGCCCTTAATCGCGCACCAATTGAAATCTTCGCCTCGTTCATCGTTCGGTCTCCTAATTTCGAAAGTTTCTAATATTCACTTATTGCCAACTATATTAAAAGGCCGCATTTTGTCAAACAATTTGATTTTCTCAGAGATTGTGTTCGTATATCATTTACAGGAATGATTCAGCAGGAAAGAATAAAGCTATTTAACGACGGGCAGATCAGCGGCGGAAAATATGTGCTCTACTGGATGCAGGCAGCACAGCGAGCAGAATATAACGACGCGATGGAATACGCGATTCGAACAGCTAATAAACTTAATAAACCCGTCCTCGTATTCTTCGGCATAACCGAGAGCTGGCCCGAGGCAAATCAGCGCCATTACTATTTTATGCTGGAAGGACTGAAAGAAACTCAACAAGCCCTTGAAGCAAAAGGCATTCAAATGGTCATCCGGCGGGATTCTCCGGATACCGGCGCAGCGGAACTGGCAAAGGATGCCGCTCTGGTTATCGTAGATGCGGGACATTTGCGAATTCAGAAAAAATGGCGGGCGAACGCAGCGGAGCTAATCGATTGCCCGTTGTTTGAAGTCGAAACAAACTTGATTGTCCCCGTTCAGGAAGCTTCATCGAAAGAGAATTTCTCAGCCGGAACGTTCCGGCCGAGAATCACGAAACAACTCGATCAATATTTAATCCCGCTCAGGCACACTAAACCGAAGCTCGATTCGCTCGGCATGAAATTCCACAAATTCGATATCACCGACATCGACAAGGCCCTCTCGAAACTTGATATTGACAAAACCGTCGCAAGAGTCGCCGGCTTTCACGGCGGCACGAAAGAGGCCAAACGCCGGCTGAGTAATTTCCTAAAAAACAAGCTGGACCGCTTCGCCGATTTGCGGAACGACCCGACCGCCGATTATGTCTCGAATATGAGTCCATATCTGCACTTCGGGCAGATTTCGCCGCTGTATATCGCCCTGAAGGTCTCGAAAACTTCCAGCGCCGGTAAAGAAGCATATCTTGAGGAACTCATCGTCCGCAGAGAGCTCAGTCATAATTTCGTTTTTTACAATGACCGCTACGATAAGTTTGCCTGCCTTGAGCCGTGGTCAAAGAGGACTTTGAATTTTCACCGCAGGGACAAACGAGAATATGTATATTCACTCGAGCAGTTCGAAAAGGCACAAACCCACGATCCCTACTGGAACGCCGCACAGAAACAGATGGTTCTCGCCGGAAAAATGCACGGCTATATGAGAATGTACTGGGGCAAAAAAATTCTCGAATGGAGCAGGAATCCGCAGACCGGATTCAAAATCGCGCTGCATCTTAACAATAAATACGAGCTTGACGGCAGAGATCCGAACGCCTTCGCCGGCGTGGCCTGGTGCTTCGGCAAGCACGACAGGGCCTGGGGTGAAAGGCCCGTCTTCGGGAAGATCCGATATATGAACGCCGCGGGATTGAAGCGGAAATTCGATGTCGATGCTTATGTGAAAAAAATCGAGGCTCTGGAAAAGAATAATATAAGGTGATGTTATGCGAGTGGTGATAACAGGCGCGACGGGCTTTATAGGAACGGCACTGTGCAGAGAGCTTCATAAAGATTACGAAGTAATTGCCTTATCGCGTGATGCAAACAGGGCCGCCGGATCGGTCGGCGAATGGGCCAAAGTGGTCGAATGGGATGGAAGAACAACCGGAAGCTGGTTCAAGCAGGCAAACGGGGCGTTCGCTATCATTAATCTGGCGGGTGAAAATGTCGCTTCGAGCCGGTGGAACGAATCGAAAAAGGCCGGAATACTTCTCAGCAGGCAGGACAGTTCGAGAGCGGTACTCGATGTGATAAAGCAAGTGGACAAAAAGCCGGCCGTGGTAATTCAGGCCTCGGCCATCGGTTATTACGGCCCTCGCCGGGATGAGCAGCTCGATGAAACCTCGACGCCGGGCAAAGGATTCCTTGCGGATGTGTGCCGGCGCGTGGAAAGCTTTGCAGAAAAAATTGAGGACCTCGGGGTAAGATGCGCTGTTATCCGAACGGGAATCGTCTTAGGACCGAACGGCGGAGCTTTTAACAGGCTCGTCAAACCGTTTCGGTTTTTTCTCGGCGGGCACCTCGGCAGCGGCAGGCAATGGTTTTCCTGGATACATCTCGACGATGAGGTCGCCGCTATAAAATTCCTGCTGGAAAACGAGCAACTCAACGGTGCGTTTAATCTCACGGCACCAGAGCCGGTCACTATGAAAAAATTCTGCAAAATTCTTGGAAAGGTTCTGCACAGACCGGCTTTGCTGAAAGTCCCGGGCTTCGCCGCCCGGCTTATGTTCGGTGAAATGGCCGATGAGATGCTCCTGTCCGGACAAAAGGTTCTGCCGAAACGATTATTGAACACAGGTTTCGATTTCCAGTATACTAATGTAGAACAAGCTCTGAATGATATTACAAGTTGAAGGAGTAAATTATGAGCGTGACAAAATATTTCGAAAACATCAAAGGCCTGGGTGTCCTGGCGACAAGCGATGCGGAAGGCAACGTCGATATCGCCGTATATTCCCGGCCATACATTATAGATGAAAAAACCATCGCGCTGAGTATGCTGGAGAAGCTGAGCTACTCAAATATCCAGTCCAATCCCAGGGCCGCGTATATGTTCGTCGAGCAGGGCGAAGGATACGCTGGCAAAAGACTGCATCTGACCAAAACCGGCGAAGAAAACGACCCGGAACGTATAAAAGAGATAAAAAAACAGCATACGAGAACTCGTGAGCCCGATGAAAAAGTCCGGCACCTGATTTATTTCACCGTGGACAAGATTCGCCCGCTCGTCGGTGACAAGACATGATACTTTTCGGTAGGCCAAGGCCCACCCTACAGCTATCCGGTAGGGTGTGCACCGCACAAGACTTCGTATTTTAAACACCATCTAAGGAGCACAGATGTATATAATACCGGCAATCGATCTGCGTGACGGAAAATGTGTAAGACTTATCCAGGGCCAATATGACCGGCAGATAAACTACCGGGACAATCCGGTCGAATAGGCTCGCGAATTCGGCTCGGACGGAGCCAAGTGGCTGCATATAGTCGATCTGGACGGAGCCAAACTCGGCCGGCCGGTCAATACCGATACGATATCAGAAATCGCGGCACTTGGAATACTGAACATCGAGGTCGGGGGCGGGCTGCGCGACGAAGCCTCGATAAAACAACTGCTCGATATAGGAGTTAACAGAGTTATCATCGGCACGAAAGCCGTGCAGGACTTCGAGTGGTTCAGCGAAATGGCGAAGAAGTTCAGCGGCAAAATCGTTCTCGGCCTCGACGCCAAGGGCTCGAAAGTAGCCACGCACGGCTGGACGCATGACAGCTCCATGACACTGCTGGAATTTGCCGCCGAGGCGGCGAAATTGCCCTTAGCGGCGATAATTTATACCGACATCGCCAAAGACGGAATGATGTCGGGCCCGAATTTCGAGAGAACAAAAGCGCTCGTCGAGGCGGTCCATGTACCCGTAGTCGCTTCCGGCGGCGTTAACACCGTAGAAGACATAAAAAAGCTCGCCGAATTCAATCCCGAAGCAGCAATAATTGGCCGAAGCCTCTACGAAGGCACCCTAAAACTCAATGATGCGATCAAAGCAACTCAGCAATAAATTTACAATATCCGAACACTTTTGAGTACAACGACCAGTAGATAGGAAAAGCTTTAATTATCCTGCTCTGGTGGTTCGAATTTGTAGCCTATTTCACGGATTGTGTGGATGTAGATCGGGTTGTGGGGGTCGGGTTCGATTTTGTTTCGCAGCGTGGTGACGAAGCGGTCGATACTGCGGGGGCCGACGTAGCAATCGTAGCCCCAGACGGTGTTTAGTATATCATCGCGGGTGAGCGCCCGGCCGGGCTTCTTTACGAAAAGCTCCAGTAGCTTGAACTCTTTCGGCGAGAGCTTGATTTCATCGTCCTTGCACGTCAGTTTTCTGGCCGGAATGTCGAGACGAAAGTCTGCAAATTCGTATACATCCTGCTCGGCTTGTTTGCTTCGTCGCAAAAACGCCGCGGCGCGGGCGAGAAGCTCCTTGATGCTGAAAGGCTTGGTGACATAATCGTCTGCCCCGAGATTCAAACCCAGCACGATGTCCGACTCCTCGCCCTTGGCGGTCAGCATGATTATGGGCATATCGAGCTCTTCCTTGCGGATAAGCCTGCAAACTTCGTATCCGTTTATCTTCGGCAGCATAATATCGAGAATAATCAGATCGGGCTTCTCGTTGAGCGCGGCATTCAGGCCTTCCTCGCCGTCGGCGGCGGCCAGCACGCGGTAGCCCTTGAACTCGAAGTTGTCCTTCAGACCCCGCAGCATCGTCGGGTCATCTTCAACTATCAGGATCGTTTCCATCTGGCTCCGGCGGTTTAAATTTATAACCGATGTCTATAATTCTATGGATGAACGTGGGATCGCCGGGATCGGGTTCTATTTTGTCCTGCAGGGTACTGACGGTCTCGTCGATGTCCCGCAAGGTGACAAAATGCGAATGACCCCACACGGCACCGCGTATTTCGTCGCATGTCAGGGTGCATCCGGCCCTCTTCAGGAACAGGCGGAGCATTTTGAACTGGCCGGGGCTGAGCTTGACCGGCTTTCCCTTGCGCGTAAAAGTCTCCGTGACAATATCGAGCCGGCAGTCGCCGAATTCGTATACATCGGGTTCCTCATCGCCCCTGCGCCGCATAAAGGCCTCGGCCCGGGCCAGCAGCTCTTTTATACTGAACGGCTTTGTCACATAGTCATCGGCGCCGAGATTCAGCCCCATCACGATGTCGGATTCCTGGTCCTTGGCGGTCAGCATGATTATCGGCATATCGAGATTCTTTTTGCGGATTTGACTGCATATTTCGTAGCCGTTGATCTTGGGCAGCATGATATCGAGAATAATCAGGTCGGGTTTTCCCTTAAGCGCTGCTTCAAGGCCCTTCTCGCCGTCGCGGGCGATCTTAACGCGATATCCCTTCAAATCGAAGTTATCCTCCAGCCCGCGGAGCATCGCCGGATTGTCTTCGATAATCAGTACGCTTTTCATATAGTAATCCTTCGCCGGCCCTTAATTGCCGGCCGGTAATCTCACGGTAAAAATACTTCCTTCACTAGGTTTACTGCTGACAGTAATCGAACCTTTGTGGGCATCTACGATAAATTTAGCAATACTCAGGCCCAGGCCGCAGCCTTCGGCATTACGTGCGAGGCTGCGATCAACCTGGTAAAACCTCTTAAATATCTTTTTAACCAACCGGCGCGACATACCGACGCCATTATCTGAAACGCAAAAACAAACCGAACCGTCTTCGGAAAAAACACTCAATTCAATCCGCTTGTCATCATAAGAATATTTGTAAGAATTGTCCAGCAAGTTCACAAGCACCGTTACCATCGCATCACGGTCCGCCTTCAAATCAGGCAAATCATCCTGGATATTTACTTCAAACCTGCACTTGCCCTTGCTGAATTTTGTTTTAACCGCCTCGGCGGCATCTCTGGCAATCGCGGCGGGGCTTGTCCTGGCAATCGCGAACGCCTGCTTGTTTCGCTCCATCCTCGAAAAGGTCAGAAAATTATCTATCAATCCCGTAAGTCTTTCGTTTTCCTTCGAAACCAGCTCCAGATATTCCGTAACCTGCTGCTGGTTTCTGTAGCTGCCCTCGAGCAGCGTATCGACCAACACGCGCATCGATGCCAACGGCGTCTTCAATTCGTGCGAAACCGTGGCAATGAAATCGTTTTTCAGCTTGTTTGTCTTTATTTGTTTTCCGACAACCCGCGCGGCCATCAATCCGGCGGCAACCATCACGGCAATGGCAAGCAATCCGGCCCAGATGTATATTACTTTTTGTCTATTGGCCATTTGCTCAAAAATATCAACACCGCTGAAAAAAATTTCAACGTTCCAGCCCGGAAAAAATTTTCCCAAAGGAGCTTTGAGAAAAGCGGATTGCTGAGGATTCTTCAAACCCGAGACGTACAGACCGGAGTTGTCCGTTATCCTGCATGAAACGCCGAGCTCCTCGATGCCTTCCCGACATAAATCGAAATCCGAGCCAAGCGTCCGTGTTTTCTGCATGAATAAATATGTTCTGCCATTAAAGCTATGATACATTCCATAAATATCTTCCGGCAACTCCAGCCTGCGAAAGTTATTTTCCGGCCAAGACTCCAGCAGAGCAATAAACGCAGGCTGATCCGGCACGGCCTGGCGTGCCTGGGCCTGTCTGGTCTGATATGAGTCCAAAACTAACGATATTTGCTGCCTGAGCTGTTCGGCAAAATCCCACTCGACATCCTGAATTCTGTCCAGAGTGACACTAAGCAGCGAAACTAATTGAAGCGCATCATCCGAAAGCACAGGCTCCGATACTTCCGAGCCGCCGTAACGGCCAAGGAAAGCCGCAGCCAGCTCTTCGGATGAAAGCAGCTCTTTTGCCTTTAGAATTTGAGATTGCAGCTCTTCAGACCACTCGCTTTCTTCAACGATTTCTATTGCCTTACGCAGCAAAAAGATACGCGTCGCGGACGGCATCAGTAAGAAATCCGAACCGGTTCCGGCAGTGTAATTGACAGCCGAATCAATCAACTCCTGCAAGTCGGACCGGGCCAGATTATCTTTGGTTTCGGTTTTCAACTCCACAAGCAGGATTCTCGCCCGTGCAATTAATGACGCCGAAGCAGAGCTTATATTTTCGTCAGTCCGGCCGTATGCTATTTCGCGGCAAACAACTGCAGCTTTTTCAATTTCTCCCAGCTTTCTCAAACAGCGAACCCTGCCCATTAAAGCGGAAAATCGCACGTAATCATCGACATTGGTACCGGCTATTTGTCCGTACAACTCCATCGACCGCGTGAAATCCTTTTCGATAAATTCCGCAGCCCATGCTTTATTGAATTCATCCGGATACTCATTCGGATAATCGGTGCCCCCGGCAACCGGATAAACCAATGTTCCGTTGCCGTCATAAATAACAACTGCATCACAATTGTATAAATTATCTGTGATGTCGTCATTTCCTGCAAACAGTCCGAATATTTCGACGCCCTGACTCTCCACCGTCTTTTCCCGGACCAAATTGATTCGGTCCGACCAAAGATCATCAGCATTCCTGCTAAGCGTGTCCAAACTCTGCTGATAAACATCAGTCAGTTTCTGTTTGACCGCCAGACGTTCATTCCTTAACGCCTGGCTCATGAACCACAGCAGACACACGGTGGGCAGTATCACCGCTATCGCAAGCAGCAATACCACCCACCATAACTGGTCGTTTCCCGCCGAAATTTTACCTTTAGTTCTCACCTGCTGCTTCTATTTACCTTCGTTGTAAAGCGCCGTTATCCGGCCTTCACTTAGTGCATAATTGTAAACGCGAACGTCATCGATCAAGCCGTTCCAGAAACGATTATTCATTTCCACATTTTCACCGATAAATACCGGATGATCATTAGTGGCTATCGCGCCCGAGGCCGGCTGCGAGACATCCACAACACCGTCTATGTATATATACATTTTTTCGCCGTCGTACACACCGGCAACATGGTGCCATTTTCCGTCATTGACGGCCTTGTTTCCATACAAACCGCCGTAAGGACTGCCGCTCGGAATCTGCAATCCGCTGCAGGCAAATTCAATAGCGGCCGTATCCTGGTGCCGCTGCAATCTCCAGGCACTGTCGCCTTTTGTCACGATCGCCTGCCATTCCCTGTCGAAGCGGTTAACCTTTATCCAGGCGGCAACGGTTACCTCTCCGGTGAAATCGAAGCTGGACTCGTTCGCCATATGAACATAGTCACCCTTGCCGTCGAATAGAAGCGCCCCGTTGGTTTTACCGCCGGAACTCTGCCACTTCGGGGAGCCGCTCAGCATCTTGCCGAAATTGCCGTTTCCGGAAGCATCCTCGACATCCCTGCCGCTGGTCTCGTCAAGCTTCCACCATCCGACCAGACCGGCCAGCTCGGCGGTTCCGAAGACGCTCGGCGTCTGCCATGCGTTATCTTCTTTTCCCCGCCAGGCCAATTTGCTGTCACGGTCGCCGCCGTCATCGTCGTCATTTACATGCACGTCCAGACCGATCTTTTTGCCCACGGACGGCTTTACTCCCAATGTGGACCACGGAAACTTTATCTCCGTGCGATATCCGTTTTCTGTCGTCACCATGGCAAACTCGATACCGTCCACCCTGCCGTGCTGGAACTGACTCATCGAAGGATTTTCTCTGCTCCAGTCAAAATGATATTGTGCATCGTTATCATCGTAGGTGTTGGACTTGCTGTTGTCGGCATCGATAAAGACCTCGACACAATCATCCAGATACCACATCTCCGAATCGGAGTCGTTTGTAAGATTTTCATCAGTTACATCAACCAGTATATAGAGATTATTTTCATCGTACATAGCCTTGTAAGCAGCCGAAAGGTCCTCATCATTCGACGGAGGTAAATATATTGAGTTGCCGATTTTGTACTGGGGTGACTCGGACCAGGTGCCATCTGTTTTTCCATCGATCACCACTGCCCCGGTCGCCTTCCTGATACTTGCCGGGATTTCAGCCTGTCTTTGCGCGGCCCGGGCGCGGGCTTTGGCCTGCGATACCACATGAGACAATTCCATGGCGGGTCCCAACACCTGGTTTAACGGAGGCAGCTCGCTTATTTCGGCACGGACATTTAAGTTGTTTTGCCCTTCATAAGTACGCAACTGGATGGTTGTTTTGTCACAGCTATCGGCCAACTGATCGAGCAGTTCACTCACGTTGCTATCAGAATCGTCGAGAAGGCCCATAAGGAATAAACCTCCGCCGGCCCGTATCGCACCGCCGACGTTAATCATCGCCAGTTTGCTCGCTTCTGGCGACAATTTGTTCATGGCGTCTTTTAACGGCCCGCCGGAATTGACGGATTTGCGAGTTCCGAGTGCCGAATCAGATGCCTCGATAACACGCGGATTCAACGACAGGACCGTTGTCTTATTCTCCTGATTCGTATAACAGTGGAGTTTTAGCTTGTTGACAAGTTCGATCTGGTATCTGCCGACATTCGCTTCAGAATCATCTCCGGACTGGTTCGCTATCAAATTGGTTGCGGTTAACAGTCCGGTCATGATCTGACGAGTCTGCCGCGGATTCTCACTCGTTAGTACAAGTCCGATGGAACTCGCTATCGGAGGTATTCCGGCAACAGTTTCGCCGGAGGAAACGGCGGATGGCAAGACAAACAATGTGACCTGATCGATATTAGCGAAGATGTCACCGCCAATCTCAAGGCCCGTCATATTCCGTATCTGCTCACGTACGACCTGGGCCCGGGCACTTTCAGCTCCACCCGGGGCGACACTGAGAAGCGCAACAGCACCGGAAGGAACAACATCGAAGGCGGCTTTGCTTAATTTAGGAGTGTGGAACATGCTGTATGCAAGACTGTTATGACCATCCTTGAAACCAACATTTGCTTCGAGTGCGATTCCGTTTTCCTCAATGGACAAAAAGGCGATCAAATCGTCGATATTTTTAAAGTCGGCAATATTGTTCGCATTAAGTATCTCTTGAGGTATCTGTCCTTCCGGAAAGAGCAGCGTGAGATTTGTATACCCCTGGTCGACATTTGCCCAAATGGTCAGGGCATTTTCCTGACGGTCTTTTTTGCTGATCTTCGTAAACGACTTATTGCTCGAAGCAAGCGTCGGCTCTTTCGTAACGCCCTTGTATTGCTTGACGCACCATGTCAATTGTCCTGCGGTGTACGCCGGCGGACTGGCCAGGATTATCACATTATCATCATAGGCGGCACCTCCTCCATCTGTGAACTCAACCATCTGCATCCCCTCGACGGCTTCGATAGGCTTGCCTATAAAAGCAAGAGCTCCAAAGATCAATCCGCGAATGGCATCGCTTTTGCCGGGATACAATACGACTATAGCCGGCGGCGTATCATTCTGAGGAATACCTGTTACTCCAACCCCTATGCCGCGTATCTTCTTAAACTCGGCCATCATATTCGGATTAAGAAAACCACCCACGATGTCTCCGGGTGAGGGACCTCCTGCGACATGTCCGGTCGATGGACCGCCATGCTGTCCCCGGCCGATCGCCGCGAGAGGATTTTCAAAGGGAGTGCCTTTGAGCATATTAAGAATGGTGTCGACTTGTTTGCCGGGACTGCCTAATTCCAAATAGACCAAGGTATCAGGCGGCATCAAAGCCGCCGGGTCGGCGTTGCTCAACTCCTGCAGCAACGGCTTGGCTTTATTGACGATATTTCTCTGATCGCTGTACTCGGCAACCAGCTTCTCAAAAGCCATCTTTGCCTGCTGCTCCTGCTGCTTCTTCATGTAACACATCCCCTGCCGATACAGGGCCTGCGCAACATGGGATCGCTGAGCCGTATCATCCTGGATGATCTTCTCATAGATCCTGATCGCCGCATCGAGGTCGCCGTCGATCTGCTCGGCGTACAGAGCCTCTTGCAGCAGGTCACTTGCCGATTTGGCCAGAGCGGCCGGCGCAATCAGAACAACTGCCAAAAACAAAATAATTTTAATGCTCTTGAACCTTTCCATAATCGTGCTCCTTTCAAATAGATTAACAAAAAAACAATCACTTTTACAGGAACAATTATGCAGTCTAAGTGTTACCGTTCTGTTACGATTTTGTACTTTTTTTATTATTTTTTATGACGTAAAGCAAACATTCAAAACGCGAAAGGATGCGCTACTCACGCCCTATAATACGTCATTTCACGCCGCAGAGCCTTATTTATGAGAAAATCCAGTCTTAAACTTAAGCTTGATTTTTTAATCTACGATATTTAGAATGTTCCCTTTGCTCGATTTGCGTTTTATGATGTGTGTCTCGAGCAAAACTACTGACAACCTTTGAATGATTAACGATAAGAGAATCGATGCGCAAATCGTTCAAATATTTCATCGCAGTCATCGTCGCGACAATAATCGTTGTCGCAGCAGTCTTATTGAACACTTTTAACGAAAGCCGGCTCCGTGCGGAAGACATATTAGCACGTTATCAAAATGATGTCGAATACGGCAGATTGACGATTAACTACCCCCTCGACGAGACGCTCTTCCCTCCGGAAATTGTACCACCGGCGTTTCACTGGGAAGACGACTCCGGCTCCGACATGTGGCTCGTAAGTATCAGTTTCCAGGACGAGAACGGCCGGATGAATTTCCTAACGAACGATCGCAAGTGGACGCCAGAGCAGTCACAATGGCAAACCATAAAGAAGCGGTCTCTGGAAAAGGATGCCGAGGTGACTATTTTGGGTGTCAATCGAGAGGCACAGGAGAAAATCGTCTCGTCGGGCCGAATCAGATTCAGAACATCCGAAGACCGGGTCGGTGCGCCGTTATTCTACCGGGAAGTGAATTTGCCATTTGTCGACGCAGTCAAGGATCCCTCGCGGATTCGATGGCGTTTCGGCGACATCTCCTCGCCACGGCAGCCTCCAATCGTCCTGGAGAATATGCCGGTCTGCGGAAATTGTCACTCCTTTTCCAAAAGCGGCGAGATCCTTGCTATGGACGTGGATTATGCAAATAGCAAGGGTTCATACGTCATCACGTGCACCGCAGAAGAAATGGTCCTCGCTACAAGCGATATCATCACGTGGAACGACTACAAAAAGGGGGATGGGGAACAGACCTTCGGTTTGCTCTCTCAGGTCTCGCCGGACGGCAGGTTTGTTCTCAGCACGGTTAAAGACAAGTCCGTCTTCGTTCCGATGCCGCCTCTGGCATTCTCTCAGCTTTTCTTCCCCGTCAAAGGCATCCTTTGCACATACGACAGGCAGGCCCGTACATTTGAGTCACTTGCCGGCGCCGATGACCCGCAATACGTCCAGAGCAATCCGGCGTGGAGCCCAGACGGCAGGTATATTGTTTTTGCCAGAGCCAAAGCATATAACCTCAAGGACACCGAGGGCAAAGGCAAAGTGCTTCTGACCAGAGAAGAATGTAAGGAATTCACCGAAGACGGTAAGCCATTTTTATTCGACTTGTACAGGATTCCGTTCAACGAAGGAAAGGGCGGCAGGCCGGAGCCGATTGAGGGGGCTTCCAACAACGGTATGAGCAACTTCTTCGCGAAATACTCGCCCGACGGCAAATGGATTATTTTCTGCAAGGCTAAAAGCTATATGCTGCTTCAGCCCGACAGCGAGCTTTACATCATACCGGCCGAGGGAGGCAAGGCCGGAAGACTCCGCGCCAATACAAGTCGGATGAACTCATGGCACAGTTTTTCGCCTAACGGCAAGTGGCTGGTGTTTTCCACAAAAGCCTATTCCGATTATACGCAACTGGCCCTGACCCACATTGACCGGCAGGGAAACAGCAGCCCCGCCGTCCTGCTCGAACACTTCACCGCCGATGACAGAGCCGCGAATATCCCTGAGTTTGTCGATCTCAAACCCACGGCTATTCGGAAAATCGGTGAAGATTTCCTGAACGATTATTCTTTCGTTAGAGCCGGCAACGAATTTTTCAAGGCCGGCGATACGGATAACGCGATCCAGGAATACAATCGAGCGCTGGAGCTGAATCCAAACAACGCCGAAGCGCACCTTAGACTCGGCTTTCTCTTGTACAACGCCAAACGAATACATGACGAAGGCATGGCACATTATAACAAAGCCCTGCAGGCCAATCCGAGCGATCCGCGTATACACCATGATTTGGGTATGGCGCTTCTGCACCAGAGGCGATTCGACGAGGCCATAGAACATCTCTCAATAGCTTTGAAGGGTATGCCCAACGGCATCGACAAACAATATAATCCCGTCAGCATGCACTTCAACTTTGGCCTGGCACTAACTTTCGCCGGAAGATCCGAAGAAGCGATTATTCATTTTGCCGAAGTAGTACATCTCGATCCGAACAACGTCGATGCGCGATACAATCTTGGCCAGGCGATGATCCGCCAGGGAAGACCCGAAGATGCAATCGAGCATCTGCAGGTGGTTGTACGCCTGAAGCCGGACAACGCCGATGCACACTTCGCCCTTGGAGTCGGACTGGCCGCCCGGGGCAGGCACGATGAGGCAATCGAACGCTGGTCGCAGGCGATACAATTAAAACCCGACTTTACCCGCGCGTACAATAATCTCGGCGTCGCACTGGCCCGTCAGGGAAAACTCAACGATGCTACCGAACATTGGCTGCACGTGATACACCTTGAGCCGAATAACGCAGAGGTTCACTACAGGCTCGCCAACGCGTTTGCGTCGCTGGGAAAGCTCGACCAGGCGATCGAACATTACTCAAAAGCCGTGCAGATTAAACCGGAAATCGACACATCGCCGAGGCTGCACGATCTTCTCGGAATGAATTATGCCCGATCGGGCCGGTTCCAGGAAGCCGTACAATCCGCCAGGAAGGCGGCCGATCTGGCTCGGGCCGCAGGACAGGAAATTTTCGCTCAGCAGATCGAAAGTCGAATTGAGCTCTACAAACAAAATAAACCTTGAGAAAATCCCTCTACGAGAGACAAGCGGAATCTTTTCGACCAGAGCCGGAATTTAACTTGATTTTTCTGCCTATTACGTTTATAATGAGTGTTTCATAAATTAGAAACTTCAAATGGAGTAAGGGACATTAACAAGAAATGACAGTAAACTTAGACACACGCAGCATCGTGTCGCCCGGGGCGACCGAAATCTTCATTTCAAGCACACCTCGGGAAAATGCTCCGTTTCAGGCCCAGGCCCGTGAGATCTTTGCCGGAATCAACGACGTCCTTCGCTCAAGAGGTGCCTCAATCCTCCAGGAGCGGGTTTTTTCCACCCAAGCCGCGGCCGAGACTCTTCGCAAGGCACGTGCCGAGGCTTACGGCGAGATTGATGATGGAGTCAGCCCGAGCTTTTTGGTGGCCGCAGAAGGTTCATCCGGACCGATTGCCGGCGTCCAGGTTCACGCCGTCAGCGGCGACAGCAAGCCGGAAGTAGTGCAACTGGACGGAAATCCCTGCGGACGAATCTTCCGCTCACCCAACTGTGCTTACCTGACGCTTTCGTACATAACCGATCAGCAGGACCAGCAGGCCCCCGCACAAGCCCGGATCATGATGCAGAAAGGTGACTCTATACTCAGAAATTACGGCGTCGATTTCCTTTCCGTGCCCCGGACATGGATGTGGCTCAAGGACATTCTGTCGTGGTACGACGACTTTAATCAGGTACGGACAAAGTTCTTCGCCGAGTGGGGCCTGGTCGGACCCGGAACCCGCCAGTCAATGCCCGCCAGTACCGGTATCGGACTCGGCCCGGCCAATGGGGGCCATTGCGCGATGGACCTTACGGCGGTACTCGAACCGGCCGGCACTACCCAGTATCTCCAGGCCGCCGGAAAGCAGCAGTGCGCGATGGAATACGGCTCGGCCTTCTCGCGGGCTTCCAAAGCAACCACGCCGGCGGGCCAGACAGTATTCATCTCCGGAACCGCTTCGATTGATACCGACGGCCGGACCACTCACATCGACGACGCCGAGTGCCAGATCAAAACAACTATCGAGAACGTCCGCGCCGTACTCAGGGATATGGACTGCACCGACGAGGATGTTGTACATGTAATCGCCTACTGCAAAACAACCGAGGTCGAAAAGGTTTTCAACACTTATAAAAACACTCTCAACTGGCCCTGGATAACAGTCATTTGCGACATCTGCCGCACCGACCTGCTATTCGAAATCGAAGCCACTGCCATGCCTAAGTTATGGAGATAAACCTCCACGGCTGTCTCCACCTAAGATTTTTATTATTTAGCTCCGTGCTTACGCAGCAGTTCGACGATTTCAGTGTAACCATTATTCTGAGCCAACTGCAAAGGTGTCTGACCAAATTTTTTATCTTTTGTATTGACATCAGCACCATTGGCAATAAGAATTTGGACTACACGTATTTTACCATCCAGTGTTGCAGAGTATAGTGGCGTTACACCCGGTAGCGGTTCACCCAATGTTGCAGAATGCAGTGGCGTTTCGCCCCATCCGGTCTTGGCATTTACATCACTGTCCTTTGAGATTAGCATTTTTACTATCTCCACGAGACCATTTCTAGCCGCTGGGTGCAAAGGAATATAACCCCAGTCGTCCCTTGCGTTGACATCCGCACCTTTTGTAATAAGAAGTTCAGCGACATCGATACGTCCCAGCCAAATTGCACTTGTCAATGCAGTGGAACGTCCAGCTCCTCTTGCGTTGATATCGGCACCTTTGTCAACGAGCAGCTCAACCACATTCTTCCAACCGGCATCTCCGGCATAAAACAGCGGTGTTTCTCCACCACGATTGTCCTTTGCGTTGACATCAGCTCCTTCGGAGATGAGAAAATCGACGACATGCATTTGTCCTGCGCTGGCAGCATAGAACAGCGGTGTGTGGCCGGCCTTGTCGCGCACATCCACTTTTGTGCCTTTGGACAGACTGCTTCTGACATCATCAATATCTCCCCTGTGAGCAGCAAGATGCAACTCAGAAACTTTTGCTCCTTTACTAACGAGTAATTCAACCATTAGACGCCCGCCCCCGTCACTCAGGAGAGCGCGTGATACAGGTGTCAGGCCGCTCTGGTTTTTCGCATTAACATCCGCACCTTTTGTAATCAACAGATTAGCCATCTTTATATCACCCATCAGAGCTGCATTATGTAGTGGCGTAATCCCTGCGCTATTCTTTGCGTTGACATCCGCACCTTTTTGAATCAATAGATTAGCGGTCTCAATCTTACCGTTCTCAACTGCAACATGTAGCGGTGTCTTCCCATTTCCAACCTTTGTGTTGACATCTGCACCCTGAGCAAGAAGCAATCTGATTTGATGGTTGTCCCCATCCTGTGCTGCTTCGTGCAGCGACTTGGACGGCTTTTCCTGTGGTTCACTTGCTGTTTCTGCTCTGGCCCGGCGAGTCAACCCCCAGTTAGCCGGTATGGTAAGAAGTGACACCATTAGTAAAACAGCAATAGCCCTCAAACTTGGTCGTTCGTGGAATTTTTTTCCAGGTCTTAACATGGTTCTTATCCTTTCCTCAATATTTTTGGCAGGCCCGGCTACAGCCAACGATGGCACAGGCCGGATTGATTCGTATTCGGTAACGAGCGTCTCGACGATTGCCCGGCTGTAATCCGTGACTTTAGCGTTAAGGCGGGCGATGGCCATCTCATCACAGCACTTTTCCCGTTCGGCGCGAATCCTTTTGTTGGCCCACCAGACAAAGGGGTGGAACCAGAAGATGGCCTGGGCGATAACTTGCAGTAGATTGATTGCTGCGTCAAAACGCATTACGTGGCTTATTTCGTGGCCCAGAACGTGCCTGCGATATTCGTCGTCCTGTATCAGGACAAAGGTCGCCGGCAGATAGATGTCCCCCCGCAATGCTCCCCATACGAAGGGCTGGCCAATTCCCTCAAGCAGCCACATCTTAGGCCGCCTTCGCAGGTTCAGCGAGGATAGCAGATCATTGACGACGATCTGGACATCTGCAGGCAGTGGTCTTCGGTCGTGCTGCAGCCATCGCATCGTGCGGCGTGCCTTGACAGCCGCGATGCAGGCGAACGCTGCAGCGCAGACCATCCACGCGATAGCAAGCCATTGTCGAGCACTCAACTGCGTTTGGGAGTGTACTAAAGGAGCAGCTACTGATATCGGCTCTATAGGTCTTTGTATTTCCGGCGGAGCTTCGTTTATCGTTGGTAGCGGGGTTGGCATAACAGCAGGAGCCGGCACTTTTTCGGGCAGCACAGCAATCGGGACATCGAGCATTGGCGGCGTAATGCACTTTGCAAGGACAATCAGCCAGAGCAAGTAGCGAACGTGTGCGCTTTTATTTCTCAATAGCCACGATATAGCTGCTACTACCACAACTAAAATAGCTATCTGCCAGCTTTGTGTCAGTAGATAATCTGTTAAAATAGTGAGATAATCTTCCATTTTTTCCTCTCTTGACAAATATGATGGTTACTTTTTGTCTGTCAATTTCTTGAGTCTTTCGATATCGTCGGAACTAATCTTGCCGTGCTCGGCCAAATACTGCATCAAAGGAACCGGGTCGCCGCCGAAGAGCCTATCTAAGAAATCACCCACAGACCTTTTAACGACATGCTCCTTCTTGACTGCGGCGGAAAAAACGTGGGCCTTGCCCCGGACATCGTGTTTCAAGTAACCTTTATTTTCGAGTCTCCGCAGCAACGTCTGGACCGTTGCATAAGCGATCTTCCTTCTTGCGGGCAACTTGTCGCAGACCTCCTGCACCGTTGCCTGGCCGAGCTGCCAGACCAGTCTCAAGATTTCAGTTTCCGATGGGCTTAACGCCGGCAGGTTTTTACGTACCATATCAATCTCCTTTTACAAGTGTGTTTTACATTTGTACAACTACAATATCGTACATTTGTACAACATGTCAACAAAAAAATGGAAATTTTTTTAAAAATATTTCTTACGGTGCGTCAGCGTAACATTCGGAAGGGCCAAATATTGACTTCTCAAGGCCGTTATTAAAGAAAAACTGCCGGATGCTGGTGCAGAGGTGGCATTTGCCGGCGTAAGATTCCGCCTTTTTGAATCCGTGTTTTTCGGCCTCGGGGAGTAAGCCGAAAGGTCCTTTCTCGAACAGGGTACTTATCAAAACGGCGTTTTGTGGATCGAACTGTTTCCATATATCTTCGAGCGGGGTCTGGTTGATGTTGTCGATTATGATACCGCTACATGTGCCGCTGAAGACGTTACCGAACGGGTCGATGTGTACACCTTTGGCGCCGAGAAAAGCCGATTTGCAATTCTCTCGATGCTCGATGCTCGATGCTCGATGCTCGTTAATTGAATCCACAACCAGCTCGGCAAGTTTTCCCGCGGCCCGGCCGGTGAAGCGGCAGGGATAGTCATTAATAGCATTGATATACTGTTTTTCGAGCTCGGCGGGAGAAAGGCTTTTCATGTCAATTGGATTTTCCAGATACTTTTGCCAGCGAACGAGCACTCGCTCGGAGCCTAACATCTCGGCTGCTATTTGGGCCAATCGGCGTACCGGCTCGATGTCAACGTACTGTTGGTGAAACGGGTCGGTGCTTACCTTGAACCGATTCATTCCAAGCTCATCGAGTCTTTTTAGCCGCTGTGTAACAATCTTATCACTCGTGGCCCAGAATCCGTTCGTCTCGATTAAATCGACTTTACCCAAGTTTTGTTTTTGTGCCTGTTCGAGAATTTCCAGTAAGTGGTCCCAGTACAGAAAAGGCTCGCCGCCCGTGATATGAATCTTCGCATTGTCTCCGGCGAGGACTTTCAGAGACTGCCATGCGTTTACGGCGGTATCTACGGGCATCAGGCCGCCCTTGTCGGGATTGCAGTTGTAGTAACAAAATTCGCAGGCGCAGTTGCATTGGTACGTCAGCAGCAAACCCGCCGAACGCCACAGCTTGAACTTGGGCTCGCTGCGTGTGGTCCGGCTATTATAGATATTCTCAGATAGTTCAACCATTACAAGAATAATTCAAAATGCAAAGTGCAAAATGAAAAATTAAGGAAGTCATTGCCGTCTGACGGCAATTCCACTATTTATATTCTTGATTTTTGATATTTGATTCTCCCTTTTTCATGTGGATTTGAATCACGGTAATATCGGCCGGCGTGATGCCGCTAATTCGAGAGGCCTGGGCAAGAGTGCCGGGCTTGAAAGTCGAGAGTTTCTCTTTCGCCTCCGACCGCAGATGCGGGATGCTGTTGTAATCAAGGCCCTCCGGTATTTTCTTTTTCTCAAGGGTCCTCAAATTCGCCACAAGCCGCTCCTGCTTGGCCAGGTAACCCTCATACTTGGCATCGATCATCACCGCGCCCAATACATCTTCGGTAAGATTCATCCTGCGAATATCGGGAATATCATCCAGCGTCTCGCCGGGAGCTTTATCCGTTCGGCGAAGCTGGTCCCACAAAGTTATCCGGCCTGAGTCCGCAGTCATCGAGGTCTTGAGATAAGTCTTGAGCTTTTCAATTTGGTCGAGCTTATGTTGGAACTTTGTCCATCTTTCTTCGCCGACAAGACCGACCGACCTGCCGATCTGCGTAAGTCTGCGATCCGCGTTGTCGGCCCTAAGGGCCAATCGATACTCCGCCCGGGATGTGAACATTCGATATGGCTCGTCGATGCCCTTCGTGAGTAAATCGTCGATCATCACAGCGGTATATGCCTGATCTCTTGCGAGAACAACCGGCTCTTTGTCCTGCAATTTCATGGCGGCGTTTATACCGGCGATAATTCCTTGTGCCGCCGCCTCTTCGTATCCGCTGGTTCCGTTTATCTGCCCGGCCAGAAACAATCCAGAAATCTTCCTGGTCTCGAGATTCGACTTTAGCTGAACCGGCGGGCAGTAGTCGTATTCAATGGCGTAGGCGTAATGGACAATCCGGGCATTTTCCGTGCCGGGCATAAGTTTGAGCATTTGCTCCTGGACTTCGTTCGGCACGGAGGTACTTATACCGTTACAGTAGATCGTCGATATTTGTTCGTCCTCGGGCTCCAGAAAAACCTGGTGCCGCTCCTTATCCGCGAAACGCATGATCTTGGTCTCAATGCTCGGGCAGTACCTGGGACCGATGGAAGTAATCTGGCCGGAATAAAGCGGCGCAAGGTGCAGATTATCTCTCAAGAGCTTATGTATTTTTTGATTGGTATAGGTAATCCAGCATGGAATCTGAGGCCTATCGATTCTGTCGGTCATAAATGAAAAGGCAGCCGGTTTATCGTCTCCGTGCTGGATTTCGAGCTTGTCCAGATCCACCGTGGCCGCATCGAGTCTTGCCGGCGTGCCGGTCTTAAGCCTTTTTAGCTCGAGTCCGATCTGCCGTAGGCTGTCCGAGAGTTCGTTGGCGGCCGGCTCACCAAGCCGACCTCCGGCGGATTGCTGCTTTCCTATGTGCATTAAGCCGCGAAGAAATGTCCCCGTGGTCAGGACGACGGCCGGAGCATTATAAATCCTCCCGTTAGTGCACTTCACCGCCCGCACACGGTTTTTCCCGGTTATAACCTGTGAGGCCATCGCTTCGACAATAGTCAGATTCGGCGTCTGTTCGAGCAGCATACGGACATAATTTTTGTACCTGTATTTGTCGGCCTGAGCCCTCGGAGCACGAACAGCGGGGCCCTTGGAGCGATTCAGCAGGCGAAATTGAATCCCCGTCGCATCGGTCGCCGATCCCATCAGGCCCCCGAGCGCATCGACCTCGCGCGCAATCTGCCCTTTGCCAAGTCCGCCTATGGCCGGGTTGCAGCTCATCTTTGCTATAGTATCGGCGCTGATAGTAATAAGGCAGGTTTTTGCGCCGATTTTAGCAGCCGCATTAGCAGCCTCAACACCGGCGTGACCGCCACCTATAACAATGCAATCAAATTCATCTGTCTTCGTTCCGTTGGACATATTTAGTAAGTATAGCTTATTGAACTTTTTAATCAATCTCGGCTTGTATTTCGCATCTTGACAAAGATAATCCAGCCCGTCTATGGCAGAGCTGTCCATCTGGTAGTGGATCCCGCTTATACAAAGGGAAAATTATTAGATGCCTTATTGACAGTCGGTATTTATTTGGTATAATTATTATACCATGGAATTCGAATTCGATTCCAATAAGAGTCAGAGCAATATGAGAAAACACGGGATTGATTTTCGTGAAGCACAAGCATTGTGGGATGATTCCGATTTAATCGAGATTCCTGCAAGAACCAGCGATGAACCAAGATTTCTGGTAGTTGGAAAAATTTCAGGAGAGCATTGGTCGGCAATAATTACCTGGCGGCGTGAAAAGATAAGGATCATCTCGGTACGGCGAGCCAGAAAAGAGGAGATTGATATTTATGAAAGCTAACGAATTTGACAAGAGATTTGATAACGGTAAGGATATCTCCAAGTACCTGGATATGTCAAAAACCCGAAGGCCCGGACAAGAGCAGAAAAGAGTAAATGTCGATTTCCCTCTGTGGATGATCCGCTTTTTAGACAAAGAGGCAAAACGTCTGGGTGTACCTCGACAATCCATCATCAAAGTATGGATAGCCGAACGCATGGAAAAAATCTCATCTTGAGATCAGAACTATTCCTTAGCTGCCAGCGCGACTGCCGATGCAATGGCAAAATTTGCCGTATGGGTGATGCTAACACTGATATGTTTTATCCCGAGCTTGCCGGCGATTTTTTTAACCTCACCGCCGAGAGTAACCTCAGGCCGGCCGGAAGCGTTGTTTATTATCTCTATATCAGTCCAGGCTATCTTGCCGCGCCAGCCTGTACCCACCAATTTTAGAATCGCTTCTTTGGCGGCGAAACGACCGGCTAATTTCTCCACTTCGTTCTTATTCGCCCCGGCATAGGCCTGCTCGGCGGCTGTGAAAACCCTCCTGATGAAACGCTCCCCGTGCCGCTGTATCATCTGCTCTATTCGCGGACAATCAACCAGGTCTATTCCATGTGCAACAATTTCCATTTATTAATCCTGTTTTTTTATCTTATTTTTACTTTCTTCTCTCAATTGCGCCTTACCCCAGTTTAATTCCGCTATGCTTTTCTCAAAACTTACATGGCTGTCGTTGTGTAAGATATTGCACCCGTCGCCATCATGACGCTGAGTAGTTAAAATTTCCGGCCCGCCGAACTGATTCCACCCCTCTTTGGTTTCGAACAACAGCACCGTATCAGGTGGCGAATTCGGTTTGCAATTAGGATTTATTGCGAAGTGACACCTTCCCCTTTTGGGAGAGGGCCAAGAAAGCAATTTCCCACTTCTAAGCGGCCAGCGAAGAGCAAGCTCAATAGATGGCCAAACAAAGTTTTCTATATCGACCTCACCATGTTCAAGAAGCAAATCACACCATTGATTTGGTTGTGGGTATTGATGGTTATCAAGCGCATATATTAGCATTGCTTTTCCAAGGCTGCATAAATTGGAGGCACCGGGATTTCGGAGCGCACGTGATCGAGGACGTGCTCGTTCTAACAACCAAAGGTGTGAGCTTGAGGCGGCAAAGACTATACCTAAAATGGCAAGGGCACTGCCTTTTAACATCCATCTGGATCTTTTAATCCGCTCAAACGCCACCGCGCCAAGAATCAATCCGATTAGTCCCAGTAGACCCATTATATTCCAAAGTAGGACGTTCAGACGGTAAGGGTAAAGAACTATGACGACTTTGAAACCTAAGATCAAGAGGCCCAGAATGCCAAGTGACACTGATACTACCGCTAGTTTTGAAGTTTTTAGTTTTTGCTTTTGACTATTATTATCCGTTCCGCTCATCTTTTATTCATTTGTGCCAAACTATATTTTGAATTGTTTACTTTTTTCATCTTGTTCTACTTCCTGGTATTGATGTGTTCTCCGTGCAAGGTGTTTCTGGGCCTCTGTATATATTTCTTCTTATTGGCTGGCGTTGCTGATTCGATAAATTTTATCCAGACAAAAATCTACGAATTCATCTGTTCTGCTGAGCTTCGCCTGGCTCTTGATTCTGTCATTTAGCTCTCCAAGAACCTCTTTTTGCCGGTCGAACATAATTTTCTCTTCTACAAGCTCTTGCACCTTTTCAAAAGGTTCATACCCGGCGGACTGTTTTTCTTGAAGCTTTATTATGAAAACGTGTCCCTCAGCCGTAATAGGGCCTGCCACCTGGCCCGGCGACATTTTCTCGGCTTCGACCGCAAGTATATCATAAGGCTCAGCTAAGGACTCCGGCTGCACCGGCCTCCACAATCCACCCAAAGCTCCCCAGTCACCATGCGAATGCTTCTTTGCCAATTCGCCAAAATCCTCGCCGGATTCGATTCGTGCAAGTAACTCACGGGCCCGCTGTTCAGCAAGCTGCTGACGATCCTGATTCGGATCTGCCACCTGCAATTTGGCCGGTTGAATATCGATCAGCCGGAAAGTGACTCTGGCAACTCTTGTGAAATATTCGTCCTTCATCCGGTCGTAGCAATCAATCAGCTCGTGATAGGTGACCGGCGTGTTAGCAGGCATTTTCGACGCCCTGTACCATTCAATGAGAATCGACTTTTTCTGCTGCTCGATAAAGCTCTTTTGGTCCATCTGCCTCTTTCTGAGCTCCTCGTCGGCCTTGGCCTGGTCACCCCCGAAGTTGAGAACAAATTTCCTGTACTCGTTTTGTGCCGCCTTTTCCAGGCCTTCTTCAACATTATCGCCAGCCTGTCTTTTGGCCTGCTGATAAAGCAGCATAATCGAGATTTTGTCCATAAGAATTTCTTCGAGCTGTCCTCTGGCCCGTTCTTTGAACTGCTCAAGCTCGTTCGCCTGTGCAATCGGCCGGTAATACTCGGCCGGCGAGATAAACATTCCGTTTAGTTGTGTTCGTGAGTCGATGATTTCATCGCTGGTCAGAGTCTCGCCGCCGACCATCATCACAAGCCCGCCTGCGGCTTCGACAAGCTCTATCTTCTGCGTAATCGTTTGGCGCTCCAGCTCGGCATCGCTTAAACGCGCCTTATCACCATCACAACCGCCTATCAACAAAAACATCAATACCGATAAAAAAATGAATCTGCACATACTAAAATCCCAAACTTACCGCTCGAAAGCAGAAGATTTACCCCGACACATCGGGATTACCTTTCAGGCCGATTTCGTCGGCCACCTCGCGCACCCCCATAATAACGTCGCTTATAAGCTCGCCCAATTCCATACCCAGCATCCCGGCACCTTTTTCGATTACCTCCCGATTCACACCGGCAGCGAAAGATTTGTCTTTCCATTTTTTTTTGACCGATTTCGCCTTCATATCCATCAGGCTCCTGCTCGGCCGCACCAGTGCCGTGGCAACGACCAGTCCGGTCAATTCATCGACGGTGTAAAGAACCTTTTCCAGCTCGCTTTGAGGCTCGACATCGGTACATATACCCCATCCGTGCGATATTACAGCCCTGATATACTCAGCCGGCCAGTTCTCGCCGGTCAGAATCTCCTCAGTCTTGTGGCAATGCTGCTCGGGAAATTGCTCATAGTCCAAATCATGCACTAAACCGATAACGCCCCATTTTTCCTCGTCCCGGCCGCGCTTGCGGGCACAATAGCGCATAACAGCCTCAACAGACAGCGCGTGTTTAATCAATCCTTCATTTTTATTGTATTTTTTCAACAGCGAAAATGCCTCTTCACGGCCCGGCTTCGTTTCCGTCATAACCTGCTCCTTAATAGTAAAAAGCATCAATTTCCCCGCCATACAAGAGCAAATGCCAACTTATGAAGCTAATCTAAAAGTAAGTTCACAAAATTGCAATTCTTATTTTTCCAACCTCGCAGGTATATTCGGCCCCGATTACGCCTGAAATCTTGGCTCCGCAAACACCGGGACTACATAAAAATTGCAAAATTCTCTCCAACCTGGGTGCTGAGATAGTATAATCTGTAAGGTTCTCACATTGATTATAGAGATTGTGCCCAATATTATTCCCGAGGAAAACAAGTTAGGAGAAAGAGAAATGAATAAATTTCACTGGCTAATCGGATTATTGGTGATAAGTATATCTGCCGGTTGTGGTTCTGATATTGTCTGTACCGACCGCTTAAAAATGCTTGAGCATAAGTGCGTGTATATCACACCGCTCGAAAGCGAGGATCCGCACGTAGGAAAAGTCATCAGAGATGTGCTCGAAAAAGAACTGCTGAGGCAGAATATCGACCTGTGTGACCCAAATACGGCAACGGTTTTGTTCACCGGGGCAACTTTTATGACAGTTAGGGGCGGCGCATCGGCTGCGAGCCAGGCTATCGAAAGCGTATCCCTCGTAGGCAAGGACGTCAACGGAGAAATGCTATTGTCGGCTTCTTACGATAACAAGGAGCGATATTCCGCCAGTAGGCTTGCAAAGGAATTCGGCTCTACCCTGGCGAAAAAGCTCAAGTAAAATAATATCCGCCCCGAGCAGAGCCCTATCGATTGTCGTAATAACTGCCAACCGCCTTATTAGAATCGCCGGACGGCGCCAATACCAATGCCCCAGGCATCGCCTGTAAATTGACCCTCTAAATAGCAGGAAATATCTTTACGCACATCCCAATATGCACCGGCATAGCCGCCAAACTGTGATTCTTCCCAGAGATCGCCTGAGGATGATTTCAGAAACATGTCTAAACCAGTCTCAGGATCAACCGTTTTACCACTGATATCGAGGTCACCATTTACAAAATGCAGGAACGGACCGCCATATATCTGGAAATCCTCAATTTGCACAGTTGGACCGACAGCAACCTGGATCTCCCGGAAGTCAAGCTCGGCATCACCGGTAAAATCAGAGTCACCCTTTAAATCTATACTGCTGTCATCGGGTGCCGCCCATGTTACCTGGAACAATCCGCCCCAGGTAACCTCGCCATCCTGCCAGAAGGTCGTCCGTGTTCCCAAGCCCCAGGTAAATCCATAATTCCCATCGAATCCCTGAAATTCATCCGGAGTGGCACCGTCGGGATATGTCTGTTCTATATCATCTTGGGCATCGGCCACACCCAGGCGCAGGAATACGTCCCAGTTTTTGTTAATGCCATAGTCCAGTCTGCCCAGAATCATGTTCAATTTAAGATCCTTGATTTCGTACTTCGCATAGGCAGGTTGCTCAAATAACGGATCCACCTGGGTGTCTACAACTTTGCCCCACGATTGGAGATCGATTGTCTGGTTTGAATACTCAAGGCCGGCGGCCCACTGGTTTTGTCCCATGAGAGCTTTCGGCGGCCCCATCGGGGGTAAAGCAACAACAATCGAACCGGAAAAACATACTATTATAAGGCCAACCACCAACAGTGCTATTCTCTTTTCCATAAGTCACAATCCTTTCAATATAAATCTTCTTTGACACATTTCGAGCCTTTTTGGCATATATGACATATCGACCCACATCCACTCAAAGCTTTCTTTTTTTTTGAGATTTGCCATTTTAAAACAAGTAACAGCGCTGCTGAAAACTCACTCTTTTTTACAATATTGCAAAATCTCCTTGACAAGCAACTCTCTAAATCGGTAATTCTTCTATTTTTCCCGCCAAAAATCAGAAAAAAACACGAAACTTTGCCGAATCGGCAGCCTTCTCGCGTCAAGATGCTGATTCTATCCCAAATTGGGCAATAGAGGGCTAAAATCAAGAGGTATCCACATGAGTGTTCCACAAAGCTCCAGGTAAACCGGCGGGCAAATTGATCTGACTGTTTGCAGGCAAAATACATAAAGCTGTGTGGTACGGATAAAAATAAGCCCGATAATACAACATTAAGGCTATGCAATAAAAGCTCAACAATTCGGTTCTATGGCATTTCTTCTTGACAGATGTACCTGAATACTGTATACTTATAGTTGTAGCATCTGGAGGTGTGGTGAAAACTGTTTTCCTTTCTCGGAAGTTTTCTCCCGCCAATAATTTATTTTTACTCTGTCCGCACGTGACAAAAGTGCGAGTGCGGATGAAAATTTTAGTATGCTGCCAAACAAAAGTAAAATGTACAAACAGTTTTAGCGAGAAATCAATCATGAAAAACAAAAATGGAACGAATGTAGTAAGGTCTAATACTTTTCTGGCTATCCTGGCGGTAGCTATATTAGTAACGGCTGTCACAAAGACCGCAACTGCAAAATCGCTGTACGTTATCGCCGATATCAAAGGCGCCAGCGAGGACAGAACACAGCCCGTGCAAGCATACGATATACGAGTCGATGGTACTTTGGCGTTTCAGGCTCAGCACGATATCCCTCATAGCATGCTTGGCGCCGTGGGTATGGCAATCGATTCGGATTACGGATACGTATTCATTACTTACGAGCACTCCGGCGAGATTCAATTGATAGAAGCAACCACAATGACAGACGCCGGTACAGTAACAGCCCCGGACGCCAAAGATTTGGCAGGAATCGTTTACGACCATGAAAAAAGTTTAGTTTACTGTGTTGACCGTGGAAAAAGATCCTTGTACGTTTACAATTGGTGGCCTGAGACAGCCACACTTACTCATGTCTCCGGTTCGCCATTCACCCTGAGAAACGCTTCAGCCTTCGGGATTGCCCTGGACGAAATTGATGATCTGCTATATGTAGCCAACGCCAGCAATATAATTACTGTTTATAGTACTTCCGACTGGTCATTGGTGGATACAATCTCAGTCAGCCGGATTGCTATTAGTATAGCATTAGATGTTACGAACGGCCTGGTTTATACGGGGGGAGGATTTGCCGGCAATATGTTCCTTACTCAGTACCACCTGGCTACGGACACTGAGGCTGAGATCCAGGTAGAACCCGATGCCGGTATAATGGGACTTGGAGTGGATCCAGACACAGGCGTGGTATACATGAGTACCGGAAGCAACAATGCACCCGGCGGAGACAATATTCTGGTCTATAACAGTAAATTACACCAGATTGATCTGATCCCTGCAATCGGAAATCCTACCGGCCTGGCTATCCCAGGCAAAGATATCGGCTACAATCCACTTAATCTCAGCAAGCAGGTCCTTAGAGGCGCCTCAGCCAGTACTGATATTGACGAAGTGAAGACTGTAAACCCGGGCAGTACTTTCACCTATGGTATTAACTTCAGCAATTTCAATGATTTTACCGTAAACGACGTATCTATTATTGATAATCTCCCAAGCGAAGTAAGCTTCGTAACGGCCGATGACGATGGAGTGAACGGAAATTACGATCCAGACACGCATACTTATACATGGTCATACGAGTCTCTTCCGCCCGGGTCATCAACGCTTTTGGAGATAACAGTTACGTTGAACAAAAATGTAGACATCGGTACGTTAATTACGAATTCCGTGACAATCAACAGCAACGAAACAGCACGCACAACAACAAATGTTGATATTATTACAGGAAACGAAGGCCTTAACCTGAAAAAAGGCATTCTGGGGAGCCTTGAGGGCCAGGTCACCCAGGTCGATGCCAATGATATTATTACCTACACTATCGACTTCGACAATAAAGATAACGAGTTCCCAGCGACAGATATAACCGTTACTGACACACTTCCGGCGGAAGTAACCTTCATAACGGCTGGCGCCGGCGGCAAGTATGATTCTAAGTCACACACTTGCACGTGGCCATTGAATTTTCTGGCACCGGGAGCAGAGAGGCATTTAGAACTGACAGTCTCTGTAAATCCCGGCCTGCCGATAGGAACCGTCATTACCAACATCGTGACTGTTGACTGTAACGAAACACCGCCGTCCACGGCAAGTGTTGATGCTGTTACAGCTTACAAGCCGCTTGATATCACCAAGAAAACCATAGACAGCTCAGGAGCCAAAATCGAATGGATACTGCCGGGTGAGAGATTTATTTATCAAATCTGCTTCGATAATAACGATAACGATTTCAAGCTGTCAGATGTGTCCGTTGTCGATATACTCCCGGAGAATGTAACCTTCGTAAAAGATCATACTAACAATAAAAAGGTTACCGGAGATTATGACTCTAAGGCCCACACTTATACAGTGTCGCTTAAAACTCTGGAACCGGGATCAGCTACTTGTATAGAGTTATTAGTAGAGGTCAACCCAGATACACCCCTGGGCACCGTCATTTACAATTCCGTCACAATCGACAGCAATGACACATCCCCGGCGACGGCAGATGCTGATATTTACGTCGGTGAAATCATGCTGGAAGTTGATGATCTTGATATAACTCCCGACGTACTAAGACGCAACGGCACTTCACCCCATATAATGACCGTCGTGAAGCTCCCGCAGGGAATTGTAAAAAGTGACATAGACGCAAACTATAAACCTGAACTTTACTACCAGGACCGAGACTCCGATGAAGAAAATTTCATCTTAATCGGAGAAGGAAGCCAAACCTTGTCTGGAACAGACAACAGGCCGAAGATTATCACTTTGTTCAACAGGGCTGAACTGATGAATGCTGTCGCCGGGTATGGACAACTCAAAATGAGAGTTGTCGGCAAGCTCAAATCAGGCCGAACCTATTTCGGCGATGCCATCATCCACATAACAAGGTTTGCAGGAGACTAAGGACGGAGATTATAAGACCTTCGCCAGACGGCTGGCGATCGAACAACCTAAAAAGGCAGGTTCGATAACCAGGACTTCGATTTTAACCAGAGGCCGGCAAGCCATTTCCGCCGGCCTCTGTTTCTATCAAGTTGTACTAAACATTTTTCGCAAAACACTTATCAGCGTTCTCGGCTCGAAGTAATTTTTCTCCAGATGCAAATATACTACTTTCGGGCCCGGGATACGAACCTTACCCGAAACGTTTGCAAACAGGGCCTGCTCATTGTCACTGTGATCCTTTTCGAATGAAAATATCAAATCCCGGCCGGAAGCAACTATGCTCTTGATATTGCGCCTGCTCGCTCTGATTCGCAACTGGGCCAAATCCAGCAGCAATCCGACCTCATCCGGCAGAGCTCCATATACATCCGCCAATTCGCCCTTTATCTGCTCCAGGTCATCATCGGTTCTCGCCACGGCGATTTTCCGGTAGACATCCATCCGGTGCCGGTTAATCGGTACGTAATTTTTGGGTATATACGTGGCAAAGCCCAAATCGACGACCGCCGTGGGTATCGGTTCGACAGGCTCATCTTTAAGTCTTTTAACGGCATCGGTCAGCAGCTCGCAATACATCTGGTAGCCCACAACCTGGATATGCCCCGACTGCTCGGAGCCGAGGATGTTGCCGGCGCCGCGGATTTCCAAATCCCGCAGGGCGATTCGAAAGCCCGCGCCCAAATGCGAATATTCCTCGATCGCTTTGAGACGCTTGGACGCCAACGGTGTAATCGTCCGGTTCATCGGCAGCAGCATATAAGCATACGCACGATGTTTATATCTGCCCACCCTGCCGCGAAGCTGGTGCAATTCGGCCAGGCCGAACCGGTCCGCGTCGTTGATAAAAATCGTGTTGGCGTTCGGAATGTCCAGCCCCGATTCGATAATAGTCGTGCAGACCAGCACATCGGTCCGGCCGGTCACAAACTCGATCATCGCCGTCTCGAGCTCGCTTTTTGCCATCCGGCCGTGGGCGACGGTAATCTTTATATCGCCCATGAGCTTCTGAATCTCCCAGGCCTTTTTTTCAATCGTTTTGACCCGGTTGTGCAAAAAAAACACCTGTCCCCGGCGGTTCAATTCGCGGTAAATCGCCTTCTTTATAAGGTCTTTGTTGTAAGCGGTAACGGTTGTCACTATGCTCCGCCTGTCCAGAGGCGGCGTACCCAGCGAGCTTATGTCACGCAACCCCATCAGCGACATGTGCAGCGTCCGCGGAATCGGCGTGGCCGTCATTGTCAGAATGTCCACGTTTACTCGCAGTCTCTTGAGCTTCTCCTTATGCTCGACGCCGAATCGCTGCTCCTCGTCGATAATCAAAAGCCCAAGGTCTTTGAAACCCACGTCGCCGCTGAGCAGCCGATGAGTCCCTATCAAAACATCGACCCTGCCCGCCCTTGTCCTGGCGATAATATCCTTCGCCTGCTTTGCCGTCTTAAAGCGGTTGAGAACCTCGATGCAAACGGGAAAGTCCGCGAACCGCTCAGTAAAAGTCCTGCCGTGCTGCACACACAATACCGTCGTAGGCGTTAAGACGGCAACCTGCTTGCCGTTCTCGATCGCCTTGAACGCCGCACGCATCGCAAGCTCCGTCTTGCCGTAGCCAACGTCGCCGCAAAGCAGCCGGTCCATAACTACGGCCTGCTGCATATCAGCCTTGATTTGACCGGCCGCGGTGCTCTGGTCGGGCGTCTCCTGATAGGCAAAAGATTCTTCGAATTCGACCTGCCAGTTCGAGTCTTTCGCAAATGCAATGCCCCCCGCACCCTGGCGCTTGGCCTGAACTTCAAGCAGCTCGGCGGCAAGGTCCCTAACGGAACTCGCCACTTTGTCTTTCTGCTTCTGCCATCGTTTCGAGCCGACCTTGCTTAAAGTCGGCCGCTTCGGACTTGTCCCGATATATTTCTGAACGAGCGCAATATTACGGACCGAGACCTGGATTTTCACGCCGTCGGCATATTCGATTGTAAGGTACTCATTCGTGCCGCCCTTTTCTTTTATCGTTTTAACGCCGGAAAACTTGCCGATGCCGTAGGAAACATGAACGACATAATCGCCTTCCTGCAAATCGCTGAGCGTATCCACAGGCGAGCTAATCCGCGTCGGCCTGCGCCTTCTTCTAAGCGCGTACTGGCCGAACAGCTCGTGGTGACTGATGACAATCGTATTTAGCGAGTCTACGACAAAACCCTGGTGTATAAATCCCGGCAGCAGTTTGAATCTCGCCGGAATTTTCTTGTCGATATCGGCGGCAATTTCTCCCACGCGTTTGATTTCCGCCGAGCTTTCGCAGTAAAGCAGCACTTTTCTGCCCCTTTTAGCCTCGGCAAGTAATTCCTCGAGCGCCGCTTTATGTCCGGCCCATACGGAAGTTGCCTTATGCTGAAACTGCTGCACACTTTTAATATCCACCTTCAGAAAATCGTCTGGCTGCGTAGTAGCAAACCTGCAGATATGAAGCTGCGTAAAATTCCCCGCCGCCTTGTAAATGTCCCCCCAGTTATAAAGTCGGGCCGGCTCTTCCGCCCTGTCCAGATAGACCTTTGAAACATCTTCGATTTCGCCCGGCTCCTCGAAAACGATAATCGTATCTTTCGGAAGAATATTTACAAAAAGCTCCCTCTGCTCCGACTCAGTGCCGCACACAACCGAAATGATTCTGATGCTCTTCATCTGCCGGCTCGATCGCAGAGTATCAAGATCAATCTCGCGAATGCTTTCGATTGTGTCACCGAAGAATTCAATTCGAAGCGCCTGGGCACCTCCTGAATATGTGGCAGCCTCATCCCGATGCCCTTTATCGGGATGGGGATGGTTATTCCACACGATTTCATTAACCAGCGGAGCATAAATATCAACAATTCCCCCCCGACGCGCAAACTGGCCCGGCAAATCGACCCTCTCGGTGCGCTCGAACCCGTTTTCAACGAGCCAGTCAACCACCTTTTCCGGCGACATTTCTTTCTCGACTTCCAACTGAAGACTGCCCGCCTCTATCGCTTCGGGCTTCGGTATCGGCTGGCAAAGCGATTGTATCGACGCCGGAACGATAAATGAACCTTCATCAGAACCAGATACGAGATGCGAGATATGAGAAACGAGCATCAGCCTCTGGGCACGAATCTCATCGGTGGCATCGGCCAGATCCTCCTCGCCCTCCCACGCGCCGAAGGCCTCAATCGGTTTACCCGTAAAGGTATGCAGATCGTCGCCGGCCTTATCGGCATCGTCAATATGCGGACGGACGCATAGAATCGGCCGGCCGGTGCTTTGCGATATGTAAGCCACCAGCATCGACCCGAACGATCCCCACGTCCCCTCGACTTTGACCGCCTTTTCGCCGCCGACGGCACTTTCAAGCCGAGCGAGTATCTCTTGAACGATCCTGTCGCGCCCAAGCTCCATAAATCCATTGTACGTCAAAGCAAATGAAGAAACAATCCCGCGTCTGACAGAACGAAGCATGATTTCATGCATGCCTGAGATTGCTTCGCTTAGCCCGCACCGAAACGGAACATTTGAGTTTTTACGTAGAGCTTAGTTTTTTCGGTCGCTTATTGCTTTAAGAATCTTTTTTTTGCTGCTCGCGAATGCGAGTCTATCCAGCTTGTCCAGAATTGCCCGTTCCGCGGCACTGCTAAAGCCCGGATTCCTGATGAGCGTCAAAAGCACATCTTCCTTCGCATTATCAAACGCAAGCTTGCCGAGCGCGGCCTCGATCAGATGAACCTGCACCTCGGGACTTAGTCCTTCACGCGCAGCGATCCTTTCATACCCCTGCCTCCTGTCCGAATCGAAAGGGAGCTTGCCGACAGCATCGATCTCCACAATCGTATCATCATCCGGCGGATAGTCCCACGATCCGCTCGGCTCCCTCGTTTCCTCATCGACAACAACAATACAGCCATTCAGAAAAATCGCCAGGACAAAAAATCCGGCAAATAATAATCTCCTGTTCATCGTTTCTTCATCCCAATAGAGACTCGAATTCTCAGCTTCACTGCCTGAGATAATATCAAGCCCGGCAAGCCCCGTCAAACGTCATTTCATGCTTGATGAGCGTTAAAGCTTCCATGGCCAGGATTTCCCCGCCAGTGTTTCTTGACAAAACGACACGACTGTGGTTAAACTGCCTGCCGAGCACTGCAAAAGGACGGCTTGACTGATGCCGTCCATGCGGATCGTATGAACCGGACCCGCGGTTGTAAACGGACGCCAAGCCCGCGGCGATTGTTTTAGCCACGTTAGGCGTCTTGCAAAGGTTATTGAGTTCTGCAAAATTGAAGTTAGGAATACTTTTGAAAAGAAAAAATCTTCTCTCTTGATTTTTTCTTTTGAAAACAAGATAAACAATGTTTTATCTGACAGAAGGTCGTAACAGTCGTTAAATTATTTTTAGAAAATCGCGAAAGAAGATTTTCTAAAATAATATATGCCTAACTTCAATTTTGCAGAAGCCTTAAAGATTATAATAAGGAGGTCACCAAATGACAACTGAGATCGTCGTAGAAGAGCTTAAAACCGAGGACTTTATAAGCGAGAAAGTCAAAGAAATAAAAGACGCCGTCGGTAACGGTACGGCGATTAACGCGCTTTCGGGAGGCGTCGATTCGTCCGCGGTTACTATGCTCGGACATCGCGCACTGGGTGAAAATCTTAAAACCGTCTTCGTTCAAAACGGCTTAATGCGCCAGGGAGAAGCCGAGCAGGTCGTGGGTTTCTTCCGGGAACTCGGCGTAACCGTCGATGTCGTCGACGCCCGCGAAGAATTCTTCGCCGCTCTCAAGGGCGTTACGGACCCTGAAGAAAAACGCGAGGCCATTACCCAAACCTTCTATAAAAACGTATTCGGCCGGCTCGTCAGGGACAGCGGCGCCAAGTACCTGCTCCAGGGCACGATACTGACCGATATCGACGAAACGGTCGCCGGCATCAAGCGGCAGCACAACGTGTTCGAGCAGCTCGGCATCGACCCGCAGGAGGCCTTCGGCTATCGAATCATCGAGCCGCTCATTCAGCTTCGCAAGGACGGCGTAAGAAGAGTCGGAAAGGCACTCGGCCTGCCAATCGAGCTGTTCGAGCGCATCCCGTTCCCCGGCCCGGCTCTGGCCGCCCGCGTAATCGGTGAAGTCACGCCCGAACGCATCGAGACCGTCCGCAAGGCAACCGTTATCGTTGAGAGGATGCTCAGTGACACCGGCGCATTCCAGTACATGGCAATCCTCCACCAGGACCGCGTGACGGGCATGAGGGACGGCAAGCGCGACTTCGGCCGGCAGATCGAGCTGCGCTGCTGGGACAGCGTTGATGCGCGGACGGCAACGCCGACAAGGCTCTCGTTCGATATCCTGGAAGAACTTGCCGCCGAGATTATCAGGGAGGTGCCCGGCGTCGTAAGTGTTACGTACAACATTGCAACCAAGCCGCCCTCGACAATCGAAGCGGTATGATATTTCGTGCTGCGTGCTGCGTAGAGCATGCTGTGTGCGACGTCGCCGAACGCAGAACGCCGAACGGACTTAAAACAACGAGAAAGAACCGAGGATAAAAATGGGCATTCTCTGGGAAGTTGTACAGACCGGCCTTATGTACGGCCAGAAACGAAAAGCCGACACAATCGAGGACCGGGTCCTGGCGCTCGAAGACCAGCTCCAACTAACGCAGAACACGATGCGGCAGCTCGTGAAAAAGCTCGAAGAAATTCACGGACTCGACATAGACGGCGACGGCAGGGTTGGTTAGTGCGACCTAACCTTTCGCGAAAAGGCTACCGGGAAGCTGCTTTATAAGGCCTTTGAGTCGCAGCGATATCAAAGTCGCGTTCACAACGCCCGCCGTCAGGTTCGTCTCGGCGATGATTTGCTCTATATGCGACGGCTCCTTCGTCAGGTAGTTGTAAATCTTCTTTTCGGCATCGCTCAGCTTCAGCTTGCTCGCATCGAACAGAGGTCCCTCTGCCCTCTCGCAAGCTTCTTCAGCGGCAACACTTACGTGCTGCTGTAACTGCTCGCCGATCTGCCCGAGCGCTTCCATTATATCCTCGACCGATTCGATCAGCGTCGCGCCCTGCTTTATCAACTGATGCGCCCCCCTGCTCAGCGGCGAATCAATCTTTCCCGGCACGGCCATAACTTCACGGTCGTAATCCAACGCGGCCCTGGCCGTAATCAATGCCCCCGAACGCGGGGCGGCCTCGACGACAATCGTACCAAGTGACAGGCCGGCGATAATCCTGTTCCGCGGCGGAAAATTTACCGCCAAAGGCTCCGCCCCAAGCGGCAACTCACTAATGCAGGCGCCGGATTCGGCAATCAGTTCAAAGAGCTTCTTATTCTCCGGCGGAAACACCCGCGCCAGGCCGCAGCCCTGCACGGCGATGGTTCGCCCGCCGGCCGACAACGCCCCCTGATGAGCGGCGGTATCGATGCCGCGGGCCATCCCGGAACAAAGCGTAAATCCAGCCGAGCCAAGAAAATGCGCGAATCGCGAAGCCTGCTCCTGGCCGTAAAGGCTGCATTGCCGCGAGCCCACTATCGACATCGCCAGATTGTCCTGCCGGCCCAAGCTGCCCTTGACGTACAGCACCGGCGGCGGATCGTAAATCCGCTTCAATACCGGCGGATAACGCTCGTCGGCGAGATTTACCAGCCAGACGCTGAGCTTTCGTGCCAATTCCAACTCGGCCGCCGCGTCGAATTTCTCACATGTCGAGGCAATTCGTTCGGCGGTTTTAAAGCCGATACCCTCAATTTTGGCCAGTTCGCTCACCGAAGCGCCCAAAATCCGCTCGGCCGAGCCGAAATGTCTGATCATCTTCGCGAACGTAACCGGCCCGATACCGTCCGCCCGGATAAGCTTAAGCCAGCTTTCAATATCCGCCGAATTCTCCTGCACTTTCGCCATTGTGACATTTAACCACATAAGGCAAAAACACACAAACATAAATCCCATTTTCAATACTGAAAACAACCATAAATATATTTTTCATCTATCATCTTACTATCAATCGTATTATGTAGGAATGACTGTAGATATGCCATGAACTGCGGCTTAAAGGTTTTTTCTTGACGGTAAGGTGGGTAATTTGGTACAAATGGAACATGAGAGACGTGCACTTTTTTCACGTCGACGGATGGTGAATTGATATTGAAGGAGGAATTAGCGGCTAACATACTAAATATCACGGCCAATGCCGTTATTCATATTAAAAACATTATCAATATCGGACATTAAGAATCTTTGAGGAGAATCATTATGTTTGAAAAAATGACTTATCTCGTATATATCGCCACACTGCTCGGCGCAGTCAGCAGCGTCCAGGCGGTACCTTTCAGCTTACGACCCACATTTGACGTTGAGATCGGCAATGATGCTCAGATCGGGCCGGACAGCGCTTCAGCCGGCGGCTCAGGTATGGCAGCACGAGACATCGGCGGAAGAAGACGCGTATCATTCGTGAACTACGATATTTCGGAGGTCAAATCGAAAGGTATGATTTTCTCAAATGTGAGCTTTAGCAATTACGGGCATGATTTGGATGATCCGATAGACGTCTATGGAGTCCCAGAGGCTTATGAGGATCTCGTCGTTCCCGGAATAACCTGGAATACCGCCCCCGGTGTTAAGAATGATCCAGCTCCGCCCCTCGATTCCGCAGTAGAACTGGACCTGGACGATCTTACCGATGTCCTGCTAACGTTTACTCCGCCTGCAATGGGCGTAAGGGAGTCAACGGATTCAAGCAAGTCCCTGGATGAATTCCTCAATAGCGATACCAATGGATTTGTAGCTTTCATGTTCGCACCAGCGGAACCCGGCTACCAGGCCATTGTTCGAACCGTTGAAATGGGGGAAAATGGCGGCACGCTCCTTGAGGGTGATATTGGGGGACTTCCGGAATCGGCACTGAATCCGAATCCTCTCGACCAGGCGGAAGATGTATCCCGCGATGTGGTCCTGAGCTGGTCACCGGGAAGCTACGCCGAAAAGAATGATATTTATCTCGGAACGAACTTCGAAGATGTTAACACGGCATCGACAACAGTGGATCCGGCCGGCGTCTATCAGGGCCGGCAGGATCCGAACCAATATCCCGAATTCGGGACCATTCGCCTGGAGATAGGTGTGACCTATTACTGGCGCATCGACGGAGTAGGCGCGGCACCAGGTAACGAGAGATACAGAGGCAAAGTCTGGCAGTTCGAAGTCGAGCCTTATTCTTATGCGATTGACGGCGCCACTATTGGCACGAGAGCTTCCAGCAGCGTGGAGGGCAAGGGGCCTGAAAATACCGTGAACGGCTCGGGACTGGACGAAACCGGCCTGCTGCACGGCAATATCGGCGACGGAACCATGTGGCTGAGCAACCCGGCCGGAGAACAGCCGACATGGATCGAATACGACCTCGGCAAGGTTTATAATCTGCACGAGATGTGGGTCTGGAACTCGAACGAAGGTCTGGAGACGATGATCGGTATCGGATTCAAGGAAGTCGTAATCGAATATTCAGCAGACGGGGCCGAATATGTGACATTGGGCACGACGCACGAGTTCGCCCAGGCGCTCGGCGAGACCAATTATGCACACAATACCACCGTCGATATGAACGATATATCGGCAAGGTACGTCAGGCTGACAGCCAACAGCAACTGGTTCAACATCCTGGAGCAATACAGCCTGAGCGAGGTGCGGTTCTTCTACGTCCCCGTACATGCGAGAAATCCGAAGCCGGGCCAGGGCCAAACGGATGTGCCTCTGGACGTGACACTCGCCTGGACGGCCGGGCGAGAGGCAGCCGGACATAACCTTTACCTGAGCACGAGCGAGCCGGCAGTGATAGACGGCACGGCGTTTGTCGATACCGTGACCGAAGCCGGATATGGGCCGCTGTCACTCGATTACGCCGCAACTTATTACTGGCGGGTCGATGAGGTTAACGACCTCGAAGATCCCGCCGTAATTGAAGGTGATATTTGGAGCTTTACGACAAAGGAGTATCTTGTAATTGACGATTTCGAGCTCTACGATTCCAACGACAACCAGATATGGTACGCGTGGAAAGACGGGCTCGGTTACGGCTCGCCGGACGTTCCGCCGTATTTCCCCGGCAACGGAACCGGGGCGGCGGTCGGTGACGAAACGACCGATTCGTTCACCGAGGAAACAATCGTTCACGAGGGCGGCCAATCGATGCCGTTCTCTTACGACAACAACAAGCAGGGCTACGCCAAACATTCGGAGGCGGAGCTGACGCTGAGTTATCCGCGTGACTGGACCTTAGGAGGCGTGAAGGAATTGTCGCTTTGGTTCCGGGGCAGTCCGGCATCGGTCGGCAGCTTCACCGAGGCTCCCGCCGGCACGTACACAATGACCGCGGCGGGCACCGATATCTGGGGCGTCGCGGACGAGTTCCACTACGCATTCAAGACACTGACCGGCGTCGGCACGATCGAAGCGCAGGTGCTCAGCGTCGACGATACGGACCCGTGGGCGAAGGCCGGCGTGATGATCCGCGAAACGCTTCAAGCCGGCTCTAAATTTGCCGCCGTCTATATCACGCCCGGCAACGGATGCAGATTCCAGGGGCGGACCGATACCGATGATTCGGCCACGAGCGACACTTCTGTTGCCACCGCCGAGCAGATGGCAATCACCGCACCGTACCGGATTAAACTGGAGCGCGACTTCGCAGGCAACTTCAGAGGCTACTATTCGAGCGATGGCGTCACCTGGCAGCCGATGTCGTGGAATCCGCACAATGTCGCCATGAACTCGAACGTTTACATTGGCCTGGCTGTGACGTCACACAATGCGACTTCAACTTGCCAGGCCGGCTTCTCCAACGTCGAGATTACCGGTACGGCCGGCCCCCAGTGGGCCAGCCGGGACATCGGCATACTCAGCAACGATGCCGAGCAGATCTACGCCGCAGTCTCCAACAGCACCGGCGAGCCGGTGGTCGTAACCTACGACGACCCGGCCGCGACGCATATAGAGACCTGGACAGAGTGGGTTATCAGCCTGCAAAACCTTGAGGATCAGGGCCTGAACCTGAGCGACGTCGACAGGATTGCAATCGGCGTCGGCGCCAGGGACAATATGACGATCCCGGGCGGCTCGGGCAAGATGTTCTTCGACGATATCCGGCTGTACGGACCGAGGAACATCGTGGTCGAAGAGTAAATCGACGCTTCGCATTAAGCGCTGGATAATATATGGTTCTTCTTGAAGCAGGGGCCCATGCTAATCGATACGGTATAGGCCCCTTTCAACAAGTTCCCGCATTCCACGTTTCGCCGCTGAATTCGGGCGTTTCATTCCAAATCGAACAGTGTGTTATCGAGCGGATTGAACCAGCCTAATTTTAAATCACCCGGAATGGCGCCATAAACATTTTCTTCGCCGGAACCGGCCATCTGCCGCGATTCGATGTGACCGTCCGCCCAGCCGACATTCGCATGGTCCCTGTGGCGAAAATGAATAGACGGCGACATGTAAAACTCGGTGACGGGCCGGCCGTTGTAAACGGTAAAGGGCGGCTCGGCGAACGAATACTCGATGAGCGATTTTTGGTCGTTGGCCATCGCCGTATCGGCGAACATTAACGTCAGTGCCGGCGCGGCTATATCCGTCATTCGCACCGTCATGGCGTAGCTGTCTTTCCATGCCCGAATGCCGCCGGCTGTACTCTGCGAGATCCGGCTGCCGATGTACGTCATATTATAGCCGTAGCCGCCGCAGCCCTGCTCGAAATTCGTATCCCAGTCCCGTCCTTCGACAAACTCCACTCTCAGAGGACATTCCTTTACCCGCCCGTCGGCAAGATAGCTTATTAACGGGCCCCTGAGCGGGTCGAATGGTTCGTCGAGAACATCTCTTTGTCCGTGCCAGCGATGCAGTCCGGCGTTGTCCCACATGTCACTCGCCGCCGGGACGTAAAAGGAATCGTTTTCCGTGGCGTACCCGATATTCGCAATGACAAGCTGTCGGAGGTTCGACTTGCAGGCCAAAGCCCGGCTCCCGGACCTGGCCGCTCCCAACGCCGGCATCAAAATAGCCAGCAGCAGGGCAATGATTGAGACGACTATCAGCAGCTCAATCAAGGTGAACGCTTTGTTTTCTCTATTATGCATAAGACCGTTTCAAAAATTTCCTTAATGATGCCATTGCTCGACTTCGAGCCATTGAGAGACAAAGACGTCAAAGTCGGCATCGTCGATGAACAAGTCTTTCGGTTCGGCCAAATCGCATCTGCCGATCCAGCCGGGCCGGCCGAAACGACTGTGCCAGGCCGAAACCAGCAGCTCGAAATCGTACATATCGACAGCTCCGTTCAAATCGATATCGGCGCTGTACTTTTGTTCTTCCAGCACACCCACCGCTTCGATGTCCACGCCGCCCGAGCCGAAAGTCACCCAGGCGTCGTAAATCGGATGGTTATCCGAATAATATTCCCGCTCAGGCCCGCTCGCCGGATCGATATGCGCCGCGGCCCGATCGTAGAAATCGCCGCCGCCCGGGATGTCCACGATTCGCACGTAACTTATATCGTTGATATCCACCAGGCCCGATACGACGTTCGGCTCGCCGGCAATCTCCTGCAAATCGAACGGCGTGCCGGTGCCGTTGGGATGTTTGCCGGCCAGATTATACACGTTGCTTATCTCGATAGTTCCATAAGACCCAACCGGCTCGGGGGTCAGCGACACGGCGGGAAATCGGGCAAAATCGACGCCGTTGCTCGAGACTTCGACATATCCAAGTTCGGTAAACATCTGCCCGGCTACCGAGCCTGTCTCCAGGCTAACATCGGATGTGAAACCGTTCTCGAAAATAACGAATTCGTAGCCGTCCTGCTGCCGGATCGGCTCGTCGAACGACAGAGTAATTCGCCCGGGCGGCAACCCGTCGTCGATTTGCTGACGGCTTAGTTCACCCAGGCTGACAATGTCGAGTCTGTCACCGGTAGCCGGCCCGAGGGCATTGCTCGCATTGGCCCATTCAGCATCGACGCCGGGCGCAGGCTGATAATCTACTACGGCAGTTGCCCAGCCTTTGAATATCGGATTGACAACAGCATTCGGATCGTCCAGCGGATTGGCATGCCGCCCGCCATTGTTCGGATCGACATACCCGCTTATTCCGACCTCTGTATAAGGCCCGGCAAACGAAGATGACGGTTCGTACTCAATCGTATCGATCGCAAAACAGCCCGGCGTATTCATGCCCCAATCGCCGACGTCGCTCGAACCGAGCGCAAACTCGAGACTCACAACCTCGCCGAGCACAGTCAAATCGACGTACCGCCAGGTATCGACGATATAATCCTCGCCGTTGTCCTCGAAGCGGTAATCGGCCAGGTAGAAATCAACCGTGCCGACAGCATTGCCGTCAATATCCCTGCCCGTGATAGTGAGCATAAAGAAGTCCGGCTCGCCGCCGGTTTCGCCGCCGAACTTTTTCGCATAGGCATCGCCGTAAAGCATCGAGTAGTAAGCATAGTTGCTGTTGGTCACATACAGGCCCCTGATAAAGCACGGCTCCTCCAATGTCATAGTGGGCGGCGCAGTAAATCCGATATAACTTACGGCGTAGTTCGCCGAGCCTCCCTGGCCGGAGCCCGTGATGGCGTTATATTGCCCCGCCATCCCTTCAATACCGGTAGCGGTGAGATTGGAATAGGAAAAGCCATCCCAGGAGCCCCAGTCGGCGTTGTAATTATTGCCGAAGTATGCCCCGCCGCTGGTGAACCCGCCAGAGCCGTCCGAGCCGTTCCAATAGGACTCGGCAGGCAAGTCCAGTTCGTCAAACGTAACCACGGCGGCATTTGCAGCTCCGGCCGTCAACAACATCGTAACTACACAATACAAATCTCTTAACCTCATCATTTTTACACCTCCCGTCCGGAGAGCTGCCTTCGCATTCTCCTTCGGTTTTGGCCCTTTATCGCGAGGGCGTGCCAATAAAAAAACCGCCGTTCCCACGAGAGAAACGGCGGTCTAATCGCCCTGCACTAATAGAACCACAGCCTGCGCAAAAAAGGCCGTAGAGCCACACATGCGTTCCAGCTCGCGAGAACACAAGGGTCACTATTTTGGGTCGTGTCGCGGGCATCTTGTCCGCGATTCAAAACTCAAAATAGCTCCCCAACAAATGTATAACCAACTACAGGCAGGTTTTCTGACTTGCGTCTTACCTCGAAGCTCCTTCCCATCCGGCGGAATTTCCTGCCGGGCAGTGGATCAACGCTTCTTGGATTTCCGATTGCATATCGGAGCAGACGCTCACAGCGGCGCGACCGCCGCGGATTTTAACCGCGTTCCCGTTTTGAGTATCCCAAAGCAAAACATGCCCCGGGACCTGTAATCGAAATATCACCTTTTAAAAGAACAAAAAAGCATTATTACCGAATCCCAAAGCACAGGTCAAGTGAAAAAATTAGAAATAATCAACAATTAGCAAGATCAAGGAAAAATAGCAGCTTCTTAAATAGGCCCACTATCCCCTTTCTTTCTGCCATTGGTGTGATGCTTTCTTCTTTATTTGATTCTTGATTTCTATATAATTGTTCAAGAAATCCTGGCCTTATGAACGAAGTGTTAAGTTATGAACGATGCAGAAATTCGACAAAGTTTCCATAGAAAAATGCTACGACGTCAGCATGCCCGGAACGATACGCTTGTGATTGACGAGCTCGGCTTGCAGCATGGAAAATGTCGGGCCGATATCGCAGTGGTCAATGGTCATCTTGTGGGGTACGAAATTAAGAGTGATAACGACTCACTTCGCAGACTCAGGGAACAAGTTAAATCATACAATGCCGTTTTTGACAGAGCCTTCATCGTGGTGGGAGAACGCCATATCGACAGCATTCAAGATCGCATCCCTGAATGGTGGGGAGTGATAGTATCTTCAAGGGGCCCTAAAGGGGCTATCAATTTCAATATGATACGCAGAGCCCAGGTTAATAGAAGCGTCGACCCCGTATCTGTGGCAAGATTACTATGGCGCGACGAAGCAGTAGAGATATTGCGGCAGAGGAGATTACCGCCCAGAATGCTTCGCCAACCTCGCGCAGCATTGTACAAACATCTGTCAGAACTGCTAAATATTTGCGAACTGCGAAAAGCCGTTAGGGAGTATTTGCGGAAGCGTAGAAACTGGCGATGTCCTGAGTCACTTTCTCGATATGGTGATTTGTGTCAACCGTCACCCACGTTGTGAGAGAACCAGGCTTGCCACTATTTGCACATTGTTTGACATATTCATCCCCCCACGAAAACTCAGGGCCGCGATAGTGTGGAGACTCTATGACTTTCTTGCTGAGATTATGGTATTGCTTGTTCTTGCCATATCGCTCATCTCTAATGTTGTGACCCTTAACTATATAGTAACTGTTGTCAGTCGTATATCTGATTTTCACTGAAGGCTTGGCTAATCTCATGTCATACTCAGAAAAAGTTGGGTGAGATATGGCATAATCGCCGAAAGTTGGAAGACGCAAACTTGTTCTTTTGAAATTGTCTACTATTACTTTGTATAATTTCCATTCATATCGCGGGACAATATTCACCCCCAATCTCATACTGCCCATGCTATCAGGAAAAGAAGTTCCCAAAACAGAGAAGGTCCTCCACTTCTCCAAATAAGGAATCCTGCTCACAATTGCCTGAATAGCTTTTGCGAAACCTTCAAGTGGTTCAAAATTGTCCGGGGCACTTAGATCAAGAACAAGGTCACAATTGTTGTGTTTGATATGCAGCGTTGACAATAAAGAATCAATTTTTCCCACGGATTCACTCTTAGCAGCCTTCTCTATTGATATTCTAAGACAAACACCGCGCTTATCCTTTACCAAAATCTCTCTAATCTCTTGCTGGAATGCACTGTCTCTGTCAAGTCCAGTCACAGGAGTAGCGGAGCATCTTACTTTTCGGAGGTCATCAAACACATATTTAAGGGGATGAGTTCCATTTTCCAGCCGTGCAGAAAGGCCAACAAGTTTCAAGTCGACAAAGCAAAAAGAGCTTCCCCATTTCTTGTATATCTTTTTCAGTACAAAATCCTTCAAATGCTCATCCATCGTTTTCTTAAGTTTCTTTTCTTTAAAATCATATCCGATTTCTGGAATTTGTATTAATGGGGTAAACATTTTCTTCTTTGTGTCACGTAATCGCAATACCGCTTGATACTCTCCCATCTTCCATCGAAGGCATGGAACATAATGAGAATGGTCAAAATTCATTTTATTCTCCCTCAATAAGAGAAATCAATACGTGGAAATAAATTTCTTATCCCGCCTTGTCCAACCATATCCGTAAGAATCATATAATTATCTGATTCTCTTCTTATCTTACCTGCAACTATTGCTGGATGAATGCCTAACTCGTTAGCAAAATCTTCGATGGATTCCTTACTCCTAACATAACGAGCCAAGGCTGTTTCCCATTTGTTTTCAGGTATCAAAACTTCACCAGCACATTCATCAGCTTCTTTCTCTATATCATTAGCTGCGGTATCAAGATTATCGAAGATACTTTCTATATTTCCCCTGTGTAGATGTTTCTTTATATGAATTAGTTCATGGAAAAGAACAAACCAGAAATTGTCAATTCTGTCATAACGTATTGTCAATCCAATAACTGGGCCATCAGCAAGTAAGAAAGCCGCTCCATCTAAATGCGTTTGCGGCAAATGTGGTTCAACAACCAAACGAATCCCGGAACTCTGCAAATAGTTGACGGCTTGTCGGGGCCCATCCTTTTCAATACTTATGTGGGCAAGTCCATTCAGCCATTCATTTGTAATTGCTTTCTGTTTGTATTTGTTTTCTACTTTCTTTTCCTCTTTCTTAGCGAGGTCTATAATTCGACATTGCCAAGCAAGAAGAGCATACCGATTAACGGTCCCCCCTAATCGAACACGTTGGCGAGCCATAGCCTGTATCGGGGCATCAATAGAGCTTGTCACGTATTTCTTAACAAGTTCCTCGGCATTATCCACGGCGTTTGACAAAGACCCTGAAAATCCCTTAAACCAGTTGCGGCGATACATATCCTTGATCGGAAACTGATCCCATGCTAAAGCTTTTCCATCTACATCCAGAGATCTTTTTGATTCGACTCTTAATTCGGCAACTTCACTTATGTTTAGACTGAGTGCATTTGCTACCTCAGCGAGTCTTTGTAGGTTAGCCGAAGCATATTTCTCTGCTTCATATCTTTGGATTTGCTGTTCCCTCAAATCCATAGCTTCAGCGAGTTGCCGTTGGGAAAGCCCTTTGGCAATACGGGCTCTTATGAGAATAGTTGGCAATTCTTCAAGGGAAGATGCCTTCAATATTTCAATAGCCCCAGATTTTAGGCTCTCGTACTCATGAAGTTGCATAGAAAGTATTTCGTATTCACTACGAAGTGCCGCGAGCTCTGCCTTTGCCAGAATTTTGGACTTCGTTCGTTCTGCCGCAGCTTTCATATCAAAAACACCAATTGCTGTTTTGAACTTTTCAATTTGAGCTTTCGTGATTCGATATTGTCGTTCATTAGTTATCATAGCAATATCCTTTTTATTTATTTTTGGACAGGTTTATACAGATAACACCTTTTGCCTTTCCCGTGTGTCTGTCTGTTTGAAAAAAATCAAGAAATACATGTATTCCATCTGCAGGCAAATTGGCTGGAAAAAATTCTCCATAGAAACAATCTTTTTGTTTTTTACGCGCATCAGAAAAGTCAAGGAAAACAGGATCTAATTTTGCATAATCTACTCCGATGTGATCCCAGCACGCATCAAAATCACCCGGAATTGGCTTTTCAGTAACAAAACTACCATCAAGAAAGATTTTATGACATCCTGCTTTACGTAAAGCTTCTATACCATTTTTGAATCCAAGGAACATGAGTTTCCTATGGCTTGATGTTGCAAAACGAGTTTCAATCTCTTTAATCGTTGCATTGTGTATTCCCGGAGGTAAAACTCTCCAAGGACCGCCAATATCAACAAAATCAGGTATCATAACACAACTATACTGTTGTGTTGGTGTATAATCAAGTGCATATTCTATTTTTTCCTTTCTCTCTACGAACCAAGAAAACGGTGTTCGTTAGCGTTTATCTGCGATTTTAATGGTTATTAAATTCCTTCTCAGCGTTCTCCGCAGCCTCGCCGGTTGATCTAAGAACGGCGTCTCACGGAGATTTTTTGGGAATTTGGTTGATTTTTGGGGTTCATGTTAGTATAATAGCAAACAAAATAAAATATAGGACACAGGATACAGAAAACAGGAGGTGGAGATCAGCAAATCAGAATATCAGGAAATCAGTATTGAAGATAAAACCGTTTATTCGTGTGAATTCGTGGTTATGACCCTGTTTGAAAAAACAAAGCCAATCTGCCGGCCTACGGCCGGAAATCCGAAGCTCGAAATCCTAAATCCGAAACGAAGTTTAATAAGCGCTGCTTGAAAAAACAAAGCCAATTTAGGCCGGGCTCAGCTAACTTAAGACCTTGTTTATAAAGTAATTATGACAAATACTCGAATTCTCGAAGCGAAAAAACAAAGCCAATCAAAGCCAATTTTGGCGGCCGGGATGCTTGAATATCGACGGCAAAGCTGATAGGCTGTTAGCTGTCAGGCTCAGCGGTGCTGCTGGGCGAAATTCATACGGGAAATCCTGGATTGGAGAAACGATCATGGTCGAGCCACAAATCATGCAACCGAATGCGATATCGAGACGTACTTTCTGCCGGACGGCGATGGCCGCGGCGGCGCTTCATCTGGCCGGGCCGTTCGCTCAGGCATCACAGGGAAAAGTCAAATTCTATAAGAACCTGGCGCCCGGCCACATCGGCGTGCGGGCCAACCAGCGGCAGACACTGGAATATGCGGTGAAATACGGCTTCGACAGCATCACCCCAAGCACGGGCGAATTCCGGAACAAGTCCGCACCGGAAATCCGCGAATGGCTCGGTTTGATGAAAGAAAAGGGCATTCGATACGGCGCCGGCGGTTTACCCGTGGATTTCCGAAGAGACCAGGAGCGATTCAAAAACGGCCTGGCGGGTCTGCCCAGGCAGGCGGAGCTCCTCAAGCAACTTGGCGTAACGCGCGTGGCGACCTGGATTATGCCGGGCAGCAATGAGCTGACGTACCGGCAGCAATTCGATATGCTGACAAAACGCTTCCGTGAAGTGGCGAAGGTGCTCAAAGACTACGATATCAGGCTCGGCCTGGAATTCGTCGGGCCGAGGACGTCCCGCTCGCGCAGCCGGTTCACATTTATCTGCACGCATATCGAGATGATGGAGCTTCTCGAGGCAATCGGCACGGGAAACGTCGGGCTGCTGCTGGATAGCTGGCACTGGTACACTTCGCACGGAACGGTCGATGAGCTGCTCGAACTATCGAACAACGACGTTGTCCACGTTCACGTCAACGACGCCCCGGCGGGAATCGACGTCGATAAGCAGGTCGATAACCGGCGTGCACTGCCGGCGACAACCGGAGTTATCGATCTGAAAGGATTCATCAACGCAATGGTGAAAATCGGCTACGACGGCCCGGTTGAATGCGAGCCGTTCGACCGGGAACTCCGCCAGATGGAACCGGATGCGGCGCTCCAGAAAACAAGCGAATCGCTGAGACGGCTGTGGGACATGATCGAAGTCTGATGGCTTAACTTGCGCTATGTCCCGTCATATCAGGTTCTGTATGGAATTCGCGCTTAAAACTGTTTGACGTACTCGAGGAACTCTTTGGCGGTTTTGTCGAGGTTTTCGATGTCACCGCCCCCGTCGAGAACTTCGCACATCTCGTACGCGATGTATCCCTGGTAGCCGATCTCTTTGAGGCTGTTGATAAAAGTCTTGTAGTCGATAATGCCCCGATCAATCGGCACGGCACGGATCAGGGTTTCATCTTCAATGAAATTCGTAAATTCGTGCTCATAATGGAAGCGAGGCTGCCGAACGTACTGGGCGGCAGTGGTATGAACGATAAAAGGTTTCATCTTCAAAACGGCGTCTCTGATTTGCCCGGGACTCAAACCTTCCAGCGTCGGCGTCCAGGCGTCGAACGCCGCTTTGACGTTGGGCAGATTAACTTCTTTAAGCAACCAGTACATCATCTCGTGATGCGAGGCGATGTCGTGATGATTCTGCACCGCCAGTGTCACGCCGTGCTCGGCGGCCTTCTGCCCGGCGAGCTTCAAACCTTCAACCACGAGAGCATACTGCTTGTCGAATGGCACGCCCGGCCGTTCGTAGCCGGTAAAGACCCGTACCATGTCGGTTCCCAGATCTTTCGCGAGCTTAGCAACTTCTCCAACGTATGCGGCCTGAATTTCGACGTTGGGGATGCCGGCCTTATCGACGCCCGCCGTAAAATCGGTGTACCCCGCCATGCAGACCAGCTCGAGCCCGAGGCCTTCTATTTTCCGCCGAAGCGCTTTTCGAGCGGCGGCATCGTAATCCAGCGGCGAAACGTGAGGCCTTTTCGCAACCAGCATCACGCCGTCGAATCCGAGCTGCTTTGCCTTGTCCAGAAAATCATCAACGCTAAGTTTGGCCTGTCCACGCCAGACTCCGGCATAGCTGACCGAATGCAGACACGTCTTGACCTTGAAATCCTTCGGATTACCGGTCGGGATCTTCTGCGAAAATGCCTGCTGAGAACAGAATAAAACAACAATCGTGAATATTAAGCTGAATCTACGCATGGCTGAATTCCTTTCAAATGATTTTGATAAAACTCATTTCCGGCGTTATTTTCATTTTGAGTCAGGGAACTTCAATCACGGATATCATCCACAATTAAAGGCCGCCCGTCAATGGAAAAACGCAGCCCCCTGTTTGAAGGTTTGAAGGAATCACTTCTGCTCGTTGGATTTTGTGTCGGGCAGCTTAGCTCGCCACTTTTCAGCTTGTTCGGGCTTGCCCCAGGCTTCGTAGAATTTCACGAGATCGGCCGTAACGGCTGTCGTATCGGGATGCTCGGCGCCCAGTACGCGGCGTCTGCACTGAAGCGCCTTAACGAGAAGCTCTTCGGCTTCTTTATACATACCTCTGGCCTTGTAAAGCAACGCCAGACAGTGCATAGTCTCGAGAGTGTCGGGATGTTCATCGTCGAGCACAAGCCGCCTGGCCTGCAGCGTATCGAGAAAAAGGGTCTGCGACTGCTCGTAGCGAGCCGTCAGGCAGTACAAACGGGCAAGACAATTCATGCTCGTCAGTGTCACCGGATGAACCTCGCCCAGTGTGAGGCGGCAGACATCCAGCGCATCGGTCAGGAATTTTTCGGCCTGGTCGTAATCGCCCCGGGCGGTATATAACGCGGCCAGGCTGTTCATGGTTGAAAGCGTGTCCGGATGTTCGCTGCCGAGCACGAGACATTCGATCTCCAGCGCATTGAGTAGAATCGGCTCGGCCTGTTCATACCGGCACTGAGCGACGTACAAAATGCCCAGCCCATTCATGGAATACAGTGTGTCGGGGTGTTCTTCGCCTAAAACACGCCGAGTGTGCTCGGTCGCCTCGACATACAGCGGCTCGGCCTCTTTATAACGGCCCTGGTATCTGTACACAGTGGCAAGATTGCTCATAAACAGCAGAGTCGATATATCATCGGCGCCGAGCACCGCCCGGCTGATTTCGAGCATCTTTTCATAAAGCGATTCTGCATCCTTGTACCGACCCTGAGAGAAGTACAGCACCGCCAGGCCGTTCATTGAGAATAAGGTGTCGGGATTATTGATTCCGAGCACGCTTTCTCTGCCGGCTACCGTCTCGGTGAATAGTGACAGCGCCCGGTCGTACCGGCCCTGCCTCCAGTAAACCCTGGCAAGGGCATCCATCGTATTGAGCGTCTCGGTATGTTTGGGACCGAGCTGGAGCCGCCGAATTTCATAAGCACGTTCGAGTTGCTTCTCGGCCGGGCTGAAGTCACCGATATTGCGGTAAGTCGTCCCCAAAGTATGCCGGATCGACGCTTCAACGAGCGGCTCGGTTTCGAACTTGCCTTCGAGCTTTTCCGAGGCGGCGTCAAGAAACGAGCGAACGGTGACCTCCCGGCCCTGAGCGACATAGGGATCCACCGATGCAAGAAGGTCGTTCCGCAGGAAGTCGCTTACCGCCTGCGATGCCTTCGCCTGACGCTCGGCTTCGTCGCGTGCGGCAAGAGCCTCGGCATGAGCGCGGGCGGCCCGTACCGCAAATACCGTCGAGACAATGATCCCGGCCAATAGAACGACCAGCACCGCCGCAATACCGCCGACCATAACACGATTTCTGAGAACGAACTTCTTAAGACGATACGTAGCCGACTCGGGACCCGCAATCAGCGGATTGCCGTTCAGATAATTCCTGATGTCGTCAGCTAACTCGGAGGCCGAGCGGTAGCGGCGTGTCCGGTCTTTTCGCATCGCCATCAGGGGAATCCATTCGAGCTCCCTGCGCAGACGTCTGGCCAGATCATGGACATAGGTCCGGCGGCTTTCTGCGATTTTCGGGGCATCTTCTCCCAGACTTGTCAGGCGGGTGCTCGGCTTTCTCGGGGCCTGCTCGCGGATGACTTTGCGGATATGGTCGAGCCCGCCTTCGCGAAGCTGCCGGCCGTCAAAGGGCAGCGCACCGGTCAAAAGCTCGTAAAGCAGAACGCCAAGCGAGTAAACGTCCGAGCGGGTGTCAATATCCTGGGCCCCCATTTCCGCCTGCTCGGGGCTCATGTACTCGGGTGTTCCGACAAACTGGCCCTGCTCGGTGTATAACGTCCGCTCGGTCAGGGGCTGCGTGATGGCTTTTGCGACGCCGAAATCGATAATCTTGGGAATCGCCTTTTCGCCCCCGACGGAGACAAGAATGTTCGACGGTTTCAAATCGCGATGGACGATACCCTTCTGATGAGCGTACTGGACTGCTTCGCAGACCTGCAGAAACAGAGCAAGCCGCTCCTCGATGCTGAGTTTCTGCCGGTCACAATGTTCGGTAATTGGGATTCCCTTAACGTTTTCCATCACGAAATACGGCAGGCCGGCTTCGGTTGCTCCGGCATCGAAAACGGGAGCGATATTCGGGTGGTCCAGCAGGGCCAGCGCCTGCCGCTCGGCTTCGAGGCGGGCTATCACCTGCCTGGTGTCCATACCGGGCTTTATGACCTTCAATGCGACCCTGCGTCTGACGGGTTTATCCTGCTCGGCCAGATAAACAATCGAAAAACCGCCTTCGCCAAGAATCCCAAGCAGCCTGTAAGGACCTATCTGCCCGATCGGTTCCTTTGCCGAGCCGCCAAAGGAACTGGTCGGAGCCTGATCCCTGCGGTCGCTTTTTTTGTCAATTTTCTCTTCAGAGTCGCCCATTTACAATTTTTCCCGCGAATTTAATCGGGTTTTTACGTTCCTTTTATGTAAGACGTTCGAGAAACGGCAAAAATTGGAAAATCTTAAAAAGAATTTGACTTTGCCACGAATGCCCAATAATATATTGGCTGTTTATAGTGGCGTTAAGGCGTCTGTAAATTTTACTGATAATTATACATTCGCAAGTGTTATCACAAGGAGTTGCAATGGCTTCTATTATCGTAATATCAGGAGAGCAGAAAGGCGAGTTTCTGCCGCTTGGAAGGCGCATAAATGTGATAGGAAGAGCTGAAGTTCTTCCCATGCAGATACTGGATGATATGGTCTCTCGCAAGCATCTGCGAATACGATATAATGAGAATACGAATAACCACTCCGCCGAAGATATGAACAGCAAGCACGGCGTTATCATCAACAATCGGAAAATAACCGGGCAGGTCACTCTGGAAGAAGGAGACCAAATCTATATCGGCCAGACGACTCTTTTATTCACGACGGAAGACTTCGACGACCGCGAGAGCGCGCTTTCACACTTCAAGAAAGTCGGTGAGCGGCAGCGTCCCACGATGATTGAGTGAGAAACAGAGATGCCTGAGCCCACGAGAGCCTAGATCCTGCTCAGGCTTTTTCCCGGATAATTTTCGCACCGAGCGGATTCAGTCTTTCTTCAATTCTTTCGTAGCCCCGGTCGATATGATAGACCCTGTTAATAGTCGTGGTTCCTTCGGCGGCCAACCCTGCCAGCACAAGCGCCGCCGAAGCACGCAGGTCCGACGCCATCACGGGAGCGGCTATGAGTTTTTTGACGCCGGCGACGATCACGGTCGGCCCCTCCTTACGCAGATTCGCCGCCATTCGATTGAGCTCGGCGACGTGCATAAACCGGTCGGGAAAGACCTTTTCGATCACGACACTATTACCCTCGGCAAGCGACAGAAGCGCCATAAACTGAGCCTGCAAATCGGTGGGGAATCCTGGATAAGGCTGCGTGGTAACGTCGGCGGTTTTGATGGGATCCCGCCGGGCCACGACACAGCCGTCACTTTCGGCATTTATCGTCACCCCGATGCGTCTGAGCGTATCGACTACAGCCATCATATCACCGAGCCGGGAATTCTCGATCCGCAGCTCACTCGAAGTTATCGCCGCGGCAACGATAAAGGTCCCGGCCTCGATCCTGTCCGGAATGACCTCGTAGCTGACCGGCTGCAACTGTTCGACTCCTTCAATTGTCAGCCGGGGCGAGCCGATACCCATAATCTTTGCACCCATTTTATTCAGGCAGTTTGCAAGGTCCGCTATCTCCGGTTCACAGGCCGCCGATTCGATCACGGTTCGGCCCTTTGCCAGCGTCGCGGCCATCAGCACATTGGCCGTACCGAGCACGGTCGAGCCGAACGGCCCGCCCATAAAAATATCTTTGCCTCTCAGGCCGTTAGGGGCCTCGGCGATTATGTAGCCGTTCTTGAGATGGATTTTAGCGCCAAGGGCTTCCAGGCCTTTCAAGTGAAGGTTGACAGGCCTGTCACCTATGGCACAGCCGCCGGGCATCGAAACCTCCGCCCTGCCGCAGCGAGCCAGCAGCGGGCCAAGAATACAAATCCCCGCGCGCATCCTGCAGACGATTTCATATTCACCGACCGGATTATCAATAACCGTCGAATCTATGCACAGCTCGCCGTCCTGCTCGCGGGCGATCCTGCAGCCGAGTCCTTCGAGCAATTCGCCGCACACGGAAATATCCGAAAGACGAGGCACCGCTTTTAGTCTCGATTCGCCGGCGGCTAAAATAGTCGCAGCCATTATCGGCAGCGAGGCGTTTTTCGAGCCATTAATACGAACGCTGCCGGAAAGTCGAACCGGGCCTTCAACGTGAAATACATCCATGTTTTGTTTTCCTTTGACAATTAGAGGTTCAAAACGGACAATTCCAGAATATTAAATATCGAGAAGTAAATAGTCAATGGAATTCGCTGAGACCATAACCGCAACAGACTTCATCTGGCTGGCAGGGCTGATATTATTCGCCCGCTGGCTGCTGGATACATCCCTTGGCAGAAAAGCTTTGGCCGATTCGCGGCCTCGTCGAAACAGCATGCCCTCTTATCTGCCGCTCGTTCCACTGCTGCTCTGGTTCGGCGGAGTCGCAATGGCGGTAGTCCTGGTGCAAAAACTCACTCCGGGCCTGCAGGGCTGGCAAAAAATATTCATAGATAACCTGGTTATGAGCATCGGAGCGGTAGTAACAATGGGGGTAATGCTGTTCCTGGCGCGCGTTCATTTCGCCCGGCGATTGAAAGGATTCGGCCTGAATATCAGGACCACCGTAAAAGACTTTTTAATGGCGATTGTGAATCTGCTGGCCACCTGGCCGATTATGATGGCCGCTATTACCATGACAATGTTTATTGCCGAACTAATTTGGGGCGCCAAATACCAGATTCAGCAGCATCAGCAGCTCGAAATGATTACGGAATACACGCAGTTGCCGCTTCGGATTATGATTTTTTTTGTCGCCGTGGTAATTGCACCGCTGCTCGAGGAGATGTTGTTTCGAGGATTCGTTCAGACGACGATACGCTCCATACTGGATTTGCGATTTTCGAATTTCGATTATCGAAATGAGACCAACAATCTGCAACCGGCAATCGGCAATTGGCAATCAAAGTCTGCCTGGCTGGCGATAGCGGCAAGCTCGGCATTATTCGCAATCATGCACGAAGACCCCGGACACTGGCCGGCGCTATTTGTCTTAGGCGTTTGCCTGGGCTATTCGTATGAAAAGAGCGGCTCTTTGCTTCGGCCTATTTTTATACACTTATTCTTTAACGCTTACAGCCTAACGGCGGCATTATATTTACAGAACTGACTTCCAAAAAGCGGCTATCATAAATTCGGAGATTCTTATGCACAATAAAGTAAATTATCGCCAATCGAAAATTTCATCGCCATGCATCTATATCATCGGCGTCTTTCTCATTCTTGCCTGCCCCGGTATCGTTCGCGCCGCTCAGACAGGGCATGTTCTCGAATCACCCGATGGGAACGTCGCGGTCAAGTTCGATCTCAAGGACATTGGAGAGCAGCCGGGCTGCCCGATTTACACGGTCACGTATAATGGTCGGCCGGTTATTGCCGATTCGCGACTTGGACTGACAATCAAGGACACTGCTCCGCTTGACGCCGGCTTTGAAATCGTCGAAGTATCCCGGACAAGTCACGACTGCACGTATTCGCCCGTTTACGCCGAGCGAAAGACAATCCGCGATCACTACAACCAGCTCGTCGCCGAACTGAAAGAAAGCCGACCGCCCCATCGCCGGCTCCGTCTTACGTTCCGTGCTTACAACGAGGGGGCGGCGTTTTGTTATACCCTGCCCGGGCAGGATGCGTTGAAAAACTTCTTCATCTCGGCGGAGAAGACGCAGTTTAGTTTCACGCACGACCACACAGCTTACGCGACCTATTCCGCCCAGGGTCAGTACAGCAAGGTTCCGCTCAGCGCGATCAAGAACAATTGTGAGAGGCCGCTGACAGTCCGAATCGACGAGGGACTTTTCGCATCGGTTGCCGAGGCCCGGCTTCTGGATTACGCGAGAATGCGCCTTTCTCCCGAGCAGGGCCGGCCTCTTACACTGGTCAGTTCCCTGCACGGCCAGGTCGTCGCCGCGATCCCGATGACGACGCCCTGGCGGGTCATTATGCTCGGCCGGACTCCCGGAGAACTGCTCGAACGCAATTACCTGCTGCTGAACCTGAACGAGCCCTGCGCCATAGATGACACTTCCTGGATAAAGCCCGGCAAAGTTATCCGCGAAGTGACTTTAACCACTACCGGGGGCAAAGCCTGCGTCGATTTCGCAGTCAAGCACAATCTGCAGTACGTCGAATTCGACGCCGGCTGGTACGGCCACGAGTACGGCGATGATTCCGACGCGACAACCATCTCGGTCGATCCGAAACGCTCGAAAGGCCCGCTGGACCTGCACTACATTATCGACTACGCCAAACAGCGCGGCATCGGAATCATTCTGTACGTCAACCGCCGGGCGCTGGAACGCCAGCTCGACGAGATTCTGCCGCTCTACGAAAAGTGGGGCATCAAGGGCGTAAAGTACGGCTTTGTGCAGGTCGGATCGCAGCGCTGGACCGCGTGGCTGCACGAGGCCGTCCGCAAGGCGGCCCATCATCATCTTATGGTCGATATTCACGATGAATACCGCCCGACCGGCTACAGCCGAACGTATCCGAATCTCATGACGCAGGAGGGCATCGCGGGCGATGAGACCAAGCCATCGAACAGCTTGACTTTAACTATTCTATTTACTCGAATGCTGGCCGGGGCGGCAGACAACACCATCTGCTATTATGACGGGCGGGTCGATGAAAATGCAAGCCACGCATATCAACTGGCCAAGAGCGTGTGTTTTTACAGCCCGTGGCAATTTCTTTACTGGTACGACCGGCCGGGCAGTTCACCACGCAGAGCCGGGGGCGCCGGGGGCGGCCGCAATCTTATCGGCGATGAACCGGAGCTGGAATTCTTCGATCATGTCCCCACGGTCTGGGACGATACAAAAGTCATACACGGCCGAATCGGTGAATACGCCGTCCTGGCCCGCCGCGCGAACGAGAGCTGGTTCATCGGCTGCATGAACGGAAATGATCCGCACTCTTTCGACGTTCCGCTGGACTTTTTAGACAAGGACCGCCGGTATGTTGCTCACATCTACAGCGACGACCCGGCCGTATCGACACGAACACATGTGAAAATCAGCCGCCGCATTGTAGATTCTTCCAGCGTTCTGAAAATCGTACTACCGCCCCGCGGCGGCCAGGCAGTCAGAATCCACCCCGCCACCGCGAACGATGTGAAAGCATATCACAAGTACCAATGACTCCTCAAGCGCGCGGCTCAACCCAGATCGGACTGGACCAGGCATACTGGTTGTTGGCTTGAACCGCGCGCAGATAGTACCAGTTTGGTTCTTTGCCGTCGTCGGTATCGGTAACTTTGTAGGACGTTTGGTAATGGTCGGCAAAGACCAGTCGGTGCAGCATCGCCGATTCTTTGGGAAAATCGCCGGTGAACAGCATTTCATTACTCCGGGCCAACTGCCCGAATGTCTGAGACAGAGAGACATTGGTCGGCTTGTTCAGTGCCACAGTGACGTTCGTCTCCGGTCCGCCGCGTATTTTTAAAACGACGGCCTTGGCGGAAATGTCCTCGAATTGCTGGCGCAGAGCCGTAAAGGATCGGATGTGGAGGTGTCTGCCGGAGCGTTCAACTATTTTATCTCGACGGGTTTCATCGAGCGGCCCGGCCTGGAAACAGGGCTGAACGTTTTCCAAAACTCCGCCGTCCACCGTGATATTGAAATCCCAGTCACAGATACGCGTCATATCCAGGGCGGGCCAGGGACCCCAGCCGTATTCGAATCGCAGCAGGACCGGCTCGTCCCAGCTTCCGGCGGCGGGCACGCGGTCCATCGGAAAGTCACGGTGCAGCACGCGATTGTTCTTGAGGATTTCAACCCTGTCAAGCCGGTCCCAGCCCGTGACGTTTACGGACAGCTCTCGCCGCCGGACATAAGGCAGCTCCCGGCCCATGAGCCGGCCGTTTAATTGAAAATCCACTGCGATACGGTCGCCCGTGACGGCGTAAGTTCGCCGGTCACGGATGGCGTCGAAGATGGACTCCCGCGTCAATTCCGGCGCGAGCACAGCCGCCAGCCCTTCGCGATAGGCGCCGGGAAAGCCGAGATGGTCGTCCGTACTGGCGATGACGCCGAGCTTATGCCCCTGTGCGAGGAAATAATGCAGCGTGTTTTGGGTCCAGCGGCCGCCTTCGGTGTGGCGGATATACGGAGAGGGCGCGCGGTCATGCTCGGCGTTGCCCCATTCGGAGAATATCTCAATTACGGGCGAGACCTCAGGGTCAAGGTGTGCCAGGTTGGCGCCGCGATGGCCGAGGCGGTTGGCCGGGTGGTGTGGAATCATGATCGCCCCTCGCTGTTTTGCGAAACGCTGAAATTTTTTCAGGCTGTCAAACCGGACGTATTCGGCTTCGAGTTTCGGAAATATGATATGGTAATCGCCGAGACTGGTCGAATGCCACTCGAAGCCGGCTATAGGGACATATCTGCCGGGCTTGTCGTACTTGCGGACGTACTCGAGGACCTCCGGCCAGCGTCTTTTTGTAACTTCGAAGCCGTCCAGCCATTTCTTCTCGATATTGTTCTCATAGTGGCCGATATCGTGCCAGTAGCCGTGAGGTGTGAAGGCAAAAAAGTCGAGATGTTCCCGCGCGATTTCAAAAGCCCTGCCAAGCGAGCCCCGCGCGTAACCGACTTCGTTATGATTGTGTAAATCACCGAAGTAGATCTGATACTTACCCACCTTCGGATGGTCAAACTTCCCCGGCTTCACCGCCGGCCGAACGGGCGATACCATCAGCAGTGAACCTGCCGCCGAGGCCTTGAGAAACTCGCGTCTCGTAATTGACGGTACCATTTTGAACCTCTCAGCAAATTGCTATATGATTCTTCATCTCCGAACACTGAATTTTACTTTTTCGCCTGCCTTGATCCTTAGCGGCTCTTCAAAGCTTGCCCGGCCGAACCCGCGAAGCGCGAATCCGGACAAAGACAGCGTGCCGTGCATGACTGACAACTCGACTTGCGCAGCTCCGCTCGACCGTATCAGAGAACAGTTTCCCCATGCATATCCGTTTGACCAGAAGAACGTGCCGTCCTTAGCTGCGAAAGTCATCGATTCTTCCACGCCGGAATAGTTGAATCCGGTCATCGCGAGGACCGCCGCCCAACTGGCCATCGCGCGGGCGTAATGGTGGCCGCACTCGGCCTCGTTGAAGGGGCTGCGCTTTCGCCCGTCATAGCGGTCGCGGATGTTGCTGATACATTTCAGGCCGTCTTCTATCCGGCCCTCGTAGAGCATGCCCACAGCGGCGGTATATTCGAAACCGGTCATTACCTCGGTGAAGTACGAGAAAGGATTCTTCGGCCGGTCTTTAGGGTAGCTTGCCATCAGCAGCGCCGATTCATCACCCATAGCGAAGCTCCTCATGCAGTTGAAGTGCTTGTACATGCCCTCTCTGAGATTGTATTTCATAATGCCGGCCATCGTTTTACCGACATTGGCCGGCTCGAGCAGGTATTCAAGGCCGCACACGTGGGCCATGTACTGGCCGACAAGCTGGTCCACAAGGCAGCCGGAGCCGAGCTGATAGTCCGGTTTGGTCGGGTCTTTCGCACCCATCCCGATAAGCAGGCTCGGCGCGATATCCGATTTATCCTTCGGCGGGCGTACCTGGTGCTCGTAGTATTCACCGTTGAACAGATTGGCGTCGATCCACTTGCTGCCCTGCTCGAAAAGACGCCGGCTTCTCGCGGCAAATTCATCCTCGCCGAGGTGTCGGGCCATTTCCTCGGCTGCGCGAAGCGCACCTAAATACCAGACGCCCATCTGCGGATTCGGCCCATAGTATTCGACGTCCATCGTGTTGTGCTGGCAGCCTTCCATGACGCCGTCGCGGTCGGCGTCCCAGCCGCCCTCAATCCAGCAGAATTCCAGCGCCTTTTTGACGTGCGGCCAGAGCTTCTTGAGCATCTTATCGTCGCCGGAGAGCTGCCAGTCCCGGTACATTTTCATTATGCATCCCATCTGACCGTCGGCGGCGGCCTTGCCGAAACTCTTTGCACGTTCGAGCGGCAGATTCACTCGGAAGCTCATCATCCCGTTATCATTCGTAGCATGCGCGAACTCGACCTCGCGCATCGACATTGCCAGCTTTCCAAAAAGAAAAGCCGTCGCCTGCTCGTAGTTCCAGACATGCGTGCAGGAGCCGTGACAGCAGCCCCTCCTGTTACTGCATCCTTCAAATCCGTAAAAGCGGCCGTCCTCTGTGCGAAAGCACGTTTGGGTCCGCAGGGTACTGATATTGAACAATGCCGCCTCTTTGACCACCTCGGGTAGATCGCTCTCGCAGAACGTTCGCACAAACCGTGCCGTCTTTCGTTCCAGTCCCTCAAGCTCCGGCACGAATTTCTCCGCAACGTCCCAGGCATCTTCATATTGCGTGGTATAATAATTGCCGACGCGGTCCTTCTCGTTGCCTTTCGGCGTCCAGGTCTGGCGGTTGGGGAAGTGCCACGTCAGCAGGAATGTCACCTGCTTTATTCCGCGGGGCGGCAATTCAACCCGGACGGCAAGCGAAGCCATTGGCGTATCTTGTTTCGCAGCATCCCGTTCATCGAGCTTGCCGTCATCGCTGAAGTCGTCCCAGAAATCCAGCAGCGAGGTGCCCCAGCCCTGCCGAACCCAGGATGTGCGATAAGTAATGCCGGCTTTGGCGGTAGTTGTCAGAGCCATCGTGCCCCACTGAGGGGCCCTGGGGACCACGCCCTCGGAGCGCATAAATATTCCCCGGACAGTCCGGCCTTTGCGGAACTTATTGCGGTTGTCCCTGCCACCGACGACGACCAGGTCGCCCTTCCAGTCCTTTGTGGTGCCCGAACCGTCCATGCCGATGAAGTTAGGCATGCTGCCGCAGACCGAAACGGCGACAGATTTATCAGTCTTGTTTTTAAGCACATATCGCAGGACGGCCACGGGTATGCCGCTTGCTTCGGCGTCGCCCGGGACCAGCGGATTAAACGCCTCGATGCGCACATCCACCGGCACATCCGGATCGGAGAGATAAACCTGCCCGAACGGGTAAGCGGCAGCGAACGAACAATTGCGAAACCGCGGCAGGCCATGGTTGGGCACTGTGCTGCCGTGACTTTCTTCATAGCCGGACAATTCAATCGGCCCCTCAATAGCTCTGGTTATGGCCTTTCCACCAACCGGTCCTGCAAAAAGCACAAAGAACGGCCCCGTCGAGCGATTAGACAACGGTACAAATCCCTTGGAAGAACAATTCATAATCTCCCAGTTGCGCAGATCGCCCCTGCCGCCCAGCGAAACGGTTCCCGTGCCTATTCCGCCCAAAGGCAGTGCAACCTTCTCGATGTGATCCTGGTCGTATCGCCTTAACACAGGCCATGCTTCGTAAGCAGGCACCTCGGCCTGAACTTTCTCCACCGTCACCTCGTCCACGCCAAAGGTTGTGCCGCATGAAAATAAACTATACCCTGCTATAATCAGAATCTGAATTAATAATAACGTTCTCATATCGCTGCCCTCTAATCACAATGAAAAAAGAGCTCCATATTTTGTAATAAGAGAAGTAGGGTGTGCAGCTTGTTTCGTAGCTGCACACGCTGCAACAGAACCGCGTGTGCAAAAAAGAATTTGCACACCCTACCCTGCTTTTTTCCGCTATCGACTGTTCCACTTTTCGATTTTCTCCTCTATCCTGTCCCAGTTCCAGCTTCCGGGGTCGGGGTAATCCAAGTTTGCGCGGAGCTGTTCGGTCGTAGGTGTTTCGGAAGGCACTCCATTCGGAGGGACTTCAACTCCGGCGGCCCAAACCAGGCCGTTAAGGACTATCTTGCGGAAGTCGTTATGCGCCCAGTTGATCTGGTCGTGGCCGCCCGTGAAACCAAAGCCGCGTCCGCCATCCGGCCTCTCATAGACCCAGCCCAGATGCTCGGGCATGCCTTTTCGGGCCCGGACGGTTGGATTGCCGCTGTGTGGGCCGTCCGGCCTGTCACGGGTTCTGTCGGGCGGTATTGCACTGAGGACCGGCGTGACGTTCTCCATGTTTTCGCGGAAACGCATGTGGTAGTACCATTCGTCACGGATGGAAAATGGTTTGACGCCCCTTGTGACGGGGTGCTTCGGGAAATCGGTGAATTTAGCCTCCCACGTCGGATTGACGGACCAGAATGTTTCGAAGTAGCCGCCGGTCCAGTCGAGCATATAGTCGCCCGGCTTGCCCTTGGGCACCTCGACCGCATAGTGGAGCATGGCGACGCCGACGCCTTTTTTTGCGAGGCGGTCCATCTCTTCGAGGTGCCTCATGACGATGTGTCCGCCGCCGCCGTCGCAGTAGACGGCGACCTCGTCGGCGTTATCAAGGGCGGTCGGGTCCTTTGGCCAGCCGTTCTGATATACGGTTGCGTAGATGTTGGGCATGGCCTCGTTGAGGCATTTTGCCAGGAGCAGGCAGCCCGCGTTGTGCTCGTGGTAGCCGTAACCGTGGCTGCGGGGACCGGCGATTAATACGATTTTCTTGCTGTCCTGCAATTTCAAACGTTTCATCCGGATGTCCTTGAACTGGATCGTCATTGGCGGGCCTGCGTGCAACTGCAGCGCCAGGGCGCCGGACATTTCACGCTGGGCTTTGTCGTTGTCGATGACCTCGGCGGTAATCCGGCCGTTGACTTTCAGAACGATACGGTTGCCGCGGGCGATGATATGGTAGTCGTTCCAGTCATCCTTTTTGATAATGTTCATCAGGGCACCCGCATCCCCGAGCGGGCTGTGGGCCATATTACCGTCGGAGCCGATGACGGTTTTCTGGCCCCGCGTGGCAAGCATCCCGCGTCCTCGCTCGTCATAAAGCGCCCCGGCGTACCGGCCGGCCCGGTCGATATCCGCCTGGTAGCCGACGGCGTGGCCGGCTTGCTCGATCCGGCTGCGAATCTGGATGCCGGAGTTGGCTGCCGGCGTACCGCTTATACGGTATTTCAGCTTAAGCTCGAAATCGTCAACATCGCCAAGCTGCCAGACGAGAAACTGGTTGCTCTTGACCGGATTCTGCTCGGTGGAGCGCCCGGTGATTGCCCCGTCTTTGACGGACCAATAGCTCATCTCTGCGGCTTTGAAGCCGTCGAGGGTGCGGCCGTCGAAGATCGGCTTAAAGCCGGCCTCCTGGGCAACGGCACTTGCTGTTACAAATCCCAGAATAACAAACAAAACAATACAGATTAATAGTGAGTTAATTCTATGCATAACAATTCCTCCATTCAAGAATACCAAAAATCAAAATGCAAAGTGCAAAATTTAAGAAGTCGTTGCCGCAGCGCGACAACTCCACAATTTCGATTTTTAATCTTTAATATTTGCATTTTTTCAGGCTGCGGCCTGCCATTGTTCCTTGATAAGCTTCAAACCATCGGTATAAACTTCATCGGGACTGGGGAAGAAATCGCGCCAGACGCGGGTAGCAGCAGCCAGATCCGGCAGCGCCCGCCCAAACGCCTCGATTACGAGCCACTTGTCATAGCCGCCCGACTTCAGAGCCTTGAATGTGCCAGCCCAGTCAACGTGTCCCTTGCCGGGCGTGCCGCGGTCGTTCTCGCTGATATGCACGTGCTTAATTATGTCAATATTCGGACCGATGCACCCGACCGGGTCTTTCTCTTCGATATTGGCATGGAACGTATCGAAAAGAACACCGTAATTGGGTTTGTTAACACTCTTTACGAATTTGGCCGTATCGGCCATTGTGTTGAGAAAGTAGCACTCGAAGCGATTGAGATACTCCACGGCTAAGGTCACATTCGCCCTGACGGCATAGTCGGAAGCCTCCTGATGTACCTGGGCGGCACGTTTTTTCTCGTCTTCGCTCGGCGCTTCGCCCGTAAAGACGCCTAAGGGCTGATAAAAAGGCCCGCACAGAATCTCCGAGCTCAGAGCTTCCGAGCAGTCGACCGCCCACTTGAGATGCTCGAGGCCGCCTTTGCGGTGGCCGGCATCGGCGCTGATGGGATTATGCTCTTCGTCCGGGATGACCGTTACCGAGGTGCAGCCGAGACCGTTGTCCTTGATCGCCTTGCCGACTTTTTCGAAATGTGCTACGTCACCGCCGAAAAGCGGTATCTCCACACCGTCGTAGCCTGCCTTCTTGAGCATTTCCAAACGCGGAAAATCTTCCTCTGTAACATGCCCGGTCCACAACAACATATTAAATCCAGCTTTCATTGAAGTTTCTCCTTATACCTATTATGTTTAGTATTATTTACGGTTTCAATTATCCGAAGGTTCCAGCCCGGCGCCCCATGCGCAAGCATTGCGATATAGCCGGCCGACGTAAGGACTTTCAAATGCCTGAACATCGTGCCCGAGAACGCTGTGGAAAACGCGCCCCCTGCCGAAGTTCAACACAAAGGCCATCGGATAATCCTTGTTGTCCACTTTCGAACGGGCCGTTGCCAGAACTTTGATCGGAGTCTCACCCGTTAAGCATGTGTATAGTTCATCGACCGTCTCAAATTCTTTCATTCCCTTCATAGCCGGGTGCCGGTCGTCCTTGATTTTGACGGTGAATTTGCCGTGCGGATCGTGTCCCCGCAGATTGGGGTCCCATACCCGCCCGGCGAGTTTTACAAACTCCGGCCACTCCTGAAACGCACCGCAGGCAAAGTGAACCAGCACAAGGCCCTTGCCGTTATGCACGGCCTCTTTGAGTTTGGCACGTGCCTTCGGGCCGGGATCGGGAACTTCCCAGTCCATAAAGTGCAGCACAATTACATCGTAATCGCCAAGCTTATCGCTCGCCAGGTCGCCCGGCTTTTCGGTGATTGTAACATTTAACCTTTTGTCGGCGGCTATGGCCTTGGCAAGAACCGGCGCCGTCAGCTTCCACTTGTGCCCCGGATAATCGACGCCGGTGACGATCAGAACCTTCTTGTTGGGCGTTTGGCTTTGGCCTTCTACCGAAGCTGTGTTGGCTTGACCGCAACCTGCTGCAAAAATGACCAATGCTCCAAGTACCGCTGCGTACCTCATAATCGCTCTCCTTGAAAGCCAATGGAAATAGGGCCTATTCATGATTTTGGTACTATATACGCCTTATTGCAGCCTGTCAAATCCTATTTCACGTTTACTCAGGCATCAAATGCAACAAGGCAGTTGCATATTCCGCCCGGATGTGATATAAAGGCCCCGGTGAAAATATGGAAATAACGGAATTAAAATCGAATATATCAGAACTGTCGGCCCGGGTTGATAAAATCCGGGACTGGCTTTGACTTGCCCGGCAAAAAATCCCAACTGCAAAAACTCGAGAACCAGATGTCCAGGGAAGGGTTCTGGGACAATCTTGATGCGGCGCAGTCGGCAGTCTCTCAATTGAGTGCCCTCAAGTCGGTCATTGAGCCGGTGGAAGAAGTACACCATGAAATCAAAGACCTTAAGGAGCTGTTCGATTTGGCAGCGGCCGAGTCGGACGAGGACGAATTCAGACAGTTGGAGGACGATCTGGCGGCACTTATCAAAAAGTGCGAGCAGATCGAGCTGACAGGATTGTTGTCCAGGCCCGAGGATACGAAGAATTGCTTCTTAAGTATCCACGCCGGCGCGGGGGGGACCGAGAGCTGCGACTGGGCAAACATGCTGCTCAGGATGTACGCGCGGTATTTCGATGCAAAGAAATACGACTACAGGGAGCTTGATATTACGCCGGGAGAAGAGGCGGGAATTCGCTCGATAACACTGCGGGTAAGCGGGCCTTTTGCATTCGGCAAGCTCTCGTGTGAGACGGGAGTGCATCGACTTGTACGGATAAGTCCGTTCGATGCGAACAATCGGCGGCATACGAGCTTTGCGGCGGTGGATTGCGTTCCGGAATTCGAGGACGATATCGACGTCGAAATCAACGAAGATGACATCAGGATCGACTTTTATCGAGCAAGCGGAGCCGGCGGCCAGCATGTAAACAAGACCAGTTCAGCGGTGCGAATTACACACGAGCCGACCGGTATCGTAGTGCAGTGCCAGAACGAGAGAAGCCAGCATAACAATCGCTCACAGGCAATGAAAATGCTCAAGGCAAAACTGTACATGCTCGAGGAGCAAAAACGGGACCAAGAAGTTGCAAAACTGTACGGCAATAAGGGTGAGATTGCCTGGGGGAGCCAGATACGAAGCTACGTCATGCAGCCATACCAGATGGTCAAGGACCATCGAACCAACTTCCAGGTCGGTAACGTCGAGGCGGTGCTGGACGGAGATATCGACGGATTCATCGAAAGCTATCTGCGACACAGAGCGAAAACAAGCAGTACAAAAAATAAAGAATAAAAAGCAAAGGTTAATAAAAATGAAAGATATTATCGACGTCAAATTGAAAACGCAGAAGGCGGCTTTCAGCAAGTGTAAAACGGATATACTTGCCGTAGGTCTGTTTTCCGACGCCAAAAAGCTGGACAAACTGAATAAAGAACTTAACACCAAGCTTAACGGCGCCATCGACCGGTTAACAGGATTAGGCGACTTCAAGGCAAAGGGCGGGACCAGCAAAGTTATTTACGGCAACGACCAAACAGCAGCCAAAAGGATTCTGCTGGTCGGCCTCGGAGAAAAGAAAAAGGCAACTCTGGATACGATTCGTAACGCAGCGGCACACGCGGCAAAAACATCGGTTGAGCTTAAAGCAAAGACGATGAGCCTGGCGCTGCACAGAGCATTCGGCGGACGGTTCGATCTTTCTTCGATGGGCCGCGCTTTCGGTGAAGGGATATATTTCGGCAGCTATCGCTACGATGAATTCGTAACTGAGAATGAGAACGGGCGGCTGGGCTCGCTCAAAGTCGAGCTAATCGATCCCGATTCGGAGAAATTAAAAAAGCTGAAAAAAGGCCTTTCGAACGGTATCGCAATCGGCAAGGCGCAAAGTTACGCCCGAACACTGGCAAATCGGCCCGCCAACGTGATAACTCCCGCCGAGTTAGCCGCCGCCGCAAAAGAATTAGCCCGCGGCTCGAAAAGACTGAGCTGCACTGTTTTCGATGAAAAGCAGATGGCTGCGAAGAAAATGGGCGGAGTGCTCGCAGTCGGCTCGGGCTCACAAAACAAGCCGAGATTTATCATTTTGAAATACAGCCCCCCCGGCAAAGCGGCGAGCAATTTACCTACGGTCGCGCTGGTCGGCAAAGCAATCACATTCGATTCGGGCGGAATCAGCATCAAGCCGTCGGCTAATATGGATGAAATGAAATTGGACAAATCCGGCGGTATTGCCGTTTTGGGAGCGATCAAAGCGCTGGCCGAGCTGGCGCCGCCGGTGAATGTCTTCGGAATCGTGCCCTCGGCGGAGAATATGCCGAGCGGAACGAGCTACCGGCCCGGCGACATTATTAACACGTTCAGCGGGAAAACCGTCGAGGTCCAGAACACCGACGCCGAAGGAAGAATGATATTGTGCGATGCTATAAGCTACGCCGTCAAACAGAAATGCGACGTCATTATCGACATCGCCACGTTGACGGGAGCGTGCGTTGTCGCGCTCGGAAAGTACATGGCCGGGCTGATGGGCAACGATAACCGGGTTATCAAAGATTTGCAGAAGGCCTCGCAGGCCAGCGGCGAAAAAGTCTGGCCAATGCCGAGCAGCGAAGAATATGCAAAAGAAATGAAGAGCAAAATCGCAGACCTGAAGAACATCGGCAGCCGCTGGGGCGGAGCATGTACGGCAGCCGCCTTTCTGGGACAGTTCGCAGGTGACACAAAATGGGCGCATCTCGATATTGCCGGCGTCTGGAGCTTCGAAAAGGCCACGGAATATACCTCAGAGGGCGCCAGCGCTTTCGGAGTCAGGCTGCTGACAACTTATGTAATCGGTTTGAAGAACAAGAAAAAATAATCAACTGTTGAAGAAGATATTTTAAAATGGGCAAGAAAATTAAAAAGGTAGATACTGAAAGAATTGAAAAGGCGGTTAAAGAAATACTATTAGCGGTCGGCGAAGACATCGATCGCGAGGGATTAAAGAAAACGCCCGAACGGGTGGGAAAAATGTACGCCGAACTTTTAGCGGGGATGCGCGAGGACCCGAAAATTCATCTTCGCAGTGTCTTTACCGAGAACTATGACGAAATCGTACTGCTGCGTGACATCCCTTTTTACAGTATCTGTGAGCATCATTTGATGCCGTTTATCGGCTCGGCCCATGTCGCGTATTTGCCGACGGGGATGGTGCTCGGCGTGAGTAAAATGGCCCGCATTGTGGATTGTTTTGCCCGCCGGCTCCAGACCCAGGAAAGACTGACGTACCAAATCGCAGATTTTATCATGAACAGCTTAAAGCCAATGGGCGTCACAGTGGTGCTGGAAGCGTCTCATAGCTGCATGACCATTCGCGGCATCAAGAAACCCGGCTCGACAATGGTGACATCGGCGCTTCGCGGCATCTTCAAGAAGGACCCAAGAAGCCGAAGTGAAGTCTTGAGCCTGATGCACAAGTAGAAAACAAGGAGGGATTCCGCTGATGCACAAACTTCTCAGGCGGGTGCGGTTCTCGATAAATCCGTTCCTGCCGCAAGACAGCCGAGGGTATAATTCGTTCGCATCCAGGCCGGCGGGCGAAGGATTAGCCTTATTTCTCGAATTGTCAGTCGAAGTCACCGGCCCGGTAGGCCAGGCGACGGGATTCGTGGTCAACGTCACCGAGATTGACAGGGCCGTTCGCGAATTTGCAGTGCCGATTTTTGCCGGACGTATAAAGCTGGATTTCAATCGGGCAAAACATATCGGGCTTTCTGAAATAGGCGGCCTTTTAAGATCGGCATGGGACCAATTGGCCGATAAGTTCGGTACGGCCGGACTGAGTAAATTGAGCCTGAAGCTGAATCCCTTCAGGAGAATAGCTCTCGATTCGAAGGATCTGGATATGGTTTATTTTTGTGAGAAATTCGAATTTGCGGCGATGCACAAGCTCTGGAATGACGAGTTTTCCGAGCAGCATAACCAGGAGGTTTTCGGAAAATGTGCAAATCCCGCCGGCCACGGCCATAATTATATCGTCGAGGTAACGTTAACAATGCCGGCGGACAGAGAAGACTTTCGCATTGGCGATTTTGAAAGAATAGTGGACGATGAGTTTATCAAACTGGTCGATCATAAGAATTTGAATGTGGACGTTGAGCAGTTCGGCAAAACGAATCCCACCGTCGAAAATATCGCCGGGCTCGCATGGAATCAACTCTCCGGCAAATTCGGCCAGGCGAAACTGCACCGCGTAACCGTCTGGGAAAATGACAAGACATATTGCTCGTATGAGGGCTGATGCGACGGGAAAACCGCCTCCGGAAAACCACTGGCCTGCTCATGCCATCGAGAAATCAACGCACCGGATTGAAAACCAGACGCCCTGCGTCCAATGCCATCAGCCCGGAGACGAAGAAGTTATAGGACACTAAGTACGTGTCGTCTCACAAGACAAGACCAGCCACGGGCAATCTCGCGACGGCTTGTTCCACAAGGCCTGCGGTTAATTGAGGTTATCGTCTTTGCTAAAGCTATGTTCTTTATTTGCCGATACTTATGTTATAGTCGAACGGTCGTTCGGCAAGGACCGGTTGGTCTTCAGAATTCGCCGGATTGCCGCCTGATCGATACCGGTTCGACTGCTAAGAAATATTTTCCACAGAAAAGCTGGATTTAACAGAGAGGCTGCATTTGCTTTAAGCGCAGCCGACGGGGACGGAGTCTAAGCAAATCTACTTAGCGTCTCGCAAATCTTTGTATTGATAATTTTCCAATGATTATTATCCTGTGCACATAGAAACTACTTCCAAGGGGCTTATATGAGAGCATTAGTTACAGGCGGGGCGGGTTTTATCGGGTCTCATTTGACCGAACGGCTGCTCGAAGACGGCAATAAAGCGGCGGTAATCGATAATCTCAGCACCGGCAGTCTGAAAAATATCGAAAGTTTTAAAAATCATACCGGCTTCGAGTTTGTCGAAGGTGATATCCGCAACGTCGAGCTTATGGAACCGCTGGTCGAGCGAAGCGATGTGATTTTCCATCTGGCCGCCGCGGTGGGCGTCAGGCTGATTGCAGAAGACCCGGTCCATACTATAGAAACCAATATCGGCGGCACCGAAATCGTGCTGAACATCGCCAATAAATTCGGCAGGAAAATCCTCATCGCATCGAGCAGCGAAGTTTACGGCAAAAGCGAAGCGGTCCCCTTTCACGAAGATGATGATATCGTGCTCGGCAGCACATGCCTGTCCCGGTGGTCTTATGCGTGCAGTAAAGCAGTGGACGAATTCCTGGGCCTGGCTTTTCATCAGCAATACGGACTGGACGTGGTAATCTGCAGGTTCTTTAATACCATCGGGCTGAGGCAAACGGGCCAATACGGGATGGTCGTGCCGCGATTCGTTCAAATGGCGCTCGAGAACAAACCGCTTCAAATATACGGAACGGGCGAACAAACACGATGCTTCTGTTATGTAGCCGACCTCGTCGAGGCTATCATGGGCCTGATGAATTGCGAGCGGGCGGCAGGACAGGTATATAATATCGGTACGAACGAAGAGATTGCAATCGAAGAGCTGGCTGACAAAATTATCGAAATGACGTCCAGCAAAAGCAGGAAGGAATTCGTGCCGTATGAGGTCGCCTACGGCAAACCCATAGAGGATATGATGCGGCGTGTGCCAAGTATAGAGCGAATCAAGAAGACTATCGGCTGGGAACCTGAAACAAACCTGGACGAAGCCCTGCAATCAATCGTCAAAAGTTTGAAGCAATGAGTATCTACATGCGAGCAAAATTAAAACAGTGGGACTACCTGATTGTCACGGCGTCTAACGAGTCCCAGGCCAAAGCGTACGAATCGCAACTGAAAATACGCAAGGATCTCGGGCTACTCAGCAGCATCCGGGAAGTGATGGTTGTACCCGACCCAGGCGGAAAGCGAATCGGAAGCGGAGGCAGCACTCTTTACTGCCTGACCGAAGTGCTCGACAGGCAGCTCAGACAGAACCTTCGATCCCGGGGCCCGAAGGCGTGGGAGGATGTATTGAGAGGTCTTCGAATCCTAATCGTCCACGCCGGCGGAGATTCGAGACGCCTGCCCGCTTACGGCCCATGTGGAAAGATATTCGTTCCGGTTCCATCAGAAAGCGACAGAGCTATACCTCTGAGTCTGTTCGATCGACAACTGCCTGTATATCTTGCCTTGCCCGAACCGGCGGCCGGCGCCGGCCAGGTAGTCATAACCTCGGGCGACGTTTTGTTGAGATTCGAGCCTTCCGAAGTGACATTTGCCGCCGAGGGAGTCACGGGATTGACCTGCTATGCCCGGCCCGAACAGGCGAGCAGACACGGCGTCTTCTGCAGGGGACAGGCAGATCAGGTGAAGCTGTACCTGCAGAAACCCTCTGTGGCCGAGCAGCAGGCAAAAGGGGCCATCGACGCGTACGGTCAGAGTTGCCTGGACATCGGGATTATGAACTTTGACGCGGCTACGGCGGTTAAAATGCTGGAGCTGTTCGGTGCACGCACCAGCCAAAACGGCAAACTCGCCCTTAACGGCAAAATGGGCCAGGCAGTCGTGGAACGGGGCCTGGATTTCTACCGCGAGATATGCTGCACGATGGGCAGTGAAGCCTCCAAATCCGAACACGCCGAATCCGCAATCAACAGCGGCTCAAAATGGACCAAACCACTTCTGGAAAAACTGTTCAACACCTTTTCGCCGGTGCCTTTCAGCATGAAACTCTTAAGGCACTGCGATTTTCTGGATTTCGGTTCCAGCAGAGCGATTATCAGCAGCGGCACCCGCCTGCTGCAGGAAGACCGGGGAGTCTCGCACCTGCAGACCTTCCTCGACATCAACAACGAGATAAACAGCGGCGGCGTTGTCAAAGGCGCATCTTCCTGGGTGGAAGGCTGCCGGATCGACTCGTGCCTCACACTGGGCGGAGAAAACATAGTCGTCGGCGTCGATATCGATGAGCCGATTTCTCTGCCGGCGAGGGCATGCCTTGACGTCATCAAGGGACACAACGGAGAAGGCCGGCGAGTCTGGTTTGTACGCTGTTACGGCCTGGATGACACGTTTAAGGAGACTATCGAAGAGGACGGCAGTTTCTGCGGAGTCGATGTGCTCGAATGGCTTGACGCCGTAGGCGCCGGGCCGGAAGATGCATGGGATGCCGATATACCCGCCGAGAAACGTAGTATCTGGAACGCCCTGATGTTCCCGGCGGTAAAAATCCACAACCAGTATAAGAGATGGCTGTGGATGCTCGATCCGAGCAGCGCCGGTGACGAGGACTTCAAGGCTTGGCGGAAAGCGGACAGATACAACCTCGAACAGATACTGGCCCTGGCCGATCATGATGACTTTTATAAGCGACGCCACGAAATTCGAGCAAAGTCAATCCGGCGGTCTCTTCGGCAAATGTTTCATCCGCAAAGCGAGTTCTCAAGTTCGGAGCTGGCGTACTTGTTGAAGGGTACCGGGGATTTGAGTGCATGGATTTCGGAGATTCTAACCGAAGCCCACCGGCATTTTAGAAACTCCGGCAACACGGGGCTCGGCTCGCTCGTATTTCCGCGGATTATTCATACGCTGGCTTCGGCGCTTGTCGAGCTTTACGAAGAAGCGGATACCCCGCTCTCGAAGGCCCTGCCGGATTTGAAGCGTCTGCTCGGTGCGGCCGAGTGTAGCTGGCTGGAGTCTATCGGTCTTGATTTGAACTCGAAGGTTTCGATGATTCAATGGGCCCGCCGGGCGCAAAACATCGCGTTCGATGGCTTGGAGAACGCTATCGTCTCCGGCGGCTCCGGGCAGGATACCATCCCTCGAAGCGTTCTGCGAAGCGATGAAATCGTCTGGGCGCGGGCGCCGGCCCGTCTCGACGTCGGCGGAGGATGGACGGATACACCGCCTTACTCACTCGAATACGGCGGCTGCGTAATCAATGCCGCGGTCAATCTCAACGGCCAGCCACCCATACAGGCATACGCCCGCATCATCGATGAGCCTGTGATTCGCGTAAGCTCAATCGACCAGGGAGCAAGGACCGAGATCACCACTCTTGATGAGCTTCTGGACTACCGAAAGGCAACGAGCAGTTTCGCCCTTGCCAAAGCCGCCCTGGCTCTCTCGTGTCTGTCACCCAAACGGAACGGCGGCAATAAAAACGCCAGCTTGAAAAAAGTGTTAGATCACTTCGGCGGAGGAATTGAGCTAACTACCCTCGCAGCCATTCCGAAGGGCAGCGGTCTGGGCACGTCGAGCATAATGGGAGCGGTGATTCTCGCCGCGATTCAGCGCGTGACGGGAAGAGAATTATCCCGGCGTCAACTTTTCCACTGCGTGCTTCGCCTGGAACAGGCCCTGACAACCGGGGGCGGCTGGCAGGACCAGATCGGCGGAGCAATCGACGGGGTAAAAATGATTGTCACAGAGCCCGGATTCGTTCCCGATGCGCGAATCCATTACGTGCTGCCCGACGTTCTCGACCCGAAAGCCAACGGCGGCCAAAGCCTGCTGTACTACACGGGCGTCACCAGGCTGGCCAAGAACATCCTCCAGCAGGTCGTCGGAGGATACTTAAACCGGAACCGCGCGTTGATGGCCACGCTGAGACAAATTCAAATCGTAGCCGAAGAAGTAGCGGATGCTTTCGTCCGCAAGGATATCGTGACCTTCGGGCATTTGATTGACGTTGCGTGGCAGCTTAACAAGCAGCTCGACCCGAATTCCAGCAGCGACGAAATCGAGTTGTTGTTCGAGCGGGTTCGACCGCACATATACGGCGCAAAACTCCTCGGCGCCGGCGGAGGCGGCTTCATGCTGATGATATGCAAATGTAAAGAGGAGGCTCGATGCGTGCGGGAAATGCTCGAAGCCGAGCCGCCGAATAAGCGGGCGAGGTTCTTCGATTTCGACATTAGCAACGAAGGATTAACCGTCACCGTTTGCTAAGACGGAGGACGCCGGCATCTCACTCTAACAGGGGATATTGAAATTCCTGAGAACACACTCGTGGAATCAGCAAAACCAAAATTAGCCCGGTATTACGCGGCCGTTCTTTGCGGCGCCCTTGCGCTTTACATCGTAAGCTGCGCGCCCGGAGCATTATGGCAGGACAGCGGGCTGATTCAGTATCGGACCTGGCACAATGACATCGAAGGTTTTCTCGGCCTTGCGGTTTCTCATCCGCTCTTTTACATACTGGCTATCGGCGCAAAGTACATCCCGCTCGGGGAATTTGCACACAGGGTCAATCTGGTCTCGGCAATCGCCGGGGCGGTTGCTGTCGCGAATGTTTTCTTACTCGTGCGCCTATGGCTCGCCAGGAATCTGCCGGCGGTCATCGCGGCCGTTACTTTAGCCGTATCCCACACGTTCTGGCGCCACGCAAGCATCACCGAAACATATACTCTCTGGACCGCTTTGTTTCTCGGCGAATTGATAATGCTGCTGCAATATACAAAAACCAAACGAGTGCGCTATTTGTACTGGCTGGGATTACTGAGCGGCCTTTCAATCGCCGTGCACATGCTCTCATCGATACCACTCTTGTGTTATGCCGTCTTCGTTATTTTTCTTCTGGCTAAGAAGGAAATTCGCGCCAAAGACCTTGGGATTCTTGTCCTGCTATGGATTGCCGGCGCGCTGTCTTACGAATATTTGATAGTCAAAAATATGATACAAACGGGCGAGGTCACAGGAACTTTGGCTTCCGCAGCCTTCGGACTGCGCTGGCAGGGAGCGGTCCTTAATGCTTCGCTTTCATGGGGAATAGTGAAAGAGAACTTTCTGTATATCCTGCTCAATTTTCCCACGCCGAATATTCTGCTGTTCTTTGCGGGCTGCTTCGGACTATTCAAAATGTCGCCGGGGCGAAATTTTAGAAACGTTGTACTGGCGCTAACCGTTCTGTTTTTTCTTTTCGCCTTTCGGTATACCGTCCCTGACAGATATGCGTTCTTCATTCCATTCTATTGCACGGTTTGCATCCTCACAGGTCTTGGAACGTCTATTTTGCAGCGGCGGATGAGTCGTAAAGCTTTCGCGTTTTTGCTGTTGTTTTTCAGTTTTCTGCCAGTCGGCGTCTATACCGCCCTGCCGGCTCTGGCCGGGAAAATGCAGCTTAATATCGGCACGAGAAACGATATACCTTACCGGGATGATTACGAGTATTTCCTGCGGCCATGGAAGACAGGATACAATGGTGCCGAGCGCTTCGCCGATGAGGCGTTGAGCCTGGCGGAGGATGATGCCGTCATCTATGCCGACACAACCACTGTCGCCCCGCTTTTATATCTTCAAGAGGTTAAAGGAAAGCGCCCCGATGTGAAGATTGTCTCCGACAGCGTAAAAAGCAAAAACGCGCCAGGATTCGACGAGCAAACTATCGGGCAATTGCTTGAGGCCGGACCGGTATACGTTGTTTCATCGAAGCCGGGATACTGCCCGGAGTTTCTTCTCGACAACTATGATTTCGTTCGAGTGGGTATTCTGTGGCAGGTAGTCAAATCCGAAGAACGAATTAATCCAATAACGAATAAATGAATCCCCAATCTGTAACAACCCCGAAAAGACTGGTCCACAACACGTTTTTCAACGTTGCAGCGCTGTTAAGTAACGCCGTGATCGGTTTTTTTCTGATACGTTTTTTCCTCAGCCGGCTCGGCGAGGTTCAATACGGCGTATGGGTGCTCATCGGCGGCTCTATCTTTCGTTATGCCCCCCTGTTAAGCGTCGGTTTTAATAGCTCGATCAACAGATATATACCGCTGTTCATGGCACAAAACGACCACGATGGAGTCCGGCGGGTCATAAACACATCATTGCTTTTCTTCATAGCTGTAGGCATCATTCTTGTAATTATAAGTCTGGTTGTTTGCTTCAACGTCGGCTCCTGGTTTGCCATCGAACCACAACTCGTGAGGACCGCCGGCATACTCGTGCTTGTTGTCGGATTCTGCTCTGCAATTGCGATACCCTTGCAGCCGTCAACGGCAATCCTAAGCGGACTGCAGCGATATGATATCATCAACTTAGTCATGCTGGCCGTATTGGCGCTGCGAACCATTCTGGTAGTCATGTTGTTGTTACGAGGTTACGGCCTGTTGACAACAGGAGTCGTATTCGGGCTCAGCGAAATTGCCATTAAAATTTTACATTCTATTTTTGCCAAAAGGCTGCTGCCGGCAGTTTCTTTATCTTTGGGAAAAATAGATTTACAACTTTTTAAGGAAATGCTGGTATACGGAATTAATACTTTCATGTACGCGATGGGGGCCATAATAATCTATAGTGCCAGCAATCTGATCATAGGGATTTTTATGGGCACCGCCCAGGTAAGTCAATTCTCTATTGCAACCGCCGGTGTGCTCTTGTTGTCACAATTTCTTCAGGCTTTCACGGCAGCGATAAAACCGGCAGTCAGCGACCTCGACACCAGAAATGACGCCGCGGCGGTTAAGGAAATAACCTTTCTGACGCAAAAGTACAGTCTGCTTTTGATCATTCCCGGCGGCTGTTTCCTTATTGCGATGGGCAGGGAATTTCTCGACGTATGGGTCAGCGATCGATTCAATGATCCAACGGTCATTGACTCAATGGCCGTCATCCTGACCATTCTCACCGTCGGACACTGTTTGAGGCTGGCACAGCACAGCAATTTTCTCGTGCTCGTAGGGCGCGGGCAACATAAGATTTTCGGGATTCTGACCGCCTTGATGGCACTATTTTGCGTTCTGGCTTCGGTTCTTTCGGTAAAGGTCTTCCATTGGGGCTTGCGCGGGATCGCCTGGTCTAATTTCGTGCCGATGGCGCTAACATCGATGTTTATTCTACCGATGTATTTTAACCGGAAAATGCGTATCTCCACGCTGGAAAACATCCGGAACGTTTGGCGACCGGCCTTGCTGGGTTCACTGCCGGCTGTGGTGATGATCTGTGTTTGGAAATATCTGGCACCGCCGAATTCATGGCTTGAAATCGTAGGAGTTGTAGTTGCCGCAACGGTCTTGATATTAATAGGCGGCTGGTTCGTGAGTTTGAAAGAGGTCGAGAAGAAAAGATTCGCCAATATTGCCCGGCGAAAAAAGGAAAGTGGCTAAGATTAGTTACAGAGAATCTCATAAATACGAAGGCAAAGGCGCCGAATACGAGCAGTACTACCAGAACAAGCCATGGCAAAGATACCTCTGGTTGCGCGAGCAGGAGATTATCCTGAGGATTCTGGAGAAATACCTCGCCGGCAGAGATGTTCATCTGCTCGATTTCGCGTGCGGGACAGGGCGCATCACAGAACTGCTGGAGGATCGTGTTAAAACTTCCACGGGTGTTGATGTATCCGGCTCCATGCTGGCTATCGCCAGAGAAAAGCTCAAGCGGACTGAAATAATCGAGGCGGACATTACGGCGGAAAATGTCCTCCAGCCAAGGAAATTCAATTTGATTACCGCCTTCCGATTCTTTCTCAACGCCGAGCCGGAGCTGCGCTCGGCAACGATCGGGGCGCTTGTAGAGCTGTTGGACGAAGACGGTTTCCTTGTATTCAACAATCACCAGAATTCCGGATCGCCCTGGATAAAACTGCGTTACGCGCACTACCGAAAGAAGAATCCGGAAGACACTTTCAATTTAATGAGTATCGAACAGATGAAAAATCTTGCCGAAGAAGCGGGGCTGGAAGTCGTCGAGATTCATCCGGCCGGTTTTTTCCACCCGCCAAAGATTCCAGTTTCGTTTCGCCTGAATAGCGCGATAGATTGGACAGCCGGTAAATTCAATTTCCTGAATCGATTCTCGGAAAACCTGATAGCCGTCTGTCGCCGGAAAAAGAATCATAAAAACGGAGCTTTTACCTCTTAGTACTCCATAACAATCGAATTTGTAGAAAAATGAGTAAAGAGTGGAAGCCTCAAGCGAAGCTTGGGGATTGCCTCTTCCCCCCCCATCCCCAAAGCCTTTGGCTTTGAGGCTGAGCCAGCAAATTCACGTGTTATGAAGTACTCAGAAATAATCAATGGAAACCGTTGGCGATATTATACGAAAAACCGGAGAACCGGACACGCTGGCAATAGAAGCGGCCAAAGCGTCGATGGCTTTCGATATCGGAAAAGACTGCGGCCTGTTTTATGTCCCGAAGGTTGTTAATTTCGATGCCAAAACGGGAGTGCTCGAATTCGAGCGGCTCAACAGCCTGGTGACACTGCTCGAGGTGGCGGCTCGTAAAGACCAGCGCTTATTCGAGCTTTTGAAAAAGGCGGGCCAGGCATTGGCTGTCGTTCACGAAAAATTGGTCTTACCCGAGGAGATGAAGCACGAATTGCCGGCCGATTGGATGACCCGGCCGGAAGAGAATGTTTTCATCCACGGTGATTTCGCAGGTTTCAATTTGTGCTTCGACGAATCGGCCGGCCGGCTGGTCATTCTGGACTGGAGCTCGGCGCCGCTTCTGGGGCGGAATGTCACTTATGGCTCGAGATTCTTCGACATAACCTGGCTTGTGATTTTTCTCTTTTACGGCGCCCCGAGGCAATGCCTTTTCAACTGGGACGCTCCGGCCATGGCCGATGCCTTCCTTGCCGGATACGCGGAACGCAATCCTGAAATAATTCAGCGTTTATCCGGTGATTTTATGCCGCTGATGCGTCGATATTATCATAAAACCGTATGGTACCTCGCCAAACAACGGTCCTTGTACAAAGCGGCCAGGTATCTGCTGTATCAGTTTATAATTTATCCAAGGTTTGCACATTATCATCCCGGACGTGGTTAGGTCCGATAGTTTTGCCGGAGGCTTCGGTTAATTATGTATGCCGAATATGCGAATGAAATTGAATTCGACCAGGATTACCTGTATTACGAACAGGGCGAGCGGACTTCCGACATCCCTTTACCGCCGGTAATGAACGTTTTGCTGTTCGTGAGCTGGTTTGTGATTTGCCTGATCGGACTGGCCGTAATCTCGCTTGCAAAAAATCCCGTGGCCGGTATCGTAATCATAGCAGTTCCGACGTTCATCGGCATGGTCTTAAAACCGACTTTCGGCCTTTGCATCATGATGCTGGTGCTGCCGACGGGCGCCGGTATCGGATTTAGGCAGACATTCAGTCTCGACCGGGGAGTCGGAGTAGCCCTCGCAGTCAGCTTTGCGCTGAACGTACTGATTACCCGTCCGAGGTTACGCATCAGCAACAAGGCGTTGTGGGTAATGGCAATATACACAATCTGGATATTTATGGTCTCGCTGGCTGGACAATATCTCGGCCTCGAATTAATGCGAGCATTCACGCAGTTCCAGCTTCTTATGCTTGTTTTGATTGTATACTGGATACTCGAAACAAACGGCCAAAAGACTTTCCAATGGGCACTCAGGGCATACGTCGTCGGAACACTGGGCACTATCCTGCTGGCATTCATCACCGGTACCGCGGTCAGAACGCTGGACGCCGCTTCTGATACAAGATATTCAGCCACGTTAGGCGAGGCAATCGATGCGAATATGCTGGCCGCTTTAACGAGCACGGCCTTTCTGGCGGCGGTTTACCTGTTTGCCCGCAATAAGAGTATCCTATGGAGAATCGTAAATTTCGCTGCAATTTTGTGTCTGCCCTTAATGCTGCTTAAAATCGGCTCTCGCGGCGCTCTTGTCGCGCTGGCGTTTACCTTGTTGTCGCCGCTGCTGTTCATACGTCAAGTCGCGCGCAGGCCGGCATTAGCAGTCCTGCTTCTGGTGATTTTCCTGCTGGCTTCAATCGGCTCGGGATTGCTGATAAAAGGCGATGGACTTCAAAGGTCGGTCGCAGACCGGCTGACGGACGTCGGATACGCCAAAGAGAGCCTTCGTTACAGAATGGAACCCATAAAGCTGGCAATCAAGACTGTGGCAAGAAAGCCGGCGGGAACCGGGTATTATAGCTGGTTCGAACAGACCGGAACCTTAATCTGGCCGCACAACGATTTCTTTCTCGTCTTAGGGATTTATGGCTTGCCCGGCGCTTTGCTCTTTACATGCTTTATGGGCATACTATTGGTCACTATAAGGCGTACTCCGCTCGGACTCGAAAAAATATACGTCAGGGCGGTTCTCATATTCCTTATCATGATGGGACTGACTATCGGCCAGATGTTCCACAAATATTATTGGGTTTTCCTGGCATTTGTAATGGCGGGCGAACGCATCGCTAAAATCTATACGCCTGCCGACGATTCAGAATCCGCCGGCGAATATGAAGAAGAAGACAAATTAACGGAATATGAACCGGTTTATTCTGACGAAGCTGTTAATCCGTAAAAATAAAATAGTAGGTGTCATTGTGATCTGAGCGAAGCAATCTCAAACCTTACAGATGAGATTGCCGCGGCCTGCAAAGCAGGTCTCGCAATGACAAGTATGCAAATCAGATATCGCAGAGTATTATAACATCGTGAGAATTTTGGCAATTTCACACCTGTTCCCGAATCTCAAAGAAACCAGATACGGCATCTTCGCGGCCCGGCAGCTTTCCGAGATTCACAGGCTGGGAGCGGAAATAACGGTTTTAGTGCCGCGAGTCCGGCGCCCGGGATTTCTCAGGCATTTCGACAAGTGGAAAAATTATGACCACAAGTCACCACTTTGCCGGTTCGAAGGAATCGAGGCTGTCAGCTTACCTTATATTAGACTGCCGGGAAATTTCTATAACCGATGGTCCGGGCTGGCCGCCTTTCGGGCTATGAAAAACAAAACTCTCGAATTACACAAAAGCAAAAATTTCGATGTGATATACGCCACGGATTTTTTTCCGGACGGGGATGCGGCTGTTAGATTAGCCAGGTACCTTAAGCTTCCGGCTGCCTGTTTGTGCATCGGCGTAGACGTAAATATTACCGCCCACTCCAGCGGAATTATACACAGGCATTTTGTGAGGACAGCCAGAGCTCTTGACGGCACGCTGGCCTGCGGGCAAAGCGTTGCCGACGGACTTAAAGCGGTGACCGGCAAGAGTCCCTTGTGTGTTTACGGCGTCCTTGATCTCGAGGAATTCTCGCCGGCACCGGATAAAATCCCGGCAAGAAACGAATTAGGCCTGCCGCCGGTTAAGACCATAGCTTTGTACGCCGGCTACTTGACCATGCGCAAGGGTGTTTATGAACTTCTCGAAACAATAAACCGTGTACGAAAAACGTGCCCGGACGTACTGCTGGTCATGTGCGGAGCCGGCCCGGAAGAATCTGGACTGCGGAGACTGATTCGAGAAAAGGATCTCGAGCATACCGTTCGCATGACAGGCGAGATCGAGCCCGAACGAATGCATAAATGGATGCAGGCAAGTGACCTGTTCGTACTTGCTTCCTACACCGAAGGTATGCCGAACGTCGTCACCGAAGCGATGGCCTGCGCCGTGCCGGTCGTTGCCGCAGCGGTCGGGGGCCTGCCCGGAGCTATTGGCGACTGCGACGGCGCTATTCTTGTGACGCCCGGGAACATCGGCGAGATGGGAAATGCGATTGTGAAAATAATCAACGACAATCAACTGCGGATTAATATGGGGATTGCCGCTCGAAAGAGAGCCCAAGAGCAATTCGGCGGCAAGAACAACGCACGGGTGATTCTGGATTATCTGCGAAAAATCGTGGAAGAAAACAAGGCAAAACAAAAGAGCCGGGCAGCTAAATGAAACAAACGTACCTCGTAATAGACGCCTGTCAATTCTCCGCCAACTACAATTATTGCCTGTTGGACGCCCTGTCCAAAAAGGGTGAAAGCATAACCTATGCCACAACGAAATTTGCGCACGGCCACATTCCCGGCCCGCCGAACGTCACGGTTTTCCGCTGTTTCTTTTTCCTTGCCCGCCTGGCCGGGGCGGTGACTTCATCGGGGCCGGTACGGCGTTTTCTTCGGGCTATCGAGTATCCGCTGAATCTATTTCTCCTGATGACATACGTACTGATAAAACGTATCAAGGTCGTCCATTTTATATGGGCCGTTTCGCCCCGGCTGGACTATCAACTGATAAAACTCTTACAATCGGCCGGCCGTCACGTGATTTATACCGCGCACAATCCTTTTCCGCACGAGCCGAAAGCCGGTGACATCCGCAAGTATGCAAGGATTTATCAAAGAGTAGACCATGTGATCGCCCTGTCGAACTTTACTCGAAATGAAATAATGGCACACTGCGGGATATCATCCGAGAAAATATCTGTCCTGCCGCACGGTGATTACGATGCACTGTTTTCGCGATACGGCTGTAACAACGGTTTGGCTGAAAACGTACGGCGAAAAGCCGGCAATCGCAAAATTATCGCATTCCTCGGACACATACGCCCGTACAAGGGGCTGGAAGTTTTCGTCGATGCGTTCGGACTAATCAAACAACGGATGCCCGATTCTTTCTTTCTGGTCGCCGGCTCGGTACTCGTAGGCGATAAGAAGAACTGGGAAGAAAAGCTCACCGGAAGTTGTAAGCCCGACGACTTGTGGGCGGATATCCGTTTTGTGCCGGTAGAAGACCTCAAAGCATATCTTTCGGTCATAGATGTGCTGGTTCAACCCTACATTAGTGCATCCCAAAGCGGCAATACGGTCATGGCCTACTCCGCGGGAATTCCGGTTATTTCTACGAATGTGGGCGGTCTGGGTGAAATGACTGAGGATGGAAAAACAGGATACATCATCGCTCCCGGCGATCCTGAGGCGATTGCCGATGCCGTCGTCAAGTGCTTTGAAAATGATAACTACGAGAAAATATCCCAGAATGCCCGCCGGGCCGCGGCAGAGCAGTTCAACTGGGAGAAAATTGCCGGACAAACCGCCGATATTTATCGGCAATTTGCTGTTTCATAGAATATATTGCCGAACGCGGAGCATAGCGTGCACCAGGTAAAACGATTGTTGAAAAGGACGGCGTGGAAGATTTTGCCTTACTCGGCGATTCAACTGATAAAGAAACGTCACTATCTCAGGCTGCTTCGCTCACCGTCATCGGAAAAAGAGCCGGAGCTGAGAGTTGTCCGATATCTGGTTAAACCGGGTGACACCGTTATCGATATAGGGGCCAACGTCGGAGTATATACGAAAATACTCTCAGAATTAGTTGGGGCGGACGGCCATGTATACAGTATCGAGCCGTTCCCTCCAACCTTTGAAATATTGTGTTACAATTTAAGAAAATTAGGCCTCGATAACGTCGAGCCGATAAACGTCGCCGTTTCCGATTCCGAGGCCGTCGTGACTATGGCGATTCCTTACAATTCATCCGGAGCCGAAACTCATTACCGGGCTTCCATTATCACGGATTGTCCGGAAGAAGGTAAAACAGAAACGGCTAACGTCCAGGCAATCACTATCGATTCCAGATATTTAAGCGCATCAGGGGCAATATCATTTATCAAGTGCGACGTGGAAGGACACGAGCCGGCCTGTATCAAAGGGGCGGCAAAGTTTTTAGCCCGGACTCAAGCTGCATGGCTTATCGAAGTTTCAGGAGAACCGGACGATGCAAATTCGGCGGCTCATAATGTTTTTAAGACATTACACGACCACGGTTATTCTGCATGGTGGTATGACGGCAACGAACTCGTAAAACGGCGTCCCGGCGACAAAAGCACAAATTATTTTTTCCTGAAAGACAACCATATTGATACTCTGAAAAAGAGCGAATTAAAAATACTATCGACTTGAACTAAAAGAAAAATTTTTCTATGGGAATTCGTCAGGTTCTCCATCCGGAGCCAGCAGCCTCGCCGCCCAGGCATAAAAACACAGCGGCGCATTTTCCATGGTTTTGTTCTGGGACGAAGGCATATTCGGCCCGCCGTTGGTCAAATCATACGCTAATGAAACAAACAGGTCTTTGAGGGCATTGTCGTATGCGGCAAGTCGGTGCCAGCCGAACCAGACGTGGCCTTTATATCCGGGCGGCAGCGTGCCGTGTTCGGGGTCATCGTAGGATATGTCACTGCCGTCAACGAAGTTTGCAAAGTAGAATGGATTCTTTCGAGGCTTCCAAATTTGCTTTTTGAAAGTTTTCATAAACATATCAAGTCCGGCTTTGTCGATCAAACCTTCATGGTATGCCCTGGCGGCAAGCCAGACGGTTCGGTTTGCGTGTGCGGTATCAAGGACGGCTGTTTTCCCTTTCCGCCTCCAGTCGGGAATAAAATACCAGACGTAGCCGCCCGTCGATTTGTGAGGCAATACGCCCCAGTCACTCGGAGTACGGCGATCAAGCCCCAATGACTGGGGAGGAGACTGGTGCAAGTCGGACCGAAAGCCAACGTATAGATTTGTCAGGCATTCGGCCCACTGCTGATAGGGATACTTTTGATAGCCTAATTTACGAAGGTCCATGCAAATCACGGCGAAGTGTTCACGAGTGTCCCGGGCGGTGTTCAATACAACCAGAAGATAAGTATTTGATCTGTGACCATGAAAATATTCGGGCTTTATCGACGGTGAGTAAAAGAGCCATTTTTCGATAATGTTCTTTTCCACGAAATCGGCGATATCTTTCCAGCCACCCTGTCCGGCCTGTTTGAGGGCTTCGGCAACCATGAGAAATCCGGCGGCGCCCTGGAAGTCGCAGAGCTGATTATGACCTCCGGTCTGCTCTTCGACCTGTTTGACAAAAAAGCACGGCCATGTTCCCCTGGGCCGGTTACGCCGGAGTAACGGACGCCGGTTTGACTTCGCATCGGACATCGCTTTAACAACCCGATTATTTGCCTGTTCGAGATATGCTGATTTGCCGGCGGCCCGCCATATATCAATCAGGGCCTGAAGCTCCTGGCGAAGGTAATAAACAGCCATATCATCTGAGAGGTTTTTGGACTTGTTTTTTCGAACATGTGTTGCATATTCCTGGTCGAAAGCTGCTATAAGCCTCTTGAGCAATAAAGGCCGATTGGTCTTGTCCAGAGGGCTTAGTTGCGTATTAAGCTCCGGCAGACGAATACCCGATTCTGCAACAATACATATTGAGCATAAAATAAGCATAAATAGAATCCTATTTATGGGACTCCGAATCTTTGAATTATGCCAGCTTTGTTTCATGTGCCCAAGCCGTACCGGGAAAATTGGAAAATATGCGACATTACCTCTTATACAGATTATAATAAATCCGGGTGCAAAAGTTGTCATTCTGAACGGAGCGCAGCGTAGTGAAGAATCTCCAACGATTATTCATATCGCAGATCCTTCGCTTCGCTCAGGATGACAATTCATCAAATGCCTCCAAACTTATTATAATGCGTATTATTCGGTCTATACTTATATTATATCTTAAATAAATGAAAAAACAAATAAACGGACTTTATGAGTAATTGTCTGTCACGGAGAAATAAATGAGAATCAGCATATTCGGCATGGGTTACGTGGGCCTCGTCAGCGGGGCATGTCTGCTGCGGGACGGGCACGAAATTGTCGGTGTGGATCCGGTCGCCGCAAAGGTTGCAGACCTGTCACAGGGACGCTCCCCAATCAGGGAGCCCGGCGTCGCCGAACTGCTCGAAGAAGGTCACAAAACCGGCCGGCTCAGAGCGACAACCGAAGCTCGTGATGCCCTGACAACTTGCGAAATGGCATGGATTTGTGTGGGAACCCCATCCGAGCCGGACGGCGGAATCAATCTTTCTGCAGTCGAGAATGTCACAGGGCAAATTGCTCGAACGCTTCGCGATTCAAAGGCCCGTCCGCTGATCGTGCTTCGAAGCACCTGTCTTCCGGGAACCACCGCGGATATTGTTGTTCCCCTGCTGGAAAAAGAATCCGGCATGGTGGTTGGAAAAGATTTCCATCTTATTTATCATCCCGAGTTTCTGCGGGAAGGCTCGGCGGTCGATGATTTCGATAAGCCGCCTAAAATCGTAATCGGCGAAGCTTTTCCCGGCCAGGGAGAATTACTGCTCAGGATCTACGAGAAATACGATGCCCCTCTGTTTCGCATGGGACTCAGCGAGGCCGAGATGGTCAAGTACAGTGACAATCTCTTGCACGCTTTGAAGATTACGTTCGCAAATGAAGTTGCCGCGGTCGCCCGGTCCGCAGGCGTAGACGCCCGCCGAGTTGCTGATGTTTACTGCGCCGACACGAAGTCCAATATCAGCCCGCGATACCTTCGCCCGGGTTTTGCTTTCGGCGGCTCCTGTCTGCCCAAGGACCTTCGCGCGATTCTGCGACACGCCTCACTCAAATCGCTGCGGCTGCCAATGCTGGAAAGCATGCTCCAGAGTAATGAAGTCCAGATCAACGAGCTTATCCGGCGGGTCGTAAAGTATCGACCTGAGATGGTCGGGATGGTCGGCCTGGCTTTTAAGCCGGACACGGACGATATGCGGGAAAGCCCCTTTGTGAAAGTTGCCAAGGCTCTGCTCGGCAAGGGAATAAAACTGAGAATTTTCGACCCGGTCGTCCAGCCGGAGCGATTGATAGGAAGCAATAAACAGCAGGTTCAAAAAGCATTGCGCCATCTGGAAAAACTGCTCGTCAGCTCGCTGGAAGAGCTCACCGAAACAGATTTAATAATTATAAACCAACCGATCGTAGACGCCGATTGTGTTCGACAGTGGCTGGCCACCGGAATCCAAGTGCTGGATCTGGCGGACATCAAAGGCATAGATCGCAGCACCGATCGTTACGAAGGCATTTACTGGTAATCCGACAAACATGCACATTCTCTATCTGCACCAATATTTTGCTACGCGAAAAGGAATGACGGGAACGCGCTCCTACGAATTCGCCCGGTATCTTGCGGGTAAAGGTCACCGCGTGACAATGATGACCTCGGGTCTGGCAAATAGCCAGTTCCCCGTGCCCGACGGCAAACAATTTGCGGAGTTCGAGACCGAAGGAATTCGCGTGGTCGCCATTGCCGCGGCCTATAACGATCCGAAGTTCGGCACCGGCATGAGCGGCTTAAAGCGGATGCTCAAGTTCTATCAGTTTGCATGGTTGGCCCGTCGTATCGGCAAGAAGCTCCCGAGGCCCAACATGGTCTTCGCCACGCACACACCGCTGACAATTGGGCTGGCCGGCCTTGCCCTGGGCCGGTACTTCAGGGTCCCTTTTGTTTTCGAGGTTCGTGACCTCTGGCCCGAAGCGCTGGTCAATGTCGGCGCTTTGAAGAATCCTCTGGCAATATGGTGGCTGCGGCGAATGGCAAAGAAGATATACGACGGCGCAGAACATATCGTCGCCCTGTCACCCGGTATGAAGGAAGGCATCGTCCGAGCAGGGGTGTCGGCCGACAAGGTAACGGTAATCCCGAACGCCAGCGACCTCGATTTGTTCAGCCCGGATATCGACGGCTCGGCACAAAGGCAGCGGCTCGGATTGAAAGACAGATTCGCCGCGATTTACTTCGGGGCGATGGGTTTGGCGAACGGGCTTGAGTATGTTATCGAGGCCGCGAGAATCCTGGCCGAACGAGGCAATAACAAAATCGTCCTCGTACTGCATGGCGACGGTGGAAAACGTGCCGAACTGGAAAAGATGGCGCGGGAATACGAGCTGAACAACGTAATCTTCAGCAATCTCGTTCCCGACAAGGAGCAGGTCGCTCAAATTGTCGCCGGGTGCGAAGTGTGCCTTACTATCTACCGGTCGGCCAAGGAGCACACATGGTCTCCGAACAAGATGTTCGACGCCCTGGCGGCAGGCAAGCCCGTGTTAATCAACGTTCCGGGCTGGCTGGGCGAGACGATAGAGAACAGCAACTGCGGCAGGCGCCTCGACGCTGACCGTCCTCAAATGCTGGCCGACACGCTTCAAAAGCTGGCAGCCGAGCCGGAGCTGTGCCGAAAAATGGGCAAAAACGCCCGCGAACTTGCTCAGCGCCAGTTCGACCGGATCAAATTGGCCGATCAGATTGAAAACGTGCTGATAGAGGCAGTTAGCGAAACACAACATAGAAACGACAAGAAATAAATAATGCAACAGACTAATAACAATTCGGCCGGGGATGCCGTTAAATTTATAAAGGCCGGGCCGGTCCACGTGCCGGGTATGGTTCAGTGCCATATAAATGCCTTTCCGGGGCGTTTTATGACCGAGATGGGTTATCATTGGCTTTACGCTCTTTACCTGTTCTTCATAAAGCATCGCGGGGGTATTTGCCTGGTAGCCGTAGATATCGGCGAGACAGTCGTTGGTCTGGCTGTGGGTGGTGACCCGAACATACGCGATGAATTTCTCAGCTCGGCGATGTTCCGCTACCCACACCTGATTTTCTTCAAGTTTCTCTGCAAACGCACGGTACGCCGCGTGCTGCTCAAGGAACTCGCCAGGAAATTTAACCGAAGCCGCGCCGTCGATAATTCGCGAGACACCAAAGGGCAAAGCGATGTGATTCGCTCGGGCAATCTGCTGTCACTATGTGTTCTGCCGGACTACAAAGGGACCGGAGTCGGCGGAAAATTAATCGAGTCATACAAGCTCGCCTGTGCAGACGAAGGATACCAGCGTCTTACTCTTTCCGTTGTCAGCGAAAATACCCGTGCCATGGCGTTCTACAGGAAACACGGCTGGCGCAGGAGCGGCACATCCGGAGCAAGCATTAAATTCAGCCTGGACCTGTAGCTGCCGCTGATGAATGTTAACTGTCCGTAAAATATGAGAGCCTGACTGGAAAAAATCACATGCAGGATTCACCTTTTATAACCGTCATAATGCCGATTCGCAACGAGGCCGATTTTATAGAGCGGGCGATAAGTAGCGTATTGGATAATGATTATCCCGCCGAAAAAATTGAGGTTCTTGTGGTGGACGGAATGAGCAACGACGGCACGAGAGAAATTGTGGCTCGACTCTCGAAAGCGGACAGCCGGGTAATGATGCTGGATAATCCAAAACGGATTGCTTCTGCGGCAATGAATATCGGCCTAAAGGCGGCAAGAGGCGATCTGTTCATTAGAGTGGATGGACATGTGGAGATCCCCCCGGATTTTATCGCCGCATCTATCCGGTGCCTGCACGAACATCCGGAGGCATGGGTCGCCGGGGGATATATTAAAACGGTTGCCGACAGCTTTACGGGCCGGGCGATTGCCTCGGCGATGCGCTCGTCGATCGGCGTGGGCAACTCAAGATTCAGGCTGGGAGATTACGAAGGCTGGGTCGATACGCTCGCCTTCGGCACGCACCATATGTGGATAATAGATAAAGTCGGCTACTTCGATGAAGAACTGGTGCGCAATCAGGACGATGAATTCAATCTTCGGATTATCCTGGCCGGCGGCAAAATATGGATGTCAAAATCGATTCAAAGCACATATTTTTCGCGGGGGTCCTTAGGCAAACTCTGGAAACAGTATTTTCAGTACGGCTTCTGGCGGATAAGGACGCTACAGAAACATAAGCGGCCGGCAAGCTTCAGGCAATTAGTGCCTTTATTGTTTGTCCTGTCGCTGTTGCTGCCGGGACTGGCAGGTTTTTTTTGGAAGCCGCTCTGGATTCTATTGGCGATTGAGGCGGTTCTGTATTTGCTGGGGCTTGTGATCGGGGCGCTGGATGTCGGGCGCAAATCCGGCTGGCGATATGCACCTCTTGCGCCGGCGGTTTTTGCCATTCTGCACTTCGCCTACGGGCTGGGGTCTCTGTGGGGCGTTGTCAGGTTTTCGGTCCTTCGAGGATACGGCATGAAACAACCAGAGCAAATGCAAATGTCGAGGTAACAAAACTCCAATGGATAATATAATAGAAGAATACCAGCAACAGTTCGCCCGATTCCTCGGCGCCGAGCGGGCCTTCGCGTTTTGGAAAGGCAGAGTCGCGCTGTATGTTTTGCTGCGGGCGCTCGATGTCGGCGCCGGCGATGAGGTCATCCTGCCGGGCTATACATGCGTGATGAATGTCAATCCGATTAAGTATGTCGGCGCCAGGCCGGTGTATGTCGATATCGAGCCGGATACGTTCAATATGAATGTGAATCTGTTGGAAGAAAAGATTACAAACAAAACAAAAGTTATCATAGCCCAGCATACATACGGCTATCCGTGTGAAATGGATACGATAATGAAAATCGCCGAAAGCAACAGCTTTTGTGTCCTTGAGGATTGCTGCCTTGCCCTGGGTTCGAAATATAAAGGGCGGATGGTGGGTACGTTCGGCCGGGCCGGATATTTCTCGTTTCAATGGAACAAGCCTTATACGACCGGCCTCGGAGGAATGGTTATCACGAGTAACCGGCAATTAGCTGAGCGGATCGAATCGCTCGCAGCAAGTGAAATGTGCCCGCCGTCGGGCCGGGAAGTCTTTATGCTCCGGATGCAATTGTTGATATACAGGCTGCTGATCTATCCGAGAACAACCGCCCTGGCCCAGAGCCTGTTCCGGTATCTCACGAAAAAAGGAGCGGTCGTCGGCTCCTCAAGCACAGGCGAATTCGAACCGGTGAAAGCGGACGACTTCTTCAAAAGTATAAGCAAAATGCAAGCTCATTCGGGAATCAGACAGCTCGGCAAAATAGAACAAAACATAGCTCACCGGCGGAAGATGGCACAGTTGTACGATGAGCTGCTTGCGGCTAAGAACTTCCAGCCCAGCAAGGACGGCAGGGATTGGACCGAACCGGTTCTTGTACGATACCCCGTGCGAATCGCAGAGAAAGATAAGGCTCTATCGCAGGCAGCCAAAGCCGGTATCGAGCTTGGAAGCTGGTTCGAATGCCCCCTGCACCCGATTGAAACGCCCTTGTCATCCTACGATTACGAGCCCGGCATGTGCCCCGAAGCCGAGAAAGCCTCTCGCGAGGTGGTGAATTTACCCCTGCACTCGCGAACAAGCGAAAAAACCGCCGTAAAAACCGTTAAATTCATAACCGACTTCACACAAATATAACTGGATTTACCTTCCGCATCGGCATCTACTTTCACAACTCTTAAAAAAGTGAAAAACCTGTCAAACTCGCCAAAAAAATCTTTTTAGACGGGATTAACAGGATTCACTTGGATTTTAGTCGGACGAAACAGAAATTTGACGATTGTTATATTGTTCGTTATAATTAGATTATGATTTCTCAAGAAGATAAAGCGATGATTGTGAAAATCGCCCGTCGATATGATGTCAAAGGCGTCCTGCTATTTGGTTCGAGTACTGATCCGAATAGAGTGGCAAGCGATATTGACTTGGCTATCGAAGGTATTGCCCCCGCGAAATTCTTTGATTTCTACGGCGAGCTGATGTTTGCTTTATCCAAACCGGTTGACCTTGTAGAGCTTTCAAGAGACAGTAAATTTAACAGGTTAATTTACTGTGAAGGGGTGCGGCTGTATGGCCAAAGTGCGTGAACGGGTGGAAGCTGAGTTCGAGAACATTGGGCGTGTTATTGCGGAACTGCCTAACAGCAGCCTACTGTCGAGTCTTTCATCGCTCGAACTGGCAGGCGTTGCAACCCTCATTCACAACTTTTATAATGGAATGGGAGAACAAAAGGATCAGGCTTTGGATTTAGACTTCTCTTGAAAATAATAAAATCGCAACTTGACATGTACATTTAATTACTGTGCAACTATTGACATGAAATACAACAAAGAAGAAAAATCGATATTAGACGCATACGAAAACGGGCAACTGAAGTTAAAAACACCCTCGAAAAAAGAGATTGAATCGATCAAAGCGGCTGCAAACAGCACGTTCAAAAAAGATAAACGAATTACAATCCGTCTTTACGACCATGATTTCAAGGGGATCCAGAAAAAAGCTATCGAGATGGGTATTCCCTACCAAACGCTGATATCAGGAATTATCCATCGATATATCGAAGGTGATCTGACCGTAAGAACGGGATAATTACTTTTTACGGACGGCTCCACGCAGGCCTTCCATTTTCAAGTATCCCTTTTTCCAGACGATTATGCCCGAGACGGCGAACACGAGCAGGTAAATGACCAGGGCGTATCTTGCCCTGATTTTTGTTCTCAGGCTCAGTCCGAGCCCGATCAGAGCATACAGAGCGGCCAGGCCGTAGCATATTGCGACGGTTTTTTTGAGCGGTATTCCCCGGTCGATCATCTGGTCGTAGATGTGGCCGCGGTCGGAGACGAACAGGGGTCTATGGTTGAGCAGCCTTCTTGCCAACGCGACGGCGGTATCGAGGATCGGCAGGCCGAAGACAACGACCGAGGCCATCCACCAGCGGACCGCCTTTTCAGCGAACAATATCATCAACGCTGCAACGACAAATCCGAGCAGCATACTTCCGGCATCGCCCATAAATATTTTGGCCGGGTGACGGTTGAAAGGCAAAAAGCCGCAGACCGCGCCGAGAAGTCCCAAACACAAAATGACGCGTACCGAATCGCCGCCAACCTTGCTCGAGGCCCACGTTCCCAGGTGAATGGACAGCATCAAAAGAGCCGCGGCGATAATCACGGTGACACCCGCACAAAGACCGTCCAGACCGTCGAGGAGATTCAGCGAATTTGTCGCGCCGAGGACAAAAACGATGACGATTGGTATTCCTAAAATGATCTCCGCATTTTCAGCAATACTCAATCCGAGATAAACGTTGAGAAAGCCAAGGCTGGGCCTGACGCCCACGGCCACGAGAATAACCGCGGCAACGATTTGTCCGAGTATCTTCTGGTAAGGTTTTATGTCGAATATGTCATCGACCAGACCGATGAAACAGGCGATCGCCCCGCCGGCCAGAACTCCGAGCAGCCAGATGAACGTCGAAGGCAAATGCTCCCGGTCGTGGAGATAATAAACACCGGCGAGGATGCCCGCGGTCAACCCGACGAGCATACCCACGCCGCCGAGATAGGCGACACTTGCTTTGTGCGTTTTGACCATGCGGTCGGGCTTGTCGACGATCCCGAGTTTCAGCGCGACGTTCTTGCACAGCCACGTGGCAACTAATGCCGAAACGAACGAAAATACGAGCACAGGCCAGAATTGAAACACCCAGCTTAAGGGCCTCTCAGGACCTATGAGATTCTCCAGCATATTCCGATCCTTTATCTAAAGAATTATCGAGCGAAGATGCACGTATCGAACGAGATCAGTCTACCGGATGCCGTTCGAGCTGTCCAGACGAATCGCAGCAGGATTGACCCCGAGGTTCTGTCCGAGTAAAATCTTTTCTATGATTTTTTTCAGAATTCTAAAACGTGGACTCGATATTACCATATCGCTATCGGCATTAATCATTCTATGGCCGGTTTTGGCGCTGATTGCGATAGCGATAAAGTTTGGCAGCAAAGGGCCTGCCGTATTCAAGCAAAAAAGGGCGGGCAAAAACGGCAAACCATTCGTTTTTTATAAGTTTCGCGCTATGAAAATCGACGCCGAACCCTTCGGGCCGAGTCCGAAATCCGGCCGGGACCCCCGGCTCACAAAAATTGGAAGAATTCTCCGAGAATATTCCCTTGACGAACTGCCGCAATTGTATAATATATTAAGAGGAGATATGAGCATTGTCGGTCCCCGACCGTTGTACCTGTCGCAGATATCCGAGTGGAGCGAACGACAGAAAAAGCGGCTGCTCGTTAAGCCCGGCCTGACGGGTCTGGCACAAATATCGGGGCGGGGAGAAATAACGCGTGAAGAAAAACTCGAACTCGACGTTAAATACGTGGAAACAGCGAGCTTCGCAGCCGACGTTAAGATCGTATTAGCGACCATCGCCCGCGTTTTCAGACGAAAGGGCATCTATGAAAAAAGATACTCGCAAACTGAATCCACTCGAGGCGTGAAACTTTGAATACCCGATGCCCGCCGACTACGGGCCGTCAAGGAACACTATCAGCATGAAAAATCTGACAAAAATAGAACAGTTGGACCAATTAAGCCAGGCCGAAAAAGCCGAGCTAAAGCAGGTGACCGATGAGTTTGCCTTCCGGAGCAACGACTATTATTTGTCGCTCATCGATTGGAACGACCCTAACGATCCTATCCGTACACTGATCATCCCGAACCTGCAGGAGCTTGACGAATGGGGCCGGCTCGACCCGTCTGACGAGAAAACCTACTGTGTGATGCCCGGACTCGAACATAAATATCCTTCCACAGCACTGCTGCTGGTCAGCAATGTTTGTGACGGTATTTGCCGGTACTGCTTCCGCAAGCGTGTCTTCATCAATCCGCAGTACGAATATTTGCACGACCTTCCCGCGGCGATAAAATACATCAAGCAGCATCCCGATATTACCAACGTGCTTTTGACCGGAGGGGATCCGTTCGTACTCAAACCTTCAAAACTTGAATATATTATCAGTCAACTGAGGGACATTGAACACGTACAGATAATTCGCATCGGGACAAAGATACCGGCGTTCAACCCATCCCGAATTGTCGGAGAAGCCGCTCTGCCCGAGATAATAAAAAAGTACAGCACCGAGCAAAAGAGAATTTATGTTATGACTCACTTCATTCATCCGCGGGAATTGACAAATCTGGCAGTCAACGCGGTCGGCCTGTTGCAACAGGCCGGCGCGCTGGTAGCCAATCAGGCGCCGCTTATAAGGGGCATCAACGATAATCCCGAGGTCCTGGCTGAACTGCTGGCCAAATTATCCTTTATCGGTGCGGTTCCTTACTATATCTTCCAGTGTCGTCCGGCACTGGGCAACAAACCCTATACAATCCCGATCGAGCAGGGGTACGAGATTGTCGAGCAGGCAAAAGCCCTTGTTTCAGGACTGGCAAAGCGCGTCCGGTTCGTAATGTCACATTCAACCGGTAAGATCGAAATCCTCGGCAGGACTCAAGACTACGTCTATTTCAAATATCACAGGGCCGCTGAAGCTGCCGATAGCGGGCGATTCCTGGCCCTGGTAAGTAATCCGGAAGCCTACTGGTTTGACGATTATACCGAAGTGATCAGGGATTATCCCATCGATCTGCCGTACAGATCCTACGGCCCCGAATAATATTGGAGCCCCTGATTTCGCATCTAAAATGATGATTAGAACCTGCACTATGATATTGCTCGCCATGGTCTGCTGCGGGACAGCTTCTGCGCTGGAGCCCGATGAAATCTTAGTCATAGCGAACAAAGACAGTGCCGAATCCATGCGGATTGCCCGGCACTATTGCAGCAAGCGCGGATTGCCGGATAAAAATATTCTTGCGTTGTCCTTAGGTGCAAAACTCAACGATAAAATCAGCAGGAAAGTTTACGAAAAGCAGCTTGCAGAGCCGATTCGGGAAAAATTCTCCGATGATAAACTCCTCGGGAAAGTCAAATGCCTGCTTACGACCTACGGCGTGCCGATCAAAGTAGGCGGACGAGGCCCTTTACCAAACCAGGAGAATAAGCTGAAAGAATTACAGGAAATGGCCGAGCGGGAAAAAAAGAAGAACGAACAGTTAAAGCAGAACGGTTCGACCGACTCGGCCAGGGGCAAACAAAACAGCCGCCGACTGGCCATGTTACAATTCCAAATCGACCGCATCAACGGCAAAGAAACATACGCTTCGATAGACAGTGAGCTGTCGATGGTATTATACGAGTCTTACGAGTTGTACCGTTGGCAGCCCAATATGCTCAAGAATGACGCACTGGGCCTGGGTTTTCGAACGCTGATGGTCAGCCGGCTCGATGGGCCGAGCGAACAAATCGCCACAGGCCTTGTAGATAAAGCAATAGCAGCGGAAAAGACGGGACTCAAAGGCTTCGCTTACATCGATTCACGAGGTATTGCATTAGGGGATTTATACGGCCATTATGACCAGTCTCTGCGCAACCTGGCTGCATACACAAAAGCGCACACAAAACTCACCGTTAGAGAAGAGCGAGCGCCACAACTTTTCGCACCTGATACCTGCCCTGAGGCGGCCATTTACTGCGGCTGGTACAGTCTGAAAAAATATGTCGATGCGTTCGAGTTCGTCGACGGTGCTCTCGGGTATCATATCGCAAGCTTCGAAGCCGTCAGCCTTCGAGATCCCAACAGCACCCAATGGTGCCCGGCCATGCTCAGAGACGGTATAACCGCTACGTTAGGGCCGGTGAGTGAGCCGTATCTTCATTCGTTTCCGGAACCGAGGGCATTCTTCCCAAAATTGTACGAAGGCAACTGTCTTGTCGAGGCATACTACCAAACAAAACCGTTTAATTCGTGGCAACTGCTCCTTATAGGAGACCCGCTGTACAGACCTTTCAAGAAAAATCCCGGAAATGCCCCGGACTAAAGGCATTTCATTACTCCTCAAGCGCGCCGCAGCGTGTGGAAGAAACGGTAGGGTGTGCAAATGCTTTTTTGCACACGCGGTTCTGTTGCAGCGTGGTAGGGTGTGCAAATTCTTTTTTTTGCACACGCGGTTCTGTTGCTGCGTGTGCAGCTACGAAACAAGCTGCACACCCTACTACCGCCGTAATCATTCCGAATCAGATGATTGTGTCCGAAAGTACGATATCTTTACCGACGACGACGGAAAATAATTCGACAACTAATAGAAAACCTTCTCGGCCCTGCTAATGCCAGTATCAGCCATTTAATCCGGCGAGCCTTCGCGGCCGGAAAAAGATGCATGCATCGAATCCACATAATCGTCAAAAGTGCATAAGCAAATAGATGAAACACGGCATTCGCTACCGGCAGCAGCAGTAGGGTGTGCAACTCGTTGCACACGCGGAATGTGCGTAACGTAATATGGGAATGTTGACGAGAACCGCTCGACATTGGTTATGCTGAAGATGACAGTGGTCGCTATTAAAAGAGCCGCAGGCCAAAACCCAAGAAACGTGCAAAGAATCAAAGCTGAAAATGCGCCCGCCATATCCGCAAAAAAATCCCTCATATCAGAGCTTCGTCCCGCTACATAGCTCTGAAGCCACTCGTCGAGAATCGCATAAACTATTATAGCAAATAACACCAACCAGGGCGCAGCTTTGCGCCAGTTCATTTTCTGCTCGCCGCTAACGGCAAACCGCAGCAGAAAAGCCAAAATCAAATACGCCAAAAAGTGAAGGCTTTTATCTGAGACATCGGCCTGTTGTATCACCTCCGGGATAGGTATGTGTGCCAGGATAAACAGTGCCGGCCAGTAAATAGCCAATACCAATGCCGCTATCTTCTGTGGTTGCGTTAAAGTCATAGAATCCACCTGTAAGAATTTTCCTCAGTAAGTCCGCGTCACCGTGGAGTCAACGAGCCGGCACTGTTCATATTCTCTGCCGTTAAGAACAGCAACCAGTCATCGCCGTCATTCGGGGCAGAGAGATTTTTACCGTTATTTGTCATTCCCGCATAGCGCCTGTCCGAGGTGTTTTGCGCATTTATCCATGTGACCTCGTACGACCCGGCTCCCACTGAAACATTTAACGAACCACCACTGGCAAGATATACCAGATAGCACCTGCCTTCTTCCGCGAGACAAAAGCCGCTATCCACGACACTCTGGTTCGGGCTCATGCGGTAGAAAGCGATTGTCTCGAAGAAATCCCAGACCTTCTTAACGATATCGTGACGGGTTTGATTCCTTTCGGACAGGTTCATACTCCCGCTGAAACCCGAGGACGAATTTCCGTTCATATCAGCATAATTGATTGCTGCGCCCGACATAATGATGACAAACGCCTTTTTGCGGATATCTACGTCATTCCGAATATCGTGGTATTTGTTGCCGGGCCAGAATACTTCCTGTGCATACAGGGGCTTGGTTCGATGATGGTTTTTCAACAAGCCCCTGTGAATCTCAGAGAAGTTCGTCCCTTTCCAGCCCTGCAGTGTCACGAAAGAGAGCCAATCCTCGTCCCTGAACGGGTCATCTCCGCCTGGGTTATGAATCGAGACAGGATGCCCAAATATATCCAGCCTGCCGACCTCACGGCCGAGGCGATTGATATCGGCCGCCGTCATGGCGTTTTGGAACTCGTTCGGTTTTATCTTTGGCTCGGGTCCCGCCACATTAAAAAGAACGTTCCAATACGCCCCCAGACGGGCCAGGGTATACTTCAGGTATTTGGTTTGCTCCCGGTGATTCGCTGGAAAATCGGAACTTTGTCCAAAGAAACCGGCAAAGGGATAGACGATTATTCTGCGTTCAGCCAGGTCATCTAATATGACTTCCATCTTTTGGTATTCCGCTGCATTCAGCGGCCAGAGGTCGGGCGTTCTCCAGCCGCGACCCCGGCCCTTGACATCCCGGTTCAGGTAGTGGCTGGCCACCGAAAGCATGTTGTAGCCTTGCTTCTGGAACCAGTCCAGAAATTCTTTCCGCTTTGCAGCCGGCCAGTTACCGGCAAAAAAACGGTCGCCCACATGAAAACTGCGAATCAAAAGATGCTCGCCCCCCTTGTAGCCGAACCACTGCGGATTTGTACGGTCCTTCGAAATCATGCCGGGAATATCGGATCGAATACATTCGAACGTCCCGCTTATCCCTTCCGAGCCGTCCGAGAAAACGGCATCGTATTTCCAGGTGCCAACCCGGTCGGGCATAAACCGAATCTTCCACTTCCGGCCCCCGTCATAGAAGCCCGGAAACTTTACCACCTTGCCATCCGGACTCTCATAAGTAACATCCAATGCTGCATCAGTATATGAATCCTCATATTTTTTCTCATTCTCCACCGATGCTTCAAAGCGGGCCCATCGCCCTACCGAAGCGACCTCACGGGCCTTGCAGCTTTCTGATTCAGTCAATGAAAAAAACGCAAATAACAAGAGTACATTGAAATAAATTTTGTTCATCATCGAACCTGCAATTAATTTTAACGGCAAAAACAAATAATTTAGCGAAAATCCGGATTCCCGGCCCTTCTGCCCGGCAAAAGCGAAGCTGAGCCGGATCGCTTATCTCCTCGTTGATTCCAGGCCAAAAACGCCCGGAACAATCGGATGCCCCGTCAGGGTCATAGCCGTTTGACCCGGAATAATAACCGATGCGCGGAAAAATATACGAAGTTATGCCCTAAAAATAAAGTTTAATCTGGGAAATCCTCAATAGAGTGTATAATATAAAGATACCGATTGTAAAGAGCCGCTTGAAAAAACTGATTTTGGAGGATAAAGAAAATGAAACGCTTAACAATTCTCGCAATAGTTTTAGCATGTTTCGCAACGCTTTGTCTCGGAAGCAGCAGATCCCGCAGAGCGCCACAGATGATAATTCAGTTGACAGATCCCAATTTGGAAGGGACAGTCAGTCTCGAGGAGGCATTAGCCCGACGGCGAAGTGTGCGACAGTTCAGCAGCGAACCAATTAAACGCTCGCAAATCAGCCAGTTAGCCTGGGCCGGCCAGGGCATAACAGAGCCGCAAAGAGGCCTGCGTACGGCTCCCTCGGCAGGGGCGGTTTATCCCATAGAGCTGCTTTTTGCCATGCCGGAGGGTCTGTTTGTTTATCGCCCGGCCGATCACAGCCTGATGCAGCTTGGTAATCAGGATATCCGCAACAGCCTGGCGACAGCCGCTTCGGCGGCCGAGTCGGTAGCCAGCGCCGGTTGCGATATTATCGTTGCCGGAGCTGTGAGAAAGCTCACCGACCGATTCAAGAACAAAGCCCGAACATACATGCACATGGAAGCCGGACACATCGCCCAGAATATACAATTGCAGGCCGTCTGTTTAGACCTGGGATCCGTGACGGTCGGCGGCTTTGATACAAAGGGTGTCCGCAAGGTCTGCGGGCTTCGAAGAGACCTGGAACCGCTCTATATAATTTGCGTCGGCTACCCGGCAACAAAGAGTTCGACAGAAACTGCAGTAGATCAAGCCGGCGCGGCGGGAAAAAGAGCGGCATTAATAATTGGAAGTCAGAATTTCCGCGATGAGGAACTATTTGAAACAAAGCGTGTGCTCGACGCCGCACAGGTTCAAACAGTCATCGCGAGCACGAAAACCGGCGTAATACAGGGTACGCTCGGAAACGTGGCCGAGGCAAGTATTCCCGTCAACCGTTTGAAAGTCGATGACTACGATGCGATAATCTTTATAGGCGGCCCGGGAGCAACCGAGTATGTCAGGAGCCCCGCTACGATAAACATGGTACGCGAGACGGTGCGCAAGGGAAAGGTCCTTGCCGCAATTGGCGTGGCCCCTACGATTCTGGCCAATGCGAACGTGCTGGCCGGTATCCGGGCAACGAGCTTCCTGTCCGAACGAGACGTACTCGTACAAGCCGGCGCCATATATACCGGTTTCCCCGTTGAGCGGGAAAGGCTAATCATAACCGCCACCGGGCCTCCGGCCGCATTACAATTCGGAAGAGCCATCGTGGCCGCCCTCGCCGGAAGATAATATCTACAAAACGCCCTCTCCCAAAGCGGGACCGGGTTTGATCGGGCTTTTCGAACGAACGGCGGAAAAAGGCGAGCCTGCAAATTTAAGGTGCATCCCTGGAATCGCTGTAACGATTCGTAATCGGTAATCGCCGGTCCTTACCGAATGCCTTCGGCGTGATTTTTATTCCCGGCGGAGACAGCCTTCTCTTGTACTCGTTTCGGTCGACCATTCGAATAATCCTGATAACCTCATCTGCCGGAAGGCCCTGCGCAACAAGTTCCGTTATGGACTTATCCTCTTCGACATAACCTTTGAGGATCTTATCGAGCAGATCGTAATCGCCAAGCGAGTCGCTGTCCTTCTGGTCGTCTCTGAGCTCGGCACTCGGCGGCCTGGTTATCACATCTTCCGGTATGATTTGACGTCCGCCTATCCTGTTGATATGCCCGGCCAGTTCGTAAACGGTCGTCTTCGGAACGTCCTTTATTATTCCGAAGCCGCCGGCCGTGTCGCCGTAGAGAGTCGAGTACCCTACCGCCGTCTCGCTCTTGTTGCCGGTAGTCAGCACGAGCGAGCCGAACCGGTTGCTCAGTGACATCAGAATACAGCCGCGAATCCTCGCCTGCAAATTTTCGTACGCAATTCCCTCGTCATTCCAACCTTCGACAGCTCGAAGCGACTGATGGAACTGACTGAGGATCGGCCCGATCGGGATTGTGTGAAACTCGATGCCCAGGTTTTTCGCCAGTTTCTCGGCGTCGGTTATTGTCTCTGGGCTGTTGAATTGTGAAGGCATGCTGATGCCGACAACATTCTCGGCGCCCAATGCCGCTACGGCAATCGCAGCGGTAACCGAAGAATCAATGCCGCCGCTTAGTCCGAGCAGCACCTTTTGAAAACCATTTTTGCGCGCATAGTCTCTCGTGCCAAGCATGAGCGCCTGATAGATTTCTTCGAAAGGGTCACTCGGCTGCCGGGCAGCAGGCTGCGCCGGCTTGATTTGCACAGAGCCGTCTGATGCGGCGCTCACATCGGCAACGATCAAATCCTCGTCGAAAGCCTTTGCTTTGGCAACAATCCTGCCGGTCGAATCGGCAAAAATACTTCGGCCGTCAAAAATCAATTCGTCCTGACCGCCCACAAGATTGCAGTATGCAACGGCACAATTAAATTCTTTCGCACGCACGTTGATCACTTGTTCTCTTGCTTTAATCTTGTCCGTATGAAAGGGCGAGGCTGAGATATTGACAATCATCTGAATTCGACCGGCATCCTTGAGGAAATTGGCGAGCCATTTGCCTTCCCAAATGTCGGCACAGATTGTGATGGCAACATTAAGGCCGCCGGCACTGATGAGAAGCGGTTCGGAGCCGGGCCGGAAATATCTTCGTTCATCGAACACACCATAATTCGGCAGTAAACCTTTTCGATAGATTTTATTTATTCCGCCGCCCTGCATTACGGCAGCAGAATTGTAGCTGTCAGGCTCATGCCTTTCGACAAAACCCGCCACAACGGTTATCTCCGGGCAATCAGCCGCGAGCTTTTCAAGGGTAAGCGAGCAGTCCCTTAAAAAATGCCGCTTGTAAAGTAAATCTTCCGGCGGATAACCGCACACGGCCAATTCCGGAAAGACCAGCAAATCTACATCCGCCTTAACGGCCCGGGCATACATTTGCCGCATTTTCTCAGCGTTTGAAGCCAAATCACCCACAACCGCATTAAACTGCCCCAAAGCTACTCGCACCGAACGTGTCTCCAAAATACAAACAGTGTACAAACCGCAATCCAATTGTAAAAAAGAAACGGAGAGGGCGGGATTCGAACCCGCGGTACCCGCAAAGGGCACACCGGTTTTCGAAACCGGCTCGATAAGCCACTCCGACACCTCTCCAGACCTTCTTACAATGTATTATGTAAGTCTATAGATAAAACTTCTGATAAATTCCCGCTTACTCTAAACCAAAGAAGCCGGTTCTGCAAGAAAATTAGGATCGAATAGAAGACAATCCTGCGATTAGACAGCATTATCGCCTGCCGAAGCAATGTTATAACCACTATCCTTGAAGCGTCGCTGCATCCCAATCCTGGGTTTTCATAGCTGCCTGATTCGAATGTTACGGAACCATACCTTTGCCCCGTGGTCCTGGAATCCGATATGACCCTCGCGTTTGAAGTCCTTCAGGGCGGCGCAGAACTTGTTCTTCGAGCCCTCGCGATCGGGATTCTTCCGCGGCTCGGTCCAGCGGTTCAGGTCCATCTCGATGATTTGCTCGCCGTTAAGTACGATGCCGGTTTTATCGGCAAGGTTCCCGCCGCCGTTCAACAGGATATCCATTCGAGGCGTCTTATGATTGTAGGGCTTCAGCAGGATATCCAGGTCACCGTCGCCATCCAGGTCGGCGAGTTTGCCTTCATGGATACCCTGGCCGTGCGAGGCAACCTTTTCTTTGAAATTGCCTTTGCCGTCGCCGTACCAGATGTATATTTTTGCGTTGTCGCCGGCACCGGGATTGCCCATCTCGCCGATTAATATGTCCAGGTTGCCGTCGCCGTCGATATCCCTGATTTCACAGGTATGGCCGTGGATGACCTCGCGCAATACGTGCATTTTCCATTCGTTGCCGGTCCACTCGTACCACCGGGCTCGCCCATCCATATCGCCGGGTGAAAAGACCACCTCCGGGCGTCCGCCCTTGACCAACTGTCCGGCGGCACACTGCGTAAACGCCATCTCGTCGTCAATTACGTTCTCCTTGAATTTGCTGCCGCCCTGGTGTTTGAACCAGCGTCCGCCGCCGACGATATCGACTTTGCCGTCCAGATCGATATCGACCGGGATGGATGGAAAACCTTCCCGTTCACGACCCGACGACCACTCGTAAATCGAAGTTGATGGCCAGGATTCCGTAGATTTTGGATTCTTCGGGATTTCAAAGAGCAGGAGTTTTTTCGCCCTTTGATTCCACGAGACGAATTCCACCCGCCCGTCACCGTCGAAGTCCGCGACGGTCTGGTCGTGATGCTTTTTGCTGCCGGAGTTCTTGATGTACCGGCAAGTCCAGGGCTTTGAGAAATCCGGATACGGATTCTCCCACCACCAGATCGCGTTGCCGCTGGCGTCCTGGCCCAGGATAACATCCAGGTCGCCGTCACGGTCGATATCGCAGCACTCGCCGCCCGCTTCGGGATTTTTTCTCGTATCGTCAATCACGAATTTGTCCCAGCCTTTTCCGTTGTACTTATACCAAACCACGGACGGCGTTCGCGTTCGCTCGCCCACGACAAAATCGTCAATACCGTCCTTGTCGATGTCCAGTACCAGACAGCACGTCTGCTGCTTGCCGTCGTTCGGGGTCGGCATATCTCCCGTTGAGCTGCTTTTACGCTGCCATGCCACCTCGCCATTCGCAGCAGCGAGACAAAAAGCCAAAATCAAAAGCAGCGTTATTGCCGCACTTGATGCGTTCCTGTTAAAGAATGGACATCCTGCCTCAACGATGATTCTTTTTGTTTCCCTCTTCATTGGTCAACTCCTTCAACTTGGATTTTCATTATAGTTCAATCTGCTGAACTGCTATATTACCAGATCGACACCGAAACATCCATCCATGTTGCTATAAAACCGGAGGTTGACGCAACATTTTCGACAGAGTAATCTATGGCATCAATAGTTTTCGTAGGGTGTGCAGCCTGACTTTTGGCTGCACACGCTGCATTAGACGTTAAGAACCGCGTGTGCAAAAAAAGACGTTTTGCACACCCTACCGTACTGGACAAACTGTCCTACACAGGCAATACGAATAATCAATAGGAAGACACAGAATATGAACATTTCCTTCAAACTACAAAACGTCATTGGAGTAATCGTTCTTTTAGCGTCATTTCTTGCCGCTCAGCACGTCCGGGCCCAGGGTACGCGCAGCGATTATGAGCGTGCGCTGAATCTGCGCGAAACAATCGCCAATAAAGTGTTCAAAGACCGGGTAACCGCCCACTGGCTGAAGGATAATACCCGGTTTTGGTACCGTAATGATTTGCCTGAGGGCAAACGTGAATTCATCTTCGTTGACGCTGAGCGGGGCATCCGGCGACATGCATTCGACCATGAAAAACTTGCCGTGTCGCTGGCAAAAGCCGCCAACCAGGAGATAAAGGCCGAGAAGCTTGCCATCGACCGTCTTGATTTCGACGAATCCGATTCATCGCTTACGTTCAGCTACAACAACAGTTGGTGGAAGTGCGATCTGAGCTCTTACCAGATTGAAGCGGTATCCAGAGATGAACGGGCGACCTCATCACTTGAGCCGCTCGGCCGCTATCGAGAAAGCCGTCGTACCGGCGAGGAAACATCGATCACCTTTATCAATCGCACTGATAAGAATGTTGACATCTACTGGATAGACTCCGAACGGCAGCGAAAACACTACGCCACTGTAGCCGCCGGCGACCGGCACCGCCAGCACACCTTTGCCGGGCACGTCTGGCTGGTAACGGATAAGGACGGCAAACCGCTGGTCACGTTTATGGCAACCGAAGAACACGCCGATGCGGTAATAGACGAACAGACGATACGTGATGCCGCTAAAAGAAGAGAACGGGGAGAACCAAGGCGGCCCAGATCGCGGGAAAAATCCCCAGACGGCAAATGGTCAGCCTCCATAAAGGACTATAATCTCTACGTAAGAAACCTTGAAACAGACGAAGAGACAGCATTAACCGAGGACGGAACCGAGGAGAATGCTTATTCGGACCGGTTCTATTGGTCGCCCGATTCAACCAGGCTTCTCGTACTGCGCACGCTTAAAGGCGATGAGAGAAAGGTTTATCTGATCGAGTCGTCACCTGACGACCAGTTGCAGCCCAAGCTTCACAATTATTCTTATCTCAAACCGGGCGACAAAATTCCTATCCGCAAACCCCACCTGTTCCATATCTCCGAAAAACGTCACATCGTGATACTGGACGAGCTGTTCCCGAATCCCTGGAGTATTTCGGATATTCGCTGGTCACCTGATTCGAGCCGGTTCACATTCCTCTATAACCAGCGCGGTCACCAGGTACTGCGTATCATCAGTGTGGAGGCCATGACTGGTCAGCCTCGTACCATAGTCAACGAACAAAGCGAGACTTTCATCGACTATTCCGGCAAGCAATTCAGTCGTTACCTCGACGATACAAACGAAATCATCTGGATGTCGGAGCGGGACGGCTGGAACCATCTCTATCTTTACGACGCCGAGACCGGAAATGTCAAAAACCAGATCACAAAAGGTTTGTGGGTAATCCGCCGGGTCGAGAACGTGGACGAAGAAAAACGACAAATCTGGTTTCAGGCCGGCGGGATTCGTCCCGAGCAGGACCCTTATTACATACATTTCTGCCGTGTCAAATTCGATGGCTCCGGCCTGGTAGTCCTGACAGAAGGCGACGGCACACATGATATTACGTTTTCACCCGAACGGCGTTTTTTCCTCGACCGATGGTCCCGCGTCGATCTGCCGCCGGTTACCGAGCTGCGCAGAGCCGAGGACGGAGAGTTAATCTGCGAGCTGGAAAGGGCCGATTGGGATATGCTTCTGGCGACCGGCTGGCGGGCAGCCGAGCGATTCGTTGCCAAAGGCCGGGACAGCAAAACGGATATCTACGGAATCATCATCCGCCCGAGCAATTTCGATCCCGGCAACAAATACCCCGTTATCGAGAAAATCTATGCCGGCCCGCAGGGAGCCTTTGTGCCGAAATCGTTCGGACTCCAGACTCGCGAGCACTCAATCGCCGAGCTTGGTTTCATCGTCGTTCAGATAGACGGCATGGGCACATCATACCGCTCGAAGGCGTTTCACAATGTATGCTGGAAAAATCTCGGCGACTCGGGCTTTCCCGACCGGATACTGTGGATGAAGGCCGCCGCCGAGAAATATCCATATATGGATCTGACGAGAGTCGGCATCTTCGGCGGCTCGGCCGGCGGCCAGAGCACGCTGCGAGGTTTGCTGGCTCACGGCGACTTTTACAAAGCCGGGGTTGCCGACTGCGGCTGTCACGATAACCGGATGGACAAAATCTGGTGGAACGAGCTGTGGATGGGCTGGCCAATCGGCCCGCATTACGAAGAACAATCAAACGTCACTCAGGCGCACAAACTGCAGGGCAAACTGCTGCTGACCGTAGGTGAGCTCGACAGGAACGTAGATCCCGCCTCAACCATGCAGGTCGTCAACGCGCTTATTAAAGCGGACAAGGATTTCGACCTGTTGATCGTACCGGGCCGCGGCCACGGCGTGGGCGAAACTCCCTACGCCAGCCGAAGGCGCATGGATTTCTTCGTGCGCCACCTGCTTGGAGTCGAACCGCGAAGCCTGCCGTAAACCAAACAGAAGTCATAAAAGAGTTTGAACCTCGCGACTTGGCAAGTCGTCAGTTCGACAGGTCTTTTATGTAAATATCCCTGTAGCGGATTCTCAGCAGATCGCCCGTATGTATCTGCAGTGCGATATGGCCCAAAAGTCCGACATTTCGCATCTTGTGCACATCATCATCGAGCACCCCTGTGCCGTCGTATTCCATCACTTTCACGCCGTTAAGATGAGCGGTGATTTTAGTGCCGACCGCCTTGATTTCCAACTCGTTCCAGCCGGATCCTTCATCGCTGTAATAAAAGACCATCTCCGGCGGCGCCATTGACGGATCGACCCACTTGCCCTTCGGGACATCCGGATAAAGCCAGTGTTTGACGCCTCTCGTTTCGTCCCAGATCATGCCGGTTCGCCAGGGGCCGGGCGGGTTGATATCGACCTGTGGGCCGTCCAGCCAGCCGGCTTGATCGTCGTACCGGCTGCGAATCTGGACGCCGCTGTTACCCGGGTTGCCGCGATAAGCCTGAAAACGCAGACGCAGGATAAAGTCGCCGTACTGCTTTTCCGTCAGCAGCCAAATGTAATCATGGTCCTTTCCGGCCATAGAATCTGCAAGTATTGTTCCATCCTCCACCCGCCAGAACTCCTTGCCGGAGTCGGCCGGCTTGCATTTGACAACCCACCCGCTCAGGTCTTTTCCATTAAACAACGGTTCCCAGTCGCCGCTTCCGGAAGAAAGGGTACCCGGCCGGCAACCGCCAACAGCGATGACGGCAGCCAAAGCAGTTAAAATTAGACTCAAAAATATCAAAAAAAGCCGCGAAACGGACAAGCAGCCTACAGGCAGAATGCTTCCGCCTGGAAAACAGTTACTGAAACGGATTGTAATATGTCTCATTTGATCTCCTAAATTTTTCTTTTGTCGAAATAATCAGCCCCCGTTATTTACGCGTTTGCCGCCGGAAGCGATGATAATCCTGAATCGCCTGCCTGTAGTACGGCGTAACCAGCGGGCCTTTCAGAATCGGGTCGCCTAACCGCTCCATCCATTGCCAAAGCCGATCCGACAAATCCCGGACCATCTCCGCATATTCCGGCAGCCCCGCCAGGTCTTTGCGCTCGTGCGGGTCATCTTTGAGATCGAAGAGCTGCACTACGGGTCTTTGGCCCGATTTTCTTTTCGGCCGCTCCGTATGCCCGGCCACTCTCTGCGGCACGGCATCGGTTGGAAATTCAATCACCCGGCCGGGCTCGAAGTAACGGATTAGCTTATAGCGCTCAGTACGTATGGCTCTGGAGGTGTTATCGCGAAGAGCATGACTTGTCCGCTGGGCAAAGACCTCACGCCGGGGCGATCTTGTCGTTGTCCCTTCGAGGACCTCTTTGAAGCTGCATCCCTGGAGGTTCGCGGGAATATCGATACCGAGCAGGTCCAGCAACGTGGGCAGAAAATCCACATTGCTCATCAACTGACGGTAAACCTTGCCGCCCTGCAGCGCCGTTTTCAGTTGAGACATAATCAGGGGATTTTCGATGCCCGGCTCGAAAAGACACCACTTTGCGCCGGGATACGGAATCCCGTGATCGGAGGTAAATACGACAAGGGTCTTTTCCGCCGCCGGGCTTTGTTTCAACGCATCGAGAATCTCGCCGACGCACTTATCGAAGAACCGGATAGTTCCCTGGAACCGCGCCAGGTCCTCGCGAATCTCCGGCGTATCCTTCAAATAATGCGGAATAAAGACGCCTTTTCCGGTATCTTTGCCTTGTGTAAACGGCCGGTGCACTTCGAAAAAACCGACTTCCAGATAAAATGGACGGTCGGCTCGTGAAGCTTCGAGGAGAAACTCTCTTGCCGCCCGGACCGTTTCGCCGGCTATGCGATCACGTGACAATACTTTATCGTAGCCTAACTTGCGCGGATCGCCGCTGGTTACGTGCTGGAGCCCTGCCAATGTGGTTTCATAACCGGCATCACGCAAAATCGCCGCCAGATGCCTCTCGTCCTCATTCAGGCTCCATCCCCACGGTTTATGCGTCAGCCCCATCAGTCCGTTGCTCTGGGGGTATCGGCCCGTCAGAAAACCGCCCCTGCTCGGACTGCACACACAATCGGTGGAGAAATAGTTCTGGAAGCGAATACCGCTGGCGGCCAGAGCGTCCAGATTCTCCGTATGCACTGTATCGACGCCGTAGCAGCCCAGATGCCGCCCAATGTCATGGCACGTAATCAGCAGTACGTTAGCCCCACGGCATTTCGATAAGCCGCCGGACTCGGCCCGTGCTTTGCCGGCACCCGGCATTCGCGAAACGCCCAAAGCCGCAACAGCCATGCCGGACCGGTTCAAAAATTCTCTTCTATTCATTATTATTCCTTCAAAGAACAAGAGTTTGGTAGGGTGTGCAAAACGTCTTTTTTTGCACACGCGGTTCTGAACGTCTAATGCAGCGTGTGCAGCCAAAAGTCAGGCTGCACACCTACGAAAACTTTTAATTTTCACGCCAACGCGGCGTTTGCCGGAACATATCTTACTCTAATCGAGCAAACCACGCCAATGTCTTTGCCGGCTCGTCCGGCGATAAAATTTTTCCACGAGTAGTCCCATATTCGTGCTGCTATCAGAATAGAAACTCAAAGGCGAAAAAAAAAGTTCTGAAGCGGCTAATTTTTGTTCGGTTTTTGTTTGGGTAAATCAGCGCGCTCTGCCGATAGAACATTTGCGACAGAACGAATTTGAACAATCGTGTCGAGGGCGTCCAGCCCTCGGATCGCGGACAAGAGGCCCGCGACACAATCCGGGAAAAATATGATACCAGACAGAAAAAAACAAGCTGAGCCGCTCTGCAAGTTCGGGCCCGGCGGCGATTTCGTCGCAATCTGGCAGCCGAAACTTTCCGAACGGCCGGATGTCCCGGCCAGATTGCTGGCTTCGGCAGTCGATGCGCTCGCCGCGGCATTCGGCCTGAAGAACGCCGGCTCGAATGTGCTTTCAAGCAACAACTTGTATCCTAACGAACCGACCGTCCACCATACGGAGAAATTAAACGATGCGATTGACAGCAGCACAGCCCGAGATTCAACTGACGCCGCGTCAGCTCCAACTCCTGCAAATGATAGCCCGTTTCCAGAAGAACCGCTTCTATTCCCCGACCTTGTCCGAAATGGCATCCGAATTAAACATAAGCCGAAGCACCGTGTACGAGCACCTCGCCGAGCTGCGAAGAAAGGGGCTTCTTTCAGGATACCAAAACAAGGCTCGCTCTTTGAAGGTCAGCTCGCAAGGGCAAGAATTGCTTAGCAAGCTGTCGGGGCAGCATTCCCCGACTTATGCAGCAGAAGACGCCGGTATCCCTTTAGCCGGCAGTGTCGCCGCCGGTGTACCCGTGGAGGCCGTCGAGAATGTCGAATCGCTGTCGCTGACATCGACTTTCGGCTCCGGCGATGACATATTCGCTCTTGAGGTCACCGGCGACAGCATGATTAACGAGGATATCCGTCAGGGCGATTACGTAATCTGCCGCCGGAGCCGCGTTGCCGACGACGGCCAGTTGGTCGTCGCTATCGTCGATGACGAAAACGCAACGCTCAAAAGATTCTACAGGGAAAAAGACCTGGCCCGCCTCCAGCCCGCCAACGACGATTACCAGCCCATCTATACGAATAACTGCCGAATCGAAGCGATCGTCATCGGACTTCTCAGAAGACTGTGATTAATGCACAACAAAAGGTGATCGAAAAGCCGTTTATGTTTTTCTTGCCTGAATTAAGGAACTCATAAACTCGTCCTGATGCACTAATGTCACCTCATCGAAACCGGCCTCAATAAGATATTCACGATATTCGTCGAAAGTGTAAGTTCCGCCCCCCTCGGTCGCAACCAGCATATTAATGGCGAAAAGCGCTCCGGCCGGCGGACTCGTCCGTGAACGGTCCATGATTACATCGCGTATGACTATGACGCCGTCATCGCTTAGCGCCGCATAAGTCCTGGCAAACAAATCCCGGTTCTGCCGTCTGGAGTTCTGGTGGCATATAGCCCCGAGCCAGGCCATGTCCGCACCCTCAGGCAAGGCATCGGTATTATAATCGCCACCGACCAAGTTAACCCTGTCAGCCAATCCAGCCTCGTCTAATCGCCGCTTAGCTATCGGTATCACCGCGGGCAGGTCGAACAACGTCGCTTTAGCCTCATCAGCGGCACGAAGGAACGCAATGGTCCATGTACCGGGCCCGCCGCCGACGTCGAGCATATGACGAAACTTAAAAGGCTCGATTTTCTCCATCACACCGTCGGCTACCGGCCTGGAGATATTGTCCATACCGCCTATAAAAGCTTCCATGTCGGCCTCGGCGCCGCGAACACTCGGAGCGATTTGGGGACATTTCCCCGTTTGAACTATCATCGGCAGCTCGGCCCAGCGACGAACAGCATTGGCCATATGCCGAAGCATAGGCAGAACGTTTTGGTCTGATTGTTCGGTCAGCAGCTCTGCCATGTCTTCAGGAACGCTGTACTGTTCGCCCTGCTTGCTCAGGAATTTTAATGCTACAAGCGCATCCAGCAAAATGGTTGTCGCCCGCGTATCGGTGCCGAGTTCGCCGGCCAGTACGCCGGCTGTCATTGGTTTTGCATGCAGGGGAGTAAACACGTCCAGAGCCGCCGCCGCAGTCAACACACACGCCGGCTGATACAACCGGGCCAAATCCAAAATTTCCTGCCCAGTCCTTCGTTTTGACATATATACATATCCCTCAGAAAATAATTTCTACTAATTCTTTGACCATGCTATTAAGAATCGGCACATAAGATATCGAATCTTCTGCGGAAATACAACCATTCCGTTGTGATTAGAAATTATATGTTGCTGTTGGGGGGAAATTAAAAGTAGGGTGTGCAGCTTGTCCTTTAGCTGCACACGCTGAAATAGGCGCCCAGAACCGCGTGCGCAAAAAAGACATTTGCACACCCTACTTAAACTAATTGATTCAGCAATGCCTGCACGACAAATTCGTCATAATCTCGATTTTGCTTTCCCATTTATGCGAATCTATTCCGCCGGCCATGTCTACATCCAGATTCCAGAGTTTTAAGAGCCATTTTCCGATGTATCGTAAAGCTTTCATTTCCAAGCCTCCTGCATTTCTGGATTCTTCACTTTTCCGGCTTAAATCACGCTTCAACTACTGTGCCGGAGAGCTTTATACTTAATAAAGGCAACAATTCACCCGCCGGTAACGGAAATAATAAAAGTTATTCCGGTACCAATCACAATCAGCCAACTCCATCCGAGATGGAGTGTGCCTATCCAGATCAGGATTGGCAGGACAGTGCAAACCGCTATGCTGATCAGCATGGCTGGGATGTTCGTCAGATTGGCCTGTCTTCGTGTCAGCAATCCCAGGGCCAAGATGCCGAGCATGGGATCGTCCCTACCGCGCCTTTACCGTTGGGCAGGGCGGTAATTCCCGACGAGATAGCCGAGGCAGAACGTCATGGCTGTCGCCAGGGGGAAGTGCCAGGGCCAGGCCAGCGTGATGTGCACGGGCCGGCCGTCGGGCGTGGTGCCGACCACGGCCAGGCTGAGGATCAGGACCAGCAGCACAGCCAGGGCGATGTAAAGGATCTTTTCGGGCTCTTGCCGGAGCCGACGAAAGGCCTGGACCAGCAGAATTGCCGCGGCCACCACGACAATCCACTGCGGTACCGCCTGATGCCAGCTCAGGGCGAATACCATCAGCGCCGACAGAGGAACGCCCCACAGCAGACCCACATCGTCGCGCCGCGTCGGCAGGAAGGCCAGCAGGAACACACCCAGCAGGCCACCGTAGGTGTAGGCCGCCATGGCCAGCGCGAACTGAATCAGATCGGCGTACGAGCGGGCGATGACGTCACAGTAGATGGCAAAGGCGGTTAGCAAAATGCCCCAGATCAAGACGATGACGCGAGAAGCCCTGACGTAATGGCGTTCGGAAGCCCGGGGCTTGAGGAGTGGCTGATAAAGGATGGAAATGGTGGACTGGGACAGGGCCGCCAGGAGCGAGTCGAGCGTGGAGATGGCGGCGGCAAAGATGGCGGCCATGAGCAGGCCGGACAGAAGCGGTGGCATTACATCGACGATGTAGACGGCGAAGACCTTCATGGAGTCGGCATCGACCACAACCCGCTCAGGCGCCGTCAGCGGGACATGACGGTAGTAGACGAAGACTGAGGCCCCGACAAAGAGCAGTAAGAAGGTCAACGCTTGCGACAGGCTGGACCAGACGATGGCCTTGCGCGCGTGCCCTGGACCCTTGCAGGTGAACAGACGCTGTACAAGCAGTTGGTCGGTGCCGTGGGAGGACAGGGTCAAGAAGCTGAAGCCGATCAGGCCACACCAGAGTGTGTACGCTTCATAGGTGTTGAGATCAAGGTTGAGTACCCGGAACTTGCCGGCGTGACGGGCCTCGGAGACGATCGCCGCCAGACCGCCGTCGATGCTGGTCGCTGCGAACGCCACGGCGGCAACGGCCCCGATGACGAAGAGCAAAAACTGAATCGCGTCAGTCCACACAACGGTCGTGATCCCGCCCATGATGGTCCAGCCGACCGAGACAGCGCCGATGATGACGATGGACGTGGTGACATCCGTGCCGGTGACGACCTGAAGGGCTTTGGCCGCGATATAGACCCGGGCGCCCTGGGCGAGGATGCCGCCGATCATAAAGAGGCCGGTGGTGATGTTCTTCACGCGCGGGCCCAACTGCCGACCCATGTACTCGTACGGCGAGTAGATCTCGCGCTCGTAATAGGCCGGGATGAAGAAGTAGCCGATGATAAAACGGGCCAGGATGGTCCCGAGGGCAAGTTGGATGTAGGTCATGTCGCCGGCGGCGGAAAAGACCAGGGCCGGAGCGATGAGAAAAGTCGCGGCTGACAGCTCCGTGGCGATGATGGAGCCGCAAACGGCCGGCCAGGGCAGTTTGCGGCCGCCGAGGAAGAAGTCTTTCATCGACGCCTGCTTGCCGGCCAGCAGTCCGCCCAGCGCGGTAGTCAGAACGAGGTACGCGACAATCACGAGCCAGTCCCGCGTGGTGAAATGGCGCGAGACGGCATCGAGGGCGGCCCCGACGCGATGGGATTGAATATCCCGTTCCAGGGCGGCAATGCGCACCTCGGCTTGCTGGAGCAGAACCTCGTGCTCACGTACAACTCGCAGAGCGCGGAGATACACAGGCCCCATGTCGTCGCGGTCCTTTATGCTTTCGGCAAACAATGTCCAGCGGGCCGTGGCCTGCACGAGTTCATCCTGCTCGGCGCGGGCGGCGCGCCACTGCGCCCGCAACTCTCTCAACTGCGCAAGCACGGCGTCCTTCTTCTCGCCGCCGACAGCGGCGAGCAGATCGTCGTCGCAGATTCTCCCTCCGGAGACCTCGGTCGTTGCCGAATCATCCGTCGCCTCGGGAGATGGCGGCGACTCCCAGACCGCACGGGCACTGGCCTGTACGTCAGCAGGAAATGAGCTGATGAAATCGTCGAAACTGACAGAATCTTGCGCCGGCGCCGCGCCGGTCGCCGACAAAACCATCAGTGTGACGACCACCAGCAACGGTATACAGGTGCACGGTCGTATATGCGTTGTCATCATGCTGTCTCCCCGGTATCCACAATCGCCCGCCTAAGAATCTGGTCGCTGGCCGCCAGGATCGTCATCGCCCGGTCCAGATCCACTCGTCGGAAGTGCATTACGACGGCGGCCTTGAGTTGCCCATCGGCACGTCTAAGCAGGGTCCGGGCCTGCCGGCGCGACAGACCCGTCAGTTCCATGAGGATCCGCACCGAGCGGTCGCGCAGCTTCTCATTCGTTGCCTTCAGGTCCACCATCAGGTTGCCATAGACCTTGCCCAAACGGATCATCGCTCCGGTCGTGAGCGTGTTGAGTACGAGCTTGGTCGCGGTTCCGGCTTTCATCCGCGTCGAGCCGGTAACAACCTCCGGGCCGACTACCGGATTTATTATAATCTCGGCGGGGATGTGCTCGACGGCCTCCGGCGCGCATGTAATGAAAATCGTCGCCGCCCCGATTCGGCGAGCCTGCTTGAGAGCGCCGTGTACGAACGGCGTCATACCGCACGCGGCCAGGCCGACCACGATGTCCCTTGCCCGCACGCCTTTCTTTTTTATCGCCGCAACTCCATCCTCGGGGTAATCTTCGGCCCCTTCGGCGGAACGTACCAAAGCGCGACGGCCGCCGGCAATTATACCCTGTACCAGCGAAGGCGGCACTCCGAACGTCGGAGGGCACTCGGAAGCATCCAGGACGCCCAGCCTGCCGCTCGTGCCGGCTCCAACGTAAAATAAGTGTCCTCCTTCTTTAAATCGCGCCACAATCATGTCAATGGCGGCGGCGATCTGTTTGCGCTGCCGGGCCACCGCCGCGGGAACCTGCGTATCTTCGGCGTTAATCAAATCGACAATCTGCTGTGTCGAGAGCCGGTCGATATTTTCGCTGGCGCGATTTCGCAGCTCGGTCGTAGGCAGAATTTTGCGTCTTTTCGTCATGCCGGTATTATCTTACCAAGAACCACCGGCTTTTCGGCTCCGGTGCCAGCGGGTACATTATTCGTCATTTCCTTTATCGTAGCCCATGCCAGAATCGCGAACGAGACCGCCTCTTTGGCATCGACACTGATGCCGAAGTCATCGGTCGAGAGCATCTTAACGTGCGGCAGCTCTTCATGCAACATCCCGACCAGCGTGCGATTGTGAGAGCCGCCCCCGCATAGAATTATCTCATCCGGTATCGCGGGCAGGAACCGGCGATAGGCCCGGGCGATACTTTTTGCGGTCAGGGCAGTCACGGTCGCGACGATGTCGGCATAAGCCAATCTTTTATTTCCGGCCCGCCGGTAGATTTGCTCGGCGAAAGCAGCGCCGAACTCTTCCCGGCCGGTCGATTTCGGAGGCCGCCGGCGCAGAAATGGATGAAGCAGCATCTCATCCAGAAGCGGCTTGTCAATTGTGCCTTGTGCCGCCAATTTTCCACCCGCATCGAAGCGCTTCCTGCCGCCGGTAATGAACCGAACTATACTGTCGATGACCATGTTCCCCGGACCGGTATCGAATGCGATAATATCATCCTGCATGCAGCCGCCCGGCAGGAAAGAGACATTGGCGATACCGCCGATATTCTGAACGGCCCGCGTTAATTTATCGTGCTTGAACAAAATATAATCCGCATACGGCACCAGCGGCGCGCCTTCGCCCCCGGCGGCCATATCGCGGGGCCTGAAATCCGCAACCGTCGTAACACCGGTGCGCTGAGCGATGACGGAGGGCTCGCCGATTTGCAAAGTGGAGCGTATCATCCTGCGGCCGTAGCGTTTGCCGCCGGGCTGATGACAAATCGTCTGGCCATGCGAGCCGATCAAATCAATCGAGCTTAAAGATATGTCGCTTTTCGAGCAAAGTTTAAGAACCGCATCGGCGAAAACCTCGCCCAAAACGAAATTATAGTGGCAGATATCGTCCAGCCTCGCCGACTCGGGCCGGCACAAACCAAGTATTTGCCGCCGCAGCGCAGCCGGATACGAAAACGTATCGAACGCCAGCAACCCAACCTTCCGGCTGCTAACCTCGACAACCGCAGCATCCACCCCATCAGCCGAAGTACCGGACATCAATCCCACCACCCGAACCTTCTTTTTGCCAGCAATTTCCCGTATCCGGCGGCTCACTGTTTTCTCAGGTCTCCATTTGCTAAAGAATATTCTTCCACGTGTTCACAGCCACCAGATGATTATATACCTGCTTCACTAAATCTTCAATGTACTTAGTGGACAAAAAGTATATTTACATCTTCTACCTAAAATGATACGTATATCGCATTTGAATATTCGGTTACCGGATTATAACGATGTCGGATGCAGTTAAGAGAGCTGAGGAATTTTTGACGCGGGAGGGGGCGTTTCGACTTGGGGAGTTGTTGACGGAGTCGTTTCATACCAAGACTAAGACGCTGTCGCAGACGGCGGCGGTGGATTTGCCGGCGGCGATTCGGTGCTTGCAGTCGGTGGATGATGAGATTCCGCCTGCGATGGAGAAGGTGCAGCGGCAGGATTCGTTCGGGCGGCTCGTCGATGCGTTCGGCGAGGCTATGAGTAGCGGTAAGAAGATTTACTTTACGGGTTGCGGCTCGACGGGCCGGCTAAGTATCCTGCTGGAAGCAGCCTGGCGGCGATGCTGGCGCGAAATCAGGAAAGCCTCGCCGGAGTTGGGCGATATGGAGGACCGGGTGTTCAGCGTTATGGCCGGGGGGGATTTCGCCTTAATCAAATCGGTCGAGGGATACGAGGATTTTCCCGACTTCGGGCGATACCAGTTGCGCCGAATGGGCGTCGGGCCGGGAGACGTCGTTGTCGCTATTACCGAGGGCGGAGAGACGCCTTTTGTCATCGGTACGGCGTGGGAAGGGCTCGACGCCGGAGCGAAGGTCTTTTTTGTCTATAACAACCCGACGGAATTATTACACCGTCACGTTAAGCGCTCGCGCGAGGTAATCGAAGAGCCGCGTATCACCAAGCTCGATCTGACAACCGGCCCGATGGCCATTGCCGGCTCGACACGGATGCAGGCCACCACGGCCGAATTGTTTATTGTCGGCAGCGCGCTCGAAATCTCGCTGGTGCGTTATCTACGACAGATATTGTCACCATCGGACGCCGAAAAACTCAGGCTTCGGGAATATCGGGCGGATGAGTATCACAAACGACTGTGCGAATTGCTGGGCCGGCTCTCGAGCGACGAGGCGGTAGATATGCTGGCCGCCGCGACGGCGTTCGAAGAGGATATCTATCGCAGGCAGGGCCTTGTGACCTACGCGGCCGATGAGTTTTTGCTGGACGTTCTGACGGATACGACGGAGCGCTCGCCGACGTTCATGCTGCCGGCATTTCGAAAACAGGATGACAATTTCTCGCCGCGGTCGTGGGCATTCGTCAAAGACCCATTCCGCAGGACAAAAGATGCCTGGGCCGAGCTGCTTCAGCGTGAGCCCCGCGGCCTTGAGTGGGGACGGGATGTTTACGAAAGGATGAACGCTCCGGAGAATCTCAAACGCCAGCCGCCGAGGCTGGACAATGCAGAGATACACAAGTTCATGATCGGAAACGAACCCGACGCTTCGCGGACGGACGCCGTCGATTCGGCCCTGGTGGTTGTTGGTCTCGGCAATGAGAAGGATCTAATCCATACCGCCTTAGAGAAGTTCGGATCACAATATAAAAAGACAGCAGCAATTATTGTCGGCCCGGCTGACACCGCTGAGGCACCTGAAGAGGCCTTCCGATTTATCTGCACCCTTGCCGATTCGCCCCTGCGGTTGTGGCATCATCTCGCCGTCAAGCTCGTTCTAAACACGCTCTCTACCGCGACGATGGTCCGCATGGATCGGGTCATCGGAAACGCGATGGTCTGGCTGTCGCCGAGCAATAAAAAGCTGATCGACCGGGGCTCGCGTCTTATCGCTCAGCAGACCGGCTGTAGCTACGAGCGGGCCTGTATCGCGCTGCACGAAGCGCTGGAAGAGGTGACATCCGGACAACAACAGGGCAAAGAGGTGCCCTCGCCCGTGGCTCTGGCTATTGAGAGGATCCAAAACGCGGGGTAAGATTCGCCACACTTCGAGACTGAACCGCGTGGGCAAAAAACGGAATTTGCCCACCCTACGAATTCAATCGGGATAGATAAGATAGCCGGCCCTGATTTTCAGGAAAGAGTCCAGGTCTTTCCGCCAATTACTCTTAAGAACATCCAGCGACGAATTACTTGTGATAGCGCTTCGGATTTTCGAGGTCCCGCAAAGACGGTCGAAATGGCCCGCTCTCCATTCGAACCGATCCGGATACAATCGGCGGATTTCATTGACGATTCTGACGCCGCTGAAATACGGATCGAGCCGGTCGCGATCAGCAACGAGTATCCGCACACCGTGACATTCCCGGCCCTTATATTTCGAGCTGGCGGGCGTGAAACTTACCGGCTCGAAGCGCATGGCCGGCAGGTTCAGCGCGTTGAGCCGCCCGGCCAGGACTTTCGAATCTATCCAGGGCGCTCCGAACTGCCTGAACGGCATCGCGGTTCCCCTTCCTTCGGAGACATTCGTTCCTTCCAGCAGACACAGGCCCGGATATATGGCGGCGGTTTCGAGGTTTGGCATGTTCGGCGAGGTTTTTATGAAACGCAGAGACGTCTTGTCGTACCACATCCGGCGGCGCCAGCCTTCCATCGGAACGACGATTAGCTCGGCCTTTATACGGCCGGCCAGCCAGCCCTGTCCGCTAAACATTTTCGCTAATTCGCCGGCGGTCATGCCGTGCCGTACAGGGATCGGGTAGAGCCCCACGAAGCTTGCCTGAGCCGGTTCGAGAATGTTACCCTCAACGCTGATGCCGTTGATGGGATTCGGGCGGTCCAGCACGACGAAGGTTTTCCCGTTTTCGGCCGCCGCTTCCATCGCCAGCGACATCGTATAGATGTAGGTATAGAAGCGGGCCCCAATGTCCTGGATATCGAAAACCAGAACGTCGATATTCCGGAGCATCTCGCTCGTGGGTTTTTGCGTTTTACCATAGAGGCTGTAAATCGGCAGGTTGTAGGTCGAATGGGTTTGGCTATCGATTTTCTCGCCGTCCCGGACGGTGCCCCAAAGGCCGTGCTCCGGGCTGAAAAGGGCCGTAATCTTCACGTTCTCCATGCTCCTGAATACATCGACGATGAATCTACCGTCACTATCGTATGCCGTGTGGTTGGCGATGATTCCAATACGCCTGCCTTCGAACAAATTTTTATACTGGCCTGCGCGATCCAGACCGGTTCTGACCGAACCGTAACAGCACGGAAGCATCATAGAAAGAGCCATAATCGAAATTATCCCTGTCTGTTTCATTTGTTTATACTTTAAACAAGAGTTTTGCAAAAGTGAAGTTTAAACTAAAACAAGCGGCAGAACAAGAAATCGGTGACAATACAGAAAGTTCGTGGTATTATTCATCTCAGTGATTATGAAACTAATCCGAACAATAACGATATTGTTTACGCTTGTGCTTTGCCTTACGGCGGGATGCAGGCCGGAACAGCAGCGAGAGTACCGGCTGCGTTTTACCGAGATAGACCAGGTCATCGAAGAAGAAATAGCAGACGGCAACTTCCCCGGGGCCGTAGTGCTCGTCGGACAAAAGGATAAAATCGTGTACTGGCAGGCATTCGGCAATAAAATTATCGACCCATGCGAGGAATCGGCCGACAAAAATACGATTTACGATTTGGCCTCGATGACCAAACCGATTGCCACGGCGACTTCCATCATGATTCTAAGAGATCGCAAGGCAATCGGGCTGGATGACTACGTGAGCAAATATCTGCCGGCCTTCGCCTGCAACGGCAAGGAGGATGTCCGGATCGAGCATCTTCTGACCCACACTTCGGGGCTGCCCGCATATACGAACGCCGCCGAACTGGCCGAGCAATACGGAAATCCATGTCCGGAAAAGGTGATTGATAAGATATGCGCATTACAAGCCCTCAGCAAGCCCGGCGAAGAATTTCGCTATAGCTGCCTGGGCTATATCACTCTTGCAAAAATCATCGAGAACGTGAGCGGACAAAACATCGGTGATTTCAGCAGTCAGAACATCTTCAGGCCGCTCCGGATGAAAGACACCACCTACAATCCGCCGGATTCCTGGAAGCGGGATATTGCCGCGACCGAAGTAATAGACGGCCGGCCGCTTCGGGGCACCGTCCACGATCCTCTGGCCAGGCTGATGGCGGGCCTGTCCGGCAACGCGGGGCTTTTTTCCAACGCCTATGATTTATCTATTTACTGCCGGATGCTGCTCAACGGCGGCAAGTGGCATGGCAAAAAGATTCTCAGCCCCGAAGCGGCAATTCTGCTGAGAGCAGAACGAACGCACGGGCGGGCCTGCGGTTTCGATGTGAACTCGACATACGCATGGGTGAAAGGCTCATACGCCCCGGAAGACGCATTCTGTCATACCGGCTATACGGGCACCTCAATCGTCTGCGAGCCGACGAGCAAAACCTTTATAATTATTCTGGCCAACAGAGTCCATCCTGACGACGATGGAACGACTAAACCAGTTCGCATCAAAATTTCAGATATTGTCTTTAATAGAAACGGAGGCTAAAAGTGAAACGACGCGATTTTTTGAAAGCCGCCGGATTCGGCGCCACGGCCCTGGCCTTGTCCTGCCATACAAACGCAATTCAGACGACAACTTCCGCAGAGCGCAGGAAAAAACCCAACATCGTTTACATCCTCGCAGATGACCTGGGTTACGCGGAAGTCGGCTGCTACGGCCAAAAGAAAATTAAGACGCCCAATATAGACCAACTCACCGCCGAAGGCATGAGGTTTACGCAGCATTATTCAGGCAATCCGGTATGTGCTCCATCACGATGCGCATTAATGACGGGCCTGCATACGGGTCACACCCAGGTTCGCGGCAACAAACAGATGGGCGGCAAGGAAGGATGGGTGTTAGGCTCAACCATCGGCGGACAATGGCCGATAAAGGCCGATACTGTTACGATAGCGAAAATTCTCAAAAAGGCCGGCTATACCACCGGGGCGTTCGGCAAATGGGGTCTCGGACGTGCCGGCACTACGGGAGATCCGAACAAACAGGGCTTCGACCACTTCTACGGCTACATATGCCAGCGCCAGGCACATACGTACTATCCGAACCACCTCTGGCGTGACGGCGAGGTCGAATGGATCGAAGCCAACAAGGACGGAAAAGAGCAGGTTTACTCACACGATCTGATAGCACAGGAGGCCTTAAACTTCATCAGTGCCAACAAGAATCGCCCCTTCTTTCTTTACGTGCCCTTCACCATACCGCACGTGGCGCTTCAGGTGCCGGAAGACTCACTGGCCGAATACAGAGGCAAATGGCCCGACCCGCCGTATAATGGTGACAAAGGCTATTTTGCCCATCCGAATCCGCGAGCCTGCTACGCCGGCATGGTAACGCGAATGGACAAGGACGTAGGTCGGATTATGGCCCTTCTCAAAGAGCTGGCACTCGACGATAATACGCTTGTCATATTTACCAGCGATAACGGCCCGACTTTCAACGGCGGATCGGACTCGGCGTTTTTCGAGAGCGCCAAGCCTTTGCGAGGCCTTAAAGCTTCCGTTTACGAGGGCGGGATACGCGTGCCGTATATCGCCCGCTGGCCCGGCAGGATCAAAGCAGCAAGTACGAACAACCATATCTCGGCCTTCTGGGACTTTTTGCCGACCTGCTGCGAGCTCATAGGCGAAGATCCGCCGGGCGATATCGACGGCATTTCCATGCTGCCGACTCTGTTCGGACGAGATCAACAGCAAAGAAAGCATAAATATCTATATTGGGAACTGCGCGGCCGCCAGGCAATACGCATGGGTAAGTGGAAGGCCGTTCGTTTAAAGCCCGGCAGAAAAATACAACTTTACGACCTCGACAGCGATATCGCAGAATCGAAAGATTTGGCTGATGAGCACCCCGATATTGTCGCAAAGATGGCCGAGATATTCAAAACCGGCCGGACCGAATCCGAGGTGTTCCCTTTACCCAAAGCATAGCTTGAATAAGCGGCGCCAATTGTCTTTCAGTGCCAGTGGCCCGGACGCCAAATCCATACATCCCCGCTTCGCCTTGTATGGCCGGGCGCCCAGACCGCACCTCTTCGGACAGGAAATTAAAAAAACAGCTCCTGTCAAGGAGGGAGACGCGACAAGAGCTGTCTGCAAGGAAAATAGCTTTATGCTATTATCGGCAACATTTAAGAGTATGTTTACTATTACCTCAAATTTTACGCCTTGTCGACAAATAAACATCATATTGCAGGAAGGAAAAAATAGTATATCATTGTTATAAACACGGTTTATGCGTTACTATATGGACAATATGGGATGCTAATAGATTTATCACTTACAAAAAAGAGAAAGATTGAGAAATGGACAGGTACAGATTATTAGTAGTATTGTTATTTGTGATATCGATATCGTTCGGCGCAGAATCATTCGGCAGAGAATATGAGGTCGTCTCCCCGGATAAAAACCTCCTGCTGAAAATCGATATCGAGCAGAAGATACTTTACTCGGTCGGCTATAAATCGAAGCAACTGATCAAGCCGTCCCCAATATCACTAACGCTGAGCGGTAACAGGATTCTCGGCGCAAATCCGCAAGTGCTTGAAGTCAAACGCAGAAGCGTGGACGAGCAAATCATCCCGCCGGTTCGTATCAAGAGCAAAATTATCGCCGACAAGTTCAATGAGATATCCATCAAATTCAAGGGTGGATATGGACTTGTCTGTAGAGCATACGACGACGGCGCGGCGTACCGATTTGCGACGGATATCGATGGGAAAATCGAAGTGGTCTCCGAAGAAGCAACCTTCAATTTTACCGACAATCACTCGATCTATTTCCCCGAGGAAGAGAGTTTCCAGACGCATTCGGAACGTGACTACAAATACCTCAAACTCGACACGATTTCAGATCAAATGATGTGCTCGCTGCCGGCTTTGGTAGATCTGGACAATGGGCCAAAGGTTCTGATTACCGAGGCCGACCTGGAGGATTATCCGGGTATGTACCTTCGCGGAGGCGCCAACGAGAGTCTCTACGGCAAATTTCCCGCTTTCGCGCTGGCCGATAAGGCCCGGAACGACCGGGATGTGCCGGTGACGAAACGCGCCGATTTCATAGCGAAAACCAGCGGCCGGCGAAGCTTTCCGTGGCGCGTTTTGATCGTCGCCGACAAGGATGGCGACCTGATCGAAAGTGAGATGGTCTATAAGCTGGCCAAGCCGCTGCAGCTCGACGATACATCCTGGATCAAGCCGGGCAAAGTAGCCTGGGACTGGTGGAACTACAACAATTTATACGGCGTGGATTTCAGGGCGGGAGTCAACACCGAGACGTATAAATATTATATCGACTTCGCCGCCAAATACGGCCTCGAATACATCATCCTCGACGAGGGCTGGTACGTCCTCGGAGACTTGACGAAGATCGTCGAAGGCATGGACATGGAGCAATTGTTCCGCTATGCCAAAAGCAAGAACGTGGGAATCATTCCGTGGGTCATCTGGAAGACCCTTGACGACCAGTTGGAAGTAGCTATGGACCAATTCGAGAAGTGGGGCGCCAAGGGACTAAAGGTCGATTTTATGCAGCGGGACGATCAGTGGATGGTCAACTACTATCACAAAATCGCCAAGGAGACTGCCAGGCGTCACATGCTGGTCGATTTCCACGGCTCGTACAAGCCGACCGGTCTGCGACGGACATATCCCAACGTCATCACTCGTGAAGGTGTTCGCGGGCTTGAGAACTGTAAATGGGGCGATGCCGCGAATCCGGAATATAACTTAACGATACCTTTTATCCGGATGGTCGCCGGGCCGATGGATTTTACGCCGGGCGCGATGGTAAATGCCCAAAAGCGGAATTTCCAACCGATCTTCAACCGGCCGATGAGTTTGGGCACCCGCTGCCATCAGTTGGCAATGTACGTGGTTTACGAAAGTCCGCTACAGATGCTCGCCGACAGCCCTTCCAACTACCTGAAAGAGCGCGAATGTATGAAGTTTCTGGCTAAGGTGCCCACGGTGTGGGACGAAACGAAAGTGCTGGATGCGAAGGTGGCCGATTACGTGCTGGTTGCCCGCAGGAACGGCGACGAGTGGTACGTAGGAGCTATGACCGACTGGACCGCCCGGGAGCTCACGGTTGATTTTTCGTTCCTCAGTCCCGGCCGGCACAGAATCATAATCTATCAAGACGGCATCAACGCCGACCGCTTCGGCAACGACTATAAGAAAGTAACAGCAAAAGTTAAGACCGCCGATAAAATGAAAATCAAGCTGGCCCCCGGAGGCGGCTGGGCGGCGATAATCAAATAGCGACAGATTTTTACTGTCCCGGCCAATGCCAATTCACAAGATCGTCGCTCCAGGCGACAGCCATACTGGCCGCTCCATGGGCGCGCTGAGCCTGTAATCCTTCTTTCGAGGAACCATGAAAAAACATAATGTATTTACCGACTGTGCTTTCATGCATCAAATCAATAACCGTCGCAGCCGTTAAACGCCCCTGGGCCCAGGGCCAGTCTTTTTGCCCGAGCGTTAGTAGTTGAACATCCACTCCCCATGATTTGGGATCCTTCGACCGCTTGACGCCAATGCCGTTTCTCGGGGAATGGAACATAACGTATTCATCGCCCTGCCGGATAACCGTTACATTCTCCCCGGATGGGGCATTGCCGGCATAAGTCCAGTTTTTCAGATCGTACGAGTAAGACATGCTCACGCCCCGCTGCTTGTAGAAGCACCACAATTTACCTTTCTGCCCGGCATCCTCAAGAAGGTAGGGATCGATCATCCGGCCCATTTCCGCCCGGGGGACACTACCGCCCTTGACCTTAAGCAACTCAGCTTGCGACCAATCCTCCAGGTCCCTGCTCCGCATGATCCAGATTCTGCTGTCACCTGTGCCGAATTCTTCGCGGTTGGGCGTCGGATATGTTTGCAGGCAGATAATCCACTGGTCTTGGTAACGAATGATATTGCCCGGGCTGCTGTAATTCAGATTGCGGTCTCTCGGCGTCATAATCTCCGGGAACGTCCAGTGAACTAAATCATCGCTGATACTGTAGGCGGTCATGTTATAATACCCGCCGTCGGAAGCCGTTTCGGACAACGTAAAGTAAAGATAAAACCTGCCGTCATGGAATACAACCGCCGGATCGCGATAAGCATACTTGCGGTCGCCGTGGAAAATGATCGGAGAATTCAGTTTTGAAAAATCAATCTTTTCCTGTCCATAACCAACAATGCTGCAAATCACGCAGATAGCAAAGACTACCCATTTTACTCGTTTCACGATTCAATCTCCTTGCTTGGAAAATAATTAAAACAACTGCTACTGTTTTTCCTGCCGGATAGAATATCACGTGTATCCCGAAAATTCAAATCTTCTGTTTATAGTCCAAAGACCGCACAAACGGAACAGGTGCAAAAATAGAGTTGAAATCAATCCTGACCGCTTTATTATAAGTTCACGAAAACCAAGAAAAATTGAACTCTCTGAAGGGACGAAATAATGATTCGAAAATATATCTATGCAAGCCTTGCTATCCTGGCCTTCTCTTGCCCGCTGTTCGGCGGGGCCGACTTTTTCGTCTCGACCGGCGGAAGTGATACAAATCCGGGAACTCGGGAACGTCCATTTGCAACGCTGCAGCGCGCAAGCAGCGCTATTCGCGAGCTGAAACAAAGCGAGGATTTACCGAAAGGCGGAGTGACCGTATGGATCCGGGCGGGTACATATTACGTGAACGAACCTTTGACACTGTCAGACGGTGACTCAGGCACCGAGAGCGCCCCAATCGTCTATCGGGGACAACCCGGGCAGGAAGTCCGCATAGTCGGCGGACGGCAGGTGAAGGGATTTCAGCAGGTAACGGATCCGGAGATGCTCAAACGGCTCGATGAATCCGTTCGGGAAAAAGTAGTCTGTGCCAACCTCAAGGCGGCGGGAATCTCCGACTTCGGGGAAGTAGCCGCCCGGTCAAACCGCCTGGAGTTATTCTTTCGGGATAAGCCCATGCAGCTTGCCCGCTGGCCCAACGAAGGTTTCCTGCAAATTGTCGACGTCGTCGGAGAAACACCCAAAACCATCCACGGCAGAAAAGGATCGCGCGAGGGGAAATTTACGTACTCGGACGACCGCCCGAAACGCTGGGCCGACGAACAGGAAATATGGCTTCACGGATACTGGTTCTGGGACTGGTCGGATTCTTTCGAGAAAGTCTTATCGATTGATACCGAAAAACGGGTAATTTCAACCGTTCCTCCCTATCACAACTACGGCTACCGCAAGGGACAGCGATACTACGCGCTCAACGTACTTGCCGAGCTGGACCGGCCCGGCGAGTGGTATCTCGACCGGAGGAAAGAAGTGCTCTATTTCCTGCCGCCGTCGACTATTGACCAGGGCAAAGCAGTTCTCTCGACGCTCCGGCATTTGTTCGTGCTCAATGACTGCTCATGGGTAACTATTCGCGATCTCGTGCTGGAAGCGACGCGGTCCACCGCCGTAACGATTTCCGGCGGCAGGTCAAATACAATCGCCGGATGCACTATCCGAAACACCGGAAGCTGGGCGGTGAGCATCTCGGGCGGCGGCAACAATTCGGTTCTCGGCTGTGACATCTATCGCACCGCCGAAGGCGGCGTGTCTCTCCGCGGAGGCGATCGCAAGAGCCTTACTCCCGCGGGACATCGCGCCGAGAACAATCACATACATCACTTCGGACGCATTTACAGAACATACCGGCCCGCCGTCTCCGTCGGCGGGGTCGGCAATCACGTCGCGCATAACGTGATTCACGACGGCCCACACAATGCAATCCAGCTCGGCGGAAACGAACACACGATTGAGTTCAACGAAATACATCATGTGTGCTTCGAGACCGGTGACGTCGGGGCCTTTTATATGGGCCGCGACTGGACGGCCAGGGGAACCATGATACGCCATAATTATTTTCACGATATCAAAGGCCCGGGCCTGCACGGCGCCATGGCCGTGTATCTGGACGATGCGGCAAGCGGAATATCCATCATCGGCAACATATTCTGCCGCGCCGGCCGGGCGGCTTTCATCGGCGGAGGCCGGGACAATCTCGTAGAAAATAACATTTTCGTGGATTGTCCCGCCTCGGTTCACGTCGATGCTCGCGGAATCGGCTGGATGAAATACCACGTCGAGACCGGCGGCACGCTGCCGCAGCGACTCAAGGCGATGCCGTACAAGCAGCCGCCCTGGAGCGAAAAATATCCGCAACTCGTCAACATCCTTGACGATTCGCCGGGCCGGCCAAGCGGCAATATTGTCCGGCGGAATATCTCCTTCGGCGGAAAATGGCTCGACGTCGAAAAAAAAGCCATGCCGCTCATAACATTCGAGGACAATCTCGTGGATAAAGATCCGCATTTCGTGGACGCCGGGAATCAGGACTTTCGACTGCGACCGGATTCGCCCGCCTTTGCAATGGGCTTTAAACAAATCCCAACTGATAAAATCGGCCTGTACCGCGACAAATATCGCAAAAGCGGGATCGGCCTGGGAGAATAAATAACAATAATAGGAGCCTCTAACAAAATGAAAAGAAACGATAATTCGATTGCCCGCCGCTCGTTCCTTAAAGGGACACTCGCAGCCGCAACGCTTGCCTCGGTCACAAGTGTCTCTGCGGCGGAGAATCCGGCCGGCGGCAAGCAAAACGCCGGTTCGTTAAGCCTGCGCGAGAAATTCTTCGGCTGCATCGCCGGCTGTCATATCGGCTCGGCGATGGGCGCAGCCGTCGAAGGATGGTCATGGGAAAGAATCGAACGTCAATACGGCACGCTCGATAAGCTGCTGGCCTACCATCATTATGGAAAAAGCAACAATTGGATGCGCGAGCCCGGCACAACCGAGGACGGCATTGAACGACAGAAGCTGATGATTACCGCGATAATCGAAAAGCAGGACCGGATCAACGCCGATGACCTTCGCCGGGCCTGGGTCGATCACATGAATCCAAACGCCGCCGGGCTGGTCTCCGAGCCGTTCGAAGGAGCACTGCTGGCAATGGCCAAAACGCACATCCCCGCCGCGGATATCGGCAAGTACTGCGACTATTCCGGCCTGGTTTCGCTCTCTCGGTCATGTCATCCGATAGGCCTGATAAATGCCGGTGACATCCGGGGTGCCATCGACGACGTTCGCGAAATCGGCCAGCTTTATAACACGGCCAACAGCCGGGGCATACTCTGGGCCGAAGTCGTTGTTACCGCCATTGCCGCGGCGACAAAGCCCGGTGCGACCGTAGACAGCGTGCTCGGAGCTATCTTCGACAACTGCGACAAGGTCGATACGCGCTTCACAAGGCGGGCCGGCATTCGCGGCGAGATCGAACGGGCACTGAAACTGACGGACGACTGCACCGATTTTCGACAGATGCGAAAAAAATTCGACACAATTTACAACGGCTCGGGAATCCCCTACTCCCACAGCTACGCCAACGAAATCGTCACCTAGGCCGTCTGCATCTTCAAAATGACAAAGGCAAACACGTGGGAGGCGATGAAGGCCGGCGTCAACATGGGCCGGGACACCGACTGTCTCGCCGCCGTGGCCACCGGCATCTCCGGGGCGCTCTCAGGGGCCGCTTCTATACCGAATGCCCTTATCAAACAGACCGATTATGCGACTTCGGTCAACCCGCATACGAATTCGCAGCGCACGCTGAGAGAAAATTCGGACGGCCTGTATAATGCGTTCAAAGCCAGACTTGCAAAAATGAAAGCCTTCGCCGAAGAAATGGGAGCCGCCTAAATTCGGAAGTTTCAGTGTAACAAAAAAACAGGAGAGCAAAAATGAACAAACTGCCCGAAATCCTTTTGAGCCTGAGCCTCTGTCTGCCGCCGGCAGCCAACGGCCAATCAAAGGCCGCTTCGAACGCTCCTTACCCGGCCAGCAAACTCATCACAAAGCTCACGTGGTCGCCGGACATCGTGAAAATGAAAGGCTGTATAAGCGGCGACAACTGGCCAATAGCCTGGCTCAGTGACAGCCTCCAGATCACGGCCTTTTGCGACGGGCGGGGCTTCTCCGAGCAGGCCCCCGATTTGTCGCTGGGATTCGCGAAGGTCTTCGGCGATCCGCCCGGCTTCAGCGCGGAGAATTTCGCAAGCGACGCTGATACCCCGATGGGCGGCGGCTCGTCCGGCATCAAAGCCAGTGACATGCTCGCCGTGGACGGCATCCTTTACATGTTCGTAAGAAACTACAAACCCGCCGGCTCCGACGATTTTACGAACTCCCGACCGGCCTGCTCGACCGACATCGGCGAAAGCTGGACGTGGGCCGACTGGCACTTCTCAGAGACGTTCGGCTGTCCCGCGTTCGTGCAGTTCGGCAAAAATTATCAAAGAGCAAGAGACGATTATATCTATATCGCCTCGCAGGCAAACGACAGCGCTTACGGTTATTCGCCGGACATCGTGCTGGCCCGGGTGAGAAAAGACCGTCTCATGGAGAGAAGCCGCTACGAATTTTTCGCCGGCCTCGATGATAATGGAAAGCCCCTCTGGTCGCCGAAAATCTCGAAACGTAAACCCATTTTCACCGATCCGAAAGGCACGCAGCGTATCGCAATAACGTATAACGCCGCTCTCGGCCGATACGTCCTGGCAACTTCCCACCTGACCGGCGGCAAAGCAACGCACACCGCCGCCCTGGGTGTTTTCGAAGCTTCCGAGCCCTGGGGACCCTGGGCGACACTTTATTACGACGACCACTGGTCGGTCGAGGACGGCAAAGACTGCCGGACGTACCATCATCGATTCCCGCCTAAATGGATTAGCCCCGACGGCAAAACGATGTGGCTGCTGTATTCGGGCCTGGACTGCGGCCTGTACACTTTCTGCGTCAAAAAGGCAACGCTCGAAATCGCCCCGAGTCAAGCCGATGTCACCGGGACATTTTCCATAGTCGCCGTCGATCCTGAAACAGGCGTATGCGGGGCGGCCGTGGCAAGCAAGTATCCGGCCGTGGGTAAAGTTGTGCCGTACGCGCGCCCCGGCGTCGGGGCGTTCTGCACTCAGCACTGGCACAACCCGGGCTGGGCTCAGCCGGCACTCGATATGCTTGCCAAAGGCGACCTGCCCGAGCAGGTTCTGGCCGAGCTGCTGCGCAATGACGGCCGGCGTGACAAGCGTCAACTGGCCATTATCGATATGTCGGGCCGGGCGGCAAACCACAATCCCGCCAATGCCGATCCTTCGGGCACGTGGTGGGGAGCCGCATCGGGTAAATACTACGCCTGCCAGGGCAACACTTTGACTGGTCAGGATGTAGTCTTCGCTATGGCAAAGGCATACGAGCAAACCGAAGGCAGCCTGGCGGACCGACTTATGGCAGCCCTGACAGCGGGTGACAGCGCGGGCGGCGATCACCGGGGACGCCTGGCCGCGGGCATCCGCGTAGCTAAGGAGGGCATCGACGGCTACTGGCTCGAACTGTACGTGGACAAGAGCGACGACGCCGTGATCGATCTTGCCAAAAAATACGCCGGCACGGACCACGAGGCCAAAGGCGCATGGCGAGGCGGCAAGCTGCCGTTCGTAAATCCCCGCGCCGGCAAAACCGAACCAACAACTAAAACCGAACAATAAATGAAAATAGCCAGCTTCAATGTAAATTCTTTGCGTGTACGTTTGCCTATAATCCTTAAATGGCTCACCGACCGTCAGGTCGACGTCCTCTGCGTTCAGGAAACCAAAGTTCAGGACGTCGATTTCCCCGCCGGGGCGTTCGACGATATCGGCTACAATTACGTTTTCAAAGGTCAAAAGAGTTACAACGGCGTCGCGATATTCAGCAGGCACCGCATCGACCAGGTTCAATACGGCCTGCCCGACGAACCTAAAGATGAGCCGCGCCTTATCAAAGCGAATATCGGCGGCATCGCCATAGTCAACACCTACGTCCCCCAGGGCTACTTGCCCGAATCCGTAAAGTTCCAGTACAAGCTCGACTGGTTCGCCCGCCTGCTCGATTATTTCCAGCATAATTTCACGCCGGAAGACGCCGTGCTTTGGGTAGGTGACCTGAACATCGCACCGAAGCCCATCGATGTTTACGACCCTAAAACGCTCTTGGGACACGTCTGCTTCCATCCGGACGTGCATAAGGCTCTGGAAGAAGTTATGGCCTGGGGCTTCGTCGACGTATTTCGAAAGCACTGCAGCAAGTCCGGCGAATATACGTTCTGGGATTATCGAATGAGAAACACTTTCGACCGCAATCTCGGCTGGCGCCTGGATCACATCATGGCCACCGCCCCCTTAGCCGACAAAAGCACCGCCTGCTACATAGACAAAAAACCCCGCGCCGCCGAACGGCCGAGTGACCACACGCCCATCGTCGCCCAATTCGACTGGCCCTGATAAATGTCACTCAGTCGAGCTTTCGGTAATTTACTCCCGCAGCATCGAAGCGTTCCAGGTGACGTCCGAGCCGGGCAAGGAATTTCTCATAGTCCTTCGACGTCTTCGGCGACCATCCGACCTCGGCCAGCGCCGCCGCCCGCGGATAGGTCATATACTCACGATGTTCGGCATTCGAAATGAACTCTCCCCAAAGCTGGCCCTGGACGCCTAACACATGGCCGGACTTCTCCGGAGCTATGTCTTCGGGAATCGGCTCGAATCCGTAAACCTTCTCCAGGGGCAGGTTGCCGCCTATCGCCAGAGGCTCCTTGTCGGATGGGCCCTGGTAATAATCGAAATAAGTGTGTGACGTCGGCGCCATAACGACATCGTGCCCGGCGTTGGCCGCTGTGATACCACCCTGCTGTCCCCGCCATGACATAACGGTTGCTCCTGGAGCAAGTCCGCCCTGCAGAATTTCGTCCCACCCGACGAGGAGCCGGCCGTGACGACTCAGGAACGAATCCATCTGCCTGATAAACCAGCTATGCAGCTCGGCCTCGTCCTTCAGGCCCAGCTCGCGCTTCTGGGCCTGCATTTCTTCGCTTTTCTTCCAGTGGTCAATATTCGCTTCATCGCCCCCGATGTGAATATACCTGTTCGGAAACAGCTCCATCACTTCGGCCAGCACGTTCTGCATGAATTCAACCGTCTTCGGGCGCGGCGCCAGGACCCTCTCGTTGGCGGCCCATCGCTTCAGTACCGGCAGGGCGCTGAGCTTCTCCGGATACAGGCCGATCTCAGGATAAGAGATAATCGCCGCACCGGTATGAGCGGGCATCTCGATTTCCGGCAGGATTTTAATATAACGTTCCGCCGCATACCGGACAATTTCGCGAATATCGTCCCGGCTGTAAAATCCGCCGGGGCGTTTACCGCCGGGGCTATCCGCTCTGTCCCCGCGACGCATGGTGGTAAAATCCATCCACGCGCCGGTCCGGGTCAATTCCGGATATCTTTTGATTTCTATCCGCCAGCCCTGGTCGTCGGTCAGGTGAATCTGCAGGCTGTTGAATTTATGCAATGCCATAATATCGATATAACGCATCAAATCCTGCTTCGGTATGAAATGACGTGCCGGGTCGACAAGCAGGCCGCGCCACCCAAAACGAGGATAATCGGTAATCCTCACGCACGGCACTTTCCATTCCACGCCTTCAGCCTCCCTCTCGCTGAAAACCTGCTCCGGCAGAAGCTGCCGCAGCGTCTGGATGCCATAAAAAAGGCCGGCAGGCCGCTTGGCTCGAATCAAAATACGCTTCGGAGTAATTCTGAGCATGTACCCTTCGCCGCCGATCCGAAACGGCCCTTTCTCAAGCTCCATTGCTATCGAGCCTCTCCGCCGCTGCGAGGCATTGACCAGACTCAACTCGAATCCCATCGCAGGCGCAAGAGCATCGATCAATTTCGCCGCCTCCGCCGCGGCATCGTTTTCCGCAATCACGCGCGTTTTCGGCCCGATCTGAAAATACCCGTCGTAATACTCAATCGAAACCGGCTGCGGGATTATGCTCACCAATCCGCCGGACCGTTCAGCCGCCGGACAAACCGCCGAAAGCACGGCCAGAACCATTGCTATTTGTGCATGTGTCTTATTCAGCATAAATTACCTCCCGAGATTAAAATGTCGTCATAATCATCTGAAAATCCCTGTCGATTGAGTAACATAAGCCTTATACCAGATTTCCTTTTAACAGACAACAATATCCCGAACGTGATCGTCATCCAACCTTTGTTCTACCCCTTTTGGAGTAGGCAAATTGGCTTTGTTTTCTCGCTTTCCAAAAATGCGTTTTTTGTCATAATCCTTTGTGAAACAGATATTTACACTCATTTTAGCCTTTCGGAAATTGGCTTTGTTTTTTCAAATCCCCTTTCTTAATCTTGACGCTGAACTCTGAACGACGAACACAGAACGATAAAATTGGCTTTGTTTTTCGCCGTCCAAACCGCTCAAAATTATCAAAACGCCCATAAACCTCTACCATTACTGAATTAACACCATCTTTCCCATTTTAACATTGGCTTTGTTTTTACCAAACGAACCGAGAACTAAACCACAGATTTCGCCGATTTAACCCATGAGATGACGATTTTATCTATCTCACGAGGTGAATACGAACACACACTCTCATCTTCAATCCTTATTTCCCGGTCCCCGTTTCCTCCATTCTGTCTCCTGTGTCCTGAATTCTGTATTCCATTTTATATGTTAACTATATATTATAACATATATATAGTTAGATATCAAGTGAATTCCGGAAAAATCTCGACAGAAAGCAACCTTCTTCCAAGCGATATTCTAATAAATCAACTCGTAGGGTGTGCAACCCGTTGCACACGCTGCTCTCTTAATTGAAAAAGAGATCGCTCTCCTCCACCAAATTCACCCGTCCTCAACGCCACACCAGGAAACCGTAATTATCCATTCCGCGTGTGCAAAATAAATTTTGCACACCCTACCCGGTTACCTCTTTAAGCCAACGATGAAAGCTCGAACGTTCCCATTGATGAGTATTGAACAATATCTTCCGGCTGTAAATTGTTACGACGGCAAAGAAATACGTCCGCAGGCACGAAACCTTCACCTATGGCCTGACATGGTTCTGTTCTATTCATTATTGGTGCGATTTATCGCACCCTACTTGCTTGCCTGATATCCCTCAGGGCAATCCAGAGAGGCAGCGCTGCAGCAGGGGCAAATGCGAAATCGATCCAGAACCAGACCAGAGGTAGCCCTCGAATCGGAATGCAAATCCCAGCCAGGACCGGAACAAGGACACACATAATGAGTCCGCATTGCACGATCCAGACGTTACGGACAGGATCCCTGATTGCCCCTGCGAACAGGATTGCCAGCACAATATGAGCGAAAGCAAGCCAATCATGGGCATACAGCATAAAAGGATAGTTTGCTTCAACAGACTTTAATCCCTCAATAGACCGTAGTATGAAACTGTGCAAAACACCGGTCGATTCACTATCGCCCCATACTACACGAACGGCCATTTTCAGTTCTGGGACTGCTGGCCATATAGTAATGCCGGACACGACAAGCCCGAATACAACTATTCCCAGCATCCACTTTGCTCGTTTCAAATCATTCATACTTCTGAAGCATAACAATGTATATATGCTTTCCGTGCAGCAATATCAGAGAAAGCCCTGCCTTCTTTGGTGAATTCACTGGATTGTCTTGAACGACAATTCAGGAGGCACCTCTAACTTAATTCTAAGCTTATCAAATTCGTCTTCATTCAATGGGCCGTGGACATTGCCGGATGCCGTTTTGCGATTATGAAATCATCGTTCCAGCCATAGGCAAACACCATTGGATGAACCACTACACTGGCTCCAGAAGTTCCTTTGATTTTAAGGACGATCGCAGCATCTTTCATTATGTCTGCAGCCCACACGGCATATCCGTTAACGAGATCCTCTTCGTAGATCGGACCATGAAAAGGACATCCTCCAACTAAAATCATAACAGCACAGATGGAGAATATACTATAAAGCTTCCTAAGCGTAATACCTCTTTTATCTCGCATATAGTTCTCCAAACAGATGCGTCAAAATTGTCTCGTTCGGCATCCCTAAGTTTATATTATCAAATATCTACCCATTTGTCATGGACTATTCTCGAAAGGGGGACCTATGTTCGAAGCCAGTTTTGCATATGTAATTAGTTTTTGAATTAGCAGGTTTTTGGTAAGATGGATGAGCGAAACTTGAAAACAAGAAGGGAACGAAATATGAGCACCAAAATACGAATTAAACGGTTTGTTGAGGTTTCGGTTTTTACTGTGCTGGTTTTTGGTGGTTTTGGTCGGGCTAAGGCGGGTGTTGAATTTCCCGGGCTAGATCCGGGGGTCGGGCAGGGCAGGATGGATGGGGGACGGCTGGTTTTGGAAAATGACGTGCTCTCATGCGAATGGGATATATCTGAGGGACGGTTAAAGCCTGATAGACTGATCGATAAGCTTGCCGGGGCTGCGATTGACGCCGGACAGGCTGAATGTTTTCAACTTATTTTGGACGGCGGGCGGATTTTGAGGGCTTCCGAACTGAGAGTCTTCGGTATGCCCCAGATAAGGAATATCGAGCCGGAGCCGAAATCTTGCCGGCTGGGTGAACATTTCGCCGGCAAAGAAATTCTCATCACGCTCGGCTCGCCCGACGAGAATCTTGAGGTCCTATGGCGGGCGATACTGCGGGATGGCTCGAATTATGTCCGGCAGGAAATCGCCTTTACGGCGAAGAATACTCCGATCGATATAAAAGAAATCGTGCTGTGGGAATTGAAGGCGAAGGCCGAGGTCAAAGGCATCGTGGACGGCTCGCCGGTGGCGGCGGGCAATATGTTCTTTGCATTCGAGAGCCCCTTATCGAAAAGTACGAGCGAGACGAACGGTTTTAAATGCAGCCTGCCTTATGCAACCCGGCTGGCGCCGGGTGAGCAGCTTGAGTATAGCTCGGTGTTCGGCGTGGTTCCGGAAGGACAATTGCGGCGGGGCTTTTTGTATTATGTCGAACGAGAGCGGGCGCATCCATACAGGCCGTTTCTGCATTACAACAGTTGGTACGACATCGGCTACGGGCCGGAGAAAATCCAGCCGGAGCAATTCATCGAAGTGGTCGAGCTGTTCGGCAAAGAACTCATCCAAAAGCGCGGTGTAGCGATGTCGTCGTTTGTCTTAGACGATGGCTGGGACGACCCGGCCTCGCTATGGCTGTTTCACGAGGGCTATCCCGAGGGATTCACGCCGCTGCGGCGAGTGGTGGAAAAATACGACTCGGTCCTGGGGGCGTGGCTTTCGCCTTTCGGCGGCTACGGCAAGGCCAAAGAGGCGAGGCTCAAGTACGGCCGGCAGCAGGGCTTCGAGACGAACAAGAGCGGTTTCTCTCTGGCCGGTAAAAAATATTTCGGCAGGTTTCGCGATGTGTGCGTCAAAATGATTAACGATTATGACCTGAACTATTTCAAGTTCGACGGCATCGGCGTCGGCGGCAGGCCCGCAGGGACAACCGCCGAGTTCGCAAGCGACATGCAGGCCCTGCTGCAGCTTATGAGCGAGCTGCGCCGCGTCAAGCCGGATGTGTTTATCAACACCACCACGGGGACGTGGTCGTCGCCGTACTGGCTGTGGCACTGCGATTCGACCTGGCGCTCCGGCCACGATTGGAACAAGCACGGCGCCGGCACGGAACGCCGGCAGCAGATTACCTATCGTGACAAGGAGACCTATCACAACGTCGTGAGCCGCGCTCCGCTGTATCCCATCAATTCGCTCATGACCCAGGGCGTGATGTTCGCCAATCATGGACTGCCGAAGGAAAGCGGAGGTCTTACCGAGGATATTCGGGATTTCTTCGCCAGCGGGACCAACTGCCAGGAACTGTATATAACGCCGTCTCTGATGTCGCCGGAGCACTGGGACGCGTTGGCTGAGGCGGCGAAATGGTCGCATGAGAATGCCGATGTGCTGGTCGACACGCACTGGGTGGGCGGCGACCCGGCGGCGGGAGAAATTTACGGCTGGGCGGCGTGGTCCGAGAGAAAAGGTGTCCTGTCGCTGCGCAATCCAAGTGACAAGCCGGGCAGTATCAAAATCGATATCGGCAAAGAATTCGAGCTGCCAAAAGGTGCGACTGAAAAATACTCTCTGAAAAGCCCGTGGAAAGAGGACATCGGCAGCGAAGCGGTTTTATTGAAAGCAGGCAAAACGCACACGTTCGAGCTGGAGCCTTTCGAGGTGCTGGTATTCGATGCGAGGCCTTTGTAATATTGATCTACGAGTTCTAAACCGCGTGGGCAAAAACGGATTTTGCCCACCCTACGAGTTCGTAACTAAGATAATGTCACGCGGCGTCACGAACTAAAATTCGCAGCCAGGCGGACCATGGTTTCGTAGTTCGCCAGCACTCGGGGTGTAATTTTCCTGCCGATTGGAGCTGAGGAAGGCATCAGGATAAAGCCCTTGCCACTATCTTTTGTTCCGTCTTTTAGGCTCTTTTCGACAAGTTTTTCAAATTCGGCCGGCTCGGTGTTTTCTACAGCGGCGAATTCGATATTTCCAAAAAGGACCAGATCCTTGCCGTACCTGCGGCGGACGTATGCAAGCTCTACATCTCCCTGCGGCGGCGGCTCAACCGGGTCGACAGCGGCCGGATTCATCTCGACAATATAATCGAGGACGGCGCGAATCCTGCCGTGACAGTGAATCCGTGCGAAGCCGCCGTGCTTTTGAATCATCTCGACCATCGGGCCGGTGTAACGCACTACGTATTGCTCGAACAGATGCGGCGGCAGGTAAGGTTCGGTCGCATATTCCGGCCCGTAGATGCGCCATAAATGACCTGCGAAAGCCTCGGCCGTTGCCTGCGTTCTTGAGTATATGTGGCGCGAAAGCTTCTCAAGCAGCCGGTGAAACAGTTTCTGCTCGGTCAGAGCGACAACAGTGAAGTCTTCCATACTGAAAAGATACGCCGCGGCACAAAGCGGGTCTTCCGTATCGACCATAACGATGCCGCGGTCGCCAAGCTTCCGGTCCTCTTCTATCAGACCGGCAACGTCCACCTTCTCGGCGAAGACTTCATCCGGCAGCTCCAAATAGGCCTTCAGATCATCGGTGCTTTTCAGCAGGTGCTCCAATGTCCAGACGGTGTCGAAGTCAGGACTCCGGCGTGTCAGAGACGTCATTGTCCTGCCGGCAATTTCCAAAGTCACGCTCTTGAAACGGCAGCCATCGGCCTGAAATTTTTCCGTCTTGAAGAACTCGCTCCGGGGGCTATCGGCATCAACAGGCTCATGAGAGCGTGACTTTACCGGGCTCCGCATTCGAATCAGCTCGGAATGCTCCTCAGCTAATTTCAGCAGCGGCTGCCAGGATGGATCGTTATAAACATTAAATTCGTCCGGATCGGACGGATCGACGGCAAATCCCCCGAGTTCGTAAAAATTGACAGCGGGCCGGTCAATCGGTTCGCCGCGTAACGTCGCCATTAATCTTTCACGTCTTGTCATCATATTAACGCCGTTTGTTTCAATCCGATTATATTACTACTATGCTCTTGGATCCCTGCTTTCGCAGGGATGACAGAACGATTCGATCAGTTTGAGTAATATACTCCGGATTTCGGCAGGATGCCAGTCCGGCAATACTTTTTCATAGTTTCCAGCACACTTAACCTTTTTTGTTATAGAATAGCTGCAATTCAGGGGCAGATATGGTATTGTAGCCGGATTTAGAAAATTGGGAGTGAACCTTACGTTTTATACGGAAGTAGTAGTTCAGATGGCAAAAACTGTAATTAATGTGACAAATATGAGTAAAAGCTTCGGCAAAGTCCGGGCCGTACACGAACTTAGCTTTTCGGTCGAGTCCGGCAGTTGTTTCGGGTTTTTAGGCCCGAACGGCGCCGGCAAAACCACGGCGATGAAAATCATCTACGGCAAATGCACGCGCGACAAGAATTCCGACAGCCGGGTGGATATATTCGGATACGACCCCGCTACGAACGAGCTGGCCATAAAATACCTCTCCGGCGTCGTCCAGCAGGAGGATAATCTGGACGATGAGCTGAACGTCATACAGAACCTGATGATCTATTCGCATTTCTACAATATGCCGGTAAAGGATGCCAGGGGCCGGATCGAATATCTGCTGGACTTCCTCGAACTTTCCGAGAAATCGAAATCCAAAATCAAAGACCTTTCCGGCGGTATGAAGCGGCGGCTGGTAATAGCCAGGGCCCTTCTGAATTTCCCGAGACTGCTGATCCTCGACGAACCGACGACCGGCCTGGACCCTCAGGTGCGTCATCTGATCTGGGACAAAATCCGGCAATTGCAGAAAAAAGAAACAACCGTCCTGCTTACAACGCATTATATGGAAGAGGCGTTTCAGCTTTGCGACCGCCTTCTTATCATGCACAAGGGCGAGAAAATCATGGAGGGCAGGCCGGAGAATTTATTGAAAGAGAACATGGAACCATACGTTCTCGAGGTCCGTGACGCCGAAACGGCCGGAGCGATTCAAACGGATATGCTTTCAAATCGCGTCCGGGCGGACCAGGCACCCGATGTAATGCGTTACTACTGTAGCCAGATAGATTTGCTCAAAGAGCTGGCGGCCACTCATCTGAAAGCCGGCAATTATCTCATAAGGCAGACCAATCTCGAGGACGTTTTCTTGAAAGCCACCGGGAGGCAGCTTAATGACCGACAGTAAGACACTCCAGTATCCGCCTCTGCGCTGGAGGCTTTACAGCGTCTGGTATCGACACATGCGGGTCTATACGAGGAACATCCTGAGCAACGGATTCCCGCCCTTTGTGGAGCCTTTTATTTTCCTTATCGGTATCGGGCTCGGACTGGGCAATTACATAACCGAGCCGATAGGCGGAGTAAGATACATCGAATTTCTCGGCGCCGGCCTGCTGGTCACCACGGCAATGTTCACCTCGGCTTTCGAATGCAGCTTCGGAACCTTCATTCGGCTGGAATTCGAAAAAGTTTACGATGGGATGCTGGCGGCGCCGATTACCGTCAACAATCTCATCGTAGGTGAAATGTTATGGGCCGGCTCGAAGGGATTGTTTTTCTCATTCGCCGTTTTGTGCATCCTGTCGGCGTTCAAAATCGTCGCCCTGCCTTACGGGCTGCTCGCGCCGCTGGTCGGTTTTCTTACCGGCGTAATGTTCGCCGCACTTTCGCTGCTGGTGACCTCGTTCGTGAAAACCATAAACCACTTCAATTTTTACTTCACAGGTTTCATCTCCCCGATTTTTTTCTTTTCGGGCGTTGTTTTTCCGATCGAAAATTTACCAGGCCCCGTACAACCGCTGGCTGAGATTGTTCCCCTTACCCACTCGGTCCGATTAGTCAGGTCCGTATGCATGAACGATTATAAACCGGTCCTTCTGCTGGATTTGCTCTATATCGCGATATTCATACTGGTAGTCGGCTACTTTGCGATAAGAAGGCTAAGAAAACGGCTGGTGAATTAAGAGCCGGCATCAATCCCCTTTGTATCACACGCGATTTGGAATAATCGACGTTAAGACCGGGAGCCGAATTTTCAAATTTTTATATCCAGGTTAACATAGTGCCGTTTCCTGTCGATAAGGTAATCTATAGGTAGAGGGCCGGATTGGAACCGGCGAGTGGTGCGGAGGAGCACTCGCCGGCTATTTTTATTCAAAAAAAGCGATTCTTCAACTCCACCGTCTGCTCCACCAGCAATTCCTGAGATAGATCCGGTATTATCCAATTGAAATGAACTTCCTCATCGGGCACGCCGTATAGCTATTTGCATTGAAATCAATAATTAAGGAAGTATTCATCATGGCAGAAGAAATCGCACAAAAGAATACGGAATGCTGCACAGAAACTCATAGCGAGCACCTGTGTTATCTTATGTCTCAGGGCTTTCATCTCAGCGATGAGCAGGAATTCAGGGCGTTAATCGAAGATGCCGAGTACAGGTGCGATCATTGCGGCCACCACGCAAAAAGTGATGCAAACCTCTGCGTACCGGTTCACCTGTAATCTAAACTAAGCTAACGCCTCGCTCGGTTTTAGCCCTTGCCTCTGCGCCTATCGTAATGAGAAGTCCGGCGATTAGTTCTCTTTTGTCTCGGTGACGAACCACACATGGGCCGGTCGGCGCTCGACTTTGAACTGCAGCGACATCGTTTTGGCGAGATTATCCAGAAGAGCGTCGAGTTCCTCGCGTCTTTGCTCCGGATTTATCAACCACCCAATCTTGGATCCACGGCTTTTGTATAGGATTTTTGCGTTTTCTGCAGGTTCCGTCTCATCTACAATTATTATTTCATGAAGACGCTCGAGAGAACGTAGGAATTCTGCCAGTGAATCGACGGTTCTTTCCGTCCGGTTGACTTTGCCGTCGGAAGTAACAGGGATATAGTCCGGATGGTTCCCACTGGGGTGCGGCTTGAATTTATATCGACCCCTTACGACAATGACCTCTCGTTCGGTTAGGCGTTTCTCGAAGCGGATTGCCCTGTTTGTCTCGGCATAGATAATCTCTTCCAGGGACCGGAGTTGTTCGTTTCTTGTTGAGTCATCGCGGACAATCCAGTCACCGTGGGGCATTTCTATGTTTAGCTCTTTGGGAAGGTTGAAATCATAATACGGCATGTGCAATGTCAAGAGTAGAGTATGCGCAAGTCCGGGTTTTTTATGAGTAAGAGCCCATCCCGATAGCGACGTTTCCATTAATGCTTCACCATCCCAGAGTAGGCAGGCCTGAATTGCACCTTGAGAATCCAGAGATTCAAAAATAGGGGGGTAAATAGAAGTCGGATTTTGAAAATACTCCTGGCGCCCGAGCACAAACGGTGACTTGATGAGTTTAATGATCTCATCCTTATCAAGACAATAGACCTTATGAAACTCTTTCTCCAAATCTGGATCGGCATATTGTTCTGCAACTTCCGGTTTGGCTCTTTCTTGTGGCTGCAGGGTAATGATGCCGAGGTCGATGAGTTTTTGACTTTTATCTGTCCCGTCAACGATGATTTGCCGGGTTCGGTAGCCTTTGGCTCGAACCATCAGTTTATACTTTGCTCCGTATGGTAATGGCGACAACATGCGATCCCACCATCTTTCTCCACGGAAACTATAGATTGGCGCCTGACACTTGAATTCGGTGGATAGCGAAATCATTGCCAAACACTCCTCTATTTGTTTACCGCCGGGATCGACGACTTTTCCCGTGATTGCAAAGGCGGGTTCAAGTCGAACAGTAACCGGCGATGTCGGGTCTGCGACCTCGACCAGAGCAGCCTGGCTTTTGGGATCTTGTACTACTGCCATAAGATAGATAGGCTGGCCTGGCTCAATCCATGTCGGTGACCAGGGCAGCTCGAAATATCCATCCTTGTTCCGATTCCGAGGTCCTGTAAAGTAACCCCAGGATGTCACCGGGAGGGCGATAATTTGTGCACCATATGCAGGCTCATTGTTGGGATCCAGGATTCTGCCTTTTATCATAGTCACAGGGAATGCGGGCTGTTCAATAACCGCTGACCGGCCTACTTTGGTTTTGACGGTCGCGGTCGGCCGGGCAGGTTTGGCCTGGGCAAAGGCAATCCCAACGGCGATGCATCCGGCAAGGGCGACCGCGGTCACACCCCAGCGCAAGCCGATATATGGGTTTTTGCATTTTTCCTCAACGATCCTGCGAATACGCCCGGCGAGAGTCTTTTTACTGCTTACCACGGCAGGCACGAATGCCACCTGCTTCTGTGGTCTGAAATTGAGTAGCGACTGCGCGTAATCCTCGGCAGACCGCCCGCCGGCGACGACCCAGTCGTCACATGCATGCTCGCTGAATCTCACCATTCGCTTCTTTGACCACCATAAGAGCGGATTCCACGGCAGGATACACACAATCAACTCTGCAATTAGGCCGCTTATGTGGTCGCGACGTCTCCAGTGCGCCAGCTCATGGCAAATCACGCCGAGCCAATCGAGACCGCCATCCAAATCGGCCGGCACAAGGAGCACAGGAGTCCGGCTCCAGCACCATATCACGGGACTATGCACATCCGCGCTGCTTCGGATCTGAAGGGCTTTGGCAATTCCAAGTCTTGCTCTTGCGGAATCCGCCGCCCTCTCGATATGCCCGCTTACACGAGATTGCGTCCGTCGCAGCAGACGTATTCCGTTAATGACGGCAACAAACAATCTTGCTAACAATATCAGGGTCGCCGCCATCCATCCATACAGCATAATCGTTCGCCATGGAACGTCGGCACCTTGTGAACTGCCTACAGCCGGTTCGATGTCCACTGCTGCCTTGTGTGCTTCGGGCTGAACCTCCGGCAAAGTTGAAACCATAGATTCTTCCACAGGCACATTCATCATTACTGACGGCAGCGAGACCGGCTCGGCAGTAAAGACGCCTAATTGAAAGTGCCTGACCAGTAAGCTCATCGCCGGTACCAGCACTGCTAAGATCATAGCAAGAAACAACACACCGGATTCCCTGGCCGGCCGGCGCCTTAAGAGGAAACTGCCAACCAATCCTATTACGGCAAACAACGTGCTCTGCCACGCTACAGCCCACAAAGACATATCTCTCAAAAACAGTTCACTTATCATCTCTCTCTCTCCTTCCGTTTTTTATTTATCAACCGCTGAAGCTCCTGAAGCTCAGCATCGCTCAACTGGCCCTCTTCCACGAGCTGGCGGAAAAGCACAAGAGCATTTCCGTCGAACATTCGCTTGACGAATCTCCGCACCGAGCCTGCACCGGCCTGCTCGCGGGTTCTGGTCGGAAGATATATGTGTTTCCTGCCGTCAACCCGATGTTTGAGCCAGCCGGCTTTTTCGAGCCTTTGCATAGCCGTCAGCACCGTCGTGTACGCCAGCTCCTTTTTGCGGCACAGCCGCTGCCAGACCTGACGCACGGTCGCCTCGCCAAGCTCCCAAACGACCTCGATTACCGCACGCTGTAATTGCCCGAAATGATCAAGTGATTTCTTTTCCATAAAACAAACCTCGCGTCCTTAACGTTAATCCTCAACTTTAATACCTCACTATGTAGTACTACAAATTGTAGTAGTAGTCAACATAAAAATCTAAAATTTTCTAAAATTTTTACTCTATCCCCGTTTTTGCCTTAAAAACTGGGAAAGATTTCGCACAAGATAGAAAGGGCGTCAGATTACTGCGGCAATAAAAAGCAGTAATGCACCGACCGTGGCGGCGGTAAATGTGAGTCTGGACCATTTTAGATATCTGGCGACATCCGGCTGCTGATCCTCGAATTCATAGTAATAGTCGTCGTCGGAATCCGGGTCTTCTTTCGGGCGCAGGCGGAGCTTAACATAAAAATGAGCCGCGATGGAAATTAGAAAAAGAGGGCCGGCAATGATATAGATAATTGCATTCATTGATTCTACTATTGGTCACGAAAAGAAACACTGCTGTTTGTAATCATACTCTCATTGGGCCTGCGGTTCGGTCGGTCCGGACTTCGGCGGCAGCTTAACCTGGCGACATGAAATTCGTCTTTCCCCGAGCAGATTTCCGCCCCCAAATAATTGAAAACGGTACTCTCCGGGGCCCGGGAAGACAATACCCTGCAAGTTCATTGCCAGGGTAACTATTTGTTTAACGTTCTCGAAACGGACTTTTCCCTCCCTCTCGAATATGACTTTCTCCTCATCCTGGGTATTGACGAGACATATTTTTACATCCGTTGTGCCGTGCCCGTTAGTCAGCTCGCAGAAAAAAACTATTTGCGGATGTCTCGCCGGATACCTCTGAGCGTCGATCGTCTGGACGATATCGATAATACTCGGCATCCCGGAGACTTTGTCAAAGATAACCCTGTTGCAGGTTATTGCCGATAACAGTATTGGCTGTATCTCCGTCATTTATTCGACCTCGCTCACTTTGTTTTCCTGAGTATTCATCTTCTGCTTCATCAGCCGGCCCATTTTGAACTTCACGTTTCGTTTGGCCGGGACTTGAACCTGTTCCATAGTTTTCGGATTCTGTGCTTTCCTGGCTGCACGTATCCTGGTCTCGAAAACACCGAAATCGCGGAATTCCAGGCGGTTATTTTTAGCAAGCTCCTCGATTATCTCATCGAGAAAAGACTGAACTACAGGCTTAACCACGGCCCGCCTGGTATTCGTATTTTCGGCTATTCGGTCAATAACTTCTTTTTTCGTAATTGTCGACATCGCTCACCTCCCGAGTGATTTCTTATACAGTCGCAAAACTTCAACAAGTACTCACAGTAGTCTAACAAATATAACTCCTCCAATCAAACACTTCGTTATTTTCTCACCGACAAGGCCATTTAGCAATGAATATCTCAAGCAAATTGGTTTTTTTTCTGAATACTGCACAACAAATGATCCTTGGAATTGAGATGAAAATTTGGTATTATTGGTCTTGAAGTCTGAAGGAGTATTTCATTGAATTCTTTATAAGGAAATATCCCTGGTAGTACTATTGCAGCTTTTTTTGAAGGAGGATTATCATGTGTAAGAAATCGATTTATCTGACCTGTTTTGTTTTAACACTTGGGCTGGCTGCGGGCGCGGCGAACGCCGATATTACAAGCGGCCTGGTGGGATATTACCCTCTTGACGAAGGGGCGGGTGATACCGCTTACGATATGTCGGGCACCGGACACGACGGAACCCTCCATAATAACGTAACATGGATTTCGCCGGGATTCAAAGGCAGCGGAATTAACCTTGACGGCTCGGCAAACTCGAGGATTGAACTTGGAACCTGGAATCCCGCCGAGAGAACAGGCCAAATTTCTCTTGCATTATGGATCAGGTGGGCCGGCGGAGGCGGTACATATCAAGGTCTGATCGGAAAAAGGGATACATGGCCCGGAGAAACTATGTTTCAGTTCCAGGTCAGGCCGGAAAATGATGGTACTTTTCGGCTGGAAACAGGAACAAACGCAATAGTTTCACCCAACGGCACTTTGGATCCGTTTGTCCAAACCTGGGCACATGTAGCAGCAACCTTTGATGGAACCACATGCAGGCTTTATCTAAATGGCGAAGAGATAATGTCCGGCGGATTTGCTTTTAATACCGCAGGCGAAGCAGCTAATATGGGCATAGGTTGTGTCACCGGCGGCGGTTCAGGTTACAGCGGCAGCGGTGAAGTCTTCCTGGGTGACATTGACGAAGTCCGCATCTACAACCGGGCGCTGTCGGAGGCCGAAATTCTGGCAACTATGGAAGGCGAAATATGGCCGTACGCCTTTGGCCCCGACCCGGCCAACGGTGCTTTATATGCGGATTCATGGGTTACCCTTAGCTGGTCGCCGGGAGAGACTGCAATCTCGCACGATGTGTACATTGGCGATAATTTCGCAGACGTGAACGACGGCGCCGCCGATACGTTCCGGGGAAATTATACCTCAACGTATATTATTGCCGGCTTCCCCGGATATCCTTATCCGGACGGTCTTGCTCCGGGCACAACTTACTACTGGAGAGTTGATGAGGTCAATGACGCGGATCCAAATAGTCCGTGGAAGGGTAAGGTCTGGAGTTTCACGGTCCCGCTCAAGACCGCTTACAATCCCAGTCCCGCCGACGGCGCCAAATTTATAGACCCGAATGCAAACCTAAGCTGGTCGGCAGGCCTCGGCTCGAAATCTCATACCGTGTATTTCGGCGACAATTTTGACGATGTCAACAATGCCGCTGGCAGCCCGTCTCAGGCAAATGCAACCTATGACCCCGGCCCCCTTGAATTTAATAAGACATACTACTGGCGAGTAGACGAGTTCGATGTCTTCACCACGCATAAAGGCGAGGTTTGGAGCTTTACGACCGCAGGTCCCGGCGGAGGTATCAAAGGAGATTACTACAGAGGTACGGATTTAAGGGATCTCGTGCTGACCCGCCTGGATCCACAAATCAACTTTAGCTGGGCAAGCAGTTCGCCGGACCCGTTGATCGACGTTGATTCGTTCTCAGCCAGATGGACCGGCGATCTCGAGGCGGCATATACCGAGACCTACACCTTCTACACTATGAGTGACGACGGCGTGCGTTTGTGGGTCGACGGTCAACAGCTCATCGATGACTGGAACGACCACGGAGACACCGAGAACAGGGGCAAAATCGACCTTGTTGCCGGGAACGTGTACAGCCTCGTACTGGAGTACTTCGAGAACGCCGGCGGCGCAACGGCACAACTGCGCTGGTCAAGTAAGTCCACGCCAAAGGACCTTATTCCGCAGGCCGCACTCTCGCCGCCTGTAAAGGCCGGCAGCCCAAATCCGCCTAATGGTGCGGTAGATGTAAAGCAGACACCTGTTCTTAAGTGGGATGCCGGAGACAATGCTGTTTCGCACCAGGTCTATTTCGGCATTGACCAGGAGGCCCTGAAAAACGCCGACACAGCTTCGCCTGAATACAAAGGCTCTCAAGAGCTTGGCGCCGAGAGCTATGACCCGGGATTACTCGAGTTGAATACGACTTACTACTGGCGCGTTGACCAGGTTAATGACGTCAATCCCGATAGTCCGTGGGCAGGCAGCGTCTGGAGCTTTACGACGGCGAACTTCCTTATAGTGGACGATTTCGAGGATTACGACGCCGGCGAGAACCAGATATGGTACGCCTGGCATGATGGGCTGGGCTACGGCGTTGCCGGCAGCGAACCATACTTTCCCGGCAACGGCACGGGCTCAGCCGTAGGCTGGGACAGCACTCCTTCATATACCGAGGAGACTATCGTTCACGGGGGCAGACAATCTATGCCTTTATCCTACGACAACAGCGTCTTAAAGTATTCAGAGGCGGAATTGGCGCTGACTTATCCGCGCGATTGGACCGAAAAAGGTGTTAACACGCTGACGGTTTGGTTCAGAGGCAATCTTGCGGGTTTCATTCAAGAGCCGGCCGGCACATACACGATGACCGCATCCGGCACCGATATTTGGGAGACGGCCGACGAGTTCCGCTTCGCCTATAAGCAATTATCGGGCGCCGGGACAATTTCGGCGCAGGTGCTTAGCCTTCAGAACACAAACGGCTGGGCCAAGGCCGGCGTGATGATTCGTGAGACGCTGGAACCCGGCTCGAAACATGCCTTCATGGATATCACGCCCGGCAACGGCGCTTCCTTCCAGGTTCGTAACACTCTTGGCGGCGACAGTTTCCAACAGAGCCAGGGCGGGATTACCGCGCCGTACTGGGTGAAAGTAGAACGTGACGCCGCAGGCTACTTCTCGGGCTACTATTCGGCTGATGGTATCACATGGCAGCAGGTACAGGACGCTACACCCGTACAAATCACGATGAGCCAGAATGTCTATATAGGCCTGGCGGTAACCAGTCACAGTGCCGGCGTTACATGCAAGGCCGAATTCTCCGACGTTCTGACAACCGGCTCGGTAAGCCCGTCGATGTGGACGCATCAGGCTATAGGGACAATTATGGCCAGTAATGACCCTGAGCCGCTGTACGTCGCTGCCGGCGGCAATGCCGTCGTCTATCACGATAATCCTGATGCTGCACAGATAGACACCTGGACACAATGGGATATCGACCTGCAGGTTTTTGCAGACCAGGGCGTGAACCTTGCCAATGTCGATACTATTGCTATCGGTCTCGGCGACAAGATGAATCAGCAGGCCGGCGGTTCAGGCACGATGTACTTTGACGATATCCAGTTGCATATGAAGTAAATGTAAAAATCAAAGTGCAAAATGCAAAATGACACGTAAGTGTCATCCTGAGGCGAAGCCGAAGGATCTGGTATATAATAGCACGAGATTCTTCGCTTTGCTCAGAACGCCAAAAACATGGCGTTTTGATTTTTAATTTTTGATATTTATGAGTAAACGAAACGGATTTACGTTGATAGAACTGCTGGTTGTTATCGCTATCATTGCGGTGCTGATGGCGATATTGATGCCGGCATTAAACAGGGTCAGAGAGCAGGGTAAACGTGCAGTCTGTCTAAGCAACGTTAAGCAGTTAGGGCTTGGGTGGGTTTTGTATGCCGATGATAACGATGACAAAATCGTTAACGGCTGCACCGGCAGTGGGGGCGAAAATCCGATACCCGCCGATGAAGACGGCTGGGTACACTGGGCCGGCTACAGCGACCAGACAAGCGAAGCCGACCAGATAACGGCCGTCAAAGAAGGTGCACTATTCCCATACGTCAAGAGCGAAAGACTTTACAAATGTCCGACAGGCCTGCGAGGGGAAATGCGTACTTACGCCATAGTCGATTCCATGAACGGCTGGCCCAGCAGCGGGCCGAATGTCAAAAACAGGACCGATATCCGCAGGCCGGGCGAGAGGGCCGTTTTTATCGACGAGGGCTGGGTAACATTCGCCAGTTGGTCCGTTCCTTACGACCGCGAGGCCTGGTGGGGTTCGGCCGTCACGCAAGCCGGCATACTTGCGGCCGACAATCGCCATAAGGACCCGCCCCCCGTCCGGCACGGAAACGGCACCAACTTTTCATTTGCAGACGGGCACAGCGAATACTTCAAATGGAAAGACCCGCGCACGATAAGCTATGGCATGCTGGAGGTCGGCTCCGATCCCAGTCAGACGGGCAATCAGGATTTGCACAGGGTTCAAAAGGCCGTATGGGGCGAATTAGGCTATACCATATCGCCCTGGTAATGGATTGAGCGGTCTTCATAAATGTGTTATCTTAGCGACATGCATGACGCAATTACCAAACACTGTGATGAACTGAACCGCTGCAACCAGCGAGGCGGGCGAATGCTGTCGGTCTTCGATTTACTTGCCGCTAATACTCTTAACCTGGATCTGGCGGCTTATCTTATGGCCCGCATCAGCAAAGGTTCGTCATTTATGGTCGGCTCGGTACCGGGCGGGGCAGGCAAGACAACGGTAATGTGCGCCCTGCTGAATTTCCTTCCGATCGAGGTGCCCATAGTTGCCGCTACGGACCGGGCGATATATGCGGCGGCCAATGGAAAACCGAAACAACGCAGTTGTTATGTCTGTCATGAAATCGGCTCCGGGTATTACTTCGCCTATTTATGGGCGGATGCATTGAGGGCCTATTGCGGCCTGTTCAAACACGGGCATATCCTCGCTACAAATCTGCACGCGGATAATCGGCAGCAGGCAGGAGAGCAAATATGCGATACCAACGGCGTTCCCGAGAAGCATTTTAACAAATTCGAGCTGCTTATTTTTCTGCGCGCAGAGAACGGTTATCGCAATACCAACCGCTGGATCGAGGAAGTTTACTCGGGGGACGGCTCATCGGGGCATGAATTGATTTTCCATGCAAACAATAAAAGAACACTCGATGAGAGTGCGGAACACTACCTGGCCGACCCGGAATACGTCGCTGCATGCCGGGACTTTCTAACGAAGATGCCGCCGAACATGCGCACCATCGAGGATACACGCCGGGAAGTAGTGGAATTCCTCCGGCGGCATAATGATATCAAAATTGACAAGTAATCGTTTATATGGAGATAAGTTATGAAATATCGCCGGTTGGGTAAAACGGGGATGAGTGTATCGGTCATCGGCATCGGAACATGGCAGCTCGGCGGAGAATGGGGCAAGGACTTCGAACAGACCGAGGTCGACGCAATGATCGACAAAGCCGCCGAGGTGGGCATCAATCTTATCGATACCGCGGAATGTTACGGAGACCATCTATCGGAAGAGCTTATCGGCCATGCCATCAAAGGCCGGCGGGACAAGTGGATAATCGCCACCAAGTTCGGTCACAAATTCAAGCCGAACTTCGAGCGGGAAAACCTTTTCGAACCCGCCCAGGTTCGAAATCAGCTTGAGGGCTCGCTAAAGGCGCTGCAGACCGACTATATCGATCTCTATCAGTTCCACAGCGGCACCGATGAAATGTTCGACACGCCGGGATTGTGGGAAACGCTGCAAAAACAGGTGGACGCCGGCAAGATTCGCCATCTGGGAATATCTATCAGTAAAAAGCACGGCAGCCTTTACCAGGTCGAGAAGGCGTCCGACGTCGGAGCTGCGGCAATCCAGGCCGTGTATAATCGGGTCCATAGAAAACCGGAAGGAAAAATTTTCGACTCCTGCATCCGGCAGAACCTGGGCGTACTGGCAAGGGTGCCTCTGGCAAGTGGACTGCTGAGCGGTAAATACAGTGAAGATTCGAAGTTCGCCGGCACGGATGTCCGAAGCTCCTGGCAGGACCGGGACGAATGGCAGGAAATTTTCCGGGAGGTAGAAAGCTTCAAAAATGAAGTGCCAAAGGGAGTTTCAATGGCCCATTGGGCGCTTGCATGGTGCCTGCAACATCCGGCAGTAACGTGTGTTATCCCGGGCTGCAAAACCGTCGGACAAATCGAATCCAACGCTCTGGCTGCGGACCTTCAAGTCATTAGCAACGACCATCCGCAGGCCGTCTCGTAGATTAGTAGCGAGGGCAGAGCCTGCCCCGAGCTTGTCGAGGGGATGCCCGCGACACCGATAAAATACATGCAACCGGCAGCGAAATCTGGTATTCTAACCGGCCTGATCGATTGGCGATTTCCGGTTTTCGATTTCAAAATCGTCAATTGACAATCGAAAATTGACAATGATTTTTTAGAGGACATGTAAATGCATCGTAAAGATGAGACACCACGTGGGGTATCCCACTGTGGAATGACACGTCGAACATTCCTGAATGCGGCGGCTTCTGCTGTTGCTGTTCCTTATGTAATTACATCCTCGGCCTTAGGTGCCCAAGGCAAACGCCGCACAGCGCCGAGCGAACGCGTGAACATGGGATTCATCGGCCTGGGAGGTCAGGGTACCGGACATCTGCTCGGCGGTGCATGGACGTATGTTCCCGGCGGTTATATCGCACGGGATGATGTACAGGTCATGGCTGTCTGTGACGTACGCCGTGAACGTCGCACCCATGCCTGGAAACGGTGCAATCAGATATACACCGAGCGGTTCGAGAAGCCCGGCTACGACGGCGTGCAAGCCTACAACGACTTCCGCGAAGTTCTCGCCCGCCCCGACATCGATGCCGTATTGCTCGCGCTGCCGTATCATTGGGCTGCTCCTATGGCCATCATGGCGCTGCGCTCGGGTAAGGACGTTTACTGCGAAAAGCCCATCGCCATTACGGTTCGACAGGCTCAAACTATGGTCGAGACGGCTCGTTCCTATGGACGTATTTATCAGGCCGGCATGCAGCAACGCTCGGAATACGGCGGCAAGTTCCGCCAGGCCTGTGAGCTTGTCCGCAACGGCCGCATCGGCCGACTCAGGGAAGTTTACGCCTACCGCCTTCCGGGCGCGTTTGTGCCGACTGCCTGGACCTCCGACAGATCGGTGGCCGTACCGGATGGATTCGACTGGGACCTCTGGCTCGGGCCGCTGCCCTGGCGACCGTACGGCGGCGAAGCGGGACATACATTGTCCGGCCTGTTCGTCGGCGATGTTAACTGGAGTCCGCACCATTACGACATTATTCAGTGGACCGTGAATCCCGATACCAAGGCCCCAATCGAAGTCGAGTACGATAAGGGCAATATCCATTACCACTACAAAAACGGCGTCGTTGTTCATTCGGCCGGTTATCCCGGAGAACCGGTGGGCGGCGAGGGCGGCGCCTGCTTTGTCGGTACGGAGGGCCGCATCGCCGTAGATCGCAGCAACATCGTCTCATATCCTTCGAGTATTCTCAAACAAATGCTCCGGCCGGATGATAAACGCGTGTATCACGCCGACAGTCACTCGGGAAATTTCCTGGAATGTATCCGTACGCGCAGGCAGACTATCTGTAATCCCGAAATCGCCGCTTACACCATGAATGCTATTCTGATTGGCGGTATTTCGCTGGCTTTAAAACGCAACGTTCACTGGAATCCGGCGACGCTTGAATTTCCTGCGGACAAAACCGCCAATCGGCTTTTATCCTATACTCCCCGTCCGCCGTGGTGTATCTAAACTAACCTTGAATGAAGACTTTATCTGATTGCAGTAAAGGAATCTTATGAAAACCCATTTTTTCAATCTCATCCTGCTTATCGTATTCGTAACTCTTTCAGCCGTAGGGTGTGCAAATTCTTTTTTGCACACGCGGTTCCGAACGTCTAATGCAGCGTGTGCAGCCAAAAGACAGGCTGCACACCCTACGCCTATCCTGCAATCATCGGCCGGCCCAGTCGAAAAATGCGCTGCGTGTCAGCAATTGAGAATCTATGGCACTGCCCAATCGGTTCCGGCCCTGGCCGCGCTGCTGGGCCAAAAGCGTGTTGGTCATGCCGCACGCTACGCATTGGAGGGCATTCCAGATCCGGAGGCCAGTGCCGCATTGCGTAAAGCTCTCAGTAAAACTTCCGGCCTGACAAAAGCAGGTATAATCAATTCTCTCGGTTGGCGCCGCGATGCCGAGTCGGTGCCCTTGCTCGTGCCGTTACTGTCGGATGCCGACGCTGCAATGGCGAAGGAAACCGCTTCTGCGCTGGGCAGGATAGGCGGCGAGAAAGCCATTGCCGCGTTGATGGCGGCTCGCAAGAACTCGAATCCCGCGGTCCGCCTGGCGGTGGCCGAAGCGCTGCTGAGCTGTGCGGAAAACCGTCTGCACGAAGGTGATGATTCAGCCGCCGCGGCGATCTATGGCGATTTGTTCGCTGCCGATGCTCCAATCGCTATCCGCACCGCCGCCTGGCGCGGACTGGTTTTATCCGGCGACAATCAACGCCCGGGACTCGTCGTCGAAGCCGTAGGGTGTGCAAATTCTTTTTTGCACACGCGGTTCCGAACGTCTAATGCAGCGTGTGCAGCCAAAAGACAGGCTGCACACCCTACGACTTGTCGCGCTCAAATTGGTACGAGTCTAATGCAACTGCGACTTGTCGCGCTCAAATTGGTACGAGAAACAAAAGACGAACAATTAATAAGGGCCTGCCTGCAACAGTGGGACTCCCTTGACGCCATAGCTCAGCGGGCGGTACTGGACGGGCACCTGAAATTCGGCGCAGAAGCCCTACCGACAATTCGCACTGCGAGCAAAAGTCCGTATCCCGAGGTCCGAGCAGCCGCTTGGCAGGCTCTGGCCGAATTAAGTGATACTTCTATGATACCCGCCCTGACAAACGCGGCAGCCAGAGGCCAGGAGGCCGAACGCCGGGCCGCCCGTGACACGCTCGCACGCATACACGGTCCGGGTGTGCGTGAGGCTCTTCTGGCATATCTCAAACAAGCCGGGACTGCGGAGAAAGTTGAACTGCTTCTTGCGATTGGCAAACGCGGCGACACCGCGGCCGCGCCGTTACTGTTACAATACGTAAATGCGCCGGAAGAAACTATCCGTCTTGCGGCGCTGGAGTCACTGCGTCGACTGGCTGTGACCGACACACTCCTGCCGCTGCTCGATCTTATTGTCACGTCTAAATCCGATGCCGAGCGTAACGCTGTTCTAAAGGCCCTTTATGCCGTTTGTCAGGCGAGTCCCGACAAGAACCGGGTCAGCCGCCGGGTTATCGGGGCAATGAACCGGCTGCCGGCTTCGGAGCGTCGTTATGCGATGCCGCTGCTATTGGAACTTGCCACCGGCCAAGCCCTGACCGAGATGTTAAAGTACACTCAAAGCAGCGATGCACAACTCGTGCGTGAGTCGGTTCGTTTGCTGACACAATGGCCCAACGCCCTGCCGGCGGAGAAACTTCTCGAAATGGCCCGTACTAATTCCGATCTTTCCCTGCGTACCCTTGCATTGCGCGGGGGCATTACCGTAGCAGGCCGTGAACCTAACCATTCTGCCCGCTTGGCGCTTATACGTCAGGCCCTTCCATTAGCCAACCGAACCGAAGAGAAAAAACTGGCCTTGAGTCAACTCGGCCGGATTCCGCTGACCGAGGCGCTTGAAATGTCGCTGGGATATCTCAATGATCCGGAGCTTGTAAACGAAGCAGGCCTTGCCGCCGTCGGTATAGCCGAATCCCTGGCTGACGCTAATCCGCAACTCGCCAACAAAGTATCCACCGAGGTTCTGGCACATAGTAAAATGCCGGCGATCGCCAAACGCGCCTGGGCCCTGCGCCTCAAGCCGGCGGCCGGGGGACATTTCATTCGAGACTGGCTTGTATGCGGGCCTTACCGCCGGAATGGTGTTGTCGGTGCAATCGCGGTATTCAATCTTGCCTTCGGGCCCGAAAAACCGGGCGAGGACGTGAAATGGTACGCCGCCCCGGTGGGCGACACAATCAATCTGATGGGATGTTTTCCCAACCAATCCGATTGCGTCGCTTATCTCAAAGCAGAAATAATTGCCTCCGAAGCCACTGACGCAATCCTCTTGATGGGCAGCGATGACGGTATCAAGGCCTGGTTGAACAGTACCGAGGTTCACAGCAATAACGTCGACCGCGGCCAGATTGTTGACCAGGACATGGCGCCGATCAAACTGAAACAGGGTTCAAACGAACTGCTGCTTAAAATCACACAGGGCGGCGGCGGCTGGTCGGCATGCACTCGCATAGTCGGCCCGGACGGCCTTGCCATCGAAGATTTACGCGTCAAATCCCAAACCGGCGCGGCACCATCGGTCAGTACATACAAACCTGCGACCGCGACCGAGGCGGTTATTAAACAAGTCAAGCTGCCGGCCCCTGGTGAATCACCCAAAGTCGGCGAAGGCTTCCGCCTGCAGGTAATCAACGCCGATTCGGGCTTCGAAGCCGCCGGCATAGCCGATATAAACCGCGACGGCAAGCTGGATATTTTCTGCGGTGGATTCTGGTACGAAGCCCCGGCGTGGAAAAAGCACGTCGTGCGCGATGTGCCCGAACAGGGCGATTATTATTACGATTTTGCCAACCTGCCAATGGATATCGACGGCGACGGATGGACTGATATCGCCGACGCCGCGTGGCATAATAAAAAGTTGTTCTGGCTTCGCAATCCCGGTAAGTCCGGCGGGCAGTTCGAGGTCATCGACATCGACACGCCGGGCAATATCGAGACGGCAATGGCCGTCGATATAAATGGAGACGGGCAGCTCGATATCCTGCCCAACATCATGAACCAGGCTGCATGGTACGAATTCAGCCGGGATAAGGCCGCGCCGCACGGCGTGAAATGGACCAAGCACCAGTTACCGAAACATGCCGCCGCCCACGGTATCGGCGCCGGAGACGTCAACGGGGATGGCCGGTGTGATGTAATAACTCCCACCGGCTGGCTCGAACAAACTCAAGATACGGGTGAGCCATGGCGGTGGCACGCGGAGTTCGGCCTCGGCCATGCCAGTATTCCGATACTCGCACACGACCTCGACGATGACGGAGACTCCGACATAATCTGGGGGATGGGCCATAATTACGGGCTCTACTGGCTTGAGCAAATCACTTCCGGCGGTAACCGGGCCTGGCTAAAACATCTTATCGACGATTCCTGGTCGCAGCCTCATTTTCTGATACTGGCCGACCTTGACAATGACGGCACCGATGAGCTTATCACCGGCAAACGTTTTCATGCCCACAACGGCAATGACCCTGGCGGCAACGACCCGAAATGCGTTTACTACTACAAGTTCGACCGCAGCGATCGGCAATGGAAACGCCATATCATACACGAGGGCGGGGACGTAGGTTTAGGCATCAGCACTGCCGCTCTCGACATGGATAAAGATGGTGACATAGACATAGTAGCCCCCGGTAAGAGCGGGCTGTTTCTATTGGAAAACCTGCTAAAATAGACGAAAAGGACACTTATTGAGAGGTAAAAAAATGTTCGAATCGATATCAAATAAAATGCGCATTTCATTAGTGCTGGTTTTGCTATTTTGCGGTGGAAATCTTGTATGGGGTGAAACTTTCAGCAGCGAAAACATACCCCTGCCCGAACATCCTCGACCCGATTTCCAAAGAAAGCAATGGCTCAATCTCAACGGCCCCTGGCAATTCCGTTTCGACAAAGAGAACGTGGGGCAGAAACAGCAGTGGTTCAAAGCCGGCAGCGACTTTCCCGATACAATTATGGTTCCTTTTCCTTGGGGCTCGAAACTGTCCGGCGTTGAAGACAAGGCGGACATTGGCTGGTACGCCCGCTCGATAACCGTTCCCGAATCATGGTCGGCTCAGCGTATTTTTCTCGTTATCGGCGCATGCGACTGGCACACAACCGCCTGGATGGATGGAAACCTGCTGGGCGAATACCAGGGAGGATACACTCCTTTCGAGTTCGATCTTACCCCACATGTAAAGAAGGGAAAAACGCATCGCCTCGTCTTGCGAGCTGACGACACGCCTCATAAATTCAAACTCGAGGGCAAGCAGGGTTACGGCAGGGCCGCCGGGATTTGGCAGACCGTCTACCTGGAATCACGCCCCAAGGTGGCTCTTCAGACCGTTCATTTCACACCCGATATCGACAGCAGGAAAATCTCTGTAAAGGCGATTCTTGACAAACCCGCTCCGGATGATTTGAGCCTCAAACTCCAATTTAAGCCGCATGACCTGGCGAATCCTAATATTATCCAAACGGTTCGCAAAGGCAAACGTGAGATAGAGTTCGAAGTAAGCATTGAAAAGCAGCGCTTATGGTCACTGGATGATCCGTATCTTTACGAGGTCGAGGTGGTATTGTCGGGGGGCGGTCAAACTGAAGATAGCATCTCCACATACTTCGGCATGAGAAAAGTCAGCGTGGTCAAACTTCCCGGCACGGATTTACCTTACATCGCGCTGAACGATAAGCCGGTATACATGCAGTTGACGCTGGACCAGTCATACCATCCTGAAGGTTTTTATACGTTCCCCAGCGACGAATTTATGCGGGATGAGATTTTGCGCTCCCGGCGCATCGGTCTGAACGGGAATCGAATTCACATCAAGGTCGAAGTGCCGCGCAAGCTGTACTGGGCCGACCGGCTCGGAGTTTTGATAATGGCCGATGTCCCCAACAGTTGGGGACCTCCCGACGCCCAAATGCGGCAGGAAACCGAAACAGCGCTGAGGGGAATGATTCGACGGGACTATAACCATCCTGCGATTTTTTCCTGGGTGAACTTCAACGAGACCTGGGGCCTGCGAACGGGAAGCAAGGGCTATACCGCAGCAACTCAAAAATGGGTGGCATCGATTTATCAGTTGACCAAGAAGCTCGATCCGACCCGGCTGGTGGAAGACAACTCGCCCTGCAACAACGACCACGTCGCCACCGACATCAATAGCTGGCACGGATATTTGCCCGGCTACGGCTGGCGCAAGCGGCTGGAACAGATTACCCGCGATACTTATCCGGGCTCGAAGTGGAACTTCATCGGCGGACGCGCCCAGGGTAGCCAACCCCTGCTGAACAGCGAATGCGGCAACGTCTGGGGTTACGAAGGAAGTGCCGGCGACATCGACTGGAGCTGGGACTATCATATTATGATAAATGAGTTCCGGCGACATCCGGAGATTTGCGGCTGGCTATACACCGAACATCACGATGTTATCAACGAATGGAACGGCTACTACAAGTACGACCGCTCGGACAAGTACACCGGTATACCCGAACTGATCGAGGGCATGAGCATGAGAGACTTGCACGGCCAATTTTATCTGGCCTCGGAACGAGAGCTTTGCCGTAACGTCAAACCGGGCGAAAATATCCAGGTGCCTCTTTACGCATCCTTCATGACGGACACAGCAGTCGGGCCGAATTTAACACTGTGTGCCGAGTTGTTCGGCTGGGATACGTTCGGACGCCGGGAGATTTACTCACAATATGAACGCGATGTTTCTTATAGCCCCTGGATGAATAAGGAACTAAAACCAATTCCGGTGACTATGCCAAGCAAACCTGCGCTGGCCGTACTTAGTCTGGCTTTGGAAGATGAATCGGGAAATATCCTGCACCGCAACTTTACAACATATCTGGTATCGCAAGGCGAGTCACCCCGCGGAGAGACAATTACCTCGAATTCCGGAAAAATCAAAGTGATTCGTATTGCCCCAAAAAGTTTCAAAAAGGCCGAATGGTCTCTAAAGCAGTGGAATGTGCTCGAAGGGCTGAAAGTAAACGGCGCCGGAGCGGGATATTTCGAATATTCTCTGCCGTGGCCCGCCGGTTTGGATGTCGAGGATATAGCCGAAGCCGGATTCCGCGCAGAGGTTTCCGCAAAGCAGCTCTTCGGCAAAGACAGAGAGGGCGCCCGCAAGCGGGAAGGCGATTTCATGCGGGGCAAGGGGACACACGATCCCAGCTCGAATTCCAACTCTTACCCTATGACCGACGAGACTCGTTTCCCAAGCGCCGTTCGCATACGCGTTGCCGGCCGGGCGGTGGGGACATTCGATCTGAAAGATGACCCTGCCGACCACCGGGGAATCCTTTCCTGGTATAGCCAAAAACGTGACCGAAAACTGCGTGAAGCCGGCTCATACGGCTACTTAATCAACACTCATATTCCAAAATCGACTTTGCGGGAAGCGGTTACTGAAAAAGAAATAGTATTGAGGTTGGAAGTGGACGAGGCGCTGCCGGGAGGTCTGGCAATTTACGGCGAGCGATTCGGACGATACCCTCTCGATCCGACTTTCGTTTTTATAATGAAGAATTGAAAGACCAGCGTCCATCCCCAAAGCCTGCGGCTTTGAGGCTGCCACTCGTCGGCCGGATTGCAATATTCCTGATACGAACGCTTTAAAACTTACGTCTGGGAAATCTTCGAGGTCGTTTCCTGAAGTTCGACCGTATATCGAATAGAGCCTGGGGAAACTTTCTGGAAAGACTTATCAGAGCGCACAACATGTGCGCCGCAGGCGGCCGATGAGCCTCACCCGCCCTTCTTGCATCCGGCCATCGTCGTAGCCAGTAAAACGCCTAATAAAACCAATATGACCCAGTTTTTCATACTCTGTGCCCTTCCCTTTTACAATCTAATTTTTACCTGACACTACTATAGTACATTTTTCTTGAGTAATAGTAAAGGACAATGAGGATTTATTGACAATTCCGTTAAGACCGGTATCATTGTTTGCAGCCGAATCAATAGACAAAGTCGAACGTTGAGAGTGTGTGATAAGCTTGCAATGTCATTCTCCGTAAGTACCAGCAGGCACGTCTTACGGCCGAGCCCCAGGGGCTGAACGGAGCGTAATAATGTTTGCATTGCCTAAAGCGGGCAGAAGGGACATTTACAATGGAAAAGATGAACAGGCGGAAATTTATTGGTACGACAATAGCCGGTACCGCGGCCATGACAACAATGCTTCGCGGTTCTTCAAGTAACGCAGCAAAACCAAAACTGAAAACCGGCCTGATCGGCTGCGGCTGGTATGGAATGGTGGATGTAAAAGCAGCCTTCAAGGTTGGCGGCGTGGAAATCGTCGCCCTGTGCGACATAGACAGCGAGCATCTAAAAAACAGTGCGGACGAGGTCGAGAAGATTCAGGGCTCACGTCCCGGGACATTCAAATCCTACCATGAGCTTCTCGATACGCCGGGATTAGAAGCCGTGATTATTGCAACGCCGCCTCATTGGCATGCACTTATGTTCATCGCCGCTTTGGAAAAAGGTCTCGACGTATACTGCGAGAAACCTCTGGCCTATGACATAAACGAAGGCAAGGCAATGCTTGCCGCGGCGAAGAAACATGGCCGGATAGTGCAAATAGGCTTCCAGCGACGCAAGAGTAAAGCAATTCAACAGGCCCGGCAATATATTCAACAAGGCAATATCGGCCGAATAATCCAGGCCGAGGCGCAAATTCACTACACCGCCGGCATGCGTGACACTACGCCGCAGGAACCGCCTGCATCGTTAGACTGGGACTCGTGGTGCGGGCCCGGGCCCAAGCTGCCGTATTGCCCGCAAATCGGTCATTTCGCGTGGAGACTCGAAAAGGAATACGGACACGGCCACTTAGTTGACTGGGGCATTCATTTGATCGACGCCACCCGCTGGATTTTAGGAGAAACCATACCGCGATCTGTCCAGGCTTCCGGCGGGATTTACTATTTCAAGGACAAGATTACCACGCCCGATATATTGACCGTCCATTTCGATTTCGATGCCTGCCCGGTAATCTGGCGTCACCGAATCTGGGGTGCACAAGAGTACAATCCCGAGGTCTCTAACGGCATTTTCTTTTATGGGGAAAAGGGGACTGTTTTTACAACAGACAGAAAATGGATCATCATTCCAAAGGGCAAAAACAAACAGCAAAAAGAGAACGAGGTCCCTGCCGATATGGGCACCGAGCATATGGCTGAATTCCTCCAGGCCGTGCAGAGCCGCAAACAGCCTCTCTGCACTACCGAAGAGGGATACTATTCTACCACTACCGTAAAACTGGCTATGATTGCCTACGATGTTGAGAGCAATATTACCTGGGATCATAAATCTCAGACAATAACCGGCAATCCAAGGGCCGTAAAACTGCTTCAGCGCGAGTATCGGAAGCCCTGGAAACACCCGTATAAAGGCCGATCGAGACCTTAATATTTGAAATTCTCAACTTGACTAACTTTTACGTAAGTACAGTTTTGAAACTATAATATGAAACATGTCATTCTGAGCGAAGCGGAGAATCTTACGTCAACAATTTGACATAAAATCAATTCTAATCCCGGATGCTTCACTTCGTTCAACATGACGACCTAAAATCTAATCAAATCGAGTAAATTGTAATTCGCTAAAACGAGAAGCACAAGATTGCCCGAAATGTTATTTCAGGTCTTGAATTTTTTCGGGTTTTTTGTATATAATGTGAACTTTTTACAGGGATAAACCGTAAAAAAATTACACGTTATGAATATACAAAAGCCCAAGTTTTCAACCGGGCACAAATTTAGGAATTTATTGGACCAAAGGCAGCATTTTAAAGGAGAAATCCTTATGACAACAGATGTAAAGCAAATCGGAGAATTGGTACGGCAGAAAAGTGAGTTTGTAAGGGCGCTTTTCACAGAAATGGACAAAGTCATCGTCGGTCAGCGATATATGCTCGAGCGCATGCTGATAGGATTGCTGGCCAATGGTCACATACTGCTGGAGGGCGTGCCCGGCCTTGCCAAAACTATGGCCGTAACGATTTTGTCCCGCGCGATCAACGCGGATTTCAAGCGAATTCAGTTTACTCCCGACCTGCTTCCGGCCGACCTGATCGGCACGCAAATCTATCGGCAATCCGACGGGGAATTTCAGACCCGCAAAGGTCCTATTTTCGCCAATATCATTTTGGCCGACGAAATCAACCGGGCGCCGGCCAAGGTCCAAAGCGCACTGCTGGAAGCCATGCAGGAAAGGCAGGTGACAATCGGCGACGAAACCTTTCCCGTGCCCAGCCCGTTCCTGGTGCTGGCTACACAAAATCCGATCGAGCAGGAGGGAACATACCCGCTGCCGGAGGCGCAGTTGGACCGTTTTATGCTGAAGCTCAAAATCGACTATCCGGAAAAGAGCGAGGAGCGGCAGATTCTCGACAGAATGGCCGCGACGGATATTCAATTCGATATCGAAGCGGTTATCAGTCCCGAAGATATTTCTCAGGTTAGAAACGTTGTCGACGAGATATACATCGACGAAAAAATTAAGGATTACATCGTTGATATTGTTTGCGCCACCAGGGAGCCGGATAAGTACGGCATAGAAATGGCCAATTTCATAAACTACGGCGCATCACCGAGAGCGACAATTTACCTTGCCGTCGCCGCGAAGGCACACGCATTCGTCCAGCAAAGAGGCTATGTCACCCCGCAGGATGTCAAGAGCATAGGCCCCGACGTTCTGCGGCACAGAGTTATCGTCAGCTACGAAGCCGAGGCCGAAGACAAAACAAGCGAAGACATCATCAAAACAATTTTCGACAGTATCGAAGTGCCGTAACAGCAGTCTCAATGATTTTGTTTTGAAATGCAATGATACCCAAGGAATTAATAAAAAAGATCAGGCAGATTCAGATTTACACGTCCCGGGCGGTAAACGCCAGTTTTGCCGGCCAGTACGAGAGTGTTTTCAAAGGCCGGGGGATGCAGTTCGACGAAGTCCGCGAGTACACGCCGGGCGACGACATCCGCACCATCGACTGGAACGTGACGGCCCGTACGGGCAGACCTTATATCAAGCGCTTCGTCGAAGAACGCGAGATGACGGTAATGTTTGCGGTTGACTTGAGCGCCTCGGGTGACTTCGGAACCGTCAACAAGATGAAAAACGAGCTGGCGGCCGAGTTCTGTGCCGTACTGGCATTCGCCGCGGCGAAGAACAACGATAAGGTCGGCCTGCTGATTTTTACCGACCGCATCGAGCTGTATATTCCGCCCAAGAAGGGAATCCGCCACATGTTAAGGCTGATTCGCGAGTTGCTTTATTTCAAAATGCCAAAGGGTCGTACAAATATTCCCCAGGCCATGGATTACCTCGCCAAGGTGATATGCAAGAGAGCGACCGTGTTCCTCGTATCGGATTTTATAGAAACCGACTTCAAGAAACCTCTGAGCCTTTTGAACAAGCGTCACGATGTCATCGCCGTCTCGGTGCGAGACCGGGCTGAGATCACACTGCCGCCGGTAGGACTTATTGAATTTACCGATGCCGAGACCGGACAGGTTATTCTCATCGATACCTCCAGCAGGAAATTCAGAAACCAGTTCAGCAGTACGAGCGCTCAGCGGTTTGACGAGCTGAAAAACATGCTGCGAACGATCAATGTCGATTGTATCGATATCAACACGGACAAACCTTACGTGCAGGATCTGGTTCGTTTTTTCCACATGCGGCACAGGAGGTATTAACGTGAGCTTGAGGACTCTCATACAGTTGATAAAAAGCTGAAGGAGTAAAAATTATGGAAGGAAAATTAGATTTTTCGCTCCCTGATAAAAAACAAAAAAATGCCATTACAAATTTGATAATCATTGTTTTGCTTTTGATTCTCATCGGACTTTCGGCTGCAAATATGGACCTGAGTCCGGTGACAGATAATCACGCACCTGATGGGGCGAGCTATTCACTATCGGCCGAGCAGACCAAACAACTGGCAGGCAAACTCGCCCAGCGAAACCTGCATATCAGAGCCGCCAACGTCTGGAAGGATTATCTTGCGGCAGGTAAATTAGCCGACGCGGAGCGCGCCAGGACACTCTTTCAGATCGGGACACTGCTGGAAAAGGCGAATCTTTACGACCAGGCGATCGAATATTTTTATCGCAGCGAAATCGTCGCCGAGCTCGACGAGTTAAAGCCCCAGATCAACGCCCATATCAGGAACTGCTTCGAGAGACTCGGCAAGTTCTCGGCGCTGCGATACGAATTGATAGACCGGACAAGCCTCGAAGCGGCCCCCGCGGCGGGTGCTAAAATCGTCGCCGAAATAGGTGCCGAGAAAATTACCGAAGCCGACCTTGACGGCTTCATCGAGAGCGAAATCGAAAACCAGCTCGAACCTATGGCGCCTTTTATGACGCCGGAGCAACTCGGCCAGCAAAAGAAAAAGATGCTTCAGCAGTACAAAAATCCTCAAGCCAGACAGCAATACCTTCAAATGTGGCTCGCACAGGAAGTCTTATACCGGCAGGCCCTTGAGGAAAAGCTGGCGGAAAAACCCGAAGCCAAAAAAATGATCGACAACTTAACGCGCGGCGCTATGAGCCAGCTTCAAATGAACAATGAACTTGCGAGCAAAATCAACATTACCCAGACCGACGTCCAGACCTACTACACGGCCAACAAAGAAAAGTTCATCGATCCGGCCAGGGCAAAGATAAGTCACATCCTTCTCGAAGACCAGCAGCAGGCCAACGAACTGCTCGGCCGGATAAAGGACGGCGAAGATTTCGGCGAGCTGGCAAGACAGTTCTCGAAAGATGAAAGTAGCAAGGAAAAGGCCGGCGAGATCGAAACGGAAGTTCAAGAAGGTTCTTACATCCCCGGAATCGGTACGTATGAAGAGCTTAACAAGAAGATATTCGCCGTCGAGCCTCCGAAAGTTCTGGACGAGCCTTTCAAAACCGAGAAGGGCTGGGAAATAATCAAGGTTGAAACGCTCAGCCCCGAACGGCAGAAATCGCTTGATGAAGTCAGCCAGCAGGTCATATCAATGCTTGCCAACCAGAAACGCCAGGACGTCCAAAGCAGCTACATCGAGCAGATGATGGATAAACATAACGTCATTATACACACATCCGCGATGAGTGGACCGGGACAGACCGAGCCGGAGGAAACTCCTGCCGGAGCTACAAAATAAACGGTACTGAAAATAATATGATAAGGAACTCAGCAAAAAACCATATCATCTTAAAAATGCTGCTCTGCTGCGGCGTGCTCTGGCTGTGCGCCGGCTGCGGAAAGAGCCCGGACGACAAGGCGGGCAAAGCTCAATTCGAAATCGAAAAAAATTACGAGCGGGGGCCACTGAGCGTTCAAGTTCGTGCCGATAAAGCCTCTATGACAATTGCCGATACGGTTCTGCTGGAACTTGAAGCTGCGATTGAGCCGGACTTTGAAGTCCGGATGCCCAAAGTAGATAAAGTGCTGGAGAGCTTCGGGATTGTCGACTGGGACAATCTCGGCGACAAACTCGATCCGAATAACTGTGTTGTCAGCACATACCGTTATCGTCTCGAACCTTTTCTTTCCGGCACATATCCCATTCCCGCGTTCACATTCGAGTTTTACGATGCCAACAGCCCTGAAGAAAAGAAATACGAACTTACGACCGAGCCGATCGATATAGAAGTCACTTCGTTGTTAGGCGAGCAGCGGGCCGATTTGAAGATTGAGGATATCGAAGGTGTAATTGAGATGCCCCGTCAAAAGTCTTTCGCATGGATCTGGGCGTTCAGTGTGGTCGCCGTAGCCGCCGCCGCGGGCCTGTGGCTTTATCTGCGACGCAAACGGGTGAAGGAACTTGTCAGGATTTTCAAACCGGCCCACGAGCTCGCATACGAACGGCTGCGTGCCCTGATCAAAGAGGACCTCGTCGGCGCCGGTAGAATCAAGGAATTCTACGAACGAGTCAGCGATATTCTCAGGCATTATATCGAGCACCGTTTCAGACTGAGGGCGCCGGAAAGAACCACCGAGGAATTTTTAGTCGAGCTTGCGAATACCGAAGTTCTGCCGGCTACTGAAAAGCAGCGGCTGGGAGAATTTCTCCAGCACTGTGACCTTGTGAAATTCGCCAAACACAATCCGACAACACAGCAGATCCAGGAAACTTTCAACCTGGTAAAAGATTTTATCGAGAAAACCAAATCCGACGAGCTAAAAGTCGATGTAACAGAAATGACCGGCTCCGAAGAGGCCGTAACCATTGGGAGCACATAATGCAGTTATATTCACCTTGGGCGTTAATTTTGCTTTTGGTCCTGCCTGTTATGGCATACCTGATGCTGCGCAGAAAAGGTACGGCCGCGGTTAGATTTCCGAGCCTGGTAGATATTAAGAGCTGTATGGTTTCTTGGCGAATTCGATTCAGGCCGCTGCTGACGATTGCAAGACTGCTTTGCGTGGCGCTGCTTATCGTGGCACTGGCTCGCCCCAGAAAGGGAACTGTCTTGTCGGAAATCTCAACAGAAGGAGTCGCAATCGAGGCCGTCGTCGACCACTCAGGCAGCATGAAAACCGAGATGGACTATTACGGAGACAAGCTCAACCGCCTGGAGGTTGTCAAAAAGGTATTATCCGATTTTATCGAGGGCGACAAAAAAGACTTGAAGGGCAGAAGCAACGACCTGATAGGCTTGATCAGTTTCGCCCGGTATGCCGATACGAAATGCCCTTTGGTGCACAGCCATAATGTGCTTATTGAGTTCCTGAAGAAAACCGAAATCGTCAGGATACGCAATGAAGACGGCACGGCTATCGGCGATGCAATCGCTCTGGGCGCGGCCAGACTGCAAAAGGCCGAAGAGGAAATCCAACTCAGAAGGCAGCAACTAATTTCGTCCGGCGAAAAAATTTCGGACGCCGATGAAAGCGGCTTTAAGATCAAGAGCAAGGTAATGATCCTGCTCACGGACGGTATCAACAATGCGGGTCAATACGACCCTCTCGAAGCAGCCGACCTGGCAAAAAAATGGGGCATCAAAATATATACAATCGGCATCGGCTCGTCGCAGGCGTACACGACGATTCAGACCCCGCTCGGAACGTACAAAATGCCGACCGGTCAGCAGCTCGACGAAACACTGCTCGAGGCAATCGCGGAGAGTACTGGTGGATTTTACGGCAGGGCCGACGATGCGAAGGCGCTTCGCAGTATTGTCGAAAAAATCGACGAACTGGAAAAGACTGAGGTCAAGTCCGTTCAATACACCCAGTTCGCAGAGCATTTTGGGCCTTGGACGTTGACGGCGCTGCTGGTATTGGCCGCAGAGATGCTGGCAAGCTGTACAATATTCCGCAAAATACCGTAACAGAAGGATTACAAGTAAATAATAACGTAATAAGGTCTGTCATTCCTGTGAAAACAGGAATCCAAAATTGTGACGAACATATGGATTTCCGCTTCCGCGGGAATGACAATGAATTGCAAGAATATAAATGAATCTTGGAAATGACAAAGCGTTGTGGTTTTTATTCGCTATACCGGCGGTCTTGCTGCCTGTGTACATCTGGTGCTTCTGGCAAAAGGCCCGTGCGCTGAGGGTGCTGGCCAGTAGCGACATGCTCAAGAAAATCAATAACGCCGTCAGCATTAAAAAGCAGATGTTCAAGGCACTGCTGCTGCTGGCGGCGTTCGTCAGCATTGTCGTTGCTCTTACCGAGCCTAAATGGAATCCGCAGGCCCAGAAGATAAAACGCCGGGGCCGGGACATCTGCATCCTGCTGGACACATCCCGCTCGATGCTGGCCGAAGACATCAAGCCGAGCCGGCTGGAACGCTCGAAAATCGCAATCTCGGACCTGCTGGAAACTCTGGCCGGCGACCGGGTCGCAATCGTTACATTCGCAGGCAACAGCGTGGTAAAATGCCCCCTGACACAGGATTATGCTTTCGTAAGAATGGCACTGGCCGACATATCCGCAGAAAGCACCAGCAGGGGCGGCACAATTATAGGCGATGCGATCCGAAAAGCAACTGAGGAAGTTTTCGACAAGCAGAGCCGGGAATTCAAGGACATAATTTTGATTACGGACGGCGAAGAGCACGAAGGCTATGAAAGCTTTCCGGTTCAGGCGGCCGAAAAAGCCGCCGGCGAAGGCATCAGAATCATCGCAATCGGCCTGGGCGACGAAAACGAAGGCTCACGCATTCCGATTACCGGCCCGAACGGCGAGAAAACTTTTTTGAAATACAAGGGCGAGGAAGTCTGGTCCAAGCTCGGCGCCGATTTGCTGAGGAACATTGTTTACGTCACCGACGGCGGAAAATATCTGTCCGTCAGGCCGGGGACCACCCTGGACCTGGGCCAGATCTATGAGAACCTGATAGCGTCGGCGGAAAAACGCGAGCTTGAATCGACAACAATGCTCAAGTACGATGAGAAATTCCAAATATTCGTGGCTTTGGGATTGATATTGCTTATTTGTGAGGCTTTTATAAGTGAACGCAGAAAAATATAAAACAGTTTTTCGAATATTTCTGATCTTGGTTATTTCGCAGGCGGCGCTTGCCGATTCGGCCGGAGTATCTACATCGCAGGGCAATAAGTTCTACAAACAGGGTAATTTCAACGAAGCGATCAATAGTTACAATCAGGCCCTTACAGAAGCACCCGATGCTTTGGAACCGAAATTCAACCAGGCCAACAGCTACTACAGGCTCGACGACCTCGGCAAGGCAATGGATTTATACAGGCAGGTCGCCGCCGAGAGCAAAGACATGAAACTCGTAGCCAAAGCCAAATACAATCTCGGCAATTCTTACTTCCAGCAGGGTTCCAAACAAAAAGACTCGAACCTGCAGAAGGCAATCGACGATCTGAAAACCGCAATAGGTAGCTGGAGAGGCGTGCTGGATATCGAGCCGGAAAACAAAAAGGCGGCAAAGAATATAGAAGTGGCCCGGCTAACAATCAAGGACCTCCTCGACCAGCTAAATAAACAACAACAGCAAGACCCCAATCAGCCCCAGGATCCGAACCAGCAACAGCAGCAGAATAAGCAGCAGCAAAATCCGCAACAGAATCAGAATCAATCACAGGAGCAAAAGCAGCAGCAACAAGCCGCCGGGCGGGACCCAAACCAGCCGAAAGATCCCAATCAACCACAGGACCAGCAGAAGAAACAGCAGCAAAAAGAACAAAAACAGCAACAGCAGGTCGCCCCCGATACAACTGCACAGGAAATCCTGGATAAAGAACAACGCCGGCGGAAAGAAAGGCAGATTCTGCAAAGAGGCCCGTGGCAAAAAGTCGAAAAAGACTGGTAGTAAGAGCCAATAATGTTTATTTATGATTGAGTATTTCGAAAAAACAAAATGAAACACGCAAAACACATTATTCTGGTTTTTGCTGTAATAACTGCGCTGGCGGCAAATGCTTCGGGTCAGGTGAAGGTTTCCGCTCAGGTCGATTCCGGAACGGATATATACGTCGGCGAGGGCTTCAACTTCTATATTGTGATCCAGGGCTCCGATAACGCCGGCAAGGTCGATCTGGAACCATTGCGTCAATACAATCCGCAAAGTATGGGCAACAGAAAACAGATTTCTACAAATATCATAAACAACAGAACTACCCAGAACGTTACAACTATCATGACCTATACCCTGACCGCGGGCCGGGCCGGGCGGATTCGACTTCCGTCACTGACGGTCGAGCACGAGGGAAAAACTTATCAGACAAATCCAGTGGCCGTAAACATCATTAAGCCCGGCACTACCGACCAACTGGACCTTGAGGTGACATTGTCGCATCAGCAGTGCTACGTGGGCCAGCCGGTCATCATGACGGTTAAGTTTTATATCTCGGCCAACATCGGAGATTTCCAATTCAACGTCCCGGCTTTCAATACTGGTGACTTTTATATTGAAGAGCCTGATGTTTCGAATCCACAGGCAAAACTCTATCGCCTCAACACGGGAATAACCGTCATGGTTAGCCAGTACAGGGTCGTTCACAAGGATAAAGAATCGATCCTGCTGTCTTTCAGCAAGGTTATGATACCGAAGCGTTCCGGCAAAATAGCCATGCAGCCGGCTTCGGTTTCCGCCGCTGTTGCCGTCGGGCGTAGCCGCTCACAGGATATGTTCGATAGCTTTTTCGGCTCGCAGATCAGATACAGACGGTTTATGGTGACCTCAGAACCGCTCGAACTTCAGGTCTTGCCTTTGCCCCAGCAGAACAAGCCGGCACAATTTTACGGCCTGGTCGGACAATACGCGATTTCCGCTTCGGCGACGCCGACGAAAGTTAATATAGGCGACCCGATTACACTCACCGTTAAAATCGGCGGCAGTAAATATCTAAAGCCGGTACAATGGCCGGCGCTCGAACAGGTGCCCGCTCTGGCGGCCAATTTCAAGATCCCTTCTCAGAAAGCTTCACCGACAATTGATAACGAATTCAAAGTCTTTACACAAACGCTAAGAGCCAACAACGACCAGGTAACCGAGATACCGCCGATTCCTCTGGTATATTTCGACGCCGAACAGGGCAGGTACGTGACGGCCAAAACCGAGCCGATCAAACTCGAAGTGGCGCCGACGAAAATACTGACCAACGCGGATCTGGAGGGCTCAGATTTCACGCCGATTAACAGGGAAATCGAGGCAATTAAAAAAGGGCTTTCGGCCAATTACGAAGATCTTGAGACTTTGGACGACATGAGTTTCTCGCCTCTGGCTGCGTTAGGCAGTCCCGGCTATGCCGTTATCTGGGCCTTACCTCTGCTCGGGCTTGTATCGAGTTTCCTGATCAAACTCTTCTCACATATAAGCCCTGAGAAAGCGGCAGCCAGGCGACACCGGCAGGCCTGCGGTAACGCTATCAGGCAATTGAAGAAATTAAGTCTCGAGGGCGTCTCGCCCTCGGATCGCGTCCAGAGCCTTCCCCGAGCTTGTCGAGGGGATGCCCGCGACACAATACAACAAAACGAGCAGCTTGTGTCGATTATGAAAAACTATATCGGCGAGAAGTTCGACAAAACGGCCGGCTCGCTTACTCCTGACGACTGTTACGATGCGATTATCGCCGCAACGCGAGATAAACAAAGCGCCGAAAACTACAAAGCGATCATAGCCGGCTTCGAAGCGGGACGCTACGCACCGATGGAAATAAAAACCGAATCTGACAAGATCAGGCAAATAAGCGAGCTTATTCGCAGTATCGAAAAGAATTGTAGAAAATGATTAACAATAAATTTTCTGTAGCATTAATTGGCTTGCTTTTATTCTCCTATGGAGTCTTTACGGACTGCCTGGGCGCTCCGGCCGGCAGCTCCCTGACAACCGAGCAGGTCCATTGGCTTTTCAACCAGGCCAACCAGTTCTTCAGAGAAGCAAACGCGACGACCAACGAGACCGAGAAGGCCCGAAAACTCTACGAAAAAGCGATACTGAATTACGAAAAGATAATCAGCGACGGCCGGATAAACAACTCGAAACTATATTACAACCTCGCCAACGCCTATTTCCTCAAAGAGGATATCGGCAGAGCGATTCTGAATTATCGACGGGCCGAAAGACTCGACAAGGCCGACACTAACATTCAAAAAAACCTCGCCTTCGCACGCAGCAGGAGAATCGACACAGTAGAAGTCAAAACCGAAGAGCGTATCCTGGAGACGCTGTTTTTCTGGCACTATGACTTTTCCATTAGGACAAAGATTCTTCTCACATGCCTCTGTTTCGCAATTGTCTGCATCAGTTTAACCGTAATTTTATGGCGCAACAAATCCGCCGGCGCAGTCGTTACCTCGGCGATTTGCGGCCTTTTAACGGTGAGTTTTCTTGCATCTGTCGTTGTGGAAAGCCGGTCTCGGGCTACTACAATCTGTGGTGTTATCACTGCCGGCCAGGTTGTTGCCCGCCAGGGCGACGGCCCGAATTATCCGGAGAGCTTCACCGACCCGCTGCACGCCGGTACCGAGTTCGACCTGCTCGAACGACGAGAAGGATGGTTCCATATAATACTCGCCGACGACAGCGAAGGCTGGATCCCAGACAATGCGGCGGATTTGATTTGAAGCCATCGGTGAAAAAGCCACGCAAGCTCCGGCGAAGGAAAAGACCCTTGTGTTTTTTTATGTGCTCTCATAAACTCTCCGGATGATCGATTCGTACAAAGAAAGGATTTTTTATGCCGGCAAACGTGACACATATGCTCATCGCCCACAAGGCGTTTCAAGCGCTAAAGGCAAAAGGGATTAACCAGTATAAACAATTTGCAGAAAAACTCGACGACGCCTCAAAGAACAAGAATTATAAGGCGTACGTGAATCTCGGAAGCCTCGGGCCGGACCTCTATTACTATAACAGGCTATCCAGCTCCATCAAAGACATGCTCAAGGAAGGTTTCGTCCAGGCCAAGGGAGTCACTCGGTGGTCGTACCATTTGCACTCGCACCGACCTAACGAGTTTCCCTTGAAGCTGGTCGAGATTATTTTCAGCGATGTTATAAGAGAAAACGGTCAGGTTAAACTGTACGACGATGATATGCGGAAGCTTGCCTACATTGCGGGGCACCTGACGCATATTGCCGCCGACCAGATCATCCACCCAGTCGTCAACAGCGTCGCCGGGCCTTACTACCGCGAGGGCCGGAATCGCAAAAAACACCGCGAGTGCGAGGTTTTTCAGGATTATTTTTTGTATGAAGAAGTATATCGCCTGGAAGAAAAGACAGGCTCGAAATACAACTTTTTCAAGCAGGATTTTCGCGATTGGACGGACTGCGTAAGGGGAATGACTACAAGAAACGCCGAGGACTGGTTCCGTTACTTTTTGCAACGGGGATTTGTGGAAACTTACAGCTCCTGTCCTTCGGAAGAGGAAATCGAAAACTCAGTCGATAATCTGCTGTTGACCCTGCGTGCATGCCGACAGCTCGGGCCATACAAGAAGGCGGACAAAGAATATCGCAAGGACAAAGAGAACTCCAGGATGTATCGCGAATATATCAAAGACGTGGACTACATTAAGTATTACCGGCTGGCGGTGGAACTGGCGGTGGTTTATCTTATCGCCCTGTACGAGGTATATTTCACGCTTAAACAAGGCAAAGATTTTACCGACCGGCATAAAAAACGCTTCCTGAGCATCGTAAATGACTCAGATTTGTCCTGTCCGTTGAAGCAGAGAATATTCGAGAAAGCACGTGCGGCACTGAGAAACAAAAGGAACATGACGGCGGCGATCAAGACTCACACATCCGGCCTTCTGGCAAAAACGAAATTCGTTACGACGACTCGCATTTTCAAAACCGAAAGCGACAGAGATGTATTAAAAGCGTAGCCCATACATCCCGGCGATAATAACACATACGAATTACATCTTGCAAACACAACATAGTAGGATATAATTCACCGATGGATATATCTATTGTTATACCGGCATACGAGGAAAGCAAAAAGATCTCACGAGATATAGTCGAAGCGTCGGGGTTTTTAGAAGCCCATGACTTTACCGGCCAGATTATCGTCGTCGATGACGGCAGCAGGGACAATACCGCCGAGGCGGCGAAAAATACCACGGTTCCAAAGAACAGCTCTGCCACAGGTATCCAGCTCAATGTTATTCGCTACGAGAAACACAGGGGTAAAGGCTACGCCGTGCGTACGGGGATAAAGCAATCAAGCGGTGAATATGTCATGTTTGCCGACAGCGGCTCCTGCGTGCCTTATGAAGATACCATGCGGGGCCTGGAGCTGCTCAAAAGCGATTCGTGCGACATAGCACACGGCTCAAGGAAAATGCGAGGGTGCCGTATCGAAAAAACGCAGAGCCTGTACCGGCGCATCTGCTCGAGGATATTCCACTTCTTCGTTATCCACGATATGAAAATTCCCGCCGAGTTCACCGACACACAATGCGGCTTTAAGATGTACAAAGGCGACGTCGCACGGCACCTGTACGGCGAGGCAGTCACTGACGGATTTTCGTTCGATATCGAAATCATTATGCGGGCGCAAAAGGAAGGTTATAAAATCATGGAATTTCCCATCGACTGGACATGCGACCGTGACAGCCGGCTGTCGCCGACTCGAAGCTGGTGGCAGGTCCTTTCCGAACTGCTGAAAATCAGGCGTATTCTATCAAAGAAATCTTAGTGAATTAGTGAATTAGAGATTGTGTAATAAAGCCAATTAACTAATGAACTAATCAACTAATCCACTATCTTTTCCCACGCCCCGAAACGCAGAATTGTCTCTTTTGGTGTACTTTGATCCTGATTATCGACTATAACCATCGCCAGTGTGTTCGGATGCAGGCTGCAATATTGTTTGATTTCATCGGGGCTCATAATCATAAATGCCGTCGAGAGGGCATCGGCGGTTGCAGCGTGCCGAGCCGACGACCATGCCGCTCGTCTGCCCTTAACGGCCCGGGCAGTGCGTGGATCAATTATATGGGCGCCTTTCTGTACCCCGGAGCCGCTCAGGGCTCCATTTTGTAAAAATGGCCGGGCCAGTATCTCTTTATCTCCGGCCGGATTGGTCATGGTCAAAGGCCAGCCCTTTTTTCCCGGCGGCGCATCAAGGGCCAGGACCGAACTGTAACCACCTGATATCAGGGCGACATCAATGCTCCAGTCCCGCAACAGCTCTGCCACTCGATCGACGGCGTAGCCTTTGCCGATGCCGCCGAGATCAATTTGCATAGGACTGGCCGACAGCGTAATCGTATGTTCGTCCTCGTTTAGTTGAAGGAGATTTGTGCCGGCATGCATTCGAGCGATATCTATCTGGCTCGGCGAAGGATTCCGCGGAGTACCATCATCGTTACGCCAGCATTTCAGCAAAGTGCCGATTGAGATATCGAACGCTCCGTTTGTTTCAGCATAAATTCGCACAGCGATCTTCAGGCACTCGAACGTATCCAGACCAAGCTGCAGGAGTTGATTGGCAGGCAGGTTGTTGATTCGGGTGACATCGCTGTTTTCCAGGAACCTGCTAAGCTCGCGTTCGAGCCTATCCACCTCATCGAAAGCAGCTACCGCTGCCTGGCTGGCGTAACGTTCATCCTCGTGGATAATAAGCAGTTCGAACGTGGTCGCCATTGCCTCGTGCGAAAAACGCTTCATCCCGTCAATTGCAGCGCAATTGCTGTTGACAAAACATGATTCTTGCGGAGGCTCAGTCATTTGGCGCTTTCTATCAATGCTTCTGACTGCTGCTGGTAGAAGTAGCTCCAGACATCCTTTCTTACGAAGCCAAGTAATTTTATCTTCGGACGCAGCCACATATAGTAGGGCTTCTCGAATAAAAACAAGTACATTTGACGATCTTCAAGAGGCGTCAAATTATATAGCTTGTTCGTCAGCGAAGCCTCAACATCGGGCGATGCAATAATCAGCGGCGCAGAAGGTGTATTTACATCCACCTGCTCCCACCAACCGACAACATCTTTCTCAAATCGCCGGAAGTACCAGGGCAGCGGCCAATAGTCTTTGCCGGGACAGATTACCTGAATATGCATCTTTATCTTGTCCGGATTTTCCTGATTCATCTTTTCCATTGCCCGGGCCATTTCTTCGGTTCGCCGGACGATGGTAAAAATTTCCTTTGTCGGGTGAGCATAAACATAGGGATTTCGACTATCTGCGAAGTACCTGTAATTGCACCGATAAGCCTGCCAGGTCAGATGTGCGGAGGCATCGAATAACAGACAGAGAATAATCAATCGCGGCAGGACATTGGGCACAAGCCTGACCAGAACTACCCCCCCGACGCCGGCCAGCAGAATCATGCCGTGAAGAAATCCCAAAACGCACCACGGCGTCTTATAGGGAACCGAAGAATATATGACGGTCAAAATTAACGTATAGAAAGAGATGAATCTGAGCAACTGCACATTGACGGAGGCCAGCCCTTTTCTGAGCATCGCAGCGACGAAACCGACCACGGCTAAAAATACGATTATCGCCTCGGTCCAGATGGGCCCGCCGCCGTATCGGGAATAAATGAGCATTTTGAGATAGTAATACCACGGATGATCATGCAGATTGCTGCCCCCGGCCCGCTCGAAATAGGTCGCATAAGTTCGAATCGAATCGAGAATGCCGCCGGGATTGGACAAAAAAGATGAAAAAAACAGCCCCGAGACAATTACCCCTGCTGCAATACCGGCTATCAGATGCAATGGTTTTACGGCTTTGGCCGCATTGGCAAGGGAGCCTTTCCGCCTATCGGTAACGACCGTAAGCAGGACCGCCAGAAACATGGCGCCAAAAACGATTATACACGTTTCCTTGGTGGAGTGAGTTAGCCCGAGGAATGCCCCTGTCAGGATAGCCCAGATGATGTTTTTATTCTGGGTATATCTGTAGCCGGATACAATTGCTCCGAAAGCGAAACAGACCAGGAGCATTTCCTGAATATAATATCGGCTGTAAAAAACCATCGCCGCTGAGATGGCAGTCAACACCGCCGCGTAAACCGCTGCTGCTGTTCCCAGGCCGTCTATTACCAGTATGAGCAGCAGCACAAGGCAAACCCCGAAAAAAACGGGCACGATTCGCAGGGTAAACTCATTGACCTGCACCAGATTTTTGGCACCGGTAAGTCCGGCAGGAATTAACGTCAGGTAATTAAGTGTTGGGCCGTGGTACTCGTCCGGGTCGTACTTATAGACGCCCTGCTCAAGCAAGTCCCCGAACTTGATGGCGTGAACCGCCTCGTCGCCGTGCATCGGACGCTGCTGGAGCCGCGGCAAGCGCAGCGCGAGCGCAACAATTGTCGCGGCCAAAATAAGGACGCAACCCTTTTTAGCCATGTCATTGTACCGGCTTGCCGTAAACCTCAACCTCGATATAATGGTTCAGGTCATTGCTTGTATTGCCCTGGCTGTAGAGGCGGACGTAACGAGCCTTGATGCCCTGAGCAAGCACATCTAAAAGTTTGCCCTCGTTAGTTTCCGTGTAATGTAAATCTTCACCAACTCCGAGTCCGGCAGAGTTGTCTCTGTCGTTGTTGAAGACGGTCTTGACGTTAGTGATAAAATCAGCATCATCGGCAACCTGCACGACTACGTCAAAATAAACACGGGCCTGTTTGTGATAATGCCAGACAACAATAGCATAAATCTCGTGCATAGCCCCAAGGTCAATCGTGACGTTCTGGGCAAACGGGCCTAACTCGACATAACTGCCGTCGGCCGCTTCCTTATCACCATCGGTTATCATTTCAATCTCACCGATGATGGGTTCTTCATCGCTGCTGGCAACCGGCTTGCCTAAGGCAACATTCTTGGTTCCCTCAGGGGCTAAAAACGGCGGTCGTGCCTTGCCCAGCGGTTTTTCGAGATTAGGTACCTTCGTATCCTGTGGCGTGCCTACGAACATTGGCTTGGGCAGCTCTATATCAATCGGAACCAGACCCGCGGTATTGGCAGGAGCGGCCGGTTCTTCCTCTTCGACCTCAGCCGGCTCTTCGGCAACAGTTTCTGCTTCAGTCTCCGTCTCGGCAGGTTCTTCGACTTCTTCCTCAACTGCTTTTATCGTACTCGGAGCAGAGGATTCAGATTGCGTCGCACTTACGGATTGTTGCTGCGAGCTCTCATCGGAAGGCTCCGATTTCTTGCAGGATGGAATAAAACATAAAGATAGCATAAGCAACATACAGGCACAGACCTTTACAATTGAACCAAAGTTTTTCGTCATCATTTCCTTTTACCTCATAATTATCAATTTCATAAAACCAACGAAAATGCTCATCATTAACAAACTATCCGATGTCTACAAAATCGGAACGATAATGCTACCTTATTTGTATGACGTTGTCAAGCCGCTCAAAAGTATATTTTTTCTTTTTATTTTATATGCCACAGAAAAAGTCACATCAAAAAATAAGCTTGCAAGTACTTGTTGATAATACGTTTAGCTTCAAAAACAAATTTCCAAAAAAACACGGCAGGAATCCGGTATATTCCCGAATCCCTGCAGTGGTCGTACTCTTAGTTACAAATCTCTGAGGCTGCAAAAAAGCTTAAGTTACTTGCCTTTTTCTTCTTGTTTCTGCTTCTCGGCAGCGTCGATTGCCTCTTCGGCAGCAGCGGCCTCCGGCGCAGCGGGTCCTTCGCCGGGTTCATCCGCGGGCTTGGCCGGAGCGGCAGCCATTTCAACAACGGGCGGCTCAAGACCGGCCTTGGAAAGTACGTAGTACAGTACAAAACCAATCACAAAGGCAATAACCGGCGCCGGGCTGATGAATCCGAATGTCTCGGCATTAATCGTCGGAAGAATTGCCACAATAAAGCCAACCGCCCACGCTATATAGCCGGCAAGGTTAATACCTTTTCTCGGTCCGGACCATTTGCAGCCGCTAAGCAAATAATCTGCCACCATCGAACCGCAGATCGGACCAAAGGAGGCCCCGATTATATTGAAAACTCCAATTAAGTTGAGGGCCTTGCCGGTCACAGCGAGAAGAACGGCCACAGCAGCACCTATCGGAACTGTTATCACCTTATTAAGTTTCGGGAACATCGTACCGATGCTGTTGCCGGCGATGAACGTGCAGAAGCACGCCGGGGCAAAACTCGCTATTGCGAACAGCGCAAACATAATCTTGGATAAGAAACCACCCTGTGCGCTGATCACAGCATCGAAAGTGTATTTCTCCATACCCGGATTAGCCCCATGGGCACCGGCAACCGCGATGAGCGGCAGACCACCAGCAACGATAATTGCCAATGCTATGCCGACGAGACCGCCAAGCTGAATGTCCTTCTTATCGCGGTTGCCCATCCCGAAGTCCACACCCGCTGCACCCGCTGTCGCGAAAAATCCAACTACGATGGCGATTATTGTCATAAAACCAACTACTGGTCGAGCACCCTCAGGAGGAGTGTATTCTCCGGCGCTTCCGACATTGGCAAAGAACACAATCAAAATCATCAAGAGCGGGACAATCGGAAGGAACGTTGATACTTTTCCCACATATTGAATTCCCTTGATTGCAACAAACACAGCAAGGACGGCCCATAGGATTGCAACTATGGTGAAGGCAACGCCTCCGTGGAATACGCCTTCAGCATCCATAGCGGGCGCCCTGCCGAACGCCTGAAGAATGAAATCTGTGGAAACAGCAGTGTTGACGGCAAGCCAGCCAAATTGAAGCAGTCCCATCAACAAGCCCGGCATTAGAAAGCCCCCCGCTGTGCCGTAGGTCGAGGAACCTACAACATAGAGCGGATACCCTGTCTTCATACCATACAGGCCGGGTACGAGATAAAACAGGAAGTGACAGATAAGAGCTGCAATAACCAGCCCCAGCAGGCTGAGACCCAAACCGGCTTGCGAGAGGGTCCCATTGGCAATCTCCATGTAGAAAACAATCCACAGAAAAATACCCGCATAGGCTGGAGCCGTACTTTTGTACCAGGGAGTCCTGTTCTCGGCCGGGTTCGGCTTGGCCATACTCAAATAACTCGGCAATGCTCCATTACTCATAATTTTTTCTCCTTAAATATACTGC
>Ga0180433_10000040_pt1 | contig 195453 bp, 223 predicted proteins | sample SS_ome_8_FD_132980 | JGI IMG/M metagenome (GOLD analysis project Ga0180433, IMG submission 132980) | Hypersaline lake sediment archaeal communities from the Salton Sea, California, USA - SS_1_D_1 metaG | ecosystem: Environmental > Aquatic > Non-marine Saline and Alkaline > Hypersaline >...
CAGAATCCATTCTGGCCTCCAATGCTCGCAATTTACCGCACCCATTCTTTCTGGAATCTTGACATTATGCCAGTGATACAGATTGAACCCCCAGTACTCTACACTAGGCACGCCGTTACCATGCAGCTCGTAGATTGGAAATTCAAACGGCTCCCTGGTCTTACCAGTTATGTTCCACCGAATCTTTTTTGGTTTCGGTAGGATGACTAGTTTGTTATCGTATTCGCCGATGATTGGACACAGAAGGCAGAATGCGCGGAGTAGGAGTAGCTTTTTCTTATCCAGCTTGCATCCCCAGCTTTCTGCGATTAAGTATCGGCAAAGCCACCACGACCACCAAATACCGCAGTAGCGCAGTTTGAGTTTGTCACGGAGTCTGGCACGGAGCCCGGCATTGAGCCCGGCATCGCGCCTATCACGGAGCCCGACATCGAGCCCGGCATGGAGCCCGACATCGAGCCCGGCATGGAGCCCGTCATAGAGCCCGTCATAGAGCCCGTCATAGAGCCCGTCATAGAGCCCGCCGCTGAGCCCATCACGGAGCCCGGCATCGAGCCCGTCACGGAGCCCGGCATAGAGCCCGGCATCGAGCCCGTCACGGAGCCCGGCATGGAGCCCGGCATCGAGCCCGGCATTGAGCCCGTCATAGAGCCCGTCATAGAGCCCGGCGTGGAACCCGTCATAGAGCCCGGCGTGGAACCCGCTATTGAGCTTGCTCGATAGAATTTGCGATAATGCCAGATATCCCAGCGTATTTGCTGGAACGGTTTGGCTTGCCATTACAGCGTGGATTATCTCGCGAGCACGATCAAAGTCAGTTGGTTTTAGATCATCGATCTGCACTTTTTTCGTCATTATGTCCTCTTTTAGCAAAAAGCTCGCTTAGTCTTTTGGTGAGCCTTGGTCCATGAAAATGGTAAGAAACCCGCCTATAATTGGCGCAGAATGTCGCACAGATTTGTCTGCTGACAGACAGATTTTATCGCAAATCCCAGAGGCCCATCATTCGCTGCTTCGGCTGCATGCCTTTGCCTACTTTTGGAATGAGCCGCAACGGCTTGGGGAAGTTGAAAGGCGGCAGGCATAGATTGTAGAAGCCTCCGCCGTATTTATACGTGTCCCGGTTGGCCTCGGTGGCAGGGAAGTGGTTGATCAACAGCCACTTCGTTTTGGTAGCGAGTACCTGCTGAATAGCTAAGTATGCATCCCACACCGACAGGTGCTGAATGACGTCTTTCACGATGACTGCATCACAAGCGGGCAACACGTCAGTCGTGATGTCCCGGACCAAAAATCTTATGCTTTTGGTACTGTACTTGCGATTGCAGTCATCGATCATATCCTTCACAATGTCGACGCCGATGTACTTAACTTTGGCGTCCTTGAGCAAGTGCTGCATGAAGTGAAAATCTCCGCAGCCTGCGTCCAGTACGCTGCGAATCTTGAACTCTTCAATCAGCTTGGCAAGAAGCTCGCGATAGGTGGCCGTAGCCGCCAATGTCGAACCGCCGCCGGATGCAGTTTGCTTGTTCTTCCAGCCACAGTTCTTGTATATTTCGCTGAACTTCTCGCGGAGCGTAATAATTACGTCCATTGCTCTATCACTTTATAATGCCGTTTTTACCAGAGTAAATTAGGGATAAACCATCCCAACGAAGCGTGCATTTCTATTTTGCTGCCATAATCGGCTGCTGTCAAGGGCATAGCTAAAAAACAGGCCGGCATAGAACACGCCGGCCTGCCAGATCAGCACCGCCTTCTGCCGAAGGTTATTCGCATTGTAGTAAAACCCCCGAGCCAGTCAACGCGACGAAGCGGGTTTTTTCGCGGACCGGCTCGGGAGCCCGATGACTTACAGTCGGCTCTTCAATCTTCGCATTCTTGCAACCTGTTCTGGTGTGACTTTCTCGTTTGGCCCTAGCCGCTTTTCTTTACGCAATATTCCTGTCATTACCTGAGCCAGTTTTTTGTCGCTGTACCACCAAAGCCCCCGTAGCAATTTATTTTTCTGCTCTTCCTTCATTCCCTTGAAAAAAGCGATCAGATCTTTGTCATCGCCCTCCATGATTTCGCTGAAACTGGGAGGCGCCTCTTCTAGTCCGCCAGGCGCAGCCGCTCCTGTTGGCGGCCCCTGTATTCCACCGCTTGCCGTTCCTGTCTCGGCTCCAGGCGTCGCTGTAGTCACCCCCGACGCAGTTGCGCCAGGTTCTTTCAGCGAAATGGTGTTTGTTGCAGCCGCCGCCTCTGCGGGCGTTTCTGGCTGCGCCGCGTCCATCGGCGTCGTATCGCCGTAGGCGCCTCCCAGCGGCTTATAGTCCTGCGTGGCCAAAAGTCCAATATCGTGGGCTTTGCCCAATCCCCAGTTGATGATCGGATCCAAGATCCCCGTAGGCAGCATCATGCCTACGGCTCCCGTACCGGCCATCAGCATTCCTGCGAGCTCGTTTTTACCCATCAGAGCCATTGCCCCGCCGACCAGCGCCAGCGGAATGCCGAGAGCTACTCCGAGCTTGTGGTGAACCGGCGTTTGCGGATCGGTAAACCAACCTGTAATCCGCTTCATGATACCGGGATCTTGCAGCATCTGCTCCACGTCTTGCGACGATAAACCCCCTTGCGTGACTGTTCCGAAATCTTTGAGAATGTTTGCCAGCGTTTCCCTGTCCGGCGGCCCGCCGGCAAATACCTTTGCCATCTTCCGACCGTACTTTGCAGGATCGTTTGCCGCTTCGGCCGCAATTCGCTGCATGATATATTCGCGCAGCTCTTTTTCGACCGGCTTCCAGCCGTTTACGCCTCGTTGCTTAATAAGCATTTCGGCCCGAGCAAACTGTTTCGGTTTCCAAATTTGGTCTGGGCTGGGCATTGCTTTTGCATATTTCTGGGCCTTTGCGTACAGGGCACTTTCCGGATCGAGTGGCTTTCCCCAGGGATCAACGGGCGGCTGCATTGCCATCTCTACTTGCCCCGACTGATTCGGCTGTCCTGGCGTCGGCTGTGTTGGCTGGCCTGTGGGCGGCTGTTGTTGGCCTTGTGCTAGCTGTGGCTGTCCTGTAGGCGAAGCAGGCTGCGGACTTGGTGTTGGCGCTTGGTTTCTCATGCTATTGGCAATTTCGGCCCGCATTTTCGCTTCTGCAAAATCGAACTCTGGACCGCTCTTACGGCCCCCGGCCGCCACCATTGCGTACGCAGCAATCTGTCTGTTTAAGTCTTCGAGCGAAATCTCTTGCCGGTTGGCATACCTTTGAAGTGCATTCGGCACGTCGGCCGTAAGCTGATTCAAATTAGCCGTATTTTTTGCCAGCTCTTCCGCACTTCCCGCTTCCGCTATGCCTCTCATGACGTTGTCCGCTACTTTGCTCGTTCCGATAAGAGCCGCAAGTGGGCCAACCGTTTGTGCGCCGGGGATTTTCGCTAAATGGGGCAAGGCTGCTTTTCCTCCCTTGGCGCCGGCATAAGTCGCTATAGGCCATGTAGTGGCAGACGTCATACCGCCGCCATATGCGTGCAGCGCTTTGTCGCTCGGCAGCATATAACTGCTCGGACTGTAAAGTCTGCCTGGTCCTTTCGGCGCATACCGTGACTGGGCCTTCATATAAGTTTCCGATTCCGGATGGAGCTTGCTGCCTATCATAGTTACCGGATCGCGTAGTCTGAACCCGCCGGGCAACGGCAAACCTTGCGACCGCTGCTTGGCATACGCGCCAAAATACATCGGCTGAAACCCTTGCCACATTTCCCGCCAAAACGACGGAGTTTCATCCGGCCTGTAACCCCATCCCTTGTTATAGCCGACCACTTCCGCTCCCGCCTTCCGAAGAGCAGAGTAGTCTGCTCCGGACTGCGACGGCGCCGGAGCAGACTGGCTCTGCGGAGCGGATTCAAAGAATTCGTGCCAGGCGTCGTCGAGCTCCGGGTCGGATGCGGCTTCCTTGAGCACTGCATCCGCCATCTGCTCGAACGACATGCCGCGGGCAATACAGCCCATCAACGTATTGTGACAGTGCGCTCGCTTGGTTCTTGTTCGGTAATCGCTGGTTGTCGTTTGGGCAGGCGCCATGTTTACCTGCGATGTGGGTAGTCCTGTGCCGCTACTGGCAGGTACGTTTGCTGCAGCGCGTCCAAACACGGGGCTGTTGAGTATACTGGGCAGCTGCACAGCCTCTTTGTCATACGGCCATACCGCCCGCGCTTTGCGCTTGCGATATTTGCGATTGGAAAACTCATCCTTGAAATTATCGTCGTCCTTGACGAATTTTCGTAGGGCGGAATAGTTTTTATCGAGTGCTATCGGATCCATAGCTATACCTTAAAAGATGCTTTTGCCGGTGCTGAACGGATTGCTCGCCATCGTGCCATACTGCGGGCCGCCTGCCAGCATGCCGGTCTGCGCCAAGTTCTGTTTCATCTGCGGAGCGCTGGACTGCATTGGCTGGCCGCCAAACATCGGCTGTCCGCTCTGCGGTGCCGGCCAGCCTGGCGGGACCGGCATGCCTCTTTGCGCCCGCATCGTTGCTACAGTATTCTGCAGCTTTTTGTTCGCCGCCGCTGCTTCTTGCGCAGCTCTAGTTTTCCGTCTTTCTATGTTTGCAGCCAACTGCCCTTGATATTGGGCTTTTCCTCTATTGAACTCCTGCATCTTCTCCGCAGCGAGCGCATCTGACGATCCCGGTGCCGGCGCTTGGTTCGGGTCATACATTGACGGTACACCCCGCTGGCCAGGAATCGGCTTTCCCGTGTATGGACTCACGCCGCCTGCAACGCTTGGCTTCTGTGACAAGGGGCCAAGCATGTTGAAGCTGCTGCTCAACGCTGTTTGTGCCGGCATCGTCGGCGGTGGAGCCGGCGGCGTCCAGTGTTTGCCCCAGCCTTGCTCTTTGGCATTCTGAGCAATTGCCGATGTCGGTGCCGTTTCTTGTCCTTTAGCCTTCGCAATCATATCGTCGAAATGCTTGGCTGTCTCCGGGTTCCTTTCGCGATTGGCTTCGGCAGCTCGCTGCCATCGTTCTATCTTGCTGCCGCCAGCAGTCTCTTCGCGCATGCGCTGCAAATATCCGGGTACATCCCGCACCCTGTTGACAAACTGTGGCCCTCCCCTTGTGGCATTGCCGAACACGTCAGGCTGCGCACCGCCGCCTGCATACCAATCTTGGAGACGTGCTGCGTTCTCGGCGTCCTGCCTCGCTTGTGCCCCTGTCCACGTCTTCATCGCGTTCTCGTACAGCCGGCGTCTTTCGGGCGGAAGATCCTTGATGAAGCCCATAGGGTCTTCTTGCGGCGCTTGAGCCGTCTCTGCCGGCTGTTGCAAGGTTCCACCCGGAACCGACAAGTCGGGGCCTCCAGGATTGAACATAGGCTGGTGGCTGAGCCCCTTGGCGCCGTAACTGCTCGCAGGCGACGGCAGCGTGGGCGAAAGGTCCAAATTTTGTAGGCCTGGGCCTGATTGTGAATACCAATTCTGTGGACCGGATGCCTGCGACAACTCTTGCTTTGTCTGAGCAGCGCGTTCTGCCTGCGCTGTAGGCTCAAAAGGCCCGGCAGTAGGAGTGCTACTGTTGCTCGTCGTGGGCTGTTGTCGCTCGTTCCACCAGTCCGTGTCGGCCTGGCGGGCAGCTTGCTGCGCTGGCGTCGATTCGTCTTCCGTGGGATTGGCATACCACTTTTGCGCTTCAGACGAAAAGGGATCTTCGAAATAATCTATATCCGGCCACGCCTCCGTCAGACTTGGCAGGGCTGCGACCTTCAACAGACCGCTCGCCGCTTCCAGCAATTCTTTAGTCGTCATATCCTTTGCTCCTGAATGGCTCCACGCAGTTAGCGGTTTTGGAACGCTTTGATGACCGGACCGAAATCGGGGTGCGGTTGTACAGCCTTCGCCCCAGTCACCGTGTTTACCCCTCGCACTGCCGGACGCATCGCAGCCCTGCGAAGCTGCGAATACACCTGATTGCCCGTCGTGCCAAATCTGGCAGCCTGCTGCGCCAGCGTCCATTTAAGCTTCGGCGACACGTTTGTCGGCATAGTGCCTGCAGCACGATTCTTGAACATCTCCACATTGCGAGGCAAAGGCTTAGCGGCAATGTTTGCACCGGTGGCTGCGCCCGCAGGCGCCGTGCCCGGAACAGCAGCGCCACGAACAGTCCCGGCCGGTGTCGCACTCGTCTTCCACAGGCCGAGAGCACCCAACAAAGCCTTCTTTATCATGACTTTCCTGGTATACGACTTCGACGGCGCTCTTTTGGGCTTGCCCATTCCGCTGCATGCAGCCTTTGCGCGGCCTTTTTCGCCAATGGGAATACCGATCGGGCCCTTGCCCTTGCCACGGCCTAACCCGCGGCCTTTGCCTTGGGAGCGGATTTTGCTGCCTGGGCAAGCTTCGGCCTTGGCCTCGGCTTCCATCTTGTCGAGCCTGGTATAGTAGTCTTTGAACTCTTCAAGATGGTCCTTGGCAATTTCTCTCGCCTTGGCCGGATCGGGTGTGTGTTCCTTCTCAACCTTCACGCCCATCCGAAGCTGCTTGGCCGAGTAGTTCTTCGAGGACTTGCCCTTGGCCTTACCGCCGGGGATCAGATCCTTGACCTTGGCCTCCTTCTCGCCGATGCCCGGATACTTGGCATGCACCTTGGCACGGACCTGCGCCTTTTCGCTGGAACTGCCATGCTGCGACACTCGAGCCAGCGCATTTCGGGCGTGTGCCTTGTCGGGAATAGGATAATTCCCGGATTCCGCTTTCTCGCCCTTATTTTCAGCCTTCGACGGAATAGCAAAGTCCTTCTTCTTGATCTTCGTCCGGGCCTTCGTCGTCAGCATCTTGGCCTTCTTCTCGCCAATAGGAATGCCGATCGGCCCCTTGCCCTTGCCTCGACCCAGCCCGCGGCCTTTTCCCTTGGAACGGATCTTGCTGCCGGGACACGGCTTGTCCTTTTTGCTGCTCTCGGCCAGCTTAAACATCAGAGCGTCTGCAAAATCGAGTGCGTTTGTAGTCATCGCTTCTTTTTCCTCGTCTTTCTTTTTTGGTTTACGACTAGCCAGCCAAGCACCAAGTCCGCCACCTCCAAGCACAGCAGCCGGTAAACCAATCTGCGCCCATGCCGGCATACTCTTGTATTTGCTCAGCAGATTTTCGAGGAAACCCGGTTTATAGGGTACCGCCTTCGAACTGAGCGAGGCGGGCGCTGCCGCAAGCTGCTGCAGCCGAGCAGGGCGATCGACTTTTCCAGTGCCAACTCTTAACATAGAACCGTCGCGTTGTAGCGCGCCACTAGCAACAGGGCCTGGATCGCCGTGCAAAACTGCTTTAGCTTTAGTCGGCTTGTATCGTCCTAGCAAATAATCCAGGAATCCGCCTTCGTCGATCGACGGCCCGCCTTTGCCTGTCGCAATCTCCCGCAATTCGCTTATAGATGGTCGTCCTGCTGCGACCGCAGGAGGCTTCGGGAGAGCGTCTAGTATTTTGTATAGCCGCGCGGAATCACCGCCAAGCTGGCGATGAAGTATCCGTCCGGCCGGTGTTTTCAGTACACTTTCTGGATCGTCGAGAAACGGTTCGGCAAAGGTATGCAGTTTCCTGCCCAATGTTTGCCTTTGCTTTGCAGACATCCTGTCCATTATTTGTTGCATCGGATAACCTGCCTCTGCTGTAGCCGCATCGGCTAAAAGATCTCGCTCGGCAGGCGTGAAACCGCTGCCCCCGACTGCACGTGTCAGTTTTTGCACCAGCGACGGTTCTGGACTGGCCAAACTCAAATAGCGCTCGGCTTCGGCGCCTGGCAAGCCTGCAATATTACGCGCTGCCGTCGCCATCGGCGACGAAGGCTCTCGCCGTACAGCCGCTGACGGCGGAACAATGCCAGCAGGCAACTCTGCACTCTCTTTGCCGAGCATCGCCGCAAACTGGGGGGCGGCCAAACTCTGCATAGCGCGTAACTGTCGTGATTGCATGGCCATATCTCTATCCTTTTGTACTGCAGGGTCTGATAAATAGTCCCGACGAGTTGCGCCCTCGGGCAGCCTCGTCATCATTTCTCTTATGCCCTCGTTTTCGGCTTTACGGCTAAAATAGGCCGTTAGCGCTGCCAACGTGCCCGCACCTAGCCCGCCCAAACCGGCACCGATTCCAGCGCCCCTTGCACCGCCTATGCCGCTGCCTAACATGCCGCCACCCAGAGCGCCCGCTCCGCCAAGCAGCAAGGCGGCTAACAGTGCCTGCTTGCTGGGCGAAGCCATCATTTCAGGTAATGGTGTGCCATAACTCTTGAAGATCCGCGGAAGCAGATGGCTTGTCTCTTTCTCGATGGCTGCCTGCTCGTCGTCCGTGAGTTTTCGGCGAGCTCGGGCGGGCAAATATTGCTGCAAGGCCAGCTGCGTTGCATCATAATCGCTTTTCTTCTGCATTTTTGCCTTATGGCCCAACAGCACGTTGTCGCCCTTGCGGCCGTTGGGATATTTGTCTGCCAGCCATTCCATAAGGCCTAGTTCGCCGCCTTGCGTAAAGAACGACAGCTTTTGTGGGCCTTTGCGAGTCTTGCGGAAGATATCGAGTCCGAGGGCTTCACGATCACGGAGCAGCAGATCGCCCATATCCAGAGACGGGAGCCCGCCTTTTTTCTCCATGCCTTTGCCAGAATCTTTTACGGTTTTCACTTCTTTTCTCCTGTTAAATCGTGTTCCCGTGCGACCCTGTTATTTCGCTTCCGCATCTTTCCAGGTCGTCCTCACTCCCTTGTCTCCGTATTCGGCCGCTAGCATCGCCTGTACGGCTCGCTGTATGTCTTTCCGCTGTTCTTCATCACACGTCCATCCGTAGGAATATTCTACAGACCCGTCGTCCCACTCGGTTACATCCTCCAAGAATATAACTGGACCACGTATTCTCTTCCATGAAACGCGGGCCGCATGTATTGGTATCCACTCCCACTCAAACAAGCTAATCTGCCGGCCTTTAATCCGCGTTGTATGCCAGATACCCACTACCGTGCCAACCAGCCTGCGATATCGCACCCGGACCACTTCTTCGACGATCACAACAATTTCGGCTCGTTCTGTTTTCCATCTATCTTCCACCGTCGGGTCCGACTCCGATATGCACGCCGTATGCATCGTAGCCTCGACTTCGACCCATGCAAAAATCAACGCGAGTATGATTCCATTTCCTACCATGACAGGCTCACAGTCGCCATCTGTTTATGCAAAATCCTAGCCACACGAAAAACGCGCAGAGAGCTCCGATCATAACAGCTATGCATCCGCCAAACCTCGCACAAGAGAGCCACAACCGTTCGTATCCGGGATCGGGCGGACCGTTCCAAACGCCTACCAAAAACGCACCTGCCTGATACAGTCCAACTACTGCCAATATCGCTATTACAATAAAAGATAGGTGTTTCATTGCTTTTTGTCCCTGCGGGCTACCCACTCAACAACCACGTCAGTCACCGATGCCTCTTCACCCATTGCCAACCACAAATCTATCATCTCGTCGTTATGATCCTCAAACAATTGCATAATCCGATCATCGCTGATCGGCACCAACTCCCTTCTTTTCGCTTCTGCTACGTCGCACAGTCGCAGTCCCGGCGTGCAGTTCTCGCACGTTTTTTGATGTTCATCTAGCCACCGGGACCACTCCGAGGGAAACGTCAACCACGGCGGTTTCGGCTCTTCGTCTGTTGGCGGGTTGCAATCTCCTGCACAGCCCTGCGTCAACACGATTACCAGGCCGAAGATAGTCATGGCCACAATCAAAACGAACATGAATTGTACTTTGATGCGCCCGTTCATTTCACGTTCTCTTTGGTCATTTTTATGTTGTACAAATCGTCAATGTCTGCGGTGTTGGCACTCGCCATTCGCCACAACACCAGCAGAAACGCCCATTGCAAGACTTCCAGTAGTGTTTCCATTTTTCAATCGGCCACAATGATACAGGCGTACCAAATTCCGTTCCGGCCCATTGCCATCGCTCCGCCCCAGTATTTGTGTCGCTTACTTGCCACGCGCCAATGGCCGCTGCTGTATTTCCAGCATTTGAACATCTCGTAGCCGAGAGCCTTCATCGACTCGTGCTGTTGCCACTTCCAGCTTTCGGCTGCAATCTCGGCAAAACCATATCCAGGCATTTTAGCCTGCAGTTCCCGGTATCGCCTATCCCAAAGCTGGTGGCCCTGCAATTGGCGGTCCGCTTGGTATTGCGCGTGTTTACCCGCCGCCTCGATCAGGATCTCGCGCGGCTCGCTCTTCTGCACATTGCCGCCATTGAATACATTGCCGCCGTCGACCAGTCCCTGCATGGATGCCGGCAGCGTATTTTCGTCCGGCAGCGGAGGTATCGGCGCCGGCGGAGGAACATAATACTCCATCACCGGCATTTGTGCCTCCTCGCACACGATGCAAGGCGGTCCGAACAAAATCGTAATAGCTAGCAGTATGCCGGTCATTGTCTTAGTCCGTAATTGGCTTCAATCCGACTCCGTAACAATCACAGTTCTTTTTGACGGGCGGACCGCATATGCCCACTTCGCATATTCGCAGTCCAGCCCATTCCCCGAGCAACGTCCGCATGCCGTCAGGCAATACCCGCCAGCAGTCCGTTGGATGCCGGTGGATGCCCCAATTCAGTCCGGGGCATATCACAATGACTATGCCGCCCGGCCGGCACACTCGCACCAGCTCCTTGATCCATTTCCACGGCATGGGCACATGCTCCATGCATTGGCCGGAAATGACCATGTCATAGGTATCGTCGTCTATCGGCCAGCGGTAGTTCGTCTCGCTGACGATGTCCACGTTCGGACCTGCAGCGATGTCCATTCCCTCGTACAGCAGCCCCTTCGTCTCACACATGTTCCGATAGCAGCCGTTGACATTGTAGGCGCCGACATCGAGCACGTTGTGCGTGATGTTGCTGGCGTACTTGGCAACAAGCGTTTCCATCAGCTTCATGCTGCTTTGGTGCATAGTACTTACCTTCTTTTCAACCAAGCTGGCTCTACTCGTTTGACGGCTTTTCGCTGTTTTCCGTACTGGCCTTGATAGTACGGCGACTGCCAAGCCCAATCACGCAGCCTATTCATTACTAGGTCTCTGTTCCAGCCCAGCTCCTGTCCCGGTCGCATCCTGGCTAGCGGAGTCAATGCACGGATTTCCCCACCGATTATATTCCGCCCGGCGACTTTACGCTTTAGCAGATTTTGATAACGTGCTGGCGGAGCAAAACTGTGAATGATCGGATTGAACGCCGTGGGCGACGTCTTCATGGGATTGTTTGCTTCCACTTGCGGCATCTCTGCCGGCAGTTGTTTCGCGGGCGCCGTCGGCGATGGCGGCAAACCTCCCATAGCGCCTTGCGTGCCTAACATCGATGGCGACAAACCCAACTTCTTCGGGATGCTTGTCATCAAGCCCACGTTAGCTCCAGGCGCCGTACCTCCGGCAGCCGCGCCCGCAAATGGGCCAGGCTTCGGGGTTGCAGCTGCTTTAGCCATGTCCGGCTGTTTGGGCATTTGAGCGGCCCACGCAGCCAGCTTCTTGTACTTCCAATTCTTCCGCACGCGATCGATATCGTCGAGCGTGTCCTGTCCAAACGACATCATCCTGTCGACCCGCGGCTTGCGTTTTCCTTCCATGATCGCCGTAATTTTCATCGGTGTAGCATGGGTCTTCTTGGGCGTGCATTTCGTTACTTTGGTCATAGTGATAAAGCCGCCTTGTTTTGGCATCTGCGGCGGCTGTGGCACAGGCGCCGCAAACGGATTGGCCGTATTTGATGCCGGCGGCCAGCCAGCCGGAGGTTTTGGCGACGGGAATGCGTTTTGCAGCCGCTGCATCAGCTGCTGCCATTTCGACGCCTTCTGCTGATTGGCAGCATCGAGCACGGCACCGAAGTTGGTGATCTTTGGCGCAGCTTGTGGTTGTTGCGGCTGCTGCGGCGGTTGTGGGGCTGCATTGGCCATTTTGGATCCTGTAAAAGATGCAGGCAGCCGTCCAGCGCCTGTCTTGGCGCGGACGGCGCTGGACAGGCTGGCCTGCGGAGCGGATAGATCGTTTGCTGTTTTGTTTGCGCCAGGCGTTTTGCCCATTACGATTCGCAGCAACTGTTCGGCGAGTACTCGCTTGTCTTCTGGCTCCCGGCTGAGCAGCTTTATGAGTTGGAATGCATTGGGCTCATAATAGCGAGTAGGTTTTACATCGTTTTTGAAATCTGATTCGTGGTTTTTCAGCCACCAGTCGATTGCTTTGTAGGCTTCGTCGAGCGAGTCTACGTGGTGCCCAAATGTCTTGGCGTATTCTCGTTTGATAGGAACAGCCCATGCCGGCAGCTCTGTTTGCGACGTTGCATACCACCAAAATTCCGATGGTACAGGTGTACGGCCCGGTAAAGTCCGTCCAGCAGTCGTTCGGTGCGGTACAGTTTGCGACTTTAGATCAGCCGCAAATGGCCTAGTCTGCATAGCGCCATGCAATAATTCATGGCCCAATGCCATATCGGGGTGTCCATGCGGACTCGCCGCTGCAACATAGATATTTCCTGGGGTGCTTTTGCCTGTCAGCCTGTTTATACGTCGGATATGTACACCAAGTGCGCCGCCTCGAAGCGCAGGTGCATCTACCAACGTAATATCTCGTGGTTTTCCTACTTGGCCGGGTATCACTTTTAACAGCTTATCGCTAGGATATTTCTGCGTCCTTTTTACAGCCTCTCCCAGGCCGCCCGGCACGTCGGCATAATCGGAACGAATTTGGTCTGCCAACGATCGTCTAATTTCCTTTGTCGGCGCTCCTGGTGGAATGAATTGCTTGCCCGGTCGCGGGCTCAAACGTCGCAACGCTAACAAAGCCAGCCCGCCCAATGCCCCTCCGCCTGCCCCCAAAAGTCCCCCAGTCAGCATGCGGCCTGCCAAAGTATCGTCTTCGTCCCTGGAGTCGTCGGCGATTCCACTCAAAGCGCCCATCAGTCCGCCAAGAGCAGCGCCGCCACCGCCCCACCGAACCCAATCGTTGTTCTTCGCCCAGTCCAGCCAATTGGTGCCGGCCAGCTTCTGCAGCGGGGCATAATCTGTCTGTCGGCAGACAGATTTTTCGGCCGCTGCCGTGACGGTCATTCCCGAGGTTGCAAATCGAAAGCCTCCTTGGTTGCGTGTTGGTGAGCCTGGTCCCGCGCCTAGCTGATTCGACGCGATCGGCGGGCCCAGAGCGTTCTTCTGCCCCCAGAGCGGCCCCATCTGCTGCACGGCTTGCTCGGGCCGCCCTGTAGCCGTCTGGACAGGCTGGAAGTTGACGGCATTGGTAGGCATACCCGATAGACTGCCGAGAGCAGCCCGCTTGGTTGCCGCAAAAAGTGCTGGTATTGCTAGCTGAACAGGATCTGCAGAAACAGGCGCTGTGCCTGTGTGGTTTGGCGACAATCTGGGTAATCTGGGTAATCTGGGCAATCTCGGGGCAGCTACGGCACTCCTTTGAGGGGTTTGAGCGGCTTTACTCAGCTTCGCCCTGCTGTCGGGCCCAGATTTGCTGGCAATTAGCCGCAGCACACGGTCAGCTGCTGGCGGGCTATCGATCGCCCCGCTTCCCTCATAGCAATCTTGACTACCTTGTTGCATATTCTCGGCACACCCCGCTGCCTTGGCTAAAGTCCGGCCAATCGGCAATCGCATTGCATATTGGCCGAGGCTTTGAAGGGCTTTGCCCCCTTCTGCCTTCTCGAAAGCCACCTTTGGACGCATATCGGGCTTTGGGGGCTCCAGAGCTTGATCGTAGGCCGCCTGGGCGTCTAGCGGGGGCTGCTTTGGGACAGCCGGCTTGGGAGCCGGTTTTGGTTTGGGGCCGTCTACGGGCTTCGTAGTGCCCAATTTGGGCGGCTTTAGCTCGATGCTGGCGTCTTTGCCAAGGAGCTTGGCCAGGAGCGATCGCTTGGCCTGGCGTTTGGCCTCCGCCTTCTCGACTTCCTCTTTAGCCAAATGCCATGGACTGGCTTCATCCGAATATACCCAGTCTTTAGAGGGGTAGTGCTGGCTGTAAAACCAAGGAAGGTCGTCGCTATCAAAATCCTTTGCTGCTCGAAGGCGTCTGGCAGCCTCAGCAGCATCAAACTCCTCCGTTTCGCCGGTGTCCAAGTTGATATGCGAGCGATAGGGACTGAACCGCAGCTTGTGGCCCAACTCCTTAGCGTAGCGGGCTAAAATATCAGTAAAATCCGCTGCTTTGGCGGGATCGTTCCAAGCAGACTGGGGCAGAGACATGAGATACCGCTCGTAAACGCCACCGGGAAAGTCGTAGCCGTAGGCTTTCTTCTCTTGCGGCGCAGTCTTTTTAACCCTTTTGGGGAGTTTCTTCCCTTTGGGAGTGTGCTTCTCCCATCGCTTAGCCATCTCGGGATGATTGGCATACATCCATTTTCTTTGAGCTTCGCTGGAAAAGGGCATCCGTGTCCGCTCCTGGCCTACCGTGGCCTAATGGATGTGAATTGTCCGCGCCAACAGAAGTATCGCAGGGATCGGGGGAATGGTCAAGCTCGTTTCTGATAGCTAAAAAAGCCCCTTGAAAGGGGCACTCTCGTCAATTCATCGCAGCCCTTGCCGCCTGTATGCGGGCATAAACCTCCACCGCATACTGGACTGTTTCCTGTCGTGACGGCGGCTCGCCCATTCGGGCAAACCATTTACCCGCCAACCTTCCGGCCGCCCCAATGTCGGTCTCGAACAGTTCGCCGAACCGCTCCAGCTCCGCTTCGGGCAGATCTTCCGGAAAATCTACTCCCCGCTCCAAAATCAAAATATAGTTGATGAAGAAACTTCCGGCTTCAATGTGGTGCATGAAAATGCCTCCTTTGAATGAATTTGATTGTTTAGTCTGCCGATAGACTAATTGAATTCACGGCAGTCGGCGCGCCGATTAGGTCCAGTCCTGTATCCAGCAATCAATAAACCGACCAGGCCATTCGGCATTGATCCGGCTCGGAAAGCCCTCCTGGTCGATATAGGCGTTTACAGCTTTTCGGCATAGCTCGCGGGTGCGAGCTTGCACAGCGAGGGTTTCGCTGTCTTCGTGGTACCGCATTCGCACTTTACCTCGGGCTATAGCCCCTACTGGCCCGGGGTGTTCCCCGTCCACCTCGATCAACTTTCCGCGATAGTAATACCACGCACGCACAGGTCAGTTCTCCTTGACCGGCTCAAACCGATAAAAAGCAAAAGAAGTTTCAACTTGTTCGCCGGCCGGCAGCCGGCGGAGAACGTCGAACTTGTGGGATCCCAGGTGCTTCGCCACCCGGATGACTTCAGCGGCTTTATCTTTCTGGGCGCAAACGCGCTCTACAGAGCCGTCGCCCTTATCCACCCTAATCAGCATATTCATCGTCTTCTCCTTATTGCGCAATACAACAGGGCAGCGATAGACTGCCCTGCTGCCCGCAGATTTTGGTAAACGGCAATGATGCCGCACTCTGTCCTTATGGTCGGTAGTGTTCCGACTCCGTCCACGGCGCTACGGCGTTGGGAATGTAGTTGATACCGCCCGCTCCGTGCGGATAAGCTGCACCGTTTTCTCCGAACTCGACAAGATCGCCAGGATCGTATTCGCCTTCTGGTATCGCATAAAGAGCGCGATGCTCCCTAAACCGTTCGTTATACGCAGCGAGACAATCTTTTTGCCATCGCTCGTACGCATCATCCCAACTATCCGCTCTTCGCTTATCCATGTTCTCCTCTATACTGATTCCGGTTCTGGCGTTTAGGATCTGGGAAAGCTCGTCAAACGAAAACGGGCGGTACTCTCCCAGTACCCTAAATGCATTGTCTATGCCCGCATCGATCGATCTTCGATTGGGCAGGATCTTATCCAAGTAATCCTCCGCCGTTCCGTGCGAATGGCCGTAGAGATTCCATCCGCCGGCGTGAGAACCATACCAAATAGCACTCGCGATATGGTGGGCATAAAATCTCTGGCTTTGGATTTTGCCGGTGTACTCTACATAGTGCCTATTGAAAAGCGGCGCGATCTCGTGCCTATCATGATTGCCCCAGATCAGGTTGATAGTCCTGCACTCGATTTGATCCCGCAACAGGCCGGCATATTGTCTGATTCGGCTCGGAGGCCCGAAACAGAAGTCCCCCAAATGCCACAGAATATCTCCCGGCTTTACCACCGCGTTGATTCGATCCAGGATATACCGGTCATGCCGTTGCATCGCCGCATCCGACGGCTGCCATCCATCCGGATTGTTTCTACTCCTCATGGGATGCCTGGCATCAAGGTGCTCCAATTCCTCCGTAGTTAAGCAAAAACGACGGCCCGTATAAATCGGAATCCGTCGATGGCTAAAATGCGTATCCGCCGTGAAGTAAATACTCGTATCAACCTCCCTTTGTTTGAGTTGCAGAAATCCCGCTGTTTTTGCAAAACAGCTATCTAGCACCGCCCGCGGGAGTCGAACCCGCCTTGGCCGGATTGAAAGCCGGCTGCATTCCCACGATTGCTAGAGCGGTTTTGGCTCATTGCATAAGCCAACTTTGAATGTCACACGGCTGAAAGCCGTCATTTACAAATTTCGATACCTTTTTGTAAATGTAGTGGCAGCATGGCTCGTTGCCTCGCCGGGTTTTAGCCTCAGCTTGTCGATAGGGGCGGCCTCGCAGGAAAGCGTAGGCCAATTGGGCGTACCGGGCTTCGACGCGTAGTCGCCCTCGCCGGTGTTCGGCCAGCGCGCACCGGGTTTCGATATCGGAGGTGCGAGCAGCTTCGAGCCGATTGATCCTGGCCTCTTCGGCCAGGGATTTGACGTTGACCTTGAGTTTGGCCAACGCCGAGTAGAGTGCGTCCGTAATCATCGCAGTTCTCCAGAAAGTAGGAATGTGAACAAACCAAACCTACCTAATGGAGGGGGCGGACGTGCGTATTCATGTGAATGGCATGGCTGCAATACGTTGTATGTGCCAGAATTGTTCAGTGGCAGTATCGCACAGATTCGCTGGGCAGTCAAGTGCAAACATTCTCCTCCTTTTCTGGCAACTATACCTTTTGGGTATACTGCCACTTGCCGTCGCAGACGAGCCTGATAGCCTCGTCTGAATCGACGGCATCGACAGTGCCAATAGTATAAGTATCGGCATCCTTGATTAACTTTTGTAGGGCGTTGAGCGTTCGATCGAACGCTCTGCCCTGCTTTGCGACGTGGACGATTCGCAGCCCCGGGTTTACAATTTCAATCGCGTGAAATCGCATCTTCCCGCCTATCCACGAAGCTGATATCTTTGAGGTCGCTTTGCTGTACCGGACCTGCAATAGCGCAAATCCGGGCGAGTACTGCTTGGACGAGTTTGTACCGGGAACGAACTGAATCTCCTCTGACGCAGGCCAACACATCCCGCAGAATTTTCGCCTCCGCTTTAGATAGCAAGAGGAGCTCGGTCGTCTCGACTGGTCCGTTCTTTTTTTCCCAGGCAGCGACAACTTTATCGACGTCTTCGGCAGAAATGTCGCGGCCGACGATCTGTATGGAGTTGTTGCTGTCCCATAGGACGAGCTGTTTTCCGAGTGTGATCTCCTGTTCGCTCCGGTGAGCGCAAATGAAATGTTCCATTTCCGCTTTGGTGACCGTAAGGCATTCTGCCTTCACGCTGCCGTCGTCGCAGAGTTCGACTGAAATATCTTTCCCGCCGGCCTCGACGACGACTTGGTTGAGCCTTGGCGGGCCTTTTTCTATCGCGGTGGCAGCTTCGTCGAGGGTCAGTCGCCTCACTTTAGGGGTTATCGTCCTATGTACCCCTGCATAGCCATTGTGCCTAATACCGTGGGTCACGTACAGCCATGTCCCGTCCGTAGGCGTGTTGTACTTGCGCCATCCGTGCTGGCAGGCCATGTCTTGCATCGCAGCCGCCAATGCGGGCGTTTTGCAGTCTACAGCCCAGGGTGCGGTATTCGCCATTTTCGTTCTCTCCTTTTGCCGCTCTGCGGCCTGGTTAATAGTTTGCTTCGGAAACTGCCGAAGCAATGAATAGTTGTCCGTATTAAAATGCCTTGTTTCTGTCTATTCTTGCTGCGTTTCCTTGGAACGAAGTGTCGCTGTGTATTCCACTTTCAGTTATCGGCGCTGCAAGCCATTATCGTGAACAGGCCTACTCTTGTTTCTGATGGCTAAAAACGGGCGCAACTAAATTAGCTGCGCCCGCCCCATACCCCTCGTTAGGAGAACACGTTGCAGAGCACGGCCTCACCACCGTGTTGTCTTCGGTAGGCTCTTATCCCGAAAGGGATGCAATGCCGTTGACCTACCTGGCCAGGAATTTCGTCATGACAGTTGGCCATTTCTGGCCGGCACTCTTCCGTGCGCCTGGCAGCCGGAAGATTATGCTTACGAAAAAAATTCCACCAAATCTAAATCCACTAGGTCCGCGGTAAATATAACAACGCCGCATAGCTTTCCTTTCTGCTAAAGGAGTAAAAAGAAGCAGCCCCGGAAGGCTGCTTCTTATTCGTTACTTGCCGATCACCGTCCGGACATGCGGCGGCAGCCGAGAAATCCGTTCCTCGGTGATCTTTTCGTAGTCAACGCTCCGCGTCGAGCTCTCCTCGTAGGTGAGGGACCACAGAAACGGCCGTTCCGCCCACGGTTCGATGAACTCTCCATACTCCTCGAGCTGCGTTACGTTGTGGCGCAGTGCTTCGCGACAATCATGGTTGCCTACCCACACCACGCCGCCCTCAGCCTGCTGGGCATTCCAGCAGCCCTGGTATGCTTTATCGGCCGCTTCCGCGGCCTCCGACTTTGGATCTGCCCGCCACAGTTCTCGCCACTCACCCCTGAGTGCATCCAGCTTTTGTTCGATCTCCGGCGTCCTTGGCCGCCAGCCTCCGGAGGAGAAACAACTGGGCGGCATTTTTCGCTTTTGCCGCCAGTTATAGTACAATTTCCCGCCGTTTATCGAGCGGCCTCGATAGGTATCGAAAGCCAGAATCAATCCTGGCTTCCGGTAGAAGATGTAAAACACATCTCCCTCTTTGCCGAACGGATCGGCAAGCTGGTGCTCGAAGCCCATGTCGACGATAACCGACAGGTATGCTCCGAACGACATGTGTCCATACGTGTCTCCAGCAGCCTCCAGCATTTCTCGTTTTTTGCGATTATGCATAATCGCAAAAACGAGCCCGAGTTGCTCCGTCGCCTCGTCTTCTTTGTACGAGGCGCTTGTGACCTTTTCCGCCGCTGCGAGCGGATCCATTCGAAGCATGGCTTGCATTGCCGCCATGCCGATGCTCTCTTTGTTACTACGTAGTGCCATGCTTCCTCCTTTTTGAAATGGAACAGACTATCCCCATTATAATGCCGTGAATATGGCTGATTTATGATAGCCGGATCAATCCGGCACAGACATGTAGCGGCCGAGATAGCGACGAGCGAGATCCTTGCCAAGTCGCTGCAAACATAGCCGATGCGCTTTTCGGGTGTCTGCGGGTGTCGGAGGTATGCGTGGATAGTCGGGGTGCTTGTTTCGACAGTAATCTACCTTAGAATCGATTTTGGCTTGCTCGAAATTCTTGAATGGTATGCAGGGATAACCCATCCATGCAACGATGTCGTAGATCCCCTGCTTGGTCAATAGCTCCTCGTAGTAGACGAGCTTCTTTGGCAGCCGGCATCGATCGAAAAATTTGATATTTTGCGTATAGACTTTGAAAGGGTGATTGCAAGACGTGCGACGAGTAAAGCTGATAGCCGGATCGCGTATTAGAAGTAGAACGCTATTGAGCAGGCCAATGCGCAAATAATATTGCGCTTCCGGATGCAATGCGGCATGCTGTCGGTAGAACGCTTGAGGCATTTTGCCTCGAACAACACGCACATGTCCATCACTGCGGCAGCCTGTCACACGCTCGAAAGCGTTGCAGAGCCAGTTAAGCCCACTTCGCGGATAACTGCAAAGCAGCGGTCGTCGTACGTTGCCGATCATCTGGCTATACTCGTATATATCTGCCTAGATACTCCCGTACCAACTCCTTGCCCAACGATTGGATACATCGACGGCGAGCTTCAGCGATATCCTTTTTGGTCGGATTTCGCCGAACGTAGTTAGGGTGCTTTTGCTTGTGATACCATGCCTTGGATTCGGCTAGCGCCTTCTTGAAGTCCTTGAAAGGCGTGTATGGAAATCCCATCCATTCGACGATATCATAAAGCGTTTGTGGGGTAAACAGATCTTCGAAGTAGACAAGCTTTTTCGGCGCCGGGCACCAATGGTAGAAATGGATGTTCTGCAGATAGGCCCTGAAAGGATAGCCACAAGATGTGCGACGGACGTAGCTCCATGCCGGATCTCGCAGCAAAAGCAGCGCGCTGTCGCAGCCGCCGCTAAGAATAACCCGCTTGAGTCGTTTGGCTTTGGTACTGTGTGTTCGTTTGAATGCTGCCGGCTGCTCTGGTACTATGCCGCGATCCTGCCCTGGACTCCTGGCGCCAGTGAGTGTTTCGAAAGCACGGCTAAACCAGTTGACCCCGCTTCTGGGGTAACTGATCACCAACGGGTTTTTGGGTTTGCCGGTCATGGTTTGATTATAGCCAGCGAAGTACAAAACCCACATAGCATTTCCTGACGGCTAAAAAACAAAGGCCGCAGCGCGGAGTGCGCTGCGGCCGGGTCTGGCCTCCTGCCGAGGCAGTATCGGACTGCTTAAGTAAACCCTGTGGGATACCACAGGAATTTCTTAGGCGTCAAGTCTTTACCGGGCTGCAGACAGCTAATCTGCAGCATTGCCGCTGCCACACCGACAGGCTGTGGCAGCAGCATTAGAAGCAAAGCTATCAGGATAAACATACAAATTCTCCTGAACTCGATTCTAGTCTATATTATAATGCCGTAAAAGCGCTATTACTTGACTGTGCCCCTGGTACAAAATTATGGACAAACCGTTTACTACATTCCGTGAAATTGGTCACAGAGGACGGCTCGGCAACCAGCTGTTCGAAATTGCCGGCACCATAGGCATTGCCGTAAAACACGGATTTGACTATTTCTTTCCGCCGTGGAAGCCCGGCCGCCGGTTTATACACGAGCTGCCAACACGGCCGATGCGGGAACTCCGGCGCATCCCAACATACCCACCTGCGAGATGGATGAAAGAGCCCTACGACATCCACATAGAAGGCACGACGAATTTCGCAGCGCACTTCGAGTCAATCGACTGGTTCAGACACTGCCAGGATCTTATTCGCTGGCAGTTCGAGCCACAGCCTACCGCCATACAGCTGTTGCAAATGCGATATGCCGCGGCTCTAGCAGCCGATCCGTGCGCTTTGCACATTCGCCGCGGTGATACTACACGGATTTCCCACCGATACAAACTCTGGACTACGGGCTACTACGATCGCGCTATGGCGCATTTTCCGGATTCAATATTCTTGCTGTTGTCCGATGACATGCCGTGGGTTCGCAAACACTTCAAGGGGCCACAATTTATATACGTGGACAAACAGCCGCCATACATGGATTTGTTTTTGATGACGCTGTGCAGGAAACACATCATTTCTAATTCGACGTTTAGCTGGTGGGGCGCCTGGCTGGCCAACGACAGCCGCGTTGTTTACCCTTTACCCTGGAATGCCCGCAGGCCGTATCCGATTGGATTGTTTCCTGACCATTGGAAAGAAGTCGACAGCTTGCGGATCAATAGCTAAAAAAGGCCCCAAAGGGCCACTCCCGGCGGTTTCAGGCGGCCAGTTGCCGCAGCTCTCTCAGCTGCGACAATGCCTCGTCTTCCGTGACGACCGCGATGTAATCGCAGGCGGGCGTCCTGCCCAGGTTGACGACTGTCAACTGCTGACGGTCGCCAACCTCTTCCAGCACCACTTCGATTCCGTTTGGGAATCGAAATTCCCAAACGCCGTCTCCGTAATGCCGGAGCACGTTGTCAGACATGCTCATTCTCCTCAAGGGGGTTAAACGGGTCCAATATATATTGCCGGATAAACCCGCGTTTTTTAGCTGTTTTGATAGCTAAAAAAGCGGTTTGCAATGACTGCAAACCGCTCCCCGACGCTGGCAACAGGCCGCTAGTCCGCAACCTGTCGCCATTCTTTTTCGTCGTCGTACTCCCGCTGGATTACGACCGGATACCCTTCTCCGGCCTTTGTAGGGGAAATGGGCTCGTGGCCGTGCTGCTCGTGGTTTAGAGCAGCCCCGTCGTTGGCGCTGACCCACATTTCCTTGTCCAGGGTCATTACGTCACCGCTTTCCAAACGGTGTGCATGCCCGGTGACTTCTCCCCGGGCGACAATGTTATCCGGTACACGGACAGCATTGCCGGGAATCTTTGTAGGTGCCAGGAGCATTACGTCCCCGTGGCGGTACACCGCCTTCTTCTTGTCGCTCATACTCATTCTCCTTGTAAAAAGTGCTGGTGGCAGTCGATAGGCCCACTGTAAAGGTTCGCGGGAAACATGCTGCCCGTGATGGCTACAACAGCGTCCTTGCACGCTTCAAGCATTTTCTCCCATACGATTGGCGGTAAAAAGCGGTTTGCAATGACTGCAAACCGCTTCGAGGCACAACAATTTCTAATCGAGGTATTTAATCTCGTCGACCTTTGTGTCCCACATCAGCCATCGATCGCCCGCACGCTTGAACATGTGGACGCCTTTGACTCTGTTGTCGCGGAAGTCCTTCGGCCCGGCTGCCCACCGGGTTGTCATGGTAAAACGGCACTTTGCCGTATCACCCTCTACGGCGATGACTTTGTGCTCGTCGAGGGTTGTACGAAAATCCCACTTTTCGTACAGCTGAGCAGTTACCTCTTCCGTGAGCTGCCTGACCGGGGAGTCCGGATGAATGGTCGCCATGTACTGCTTGACGTCCTCGGCATTGTGGGCCGCCAGCTGGGTCATAAGCGTGGCGCTGACCGCCTTGTTGGGAGTTTCCTTGGCCGCGTTGTCGACGGCGCAGACCAGCCCGAAAAGTACGCTCCACACAAAAAACGCGTGAAACTTAAAATCGCGCATCGCACTCCTCCTCCTCTTTCTTTGAACGGGAAAAGAAAACAGTAACCAGATCCACCTTATAATGCCGCAGTTCTGGCATCTGTTTAGTCTACCAACAGACTAATTAGATTAGACTTTGCCCTACGTAATATTAACGTCAAGGCCAGGGACTAGTCTGCTTTCGCCTTCGCGAGTAACAGGTGTATCATTGCTGGGCTCCATCGTGCCGCCGCCTTCGGCATAAAGGGCCGGAATGAGCCTGACAGCCCCCGCAAGGGCCAGCTCTATTCCGAAACCTTGCACGCCAGTCAGATAGAGTTGCGGCGGGTGCTCCAATAGGAATGTTCGAGCAAACTCTACGAAGTGATTGATTGCCAGCGATGCCGCTCTTTGCTCGATCTCTGTGGGCAGCTGATCAAACAATTCTTTTGTGGGTGGCGGCGCCGGTGAATCGCCCTCGTCCGCTAGCTTGGCTTTCATATATACGCGTAGCAGCAATTCGAACAACTCAGGAATTTCCCGTTCAGGATTCGTGTCTGGCATCGCCTTCTCCTGTTATTTGAACTCTACGTAATTGCCTTCGTGGCACATTAGTATATTGTATAAACTTAGCTTCTGTGCTGCCACTATCTAAATCTACCTGCAGTTCCATATGTAGGCTTAGCGGATCAATGTTCGGCAGTATTATTCCCATAATCCTTATTTGCTGCAAGCCCTCCGAATCCTGATATATCTGCCATTCCGTCATCACGAACTTGACTGTCGTCATTGCCATTTGCAGTTTCGCTTTCTTGTAAAGCCGCTGCCCAAGCTTGCTTTTCTGCCTCCGTGCATAACGCCTGATTTCGCGATGTAATCAGCATCCCGAGTTTTTTTACTGCATGCACATATTTGGGCTCGGCATTGATAGCCGCTAGTCCGCCAAGAATCATTTCTCGTATTTCGTCGGGCGCACCACTGACGAAAGTCAGTAGTTGCGCCGGATTTGGCTGGAATCCCCACTGCTTGATGAACGCCTGTTCCGCTTCCTGTTGTGCCTGTGTGTAATACGCCTGCATCGTCTTATAGACAGAACCGCGAGGACGATTCTTAAACGCGGGCTTGGGCATGCAACATTTTTTGTATTTCACACCGCTGCCACAAGGACAAGGATCGTTGCGCCGGGGCGATCGCTGCTTTTGCAACTGTCTCTCGGGAATTGCTTTGCCCGTAATTGTTGTATACTTTGGCGATCGACTGCGTTTCATCGGATGTCCTGGAATAGATCTATCGGTGGCTTGGGCGCAGCAGCGGGTTCTTCTTCTGACGCTGCCGGCTCCGCGGGCTCTACAGGCTCTGCCGCAGCTATATCTGGCACAGGCGGCGGAGGTGCCGGTGCTGCCGGCGACTCTATTGGCGGCGTGACTTTGGGCATAGCCACAATTCTTGGCTTATCCGGCGTCACTACAATAGGTGCGACAACCCGCTTTCGCGGCTTCTGCATCTTGGCTTGTTTCGCCAGCGCCAACAGCCCGAGCTGTTCTGCCAGACTCATCGGCTTTGCAGCATCAGTCTTCGGCTTGACTGGGCGCTGTGCAGGCGGCTGCTGGCACACAGGTACTTTAGACTGCTCTACCTTTCCAGCAGCAAGCCGCTTGAAAAAATTCTGGCGGTGGTCGACTTGGTTCATCACTCTACGTTGGTTTATCATTTGTTTTCTTCCTTAGAAATGGGCAGGATGGTCGTCTCCGAACCATCCTGCCTGACTCCGCCTATCCTACTGCATGCAACATGGTACTATTCCAGCAGGTACACGCGCCGGCCGAAAAGGCCGCCTCGGATAACAACTGGACGGCCCGGAGCATAGACTGGCCCGCCTATGTAAGTCGGATACAGTCTGGAAGGCGCTACGTACGCCGGCCCCCTGATCACCCCCGGAATTGTATAAACAGGCGTCGAATAGACGGGCGCTGTCGAATACCAAACGGGATTGGCGCCATAGAGCGCGTATTGTGCAGATGCCGGTGTCGCAATGAACACGATCGTAATGACAGCCAGTATAGCCGCCAGCAGTCCTTTCATAGTATGTCTCCTTAGCTGAGTACAGATTCCCACGTCTGCTGGAATTGTTGTTTTCGAACTGCAAGTCCTTCTTTTGTTGCCTGTTTCATTTTCCACAAAGTGCGCGGATTTTGCAATAGTGACAGCAGTGCTTCTATCAAAAGGGCGTAATTGCCGACAGCATTGGGCATTCCCAGCCAATTGCTCTCGAGATCACACGGCAGAAGCAAGCTGTTCCGTTTGTGCCTCAAATACTCATTTTGTGGGGGTATATCCCAGGCCAATACAGGAACACCCATACACAGCGAAGTTAGCCCTATCAATGCCAGGCTTTCATAGTGTGCTGCCCAACACGTTAAACAGCTGGTATTGTACAAGCTAAGCCGCTGCATCGCTGTTGGCCGTTCGACACAGATAAACTGATCGGGATGCGTTTTGCACAATTGCCGCAAACGTCGTATCGCCCACAGCGACCAGCCTGTGCCGCTAGCAATGGTAAACCTTGCGCGCTCCTCAGTTTCTACAATTGACTCTAGCGCGTCGAACAACAACCGCTGATTCCGTTTAGCCTGGGAATCATACAGAGGCACAAAAATGTCGATCTTATCGCAGATTATTCGGCTATTCGTGCCAAACGGTATTGGCACGTCCCACGGCGCAATGCGCGCACGAAACGCTGATCCCGTTCCGCCGCATGCCCGGCACACCGCTTCACCTGCACAGGCATAAGGAAATACAACCGTATCAAACTTGGCAATAACTTCCTTGTGCATGGGTGCCAACTTTTCCCACACTGCAAGCAAAATAGTTTGAATGCCGCGGTTGGCTGCCCATGCCAACTCGGCCATGCTCGGCGGATGTGTCCACACGATGTGCGAACAGCGAGATGCCCATTGCTTGAATGGCGTTTTTCGTTCAGCGACTACGCGCTGATCCCAATATGGCGATATCTCTTTTTTACAGATATCTCGCGCCAGTATGGTCGGCCGCAACCCTAGCTGCTGTGCTAGTTCGGCAATATGGATACTTGCCCAAGTGATTTCGTCCGAGAACCATCGCGTTACCAAGCCCAGCTGGTCGGACATAGTTATTCCCGCGCCGTAAAGATTTCTACTACACCGGCGGCGCTGCCATGCTTCGCTGCTGTGATTGCTGCGCAATTTGTCGCTGCATAACCAAGCCCTGCTGCTTTGCCTGGTTATCCAGCGCCTCTAGCGCAGATTTGACTGTCGCGTGCAATACCGGATGTCTGGTTTTCAGCTTTCGCAGGCTGCTAATCCGCTGCGATGGTGGCATGCCAAATATCTGCTGCGCTAACGTGTTTGCCATTTCATACAGCTCTTGCGGCGTAATGGATTCCAAGTCGGATACCGGCAACTGCGCCAGCATAGCATCGACGGGATCCACAGGCGTTCCAGGCACATCGCCTGGCGGTACGCCGGCTGCTGACGGCGCGCCTCCGGAAGCGGCAGGTTCCGCGACTGCCTGCGCACCGCCAGCAACCCCATCCGCCGCAGGTGCTCCCGCAGGAGCACCACCCCCAGGCCCAGCGATTTGCCCAGAGGCCATCATGTTTCCTAATCCAGCAGCTTCTAGCTCCTGCTGCACTTCTTGTGAACGTTCGGCGACATACTTCTGCTCGTCGAACAGTCTGTCCTGCTCTTCGTTGAATTTCAGCCCGACGCTCTTCAACCCGGTAGTCTGGCTGATTTGCTGCCCCATCATGAGTTGCAACTTAGCCAGCTGCCGATTGAGATCATCGGCATGGGCCGGGCGCTCCAGCCGGGCAGTAACTTCGTCCCATGCGAGCGCAGCGCTGATCTTATTAACGATCCATTGCAGTAGTTTATTGAGCATGTAAGCCAAATGACTCCAGCTGGACTCCAATAAACGTAACGCCGTGGGCGCTGCCTGCAACGTAAGCGACCCCTTGTAGAATTCGACTGGAATGTTGATTGAATTGAGCAGCGTATCTACGCCCTGATCCATCAGCTGGTATGGCGCCATTTGGCTGGCTTCGGCGCCTAGCGCTTGATAACGCACAGGGAAAGGCAACGTAAACCACGAAGTCGGGTCTATCCGCCGCCTGGCAAGCAGAGCATTCAACATGCCAGTAACGCCGCCCATGTCTGCAGAAAACAAAGGATCGCCCATCATACCGTTCTGTCCGCCGGAGCCGCTACGGGGTTCCGGTGTAATTACACGGAACGGGATGACATAATCGAGTGCAATGGCCTCATTGAAACGATGCAGTACCTGCACATACCAGGCTTGACGGAAATTCGTGAGCACTCGGCTAATCCCCCATCCTCTATTCAGCACGCCGCAAAGTGTATCCTCTTTAGCGTGGTAAATGATGTCGGGATTAAACAGAATGTGTTTGTTCTGTTGCACTGCCTGCACCACTTCCCACGGCGCCCGGCTGAGTATGTGTAGATTGCCGCGGTTGATGAAATCCTTGTAGTACTGGGGAATGCGCCACACGTGTGCCGTTGCTTCCGAGTACGGATCCCAGATCAATTCCAATTCATGGATGTTCCAGCGCTTTACGGTTATGTCGTCCTCTTCCGCCGTCCGCCTGTCGACGTGCGTCCACTTTCCAGTATATCCGCATGTTAGACATGTTGCGCGAAACTCGCCGCCCGTCCATTTGAAATTGAATCGGCTGTTCGTGGCCATTCTGTTCATAGGCACTTCAAAGCCGCATTTCGGACAAGACAAATGTCTCCGAAACGGAATTACTACTGACGCGACATGATTGCCGTAGCAACAATAATCGAGCGCCGCGAGCTTAAGCACCGACATGATGCCTAATTTGTTGTGCAGGTAATCAAGATATAATTCCTTGCCAGCACGATCCGTGCCGTCGATTTCTATTTCGGTCAAAAAGTATGCAATGATTCGTTCGATGGCGGAACGATATACTCCGTTGTTCAGGAGTATATATTCGCAGAATTTGAGCGCGTGCGTAAACGTCGCCGGCATCGCAAGCGATGCATAATCTGCAAATGGATCAGGAAATGGCTGGACTCCCCGCTGCGACGTCATAGTCGTCGACTGCGTGAAGTTTGACAGGAGGAAGGTCATGGGTCCGTCCTTGGACTACTGCGCGGTTGCTTCGGTTTTGTCTGCAACTGTATCGGCCATTCGCTTGACTGGATCCTGCGCTAACTGTTCGATTGTTTGTGAAGACGCCTGTTTTTCTTTGGCATCGCTCTCGGGCTTCGTTAGTCCGCGCTTAATAACACCTTGCTTTTCCATATGAATATCCTCCATGAATTTGCATATCTTGAAAAGGTCATTGTGTAAGCTGGATGGCTGCCGGCATCTGGATTTGTCCGGCCTCCTCGTTTGTGTCTTGATTCAGCGAATGCTCGCTCTTGATTAGCAGAATGCAAAGATCGTAGTCAAGAAACGGAAACTGGATTCCTGTCGTATGGACACGGTATACCACGTCCTGCCCTTCGATGTGTGCAGCCATATCTGCATCCGTCGCTAACGGAAAGTTGCGAGGATAGCCGATAGCTCGTCGATCGAATACCAGCACCAAGTTTGCATCGTTTCTGATGATCTGGTGATAGTATGCTTCCTGTTTGAACGGAATGCCGTGAATCTCGAACTCGACCCGGAAAGTCGGCGGTTTGGCGGGCATTTCTGCGTGTTTTTCCTGCAGCCGTTGCTGCTGGGGTAAAAGCGCATCAAATAACGACGTTGGCGCTTGCTGCTGTTGCACTACGTTGACAGACGGATAAACCGGCTGCTGCTGCTGTTGCACAGGCTGAATCGGCTGCTGCGGCATCTGTTGCGACTGTGGCGGCATCTGCTGTGGCTGCTGCCAGCCGTCCAATGACGCCGCTTTAACAGGCTGTGGCGCTGAAATTACAGCGGGTTGCTGTGGAATCGTTTGACCCACTTGCGGCTCAATACCTGTTAGTTTTTGCCTGCCGACAACATCAGCAATTTGTATTCCTTGCGGAGTCTGCGTTGGCTTTTGAAACTCTTGCATCGGCTGCTGTCCTCCTCCTTCGGTGGCTGCTGGAACTACGTATTGATTCGGTAGATTAACGGGCGCCGTTCGCGCTGCTGCCTGTATTCCAGGCATCTGCGGATCCGGCATTCCGCCTGCGGCAAACTGCCGCAGTATGTTCGAAGCGTTAAAGCGGCGGTCTTCCACGGACATTCCTTGCTGCGGCATTCCTGTTGCAACCGCCCTGGCTAACTGTTCTTTGCGAATTTTAGTAGGATCGAATACAAAACCTTGCCCTGGAATATCCGGATCTACAAGTACCTGCGTAGCCACAGCGTCAGGATTATGTCCAACTGGCGCACCGTCCGCAGTAGATCTTCGCACAATTGTGCCGAAAGCACCATGCCGGCCAGTGGGCACTGCATCGGCCATTGACCTGCCACCGAGTACCGTCTCTTCGGCTATACTGTGGTACTTTGCAGGATCTAAATGACTTCCAGCTGCAAAACTATTGCTATCCCAGAAAGCGTCTTTTGCCAGCTGCTGCCCAACTAAATTATTGGTATCCATAAATGGCTCCTTGATTCATAACCCAGTGTACCATGTATTGATAGCTAAAAAAAGCCCGAGACTACCCCCACACGGGGGTAAGTACTCGGGCGTCGGCCTACTCCTCGAACCAAGACCGTTCTGCGTTCGTCGCCGCAACGAGTGCCTCAATAGGCACATCGCAGAACCATAACCTCTTCGACGAACGGACTGCCAGCATAACCTTTTGATTTAAGACTACGCCGGCCTTTATGTCCCCGTCGACGTTCTCTGTTACAACTGTGGCCCTGTCATCGCGCCAGTAAGGATAAATAACAGGGTCACTCTCATTGACCTCCTGGAGCCACAGCGTCAAGTCGACGCTGTCGACGAATTTGAGGATTTTCCAGTCGGCTTTCCAGTCTTCTTTCCCTTCCACCGGGTATCCTCCTTACTGATTTTGACGACCATAGAAGGTCGTTGCTCCCTGAGATCAGCCGCATCAATGCGCTTATGCAAGCGCATTACCTGCGGTCGAAATGCCACCGCGCCGTCGCCGGCGTCGTAGCCACTGGCCTCTACCACGGGGCCGAAATCCATGAAAATCTTTGGAATCCATTCCCCGGTCTGCGGATGCTTCGTACGCACTAGCCGGTTGTGCCGAAGCAACAGTCCCAAGTCCTGCCTCTTGGCAAGACATTCGCCCCCTACCAGCACGGCCTCGATTGTCGGTGCAGTCCGACAATCTTCGGTCGCAACATAGTCAGGCTTCTCGCTGTACGCGAGATACGGCTCGGCCAATACGAACGGGGTAGCAAACGCCAGCCGTTCGCGCGCATCTGCTCGCGCTTGGTAGTGCCGTATGAACTCCTCCTTGCGTTCACCTACCTTGTCGAGCGTTCCCGGCTCCGCCGCTTGCAGACCGGCCGCAATGTCCTCGATCGGCAGTCCGATCTTGGAGGCAATGGCAGTGATCGCCTTATTTTTTCGTGTAATCACTGCCTCTGCAATGATCGCCTCCACCATTTGGAGAGCGGCCACCAGTAAGTCGGTGCTCTCCAAATTCATCGCAGCGCCCCACAGCTCAGGATAAAATCCCTCCTGCAGGCCTGTCCGTGCGCGTTCCTGCGTGATTGACGCAATCATTCTTTCGATTGCGCTTTCTGATTTTCCACGAGCCTTTAATGACTCGGCCAGCGCGGCCATGCTGCGCACAGCCGGACTTATCCATAAGTCCTTCGCAAACAGGCATCCTTGCCTGCCGCCTACCACAAACCCGTCTGTCGGGTTGATGGACGTGGTGTACATCCTGATAGGCACAGCGCCGTCCGCCGGCTGCATGACCAGCAAGGGCACGGCATCCCTGCTTATCTGGCAGATATCAGTTATAAACTGATATCTCGGATGATATAACGCAGCCACCGTGCCGCATATATCATACTTTAACCGCCGCCCCGCTGGATCGATATCCAGCAGCGCGACGCGAACAGCCGCGACCCATTCCAAGAAGAGCCGCAAATGCTCTGGCAGCTCGCTAGCTGCCTTTGCGATAATCGGCCGGATGGCCAGCGGCTCCATACGCGGACGCCCAGCGGCCGCGGCAGCTTTATTATGTTCAAACATCGCCAACTGCATCGCTCTGATGCAGGAATTTGACGATGTTGCTTTGATCGCCTCCTCCGACAATTTCGTCGAGGAGGCTTCAAAAACGTCATAGAAGTGCGAGGCCAGCCCGCACACTTCTTCGGCGTACTCTGCTTCCTGCTGTGGCTCCTCGGCCGCTTCAGCGGAAACCACAAGGGGCTGCTGCCCCAACGTCAACTCCGTAAGCATAAGCTTACTCCTTTTTTTGCGGCAAAAGCCCGTTGACCACACGGGTTTTTGCCTTCCACTCTGAAAATGGCACCACAAGCCTGGTCCGCGGCTTGGGGCCTGCCAGCACTACAACCATGTTGCCGGTCCTTTGTCCGGCTTTTGTTTCTGGCCAACGGTCATGGACACGCTGGCCATTATATATACGTATCTTGGCCATAGCCAAATAAAAAGTGCCAGAGTAATAACTCTGGCACTTTATAATGCCGCCTTTTTTGCGTTGATTAACTATGCTTCTTCGGTATTTTGCGCCGACTCATCTTCATCCGCATCGTCGTCTTCAGCTGCCTCTGCTGCAGCCGCTGCTGCAGCGGCTGCTGCATCTACACGGGCTATTGCCTCTGGAGTTACGTCCGATACACCCAGATCAACCAATCCGTCTTCAGCGGCCTCAGCTGGCATATCGCCCATAATGTCGTACAGCTTTTTGCCATCACTGAGCTGCCACAGCCGGCCTGTTAAAAGCCCCAGCCGCTTACCGTGAAACACAAACATATAGTGCGGACGCGGGCTGCCAGCAGTCTCGCTGATCGCAAGCCGGATAGCGTGTAATCTGCTGCACAGCGCATCCAGCCGCTGGAAAGCCTCGACAGTCGGGGCACCGTCGTAGGGAACCTGCACCAGATAGAATTGGTGCGAATGTGTCTCGCTGTGCGTCAGCGCAAATCTCAGGATATCGACCAGGCGGCGAAGTTGAACAGCGCCCTGTTCTAGTTCTTGTTTTTTCTTCACCGCTACAGCTGTTTCCTTGGCTTGTTTTTTATCACTCATTGTTTCTTATCCTTCTTGGTCAGTGGACCCGGTTCGAGACTGTCAAATTTCGGCTGTATGCGTTCCAGCGGCAGATCGCATTGGTAAGTTTTAGCAATGCCGTCGTTAGCGCCCAATCGCAGCAGCTGTCTGACTTGTCTGCCTTTGTCATTTGTGGCAGCCACACGTGCTGCAACTTGACTTTGCTGGCCTTTGTAGAAATAGGGCTCGATGATAATCGTGGCGCCGGCGTGTTTCTTATCAGACGCCAACACTTCGCCTTTATCGTCCACGATTTTCCAAGTTCCTTCTATGGCCGTCGGTAAATCTATATGGAATTGCATCGATCACATCCTTTCCAGTTATTTGCTGATATGCATCCAAATGCGCTCGGAATGCTGAATTATGCCGATGTTGCAGTTCGCTGAAATCGCCGCTGAGCACTGCCCGCCCCATTGCGATGGTTTCCGGTCGGGGCGCCATTTGTACCATCCGCAGCGGAGCTGTTGGCGACGCTGCCGGACGGACTTCCCAACGCTGTTTATTGCCGTCAATGCAGAATACCGTTAATTTGATTGTCGGTATGTCTACAGTTAAAATACCGTGCCGCTCTAGCAGGACTGGATCCGGTATATCCAGCTCGCCGGAAAATGGCTGGCAAAATGATTTCTGCTTGTAATCTACGCTGCACGCGCCGCCCAGAAATTCAAACAATGCCGGCCACAGCTCTTTGCGCACGCCACAGACCACGTTTCCCCACGTAATGTTGCCCAGCCCCGGAATCGGACATAGTCCTTCGATGATCGGCCTTACAAACGGTTGCAACAACAGCTGTGTACCAATCGGCTGACTCTCGTACCAATCGCCCACTGGATCTTCGTACGGATACGCGAAACCGGCATAGCTAAAAAAAGCGCCGTGATTGAAAAAATGCCACTCTTCAGCGTATTCGGAGAGCGCAAAACGGGCTGCCTGTGTTTCAGGCTGGCCCGTTGAGCGCTGCTCTTGCCACTCTTCGCCGGTCGGTTTGATGATGTTTGCCATAAAACGGCCTGCGGGATTCGAACCCGTGCCGGGGTTCATGAGCCCCAGCCGCACCTAGAACTCAGCCGTCCAGTCGCCGGAGCCGACTATGCGGGACCGACCTCGAGATCGCCGGTAGTCGGCCACGCGTTACTAACTGTCAGTCCAATATACAATACGGGCATCCGAGAAGCAAGTCACGGATTTACTGCTACTCTCCGACAGAATCTCGTCGGTGTATATATACCCGGGTGCTTTCGGTCGCTGAAATTTGCAGGCACTATGTTCATACTGTCGGCAGTCTCTATTTGTCCTGCTGCTGCAGCCTTAAGCTTATTATCGCAGTAAATCTGCAGGGCAGCAGGATTACTACTAATAACGTCGATCTGCACAGCCTTTGCCAAATCGACCATTCCAGTCTTGTCGAGTCCCGAAGTATGCACCACGCTGAAAGTTCGCTTGGAATCGGATATAAACAACCTAAAGACCCAGTCGCGAAACGCCAACGGATGCGGATAAGGCGCAGTCTGTCGCCAGTTCAGCGGAGTAAAATATTTTATCGAATCCGATAACGGCAACAGTTCTACATACACCGTAAACACAGCACTACCAAAAACAGCATGCCCCATCAGCCGGCGATTCGGCACGTCGAAATCCCATCTATATATGATTGTAGGCTCATGTGTGTGCCGCATCCGCTTTGCTAGGCTCGCAAAATATGCTTCCATGCACTCTGCATGCACTACTCCGCCAGTATTTGTAGTCCCTCGTGTATGAAAATAAGCGTAGTCACCTATTTTATTGGTACAAGAACTGCATCTCCAATCTCTCCAGCCGTTCATTCGAAACCTTTGGAATACTGTTCCAAGATCATAGCACAGACATGCATGGCGTCTGCAATATTATCTGCGCCAGTGCTTTTATAATCCGATGGGTTGAGGCGCACACCGTATGCTTCGTTAGCTGCCTTAATCATGGCTTCCTTGTCTGCAACGCCTTTGCCCGTTGCATATTTTTTGATTTCGCCAATACCGTATCCTTGTGCAGGGATTCCGCGCTCTTCGGCCCACGTCGTTACCGTGACCTTGAACGCGCCCAGCAGCTCAGCCGGCTTGGCTACTCTGGCAACAATTACGCCGACTGGCTTGCCCTGCAGCGACTGTGAATCGGGCGTAAAACGCACGTCTTCGTAGCCGATGATATCTGGCTGCAATATCGATAGAAACTGCTTCAGCCTGATCATCCGCAACGGTCCAGTATCATAGTCCCCCAACAATTTGAGAATCCATTGTCCAGCAAACAACTTAATTTTGCTGGATTGTCCAGGTTTGAAATCTGCCCACGCCACGCCACAGTTGTTGCCTAAATCGAGTCCTAGCGCGCGGTAATATCCTGCAGCTTTACCTGATACCTCCTTAGCAAACGCCTGCGGATCCTTCGTACTCATGAGTTTACTCATAAGGCATTACCACCTCGTTGTCATCGTTGTGAAACTGGTCGATTAGCTCGGCTAGTCGTCGATGCTCTTCGACTAGATAATGCAACACCAGCGAATCAGTTCCAGATTTGTGCATATCGCCGGGCACTACATTAGCCTTGCGAAGCAAGCCGTATTTGGTATCGCAGTGGTGGTCTAAATTCCACTTAATCGGTGCTCTGATGCTGTAGATGCGCCTGGCCCAATCCTGCATACTTTCATCTACCATCGGCAGTGGCGAATAGACTTCTGGCAGCTGACTCGCCTTTTCGATAATGCCGCTGTCATAGACCAGGTTTGGATGGAACTCCCACTTGACTCGTAGCCAGTTATGGAAAGCCGCTTTCATGAACTCGACATCGAAGGCCCAGCCATTGTGCAATACCAGAATCTCTTGATTGTTCTCCGCCGTCTCGACAAGCGTGAGCAGATCTTCCAGCGCCTGGATAGCGTCAATGCCGTAGCGTCGCAAATACTCGTAAGTATGGTGAAGCACTTTTCCTTGCAATTTCATGGCTCGAGCAGCCCGCTGCAGATCCCGCTGTAACTCCAGCTGATCGACATCGGGATGCTTGGTCCAATCTAGTATAACTTCCCGCGTTTCGATCGGCTGGCGATCTCGTACAACGGTGTAACCGTACGTACATGTCAATTGTACCTCCGGATTCAGCCCAGACGTCTCCAAATCGAGCGTCGTATAGTTGTCCGGAAAATTAAATCGACGCGCGAACTGCCTAAACCAGTGCTCTGCCATATGTGCCACCAACTTTAATTCTCGTGTTACGAGCTGCGGTTTTTGTCGTTTATGTCTGTGGGGGCTGCCTATTGGCATTCTCGCTGTTTGCATTCAATTGTCTCTCAATGTCCTCAAGTAACTCTTTGAATACCAACGGAGGTGCTGAATCCGGCGCCCGCTGGTCTTTAATTCCAGCCCAAATAGCCGCAAGCATTACACGGCCAATTTCCACGTAGAAAGGAACCTGCATAGTCGGCGGCAATTCCGAAAAGCCCGACTCCTGCATTGCCTCGTCCGGATTCTTCATCTGCACGACCATATTCAGCGCCTCGGCAAATTTGGCCGCCGCCGATACCATATCTTCGTATGTCCAACCGTGAGCATCGAAATATGGCTTGAACCATATATCCCAATGCTCTTCACTGTCTAGCTGCACCATTGCCGCGTGAATCATTCTAGCGCCGATAACCGCAACGTCTCGCATCGGATTATAAAAACTCTGGCGGGCATTGAAATTAGGATCCATCGGGCGTAGTTGTAATCCCATTGCTAGTTCCTTGTAAACGGATTGTTTTGGGATGGGTGGCAGCCGAACATTCTGCATAACCTATTGGACACTCAAAACACGGATGAGTGAAATTATTGGGACACTTCCAGTTAACGCGAAAACGCTGACGGATTATGCCGCGGTTCCATTTTAGCAGTGAATTTGTCACAAACACTTCACGAAACCCCGGCTTGTTGAGCTTGCATTCTTGGGGATCGATCAGTCCGAGTAGCCGCAAATTTACAAGTTCATCGAGTCTGCGGAACGGATATTGCCGCCACCGCGCCGTAAAGCCGACGCGCCTGGCTAGCACTCCGCAAAATTCAGTAGACCAAAATGTGCGTATGGTTAACGGACAAGGAGTACCGGCCAGAACGCGCAGATAAAACATGCCGCCATAACGACCGCCCTGTGTTCTGTGTGGATCATACTGTCGCACCTGTAACGGCACCCACTCGCGATATTCCTGACTATCCCATGGAGGCACAGCAATGCCGTCTTGCAGCCGTTCTATGTTGGCTGCCAATCGCCACGCTGTTCGCTCAATGACTACCGGCGTTAGCATGATTCCTGCCAGATCATGTACACTATCGAAAATTACCTGCTGTGTAACATTCGGCAAAGCGTCGACAATGTTATAGACAAATTGTTGGAACCGCCTGCCTTTTGCCACTGTATTGTAAAACGGCAGTAACGCCCAGTCTGCCAGTTTGCGTCTGAGCCTATCGTACCGCTTTAGGCTAAATCGCGGTACGGGGACACCAGATGTATTTTGACCGGCTGTAGCCATGTCATTTATACAGACTGCGCCGCTTTGGCCTGCGCAATGATACCCTGTGCGCCGGACGTCAGTCTATGCGACGTGTTCCAGGCAGCTATTAGCCTCGTTCCGACGTCGTTGGCTATTGCCGTAAACATGGCATGAAAAGTCGGCAGCAATTCCGACGACAGGACGTTCATGTCCAGCTTGTATTCGCCGGGGCTCTCGCAATCAGTTACCGGATAGTGGAAAGTCACAAACGGCAGATCGCCAACAGCGGCATCGGGATCAGTTGTTTTGATTTCCAGCTGCTGCAACACCTTCCGAAAGTAACGGAATGCATCAGTCTGCCGCTGTACGTCGATGTTGGCGCTGATCAGTCCAGTGGCGTATTCGTCCAACGTCGGCAATCTCGGCGGCGGCGTTTCTTCTGCTGCAGGCGGTGGAGCTGGCTGCGTTGGCGGCTGCGCTGGCGGCTGCGCTGGCGGCTGTTGCTGTGGCGCGGCTGTTGCAGGTTGGCTTGGCGCTTGTTCGGCAACACCAACTTGCTGTCCGAGCCTGATTCCCTGTAGACCCAAAGGCTGTAACGGCTGACCCATAATAATCTCCTATCTAATTCTAGCGGCAAACCCTAACCAATAGCGTAACGCGTGTGTCGTTGGTCGCAAATCCTCAATAGGCATACCCATAACGATATGGGTACGCACAGCATCGCAATATCGTTGTCCAAACCGCTGCCCCAAGTCAAACGCGACAACGAATAGTTTAGACAGGTCGAATGGCTCTTCGAGATTTATACCCACGCTGCTATATGGACATAGCGGAATCCGCATTAGATCGCCGCTTCTGATTAGTGTCCAATCTTGCTGGGAGTGGTTTTCATTGGCAAAATCCAAAGGCGTAGCTCGCACATGCCAGATTTCGTTGCGCTTTCGCTCAAACGGCTGCTCTGGAATACGGCGATTCTCGACGAACCGCGTAATATTCATGAATTCGACTGTATGCTGCGTCATGCAGATTCTCTTTCATGTATTTGGCGAATATGTACGGCGATAGTCGCTGCCGCACCTAGCCGTCTTGCCCGAAGCTCCTCGCCGTTTGGCTTTCGAACACTGGCCTTTATCGTTGGCGTTGATAGCTACGCCCTTTTGCCAGCTCCGTATACGATATCCTTGTTGATGGCACAATGCTCCAAGCATAACATCTCCGCCGTCGTGTTGCAACTCTTGGATAGGCCAAGCGTGTTTTTTGAGGATTTCTGTCCGTATAGTCCACCAGCCGCCAGTAATAAACTTGATAGTGCCCGGTACAGCCAGCCCTGAATACCACGGCTGATCTTCTACGAAGTGCCGCTGATGCACCGTCATATGCGGCCACAAATAAAGGGCTCCAAGCATATCTGTGCCGGACATCGCGCTGAAAATCTTGGCAAAAAAACCACCATCGTCGCTGTCTGGCAAAAGCCAGCTATCATCGTCAAACCACATTGTATACGGTGACTCAATCTGTATTTTGTGGAACAGCTGCCGCATCATTGGATATTTGTAATAGGGCGGCGATCCTGTCATAATTGTCATGGGCATCCTTGCGGAATACCTGTTTACCGCGTCTAATGTGGCTTGAGATACAGCATTCAAGCCCAGCCGCAAATCGAAATAGCCCCATCTTTCTTGATCGTGCAGCGATCGCAATAGCCGTTCAGCCAGTTTAGGATAGTCTCCAAACAGAAGACAACAAACTGTGAACGGCTTTGCGATCATTTCTTGATCCTCTTCTTTTCAGCGTATTTCTTGTTTGCCTGGTCCAGCCGGAACGCAGCTCCGTCGAACCATTTTGCGAGTTTACGACACTGTGCAGCATTGAGATCTATCATACCGAAAGCGTCGCAGGTAACTGTATCACAATGATCGCCATTTGCGTCAATTGTTGCTATAACGTCAAATCGCATCCAGCTGTCGTCTACTTGGCTTCCAGTTTCGTAGCCAATTGACCATGCCGAGTTTACGTATAGTCTCGCTCGTTCAAGCATCTACTGTCTCCTGCAACAGCGGACACCTCCTTTTGGCATCCGCATAAGTCTGGATCTCCGGATCAGCGCGACAATGCCCAAATTTATTGTCGGCGCCGGCTACATAGTCTCGACACTTCCAGCACAATGGTATCGTCTCGCATGTAAAACCTTTGCACATGTCCGGCTTAGCAATATCATGTATAGCACACAAATTATCGTCAGTCAAAAATACGCAATGGGGTTTTTCTTCTGCGGTATCGGCCCAGAACTTCCGCATGTTCCTAACAAGCACACGCAGCCATTCTGGCGCAGTAGCGTCGGCGCCATACGCGTCTAGCAAAGGCGGAATGGCGCCGTTATTGCGACAACAATCGCCGCATTTTTTACAGACAAACTCAGTTTGGTCGTTTGGTGCCGACACGCCCTGCTCTCCTTTTTGCTGCTGCTTTCTTCTTTTCCGCTGCGGCAGCGCGTTTTGCCCGCGCTGCTGCATTGCGCATTGCGCCTAGATTGACACAATCGGCATCTTCGTTTTCCTCGGCATCGAGCTGTCCTATTGCCTTTAGCCGCTCATGCAACGCTTTGCTCACATCATCCAATAATGCCAGTCCCGAACTGACCCGCAGCCGCAATTGCTGCAACATGGCACGAGCATCGTCTACTGCGGATGCCAACAACGGCTTCAGCTTGTTAGCTGGAATTGCTTCTACTTCTTTGGCTAAATCATACGCGTCACCGGTCCAAGCATTGTCGTATTTGTTGACGAACTGGAAAGCTTGAACACGGATGTTCGCAGCACAATGCAACGGACTGCGCGGCGGTTTCGGCGCCGCTCCGGGGCTTCTGGCCTTCGTCGATTTGCCGGAATGGATAATGCTTTGCAACGTCTTCGTATCCCATCGTTCTTTTAATGCGCGCACAGCTAGCTTTTGCCTTTCGTTTTTATCGTTTACTTTTGCTAATGCTATCATATGCCCTACATACAGGCGAATATTTGCTTCGCCGGCCATTCGCTGCAGTTCTTGATATTTGGCCTTGGTAGGCCAGCACTTATAGATGGTTACGCAGTTACTCAGCGTCGAATGCGATTTGAATCCGAGCGCAGCCGACATGATCCCGACCAAGTGTGCGCCGTACTGGCAATACTTGCCGTTATCCTTTTTGGCTGCCGATTCTTTCATCGCTTTGGCCAGGTCTCGTCCAGTTTCCCAGTAGAATTCGAGCTCATGGCCCAGCTGCCGATCGACGTTCTGCTTGAGCTTCTTGTAAAGCTTAACGCCTTCGGCCGTAAGTAACGCTATCGCCTGTTCCGGCGATAATTCTGCCAATACCAGTTTGGTTTCTGACTCCTGCGGTGTAGTTTTAACCAACGCGCCCATAACTTTCTCCTTAAAGCGGAACTTCTCCCAGCAGCAGCTTAAATGCTACACGCTCTACCGCTGCTCTATCAGGAATATGTAACGGCTTAGCCAGCCTTATCAGCCATGTAAATAGATCGTAGCAAGTTGGCTGCCTAGAAATGTTTATGTTTTGTTGTAGCTCAGTAGTATCAGCGCCGAAAATCGCTTTGCTTATTGCCAAACTAGCCAGCTCGCTTTCCAAACCGAGTGCAATTAACTTATTCAGCAACGTCCGATACGGCTTTGGTGCTATACGATGGTGCGCGATGATATCCAACGGTGCCGCCAAATTGCTGTGCAACGCATCGGCATCAACAGCTGGCGTCGCGTTGATTACGCCGCCGAGCTTTTTCCGCAGTCGTTTAGCAAACGTTTTACCGGTGTGCGGCAGTTTAGTGAACGCAGCAAGACAGCGACATTCTGCCGCATATATCGCCGCAGACGCGCTGACACTGCATTCTCCAACTTCCGAATTCGAAAAATAGTAGCCGCTTCGAAAAGAGCATCCAGCATATTCCATAAACGGCTCATCTCGCAGAAAGACCATTGCGAGTCTGCGGCCGTCCAGGCGAGCTGCATGAAAATTGATCGGCGGATTGATAGCAGTCAAAAAATCGTCGACGACTTCGTACAACCGGCCATGCGGCAGATATTTGTACTTGTTGCCAACAATACCGTCGACCGTGCGCGTTGCCGTGTTCCTGATTAGCTGCCGGCCGCGAATACCTTTCGGCATGTGAAATCGCAGTTTCAGCGTCTTGTTGATAGCGTTTACGGCCAGCGACGGATCAAGCATTGGCTCGGACCGCCCCGCCCTGCGTAGAATGCCGCCAACATCGGAAACATACGTCCATAATCCGGCAGCGAGCAAAGTACACAGCTGTTTGATAGCTAGCAGTGACAGCATACTATTGTCGCTGCGCAGTCGGCCGTCCAATTGCAATTCTACGTCAGCGGCGTACTCGATCGGTGCATTGTACGTCGTAGTGTCGACGTTCACGGCATGTGCATAGAACTGCGAAGCCTGCGACGCGTCAAATTCGGCCCGTGCGGGCCGTGCAATCCACGCTTTGACCATCAATTTGTCTACGGTTAGATAAATTGCGTCTTATCTAGCCATATCTCCATTGCGTCTGCCAGATCTTCCAGGAAATAAAGGGCTCCGCGGACCCGATACCAGCTGCCGTGCCGGCTTAGTTTGTCAGCCGCCGGTGGAATACAGTTGTGAAATACCTTATGCCGTGTATCTCCGGCCCACGGAAACACCAATCCTATAGCACTAGTTTCAACAAATCCGGACGGAATGCAATCCTGAATCAGCTGAAACTCTTTCCAGACCGATGTCTTGGTTATCTTGCCCTCCATAGCTATTTTCAGCGATTTACCCACTTTGATATGCTTAGCGACCAGCCGCAGCGGCAAATCTACAACCTCCCTGATCTTCTCCATAGTCAGTTCGCTGTCGCCGCCGAGCACCCTATCCGTACCCACGCCGAAGCCTGCCGCCCGGAGTATCCTCTTGGCGACAGACTTCTCGTAGGTTGCTTGCTGGGCCGCCCAGACGTCCTCCCGCGTCGGCGCCGCCATATCCATGATATCGTCCTGCCCTGGATCAAACGCCATTTGTAGGCTCCTCTGCGGCCTCCTGCGGCACCGCTACGGGCACGGCGCCCAGAGCCTCTGCTTCGGTTTCAAGGGCCAGAGCTCGCTCTGCTGCAATGGCTGCGGATTCTGCCTGCCGAGCCACGTAAGCATAGTCTTCGAGCTTCCCTAGAAAATCGGCGCCAGGTTCAAAGAACGGACGGCGTTGTACCCCTAACACTGGGTATAAGTCTTCCAGCACATCGGGATGCCTCTCCAATTCGACGCCGAGGTCATGCGGCGGCATAGCGTCCGATGACTGTACGCCTAGCCGCTTGGACCAATACAGTTTGCCTAGGCTGCCGCCTGACTTACTGTGGAAATCGCAGACCTCCTGGACTGCAGACATCAGTTTTTTCTGCCTGGCGGCGGGCAAACCCCACCCGTCGCACAGATACAAAATTGACGCTTCCCACCATTCGAATCGGCTGTGCAATCGATAGACGTTCTCCGCATCTTCCTGCAGCCACGTCTTGAACCTTACACAGATGCGAGCATCGTCTACGCCGTAGCTATTCTTGATACTTCGCATGCCGATTGTGGCAGCTTTGAAATTAGAGTATTCCTTAATCTTGCCGAGCCTGTTCAGCTCGATGATAGCTGCGCAGTGGAATCGCAAGGCCTGTCCGCCGGGAATCTGGTAATCCACCTCGCCGGTCAATGAATCCCGATGCACTTTAAGGTGGTTGACTCCAACAAACGTGAATGGCCAATCGCGGATGACGCCTGGAAACGTTTTTAGCCAGTCGTTGATCAGTTGCGCTTCGATGGCAAAGTGCGGACTAGCATGCCCGCTTTCTAGAATGCTTTTCTTGGTCCGCTCACTGGGCTTTCCCGTGAGTGAATCAACGATCATGCAAAACGGCACAGTACGGCCAGGCATATCCTTTTGCTCCAGCCGCTTCTGCAAAAACTGCGTGCCTTTGGTTGTTTTTGTTTGCCACTCTTCAATCGAATCGCAGTCTTCGACGCGGATCGCCTTGACGTCCCAGTTGAATACGCTATTACGTAGATCTGGCGTTGGCTTGTCTTCGGCTTCTTTCAGGAAAGCGCCGCCGCCGCATATGCGATGCCACCGGCCCCATTCGGCTGCCATTGTTGACTTGTACGATCCGGCAGGCCCAACAAGCTGATAGCATCTAGATAGCGGCAGCCCTTCGTTTTGCAAAATGATTCGACAGCTAATTGCCGGGACAGGCAATACGTGGATTATGGGATTGTGGCCAACCAAATGGCCTTTTTTCCCCATGAACGCTTCGCTGTCTTTTTCGGCGATATCCATTATGGCATCGATTTTGATTTCGCTGCCAGTTATTGGATCGCGCTTTAGTTCGTCGGTGTTATCGCTGTCTTTTTTCTTACGCGTTTTTCGTTTTGCCACTTGCGTCTCCTAATAAAGAAAATGGCCCACCGGATGACTGCATCCGGCGGACCATCGTTTGCCACTGCAATTATTGTTGTTGTTGTTGTTGTTGTCCGTGGCCGGCAGCTCGCAGTCTGGCCTGCTCAATAGCAGCCATAGTCTCGTTCTGCCTTGCCGACGATTCATGCGTAGGCTGCGGTTCAAACGGCTCCGTTTGAGCAGCGCCTGGATTATTTGACTGTACTGCCGGTGGTCCCGGCGGCGGCGTGCCTACCATCTGTCCGAGGCTACACGCGCCTTGGGCCGGCTGCTGCTGGACCGGCTGCTGCTGGACCGGCTGCTGCTGGACCGGCTGCTGCTGGGCCGGCTGTTGCCGGGCCGGCTGTTGCTGGGCCGGCTGTTGCTGGGCCGGCTGTTGCTGGGCCGGCTGTTGCTGGGCCGGCTGGAATTGTGAACCTGCTAGGCTTTGAAACGGCACACTCACTCGCGCTGTTTCATTCCTAGCAGCCGCCTGCACGTCTTCCGGGATCAAATCCCCGTATGCCTCGCCGAGGGCGTAGACAATTGCGCTGGCGGGCAACCCACAACGAGATAACCGCTGCACTTGCTCTTCCAGCGTCGGAATATGGATGATCTCGTCCCACATAACTCGCTGCGATCTAGCAGCAAGCATTGGCTCAAGATCGGTAATAGCCGGCGATACGTTGTTGTAGTTATCGAGAATTTCGACTTCGTAGCGGTTCTCCAGCGCCTGTCCACCGAGTGCGCGCTGTTGACTTCCAAGCGAACCGGTTTGCGCCGGATTCACCCGGTTCTGGCTGCCCGCCTGGTGGAATTGAATAAAGCCGCCGCCGTTGAAATCGAGCAGATCTGGATGCTTCCAGCTGCCGTCAGGATTTTTCTCCTGTATCTTCTCGATAAGCGCTTCGCCAGCCGTCTGGCTCATCAGAAATACCACAGGCATGTCGTTTGGTTGCACGCCGATCGGCGGTACACGTGGCTTATCGTTCCACTCAACAACAATGCCCTGCATCAGATAGCCATCTTTTGGAGGACTAATGGGCAACGGACGCCCAGTCTGGCCTACAACCATTGCGCCCCAGCTAGATGGGGCTTGCCCGCTTCGTACGGCTGCGGGAATCGCACGATGCAGCATCCAAACCGGATTTTGCTGCGCGTCGATATCATGGTCCCGCGGGTCTTGTGTAATGAACGTGATTCCTGGAATGCCGATCGAAAAGGCCATGTCGTATCGCCTGATCCAATCGCCAAAACCGTGTGGGCCATCACTCAGCCGGAACGGATCCCACTGATTAGGATTGTCCGGATCGCGGACGGGCAGAGGACGTACGATCGTCTTCTTGCCACCCCATGTGGGCTTCCAGATTTGGCAGCCTGAACCATTCCGCAGAATGTGCATGCCTTGTAACCCACGACCAGTCGGTACGCCTTCGCTTTCAAAAGTGTACCTACCCCTAGCAACACCTGTTCTTGACATAACGTCTCCTCAAAAAATGCTGAAGTAAAAACGCCGGTAAATTGAAATTGCACAGTAAATAATAAGTAATTTGCTAATGGTTTAGCTCGACTTATTATAGCTTTCCCTTCGTACTTTTCAAGACCTAAACGGCCAGACTTTTTCCGTATTTTCTGTCAATTCCCAGCTCGTCGCACAGCTCCCACGACAACGATTCGCCCCAGCGGGCACAGACTGCTGTATCGATCCCAAACCTGTATTCTGGGCTGTCTGGGTAAGGCACCCCATCTAGGTTGCATGATTTGAAGCTAAGTCTGTCTACCATGCATTCTTGCAAAACATCATGCACGGCGGCCACGCTCCGCAATGGTACTTCTAGCAAAATCGCGTCGTGGATCTGCAACACAATCTTATAACCGAGTTCAGCCCGTCTTGGGTGGTTGTAGAGATAATACAGCGCAGTGCTGATAGCATCTGCCACAAGGCTCTGGAATGGAAAATTGAGGCATTGCCGCTCCAACTCACCCATTGCGCCTCTGTCGGATGTCGTGATAAATCTACGATATCTGCCAAAGTACGTCCGCACCCATCCTGGATCAACCACACGCGCTCGCAGCTGTTCTTGGAGTAAAGGTATTCCAGGATAAAGGTCAAAGATGTTGTCGATAATTGTTTGTGCATCTGCTACTGTAATCTGTACGCCTTCTTCCTGGCATTGCCTGGCGCACGCTTCTGCCGTTCTACCATATCCTATACCGAATATGATATTTTTGGCGGCGACCCTCAAGCCGCCAGATCCTATTGCTCTTAAGCCCTCCTTTGTAGGCTGGCATGGAAGTCTAAACGACGTAACAGCCACGTTCGAATGGATGTCGTACTGCTCTGGATGTCCGTCTGGAAGATTAGCACGCTGACAGTGTTCGATCATTCTTTCGTCGCGGGCCATCACTGCCATGCCAAGTAATTCAGCACCAACAAGATCGGCTTCTACGAGCAGCGTCTGTTCACCGTAATTTGGATCTAGATTGCTCGTCAAAAATGATCTGATCTTCCATTGATATGCATCGCCTAGGATGCGACGATAGTCATCTTCCCGCCGGTTTGAGAGATTCTGCAACGGCGGCCGTGCAGAACTAGCGCGCCCGGTTTCCATCGTCTGCAAAAAAGCGCTCCGCACACGCCAATCGTGGCAGATATAGGATGCCATTCCGCCTGCATAGACTCGTCGATCATATTCGTCCACTACGATGTTTCCGCCTTCGTCGTACGTTGGCGGACGTAGTACAGATTTCAGAATTTGGTCGATGAGTCTTACGTCTCGCAGTCGTAATGCTGTTTCATTATACAGGCCAAGAATACCGAGCGTTTCTTTATCCGTGCTGGGCGTATATTTGTGCTCTTCTCCCTGCTGAATAATTCTTGCCCACGGTGTGCCACGATGACCTGTAGACTTTACGGGCCGCAAATGAAGCGAAACAGCTTCCGCCGGCCTTATTCGTACTTTGTTGCCGTTTGCATCGCGTTTAGCATTGTACTGTTCCCCAAACAGCAATTCCACACACTGCACCGAGCTTCGCGGATTGAAGTCTGGCCAGTGCAATTCAGCTCGCAGCGCGGCGAGCTTATTCGCGTGCGTACGCAAATACAGATCTGTTAGCTCGTCGATTCTGTTGTGGTCTACCTTTATTCCTACAATACTCATTTCACAGAAGGCCGGCATCGCCATCATGCTGCGGTGGAACGGTATCCAGCTGGCATTATCAAAGCGGTCAGATTCCAGCAGCCTACAAACTACTTCTCCGAGTTGCCAGGTATATGCTGCATCGTATCCGCCATATGGAATCAGTTTATCTGCCGGACATTCGCCGTATCCTGCAAGATCCTTTTCTTTGATATGCTGTTCGGCACAATAAGCTTTGCGCCAACGAATGATAGGCATATCCCAGCGGCTGGCGCCACAATAACGTACCGCCATTACCTCTAACTTTAATTCGCCTGTCTCATTGACTGCATGCATGCCCAAAGCAACGTCGAAGCCGCCTGGATAATTTCCGCCGACTATTGCGCGATAATCTTCTGGAACGACAAAACGATGCCTGATATCACACCCGGCGTGCAACAGCCATGGAATATCTGACGCAAAAAACGAGCCGAGTATTTGCACATCGTCGCGATCGAGAAGTCGCCGCACTTCTGCTATGGCTGCCTCTATACTTGGCAAAAACGCTGGTTCGCCGCCCTGGTGCCTAAGCACCAAAACAGCTGCATGTTTGCCATTATGACTAAACTGAATAGTCCGCAGGTAAGCGCCGGGCTCGTTTGGATGGTTACCGTGCCATTCGCAGTCCACTGCAATCTTCTTCAGCCCTGGCTGCGCCAGCAACGAATCCACATACCATTTCAAATCTCGCAGCTTATATATAGGCTGTATGACAATATCTGCTTCTCGGCGCACTGCCGCTTCGCCGTGCACTAGTCGCACAAAATCCTTAAGCGTTGCTTCGTACTGTGGGTATTGTTCCGTATTCCGTAGCACCGCCGCTGGATGCGTTACAGCCATTACCTTTATATGATGGTATACCGGCTCTTCTCCGGTATCGTGGATAGGTACGTCGATTTCAACATGCCGGCCGATCATGTTTCCGACATTATTGCTTTTTCCGCAGATAGCTTTTGTGGCTTCTGCGCCGAGGCACAAAATATAATCTGGCCTGACTAGCCGCAGCTCCTGATCTAACAGTGGACGACAATCTTGAACCCACTTCTGCGGCAATGCGCCGCCCTGCGGGTTGATATTCTGCCACCGCACCAAGTTACAAGTATAGCAGTCGGCTATTTCTTCCGGCGACATGCCAACCTGCAACAGTGTTTCTCGCAATAAACCGCCGGATGGACCGCAGAGATTGCGGCCCGTCATAACCTCTTCGGCACCAGGCATTTTGCCGACAATCATTATGACTGGAGGCTGCTGGTCGCGCGGAATATCGTCGTCCCACAGCTGCACTGGCCCGGAACCGCCGCCCCATCGATGGCCGGGAATAATACGCACGCTGTGTAGCTCGCCGCGAAACTCTATCGGCATGTGGTAATCTGCATCATATAGGCATCGCAGGTATAGGCCGGTTAACCACGCGCCTACTTGCGTAATCGTCTTCGATTTGCCTTTGCCTGCAATAGTGACTGGACATGCATCGCCCAGCGCTGCGGCGTGTGCTAGAAAATTTGGACCAGGCGGCGCCATTCCAGGCGAGGTCAGTGGATAAAACGCATAGCGTTGTGCAAATTCATTATCTTCGTCCCCGTCGAGAATTGCTTGAATGTCAACAGCTGACAGGTCTTCCATCAGTTAAAGTAACTCCTTGGCTCCTAGCAGTCCACAAGATTAAGTCCCACAGCCCGTTGCGATCCTGCCGAACAGCATCGGCCGGATCTACCCCGTCGGGCAGTGCAACATGCACGACGCGCCTAGTTTGCCGCATCTGTTCGTACAGCATCTCCGATGCGGCATACGCATCGCCGTCCATCAGCAAAATGATGACGGGCCAATTGTTCACGAGCAAATTGAAATGGACCATCGACAAGGTCTGTTTCTTGCCAAAGGTCGCCACGGTACCTGCGCCCATCGCAATCGCGTCGGTGGGGCCTTCCGTAACGATCACGAAAGGCATGCCGAGCGCGTCGTCGAAGCCGTAGAGCATGTTGCGAAGATGGCAGCCCGGCTGCGTGAAGTATTTCGGTATCCCATACCGCTTCCAATCGATGTCGCCGACGTATCGGCCCTGCCAGCCGACCATCTCGCCATGCATATGGATCGGAAAGATGATCCGGTTATGGGCGTGTTTTATATCCGCCGGCGCTTCTTGGCACCATCGCACTTTGTAATGCCGGGCCAGATCCAACGGATCCATCTGCCGGCTGCGCAGGTAGATATTCGCGTGATGCGTTTCCGGTAGCTCGTCGAGCGGTATGCACGTGCCGGGAAAATCGGTTTTGTACAGCCGCCCATCGTCGATGATGCCCGGTGCGACGACGATTTGTTTTCGCTCGTCGCGGCTGATGGCATTGAAGATCATCGTCCGCAATTCTTTGCGGTAGGCCGGCTGGGTAGTGCATTCCTCGTTAAAGCAGTGTGCCGTCCAGTAGAACTTATCGTCGGGTCTGTTTTCGATTCCGTGACCGTATCTGTGATGAATCCATAGGCGCTGTTTGGTGTCGTGCCGCCCGCACCGCTTCACGCAGAACGGGCAGTTGACGCGGTAATACTCACCGGCGATTAGCATTTTATAACGAGATCCTGTCGGCGACATCGTATGCGGCTGGCATGCGCCATAAACGCCGACACCGTGGCTTGCTATAACTACTTGGCCGAATATCTTCTGTAGCCGCCGGTACAGCCACGGATTTAGAGCAGGATTATTGTACATATTGCGTTTCCAATTGATCCAACCTGTCGGTAACTTGTGGCCCCTCCTGCAATTGCTGCCCGCCGGCTTGCACCGAATGCATCCGATTGAGCAGCGCCACAGACTCGATGCGCCCCCCATCTACTCTCAACGTTTTACTTGCATCTACCAAACAACACAGTGCGCCATTGATGCGGCAAACAATAGGTTTTGGCGTCATTCCGCGGCGCGTCTTTGTTGCTGCCAGCATGCACGCCCATGTGTTTACGTCCTTCGTACCAAGTACCAATGCCAAAAACGCGTTGTTGGCAAACGCCTTACACCATTCTGCGTTGGTATGTGAAAGCTTAGCAACGGGACTAGCTTGCTGGGCTTTACCATTTACTTGCTGTAATACCCATCCAACAGCGTTAAACGGCACTGTAATTTCGCTACGAAAGCGATCGACGAAAGTGCCAAGCTCTTTTATGAGCCTGTCCGAATGCCCGTCCTTTTGCATCAAAGCACGTTCGGCGCAAAGACCAGCATAATCACAATAGACGTCGTCAATTTCCCGCTGCTTCTCGTCTTGGATTGCGCCGAGCATGCTGCGAATTTCTGAAATGCCATGCATGCCCCCCATCGAATCTGGATGATTCGAAAAGTCTACCAGCACGGAATGCGAGTTTAACCATACCATATTCTCGGTATATCGCTCCTGTTCGCACGACGGATTGTTGCCGACAACTAGCTTGCGCTCGTAATCTTGCAAATTCGCTAGCGTAGATAACTCGTCCGGACTGTGTATTGCTGCTAAGCGATCTTTGTGTATCTGACAGGCACAGCTTACTGCGCGAATTTGCAACGATCGCATATTGTCTTCATAGCTTATGTACACGCTGAGCCCGGTTTTCTCGCCGGTGCTCTGCTCTTTTTCATATGCGCGTTTTGCTCTCCCACACATCATTTGGATCGCCAACGTGGTCTTGGCAACGCCAGACGGACCAATCAGCGTATTGACGTCGCCAATTTCTGCCATAGGTACCATTGAATCAATAAATGGCACCCCGGTTGTAACGGTACCGGCATCGGCGCCGGCCCATATCTCTGGTGCTGTTAGCTGTAGCTCTTTGTGCTGTATGTGACCAAGCTGCTGTATATGCCTGGCTATTTCTTCCGCAAAACCGGTATAGTCGGCCTGTCCGTTCAACCGCATGTCCGTTGCAAGCTGCTGTGCTGCAGCGCCGACAGTCCGTTCAAGTAGCACTTGCTGCAAGCATTCCAGCGCCCATCGCGGCTCCAAAACCTCTTGTGGATGAATATCCGTGTTGTACCACTGTCGTAATGAGTTTTCGACCTCCACGAGCTGTTGGGGGCCGACTGTTTCGTCGTATTGCAATATCCGCAGCGATTCATTGACTATTGTTGTCAGCGTCGGCAGACAGGCCAGTCGCTCGTAGTGCTCTAAAGCTGCCGCCAGTATTGCGCGGTACGTTGCCTCGTGCGGCTGGTACAGATGCGACGGACGTAGACGCGCTGCAACTTGCTGAAATACTTTATCGATTCGCAGTAGATGCAGGAACAAATAATCAAGTAACCGCGTATCTACTGGCAGTACATCGCTCATTTTAGTTCCCTCTCCGATTTTTCCAAAGTTGTGCCAAGCGCTTGCGCCGCCTCGTCCAGCAGTGCGTGCGGTATTTTTCCCGTCCAATTATCTGCATATCCGACCAGATCGCCCAGCAGTTGCTGCAGGGCAGCGTCGTGGAATATGGCTGCCAAGTCGTAATGTCCGTTATGCATTGCAACGCAATAACGAAATAGCGGCGACATTCCAAGCAACACATTAGACAATACGCGATATCTCGCATCCTCTACGGAAATCGTCGGCGATGCTCGCCTGGTAATAGCGACATTGACGTTTAGCTCTGTCGCCTCGCTTTTCCATTCCGCTTTCTGCAAGCTCCGCGCATCAGCAATGTTTTTCTCATACTCATCCAGCGCTCTTTGCGCAACGATCTGCGCCGGCTGCATTGTACGCCCTCGTCGAAATTGCTGACTGATATAGCCTTCCGGATCTGTAATGCCGTACGCTGTAATTTTCGCAGCCAGCTTTTGCCACAATCTTTGTCTGTCTTCAGTGTACGGCGGGATATGCTCCGCCGGAGTTTGCCATGCGCGATATAAGTTTTGCAGCGCACGGTAATATGCACGGAACAGCCGCTCTGCAAAACTAGCAATCATGCGCTGCCTGGCATCCGTAGTCCCGTCATCGATCATGACGGGCCGCTCGTCTGCTATTTCAGGAGGAGGCTGTTGTTGTTTGTATGAAGCCGCTGTCATGTTACACCGATCCGGCTGCGCCGTATCGTCCACAAAGAGCCGTCGGGATTGTATTGTACCCATCCGTTAGCGTTGTATGCCCTTCGTCTGCTCATCGCATATCCTTTGAATTGTCCGTCGAATGCATCGTCGCAATCTATGACAACGCCGCATTGTTTGCCAGTCGCTTCATCTGTACGACAAACACGGCCGGGCGCCTGTATGTTGGCGGTTTCACTGGCGCCGCCGTTGGCACGAACGAGTACCTGTAACGAATCGAACGATACACCTGTCGCCCACACGCCTGTCGCTATAGCGCCGAGAAATTCTCTATTTTCAAATCCGCGACGCAGTTGATCCCTTCGCGTTGCCGTCATTGACTCGTCTGCGCCTAGCAATCCGGCATCTACAAATGTGTTGCGGCGTTCGGGCGAAAGTGCTTGTTCGGCATAGCACAGTTGAAAATTGGGCAAGTGTTGCCGCAAGAACAGCGCATGCTCTAGCGTATCTACGAGAACCAGTGTCTGCATGTTGTTCTGCACAAACGTGTCTGCTGCACTTGCGATTACCTGATTGCGATAATCGTGCCGCCAAATGCCGTGCCGCTTGCGTGCTACGCGCTGCCGCAGCAATCTGCACGGATTCCATCCTGGATTTACAGACAACCACTGCACAATGATAGGCACAACGATGCCAAGTTGCTCTGCCTGTACGTATGGCAGTTTGAATATAGTTGGCCCAAAAATCCCATCCATACGATGATATGCATTGTCGAACCGCGTTTCTTTGCTGGCGGTGAACCCATACATCCGAGCATCCCAATATCGGCTCAACCATTCTGCATATCGATCCGTCATAAGCTCGTGAACTTCGTCCGCCAGCACAATGTCCGCAGCAAAATCCGAATGCCGAAGGCTGTCGGCCGTATATATGGTGATGCGCCGTTTGTGCTTCTTGCCACCGCCCACTTGTCCGATGTCAGGAAGCCATCGCGACATGTGTCGTCGAATGGTCGCCACCACGCTTTTCGATTTGGTGACAATGTCAATCTTTGCTCGCGGATACAGAGCGCCCAGCATTCCGAACATATAGCTCTTGCCGAACGCCGGAACAGCTTCGATGATGCCTCCGTCGTGCATATCGATTTGGGCCAGGCACGTCTCCTGCATCGGTCGGAGTTCGAATGCAGTAAATATGCGATCCCAATCTGCCGCATAAACCTCCGGCTTTGGCGGATTGTAATCGACGTATTGCACAGAGTAGCCGGCCTGCCGCAGAATAGCGGCCAGCGTAGGTCGCCAGCCTTTCTGACAGCACAGGCAACCACTGCTAGAAAATTGATAGAGTCGTCGCTCTTCGCACTGTACCGTTTCTCGCAGCCCGCATACCGGATCGTAGCGATTGGCCGCCTCTCGATCGAACAAGTGCGTATAGATGAGCGGCTTTGTGAGTTTCCGGACAATCTCCCCCGCAAGGGGATGCTGTCCATCTGCGGATACCTCTATTAGGGCATTCCGGCGGCTAATTACAGCCAATTTTTCCATAAAAAACCCCAGCTTGTCGGTATTTGCAGTATTGACCGACCGCGCTGGGAATGCTATCATCAATAGCATCGAGCCAACGATGACCGCTATCCCCTAGCCGGTTATGTTACAACGAGGTCCGCTTACCACCGGCGGACCTCATTTTTTTCGCTCAAGCTCATTCGTTTCTGGACTACAATCGACGGCGTGGAGTAACTGCTAACACTTCAAAGGTGCCGTACTTCTGTTCTGGTCGATACGGGCTTATGCCTTTGTACCGGCCTACAATATCCAACAATTCTTTGAACTCGTCAATCGTGATTTCCGTCGGTATCACTGCATGCACCGTAACGCTATCGCCCGGGTAGAACGCTTCGTGCTTGGTAAATCGCCCTTGGGCATAGAAGCGCCGGTACACTCGAGGTTCGCCGACGATTATCGGATCCCAGTCTATTTGCTTTACTGCAGCCTGGTGCCTGTTCAAAACGATCGCGGCGTATCGCAACACCGCGCTCCACCACGTCGGCAAAAACATGACTCGTCCGTTTGGGTCGTGCAGAAATTTGCTGATTTTCTGGTAACGACAATTGCCCAGGCAATGATTGTTGAAACGTAAAGTTGCAGCAACTTCAATCATGTGTGCCTGCCGTTGCAGCTATATGCTACAGCTATATGCTACAGCTATAGCAATGCCGCTGTCAATAAGCACTATTGCTAATTCCGCATATAGTGGCTATAGGCGGTAGCAGCCACTACATCTTGTTTGAAAAAATAGTCAGCGTCAAACAACAAACCATGATCGGGCAACGGCACGTCGCGGTACAGCTCCTGGATCCATACAGTACGCAAAAAGTCCACGAAACGTAATGACGCGCGGAGGTCTGCTGTAACTGGACTTTTCGGCACCTTTCGGGCTTGTGGGCCGTAGCCAGACAGATAGCCCCATACCCGCCAAACAAAATCGCCTGGTCGAATGCCGGGCCTGTCCGCATCAAGTACGGCCCGCGGACCCGTCAGCTTGTACATCTCGATTATCTGTTCTTCCAGTTCAGGCTGTTTCCAGCAACCCAAAACAAGCTTGCACCTTGCATACCCGCGAGGCCGACTAGAACTACCGAGTGTAACAGCTGCTTGCGTTCTCGGATTTAGTCCCAAGTACTTGTCAAGCTTCGCCGCCCTGTCAGGCCTAGTAATGTCTATAAACCACCGCGGATCCAAAATAATTGACAACAGTTCGGCACAGCGTGCAGCATTCAGCGTCGGAACGAACGTCAAAGGTTTCCATGCAGGGTGCATGTGCAATAGTCGCATTACTTGCGAAGTAACACGGCCGTTCATTTGAATTTCATGAGCCATCGCATATACGATATAATCATGCTCCGTCACTTCGTGGAAACCGCCTTGACTCGGTGCTCGCGAAAACCGCCGCATGTGATACAACACAGACGCTGGATCTTTTCGATCACTAGCAGTATGGCAAACCAGCGGCGTCGCCACTTCGAGGCTGGCGATGCGGCCGCGGATTCGGCAGTCAAACAGCGATACAATCAGCGCAGCGTTTGCTGCTGTTCCAATTACGCGAACTTTTTCGGCGCGGCGTATGTGATCGCTTGCCATGAAATCATGGACAGTCATGTGAGTCGGCTGTGGCATCCCGTCGCAATCGAGATACCACACGCCGTCCTCTCCAACATGTACTTTCAGCGATTTAAGGTCTGTCGTTGTTTTCATTTGGCGGTTACAACGAATTCTTTCGATTTACGTTGCCAGATCTATCACTGCATCAAAATACTGGCCGAGCTGCGAAGCTCGATGTGTAACAAACAATATCTGCAAACCGCGCTCCTGCGAGATCGCTCGCAGCCGTTCCAAAGCAATCGGTAAACAGCCCAGGTTGTGCTCATCCAGCCCTGCTGCCGGCTCGTCCATCATGAGTATACCTAGATTATTGGCAAAAGTTGAATTCATTGCTATACGAAATGCTAAAGCCAGCGTTACCCGCTCCCCCACCGACAGCCAGCTATCCGGCACAGTCCGACTACCATCAAGGAAATTCGCCTGAAATCCTAAGGCATCATTGGCGGCTACCCTAAACGGACTATCGAATAGCCCCAGCGTTTCGTTGATTTGCTGCTCCATGTGTTGCAAGTATGTGTACGACAGTATTCGCGGTGCTTCATTGACATGGAACACGTTTCGAACATCTGTCATGAACTCCTTAGCCGCAGTACGCCGTCCAGCTGTTAAAAGCGTAGCCGTTGCCGAGTCCAGCCTGGCTTTCGCCTCGGCCGCCATGACTTCGGCACGGATTACGGCATCCGCCCAATCCTGCTTCGTGCGTCGCCGCAAACGCATAGTCTCGATTTCGCGCTGTGCCGTTGCAGCCGCGGCTGCTGTCGCATGCTCGGAGGCAGTTAGCTGCGCCGCAATGTCAGCAATCGTCGTTGTTACGCTCTCTACATGGCTTTCGCACCGCGTTCGCTGCTCGCGGATTTTTGCTAGTCGGTCTGCAGTCTGCTGCTTGCCTTTATGATACCCTTCCAGTTCGGCAATAATGGCATTCGCATCGTTCTTTGTCGTTGCCGGCGATGCAACATGCACTAGACTATCTCGCGTACGCTTCAGCCTGCGAATAGTTTCCAGCAAGCTTGTACGGTAATTATCCGAACGCAATTTTGCTTGCGTATACTTTTCAAGCAAGTCCAATTGTCTTGCTTTTTCTGCCGACTCTGCCTGCGCATCGTGTAACTGTGATTGCTTTTCTGCCAGCAATGCAACGCGTGCATCGAAATCTGGCATTCGCTGGCCGCACGTGGGGCAGTTTTCGTTGGCAGCTTCCCGGCTAAGTATCAGCACCGTTTCTGCTAGTACGCTGGTTTTTGCATTCGCTGCTTGTGTAGCCTGGATCAATTCCGCCTTTATAGCATCATCGTCTACAGCAGCGCAGACAACCGGATCAGAGGGCTTGGTAGGTTTTGCTCGATCCCGCCAGAGCCGCATTGCGCAGTTTTGCTCTGTTTGCCACTCCGCACGCGCAGCTCGCGAATGCTCGTGCACTGCCCAGTCTGTCAGTGTTTGCCTAGCGGCCTCGACTAGCGGCAATACAGAATTTATACCCTGGTCAAGTGTAGCAACATCATCAGCTAGCTTCGCGAGAACCTCATCGTGTTCTTGCAGCTCCGCTGTCGCTTCTTCCAGCTCCATCTGCAACGATTGTCGCCTTGCAGCCAACTGTTTATTGCTCTGATAGGCATCGATTATCCGCTGGCGGTCAGAGATATAATCTGTTATGTCGTCGGGCACGTCCACATAATTGCAGCTCTCGGCCTGTAGTGCCTCCAACTGCGATTGTTGCTTCTTATAGTCACTTGCTCTTGTCGTGAGTGGCACTGCAAGCGACGGAATCACTATTTCTGTGACCGCCTCACCGAGCTCTTTCCAGATCTTTTGCGCCTTATCAATGCCAAACAGAATGGCCAATTCTTGTGCCCGTTCAGTTTCTGTTTTGTCGATCAACGCGTCAATTTGGCGCTGGTTGACAAATATGTAATCGTCCAGCTGCTTCTTGGTAATACTCAGGGCTGCCCACAATTCCTTATTGATTTTGCCGGTACCGCGTATTGCGCTCGATTCATCGCCGTGCTGTATTACCATTTCTGCCGTCGCCGGCCGCAACATGCGCCGAATCCGGTAGAGCACACCAGCATGCCGCAGCCGCAGCAAAACACCTGCTTTTTCGCCATGGCCCGCCAGCTGCCGGATATTTTCCAGCTTCCTCTGCTCGCCACCGGCTTCGCCGGTCATCGCAAAACGTATCGCCGCAAGAAAGTTCGTCTTCCCGCTGCCGTTCGGTCCGACAATCATATTCAAGTACGGACTAAATGCTGCTTCACGTTGGCGGTGTTGTCGGAAGTTGGTCAGCGTCACAGTCTCCAGGTTCATGCATTTGCTCCTGAATGATAGTATTTATTTCCTCACGCACATTCTGCGCGTTCCATAGACGAATAGCGGCATTGCAGACGTCAGCATTGTCGCCGTAACCCGTACGAATACAGCCGGGCATGCCCTGCTCAAACACAGCTTCGAGTCTCGCTTGTTCTGCCATAGTCTCCTGCGCTTGTCGCGGATTCTGTGGATCCCAGAATATATGCGCAGCGTCGCTGACAACGTCGGTAATCTGAGTACGAACGCCCGCTACTGCCGTCAAATAGTGGACACGGATAATATTCTTGCGGATACTGTCCGGCACATGCGCTTGTGGCCGCTTTGCTTCGCTGACGTTCCAATCGGCGCAAAATTGCCGCAGCGCAGCTTCACTATCAATGATATAATCAAACACTTGTCTGGGTCGCAGTGGCTCACTGGTAACTGTCATGTCATCGTTAAGAAGCCACACACCTGTAGCCGTCGATTCATCGATTTTCTGCGGACAGAGCGGCCCCGGTGATAGTATGTAACGCGCTGCCGAATGCATCTGCCTGTGCGAATGGTAATCGCCAGTAAAAATCGTGCGTACGTGCGGCGCTACCCATTCAAACCAAGCATCGCCGCTATCAGCAGATAGGAAATCTTTCCACACTTGGTGTGTCGCCAATATCTGCGCCGTTCGTGGTACAGCTTCCAGTGCAGCGCGCACATCTTGCGGATGCCGATAATCCAAGCCATATATACTACAGCTACGATCGGGCAGTAGCTCTATAACCTGCTGATCGATCCAAACCGGCCAGCCATGAATGGCAGCCAGCCACGGCGGTTCCGCCCGTTCATGTTGTCCTTGTACATAATAGACGGCAATATTCTGGTCCTGGAACCACTGCATGGCTGCTCGCATTTGACTGACTGCGGCGGATTGTTGCAGTTGCTCATTGAAAACGTCACCGAGAAGTAGCAAATTTTCAACCTGGCATCGCGCGGCAATCTGCTGCACTTGCTTAATGCCCCAAGCAATATCCCCTTCAAGCATAGGATGTCGAGGCCAAATTCGATCTTTCTTTCGGACATGCCAGTCGGCAGTCACTAACGCCACGGGCTTGCTCAATTTGTTTCTCCGTAGACTGATTATTGATATTTCTGCAGATACTTCGCAAAACTCTCCCGCGGCATCACCAGATCATCAAACGTGAACACTCGCGGGTCCAGCGTTTTTTTATCTGGATGTGCGGTATACACAATAATCCGCCCGGATGCTAGCAATGCCTGCATCTGTGAAGTAAATTGTGCGTCGAGCTCCCGCAGTCCACGAGATACCCGCATAACGCGGCTGAACGGAGTATCGTGCCAAATGCCGGGCAATCCCAGCTGTTCCTGCTTCTTTGAATCCTCGTACATCAAAATGGCTGCCGGCATTGCTTCTGCGTCTCGCAGCACCGCCTCTTCCAACATGCTTTCGAAATGCGCAAGGCCCATTGTTTTGCTCCAAAGGGTAGTGTAAACTGATGCCTGTCCGCTATGCATGACGAGGCTAATATGCTTATAATCTCTTGCAAACCTAGCGAAACTGTACGAGTGGGCAGCGCCAACGTCGCTGTACTCCGAATTACCGGCAATCGTGTCATACTCGGAATTACTGCTCCGCGGTCTGTCACAGTTGTTCGGCAGGAGTTGGCACAGCGACCGCCGTCTCCTGGAAAGCCCGCCTAATTGCAAGCAGCATGGCTTCTCGCATGTCCGCCGCTATCTGCCCTGCGCGTATCGGGCTACGACACGCAATAGATTGGGATTGTCCACACTTGCAGCATTTTGCGGCTGCCGGCCAGTAGTCCAAAAGAAATTGGCTGTTACAACGAAATTGCCAGTGCCGGCCGCCGTCCAACAATGTTACTGTAATATTTTCAAAGACCATCGCCTCGGCAACGTGAGGATATAGCCGCATTGCTTCAAACATGCGCGCTCGTCGTTTTTGTCGTTCACGCTTGCTCCGCATCTCGCCGGATCCTCTCTATAATCTCGGTAGTACTTGTAACAGTTTGTGGGATAGCTACTGCACGACCCCCGTATGCTTGAACATACGACGCGCCGGGAACAGTAGATATCGTGTCTTGGTAATCGGCGCCCTTGAACAACACATGCGGCGAAATAGCACGAATCGCTTCTCTCGGAGTATCGTCGTCAAAAACGACAATCATATCCACGCATCGTAGCGCTGAAAGCATGCGCACGCGCTGTCTGCAATCTATAATAGGCTGTCGCTTGATACTGCTTGCAGACTTGTCGCTGTTAAGCAGTACGATCAAGACATCGCACGCGGCGGCAGCGTTTTCTAGCAATTCAAGATGTCCAGCATGCAGTAAGTCAAACACGCCATTTGCTACGCCGACTCTCGCACCATATGCTCGCGCTGCCCGCGAAATCTCAACAGCCGTCTCTAGTTTTATTTCACGATGCTTATGGTAATGCGTAAGACATTGGCGATACATCGCATGCAAAGGCGGCGGCGCCGCCCCCGACATCCCAACAGCGATATCGGCATTTGCCAAAGCAAACGGTATTGCACCAGCAATATCAAAGACAATGGCGCCTTTACTGATCTTTTCAGAGTTTTCGATTATGCCGTATACAAGGCCGGCAACAATACTATCGCCCGCCCCACAAGTATCGACTGCTGCCGTGCCGCATGTCTTATACTTTGTTGGAAGCTGCGAACCTGCTTGTGCATATATTGCGCCTTTCGCTCCTAGTGTTGCCAGCAGACTACAACGAAATGTATTGGCAACCGTCACAGCTATTTCAGGCAATGCCGCCGCTATGAACGCGCTGCAATTCATATCGCATACTGCGCTCGCAAATGCTTCCAACTCTTTTCTGTTTGGCGTCATGACACAGTTTACGCCAGAACGCAGCATATATGCTTCTGCGTTAGCGGGATGCGGATCGATCACGACCGGTATACTCTCAGATAGCGCATAAGCGAGTATTAAATCAATTGACAATGGCGTAAGCACGCCTTTGCCGTAATCAGATAATACTATGAGCCGCGGCAATCCGCATTCGCGTATGAGCTCTTTTATGCCCGCAGTTGTCGGATATTCTTGTTTTGCGCTATCGCATCGTTGTCGTGCAAAAAGCCGGCCATGCTCATCCAACAATCGATACGTCCAATTCGTTGTAGCTTTGTCGTAATCGTGGACGTGCGATACCAGCTGTGCGGGCTGCCGGGAGGCTAAATGCGCCAGCTCTTCTCTAAACATCTGCCCGTGTGCATCCTTGCCAACAAAACTTAGCAGCCGCGTCGGTATGCCTAACGCAGCAATACCTGCAGCGCAATTTGCTGCTGCGCCCACAGTAGCTTCTATTGGCCCGGCCTTATCAGCTAGTACGACAGGCGACGTCTGGTCCGTAGCAGAAATACTGTGACGACAAGCCATATCGCAAATAACATCGCCGACAACCAATACGTATCCTTTATCGCGGATGGTGTTTCTTTCCATTTGCAAAATGCTCTGGGTCATCGTATATTTTGTCTCCTGTCTGACCTCGCAAACTGGCATCACATTCCGGACAACGGCGCTGCCCGCAATCTCTAGACCAAAATGCTTTTTGGCACTTCAAGCATCGGCGCCACGCCGCTTGATATCTTCGTGTAATGTCGGACATCCTTGTCAGTCCAGTATAAACTAGTAAGGTATGGGCATTGCCTGGGCTGTAGAAGTACAGCCGCCACCCTTAACAACTCAAACCCTGCGCTTGCCCTTCTTCTTTACACTTTTGCCCTTGCTCTTCGCACTTTTGCTTTTCTTTTGGGTTTTATGGCAGCATTCCTGCGGCAAAAAATCGCGCAATTGCCAATAGCCGGCGGCACCATATACATCGAGTTGCTGCATGTCGTAATCATGGTCGGCTTGTCGTTCGGTCTCTTCTTTTTTCTTCTTAAATTCCGAAGCCAGCCGCTTAGTCTCTCTTTTCACTTGCGGCAACAGTTTGTGGCCTTCCAGCATTTTGAAAAGCGTCTGCTGAATATGCTCGTGTTCATGCACGCTGCTCGCAATCTTGAGCATGAGAAACAGGCGAGCCGCAAAAAACTCGGGATCGCTATAGGCCAAAGTCAGCCGCTGCTTTTGGTCTTCGGCTTTCCGTGCAGCTTTCACGCGAGCCTTGACTAGCGCAACATGGTCTTTTGCCAACACTTTCAAATCCTCGCACATGAGTCGAGAAAGATCATGGTGTATGTGCTCTGCCTGCATGAACTGTGTAACTACGTCCCATTTGCTCTTATTATACGGATAGTAAACACCGTAAAGCATCCGCATGATTTCCCGAATCACATAAGCCTTAGCAACATCGCTGCAATCGGTAAAAGCGCGGAAACACTCGCCCATAATCTGACTGAGAATCTTGGAGACTTCTGTATTCTCTTCCAGAAAGTCGTCAGGATACCTTCGGAGATAATAGAGCAGCTGTTCAGCCTCTTGATAGACTTCAACTACGTAGCCTAGTGCGTTGCCCTGTTCGCCTCTTGTGACCAAATAAGTTAGCGAAACAAACCTCAGGGCATCAAATACCTTCGGCCCCTCGATAATATCATCAATATCATCAATATCATCAATATCATCAATACCGTCAATTCCCCGGATCGCCTTCTCCAAATGACCACAAACAGCCGTTTCCCACGGTGTATAGGGCTCATCTGTAACGGTATTGATAGAACTCGAGCCCATGAACCAGTGTAAGGAATTAGAATGTCGGCCAAGAAAGGCGTGCCAAAGTTGGTTGACTAAATCAAATACGCCTACATACTGTTGTTGGATGTATGCTTTGATTTGTCGGTCCCCGGTATAACGATGGTAAATATCCATCAAATTTTTGATGGAAGAATACATCCCGACCAGACGTTCCTTATTGCTCAATCCCATCTGCTGCACCTTTTCTCATTGTCCTTTTATAGAATTAGTCGCCTCCTCGACGAGCCATATATTCACGTGAGTTTCGTCAGGATACACAAAATTGAATTCTGCAGCAATAGAATTACACGGCGCCAAAGACAATGGCGGCCACGTAGGATGCTGTTCAACAGCTGCGGCGGCCAGCGCCACATAGGCATCCACATAGCAATTATCAACACCGCGAACGATAGTTATTGCCGCCCAATCGCCGTTATCCAGCGGCAGCTTAAAGCCCAAAAGGATATCGTTAACAGTGCTACCTTCCGGCAATGTTCGCCCAGCCAGCAAGTCTTGCGCATATGCAAACAAATTCGCAGGCACGACGGCCCGCCAAGTATCAGCCTTACCTATCACTGGCTGCAAGGCTAATTCATGCAGCGTTTGCAAACTGGCGATAGCCAAATTATTGACGAAGAAGGCTCCCATATCCTGACAAGTATCCGCTGGTGTTTCGACTACCGGCTCAGATGCCAAATACGTCTGCAAATTTCCAGATGCCACGCCGACACGCGACTGCTTTATGGCTAATTCAGAACAGACCAGGCCGACAAAATTCCAGAATACAGCATGGTCGACGTTGTCTTCGACAAATGCTAGCAGAATTTCCAACTGCTGTTCCAGCGACAGTTTATTTGTTGCAGCTACGCTTTTGAATTCATCACTTAATGACACAATCGGCGCTCCTCATTTTTCCAAACTGACTAAACAGGTGAACATTTCGCGTATAATTGAATAGCTGCGCAACTGCGTTGGCGTCGCCGGCCATCCATTGCCGCGGATATCGCATTGCCCATCCGGTCCATATTGCCAACCGTCTCGGTGGCATGCTTGTTGCAACGTTTACTACGGCCGGTTTTGGTGCTGTCCGCCAACTCTGCGGCACGACAGCTATGACAGACCGCCGTACTCGCCAATAGCCCACTATGCCCGTTGCCGCAATCGGATAATACAAAAATGGCTCAAGCGAATACCACATGTATCCGAGATATACGTCGGTCAGATAGCGGCGTCGTACCTTTTTCGTCAGTGGCTGATGCCGTTTACGCAGCACGCAATCCATAGAATGCGAAGTGATACGCCCGGCACACATTTGTATGGCATCGTGCGTGGCATGCTTGTGCAGCATAGTAAACTGCACGATCTTATATGGAATGCCTGCCTGCGTCAGCTTCCCTATACAATCTTGCAACGATGTATAGACTTGCTCTGCCCGCCTTGCATGACAATACGGACATATGCGACGCGTACACCGCTGTAGCGGAAAAGGCAATTTGATTGCACAGGGAGGACATCGCATTATGTATGCTAGTTTTGCTTCGTTCGCCAGCGATTCCATACCTGCCTCTTGGAGCTGCAATATTCGGCTATACCGCCAGCGTTTAATATGCGCCATGGCCTCGTCGCGGAGGGCCTTGCGCTTGACGTTGTAAGATAATACAGCCAAGGTCGACACGACGTCGACCAAGGCTGTATTAGATTTCGACCACGCCAATTTTGGCGCATCAGTTTTTTGCTGCGCCGTTTTCTTTTCCATCCTTATACGCCGCCTTCAGGGCCACATACAATACGTTAGATACCAGGTTGTTACAAAAGACTTCTCGCTTCAGTTTTGCTGCATAGCAAAGCTCTGTTACTAGGCCAGCCATAAGGCCAACCAGTCTCGCTTGTGCTTGCTCGTCGTCGACGTTATAGCCAATGGCGCTCAACATTGCCTTTTGTCCGTTATACCGATACATCCTTGCTTCCTCTTGCGTGACCGTTCGCGGAAACGTTTCCAGCTTTGCATCGCCCGCAAGGCGCGCCATCGCATCGCCGGCCTCGATTATGCTGTTGATTTTATACGTCAGCTCGCGGCGCTCATTATCCGGCATTCGCGAATTCGTAAGACATGTACGGATGCGACACAGATCCTCGCGAGTTAGTCGTTGCATGTTTCAAGCAACTGCGATGCAAGCGACCGCGCGATCTCACACAACTTGACTTGAACTTCAAGCAACTCGCGCTGCATTTTCCGCGCGCCCGTATTGGCGGCAGCCAGCTTGCTGCACGATTTTTCTGGCGCAGCTTCACGAGGAACACGGAGTGGGCCTACCGTAGGCAACACACACGTCACCTCCGCTGCTTGTTCCCGCATCCGCTTCGCAGGAAATTTCATTGCTTGTATGGCAGCCCGCTTTTTCCGCGCGCTCTTACGATAAGCGCTTATCACATTATCAACATACCCGCGTGTGACTTTGTGTTTGCTGCGTAGTGCCTGATAAATCCGCGCAGTCGTCCAATCCGGATTTCGCAAATAGAAACCCAGAATAATTTCCTTCTTCGTAGGCTTTTTGGCCATTATCTCTCCTCACCAGTGGTAATGATTTAGAAATGAACAATTTGGCATCGCTGCCGAAAAGCGAATTGCCGAAATATCGTGGTCGATTGCAATCGTCATGATGAGTGTTACTGCGCTAGAAAACCCCGCAAACCTAATCGACTGCAACAGCGCATCTATGCTATCCTCGTCACGCGTCGTCGGTATCTGCACCCATAGCCCATCAGCAGCTGGGTCGACCTGGAACAGCGGCGTCTCGTGCAGTTTATCAAAATCGCCTTCGGAAATATGGTGATTATTGATGCACCAATATTGATACACCACCATGCGATCGTCTGGTAGTTTATTCAACATCAAAATCCCCCGGTTTCCAGTTGTCGAGACAGACTAGATCCTCGCCGATATGTCGACCGGTCAGCGCCGCAAGCTGCTCCGCCGTACCGTCGTAATGCGTTATACGCAGTTCCGGATCAGGACAGCCCTTAGGACGCACAGCCGAATACGTACGATTCTTATACATCACAACATAATCGGTCCCAAAGTTGTCCATAATGCCATTCAACAATACGGTAGAGTTGGGCCTCTTTTTCCGCATCGCAGCAACCAGCATCGATACCGTAACCTCGGCGCGATCTGGTTTGTCGGTATCTTTTTTCGTTTTAGTCTTGATCTTTGGCATGCTTCTCGCACATCCTTTCTGCAACGTTTCGGTTTGTTGTCCATCGCTGCCGACTATCGATGAATGCCCAATGTCCGGCTACTGCCAGCAACGCACACCACCGCTTCCTGCGCTGTCCGCGCTTGCCGCGTTCGCACGCCAGTCCTGAAGTATGCGCTTCGACACGATATCGCCCGCAACGACTATCATACGCAATAGCTTCTCCGGTTGCCGTCGTTCGTTTTTTACCTCGTTTGAGCCATTCGATCTTGTTTTTCATTTTGCCCGCCCGTTATCCCGATTGGATTTTAACCCGCCGCAGACTTCGGCCAGTCTGTACTATCGGCACAGCCGCACCGAGTACCATACAACGCTGGCTTTCAGTAAGCTCGCAATTGTATTTTTTCAAATATATTTCAATGCGGTTCAGGTCATATCTCCGATCCCCCGCAATCCGGTCTTCTCGCAACTGTCGGCGATATGCCTCTAAATCATCGATATGATCACGAGCATCCGTCGCAGTAATTGCGTCTATAGCTGCCAGCCCCTGTATTATGCGCGGAACTATAGAAATATGCGTTTGCATTACTCTGGAAAAGCGTCGTCGCCTACGGAAGTTAGCAATGAACACACGACTATTTCGCTGCCGGCACAAAATTAAAGGCAAGCCAGCCTTGCGCGCATGCCAGCCGCCATCCACCGCCCATTCTCTATACCATATTTTCTGCTTCAGCTGACTAGGCGCGATATAATATATGCGCAACCTATCAATTTCACCTACACATGATTCAAATGAAAGTGTTGTACTCATCTACAGCCCATCGCCGCTTTAGCAATGGCGGCAGCCGCAATAGTCTGCTCGTCTTGCCACTGGCTCCGCTGCCTTCCGCATCGGTCTGCACAAGCCCTAAACAAATTCGGCACTGTTATAATGTTCTTCGCTATGCATGGATTTGCCGAACCGCGTGGAGTGTCGAATTTAAGCATTCGACTCGACAGCGAGACACTGACTTGCCATTTTGAATCATTCGGCACATAGAAAGCATACGCGGGGCCACCCGCTAATGTCGCCTCCTCCACAGTAATCTGGTTGTCACTCAACATACGTATCCATACCCTACAAGCTTCCTCTAGAACTTCGCGGGCTTGCTCGACTTCGGACATCGTTGCTCCTTTCTTTCAGGATTCTTGTTTTTCCGGCGCAACTTCGCAGTTTACCCAGTTTACCAGATTTGACAGCTCCATTACCATTGGGAGCGCATTGACACTAATAAAGTGACTAGTCACTTTATTGGTTCTTCTAAGATTCTCCTTACAGAGAATCTTATAGCGGCTGACGCCGATCTCTTTTAATTGAACGCATACAAGCGCCATGTACGAATTTGTCTGCCGACAGACAATTATTTGCACGAACACCCGATGCGCGCCAGCTCCGATATGATTTCCCCCTTTGTGTGGGGTAAGAGGTAGTAGTTAAAGACCTGCTGCAAATTATGATAGATATCAATCCATTCATTGCGTGTCATCTTGCAACGAAGTTCTAATCCCAACGGCCAACGAACCAAGAATTCATAATTCTCTCTTGTCGAAGCGCCCACACCGAAAACGACGCAATGTGAATGTTGTACGATACAGTTACTACCGGACACGATCCACGAAAAATGGACGTCGCCATTACGATTGCCAATAACATTATCGCCTTCGAAATGGGCCACATGACAGGCTTCACAGACATACGTATCAAGTTGTAGCATCTGTAACTGTGTGAAGTGCGAAGCAATAGGGCTAATTGCTGTAAAGATTTCCTTGTAGTCAGCCGTGCTCATTTTTCTGGTAGCAGTTCAAGCGATTCGAAAGGCTCGATTTCTGTATTGCATCGTGGACAACGATCGTTACACATGCACGACCAGACATCTTCCCATTCTTTACCGCACGTACATCGGTAGCGGTTTCGATAGAATGTCTTGTCCGAACATTCGTCTTCGATAATCCGACGGTAGTCGTTTTCATCAAGTTGGTATGAATCAAATGGCAATTCTTCGAGCGGTGTTATAGCAAGTGCTACTATACAAAAACCATCATTGGCTTTCCAGACTGCTTTACTGAATCGTTCGGTAAACGCTTCTTCTGTTTCACCGCCGCACAGAGTGCTGTCGGCTAAAGCAGTAAGACCACCTTCGTATTCATGCCAATCGTCAAATGGCCATTCTGCGCTAGCGGCAGCTTTGATTTCTTCAAAACGCGACGGATTCGCTGCCTTGATAGTCACGTACATCCCGTAACTTCTGCTCATTTCGTTTCCTTTTTCGTTTGGCTCTTATCTGGCGGCGCTATACGGAATTTCTCATCGGATTCGCAAACAACAAACCCGTCGAGACGATCTTGTCGATCTGCGGCCAGTTTTATGAGTCGCGTAAGCGCTTGTGCGGCTTCTCGATTGCCGAGGTCTTTTTTCAGCTGCAAGAACATTACATTGTCATAAGTATGTTCGGCGTACGGCAAATTGCATCTTGGATATGCGCACGGAATGGTATTTATTGTCGCATTGCCCAGCATTCCGCCACAGTGGTCCGAAGCGTGCTGTACATGCTTCGGACCCACTGTGAACGGATGCGGCTTGTGGTTCACACCAAACAAGTCTTTAACGACAAATTCGTCTTCGACCAGTGTTTGGTATGCCGCGAGCGTATCAGCATCAAGATGCGTCGTCATTGTTGTCGGCATCTGCTGGCAGTCCGGTGATCGGATCAACCATATCAATATTTTCTGCTGTAATTGGCGTGTTTTCGTTGTGTGGAATGTCCAACGGAATTCCCTCTTTTTCGATTGCTGCTTCGAGCCTGGTAACTTTGGTAGCAAGCCGCAAAACTTGTTTTTCCAGAACCGCGATGCGTTGCTTCGACGTTTTTGTGTTTTTCCGGCCACAGACTGTCGGCCAAGGTCGCTTGAAATCGTGTTTCATGGCGTGACTGATAGTTGCTGGCGAGATAGGGAAGCCGAACTTTTTAGAAGCTTCTATAGCAAATGCTTCTAGTGTGGGCCGCTCTTTTTCGATGCGCGGAATTTGCGTTTCGACCCAATTACCGACAAGGCGGTAAAGGTGGGCGGGTAATCTACGCAGTTTGGCGTCTGCCGTACTCATTCTCCTTCGTGTTGTGGCGAATGTAAAAACGATTCATCTAAATCCTCTTTGGCAATAGGTAACGGGCGCAACCGCCCTGCTTTAGCCTGCGCACGGCGACGAACGGCGTAGCGGCCGTGCTGCTGTCGTGGTAATAGTCCTCGTAGTACGGCCAAGCCGGCATCTCCGTGCTTTGCATACACGATATCCCCCAAAGATTGTGATCTGTCTTTGAGCACTATATCGATAAAAGCTTCCGGATCAAACGGCTTGGCATTTGTGCGCCAGACGGACATAAGACGGACATCAAACAGCGCCCGAAAAGCAAGAGACCATTCAGCCCGCAGCATCGCATTTCGTACTATGCACTTTGCGAGCTTTGAGTTTGCGGCTTTTCGCTTTATTGCCCTTGCTGCCCTTGCTGCTTTTGTTGTCTTTTTTCTCTTTACCATTGCGGCTCTCCGTAAGCGGCAGTTTCCAGATTGCAATGCACATTTTTTTAGGCGTACTAGCCCGCGGCATCTTTTGTCGGCACTCGCGATCAAGCCATTTTAGCAGCCTGATATATCTCTTTTGTTCCTGCTCAGCTTGCTTAATCCTGGCCGGAGATCTGCCTCGTTGCTCTTCTGCGTGCTTTTTGACTTCTGTCCAGAGATGTTTGCGCCAAATACACGTTGGCCATGCTTTAACAAGCGCATGAAATTGTGATAAACAGCGATGCTTGTTATGCCCAAATAGCGTATTGAATCGGACGACTTCCTCAGCGAGGATTTCTACTGTAGTTAGATAACTGTCGTCACCGTATAGATAATCAATACTGCCAATCCGCAGTTTAGATTTTCGACACAGCTGTTGCATAGCTACAAACACGTTTGCTATATGCCGTGTTTTATCAGGGTGCTTCAGTCTTTCGTTCTTACGCTTAGTCTCTGCTGCCTTTAGGGCTGCTTTGACGCCTTTCGGATTCCACTTTAGTGTGTACCACACGCGTGGTGGCAACTGTGTACAGCCGTAGTAGTAACGGCCGAATCGAATCGAAATACCGGCATCTTGCAATGACTTGCGAATAGAGCCCCTGGCCCCCAGTTGATAACGACTATAAACACTGGCATCGAGTTTGACTTCTTTCAGCTCCGCGACGGTAGCAACTAAACATTGAAAGTCTTTGCATCCGTTATAATCAACATACCGCCCGGGACTTTCTACAATCGTAAATTTTATATCAGCGTCTAGCGCCCGGGACATCTGGCTGCCGTAGTCGTACCCTCTCCCGCTTAAACAGACACGACTTAAATTTAGATGCGGCGCTGGATACTTCGTATCAAGCTTTTGGATAGCTTCGCCAACGGTCTCTGCAAAAAGAACATCGTCGGGATCGCTGGCAATAATGTCATCCCGACGGGGTGTGGCATGCCACACCCCGTCGGAATTTTTTACTATAGCCCAAGTCGTCTTGGTCATTAGACGGGGATGTTCATAATGCGTTGCGTGATGTTGTTACCGATGATCTCGATCATCTCGCGACCTTCCACCGTCTTAGCCGCTTGGCTGGCTGCCAATTCTCCGGTGATGGTCTCTTCCAGCTCCGGCACTTTAGACAGCCGTTTGTGCCATGCGAGCTGTTGATTTTTGATCACTTCGATGGCTTCACCCACAGCTTCGATTTTCTTAGCTGTAGTAAGCATGCCGGCCGTCGTTTTGACGGTGAACGGCACGCTGCAAACGTTTTCACTGGCAAGTGTGCGCTGTCGGAAAACTACGCGCACTTCAAGTGCTTTGGTCTTAGTGCGTGGGTTGCCCGGCATTTCCAGCTCGTATTCAACTTTGTGTCCAAAAGCAGCCAGTGCTAATGTCATTTCGTCTGCCGGTCCCGTTGCCGCCTTCTTTACGCGCGTCGCAACAGTATCGCTTAGTTTGTCTGCGAGCTCTTTGCGCTGTTTGTCGAGCTTGTCGATTTCGGCGCGACATTTGGCCAGCTCCTTGTTGACAAGGCTCTTGGCCCCACTCCGAAAGATTGCCATAATCTGGTCGGTTTGCAATGCAACTTGTAGACTGATTTGTCCTTCGTGTGTTTCCGGGACAACCAATTCCGTGCTGGTCGTTTTTGCTGATGCGCTTTTCTTAGCTTTTGCCATCTTGTTTCTCCGAATTCTTGTTTCGCTTGTTGTAAAACGCTTCCCACAGTGAGACATCGGTTACGAAGTCCAGCGGATCCATGCCCGCAACGACGCGGCGACTTCCGCGAAGAACAATAATTGTCGTCCGGCCATCATACTGCATGGCATGCTCGCCGATAACGACATACGGACTGGGCTTCGGACCAGACGCATAGCGAAAATACACTATATCGCCGCGCTTGATCGATACGTTGTCTCCCGTAACAATTTTCTTGGACGGAAGCTTGGTAAACTTCACGCCCGGGCATAGATCTCTGAGCATAATTCAGTCCTTAAAATTGGTTTGCTTGGTAGCGACCGCCGAAAATGCAAGATCGGATAAGCAGTAAGATAGTGTCGGGGCTTGCTGATAAGTTCCGACGGTTTCTGACTCGCATTCATCCTTGTGGAAGCCATTAGCTGTTTGCACGTATTCGCCGTTGAAATTCTGCCAAATCAATAATGGGTATGTTCAACTCCCCGGCTTTCGCAATTTTTTTACCTCCCGGCGACCGGCCTGCTACGATAAAGCTCGTTTTGCTAGTGACAGAACTGCTAGCACGTCCGCCATTTCGGATGATCAGATCCTTGATTTCTTCTCTGTTGAATTGGTCAAACACGCCAGTCGGCACAATCGACATATCCGCAAATACGCCGGCATTGGTCCCCGCCTGAGCGGGGCTTCCCTGATCCAGTCCGGATGCAAGCAGCCTTGCAACCAGCTGTTTACCCCTCACGGAATCAATGAAGGCGCCCCATGAATCCGCCAGGGCCGTTCCTATGCCCTCCAGAGCGAGCAGAGACGCCCGCGGGGCCGCTAGGATGTCCCAGATGGTCCCAAGGCGCCGAGCGAGCGTACGCGACGCTGTAAGGCCCAGATGCCGTACGTTGAGTCCGGCCAGCCAGTGCTCCATCGGTCTGGTTTTGGACTGCTCGATCGCTGCCAACAGCTTATCCCGCTTTTTCTCCCCCACTTTGGGGAGTGTCAAAAGCTCGTCGCTGTGTTCTGCCAGGTGATACAGATCGCTGACATCATAGAACCAATCAAACTGTATCAGGGCTTCAACCAGCGTTGGCCCCGTGCCACGAATATCCATGCACTTGCGAGAACAGAAGTGCTCGACAGCTGCTTGGAGCTGCGCAGGGCAGCTGGTAGTGTTGGTACAACGGACCGCTACACCGCCTTCGTCCTGAACAGCGACAGCCCTGCAAACAGGGCAGGTTGTTGGAAATACGTAGGGCCTCAGCGACCGTTCGCGCCGGCTCTTCTCAACCCGCACGATATGCGGAATGATTTTGCCGGCTTTCTCGACCACGACGACATCGCCGATTCTGATATCCAGTCGCTCGATCTCGTTTTTGTTGAACAAGCTGGCACGACTAACGGTGGTTTCAGCCACTTCTACCGGCGCTAATTCGGCTACCGGTGTAAGCGCGCCGGTTTTGCCGACCTGGATTGTGATGCCTTGCACGGTTGTCTCGGCTTCGTATCGTTCCCATTTGTAGGCAACGCACCAATTCGGATGATGGCCTGTAGCCCCAAGCATCATCTGCTGGTCGCGACGATCGACTTTAACGACAATACCGTCAACAGGAATGCCGAGCGCCGGCATGGCTTCAATCATTGTCGTAATTGCTTGCTTGACTTGGTCCCAAGTTAAGTTACAAGCGCCGCTTACACATGGCATACCGCGTACCATGAGTGTATCGAGAAAGACAGAGTGCGTCGTTGCTTGCGCGCTGAGAGGCACACAATGACCGACGCCATGCGCTACAAACCGTATCTTGCGCCGGTAGCATTCTTCCGAATTCAGTTGTCGAATAGCGCCAGCTGTACTATTTCGTGGATTAGCCGGCACTTCACGACCTTCGAGCTCTTCGTTTGCTTTGAACTCGGCAAAATCGGCATTTGTCATGTAAGCTTCGCCGCGTATTTCGAGAATCTCCGGCATTTGTACGCCGTCAATGCCTATGTTGCTGTTTAACATCAGCGGCAATCCACGAAACGTACGAGCGTTATGCGTAATGATATCGCCGACAAGCCCGTCGCCGCGGGTTACCGCAGATACGAGTGCGCCATGTTCATAGCGAAGTCCGACGGCGCAGCCATCAATTTTGTAGTCAACAGCGTACGATATAGGAACATCGCCGAGCAAAGCGACTACCCGCTGATTAAATGCGTCCAGCTCTTCCATGGTCATGCAGTTTGCAATGGACAGCATCGGTACAGCGTGTTCATGGCGCTCAAGCCCGTCAACGACGCCGCCTCCAACACGCCGTGTCGGACTGTTGGGGTCAGCGAGTTCTGGATTAGCGTTTTCCAGCTCTTGCAGTTCGCGAAATAACTGATCGTATTCAGTATCCGTTATGAGCGACTGATGATCGACGTAGTATGCTTGATCGTATGCTCTAATTCTGTTTCGCAGCTCGTATATATGATCTGCTGTGCGTGGACGTGCAATTCTAGGCATTATTCTTTTCTTCGTTGTCGTGGTTGCTTGATGTTAATTTTATGCAATACTGCACGGAGTACAGCTGAGATATCGGCCATGGCGGTATACAGCCTGTCGCGCTGCACATACAAGTCAACATCCTCTTCGAATAATTCATCCGCCAGGAACGTGAACAAACCATCGCCGCAATGTCTGTCGGTTCGTTTTAGAAAAGCGGCGGCCGTTTCATTCTCTTCGGGTGGATCGATCGGAAGCAGGTCGCTGTCCGGATACGCCGCGTAAAGGTCTTGAATCGTAAACGTCGTCATTCATCCTCGCTTTCTGGCCACGGTAGGCCACCATATAGATCATCGTCATCATCACCATTATCGGTATTAGGCTTTGGCGGCTTTTTCGTCGCGTTTTTTGGCACTTTAGTGATATCGACGGTTGCAACTTCTTTTGTGACCAGTTTCCATTGCGGGTTGATTGCCAGCCATTCGTCCCGCTGGTAATCTGCGACCAATGCCGGCTGCATGAGTGTTAGTATTAGACGTCCACGAGTTGTGTCGTATCCCGCGGCAGCAATGAGCGAGCGCCCGTCCAAAAACGGATGGCTGATCCAGTCGCCGCGTTGTAGCCTAATATGGTCCGGCAGTGTAATTTCTGCCTCGATTACTTCTCCCGTTTCGTCACAGAATATTATTGGCTGGTGTATCAGTGCGTAGTAGAATGACATCGACTATTTTCCATTCTTGCAGAATTCCATCACAATTTGCATAAACCGCCACTGCTGTGGTCCTGGTTTCCGGAGTATCGCGTGATTTATTGCCAGCAACCAACGATCGATTTTAGTTCGTTCGTGTGGTGTCATTACTTCATAGTAATAGCTCAAAACAGCAGCTTCTCCAGATTCTTGCAGGATTGCTGCAGCTGTTTCAATGCAGGCCGGACGACGTACTTTGGTCATGTTCGTCCTCCATCGATTAAAGTCGATATTGAACTGCAGCCAGTGGCGCTATTCGCGTATAAGCAAAGCATTTGCTGAATCACGAACTGCCCACATCATTGCCGATCAGGCGAGAAATCGTAGATGGTCACTCCTTCGGGTATTCCCGGATATTTGCGGCGTATTGCAGCTATAGCCCGTTCATATGTTCCTTTCAACGATAACCTGGCCTGCCTGGCAATTTCATCTACCAATATGTTGAGATCAACCACACTGCGTTCTACGTGATGGAAGGTAATGCTGTATCCGCTGCTTCGGTATGCATCGATAGCTGTCCATATTTCTTTATGGGCATGCCGCGACTCCGGATTCATACCGCAAGTGGCTACGACTTGGCTATCTGTTACAATATGGATTTCCATATTGCGGCCAGCAGCGTTGACTTCCCTCTTTCGTCTGCGCCCTGGGCCGTTTTTGTCCGTATACCACGCCAACAGTTGAATATACGGGAGCAGCTCGGCCAGCGTAATCGTACACGGGCGCATGGCACCGTCGGCTTCTTTGCGGTGTATGCTGTATCTATCAATAAGAATTCCGCTCCAGCCGGCTCCCATTTCCCAGCCCTGGCCAGAGCCGTCACCTACAATGATCGCGTCCCAGTCATTTGATCCTTTTAGATTCAAATGTCGGAGCAGCGCTTGCAATGTTGGCAATCCCGTCAGCTGTAGCTTTGTCCTGGTGCGAGCTTTCCGTCGGGCTTTTGTTGTGTTGTTTGCCATCAATTTCTCGGTTTAGTGATTGTAGCGCCTGTAGACCTTGCAGCATAGCCGCTTCTAGCTGCGCAATGAGGCCCTGTTGAAATTTGCTTGTCCGACAAACTGCCCGTGTAAGAAATACGGGGTCAGAGACCGGTCCAGCCAAAACAAAGGACGGATCGACGTTGTCACCAAGCTGTGGATGATAGATAATTATGCCTAGCATGCCTTCGACTTCAGGCGTATCGTCTATGATTTTGGCGAAGGCAGCTTGCAATTCTTCACTGATTACTTGACTAAAGAGCTTCGGTGTTTTGTCCATATTCTGTTCCTCGGAGTAATAGCGTTGATACTTGCGTGAGTGCCAGCCAGTACAATATAAACCTGCCGATACCTGCAAGCGCGGGCGGAAACCACAGTAAGACTGCATACATCAACAGCAACAGCCAAAATGCTGCATGGTAGCTCAAGCAAAATGCACAATTGATGCCAAAAGCAAACAGTGAGCCAAACCAAGCCTGCCAGCGACGACGAGGCGTCTCTTGCTCGTCGTCGATGGCAGGTGATGCCCAGACCGTAAGCCAGTCCCGCAGCTCTTCGAACAGACCGGGATGGAGCCAGGCATCCACAAGCGCGCGTGGAGCCAGCAATAGCGCAATCAGGTCAAGGCACTCTATTGGCATGACTCTACTACTTTGTTAGTCACACAGACCACGGCAGACGTGGTATATCGAAAATACGACAATGCCGGCAACGACTAGCGGGCCTAGCCGCTCTACGCCGCCTGGATGCAAGATAACAGCCAAAACGCAGACTCCGACGACGGCTGTTGCATATCCTAGAAACTGTGAAAACATCACGGCGGTCCTAAATGCCACGGGTCGTTGATTGTTAATTGTGTGCTCGGAGGCACATTTGACGGTAATGGCAGGGGTCGTTTAAGCGTCATGGTCTTGACAGGGATCGCGTCTAAGTCTATACGTGGATTAGGTCCGCGATGTGTCGGTTTGAGACCATAACGCTCGAGAAACAGCTTTGAAGACTGGTTAATTGTGGCCATGTATTGATCCTCCTGCTATCAACATACTAAAACCAGCTGTAAACTAGCAAGACCAACCAGCCTAGAATTGCAGCAATTATAACGTATTTGACGGGCGCACACCCGTCGGCAATCAGTTTACCGAAATCGTCCAATTTTTCACGATCGGATTTACGCAAATGCATACTCCTATTGGCGTTCCAGACGAGGTTTTGACCGCAGCATTGCGGACCATGGAAACAACATATGCCGACGGGCAGCAGCTATCACCCGCCGAGCGTGTCAGCCGTTTTGCCCAATTGATGTCGTTCGACGTCATGCACGATTTTGTGCCGGCACTAGGCTTACTGCTGAATCTCAAGGGCAAGCCGTATACCCTTGACAACTATTTTCCGTTCGAGAGCCTATTCCGCTTCGATCTTCCGAGTAAGTTGTTGTACAAGACAGGGCGGCAAGTCAGCAAATCTACATCGATGGCGGCGCACGGCGTAATAGTATCTGCGAGCATTCCAGATTTCACGACGCTATATGTCATGCCGCTTTACGAGCAAGTTCGCCGATTCAGCACAATGTTTGTTGCGCCGTTCATCGATCAATCGCCTGCCAAACGAATATGGCAGACCGGCGATACTGTCAACAGCGTACTACATCGTTCGTTTCATAATCGCTCCAAGATGCTGTTCAGTTTTGCGTTCCTTAGCGCAGATCGGCTTCGTGGAATTTCTGCAGATCGCATTTGCACTGACGAAGTTCAAGATATGCAACGAGACCACCTGCCGATTATTGCAGAGACATTGTCTGCAAGCAAATGGGCCATCAGCCAGTATACCGGAACTCCGAAAACGCTCGATAATACGATTCAGAAATTATGGGAGGAGAGCAGCCAAGCTGAATGGCTCGTACCATGCTTTCATTGTACAACAAACGGCCATCATACTCTGAACATCCCGTCCATCGAATACCACGCCGAAAAAATGATTGGCCCGTGGTCCCGCGACCTCTCAGAAGCAGAACCAGCGACTATCTGTCATAAATGCGGCGGCAAAATCTCGCCGCGTTTTGGGCGCTGGGATCATCGATACCAGAATCGTGTACGAGAATTTCCCGGTTACCATGTTCCGCAAATCATTATGCCGCTGCATTACGCCGATCCCGAAAAATGGTCTGTGTTGTTGCAGAAACAGCAGGGCAAGGGCAACACGCCGCCTAACGTCTTTTGGAACGAGGTATTGGGCGAGAGCTACGATACAGCCGCCAAAATTGTCACGCTGACCGAGCTCAATGCCGTCTCTAATCTTGGACCATGCAGCCCGCAGAACGCCCAGGCTAAAATGGGCAACTATCAGCTTCGTGTGTTGGCCGTCGACTGGGGCGGCGGCGGAGAAAAAGGGCTGTCCTTCACCGCCATAGCGCTTTTGGGACTGCGACATAACGGGTGCATTGATGTGCTTTGGGGCAAACGGTTGTTAACTCCGCACGACCATATTCTCGAAGCCATTGAAATCAAGCAATACTGGGATCTTTTCAGGCCACACATGCTAGCGCACGATTATACGGGCGCCGGCAGTTTGCGAGAAACTTTCCTTATCCAAGCCGGTGTTCCTGTCGGACACATCTTTCCCTGTGAATACGTTCGCTCTTCCAAACAAGCACCGTGCTACCATGTTGCGGCCACCGAACAGCATCCCCGCGACCATTACCGTGTAGACAAAGCCAGATCGCTGCAATTGACGTGCGGCATGATCAAAGTTGGCGCGTTACGCTTCTTCGATTCGGACTACGTCAGCCAAGAAGACCCCGGACTCATTCTCGATTTTCTTTCGCTGGTTGAAGACAAGGTCACAACCATGGCAGCCGGCGAAGTTTATCGGATCGATTGCCAGCGCGGCAGTACCGACGATTTCGCGCAAGCCGTGAATATCGGATGCGTAGCTACATGGTACCGAAACAACGCTTGGCCGAACTTGGCAGAGATGGTAGATATCGTATTGTCGCCGTCGCAGCAACAGCTGCTACGGCCGCTTACACCAGAACAAGAAACTGCTTTGTCGCCGCCAGACGATGCGTACGAAACCTAACTGTCTTCGTCGTAATTTAGCGTATCGCGAGCATGTTTGGGCAGCGACTGATAGATGTACCACAGCTTTTCGCAGATATCGTGGATATGCGTCGCTTGTTCTTGTGTCACATTATTTGCTGTCTCGTGTTTTGCAATCTGCTGCAGCTCTATGATTTCTGGTTTGCTTTTGAATATAAAAGCATGATGTGCTTCAGACACAAACTGCAGCAACGCTTCGAATTCGCACAACTGCGACATTGCAACGCCGCACAGATCGGCCATATGCATTGCATTCATAGTTGCACCTAACTGATTATTCGTAGGCGTTGTCGGTGTTGGCAGCATTTCAGTCTTTCATGCCACCACGATTCGATTACAAGCCAGCCCATCTGATCATTATACCGATATTCGCGATCTAGTGCATTAGCGTCTGCCAACATTAGTGTAATGTGCGGCGCGTCTACAGGCGGTAACAGATTTTTTGCTAGCAGTGCATTAACAACTGCGCGGGGGATGAAGATACCCGATACCTCTTTGCGGGCAAGACGATATAGGGACAGTTTGACTGTTTTATCGTTGTAGCCGTCCTGCTGTATTCCTAGCTGCCCGTCGACGATAAAGCGGTATAGCATAGCCACAAAGCGATCTGCTTGGTGTACCGGCGCATTGCCGACGTCATCCAATATGTCTGCTGCCGCATATACAATATGACTATTTCCGCCGTTTCGTTCGACCCATCGCGCCATGTCGCACAAAATACGCAAGCTAAAGATAGTTTCGGATGTATCAGTTCTGAGTTTCCGTGAGACAACATCGTGTAGCCAATGCACAAAGATTTTATCGCCGTCAATGGGCATTTCGGGGGGAATATTTAGTTCTGGCGTGTATGTTACAAAACGCCACGGCGACTGTATCGCCATTGCATCTGCAGCATAGCGATCTACAGGCAAAAGTACGTCCTTGTCTCCCAGGAAACCACACCAAGTTCGTATTGCCCGTTTATCCACTTTGTTGTGGACACTGAGCCATACCGGCCAGTTGTGTGTTTTGACGGCTGTCTGTATGGCTGCCGCAGCATTAAATGATCGCTGTGGCTTGTTTGGCACGCTGTACGCATTACAGCCGAACAGTTTTGCGATATACTGCCCAATATTAGTAGCGCCAAGCCCGATCAGGCCTATACCCGCCGGCCGCTGATTCAACGGGCGGCCGATTACATTAGCGCCAACGCATGCAGCGACAGCCCAGAATATCATGTTGGCTGGCGAATCGTGTAACAATGTGCCAAAACGCGGTGGTGATGCCGGCGGCATGAACGACAAACACGGCGATTCCTGGTCTGCCAATATCGATTTATGCAGCTGAACTTTTCCGCCGATATGCAATTCGTATTGGGGAAATACGAAGCGAGCCAGTTGCGGATTCCAGCCAAAACTACCAGCACTCACAATTGTTTCGGGCGGGCGCATCTGCAATGCAATATCGATCAGCTTTTTCTTGTAAGCAACATTGGCAATTAGCGGCTGCATACCTGCCGCACTGAGCCTTCTTGTTATGATTTTTGCGCCGTTCTGTTCCATTGCTTCAACGGGCTCGACAAACGGGATGGATTGTTTGCCCTGAATGAGTTTGCCCTGATAATAGCACTCATCCGGCTGATCGCTTCGCTGCACCAGATGTTCGATGTGGATGATGGTATTAGATACATGCTGGCCAGAGGCGTATTGCCATCCTGCATTGTTTTCTACGATCTTTATCTGGCCAGCATACGCGACATTGACTATATTTCGGCATTCTTCTGCGGCTTCCAGCGCTTCTCGCAAACCTCGCCGGCGGGTACAGATAAAATCTTTGAATATGGCATGTGGAATATCAAGCTGCTTAACGATGTTGATTCGTTGGGGCTGCGATAGCGGCAGCAGCTTTTGCTCTAGCGCTTGCTGCCACGGCATAGCGTGTCTGTGTATATACTGCAGCCAGCCCCGCGACGGCACCCGTTGCATATTGGTGGAGCGCGGACAGAACAGTACGTAACCATCTAAACGCGCAGCCATGCTGATAATATTGGCCGAGAATGTCGGGTTCCAGCATACATATCGAAAACCCGGTTGCGATGCCCACGTTGTATAAGCAGACAGCCAACGATGTGCGCCATGCATTGTCGTAATTCGCGTACTGTACGTGCTTACGAGCGGCAAAGGTAGTTCGTGATCCAACAGATGCCTTGCTTGCACACGGGCGGCAATGACCGGACTGTTGAACACGAAAACGGTATTGCCGAAGAGGTCAGTACTGTCCGTCGGCGAAAATAGCGTGTCGTACATAAACAGCCCGGTTTCAATGGTGGGCCGGACTTTGCGCGGTGTCTGGCAGTTGCGATACGCATTGTGGTACACAAAATCTTTGGCTTCGGCGTCGCGGCCAACAAACAGAAATCCACATATACGCTGTGGAAGATCATAAAAGGGCAAAACGAGTATGCCATTCCAGCCTTTTCCCGGGAATATTCGATTCGGCCACTTCGGCAATTTGTTTGGCTGGAACAATGCTGTGGCTTGTTTGTAATGGGCGCCGCCGACAAAGCGACCTCCGCGGCCCAGCCACAGCTTGAGCGGCAAATCTTTATGTAGCTGTAGGTTACACGCAATGTCGCCGCCGCAAGTGTTACATTGCACCAGATCCCGCCGCGCAGTTTCCCAGAACTCATTGACACGCTGTCGTGCGTCCAAATGGTGCTGCTGATAGGACGCTACACCCTCAATGGTGGTAGTGCTAGCCGGAAAGTCTACGCCGCCTTGCGATAGGCGTATAACAGTTGCAAGCATTGGCAACTTCCATACTTTGGCTGCCAACTCTACCAAGTCGCCAGTTGATTTACAGCCAAAACAGTGATGCCAATATCCGCCGAATATGTTATCTTGGTAGATGCTCAGATGGGGACTGCCGCATAGCGGACAGTCGACATCGAATGGCGGTGTCCCGGCTGGGGACTGTATATTCAACAGCGGTAGAGCCTTACACCAGTTTACAAACTTGTTGGGTGATGCCGGTACTTGGAATTTCACGGAAGGGTTCCAAATGACTGCTATTGATCAGGCGGCAGATTACAACGGACAGTCCATTCATCGTATCATTTCTTCTTTCGGCGCACCAGACTTTGTTAAAACTGCCAGTCGTCCGGAGCTTTGTGGAGAAGAAAATACGGCACACCATCTGTTTGCGGATGTAACCCGCAAACGGTTTCCTTGCCATTCGCCCGCAGCTACTTGGATGTCTGCTGCATTCTTCTACGAGAATCAAAACAGTTTCAATAAGCATGCCGCAGCAAACATTGCAAAACGCATCAGCGACAGCGCCAGGTACTTCAAGATTACGGATGCTGTCAATGACATCATCGGCAAGGTCACTAAAGCCGCCGAAGTCGACAGCAGCAAACTACCCGACGATGCATTTGCAATCGTCTTTGAGACCACTAGCGGCGAAAAAGAGCGAAGGCTGCCACTGCGAAATGCACAGGAGACCAAAACAGCTGCAGCTTGGCTAGTCAAATACCGCGACGATCTGGTTTTTGAAGACCGGCGGCAGATTGCAGACAAGATCATAGAAAAGGCAACCAAGTTTGGTGCCGACATTGTTGACCATCGAACCGAATTGGAAAAAATGGCCGGGCTCGGCGCATGCTCTGCGAAAGACGCCACTGCATTGATTCGGAGTCGAATTAACGCAATTGGACATACGCACAAGCCCGACGATCTTCAATGCGAGCTTCAAAAGCTTGCAGGGATTATCGAAGAGAAGCCTTCTCGCCTGCATCATTTTGGTCCGTTAACCAAGCTGGCCGGCATACTCGATCAGTTCGATCGCACATACGGGCTGCAGAAAGCCTACGGCAAAACATTGCAGCGGCCGGAAGACGTATTATTCGGCGTCACCGAAAAAGTGGCAGCAGAGCTAGCCGATGAACTGGTTGGCAGTACGTTGACGGGGAACTACTACAAGCGAGCAGATTTACAACGAATTCCGGTCAGTCATTTCGGCGATTCGCTTGGCGAAGATTTTGTCGACGCCATTTCTACAGCGGGCGCATGGGTTGATACTGAAAAGCTAGCTCGCGTTGTGCCCACTTTGCCGCTTGGAGATGCAGAACTGTTCGATGCCGTTGTCGCAGAAAACGGCATTCCGCCGTTCGCAACCAAGTCGGCGGCCGCCATCCGAATTCCGGACGCTGCTGAGTGTCAGCTGGCGGCTATGCATTCGCCGGCGCCTGGTTCTTTGTGGAATCACATACAATAGGCGCCACTTCGAAATAGGATTTGCAGGGGCAAATTATCGGTTTGCCGGCAGCGGTTAAACCTATTGTCTGGGAACATTTGCCGACGGCCGGTTTTATCGTTATCCGCAGTTGTTTACTTTCCATGGCTTAGCAAATATTCCTTGTCAGTGGTCGCTCTGGTAAAATCGTCTTTACGCACGAATACTCGCATAAAAACTGCGGTATGTCTATCAGGCTCGACCGCTATTAGATCTGATAATCGGTAGCGCACAGGCAAAACGATTTCAGTGGGGTACGCGAAACGCAGTGCTGCTGGTGCCGCAGTAAAAACATGGATGCCTTTCTGTACGCATATTTGTGGGCCGTCTCTGGTATCGGCCGGATCTTTACCTGGCTCACGTACGTCTCGATTGCTGATTATCCGTCCTGGCCGCCAGCGTAAGCGGTCCTTAAAGATTCCTCGCAATTCTTTCGTCAATACTTTATAGCACGTAAGAACTCGCTGCTCTTTGTAACTTTTGCGGAAAGCAATAGTTGCCTGTTCGTTGTAGTATAAACACATACGTTCTATCCAAACGGGCCTTAGTTAAATAGTGTCGGGATTTGGCGATAATTGTTAACGCTTTCTAACTGTTCGCCGTTATTTTGGCTTTTTCTTCTCCCTCTTCTTTTGTTGCTTGGCAGCATCCATGATAATGCTGCGGACCCGTAGCGACGTAGGCACTCCTGCAACTGGCGGCGTTCGATCCCGCGATGTTTTGTTGGTAATATCCGTCAGCGTGATTTTGGCGCCGCAGAGCGGATAAAAGCTGATCCAGTCCAGCACGTACGGACGGCTGCGAATGTACAGTTTTGGGTCTTCCCAGCGACTGCCGTCGAAATCTAGCACTCTACCGCGCATAAGCCCTTGTCCCACAAGATACTGCATAGGACGAGACGGTTTTCGCCTATGCAGCGCTGTTCGCCAGCTCAGATCTTCTAGTGGCTTTAACGGCATTGCGAAAGCTGGATAATCGCCGTTTTCGGCGGACCAGTATAACTGCGAGGCCGCTTCGGTACGGCTTTGGCGCGATAGCAGATTTTGCAGTCGGAGCAGGTCATTTTGTAGACCCAGTTCGTATATCCGTTTTCTACAGGACATACAAGTCTGCCGTTCGCATACTTGCAAATGGTATCCCGTTTGACGCGGAATACCAGATCCGCATACGCCGGAACGCAATCATCTGCATGCAGCTGCATATATGTCGTACGCACGCCCTTTACCTGTGGCGGCTTACCATCAAGCCGATCTGTCTCACAATCGGTACTCCACCATAGTACTACATTGTGCTGACGAGACAGCGCAATGAGTGCTGGTAACAACGAATTGCACCGCCACGCACGCGTGTATCCGTAGAACGTAGTAGAGCCACAACGGCGGGCAATGGCTTGCCATTTGTAGATATATGCCTTGCTGTAAAAATCTCCGGCTGGGTGCAGCCGAACTATACGCACCTTTTCTTTGCGAATTTGCTGCACTACCGATTTGACAAAATTGCGCTTTTTGGATGCAGCGTGTGCCTGGCGTAATGTCTCGCTGACAGCAGGCATTGCATAGAAGCCCCGCTGTGCGTAACAAACAGATAAACACGCTGCCGTGTATCCGGGACAAGTCTCAAAGGCCGGTAACGAAAAAGTATGAATTAGCGGACCGAGTTTTGAATTTCCTCGTTGTAAAAGCATTGCGTCTCCTCAAGTGCGATTGGCTTAGTGCCACAAAGCCAAACTAGTTTACTCATCAACTCGAATTCTAATACCGCGCATCATGCGTTTGCCAGGAATAATTACTTGGCCTCGCCGCTCAGGTGCGCCAGATTCAGACACGAACTCCGAAATAGATGTCATGTCTGCTCCTCCACACTTCATTGATTTTTTTGTGTGTTTGCATGCGCGATTGCCGTTACGCTTAAAAGCCCATCCGGGACAATTACATGAGTATGTATTGTCGTCCCAGAGGACAGTGCAGTACTTCGTATGGCCGTTAGAGCTCATAGGCTCTTTGATTTTTAACGGCTCGCAGACGCGCCCGTCGGGGTTGTATTTCTTGCCATTCTTGAAACTGGCTTCAGCCAATGTCTTATTCCTCCATCATAAAAATAATTTTTTCACAGGCACTCCTTCCGGTTGGAAATCAGACCGTGCTATGAATTCTGTCGGAACATCGTTCGGTTGGACTTTGATAATTGGTACTTCTGCAAAGAACTTGCGTAAACAAGCTTTACAGTAAAGCTCTTCATCGGAAACAATGACGTCGCATTCGATGCAGTAGGCATCATTTTCTTTTTCACGTTTTAATGCTAAACGTGCCAATGAAATTCCTCTTCTACCAAGGCTTGCCAGTCTGTTAGATTCTGGAAGTAGTCGTCTTCGTTGTCGTACTCTTCTTTTGTGGGAGGCACGGCATCATCCCCCTCAAGGTTTTCAGCAGCCCACTCTTCCAAATCGAAATTAGTCTCCGCCCCGTTTTCGATGATCCAGCCCATAAAACAACCGTCTGTAGATGTACCAACAATGGCGCCCTGTACCCTACTCGCAGGCTTTTCTTTTCCGGCTTTTTGATCTTCCTGGGACAATTCGTTAAGAAAGAAATCCGCCCGACTGAGGTTCCTATAATGACAACAAGGAATCTCAATCGCCAAATTGATCCGGTCGATGTTGGGATCGGCATCTTCATTGTCGCAAATGCGGTTGCTATCCTCATCAACGAAGTAACCTTCCTGATCCAACCAACCGTCATTTTGTAGGCCGGTAACGACCCTATCAAAACTTTCCTGGTCGGGATATGTAAGCTGGCCTTGAATTGTTGCGTAAAAACTCATTTGATTTTCCTTTCTCCTTAGATAACAGCAACTCGGCTGTTCGTAGATCGCTATTCCTCAATATCCGCCCACTCCAACTGCTTAATGCATACGGGAAAAGAGCCAGCCCGGCTGGTAAGGCCGGGCCGGCCCATGACGCAGGGTCGCTACGCCTCAGCGGATACAGATTCGGGCATCTGTTCCGGCTAAGGCCGAATACGAATTCCGCGAAATTTGCGAACTGCCGTCAAAGCTGCATTTGCATTGGCAGCTTGTTCCTGTACGTGTCGCAGTGCGCCTGCAAGCCTAGCGCCAATTTCTTGACTCGCATTGACTTCTTGTACGGTAACGTGCTGCAAAGCAGCCTCGCCTTCGCGAATACGCGCGAGCAGCTCGTCGTCGGCAAGAAAACTGAAGCCTCTGACTAGCTCGAAAGCACGCTCGACTGCGCTGATTGTGCCATTACGGATAGCGCGCCCGGACCTGATAGCCTCTAGCAGATAATCGATAGCATCAGCAAGCTGCTGTCGCGGTTCGGTGGCAATACTGTCCACTAGACGGGAAGCAATTTGATTCATTTGCTCCCGGGCCTCTCCAATCAGCGCCATGGCCGATTCATCACCGATTCGATTGACCGGATTGCTCATTTCGGTTAATAGCGTAGCCATTATGGCTGCCGCTTCTTCGTAAGCTGTCGATGCTGCGCTGCCAGTGCCTGTTGCAAGACGAGACAAATCGGCCTGCATAGAGTCAAGCGTTTGGACGACTTGCCGGATTTGCTCTGCTGTAACGGAAAGACTCATTCCTCCGCCCATCGGAAAAATGGGCCAACGCATTCCGAACTTCTGGTGGATTTGCGACTCAGTCGGAATTTTGCGAGATGCCTTGTCATATAGCTCTGGGCCGAGCTCTTCCTGCAAGTTCTGTAAAATGTTGCCGTATTCCAGGATAAAATTATCGCGATCCGTTTCCAGGGTGTCGCGAAGCGCGTGTAGTTCTTCGAAGATAGCGCCAGCGCGGCTTATTGGTAAAATTGCCATGCCTTTCGACGCGAACGCGAGAGAGGCTTTGGCCAAAGTAGCGCGGGCTTTGCTCTCCGTTTTCTGAAATTTCGTATGCCATACCCGCGGCATGAGTGTCCACTGGGGCTTGTTACGGAATTTCTCCGCGATCTCCAGGTTCTCGCCGCTGCTACCAGCGCCCGCAACCTCAACAATGGCGTCGCTGATTTGATACTGAAGTTTAGGCCACGATACGTTAAGCACGACCAGATAGACGTGCTTACCTATCTCTTGAAGGAGTTCTTCGCCTTGCAGAGTCTGCTCAGTCATATAGTTCCTGTTTGGTTACTTGGCCGCCGTCTACAACGCGATCTACTATCCGTCGAAGCAATCGTCGAATGTATTTGCGCAAGACAGGATCGACAAACGCGGCAGCTTTTCTGCGAATCAGCTTTGCATGCAGTTCGCGTTTTTGATCCAGAATGCCAGCAGCCGTTCCTACGATGTAATCCGCTGTTGTTCTACATATGTACGACTTTAGCGTAAAACCACCAATACCATGATGCAGATTGTAGCTTTTGCACTTACGAACTTGTTTTGCAAAAGCATCGACTATATTTGTCGTAATCGGTATGCCTGGCTGCCATATATCTGGCATAGATTTTACTTTGGGTGTGGTAGATTGTTTTGGCGCAACCATTGTATTTCTGCTGCAAGAGCATCTGCGTGTGTATCATACGGGCCGAGTACCGGCCCGCCGACGGGCAGCATATCTGCCCACCAGAAATTGACAAAAGTCTCGCGGTCGATATGTTTTAAGCTTGCTGCTGTACAGAAACAGCTAGTCAGACGGTCGCGAACGGCAACCCTCGCATCCCACGACAACGAAGACCAGGATTCGATGTGGCTATTACGCCATACTTGCGTCTTGCTGCCAAAAACAGTCAGCACCTTGTCGGAGTCATCATCCACAAGGTGCCGACTGCTGCCATCGGACTCTACGATGACTTCAAGCGTCCGGGTCATGTCCTTTGCCCGTATTCATTTCGATCGCTACATCTTCCAGGTCGTAAAAGTCAGCCGTTTTAGTCTGATACAATGCCGGACCTAGGCCAGCTTCATACGGCTTTGTCAGTTCCAGGCATCTACCGCCCTTCACTCCTTCGACTGTCATTTCCGTTTTACCGTCTGGTGAAACAATCATGATGATTTGTTGAGGCATATTTGCTCCAATTTGTCTGTCGGCAGATAAATTACAATGTAGGGGCAGACGTGCCGCCAATGGTATTGGGATTATCGTCCAGCGCGGGCAAGTCATCACCTAGCGTAATTACGCATTTGATAGACCCGTCATCCAGCGGGATCTCTTCGAATTCGTGGCCCTGCTCCTCGGCTTTCATTTTGGCATTTTCGATAGCGTAGTATTGCGACAACGAATTTTGCATCGCTTCGTCGCCCCAGCGGCCTTCATAAGTATCGGCTGCAATTTGTCCGGTTTCTGTGTCGATTGCGACATCGTATCTGTAGCCTGGCAGGCTGACAAGATGGCCGGTAGCTGAGGCACTGAACTGTTTTACCGTGCCCACGCCGTTGTATGTTGCTCCGGGAATACGACGAATAGCAGCTTTGAGTGCTTCGACCGAATATATTCCGGCCTTCCGTTTTTGTGTGTGGCTCAATGTTTGCTCCCTGATTACAGTGTATTGATATCGACGTTTTTGGCTGTAGTTTGGACGCGCCGCGACTGTCGTCCCTGTTTGGTCTTTTGTGATCGTCCGTGAACAGGTGTTGTCCGTTCCCGGCAGAATTTGCGGATTTCTTCGAGATCTGCGCCGCATAGCCGCGATAACGGTACCAATATTTTCGCCGCTTCCAGCAGATCGTCCAGACTCGGCGCCACGTCTTCGGCAGTTGGCGAAGCCGGGGCTGGCTCGTTTGCCTTTTCCGTTTCCGCGCAAGCCTGGTCGTAACTGTCCATAGCGCGCGAATACGCATTTGCGCGGGCGCTGCGGATCACTTCTTCGATCTCGGCCGGAACGAAACCATCGGTTATCGAGCCGGCGAGCGTTTTGAGTCCTTTACCGTACTTCGCAGTGTCGATACCCCGCTTTTCGAGATGGATCCTGGCAATCTTCTCCCGAATTTCTTGGTCCGGCAAATCCGTGCTAAAAACGCAATCGAATCTGCCGGTCCGTAAGAATTCCGGCGGAATACCAGCTGTGCGGTTCATGGTCACAATTACGAACGTTCGATTAGCGTCTTTACTGCGAACATCGCGGCCGCTGAGCCAGCTCAAAAACGTGCTCAACATTCGGCTAGATACGCCGCTGTCCGCTGCTTGATTTTCGTGACTGCCGGCAAATACCTTGTCGATTTCATCAACCATCAACAGGCATTGCGGCATGGCGTCAACCATCTGAATAGCACCGCGAATTTTCTTTTCAGTGCCTCCGACAAATTTATCGAACAGCGCTGCAATGTCCATAATAATCAAGTCCAAACCGAGTACTTTGGCTGCAGCTTTGGCGATCTCTGTCTTGCCTGTCCCCGGCGGACCAATGAGCACCGCGCCTCGCGGCAGCTCTTGTCCGACTTCTTGCGCGTGCCTAGTATATGCCCGGGCGCGCACAGTCAGCCAAGAAAGAAAGGAATCGAAACCAGCAAAATGGCTTGCCAGTGGAATTTTTTCATTCGGAATATAGGTTAGACCCTCCATTTTCCGAATGACATTGGCTTTCTCTTTGGCAATAATGTCAAGGACACTGGCGTTCAGTCCTTTGCTGACGGTTGTTGCATAGGACATAATCCTTTGGGCTTCTTCGGACGATGTGCCTAACAATCCGCGGATGATTTTGTCCTTCAGTTCGTCGTCGCAATCAGCGACGTCGGTGTCCGGATTTGTTTCGCGGAGCGATCGTTGTATCCAGGCAAATACGTCTCGTTCCATCTCGTCGTAATCGGGCAACGAGAAATCTAGCACATCGCAATAATCTTTGATGTCGCTGTGCGGCGTGGGTGTGTCAGCAAGGATTATGATGGGTCTGACATGCATAGTGTTGTTGAGCTGGTTGGCTTTTGCCAGCTCTGCAATACATCGCCGCAAACCATAGTGTGCTTCGTTGTTAATGAATTTGTGCAGATCTCGCATAACGGTCACACAGTTTTTGTTTAGCCCATCGCCGTTTGCAATAGCTTGCAACGCTTTCAGCGGATCACACAATTTCTTGCTTGCCGGGGCAAGCTCGCCCGTACTTGGGTCAAATTGTTCGGACCATGTAGCGCCATGGACAGCATCCCAGTAGTAAATTTTGGAATCGGGCAATTTGGGTATGATAGGCGGCGACGCTTCAGCGTCGCCCTCGACTGTCTGTGCTATCGTTCGTTCACAATAGCCCTCGTCGCCTCCCGGCAAATAGATCCAAAGTATGCCCGAGCCACATTCAATTTTCAATTGCAGTATGTTGCCAAAGTTAGTGTTACTCATTCTCTCTCCTGATCTGTCGTTCGTATCCGTATATTTCTTAGCAGCCTTTGCCGCTGTGGTGAAACATATGTCGCAGCGGCGGATTCTTGCTCTACTGCTTCGACAGTATCGTGCTGCCACCGACCACTGCGAAATGCAAAGTGTACTAAAAGCAGAATGTTGCGTAGTTTTGCCGGTAAGTCTGCCGGATTGCGATTACTATGTATGCCGTGTTCAGCAAATATGTTAGTTATCGAATCGGCGAGCACTATTGCTGCATCATTTTCAGTCTCTTGCTCCGGGATATTCGCCTCCAGGGCGAGATTCAGTGTTTCGAGCACTTGTTGTTCGCTTGATTCTGTAAAAGCTACAACACTTTCAAGCCAGGCTTCAAACGATTGTCGAACTGCGGCAGTCGACAGTTCGTGGAATTCTCCGATTGCAGTGCGCCGGATGCTTTCAAAGGTACGAATTATTTCTGTCATCCGGCCGATGTTGGCTGGCGCCGTATTCGTGTCGCCCATGAGCGCATCGCGTGATTCGCGTACGTCCAGTACTATTTCCGTACACGCGCGCACGATTCGCTGTTGATAGCTAAGGGCGGTCCAATCGCGAACGTAGTTGCGAATTATAGCTCCCCAGCCCTCTGCGCGCATTACTGGCTCTAGTTTGGTGCGGTACCAGAAGTCATCGGGCATATACAGATACAGCAGAATCATCTGCGGATCGGCAGTACAGACAAGCACGAGATCGCCGACATTTAACGCTGTCGGACGGCGGAGTGACAAATAATCGCCCTGATAATGTCTGGCAGAAAAAGCTGTAGGCGATACTCGCATAACACGTTTGGCCCATAAAAATCGTATGGGAACACACGCGCGCTGCGCTGATTGCCATTCGTCCGGCAGGCTGTCTGTTGTTCGCTGGCCTTCTACTAAATACGTTTCCAGGGCGGCGTCTAGATGAGCACGTACAACTCGCTGGCCTTGCGTGTGCTGTGTTGCCCGATAGTCGCCTGTTGGCGCATTCGGATCGCGGCTCATGTTAAGTCCTGTATTGACAACTGCCAGAGTTTATCAATCTTGAATAGTAAGGGGGTGTGTTTCTTGCCCCTCTTCTTGTTCGATATGGAGCTGTGCCAGCATCTTTTTGATTGCATCTCTCGGATTTCCATGTAACAATTCCAACGAATCAAGCTGTGCGAGTAACAGTCGCAGTTTGTCTTTTACGAGTTTATTGATCGTTTCCGTTTTATCTCGCGCTATATCGTAGATCGCATTGAACATTGCAGGGTCGTCGGAAAAGGATGTTTGAATCTGATCCCACAGCTGTTTGGCGTCAACCAGCTCAAGCCGCAGAATATCTGGCGGTACCATAATGCCTTCTGCCTGAACTGCCTGTTGGATGTATTGCAGTATCTTTTCTGCAAATGGCTTGGCAGGATTTGCTGGTGGCCATAATATCAGAGCTTCTGTAATTCCCCAGGCTACTTCTGTGGCATCCGCAGGATCAAACACGCGCGGATCGAACGTGCCGTTATACAAGGTATTACAAAGCCGAATGAAATCAGGGAGACTAATATAGAAGATGTCCGATGTGACCAATTCGATAGCCGCCATCAGTTTGTTGAAGTTTTCTTGCGGAAATGGAATACCAAAACTTTGCTCAACTTCCATGCGAATTGTTTCGGGATCCCACGACAGGCATTCGATACCGAGCCGGTCAACTGCTAGTGTCAACAGAATTGTTGCCAGCGTTTCGGGATTCGCTATTATCTTCTTGATCTTGTCTGTGGGCTCCATTTGCAAGCTCCCTTTGAAACTGATGCCATTCATTGGTGGCTAGTAATGCCAAGTTATAGCTGACACCTTCAAACGTCCATGGAATGTTATCGCGCTGCTTGCATTCCTGGATATCGTAATATTTGTTCCATTGCGGCCATTTAAGGAACCGCCGATCCGCTAATGCAAAAAGCGCAATGTCTGGATGTTCATTGCACTCGAGCTGTTGTCCTATCCGATTGCCTACTGTCGTTATTTCGGCAGCAAACATCTGCACGATTGCCAATACCTGACTTTCTTTGAGGATCCCGGCTGCTATCATAGCAGCATAGAACCACAGACCAAAAGCTGCGCCGAACGAAATTACATCGTCTGGCTGCCAGGACGATCGTCGTTTCGAAGCGCCCGGTTCCAGCGCATTCAAAAGAATACGCAGGCCGAGTTGCCCTGCCTCTGCAAAGCACGCGTGCCTGCGTATGATAAAACCCAGAGACACGTTCACTTTGGGCCTCAAAGCCTGTTAGCGAACAGGAACTCGGCACGATAGCCGCCAAGCTTTGTATTGGGATTAAAAGCATCGGCGTCTCCGAGTATGTCGTCCGTTTCTGCGTTGACGGGATTGATTGTCGGCACTTCGCAAAATCCAGCATTGGAAAAACCATTCTCGCTGGCAATTTTGACGGCCAAATCCCGGCAAGCCCGGCTTTCTGCCTCTTCTCGCGTACCGGCATCAATTACGACTTTGAGCTTGCCAGCGCCGACACCTGTTACAACCCCGGACAACTTTTCTTTACATTGCAACATAACTATCTCCAATCCAAGTTTACTCAGATTAACAAAAATCGGCCAGTCCGATCTGCCTAGAAATAGTATGACATATGCTGCTATTGCATTCAAGTCCCTGATAGCTAAGCCAAAATGTAATTATTTTACGGCTAAACCGGAAAATCCCCCGCCGTCCACACATGTTTGGGGCTTCGCCTTGCGGCTCCAGCGACCCATCCATGTGTGGACGGCATCCCTGCTGATCGGACCGTTAAGTCTTTACCAGTTCTGCTGTCGCTGTAACGACGGCTCCGCTCTCTTCTAGTGCTAATGCACACTCGGAGCAGAGCTTCTGTGTAACTGGCGGGCTGTCTTTCTGGTAGATATAGGTTACCTCGTGAGTATCCTTTGTACTACCGCAGCCCTCGCAGACTGGTAAAGTCCCAGCCGACAAATTAGGTAAATTTGCCGGCTGGGTTTGCCGATTTGCCTTGTGGCTAGGCCAATCAGCTTGTGGCGCAGGAGGAGACGCAGTGCCCCGCACCACTTGTTTTGTCTCTGCTTGTTTTATTGCGTCCTTCAGGTGCACGATGTACTCGCGAACACTGCGCACCGCCAGAACGCAACAAATTCCGATGACTATATTTATGCTTGTCAACTCCCATCCCTGAGGATGGGTATGGTTGAGCGCGATGATTAGTGCCAGTCCTAGGACTGTAAAGAATAGATGTTTCATGTGCTCCTTTCTAAAATGGCGAGATATCCGCAAGCCGCTCGCATTACAGCATTGAAGTATTGCCAAGTCTCTCTAGAGATTTGACACGTCCAGGACCGGCGGATATCTCGCGTGCATAGTATAATGCCGTACTATTAAAAGGATTTGACAAAGTCGGCCATTACAGCCGGCGCAGCAGTGTCAAATCCTACAATATCCAGCATACCAGGATCCGACGCATCAGCCACGCTATACTCATTAGCCGCAAAAGCTACTGCAATGAGTTTTGCCGGCCGCTGCATTTTTTCGCGATACTGTTGCAGCGCTTGGACTGGATGGATGGGCCCCACCCAGTGCTCGTTGTCCGTATAGACAACAAACACGTCTACTGGTAGCTCGTGTTTCAAGGCATACAGTATCGGGAGCGAACAGTTTGTGCCCCCCGGCCGGTATCTGTGAGTCTTGCGTACGATTTCCCGCATTGGTGTATTCGGCGGGTAATCCACGGGCACAACGCCGTATTTGCACCCGACCATGTCGGCATTCGAAAACACACACGTGTGTGTGTTCGTTTCCGTCCTGGATGTAATCATTGCCATAGCAGCCGCCGCTTCCCTGGCATGCAAAAACGTGCCAGCAATCACGCTGGCAGGCCACGCCATGGACGCCGAAATGTCGATTGCCAGCAAGTGATTCTTACCAGTGCATTCGACACTTTGGAACGTGCCGACGAAGGCATCGTCCAGTGCGCCAATCACACTGTGATCCGGCTGCCAGGTCAGTTTACCCCTTAGGCCGCAGCCCGCAGAATAAATGCTTGCAGCCATTAGTACAGCCATCGGATGCACGCGCTTACTGCACAACCAGTCATGATCGTTGAGTTTCGCCGTGACCGTCTTAGCTGCTTCCGACAAAGGCACTAACAGCTTGACACTTGCCAGCTTGCCCAGGTTTCGCAGTAAGGCATGCGGAGGCATTTGTTCCAGCAGCGCCTCCCACACTTCCGGTGAATTGAGCGCCTCAGTGGGCAAGTGCTCGCGTTGCAGGCCGTATTCCCGGATCATTCCCGGGAGCGCCTTTACGGGCGCGCATTTTGCCTCTTCATAGGCCTGGATGATTTGTGGCCTATACTGCGGATCGGATGGAAAATGGCCATCCGCTGGCGGCGATTGTTTGCCAGTGGCCCACGCAAACGTTGCAGCCATTGCATTGCTAGTCGGCTTTGCGTGGCATTTTCGCAGGATGTCACAGTGGCTCCACGTGGCCCCTTTTTGGCCTTCGCGGACACGTCGGCTTCGGTATTTGCTGACCTGAAAAGCCAGCGCATCGACATCTTGCTCTGTGTACCAGCTGGCCACGCTATTGCGCAGCTTGCTGCCCCAGCCGCGGAAGTGCTGGACCATGTCGCAGAACTGCATAATGTGTGCGCCAATTCGGCAGACCTTACGTAGATTGGCTGCGACCATGTCGACGCATTGTCGTTCGGCAGCCAGTCTTGCAAGGCAAAAGATTGCCGGATCGTTCTTTGGCGCTCGGCCGGAATCGGACACCTCGACGACCATATCGACGCACCGTTTCGGATTTTCAGCCGTGCATTCCAGTAATGCCCGGCAGTTCGAAATGGTCAACTCTTTTTCGTTGGCATAGTATGTGCCGCCCTCGTTGCCGAGGATCAAGAATCGTTCCAGTCGTTTCCAACAATCGAGTTGGAAACCAAAACCGCCTGCACGATTTGGCACTTGGTTTTTGCCGGGGATCGGCTCCGACGATAATGTTTGTCGCGTGGATGTGTGACCAGCATAATCGGCCATTGGATACTCCTCCTGGCTAGAAAAGGAACGGCCGGGGCATTTGCCCGGCCGTTTACCCGGACGCTTTCGCGTCCTTGCACATGCAGATAACCCTCTCGAATTCGGCCATCACAAGGGCTAATTGATCACGAAAGGGAGTGGCAGTCGGCGGAGTCGAACCGCTTTTATCCTAGCTATGCTAGAATCGTGTTGCCGTTACACTATTCTGCCAAATACCATATTGCAGAGCTAATTGGTGCGACTGGTGCAAATTTACCATAAGTTAACCCAGCCTCTTCGGCCCTGCAATAGGGTATAGTGCACACTAGCGGGGCCCTGCTAGTGTGCAAAAAAGTCCTCGGCTAGTTGTTGAAGATCGGTTTTTAAGCCCGGGGTCGAACCGGGATCTCCGACATTGTCGGTGTTCTACCATTGAACTATCTTCGTTTTGATGGTAACGATAACGATCTTCATTCGGCCGAGGGGATCTCCGAAATAACTTGTCGTAGCTAGTTGGATGGTTGGGGAGGTGATAACGGAGAACCCAACCATTTCGGCCGCGACAAGTATCCTCTGGACAAGCATACCCGGAGGAAAGCATACTTGTCAATGGCTAAAACTATATTAGCCATCTCTGTTCCGCAGAGGATAGACTATTCACAAATCAGCATTACTGGCTCATTAGCACATCAAAGAACTAATAGCACTGTAATACTGATTTGTTTTTTAACGCCCCGGCAACTGTAGTTAGACAACAGTGCCGGGGCTCGGCGATGGCCTTCCTGTTCAGGAGGCCAGGTGTTTTACCAGCTGCGGCGTGATGCAGCTAGTAATTGGTACCCGCATACCATGTAATAATGCCCGAAAAAATGGCGATTTTCAACCGTTTTTGGGCCAAAAGCGACAACTTCTATATGATCTTGTCGACGATTTCACCACGCTTATTGCGATATCGGACGCTTAATTTGGGCGCATTAAGCGCGTCTTTGATTTTTTGAAGCCTCTTGTTTGGCAGCTTCGTGAGCCGCCTGCGGATTTGATTTGTATCGATGACGGTTTTTGTTCTCCGAGCGCCACAGCCGCCGCAGCCTCTTCGTGGTTTCTGCTTTTGCAGAAATTTGAATTCCTTAACCAGTGCCTTATTTTTTAGCAGTCTGCTAATAGTATCTTCGGTAACGCGCATGGTCAGGCTCCTCCAGAGATATCGACCGCGGCGCCTGCCACCAACGTTTGGCCCGCGACAATCGATCGTACGAGGGATGCCACTTCTTCCTGAATTGTCTCCCACGCATCTTCTGCCTGCGACTCAGTATCAACGATAACATCTATATAATCGAGCCGCACTACTTGCGGATCTTGTTCTGGATCTGGTGTGTACCTTGGATATTGCTCCATGTCCGGCCAAGTACAAACGCCCGAGAGTTCGTACTCGTTCTCGCCGGATTGCGAGTTGGTGCGTACGACAGTATAACGGAATATTTCATTCTGCATACCACATGCGCCCGACGCGACGACGCGCAGCCGAAAACCGCGATGTCGATTATAGACGAAATCCGACTGGCCCCATTGCTGCAGATGGACACTAACTTCGCCTGGTACACAGCTGGAACTGGAACTGGAACTGGAACTGGAACTGGAATCTGCCATTGAAAGCCTCCTTTCTGAAATCCGCCAAAATCAAAATGAATACACCAAGCCACCAAATCGCTGCAACAATTTAGTCTTTGAGTAAGACACGGGAAAGTTGTCGTCCCATTTAGTCCTCAGTGTAATGCAGTTGGCTTTCAGGCTACGCACCGAGCCAACCACTGTTCCTCTTGTTCTATGACTGGATTTCACTAAATCATAGTGGCGAAGACCGTTCTTCTCCGTACAAGTCTTGGTTGGATTTGCTTCCCAAACCTTCGCTCGTCTTGGTTGGATTTGGTATTCATTTCCAACCAATTTGTTGCTCTCTACTATCGCACAAGCGTCATGGCTGTGTTTCTTGGTCAAGCTAAGATTGAGCCGAGTTTGCTTAGTGATGTAGCCGAATGTCGCCTCATACATCAAACCTAACTTTTGTACTTGTTCTCTGAGATAGGTCTTGCCAATTTCCACCAAAGAGAAGAACTTGCCATACTTGTATTTTGCGTGATTGAAACCAACTTCCTCAACCTTGACTTTCACGATGTTGAGTCTTTTCCCTAAGTCCTTGACTACACGCAAGATACATTCTTTTCTTTGTCTGATACTTGGAGCAATCTTTGATCCAGCTCTATTGCTGAACCTTGGTTGGCGATTTCTAAGCCGAAACCGTCTGGCTCTGCGATAATTCCGTCTTTCTTCTACTTTCCTGCTCACATCCTGCCTGTGATCCAGTTGAGCGTGAAATACTACTTCATTGGTCTTGGTGTTCTTGACGGCAATGCCAACATGCTTCGCACCGTCGTCAACGCCAACCTCAAACTCTCCCACGGGATTATCTACCTTGCGGTTGAGTTGAATCGTGAAGGGAACCACTTGCTTGACCTTGGCTTTACCTTCACGCAGTAGTTTCCTACTGCGTGCTGGATGCGTTGGTAAGAGTGGTTTGCCTTCACTGTCTATTACAAAAACAATACTCATTTAAGAGTTCTCTCCTTTCGGGATATTGTTGTCCTCGGCCATGTTGCCAACGGATTATCCAGAACTGGACACATTCTGGCGTCCTTTATGTTGGCTAACGTAGTTGGACGTTTCACCCAAACAGCAGGGCTTAATTGCCAACTCAGCCTCGAAGCTCTCAAACTACGTTTGATTTTCATGGATTTTCACCGATTTTGGTGGATTTCCATTAGCTGTTATAAGCTCCTTGCAAATGGTAAGGCCTTATTATATCAAGAATGCATTTTTTTGAATACACCACCTGGCTGCCAGCCCTGGTCGCCTGTATGGATTTCCTCTAGTCCCCGTCTTGCGGCAGATGAAGTTGCTATGAACTGGTTTTTGTTATTCCAGCTGCCCATATGATAGCCTGCTTGCCAGAGTTGTTCGCCAATCATATAAGCGCCGCCATTTTGGCCGATTTCCGGATCCGGAATGTTGGTACGCTGTACAACATCTCTGGCAATGGCCCAAAAACCTCCGGCCGGAAACTGCACATATTCGCCATTGGGGGATTCATTTCCGTTTCGTGTCTGGAACAGTCGGTTGTGGTACCACGGACGGCTCCGAATCCAGCTAACCTGGGCTTGGCTCAGTTTCCAGTAGAACTCAGCCCCGACTATTCGCGCTCCATTGGCATAAACGCTGACAATTTTTTTGCACAGTTTGTCTAGCCAGGCCGCATCTTTATTTGCAATGGAATCGTCGTCGAACCATATGATCCATTTGTCGGTAATAGGATCATCTTGATCGTAGAACAGCTGCCGCATGGCCGGATATTTTTTCATGTTTGTCTGGTTGACAATGATTTTGTGTATCTTCTGCTGATCTTTGAGTCGGCTCAAATATTGCAGCGTTTCGGAACAGACTTCGTTACAGGCTATCCGGATTTGCCTATGCTCTGCTTGCGTTGTGCTCAAAATTGAATTGAGACATTGTTTGTGCAAATGGAAATAGTTGCCATACATCAGTATGCAAATTGTCACACGGCCGCCAATAATCTTGTTCTTTATCGCTTCTCCGACCGGCAATGTATGGTTATTGAGGCCTTCGAACTTGTTGACGACTGTCGGCGGTTTGTTTGCCGCATGGCCTGCGTGCGTATCGTTTTTGATATCTACCTGGAATAGATCCAAAAAAGCTGGAGCCCTTGCCGGCGGCGGAATTGCTTCAGTCGGCGTCTGCGACAGCGTGCCAGCTACAATCTCTTTGCCGTCAGGGAGGCGGATGCGCGGCGGATCGCCTATGGGCGGCAGTGTTCCACATTTGTAATAATCCATGACTGCTTCTACCACGTGTTCAGGTTGAATCATATCCAAGCATTTCGGATACAACTGTCCATTATCATCATATACAGCCGACTTACAATACATACGGTGTTTGTCTTGCTCCAGCTTTGATACTTTATTCTGCCAGCAGCCTTTACGTTCGCAGCAAGGCAGCAACCCTAAAGTATGCAAGAATCTATGCGGAACAGGGTGCGGTTTGCAGTGCGGACCGAAAATCTGTTCGTCTACATTACAGTATGCCTCCCACCACCAATGTTCGCGGCCACCCGCAATGACAACGCACGGCGTATGCAGCGCTGCAGCAATGTGGGCTGCAGCTGTCACATGGCAGATTACACCGTCGGCGTGATAAATCATCCACAACATGTCACGCAGATTGGTTTTACCCACAACGTTTAATACGCCGGTCATGGGCGGCTGCGTATGCCCCCTGAACAGTGCTCCGTCCTGTACGAAACGAATACCGAACTGCCGTAACATGTCTACCGTCTGTTGCCACTTGAGCGCGGACCATATTTTGCAGGTAAAATCACTTTTACCTCCCGTAATGATATACCAATACCGACCGTCAATAGGCGAATTCTGTTTTTTATAATCGCTCAAATGCAGGTCGCCGTGTGGCTCCAATACAGGCACGTATTGTCCGATTTTTTCGCTCAAATCAGCATGGAATGCCGAAATGAAGTGCATCGGTTTTGTATTGGCTTTCGTGATATACTTGCCGTAGTCCAGCTTGAAGGCCTGCATGCCTGGTGTATTATTTCGCCCTGTTCGTCGGATATACGGATTATTCTTCCACATGGCGCTGCAGGACGTATTGACATAGATATCGTATTCGGGATGCGTCCTTGCCAAATCGCGGATGCATGCAGTCATGCAGACAATATCGCCCGGCGCTCTATCGTGCGTTAGTAAAATTGGTCGGCCCATAAATCACTCTAGCTGTACGGTTACAGTTTCGGGCATGCTAAGCCCAGGCAACGGAACAATATCGATAATCAAAACGCCGTCCATCAGTTTAGCACTGCAGACGGCCGGATGCGACGAAACGATGCCTAAAACGGCGCTGATTTGTGAAGGCAGCGTAGCGTCAACTATTTTCGTATGGTTGTCTACGTTGAATGTTTTATGCATCAGATAAACGCCACATTAAGCGTCCCCGTCGGCGGCGGACCAGGGTAACCAATATTTACGATGTATACGCCTGCTGGATCGATCCCGCCCGGGCTTCGGAACAATGGAGGATCGTTCGGATCGCTTGTTTCGCGGATACCGTACTGAATGCCGTCGTATACAATCCAGTAGCTGCCGCCGTCCTGCAGGTATCGTGGTTGTCCTAATGCTTCACCATTGACTGAATATGTTCCAAGTACTGCCGGCACGACGGGCCCCGCCAGTTCAGTAACTGCTAGCAGTAATAGCGCGCCTCCGATAGACGAGCTAGAAAAGCTAGACGAGCTAAGTGAGCTAGATAGGCTGGATATCGAGCATATCTCGCATGTACAAACCCAGACGACTTCGCCAAAGAACCGGCCAACAGTGCACGGCGGCGGGCTTGTATTACTGCTACTAAAAGGCACCCACCAGCCAGTTGTAGCGTCCTGGCACGTTACTGTTTGTGGACAATCGCCGTGAACGACAGGCAATCCGTAGCTGGCGCAATTGCATGGACACCATATCCACTGCTCACAATCTGTTTCTAGTAAATCGAGCAAGGGCTCCATTGCGCCACTGCTGGACGGCATGGGCGGTACCGGACCAAAAGATGGCTGCGACGGCAAACTACATTGCTCTGGAGGCGGCATCGAACAACTCGGCGCATCAAAACCGGTATCTTCGCAGACGGACCAGGATAATGATACGGAACTGATAGACGGTGCCGAAGACGATAAAGAAGAAAACGACGAAAGCGAAGATAACGATGATAATGACGACGACGATATCGAGCTCAATGAGCAGCAGCTGCCAGTAAAGATCGTTTCGCCGTAAAATCGTCCGACTACGCACGGTACTGGCGCATTGGCATTGCCGCCGCGAAACGCCCAGTAGCCGTCGCCGCTGTCACAAGTGTCTCCGGCATACGGACATGACAGGCTGCTACTGCCTGAATAGGGATATCCAGAATAATCAGGTAAGCACGGACACCATGACCACGCACCAGCGTCGCCCGCAGTCTTTTCCGATATGATTATTTCTGGAATGTAACGATCTGCAGGATCTCCACAAACGGTTTTATCAAATTGCCATGCCGCAGGCGGCCAATCTGCTAGCACATTATCGCATGCCCCTATTGAAGATACTGGCGCAGAGCTACTGGGCGTTGAACAGTTCGGATCGCGCGTCGGACAAAGCGAGATAATGGATATTTGCCCATAATAATCGCCTGTAATGCACGGCGGACCAAGTGCTTCTTCGCCGGCTAAATATAGCCATGTACCGTCACCGGAGTTTTTGTCGTTGCATCTGTCTCCCATAGGACACGGTAAAGCGCTCGACGACAGCGACGACTGACAACTGCACGGACACCAAATCCACAACGACGCGGCCTGTTCGAAGCCCAGAGATTCGCTAGACAGGCTGGGCAGCGAGCTGAACAGGCTGTTCTGTGGCATACACGATTCTAGGCTGTGCTGAATACTGCAGCTCGGTATGGAATATGACGGGCACGAGAACAATAACGAGTTTGCAGATGCAGACGGCGGGTTAAAAGAGTAGCTCCATCGAGAAAATGTGTCGATACAATCGTCTAACTCGCTTGGCGACAATGCAAGCAATGCATGTAATTGCTGTTCTGGACGTAATGCCGCGCTTCCTTGCAGCGTAAGCCGTAATTCTGCCATCCGTCAGCCCGTATGGAATGTCATCCTAACAAACGATAACTGCAACGCCATGTCGATAGTATCTGGACAGCCCGATACAGAAGAGCTAGACGACGATGCTGCGTTGTAGTCCACGGACCACGGGGCTTCGTTGTAGCAATTGGACAGCCACCAAATTCCATGGATGTTAAATCGGACAACTTCGGGGCTAACTCGTCCGTATATCTGGCTTTGGCCATTAACGGAATCCGATCGTAGTAATTCGAGCAATACAGCCTCAATAGGAATTGGTGGCCACAAAGCTGATAAGACTGAATCTACGGCCAAATTGTAGCCGAACCAAGCGTGTGCTGGCGCATGTCCGCCGAATGAAGAATGGTCAGCAGGGAGCCAGCCAGGCAGCGTGGCATCTGGAACAGTAATGACATGTACGTCGCCCGGTGCCGGAGAGTTGCATACGCCGGCAGGCGCTGCTGTCAATGCCAGGCTAATATGCTGATGATCTTGTGCCATTATTCGGTTCGTCGGGGTCACCATGACGCGGCCATCGCCGAGATTGCGCAGCACGAGTATGCTTGCCGGCGGCGATTGTGTTACAAGCCTGCCTGCAGTGCCGGCAGACAGATAATAACGGCCGGCAACCGGCGCGCCTGCCACAGCCTCGACCAGCGATACTGTAGCAACGCCGTAAGTTAGAAGCGTTGCAATAGCGCTGCCAGCTTTGCTATAGACAATGCCGACTACGTCTGCGGAGTCTGCAATAGTGACAACACCAGCGACAGTCGTTGTCGCAGCCATCGCCTTTTCGAAGCGATTGGTAGTGTAATTCCAGTATACCGGCTGGCCGACTTTAACAGCCGGGTCAACAGCCTGGTTGCGCAAGAATACTGCTTCGCCGAGCCCGGCTTCGTCGTATATATCCTTAAGGTACTGGATATTGCCTTCCAGCTGTCTATCCGGACCGCTGACCGATGCTGCCCTGCCGGGAGCGCCGGCCTGAATGTGTTCGATTGCTTCTCTGTATACCACAGTCATCCTTGACCTCCTTACGGCACAAAACGGATCTCCGCGCTGACATGTATTTGACCGGCTGCCGGCTTTACCATTTGATCGGCAACAGCATAATAGCCGCGAGCGATGACGATATCTTTAGTTGCGTCTCCCTCGTCTGTCGCCGATACAAGGGCCAGTCCGTAGACCTTGGAATTGAGCGCATTCGAAAACGGCACGCCGTTGACGCCTGCCGTACCTGCTGTCTGCGCCAAAAACGTCAATTCATTGCCGTCGACGCCTGCTGTAAAATAGGCACCATAACCGGCAGCAATGCTTAGTGTCGGATCTCCGAGCAACGGTACGCTCAAATAGTCCTTGGGAGCTAACAGGTTTTGGTAGTACGTCAGATCGGCGTACTGTGTGAATACCGGTACGGATACGGCGGTTGCGGGCGTTGCAACGTTTTCGAATTCGATGTACACCCGATTGATTTTGTACGTGGCATCGCCCAGTCCGAGCGTTTTGGCGATGGCAAAGCCCGATCGAACTAACTGTGTCAACATTCCATGTCTCCTACCAGATACTGATTGTTCCTAGGATACCCCAGATGTCTCCGGCGATCGGTTCGGCGCCGTAGCCTATTCCTACTCCGCTGCCGCTCATAGTAACAGAACCGGACAGCAGCGGCAGCTCGATTATTACGATAACGGCTGTGTGCGGCGGCAGGATTTTCCTGAGCCATACCTCAGTCGACGTATTTAGTGCATCTTCGCTAATTCCGCTAGCCTGTATCACGATTACAATGCAATTGTTTCGCAGGACGTGGGTGACCAGGAACTGCATTGGATTGATCGTGGTCGGGACGGTCCCGTAGAAGGCCTCCAGGAGCTCGTATAGCGAGTCTCCGTAGACCAGGCGTCTTTGGTGGACTGTGTCCCAGAAGTCCTCCACGTCGTCAGGGAGGCCGCCCAGCGGCCATTCTACGCGTTCATTGCCGGCCGCTCCGGTGACGGTCACGGCTACGCTGTCGTTTACCCATGATATTTCCCCCTGAAAGACGGGTGCGAGGAAGCCCTCTGGCAGCGTAATGGCCCCTACGTCCGGAAACGTAGTACCATCCCGAATATCGTACGCCACGAAGGCATCAATTAGCGGCTGGCCTTTGTAGACAGTGTCTCCGATGGTTACGGTCGCTGTGGCGCCCAGCCTGTGCTCGTAGACGTGTTGATCTGTGATTATCAGCAGGTGCCTGGAATCGCTCCAGATGTCCATAACGGTCTCTGTATCTTCCAGGACCAGAGGAATGCCATATATTTCGGCCACCATAGTCTCTACGGGCAGCTGCGAAGTGCCTAGTACGTGGGCGTCCATAACTTGGTTGATCAGGTTCTTGTACCCTTCGCTTGTATCTAGTTCCAAGCCCAAGACATAGCCGAAATGGTTGTAAACCAAATCCCAGTCGAAATCTGGCTGGCACAACCAAAGCACGATTTGGGTGTCGGATACAACGCCGTCGCTGAATTCTGTATTCTGCGGGAACAATGTGTTACTGAACGGATTCGATACAAACACCAGAGCGCCTTCGGTAGTAATGGTAAAATCGATATCCTTGTGCAATACAACCGAAGGATCGGTAATGCGATTGGTAATGATTTGCACGTCGTGGAGGTCAATGGAATCGACGACGTCGGCAATGCCTACAGCAGTGCTGGTAATGGTTTGATCGAACGTAAAGCCCGGAGATGCGTCAAAAGCGGGAAATGTCGGCGAATCGAAATAGAGAACAGCCGTTTCTGCTGTCATGTCGGACGCCATAGCATACAGTGCATACCAGTTGCGACGATGCCAAATAGGCATATCGATGCGGCTTATCAGTTCTCCGGCCTGTTTCAAATCATCGAAGGCCTGCTTGGCTATCTGCTGCCTTGCATCCACGCGGGCTTCCAGAAAATCGGCGCCGGCATAAACGTTCGTCCACAACGATCCGAGCAAGCTCAAAGTCTTGTTCGGGTTGTCGAGATCGTCTGTCGGATATGTCCAGGACATGCTATGCCTCCGCTACGACGACGTTGTTGATCGTGATTGCAACGTCGTCCATGTCCAAAATGAATATGACTGTACGGCTACTTGTGAAATTGGCTGCATCATCCGGAATGGTCAATGTATCGCTGCTGGTCAATACCGCTAATGTACCATCAGGCTTGCGGAGCTGGCCCAGCATGATTATCGAATCAGTGCTTACACTGGCTGGCAATAGCGGCTCTAATACAGCTGCCAGCGAGCTGGCGTATAGCTTGCCTGGGAAGCCTGTCGTATTCACATAATCAGCGAGCGCATCGGCTAGCGTAGTCTCATTTACTGTGGCGCTGGCATCTTTTCGCTCGAGTGTTACGCTAAGCGATACGAAACACGGAATTGCACCCTTTACCAGGTTATCGCCAACCGGATTGCGAACATCGCGAAGACCCAGAAATTCCTGTACTGGCTTTACCAGCGGATCGCTTCGTACCGTGATATCATAATCTTGCGTAGTTACCCCGACGACCAGGCCAGCGGTAGCAGTGTCTGTGTCCAGGAACTGGATTACTGCTGTTTGGTAGCGGCTATAGACCGCCTCCAAAGCTGTTTCGACATCGGGTATGTACGGCACGCCATCTGCTTCGGTTAAGTCGACGCCGCGGGTATCGGATGTTACTGCGTAATTGGTGCCATCCGCTGCGCTTCCGGCAGGTCTGATATTGGTAATATCATAGAAACCAGGCGCGTCGTCGCGGACAATCGCGGCCTGCCAAATGCCGCCGTCGACTGTGATGCTAACCAGCGTGGCCGTTTTAGTCAGTTTGGTAGATGCCGGCTGGCGTTGGCTGCGAAGATACATGTCTGACCGACCGCCGCCCGAAACAGGAAATAACCAATGCTGATCGCGTGTCATTTCGACATCGCCAAATCCGATGATCGACATTGCCAGGATATCGTCAAAAGCGGCTGTTACCATGGAATACACAGAAGTGTCGGCATTGCGGACCATATTCTTAATCATGCTGCGATTTGAATAAGCCTTGGTTGACATGCCGGATTCCAGCAAAGCAATGATTTCCGCGCTGGTCTGGGCATCGAGCCCGCCTGTAAAATCAGCGGCTGCATAAGCACTGACAAAAGCGCTGACTGGCAGCGCGGGTGTCAATGCGTCGTCCTTTTGTAATAGTGAAGCCGACCCGGCTACCGATGCTGTAACATTTATGGTAAATGCCCAGCGATTTGTGCCCACTTGGGTAAGCAACCGGTCCGTCGAGCTTGTAACTTGTGCGGCTGTCAGTCTTGCTGCATAAGTGTCATCGGACGTATAAGCGCGGTCGCCAACGGTAAATACCTGGCCCTTGGCTACGCTAACTGCCAGTTGTTGGTTGAGCACTATGACAACTTCGCCAGCTGCGTATGATGCCGCTCGTCGTGTGATGCGATAGTTGGACGCTACATTATCTACCAGGTCGTCGTCAGTGATTGCTGAATTGGCTTCGATCAGTATGATGCTTTGTGACTGCCGCACACGATCAGCATTTTCGCCCTGCGCAGCGCCAAGAATGCCGTCCAGCCCGACTACGAGATCGCTTACGACGCCTCGTTTCATATCTACGGCAGGAAATCGCTCTTGTACGAGCTGCGCAGATATTGCAAAAGCCTGGGCGACATCGTCATCGTCCAGTTCGCTCAGATTCTGTACTTCCAGCGCCATTTCATCCCTCCTTGGGAATTTCAACTGCTAGGCATACTTCGCCTTGTGCCCGGATCAGTTTTGCCAGATCGCCGAACGGAATAAACGCATGCCCTCCGCGACCCCAGCTTGTACCCCACGAATTAAGAATTCGTACTAGACGTCGCCTGCAATTGATGCCGGTAAGCATGTAAGCATGTCCGCCAAGCAGTTTGCCCCTCGCGCGGATGATGCCGTTTCTCGGGTTATTCATCCTGGTATGCCAGTTTGTGCCTACTACAACGGGACCGATATCAAGTAATACTCGTTTGATATCCTGAAAGTCGGTTGTCCAGTGGTAGCTTTGGATGTATCCGGCTTTTTGCAGCACTTTAGCGCCGGCACGCACGCTGGTACCTTCATAGGATTCGCCGGGCCACTCATCTACTTTCTGGGCTTCATTATAAATCCATGCAGGATTGATGCAGGGCTTTCTGCGAGTTATCGGCCTTATCGGGCCGGCTTCCAGCCATCCTGTCCATGCAAACCCTACGCAATATGGATGCGGGCCTTGGTTGCCGATCCAATAATTGTCTTTCCAATATCGCACTTGCCTAGCGGATGCGCGAGGTAAACAGGCGCGCATCGGATACTGCTGGTCGCGCTTATCGGGAGCATAACGACGACCGAGTTGGATTTTGTTCATTGTGGCACCATGACTGGAATGGGAACAATTATTTGTACGGACTCTGATTGACTCTGAATCACGATTGTCAGTTGTAGCTTGCCGTCGCTCAACGTTACGGCGCTTAGCATTGACGACTTGTATCGCTCGTCGTCTGGCTCGCTGCCTGTCTCTTCTGCTATTAGCTGTTGTCTTGCTTGCAATTCAGCAATTGCAAACTCGGAGTAGACATCTGCTTCCGTATGGATCCAGCCGCTTCGCAGCGCCAACATGAACCGCGTGCCTTGCTCGATTTCTTTGCCCCAATAGTTGTATACGATGGAGTCTACTTCGTTCAGGAACGTGATCATGAACCGCTGCGCTAGTTTTAGAATGCCGGTGCAAATCGTGCCGGACGTACTGGCATCTACCATGACACCGTCTGTGCTGTCGACGGACCATGCCTGCATGTCAACCGTACGATCTTGGTATTGCGCTACAGTCATTATAGGTTTCCGCTGTCTAGCATATTTTGGATATACGATATGATATCGCCGGTATGAATACCGTTGGCGTGCCCGTGTGCCAGTTTTCGTCCGGCTGTATGGGCGTGTGCCCGCACGATAGTCATGTGTCGCAATCTGAACGCTTTTTCCATCATTCCAAGATAATTTATTTGGAGCGTTTTGCCAGCACCAATACCGACTTTGCCGCCGTCGGCAGCATTAAGATTGTCTTTTGCCTCCGTGTTCAAATCGGCGCGATCGAACGGCTTTGTCATGCCTGAAATGTTCAATGGATCGCCGTCCCAACCGCGGGGTGGTGGCAGCATCCACCGCCGCGGCTGCGTCGTGCCAGACAGGTACAATTGTGCCTGGTAATTGCGGCAGCGAATACGTTCCATCAGTTCCTGAAATGGAATTGCTGGCTGTTGGCTTGGCATTACATGACTCCGAAGTCTTCTAATTCGTCGATTTGCTGCTGTATTTGTTGCATCCGGTGGCTGACAGCGCCAGGTGTGAGCCGTAAAGCGGCAGCGATCGCTGTTGCCGACATTTTTGGATGTCCGTGTAGCCCGAATGCACGGTCCATAATAAACTGGTTAGTGGGATTTGTCTCCCCGTAGACAAATTCGAGCTGGCTGTTGTCATTGATTGTCGGAGGAACGATGGCAGGGTCATAGCCTTCGCTGCCTTCGCTGCCTTCGGAAGCGGGGCGTGCAATTTGCCCCTCCGCAATGGGGGTTTTGCCACGTCTGATGTATTCTAGGCGACGTATCGATATTCCGGTATCGTCGGCCAACTCAGTATCCGATGGCGGCCTTCCCAATTTCTCTTCCAGTGCCATTGTTGCAGTGTTAATTCGCATCTGGTCTAGTGCTACTTGCTCGGGCATCTTGATGATTTGGCGTTCTTGTCCAGCTGCTCGGCGAATGCGCTGCAGCCGCGACAACAAATGCGATCGCAATGAGCCTCGTAGCGGATCGTAACTCGCAAAGGAATCGACGGCCAGCTGTTTAGCCTGCGATCGCAAATTTGGGCTAGCATTGCCGCCGCCGTAGCTGCGGAGTGCATTGGAAATTACGGGCGTCACTTTACGAAGCAATGCGCCAGTTGTTTGCTTATCGGGGCGCTCACTCCATGCAGTGAACTCTGATTCGTATTCTGGTTCCAATTTGGATTTCATAGAGCACCTATGCTTGTTGAAGCATGTAATCGCCTACCCAAATTCTGTCGTATAGTGGATGCCTTGCAACCGAAGTATCGTCGCTAGCATTTTCAAGCGCTGTCCGGATGTGCGATAACTCGTATTGCACTATGGCCAATGGTTTTTGCGCAGAAATCCCATAACGGACTCGTGATACTGTCGCCCATCGCGGTTCTCCGTGCGGATCGACGCCGGCAAGAAAAGCGCCTGCCGTGCCTTCAATTTTAACTGTCGATCCCGGACAGACATCGAACCGGAGCGGCCCGCTGATTCGTCCGGATCTGTGGTGCAGCATTTCGGACACAAAGCTGGCCTGCGCTAATCTATCTAAGACGGTTTTTTGCTCTGCTTTCAGTGTCTTTGTTGATTTTGCAGTGGGTGGTACGCCCTCGTCTGGCCAATTAGGCCCGTCGCCTCTGACATTACCTCCAACACCAACAGTCAAATCCGAATATGCAGATGGCGGCGCAAATTCAGACAACCATCGCGGAGCTTGTCGGATTACTACTAAACCGTCATCCCGAGCGACATACCAGCCGCCCATATCGCCCGGATCCCAGTCGTTTGGCTCTTGCACGTCGAAATGGGCTCCGCCGTGTCCGACATTAAACCCAAATGCTCGTAGCGGTTGCTGCAACATAGCATTGACGTTGTACGTATCTAGATCTCTGGCCAAAAAAGTGTAGTTGATGCCCCAGGGATCCCAAAAATTCCGCAAGCCAGCCGTAAACGGCACTACGAGTGCTTTATGCGGAAATGGAATGACTGCAAAGCGATAGTTTGGTGCTATACCGTGTATCAGTTTGTCCCAGATATTTGTTTGGGCCAACGCCGACATCGTGCCGAATACATCGTTGGGTTGCAATGTGCCGTAGACGATATCGTTTCCTATGGACTGCGCTATAGACCCCGCATTACTTATAGACGGATCAAATGGTAGCATATCTCCCTGGAACATATTCAACGCTGCAGCTGCATCGCTATTAGCGCTGTCGTTGTGATTTCCGCCGACCGTATTTTGGTCCAACCGCCGCGAGCCTACCAAAAATTCCAGCCAGGGTTTAATCGACTGCCCCCATAAATCGTTTGTGATTTTCGGACCGTCGAAGAATACGTGCCCCATCGTAGTTGGAAAAATATGCGCCTGCGCGCCCTGTTGCATCATCAAACGTTGATTAAACGTGAACGCCGACGGATTTGACGGATGCGATCCTTGGCACATGGTTGAAGCAAACGACAATGCAGACAACCAATGTGTTATTTCGAGCGTCATCTGCAGGCCGTCATAACTATGCCGATAGCCGATACCGGTTACCCAGCCGGCAAAAAGCAAGTACGTACCGACTGGCAAGATTGTATTGGTTGCTCCCGATCCGTATCCGACCTGAATATAAACGTTCGTCGGAATCATGATCTGCGTTTCTGTAGCAATCAGGTGGGAAGTTGCCGGCAGCAATGTGCGCACCTCGCGCCCGACCGGAATATTGGCGATGGCCCGTGGAATTTCATTGATTGAAAAAATGCACTGGAAATCCACGATGTCGACGATTTCACCGCCGACATTAGCCCACACACGTAATCCTGCTGTTGTGTAGCTCATTTCTTAGACAGTAAGTGCGGCCGTACGATAAGCCAGCGCTAGCAATAAACCGCCCAGCTTGTAGGCATATTGCTCGTGGCTATTCCAACAATTCCACCACGTCAAATACGGTTCGACGGGCGTTTGACCAAACAACGCAATCTCGTCGGTGTCTGATACAACATGCTGCAAAGTAGCGAGTATTTCTGCCATGTTGGTAGTTGGCTTGGCTGTTGAAGCTATTGTCCAGCTGTCGACAACTGTGCCGCTGAAATTGAAATACAGCGGCGAGCCAGACAACGGAATCAGGCTACTCAGGCCGTCGGTAACAGTATAGGCTTGCACTGCCATGCCAGGTGTCGGTGTGAACTCCTGGATTGTAACCGTATTTCCAGCGTTTACAGTAACTTGCCATTGCCTGTAAATGATCCCGTTTGCTTCGTCCGGTACCGGATCTCCGATGATTGTAAGCGTGCCAGTTGTGCCCGGCGCATCTGTTACAACAGAGCCGAATGCGCTTGCCAGCAGTTCGCCGCGGTCGAACGGCAGATACGTAATCCTATCATCTACATAGGTGACGTATTCTGCCAGCTCTGTTGCATGTAGCACTTGCATCAGCTGGTACAGGCGAAAATTCAGCATCTGTCGATCCGGCGTGCCGCCGAATAAGACGCTGCGTATTTTGGCAAAACCGGCCGGTAACGTGCGCGGAAGGTAGTCGGGCGAAACATATTCTTCGGCCAGAGTGTCTGCAGTACCGTGTCCGGTTTGGTTCAATAGCAGCGTCCGAACGTAATTGGGATAAGTGCTCATCCTGCAATGCTTCTATATTTTAGGGTAAAACGGGCTAACCTCGATTTAGGGTCCATGAGCTGCATGTCGATTCCAACCAAGAAGCCGTAGAAAACGGCAAGTCCGACAGCGATATAGATAGGCGCACCTGTCCAAGAAATGGCGTTATAGGCATAGTAGCCCAGCGTGTTCGAAACACCACTCCAGTTATAGTAGGAACACGAGCCCACGAAAGTGACACCGGTAACGGTAATGTCGCCCATCTTTTCGCCAAAAACGTAAACATAGGTGAAGTTTCGCAGCGTATTCAAAAACTGATAATTGCCCGAAGACGAAATACTGAATCCGCGGATGATCGCATTGCGGACCGGATATCCGCCCCAATTGCCAATTACAAATGTGATTGGCAGAATATTGGGATCGTTGATTGCAATTGCAATACCGGGCTCAACCGCAAATATGTTAGCCATACCAACTTCCTTGTCAGATTTCGACGTCTGCGCGCCCTTGCTGTACTTCCGTCATTCCAAGACCGACGATTTCCAGCTGTGTGCCGGGCGCCAGTGTTACAACTGTTGCTTCGCCCAACATTTCTTTTCTGTTATCCTGCTCTCGCTGTAATTCCGTGCCGGCTATATTCAGCAAACGATCGTTATCGACTTCACTTGCTAACTGGATAGCTTGTTCACGATGGCTGCCGGCAGGGAGTGCCATATCTTGGTTATTTGCAGCACTTGCTACAGGATCTTCGCGATCCGACGCTATTGCCGGCGGTGACTCTGCTTCAAAATCATTGGCAGCCGGCATTTGTGCTGGCACATAATCGTCAGTGCCGATAGCCTCGAACTTATCGGGGCTCACAAATGTATCATCAGCCGCTGGCGGCTCGTCAGTAAACGTGAATCCGCCGTTGTCGTCATAGGCAGCCACGGCTGCAACGACGGGATCTTCAGCGGCTATTTGTGCTGGCGGCGTTTGAAAATCAAGCGCATCCAGCACGTTTTCGCGTTCATCATCCTGATTCATTGTTCTCTCCGCGCCAGAAAGCTTTTAATCGCTCGATTTCTGCAATTCCTTCGGGACTGCTCGGATCAGGGAATAATTGTACGTATTTGTCTCGCAGGCTTTTAGCTACTTCCAGCAGCGATTTATCGCCTGTAGCCACCCATGGCACCATTTCATTGATAACTTTGTTTCGGAGCTTCCCAATCGTTTTCCAGCACGCATCTATTTGCATCGGATCTTTCAATATCTGCAGCACGGCTAGTCGCTGTTGCAGCTTGTGCTCGTAAATCTTAATGCAGTGCGTGCTGCTGATATAGTCGAGAATCCAGTGCAGTTTAATTTGCCATTTGCGATCGAGTACGTCCGCGGCACGAAAATCGATCATGCCACTGCCGGCGGCTTGCACCATCAGCCATGCGTCTCGATCGCGTTGTAAAAATCCGGGTCGGTAGCTTTGACCTCCAAATGCGTTAGAATCCCCCAGAAATGCGACCAGCAGAACGCAGCCGCTCTCCGTACGGTTTCTGTGACAAAAATGTGTTCGTTGATGTCGTTTCGCATCGTCGCTACGACGCCCGAACGTTCTGGGCCAGTGTCGTAGTCTGCTGCCGGAGTTACGGTATATTCCGGTTGCTGGCTGCGTACGGCCGAATGAAGGCCGAGGGCCATTCGATATTCGGCCTGTCGCACCCTTACTTGCGTTTTCGTAGTAAGCTGCCCAGCGTCCGTATCGGCGATTATTTGAGCATTGATTGCGTCTTCTTCTGCAGGCAGCAGACTCCGAAAGACGATATCCAGCTTGCCGCCGAATAATTGATATGCTTTGTAAAAACGTTGACCGCCTAATACGGCTTGTACATAGTTTTGGATGTCTATGCGAGTAGGCAGTTGCACAGCGGCTGTAACATCTGCGCCGCAGCGAGGACAAATAGTTACCGGTGCCGGCGTTTCCGGTGAAGCTGTTGGTGCGGGTTCCGGTGCAGCGTTTTCTGCCTGGCTGACGGTTGCTACGGCTTGCTGCATACCGGGGATCGTCATATCGATAGCTGATTGGGCTGACACCGTACCGTTTTTGGCGTTAGCAATTTTTGCTTCAACTTCGGCCAACTCTGCCATAGTCTGGTAATACTGTGCGCGTTCTGCGGGGGCCAGTTCCGAGATGTCACGGATTTCGGGCGGCACGATAGGCGGCGTATTTGGCGGCACTGGTGTTAGTCCTTCTGTATTGGCGGCCGCCTTACCAATGGCGGCGGCTTCTGCTGTCAGCCTCTTGGCCAGCACCGTATCTGTAAGATCGGGAATCGGATCACCTTCTTTCCAGCCGCCGGCATCGAGCACCTGTTTTTCCATCGGCGTCAACCGTGTGCCGTTGGCCGCCGAACGCGGCACTTTGCCCATGATTGTGCCCGGATTTGCCGGATACTGCCGGCTGCCGGCTGTAGCTGCGGGAGGTAGCGTGTTCATCGGTTCGTCCTCATGGTCCAATAATCGGATAATTGCAGTTGAGTTGCTTCTTTGTGGGCGTAGCGTAGCTCGGATCCTCGAATAATGCTCCGCGATCCTTACTGAGTCCCGTCTTTATATCATACAGTGTCGCATCCTGTGTATAGTAAATCTGCTTGGTCTGGAATTGTTCATACCCCGGGAATGGGAACGTATCATCGTTGCCGTCCGTAACTTTCCGTTCTGCCCACGTTTCCGGGATATTGCCTTCGATACGTGCCATCTGGGCCCAGCGAGTTTCGTATATTACAAATCCATTGCTGTTGTAATCATCTGTGGTCCGCAGGCTGCCCCACAGGCCCTTAAGCATAGTTTCGTTGCCGGGCCTGCCTGCGGCATACCACATAGTAGTGACATCATTATTGAACTTGGTAGTTGCCCAAGCCGTTAATGCTGCCTGGTGCGCCGTGCCCGCCGACACGTCTTGTCCGGTGCCGACATTGCCGCTGAGTATATGTGCGCCGTCGTTGGCTAATGCGCCGTCTACGTACATACTGCCGGCAATGCTAGCGCCACTCGGCATGAATGCCGATACCGACTCTATCGTACTATCAGGGCGGAAAGCATGCACGACGCCGCATTTGACATAATGCGTTAGTGTGTGCGCCCAAACACTCACATTTCGTGTTCCGCTAACTGCGTCGATAACAATATCGCCGTACGCCGGTGGTGTTCCGCCAGATACGCCTGTCGCCTTTTCTGATGTCACGCCGGTTCGCAAATAGATGTTGGCTGCCAGATTCACAATCTCCGAACACGGCGAATGCAAGATAATGCCGCTGTTTTGAACTTCTTGCCCACTCTCAGAAAAATCATAGGATGTTGACGATGCTCGGCATTCAAGCAGAATGCCGTACGGACCGCCGTCGTTTGCCGAAATCATCTGAATGTTGTGCTCGGCCTTGATTCGTACGTCATTCATTGTCGCAGTGATGTCTGCCGATTGGTACGCGCGCAAAATCATATCGCGACCCGCCCAAGCCATGAAATTGCGACCAGCCTCTACGAACACGTCGCCGGCACACTGCAAAAAGATGTTACCGGCAGCCAGCCGAATTTCGCTGCCAGAACCGTCGCCGATGACGATTGCGCCGTCTTCGGTGAATGTGATGTATTGGCTGACTTTGTACAGATAGTCCGAATAGCCGGTACGGTGGTCTACATCTATTTCAGATGTACTTTTAGGCGGTTCCGACAAGTACCACTGACTATCGTTTGTCAGCTCAGACCATTCCGGGATATACTGATTGGAGTCTATTGCGCCACTGTCGGCCAGATCCGATTCTTCGGGATAGTGGTAATCCTTTTCGTGATAGTGGAACGGGTGCGCGCATTCCCAGTTGAATATGTTTGCATGGTAGTCATGAATGCCCGCCATCCGCGACAGTTGTTCCTGCCCAGTGTCCGCCTTTATTTCTGGCTCTACAGTAAGCTTATGTGGCGTGCCTCCGCCATAGTTGCCGGACGTGCGATAGTCGTCAGCCGAATCGCCGTTCGTATCGGCTAGCGGCCGTATACGTTTCGGCACGGGAATAACTGGCCGCCTGCCGATTGTAAGTCCCCGCGCCGTACGGATTGCGAGGTGCCCGGCGAGCGACCGGTTTTCCTCGATCAAACCGATGGCGTCCATATCCACCGAATACTGTTGCACGTCTGACGAAGGCAAGCTTTCTGGCGGCTGACAAACTAATCGCTTTCCGCCTTGCCCGACGTAGCCGTTCCACGTGCGCACGCGATGAAATGCCTGTACATCATCATAGAGCGGTTCAAGCCTGCCGACTTCTGTATTCGTATGCTGGCATGTTTGCGCGTCGTTTTCTGTTAGCTGACTGGTTGTCGAGCTTGGCGGCTTGAGTAAACCCCAGTTTTCCCACGGATAGGGCGCAATGCCGTGATACCAAAAATGTTCACCTTCGTCATCCATGCTTTCCAGTTCGGATCCGGACGTCCATCGCTGGAAATTCTCCCCGGCGATTCGAAGCAATGCGTCCCAGTAGAACATCCACATGCCGCACATGTCATCGACGCGCATGTGCGCCATATAGTTGTCCATATACAGCTGCAGGCCGGTCATGGCTGTCTTGCAGAATTCGCCGATTGTCACACTATCCGCCGGCTGTCGGGCTGACCAGTCGATAATTCCGGAATTGGATCCGGACGGGCCAGTCTGCCACAGTGTCGGCCAGTACAGATCGGTATCTATACCACAGTGGCTGCCGGCATTAACGAAGTCTGATCGCGCTTTTCGTGAATCTTGCAGGTAGGGTGGCTCAACGCCGAGAATGATGCCGTAGGTTGCCGAAGGATGCACAATGTAGAACACATTTGTGCCAACGTGCAAATTGGAATGGTCGGCAACGCTGACTGGCGAAGCAGGAAGTTCCCGCAAATAGCAGCATTGTAACACACTGCCGCCGCCCGCAGGTGCGACACGGTAACTGCCTATGTACGGCACGGCTTCTTGAATAGTGCCAAATTGTATGCTTGGAGGTCGTCCAAGATCAGCGACATATCGCTGCATCGCTTGATAGACGTCGCTAGCCAGCTTGCTAGCGCCGGTTACGACTGACCCTATTTCAGACTCGCGGGCCGTTCTCCGGGAGGCTTGCAACAGGGATTGGGTAACTTTTTGCAGATCAGTTAACGTGTTCGGCTTGCTACTACTGCCCATGCCTATATCCTGGTTGTGGGCATAATTGCCCTAGATCGGTGTGCCGATCCAATACCTAAAAAACATTAGGCAAACTGCATGAACAAAAACATCATCGCCATCGTTTCGTGGATTACCATGTCCTGGGCAGACACAGCACCGGCTAGCTGCGTAATTACAGCATGCCGAATATCGATAGTTTGCGTTGCTGCCTCTGCTCCGCCGCAGCCTGTAGTCATTGTAAACGACAAGTTATTTTGCCCGGCGCCGCATACGTTGCCGTATTGCTCGTAGAACGCCGTTGCAATTGCCAGAGGGCCCATAACCCGCTGCATGGTTACCGATCCCTGCGTACGTCCGGCGACAAGGTAGATATCCGGACTACCAACTTCGTACAGCCTGGTAATATTCTGCTGGTATGTCCAGTTCAGCGACTGAATCAGGAAACCGGCTCCGTAACCGGCAAACTGTACGCTTGCTCCGTCGGACGAAAACGAGCCGCCGTAGCTGACCTCTCTCGAAAAAATGTCGGTAGCCATGGTCAATCGACCTCCATGTACGCGAGTTGCCGACCTCGCGCGGTTAAATTCACACCAACTTCATGTTGGTTGGCACCTGGATTGACTAAATTATGATGGTCTGATATAGCTCCGCATTGTTGAGTGGCGCCGGCACAGTGAGTGTCGTATTGATCACTATGCGGTCACTAGAAACCGCGTGCCGCCGCACTTCCGTTACAGTTCCATCGATTATTTGCCCGCCAATGCGGGCGATGCGTACTTCTTTGAAGTAAGCAATCTGACCCTCTACCTGCAGCCGGATTTGCTCAAGGGCAGTATCCACGACATTGGACACGCCGAAATATGGCTCCAGGACGTTTCGCATCCCAAACGAAATAGAATCAACGTTGGAAATGTACATTTCCTCTTGTGTAGTCAAATCGCCATAGCCAACGGAAGTAATGGCATGCCTGGTAATGATATCGCCGTCTTCCAGCTCAGTGACAATCCAAACACCGTCGTTGGCCATTTCGTTCAGTTCCGTGCGATTGAACTTATCATCCGTTCGCGGAACTGCCGTTACGCCAGTGAGTTCCAGGTTCGTCATGCCCTGGTTGGGTGCAATTCCAGACCGCAATCCGGCCAAAATGCAGCACAAGAACCAGCCGTCTTGGCCGGTATACGTCGCGTCGTTAAAGGTGTCAGGCCATACGCAACGGACGCGGGCATTATTGTAATCTTGTGCAGCTTCACCGAGCGCGTCCGCCAGCTCTGCGTCGGTCCGCACTCGCCAGACTTCCATTTTCTTGGGCACTAGTTGCTGCGACGTTCCCTGGCCCGTTCGCAATTTCAACGTATCCTGGTTGATGACCGAGTCGATGACATATTCATCGTAGCTGTCGTTGCCCCAGCCATCCGTAGTGTAGTTGTAGCGCATGATATCGCCGGCTTGTACGCCCAGCGTTTCAAATATGGCATTGCCAGCCGGAATGGATACGATAGTCCACTGATCGCCTACGACAGACGGGTCGTCATCGATCGTCGCCAACAGCCTGCTGCCGTCCTCGCTGTTGGCTCTGTTGGCAATCACGACGGTTGTGGCTTCGTACAGCGATACCCACAATACGCGGAATTTCGCGATAGCATCGGCCGATTGCGTATTTACGTGCGTCACAAACAGTGCCAGCACATCGTCGTCGCGTGTCAACGGTACGAGGCCATATAGGGCACTGTTGTTGTCGATCTTGTTGATGGCGGCTGTCCACTCATCCGTATCCGACGGGTCGCAAACAGCGACGTACTTGACGGCAGTGCCGTTGGAGTTGAGCAGCGCTTTGTACACGCCCCATTTCAATGGGTTGTCCGGATGCAATTCGCCCGGAATGTCGTCGAGATCGTCTTCGTCGGCAGCGGAATAGAGCGCATCGCCTACTGTACAGATCCATGCGCGGTATTCGGCATACAGCGTTGCTTCGACCATGGGTAGTGCCTGCAAAACGCCAGCGTCGGTCCATGTCGTATCGTAGGCCGTGATCCCGGCCTTGACGACAAATGTCGTATCAGTGGCGCCAGGCGTACCTAGTTCATAGTTTACATCGGGCGGCGAGCCCGTACGCTCTTCGGGAATCTCGATGCCGTTTTTGGCGACGTACAATTTCAGTTCCAAGTCGGCCGCTGTCAGCAATCCCGTCGGCAGATTGTGCAACAGCTCGATCGTCTGCATCGCACCTTCGCCTGCCGCCTCTACGGCGATGTAATAAATATCGCCAGCACATAACCTGTCTACGCCGGCGCCGCTGAACGTAACAGTGACCCCTTTGGTCCCGACATTGAACGCCGCGCCGAGGCCGGTCACATTGGTCGGACCGCTCAGATCGATACCGGTCGTTGTCGTGATTGTGATTTGTGGCTTATTTGTAGCAGTAAACGCGCCGCCGCGGGTCACAGTGATGATGTATGTCGTATCGTCGTCGCCCGTATACGTGCCGCCGGATGTTACGGCCGGCACTACGAAGTCCTGGGAGCAATTGCAAGTCCAGACTTGCCCTTCGACAAAGTCATTTACTGCGACAGATTCTGCTGACGCCGAAATCGAGCAGCTGCTACTGGAATCGAGCCCGAAAGTCACCGTCAAGCCTCTTGTGCCGATTGCAGTAGCCACTCCGACAGCCGATGGCGTCACGTCGTCGGCATCGTCGTTGCCACTGGTAGATCGCACACGAAGTCTGGCAGTGGTAAAATCACCGCCAACAGAAGCCTGCGTAACCGTGATCGTGTAAGTCTCTTCGACATCGCCTTCGACTGACCCGTCATACAGTGTGGCGTCACAGGTAGCGTCTACGCAATTTTCATCGCCCGCTGTCAGCGCGATTGTGCAACCGACTGTTTGCGCTGTCGCATTATTCGTGTCGGCTGTCGCAGCACCGGTGACGGCGGCAACTGGTTCTCCGTGGAAATCCTTAATGCTCGATCGCAAAGAATACTCGGTTCCGAGCACTGTACCGCGAACATCTACGATGTCGCCGACTTCGCAATCACGATCAAGGAGTGAAGCGTGCCGCGGATAGCTCACACCTTTGAATGTATTGGCAATGTATGCGACAGTGTCAGATCTGATACGGCTCGGGTATCCTGCGACCGGAGCAACGATGCCGTACCCGCCGCCGGCTTCGTCGAGATGATACCGCAACAGCACACTGTCAGCATACAACTTGAAATAGTCTTGATCCACAATGCCGCCAGCTGGCCGATTGGGGTAGCTATAAGTAGTATCAAGACTGTAGTCGTACGCTCCAAGCGATATCAATGCTTTTTCGCTGGCTACCGAATACCTGAATAATGTGGCATTGCCGCCGATTATGCAGGCCCTGAGCGGATCGACAATAGTCGATGGCAGCAAATCTGCTTCCTGAAAGACTTGCACCTGCGGTTGTAGGTAGCTCATCTTCGCCCTCCGTGGCACTAATAGTTATGGGCTTAATATATGCCAAATATGTCGGATACCGACATATTCGCAATTACGGGCGCGTCGGGTTTGAGTGTCCATTCGTCGGCCCACCCGTATCCAATCGTAATCGGGACGCCCCAATGCTGATCCCATTCTTCGATCAGTGCTGGAGCGCCTACGTTTACCAGTTCGAACATCATCAATCCAAAGTACTCTCTGAATTTTGGCCCAAAGTGGTTGAAGTATCGGTATACTTCGGCTGCCAGTATTTTAGCCTCTCCGCCCTCGGCGGCTATAGCAAAAAGCGTGTGGCTGCCTCGCCAATACTTGGTATATTTCTTGAACCCTTCTGTAGTTGTTCCGCTGATATTGTCGAAGGTGCCTCTCTTGATGCACTGCCAGTCGTTTTGTTTGATGATAATAGCAAGACGTCGCTGCGCCTGTTGTGGCGTCCAAACAGTGAATTCTTCAATCAAGATGTTGTTGGTTGCCGGTACGTCGGTAAACAGCCGCGATGTCAACGGCGTATGTTCGACGTTCGTTGCGACCGAAAAATGCTGTTTGAGTAGCTCCCGGATAATCCCGTCCATGATCAACGGCCGCGGGCCGTATGAACAGAATTTCGAAAACCACGTTGTCAGATCTGTTGTACCTGGGTTCGCCACACTATTGCCGCCTATCGTTAAACATCAACCTGTCCATGTACTTCTCCAGTTTCGCGTCCGGCGCCCAGTCCCGAATGCTAATCGTTGCAGCGAATGGGTGGCCCTTTGCTGCCCGGCCGGTCGCCGTTTCAACAGGCGCCAGCCCGGGCGGAATCCGTCGCGGCAGTCTGGGTTCAAGCTCGTCGTTGTCGTCAATGTACGGCATGTTCTGTGCTACTTGCGGGTGGGCAATCTAGCTTCCGTTTATGCCCACATTGTAGACCGGATCATCTAATTGGGCTAGACGGAGTTCGATTTCTGCTACCACGGGAACCATGCTGATTTCGGCTAAATGCCGCACGTTTTGTACGATATACCGCCTGTCCGAATTGCCGTCTATCCACACATCGCGAGCGTGCCACAACGGGATTGCGATAGCTTTTGCGGACGCGACAAGCTCATTAACGGTCCCTCTTTGCTGCTCCCTCTTGCTGCGGCGCATTTCGGGCGAGAAGTCGTACAGCATGTTATCGGCAGCTTGCCAATATCCCGCAACTACGCCCGTGCCATGGCACGTAGCACAGTCTGATTTGATAATACCACCCGTATAGGGGTCTACGCAGGACGAGCACGGTGTTCCGTGAATCTTCCGTTTCATCAGATAGCCCGGATATATTTCCAGGCCGGTCGGCTGCAGCAGATACCGCCGGATAATGGCCCTGGCTTGCAGCCATTGCCGCGTAGACAGCTTTCCCAGGACTTCGGCCGAGTCAGACGTGTAGGTGCCACACGGCGTGGTCATAACTACACGATACGCTATCCGCAGAACGCGTCCGAATTGACGGGGAGTGTCATCGATGGCATAGCAATTATTCGTACCGAGTAGTCCAACATTTTGCCAGTCGCCAGGCTCTGCCCAGTTGCGGTTTACTTGCAGCTGGAACCTATGCGGCAACGGATCGTGGAAAGTCGATTTCAAGGCCCATTCGATCCGGGACTCTCCTTTAACGGAGTAGTCTACTTCGACGCGGCTGAATGCGCCGTCGGATTCGTCGTGTATGCGCGGCATGTTTCCCGTACACCTTGTTGGCCTCAGTATCCAATATACCGATTGGAATATCCTGAACTTAACGATGCCCAGGATCCCGATAGGTTTATTTGGGCCTTCCGGTGCATCACAAGTTCCTTGAATCTGGAAAATCGTTCTTTCCATGCAGCGTTATACTGCTGGTACTTATTCTTGTCGTCGGTCACGACGCCGCCGGCATTGACCTGGAAGAAATTGCGCCTGTAGTACTCTTCCGCCAGTTCGAACAGAAAGAGTTGTGCGCCTTCCAGCCAAATTTCCCGAAACGGGAAGTTCTTGGTAGAGTATACAGCTCGCGCAATGTGCGGCGGCTGATCGTTCCAGAACTGGACAGCCCGTGTAACGGCAAAAGCAATTTCGCCGTCATCGAAATCGTATTCGGCGATCAGTTCGTTCAACACAGGATCACTGTCGCGAAGACTCAATCGTACATCGGCTATCAGCGGCGGCCCTGCTTGCGTTTCTCCGGTAGTGTACCAGGCACTGTGCTCGACATAGACATAGCAATCGTCCATGAACAATGGCCGATTTGCAATATCCAAGATGGCAAACTGAGCAAAATACACGCCCGTCTTGTCGACAATTTGCGGGGGGATAATCGATTTGACAATGCCGGTAGCTGCGTCATAAATCGTCGGCTGTGTCTGGTAGCGGCTTCGATCTACTAGCGCAGCTTCCCGCCATCGTGCTTTAATGCCGCCAGCACACGCACCGCTAGAACTCGAACTGCTGCTGGTCGGCGAATCGGGATCGTTGTTGCAAAGATGGTAGTCCGTCAAATCGACGTTCTGTCCGCTCTCGTCGCGAATAGCCATTTGCAAGTATGCATGCGTACCCTGATCGACAACTACAGCGCGTTTTTGGCGCCATAGTTTTTCCCCGTATTGGGTATCGATTTCGGGCGTACGGACATTCAGGCGTCCGTCAAGGCCGCCGCTACCGTCGCCAGGGCCGGCTTCCGTCGGCCCGTTGCCGCCAGGATTGCAGAGAGCCATTAGTCAGTCCTTTAACTACTGGCACCGCCACCTGTCCCGAGGCCAGACGCTAATGCGTCACTGGAATAATAATCCCATTCACCAGCTTCCGGCCCTTCTGGACTGCATGCCAAAGGCAGCGTATCCAGCTGGCCAAAAGTCATGAGATCCAGCTGCTTCATCGTCAGTTCATCGAGACAGATGTCGGCCATGCTTTACTTCTTTCCAAGAGCGGTTTCAACCGTAGCCAGTTCTTCGACCAGCGCAGCTTTTGCAGCCTGCAGCGCCGAATCGTCGGCGCCCTCGTTCAACGCTGCAATTTCGTGATCGATGGTGTCGATCTCGACCTTGATTTGCTGTCGGCTGGCCAGCTTAGCAAGAGCGCTTCCGATCCCGTCCAGTAAAGCCTGCAGCGCCGGCAGTTCGACGGCTGCTGCTTCCAGATCGTCGAAATGCAACTTGACAATCCCGACACCTTGCGGTCCCAGTGTTTTGGTTGCAAAGTTGTACGGTCGCAATCGAATGCTGGCCGTTTTTTTCATGTTCGATGGATTGGTGAAAACCAGCAGTTGCATCAGGGCAAAATCAGGAAAAGTCGAGGCCTCGCCAGCGTCGACGACTACGGGCTTTCTGGCATCTACTTGTGGCATTGCCATATCCAAAACTCCTTAAAAAGTTTGCCAAAATTTACTATCCGTTGCATATCGTTCGGCCACTTTGCCGAGTATGGTCGGATACGACGGCGGTTGTGGGGCCACTTTCGGACGAATGTCGTGTAAGCCGGCTCCAAAACCGTGAACGCGATCGTCTTCCCACGTGACCTGTTCGACATTATCGAAATTGTGCTCAAAGCCGGGTTCTTCGATAAAGTCGTAGATAGCCTGCATCGTTTCTTTGGGGAAACAAGTCAGCTGCTCATATTCTACAAAATGCAGGCAATCTCGGAAACCTCGCTGTACAGCGTCCTGAATTCGGTTGAACGCCAGTCCGATTGGGTTGTCCTTTCTGACCCAGACATCGCAGCGGCCGGCCACAGTCTGGAAATCGAAGTAGTTTGCGGCATCCATGGCCACACGGTTGGTTGCAATTGTGCTGCGGTAGAGCTTTTCGAAGCTGGCGATCACGTCCCGCAGATCGCGAACCGGGACCAGAATTTTTGGATTCCTGTCGAGCAGCGCCTGTATAAGTTCAATATAGGCAACCCAGCCGCGGCCTTTATCGAAAACAATCGGTTTTTCGATATCGGCATGATAGGCTTGTAGCGTTGCCCGCATGCAGCGAAGTTTGGCTTCTGGTTCGGGGTGGGCCTGGTGCTCGATCAGCGTATCCCAATGGTTCCGCATATTCCAGACGATGTCGAGACAGCCGCTGGTGTTGGTAGCATGAATGCGGGGATTCTGGCATAGAATGTTACACAGCAGAGTAGAACCTGCCCGGGGCAAACCGCTAACGAAATGTAGTGTGTGTTCGGTCATAACTGTCAAATCCATCGGGTAAAGGTAAAATTGCGACGATTTGGATTATATCGCAACAAATCGTGTAATGCAAATCATGCCTTCCCCAATTCAAGCAATCTGAATTGCAAACATATGCCGTGCAAATAGGCCGCTGCGCCGAGATTGTCATTGCCGTCGTTCAATGGAGGCATGCGGTGTCGTCCGCAAGGACGGCGTTTGGTATCGTGAACGAGGATAAAACTAATCCATGGGCTGTTCCACTACTTTCTTCGTAGCTTTGCAGCGTAGTGCCAGCTGCCGTTACGCCGTCATTTAATGCGGTTGCAAGGTATGTTAATTCCCAGTCGCAGTCTTGTGATATTGTGGCTGTCGACCAGCCTACTAGAACGTAAGCGTCAACAGACGGATCGCCTCGTGCCGGCCATTTAATCGTACCTATCACCTATTGTTCTTGATTGTCTGCAAACTCCCATGCACCGAAATCGCCATAATCGGCAAATGTCGCTGGTTTTGTCGGCGGCGCAGCCAGGCCGGAAGCTGGTACCCATATTGTACCGTAGTGTGTACCATCGGGCACCAGCTGCTCAGCAGTATGGTTTATGTGTATGGACATTGTATTATGCCGGGAAAGTAGTCGACTGCCACCTGACGTTGCCGCCCCAACGTACATTCAGATTTGAGTCTCCCGCCGCATCTCTTACTTGAATCAGCAAAGCATCGTTGGCATTGTCGGCTACGGCCTGTGCTGCAAAATCAGTGTCGTCCGAGTTGTCAATCACCGTGACTGTAGGCGTACCTTTCAATGCAGTTGTGCCGCCATCGTTCACAATGCATCCTTCGATTCGGAATGCAAATGTTTCGGCAGCCCCTTGTGTAATGCCGCTTATCAATACATCAAACGTCAATACTGCGTCTGTCGGAACAGTGAGCAGTTCGGTGCCAGTATTGCCATCTGCATATAATGTCCACCAACCCGCGGTACTGTGCGTAACTTGCCTACGGATACTTAATTCACCATTCTGACAATCCCCATCGGCTGCAAATCTTCCAGAGGCTTGGGCTCTTTCACCGTATCTAGAAGTTACTGCTTGATACCCGCCGTCAATATGCGAAAAATTCGCATCCGTTGTGTTTGCTTGCCCTCCAGCAATTACAGCGGCTGTCCCAGTTGCACTATTCTGGTAGCCGCCACCAATGAAGCTATAATTACTGCTCGTTTCAATAGTATTTTCTCGGCCGCCTCCAATTGCACCATACAGACTTGCGATTTCGTTATCGTATCCACCAGCAATCGCAGCATAGGTAATTACATTATTTATCGTGTTCTGATAACCACCTCCAATAAATCCATAATTACCACTTATGCTGTGTCCGCTGCCGCCACCGATGAAGCAATAAGTCCTAGCTGGCGATATGGAATTGTTGGCACCTCCAACAATGCTGCCATAATCTGCATCATTGGAGATCGTGTTTGTAAGACCTGCACCAACGAACGCATAGTTTGCAGTGTTTGTATCGTTAGTCTTGCCGCCGCAAATTGCACTGCATACTCCTGCGTTTAGATTCGACCACCCTCCGCAAATGACGCCGTATTGTCCGGTTGTAATTGTGTTCGATAAGCCCCCGCCAATAAAGTGGTAATAGTAGCTACTAATTGAGTTTGTCTTACCGCCACAAACAACACTATGCGTTGACGAAACCGTAATGTCTTCGCCGGCACCAATAAATGAACAGGTGCCTGAAGCTACCATTGCAGCATTACTGCGGATTGTACACAAATCTACGGAGTTTTCACCTCTTGCATTACCATCTGTGGCTCCGTCATTAGTTGCTTGGATATCATAAGTGTGATCCGTCCCTTGAACAGTGCCGCCGCCGCCCGCTGCCGGATTTTGCCAAGTGCCCACGCCATTGGCGTCCGCGGTCAAGATTTTTCCGGCGCCCTCGTTGCCGTCTACGATTTGGAAGCCATCGACCTTGAAGTAGGCGAGATTGGCAGCGGCTGGGCCATATGCGCCGGCGGTGTTGAATACGAAACAGTTGTTGTAACCGCTGTCGGTAGCGCCAAAACCGCAGCATACTGAATAGTTGCCTGCCGCCGTATTACTCTTACCGCCTAGAACTGTCGAATAGTATCCGCTGGCAGTATTATAGCCACCGCCGCTAACTGTTGGTACATATCCGCCACCGGCAGTATTATTTGAGCCGCCTGCAACAGTGGCAGCGGCTCCGCTGGCCGTATTATTCGTGCCGCCGCCAACAGTGCTATGGGAATTGGTCGTATCGTTGTTTTGTCCACCACCGATAAAAGCGTGTGTACCTGCAGTTTTGATTTCGTTTCCTTGGCCGCCGCCGATTGTGCCATAGTTACGCCCTGCGGTTATGCTGTTGCTGTTGCCGCCACCTATAGTAGCATAATCGGAGCCAGCAGCATTCGAATGACCTCCGCCAACAAAAACGTAATCATCTGTAGCGTCGTTCTGCCAGCCGCCACAAATACACGCAAACGTTCCTGCAGTTTTGATTTCGTTTTGATAGCCGCCGCCAATAAAACCACCAGTACGAGCAGCTGCAATAGAATTTTGCCAACCTCCGCTAATCACTGAAGCTATTGCGGCTGTGCTGTTGTAAGTTCCGCCGCCGATGCTTGCATAATTGGCACTCGCCGTGTTATTGGTACCGCCTGCCACTGTACTTCCAGCGCCGCCTGCAGTGTTTATATGACCGCCACCGACTGTAGCGTAACCGCTAGATGCAGTGTTGTAATCGCCGCCGCCGATAAATGTATGTACAGCACTTGCTGTATTGGCATAGCCACCGCCGATAGTAGCATAGTTGGCACTTATAGTATTGATAAGGCCGCCACCAATTACGGCGTAACTGGGATTAGCAGCCGCTGCATTATTGCTGTAGCCGCCACCGATAAAGCAATAGTAGCGTGCACTATTCTTGTATCCGCCGCATACTGCACTGTAATCATCTGCAAGGTTGCTCCGTCCACCAGCAATCGTTGCATAGCCTACATAGCCGGACGAAGTAACGCGGTTATAGCGCCCGCCGCCAACAGTACCATAATTGCCGACTGCGCGATTGTCGTAGCCGCCGCCAACAGTGCTATGGGCGTTAGTAGCAGTATTGTCTTGGCCGCCGCCGACTGTGCCGTAATTGCCGCCTGCAGAATTACCAGTGCCGCCGCCGACCGTGGCATCGGTACCGTTTGCCGTATTTGTGCTGCCGCCACTGATTGTGCTGTATGTGCCGGATGCGGTATTGTAGCCGCCGCCGCCGACGGATGCGCCTACAGCGCTTGCTGTGTTGACATAGCCGCCGCCGATAGTTGTCCATCCGGCAAGCGCATCGTTGTTTTGTCCACCACCGATAAAAGCGTGCGTGCCAGCGGTTTTGATTTCGTTTCCTTGGCCGCCGCCGATTGTACCGTATGTTCGTGATGCAGCTATACTATTGGTGTAGCCACCACCAACAGTCGAATAGGCGCTGCTCACTGTGTTCTCGCGGCCGCCACCGATAGTAGAGTTATCGCCGGTAGCCGTATGCTTTTGGCCGCCACTGATTGTAGAGAATTTTCCGGCAACTACTTCTGTTATTGTACCGCCAACTACGCCTGTCGCCTGGTTGACTGTCGAAGCGGCATTCGTATTATGGGCACATCCGCCACCAACGGTAGCACCGACGGCGCCGGCCCAATTGGTATTGCCCCCCGTTATCGTTGTAAAATCGGCACTGGCCGCGCCGCCGGCTTTATTATTTCGACCACCACCGACAGTAGAATTGTCTCCATTCGCGGTATTAGTATTACCGCCACCGATAGTGGAATAGTAACCACTTGCAGTATTATCTATGCCACCACCAACAACAGAATAAGCACCACTACCTGTGTTTAGCCATCCGCCGCCCACTGTAGCATGATCCTGCGATGCTGTGTTCTCTTCGCCGCCCGCGACCACTGTGGCCCGAGCAGAAGCTGTATTAGAACGTCCGCCGCCAATCGTCGAGTACGCACCACTGGCAGTTCCGTAATACCCGCCTCCGATTGTGGCATGCACATCGCTTGCTGTATTGACATAGCCGCCGCCGATAGTTGTCCATCCGGCAAGCGCATCGTTGTTTTGTCCACCACCGATAAAAGCGTGCGTGCCAGCGATTTTGATTTCGTTGTCTTGGCCGCCGCCGATAAAACCGTAATCGCGAGACTGCGAAATTACGTTGTACACCCCGCCGCATACCGCAGCCCCGGTTGCAGGAGCTATGTTGCCGTGGCCGCCCGCCACGATCGTGTAGTATGCGCTTGACGTGTTGGCATAGCCGCCGCCAACCGTGCTATACTTGCCGCTTGCTGTATGGAATTTACCGCCACCAATAGTCGCGTATTCGCCGGTTGCGACGTTTATGTATCCACCGCCAATTGTCACGTAGTTGTTTGTGGCGTCGTTCGCATAGCCGCCGCCGATAAACTGGTGAGTGCCGGCAGTCTTGATCTCGTTGTTTTGACCGCCGCCGATAACACTATGCGTGCGGTCTGCAGTAATGCTATTGGTATAACCGCCGCCAATAATCGAATAGGCGCTGCTTACTGTATTTTCTCGGCCGCCGCCGATAGTAGCGTTATCGCCGGTAACCGTATGTTTTTGTCCGCCGCTGATCGTAGAGAATTTTCCGGCAACAACTTCTGTGACCGTGCCGGTTACTTCTCCGGTTGCCTGATCAACTGCCGAAGCTGCATTCGTGTTGTGTGCGACACCGCCGCCAATAGTTACAGCAATACCGCCCGCCCAGTTCGTGTCGCCTCCTGCGATTGTGGCTCGTGCAGCATCGGCAGCCCCGCCAGCGTAGTTGCGAAAGCCGCCGCCGATTGTTGTATGAGTCCCGCTTGCAGTGTTCACATAGCCGCCGCCGATCGTGGCATAAACTCCGCTTGCAGTATTCGCATAGCCGCCGGCAATTGTTGTATGGTCGTTTATGGCGCTATTAGTCATGCCGCCGCCGACTGTGGCGCCTACGTTTGCGGCTGCGTTGAAATAACCGCCGCCAATTGTCGCATAATAGGCACTGGCCGTGTTGTTGTAGCCGCCGCCGATCGTTGCAATGTAGGCGCTGGCCGTATTGCCGATACCGCCGGCAATTGTGCCGTAATGCGCGTTAACCGTGTTTCGGACGCCGCCACCGATTGTCGTGTGGTTGGCCGAAGCAGTGTTGTCATAACCGCCGCCGACGGTTGCATATAACGCGGAAGCAGTATTTGCGCCGCCTCCGCCAATTGCAGAGTAATATCCGCTGGCAGTGTTTGAGCCGCCGCCGGCGATAGTAGCGCTGTCGCCGGCTGCCGTATTGCTGTAGCCGCCGCCGATAGTCGAGTAGTCTCCCGTTGCCGCATGCCCCCGGCCAGCGCCGACGGTAGAATAAGCACCGCCGGCATTGTTGTTGTAGCCTCCAAGCACGGCCGACACGATCCCGTTGGCAATATTCCATGCGCCTCCGCCGACTGCACAATATCCGGCTGATGCCGAATTGGAAAAACCACCTACCACGCTGTCAAATATGGCAAGCGCTGCGTTGGCCATGCCGCCGCCTATAGTCGATGCTGCCAACACCGCCCGGTTGTAGACACCGCCGCCGACGGTCGACATATAACCGCTGCTCGTGTTATAGATACCTCCACCGATAACAGAGCCTATGCCACTCGCCACCTGTGTGGCAGCCCCGCGGGCTGTCTGGAGGTCGACAGAACCTTCGCCACGAGCATTGCCCGCTACCAGGCCCTGGTTGTTGGCGCGGATATTAAGCAGGTTCACGCCGGTCGGCTGCAGCGTGCCGGCAGCCACGGCTGCCGCGTTCAAGAGCGTCCACACGGCAGCGCCCGGCACGGCGCTCGTGCACATGTACACGTTGCCGGTCGCCGTATTGATCCACTTGGAGTATGGATAGAAACGGATACCGATACCTGCCGTATCTGCGTTATCGTTGTTCACGCCCGGATTGCCAGCAAAGCGACGCTCCGTGGGTGCCCGGTCTGCCAAGATCCGCAGATCGTCGACAATCATGTCTCCGCCATTGCCACTTGGCACCTTGCTGGGGACGTCGATACCCTTGTAGTCCACCCGTGTGATGGCCATAAGTGCTTCCTTTCACCGCTTGACTGCATTCAGCGATTGTCGCCGCGATCCGTATTGGCAACAACCATGTAATCGATCGTAGCTGTGCCTCCGCCGTGTCCGCGGGCACGCACCCTGTAAATACCGCCAGCGTCCTTGTTATTCAGGCGAAATACGATATCGCGGCCCTGCCGTACGGCTGCCCAATCGCTGCCATGCAGGCCTTCTACGCGCACTTCGATCCACGTTGCCGACGTGTCCACGCAATGGACCAGAAAGGCAGTGCACCCGCCATCCGACGGCGAATAGAGTTCAACGGCCGCGTTTACTTCCAGCCCAATCGCCGCTTTTGCCATTGGATTTTCTCCTACAAAGACAAAAGCGGTGGGACTGCGTGTAGAGTCCCACCGCTGCGAGTGTCGAAACCGAAAAGCTGGGCAATGTACCTATCGCTAGTCATCGCATACAAGCGACGACGAGCTGTAGGAACCCCAGCACGGGTCGGCAGCGGCAAATGCGCCGTTGTCGAGAGTCAGAATCTGGGTGTCGTCCAGCGTTTCGTCGTACAAATGCACCGCCGGGCTCTTCACAAGCACCATAACGGGTGAATCGCCCGCGATGGCTTCTTCCAACGACCTCCGGCCACGCTCGTTCGGCGTGTATTTCGCGAGGTAGTGTTGGATATCGCCCCAGAAGGACAATTCTTCGCCGCAAGCGAGGCGGCGGCCATGCGGCGGCAAAAAGCCGAAGAATTTCTCGGTCAATGCGATGTTTCGCACTGTCGAGTAAAGACATTCGGTGGCCGCATTAGGAGTATTGATAGCCATTGGTCACCTTCCATGTGTTAACCAAAGCGTCTAGTAAATTCGCCACAGCAAGACGGCTTTTGCCGTTTGCTGTCCGGTTACTCTTCTTTCGCGTTTTCTTCGGTTTTGTCCTTGGCAAGCTCGCCGCCAGCGATCACGTGATTGAAAATCAACGCGGCTGCCTTAGCAAGCTCGTCGGACTGCACCGCTTCTGCGGCAAACTTGTTGAGCGTCTCATCGACGTCTTCCTGCGTCGCTTGCGGACGAAATCGATCGAGTACGGCCGCCAAGAACGGATTCGTCTGTTCCTGAGCGACTGCTGCCGCCGACTTGTACTGCCCTTTAGCCTCAGCGCGATGCAACATGGCGCCGATTTCCAGCAACTGACCAGCTTCGGCTTCTGTTCTGGGCTCGATACCGAGCGAAGACAGCTTTTCGAAGAAGGCCGGAGCGTGAATTTCGGCGGCCATGTAATTGCAAGCTGCTTCCGCTTGCGATTCCGTTGGCAGAGTAATGGTATCGGGCATTGTTAATCTTCCTTTGGTAGTGGTATGCCCTTATGGGCCTTCTTGTTACAAGTTGGACACAACACTCGGAAACCGTGCGGGTAGTTGTTTGCTTTGAGCCAGCGGTAAATATTGTTACCGGGGCCGATATCGCGGCGATGTTTACAACCGCCGCCGTCGATATGATCGATTTCTAGGATTTCGTAATCTTTGCAGCCACAGCCCGCACATTCTGGGCCGCCGTATGCGTCGATTGCTTCCCGTCTATACCGGGCATTCGTAGCAGTGTCTCTGTCACGGCAGCGTTGGCACTGCTTGTAACCTTCTGCTGGCTCCCGGCCGCATTGCGGACATTTGCCCGCTGCTTTGAACTCATAGTACTGTTTCATGCGCAAATCGGTCATTCGTTGGCTGCAAGGTTTACAGACCGTTTTGCCGTCCATTGCGGCTCGCTGTCCGCAAGCCTGGCATAATCCAACAGCTTTACGCTTCTGCGCGGCTTTCTTGGCGGACTCAGCCCCCACGGCAAGGCAGTGGTCGCATTTGGTCTTAGACCGCTTGCTGACTGGCCTACCGCAATTAACGCAGCTGCCTGCTGCCGCATGCCTTTCACGCTTGGCTTTTGCCCTTACGCGCTCTTTCTCTTTGCAAATATCGCAAAGGGATCCGCCATTGTCGTTTGGCTCACCGCATTTACCGCAAAGGCCGGCAGCCAGTCGCTCTTTGTACTTCGTCATCGTACATCTCCATAGTGTTGATTGGTGATATTCGGATTCTAGCAAATCCGAGCGGCCGTGTCAACACTACGATGAATACTACCATGCATGTTAATCGTCATAACTAACATTCATCGCAGTATTCAGCACGATTGCTGAGTGTTGCGTCCAAATTGTCAAAGATCAAACGTATCACAAAGCCAGTATGCCCCGCGACCGCGGTCGCGGGGCCACACTGGTGGTCTAGGTCAAGCAAAGTCCGCGCGGGCCAATCCGCCGGTATGGCCGATCGATCCGCCGAGCGTTTCGTAGCAAAAGAACTCCAGCATGTAGGCCTCACGCTTCACGTGCATCGTAGTATCTTCCAAAAGATACGACTTGCCAATGAAGCGAGGATCGGCAAAAAAGAACATAGTGTCGTCAGGGATAAGATCCCGTTTAATGCTTATGATCCATTTTGCGTTCATGAAATCGATCTCGCTCCACCCGTTCTTCAACAGGTCTTGCGAATAATCCCCGCCGATTTCGTCCCGCCCCCATTTCATGATCTCGCGGATCGTGACGTTGTTGACCAGGACGGTATTGACTTCGAGGTGACTCGGAGTCTTCGGCATGATCTTGAAGGCCTCCTGGACGGTATCGCGAGTGATACCCCCGAAGATGGTTTCCCACTGGATCACGCCGCTGGCGGGTACAACAGTGTCGGCGCCGAGAAGAGCCGTGTTGACCGCCGTGAGGAATTTGCTATCTTCCTCTGCTAGCATGTCCTTGATAGCATTATCTGACAGCACTTGGCGGATATCCATCTGCCAGGTGCGGAGCTCCTCGATGTCCTTGACGAACCGGGGAGTGACAATGCGATCGAACTGGACGCGATAGCGCGGACCGCGGATGTACACGGAAATCGGCAATGTTGCGAATGGAATGGAAATGGCGGCCGGGGAGCCTGGCTCCTTGTCAACGACAATGACAGGCTTGTCAGTGTCGACCTGGCGATCCAGTTCGTCGTTGGCGACCTGGACGGCCGGGAGGATTTTCCGATAGAAGCCATCCTCGCGCACTCGCGTGCGGGTGAACTCGTTCACCGCGTCGAGCGCGTTTTTCACCATGCCCGGCGTTTCCAGTTGCGAGTACAGATCCTCGTTGAGGACTTGTACACTTGCGGGGCTGGACATTTGATAACCTCCTTGCAAAGGTGTAAGTCCCGTTTCCGTGGGACATATTTAGTTACTAAACAAACGCGACCCTCTTTCGCCGTTAAGTCACGGCAGCGGGCAAGAAGTACGACCAAAACGTCAGCGTTTCCACGCCATGCGCGTTGGTTCCGCGGGGGCCGACAGCAGCGTCGACAACACCCAGGCCTACAGACTGGTTGTCGGCGTTAACGTGCGTCGAGCACACGCCACAGATCCAGTCGACATACTGCGTAGCGCCGTTTTCGAGGATTCCGTTGGCGTCCGCAGTGAGCAAATCGTTCACCGCGTATGTCAACTCGTCATCGAACTCGGTGGTTTGCAGCTCGAAGCCGCCGGTGGCGACCAGGCCATGCATTACGCCAGTGGGCGAAATGCCGATCCAGTGGACGGTACTAGTCGTGGGACTCGTCCCGTTGTTGTACACGTCCGCATCGTTTTTGCCTTCCCACAGGAAGATCGGCATCTGGTGGCCAGAACCGCTGAGCTCGAACTCACCGGCAGCATTCAAGTGGGCCACACGGCCCGCCGGCACTGCAGTGAGTCCCGTCAACAGATCGTTGTCCAGTTTGGCAGCTTTGTCGAGCGCATGGAGGGCACCAGGCCATCCTTTTACGGCATCGAGAGCCTGCTCAAACATTTGTGAAACAGCAGCTGGCATTTCAAACCTCCTTGTTGAGATCGGGATATGCCCGTCTAAACGTCCATGTGAAAACAAAACGGTGTTAAACGTGGCCGTTTTGTAGAATCTGCCGAAAGATCTGGCCGGACGGCCGTTCGTCATGGTCGCTGACCGGGGCGCCCGTATAGTATCCACGATCCCCGGCAGTTTTTTCCTGGCCGACCTGCGTACCAATTTGCTCTAACTCGCTGGCATTGCGATGCTTTGCCAGATCGCGAATCAGCTCGATGCAGGCGATGTGGCTCGAAGCGATCTTCGTGGCCACGTCGTCCTTTTGGTTTTCGTAAATTCGCTCGTTTGACAAGAGCGATTGAACCGCTTCGGGGACCAGAGCCGAAACAGCCTTTTTTTCCGCCGCAGTCTTTTCCTCGCGACTCTGGAACCGAGACATCAGTTCGCTGGTAACGCGGGCGAGCTGCAGCACTTTGTCTGCCGATGTGGCCATTTTCAACCTCCATGTATGATTTTCTACGACGAAAAATTTCGCCGGGAAAATTCTCTGGCGAGTTGTCGTTATCCGTTTCGACGCATTAGATCCAGCACATAGCTCCGCATGTAGTCGCGGGCCTGCTTTTGGGTCTTGTTTTGCGGCACTTCGACTCTGAACTTGCCGGTTCGCTTGTGCTGCTGCACAAGGCTGGCCATCTTAGCGCCCGTATCCGATGCTGCGGCGGCCAACTCAGCAGGATCAATGCCTAGCTCCAGGAGAGCCATGGCCAGCTGCTGAATGCCCTCGTCGCCGTCCATTCCAGCCAGCGCCTCTTCCGGCATGCCGGCCAGTTCGCCGCCGACTTCCGGCGGCATTGCTTCTCCGCCGCCGCCCATGGCAGCCAGAAGCTCTTCAGCGCCTTCCCCGCCACCAGCCTCCGCAAGTTCCTCGCCTTCGACGGGGAGTTCTTCACCGGCGTCAGCAGGAATTTCCTCGGAGCCATTGTCCTCGCCTTCGGCAACGCCGCCCAGGGGATCCTCTTCCTCTTCTGCAGCCTTTTGCAGTTCGGAGAGCTCCCATGCGAGGTGGTTGGCGACCAAATCAGCCTGGTGGTGTGCCACCTTGATTTGGTGTGCGATAACTGCAGCCGCCAGTTGATCGGGCATGATCTCTTCGGCTGCTTTGGCAAGACCAGCACCCGCAGCGGCCGCCTGTTCAGGCGTTACATCTGCTTGCGCTGGCGAAAAATGGCCGTTGGCAAGATCGGCTGTAATCTCGTTGCCAAGATCAGCAGCCATCTTCAACAGCTCGTCGTCTTTGGCGCCTGCCAGTTTTTCGGCAGAATACTTCTCGCCGAAACTGCCGTCGGCCGGGTGCGACGTGCCACCCATGTCGCCTTCTTGCTTGTCGCCCGTCGGCTTGCCTTTATAATCCTCCTCGGTCGAAGGATCTTCGCCCGTAGGCTTGGCCTTATCGACGCCTTGGCCCAGCTGGGTGTCGTCGGTAGAAGGCACATTACTTGGCGTTGCATCGGGCTGCTGATCGACGGAATCGGGAATTTCCTCTTTGACGATTTTAGTATTGTCGGCCGACTGCTCGCCTTCCGGCGCCGTCTCCAACTCATTGTCGTCACTCTTGGCAGAAGGATGATCTGACGGGCCTTCGTATCCGCCCGGATCCTTCATGCCCTGCTTTTCCCGCATTGCCGCCGTCTTTTCTTGCTGGATCTCCGCGACAAGGCTGGAGACGCGATCAAAAAACAGACCTTGGTCACTCATTGTCTTCCTCCATGAATTGGGGAGCCTGCCAAAAAGCAGTGGCCTCCTGATTCAGCTATTGTGGAGTATTTCCGGCAAAGCAGTCAATGCCTTTTTTCCATTTTACCGGATACGGTTTTCATTGCTGCAGGAAATTCGAACGCACGACCAGCTCATTTCGGAAATCCGAATCCGGCTGATCGGCCAAATGCTGCAGCAATCCTAGCTGATAAAGGGCGTATTCTTTGGCCAATTCGTCAGTTTTAGCGGCCGCGGCGACCTTTACCAGTTGCTGTCGTTGCTGGCATTGTTGCGGATTTCGCAATACTGCCAGTTGCAGCCTTTCTACGATCCTCGGGCGGTCTAATGACCACTCATTCGCGAATTTCATAGCCCAATGCCGCAATACTCGCGGCGCAGGGCCCTGTGGCAAATAAGGGTTCTGCCGCAGATTTTCTTCCATTCTGGGGTCTGCTGCCAGTCGATTATAGACTCCTGCCAGCCGCGGAGCAACTTTGGCGGCAACAGCCGCCGCCTTTTCCCGCGACTCTCCCGACATAACGGCGATGAATGTCGACAGTGGCAGCATGCAACGCTCCCCAGCCAACGCTGTTACAATGTGCGCCAATTTATACTGGCCGGCATCTGAATCCCCCCTGGCGGGTTGCACGACGCTATCGAAAGCGCGATCGACGGGTGAAGGTGGAGCACTCTCCAGTTCGTCTTCCAGGCGAATCAGCTCTTGGGCAATTTTCAACTGGCCGACAACCCTGGGATCTGACCAAGGCCCTTCGGTAAGCAGCCACAACGGAGGTGCAATACCCAACCGCTCGGCGATTGCGGCGCCTCCGATAGCTTCTCCGGTAGATATGCCGGCCGCCTTGCACATAGCATCCATCTCAGCCACTTTGCCCAGCGTAAATGCAATTCGGTCGGCGCGTCGGAACACTTTGCTGATATCGAAGAAGGTCGGATCAGGATTGTCGGCATGCAACGTATGGCCGTCTTCGAATGTTTTGCCCATGTTATCCCGCAAGCCGCCATATTTCGTGCATGCATCCGGACCGCAATAATCGGCTCGCGTGCGTGCGTGGTTTCCACATCCGGAGCAGTTATGAACGGCAAAGCCGGCAATATATGTTTCATCTTGCGCTACGGCCATGTTGAAGACGTCTGCTTCCTCGTATTCCTGTATAATTTGCTGGACAGGCAATAGCATATAGTCGTGCAACAAAAATGCTTTTGCATGCTGCTTTTTGGATGACGTAATATTGCGCGCTTTATAGCTGTACGTTGCAAGTCTTGCAACAGCCGTGCGCGAAATGAATACTACGTAGATATCTACAGGCTTATCGGAAAAGCCGTCGACTGTCGTTTCCTTATGTACAGTCGCGGGAATACCTAGTCCCCAAAAAAGTTTTTGGCAGTCGTCCGCAAGTTGTCTGGATACAGTACTAAATCGGCCGCGGCCGATATCATCGACATGACCGTCAGAATCTAGCCAACCTGCAAGTAACGCCAGCCGATCCTCTTCACACAAATCAAAAATTGCAGCGTTGCAGTGCTTTTTATGACTGCCAGTGCCAATCATTCGTTGGATGTCAGAGGCCAGGGGCACATTGTACAGGGTCACGCGCAGCGCCTTGCGATCCGCACATATAGAAGGTTTACGACCAAGTACGGCTGTCGCAGCATCCGTAATATATTGTAGACTAGGATCGTTGCCGCCTGCACTAATTGCAATACCCCGCGCATATGGTGCGCCGTCTCGCTTGCGGCCGCGTTTTTGTATTAGCAAAAAGCCATCACCAGTATAACGACCAAGAAGATAAGCTTTAGAGGCGCCAACAACTTTTGTACCAGGCGATCGTACTGGATATGCTACATAGTCTCCGACGGTAACGTTGACAGCATTATACCATTGCAAATCTAACGAAACTTCCGTTTTGCACGTAATGCAGGTCTTGCCATTGCGCACAGTATGTCGTCGTCTTTTATCGGCCGCAGAGCCATAGCATTGCCGTATATCAGCTTGCTTTAACACCCAAACAGGATGGTTATGTGTCATCGAAATTTGTTCAGGAATGCCAAATACATTAAATCGAACTACAGTGCCAGCGAACGGCCGACAAAATGTTCGGGATACTGTTTGCCAATTCCCCTGCTGAGTACGAACGGTATTGCCAATTTGAATAGTTTCGATTGGTTGTAAACCATTTGCTGTTTCTATCAGCGAGCCGCTCAAAAGGCACACGTCGTGCGAGACCCGCGTGGCCATCGACACTTCGATGTCTTTTCCACGATTAAGCTGCTCCACCTCTTCATCGGCAACAAGCCCGCCATTGCGATCTGCGGCCTCTTTGGTTCCGTTGAGCGCTACAAGCAATTCGATGCGCCGCATCTTGTCATTGTAATCGGAAGCCTTGATGATACCGCGGCCTTTGGCGGGGTTTTTATTGCAGTGGTCCCTGAACCACCTTGCATATTTTACAAACGTCGGATGATATTGCTTGCATACTACCTCACGGAAACCATCGCCGTTTCTATTCGGCCCGTATCCCTCCGTAGATCCGAGCGCAATCAAATGTATAGGCACTTCGCCTGGTCCAAATTTGATGCTGGCGATCTTGTCGATGAACTGTACGCTGGCGCGTTTTACGAAATCATCCAAGTCGCTGCCGCGGAGCCCGCGGCTAGATACTTTGACTAGTTGGGCAACAGGCTCGCCGAGATCTTGCGAGCCGGGCGTAATGATTTTCGTAAAGGCCATTCGTCTGTTTTCCTATTTAATAGGTACTAGGTCGCGTTGTACTCGGGCTTTTTCCAGAAATCTAGGCCGAGTATTGTTCGGGCTTTTTCCAGAAATCTTATGATATCCGGATTTTTCTTGAGTCGTGGCTGAACATCCCTAGCAAAAATTACTTTCTGCAAGACGTCTTTTATGTCACCCTTAAGAAAGTCTGCAGGCAGGTCTTTGCTCGGATCGGTACCTCTTACGCTGTAAAATGCGTCAAGCACATCGGCTATTGTCTGTTTTTTATGCGCTATGCTGGCATTATACACGCGCGGGTCGGTATAGTAATCCAATACGTTGCCTGCAAGACCGCCAAGTACGCCTGTAACCGCAGGCACACCTATGCGAGCTTTCAAGCTATAACCGGGCCGCGCGTTAGCGCTGCGAGGCATATTTGTTTGTGACCATAGGTTGGTATATCGGGGCGCAGTTGGTTTTCCTGGCCTACTAGGCAATATTTGACGATATTCGAGATCTTTTGCCACTGATCCACGGAAAGGAGTCCACCACGGCAGTTTTGCCTTCCTGGCAGCAACGGCCTTTGCAAGGTCTTCTGCTATAGTCGGTGTTACTGTTGTTGTTGTCGGTGGCGTTAGGCCGGTATATGTAGTCGGAGGTTTTTGCGTTACCGTACTGGGCTTTTGTTTCTGCATCATGTCAGCGACAGCCGCATCAACGACACGAGCACGATGCGCTGCTGACATGCCAAGATGTCCGGCACCGGCGCCGAGCGTAGCTCCGCCTATAGTGGCTTTGCGGGCAAGCGGTCCTTTGTTGTAAAAACGCTCGGGTTTTTGGTAGTATGCAGCAGTTCCTTCTATATCGTCTGGCTTTGGACGGGTAAACCAGGCAAGCGGCGCTCCTGTATTTTTATAATCCTCCATGCCTTGCCTATATGTTTCCTCTGCCCGATTTGTGCTGGCATTTGGCAGCCCGCCCAACAATGCCTGCATCAATGCTGTTCCGGCGCCTCCAACAAGGCCGCCCGTCAACATCCGCGAAAGCGGTCTTCCGCGACCTTTGGGCTGTCCCATACCTGAGAAGCCGCCCAGGGCTGCGCCGCCCAGCGCACCGAGTGCCGGATATAAAACAGTCGGCGAAAGTGTTTTGGTTCCCGGCGTAGTTTTGCTGTCTTGCAGTGCCCATGCTGGCATTTGCTTTTTCAACTCTGCCCACCATTCTGGTGCCTTCGCCTGCAACTGCGCCCACCATTCTTTGATTTTGTCCCAGACTGCCTGTTTTTCCAGCGGCTGTCGAGACTGTCGCAATGCAGTTTGCGTTGCTATAACTTCTTGCCTGGCGGCTTTGACAAGTGTCAGGCCTTCGGCATAAGTCATCGTACTGATATTATACTGCGGGTGCATTGGACGGCGCCTTTATGTTTTCTTTGCTGCTTTCGTCTTCGCTGACATTGGTAAGCTGCTTTTCAATGTCCATTAACTGGCCCATGTCAAACGGGTCCAGTGCTTGGCCTTGTTCCAAATATTTTCGAAGCAGCGCTTGCGCCATTAGTCGTTTATTCGCTGCTCGCGGCGCAAATTGCGAAATCTGGTTATAGGCATTCATGACTTGCTCAGGATCATACCCGCTGATGATTGGATCATTCATCATAAGATCCTGTAGCATAGTCTGGGCCTGAATGGCTCGCAGGTTTTGCTCGTGTTCGGTACTGCCAAGCTCTTTTAGTCTGTCTTGGATCAGTTCTTCTTTCGATTCCGGCTTAAATGCCTGGGCGATACGGCCGGCTCCGCCGCCTATTGCGGCGCCCAGTCCGATTCCAAGCGGCCCCACTGCCTGTTTTTCAGTCTGCGATCGATGCTCCCATACTGAGCCTGTAATCACGGACATCGTGGGGCATTGGACAAAAGGGCGGAGGGTCTCCTGAATCTGCTCTTTGGCGGTTTTTTCGAAGCTTTCCATGTCGGCCCTGACTGCATTGAACTCATCAACACGATCGAGCGCCTGCTTAATTAGCGAATATGGCGGCTGTGTCCAGTCGCAATTGTGTGGCCTACCTACGCGCTTGGTAAATTGCGGATGCTCGTGCGAAAGCTTAGTCATCAGCCTATGTGCACGTTCGCCCAATACAGCCTTAGCGTTGTCGTGGACCGTAACAAACGGCAGACTGTCTGCAGCCCGAAAATAATCTGTGATTGCGTCGACGGCATACGCAACGTCGTAAGCCAGTTTGATGGCCTTGTGTCGTTGCTGGTCGGCTTGCTTGCGAAGCTCGTTGGCATGCGATAGCGCTTGGCGGTCTCGGAGCAGTTTGGGATACTCTGCAACCTTTTCCAGCTGCCAGGCTTCTCGCAAATCGACGTGCTTTGCTGCCGCCTTCTCATGGCGGCTCCGCCACTGCGAAGGTGGCATAGAGTAATCGTCCGATACTGCTGTCTCATCCTCTTGTTCAGCCGCCGATTTGAATGTGCTCGGAAACATGCGTTCCAGAATGACAGCGTTATCTGCCAAGTTGAATGCGGCAGCTTTTTCGGCTAAACTGTTGGCCGCTTTGAAATGGCCGATGCTGCGACCATTGTTGTATGCGCGCGCCATCAGCCCAATATGGCCGGCCGGCAGCCGCATTTCAGTGGCAATTTTGACGATAGCGTCGTTCGGATGTTCGCCTGCATTAACCAAATCAGCGATTTTGGTCAATGCATTGCTGATTAGCTTTTCGCTAGACGCTGTTAGTTTGGGCATGCTCATTTTTTGCCGTCCTCAATTGTGGGATAAACAGCAGCATCCATCAGATGCTGGAATCCGGGCGGCGGACATCCGACGCCAAACATAGCAAGTTCGGCCGATCGCAGGCCAATTCCCCGCATTTCGATTCGCTCGATCTCTGTTTCTGCCTCTTCAGGCGATCTGATGCCCAGATCATATTTCTTCCAAGGCAGCCGTTCCATCATGGCACTGACATTTTCGAGGATTGCCTCAGTGCCGATACCGCCGCCACTGCCAGCATTACGTTCGATTTCTACCATGCGGAGGAACATATTGCCGATCTCGATTTGGCGCTCCCAATCGACCGGCTTCTGCCGCATTGCTATTGCGGTGTTCATTCGCACCGTTTCCGAAATATCATCTGTCCAGAGCGCAGTTACGCTCTCTGCTGTTTCGGGCCGTGACGGATTGTTGAATTTGTAGATCAACATGTCCAATACTTTTGGACCGCACCAATAACCGTACATCTTCCAAAGTAAATCGTACTCGCGCTCCGCAAGGCCAGTCTGCACAGACCTTCCAAATACTTGATGCGTCAGATATCCCGGCGCATCCAGTCTGTCAGTTACATTGAAGAAGTACAGTTCGTACGCCGTCACGGCATCGCTCGTCAGCGCCATTTTACGGGCGATATCTTTGTATGGTTCCTGCGCTAAAATGCGCGCTTCAATTTCTCCTCGCCGTCCGCTGTCTGCATTATCCTGATAGATTGACCATGCCGTGTAGATGTCGGCATTTTTGTTTTGCAGGAATAGCAGTTTTTCCGGCGTGTTTGCTGCTTCTACCTGTTTTCTGAATCGAAATATGTCTACCATCCTGTTCTGATCGCGGTCTCTGCGAAGGCCGCGTTCGATACGAATGAGCTCGCCAGCCCGCCGCCATCTCCAGTCGGTCGGCCGATCGTACGCGTCGATCGCGTTATTTGTCAGCAGCGCACGTGTCAATTTGTTTCTCCGTAGACAGATCAGAACTTTGGCCGACAGCCTAATGCTACTTCCCAAGTGCTAGCATCGATAGCATTGTCAAGGATGATTTCCAGATAGATCTTCTTCATGGGTACCGTGAACGTACCCTCCATATTCTTGAACGTGTAGCCCTGCGGATGGAACAGCTCCATTACGGCACCGGGCACGTGCTGCTCTTGCGTGGGTATCACTTTCGCCATTTCGATGCATGTATCGCCTTCTGCGCTAGACGATGAAGACGATGAAGACGAGGAAGAGGAACCTCCGGTACCGGCCAGCGAACACACTTGGCGGTTATACAAGTTGACCGAAAACCCGACCGGCGTGCCAGCATCCTGCCGCACCAAAAGCTTTGTGATGTCGGCCGCGTGCGGATAATCGAGCGCAAAGCAAATTCGCGTGACGCCCGCCGGAATTTCCAGCGCATTCTCGTCGCAAAAATATCTTTCGTAGACGTGTTCGCTGATCATAATTTGATCCTCTAAACTTCGGGCGAATCCAGGTCAATGTCGGCGCCTTCGCCGATATAGGGCTCGATTGCCTTTTGTTTCAGTTTGAGCGTCAGTTTGCCGAGGTTCTCGAATGAATTCCGCAATGCGTCTTCTAATTCCGGCAACTCGCCGGCGTCGAAACGGTCTTCGTAGTTGTCATGGTGCCAATAGAAATTGAATAGCAGCCGGCCGATCGAGTCGAGCCCCTTGACCAGATTAGGCAAATATTGGTCAATGAGCGTATCGTCGCGAGTGCCTTCAAGCAGATTGGATAGTACCGAAGTATCCAGGATTTCTTGCTGGCCAGATTGGGCCGCCTGCATGATCTGATTCATCATTTCGGGCTCTAGCGGCGCTGCGTAATCGGGTCTCCGGTTTGTCGTCTGCAGTCCCGGTATCGGTACTTCTTCTTCCAAATACGGCTGCAACGGTATCGAAGAGCCGAAAATGGTATCCTGAGCAGTCTGGTCCTGCCCCGGAATTGTCGGCGCGTACGAACCTCCTTGCTGCAAAGCGTAAGGCACATTTTCTTGTCCGTATGGCTGTGCATACTTAATTCGATATGTTGCGCCTTTGTGCAATTGTGATTCTGCCAAAATGTGCCGGGCTTGCTTTTCACGCAAACCGTAATCGCGTATCAGCGAAATCAATGCTGCGCGACTGGGCAATCGCGTGCCGTTAAGCCATGCTTCGCTGCCCGTGTTGATGACTTTCAGCTCGGCAGATGCTTTATAAATGCCAAGCTGCAAATCGATATGTGCGCCAGGTCGCAATGCTGGCGGATCGCTGTTCTCTTCGTCGATGGGCCTAGGCGGCGGATACTCGTCGTTTTTCTTCGGCTTTCGCAGCCGCACCATTTTGGTGCCGGGCGGCACAAATAGTGTCTTCAGCCGATTGATGAATTTTGGACCCTTGATGCGATTTAGCGAAATCAGGTTGCAACAACTGTCGCTTTCGTAATCGTAAAATGATTCACGATTAGCTATCGGCGGCAAATAGTCAGGACGGTTATCGCCGTAACCGCCTTTCCACCATATCCGGTAACACTTCTCTTCGCCTTCTGCCGGCATGGTCTCCTTGACTTCGAACGGGCACGTACCTTCGCCGCGCGGAGTTAGCAGAACATAAACGCTGCCTTGCTCTAGGCTATTGGCTTCGGGCAATCCTTCCCAGTAGTCCGCATATTCTGCATCTGCCAGCTTATCCACGGCAAACACGTTGGCTGGATGCGTTTGCGTGTAAGCTTTATTGTCCTTATCGCCAATACGGACAAGCACGCAGCCAGGCTTTCTTCCGCGATCTCCTTGCGGAGTAGCAATGAACAAACATCTGTCGAATGAATCCGGCTTGGTCAGCACCTCGTAGATACCCGTAGCGTCAGGGTTTTGCATCGCCAGCGGCGGCTGGACGTTGAGTACCTGCGACGTGTTCTTCTCTTCGCGCATGTCGCGGATATAAACACCATCGCGTTTCAGCTCTGCCGCCTGCTTATCGGTCAGTTCTGCAGGTCGTTCACCGTCATAGATGTAGATTTGCAGATCGTCGTTCGGGTGATACGGCTTCTCGTCTTGCCAAATACTGCCACGGATGACCTTGGCCTGCTTTTGGCGGCGCAATTCGATCGGCTGGGCAGAGGCAATTGTGCGAGCGGTAGCAATCGCTGTTTTCAGCATTTCGGTGCCATAGCACTGCGCAAATTTTTCAGCCAGTTTGGGTCTTGCATCGATCATCTGCAGTATGCGATGGGCCGCCCAAGCACTTGATTTGACAAGTTCGGGTATTGTCGGTTTAACTGGGACGTACCTGCCTTTAGCGTACACGAGTCCCGGCAATCCGGCTTGGAGCCATTCTGGCTGTGCCGAAGCATATTTGCCGGGAGAGTCACGGAAATCTTGCATTGCCGGCCGTGTGGCGCCTAGCGTATTCAGACTATCGCCGGTAATATCGCCAAGAACTACAGGCTTGCGGTTGAGAACGTAGTTAATCCACCCTTCTTCCATCGGCACGAACGTGTCGCTCTCCTTCAACCAGAGTAGTTCGTGTCCTTTGAGTTCTCCATTGATAAAGAAGACCGGGGCATACATCATCTGCGGACCGATTTTGAAGCCGAACACACCGACGGCTTTGTCGTTGTCCTCGTTTTTCTCGAGCAGCTGGAATCCGAGCTCATACGGAATCAGCTGCGGCGCACGTTCACGGAGAAACGAATGTGCCAGATTCGATAACGCCATTTCGAATGGTACATTTTCCGCTGCTATAGCGGCTCGCTTGATGAACGCAGACCGCTTGCATTGCTGTGCAAGCTTTGTCCAGTGGGCGATTTCGGCACTGACCTGCCTAGACGGAGCAAGAGATGTGCTCATTATTCAACTTCCTTGTTTGTGCGTGCATCTTCCGTAACGCATTGCCGCTGGCAGAGCTGGCCTGTCTGGCAGCGGAGTATGCCTAATATCTTAACGTATACTTATCGGGCCTCCAAGCCTAACCCCCGGTGGGCTTTAACACATTTTGCGGCCATTCCGTGCCAAATGTTTTCCCGGCAACCAGCGCCGGAACAAACGACGTCGACGCCGTATCGGACACGCCGCCGCTGTATACGGCACCCAATAAACTGCGTTTTTGGCCCGAACCAATAAACCGCGTTAGCCAATCGGGGTCATGGCTCACTGTTTCCATAGCCCGAACCATCTTTGGCTCGAATGGGGGTTTCTCTGCGTGGACGTCCAACGTCTTGACGCCGAAATTGTCAAGATCCGCCAACATTGACGGCTTAACCTGTGTACCTATCGTATAGTGCAACACCGGCCGCTCAAGGTATTTACCCACCGCTTGCTTGGGTGATGCTGATATCGTCCCGTCCCGGGGCACCCAATCACGTTCGAGCCGACTGTAGGACACTAGATCGCCGGGCAAATTGTCGTCGGTTTCATCGAGAATCTCGACGTTGTCGATCAGTCCCCTTGCAATCAATTCGACGTTTCGCCTGTTGACCCCCATGCCAGCATCCCTGTAGGCTTGCGTGAACGCTTGCACGAAGTACCGCCTACCTTCGCCGATGCCTTTGTATTTGACGATTTCTGCCGGATTGGGAATGCCGTCCGAGAGGACATCGCCTGCTTCCACCGTATCGCCCTTTTTGACTGTGACATCAAATCCAGGCGACACGTAGTGACGTTCTTCGTTGACCCATACATATTTGCCTCCGGCCGGTGCGTCATCCATCTTGGTTATGTGACCATCTATTTTGGCGTGTGAAGCGCCCGCCTTAAACGTTTTCGGTACCTGTATCAGTTGGTTCAATCCCTGAAAACCCGACACGGATTTTGCTTCACCCTTAACACCGCCAGAATGTTTGGCCGACAACTGCCCCTGTGTGAGTTTTTCGCCCAGCGCCTGGGCTGCGCCCAATCCTACAGCATCGCCAAGATTCGGCAACGTGCCTCGTTCACGAATGCCGACATCCCGCGCATACACACCGCCGCCATCAGGGCCTCCGACAATCGGAGAACGGACAAGTAATCGCTTAAAGCCGCGGTTATCAAGATCGGCAAGAATCTTCGGTGTCAGAATAGTATTACGATCGTAGCCACCGATCGGCGACGCCAGCAGTGCGCCTACATTATCAGTATCATCCGTTGCAACCGGCAGCCCAGCTACGCGCGTCTTGTCCGTTTTGTCGTCGTCTTCAGCCGTAACAAGCAGACGATGGGCAAGCTGATTAAGCTGTTTTGAAAAAAAGCCGCTATCGGCAGTAGAGAATTTTGTAGCGATAAGACCTTTCCGGGCGCCAAACGTGCCTGCCCAGTACTCGGCAGGGCTTAGCCCTTCGGAATAGCTCTTCTGGACTGGAAACGGAATGATATTATCGTGGTGATCCATGTACAGCATATCGCCGCCGATCAGCCTATTCAAATACATAGGACTGCCTCTGGCGCCGGACTGTACTTGCATGGCCAGCGGATTGGACATTTCCGAAGTCTCTTCGATGACTTCCTTCTTCAGCCGTGCATGCTCTGCATCGGTCGCCTCGATGATTTTCTCAGCTTGATAATCCTGTGGCCAGTTCTTTGCCATTATGTCCTGCAAACGGCGTCGCAGCCTAATTCGCGATGCCAATACCGCTGGCGGCGGTTGCAAATGCTCTAAGCCAAAAGAATTACCGCCCGTGCTATATGCAACATCGCGACCAACATCACTCAGATATTTGGCAATTTCGCTGTATTTGTCCGGATGCTTCTCCGCCACTTCTGCCAACAACGCATTGATACCCTTACGATCGAGCGAACGATTATAGTTCCGCATATCGTTCGGCAGGCCGCTATTGATCAAAATTTGTCCGACAGTCGTCTTAAGCATCTGGTCGCATGTCTCCGGGTTTCCACAGTTTACCTGGCGGTTGTGGTAATTGCTTCTTGTCGATGCGATCGATGATCGTAGTGCCTTTCACGCCCATTGCCTGCAGAGCATTCTCGAATCCTTCTTCGCCTGCATGCATAATAAAGATGTGCGACGGAGTCTGCTGCATTGCAACAGCGATTGGCGTTTCGTTACTGTCGTATATGACTAATCGGGTACATTCGATATTGTGCAATGCGCCCAATTGATTGTGTGTTTCAATGCGCATTACTGTTCAGGCTGCGTGCCAGCGCGGCCAGCACGTCGAGATTCTTGCTTTGTTTCTGAAATGTTGCAGCACTGATAGGCTGTCCAACATCGTTCGCGCCGAGAATATTAGCGGCAGTCTTTGCCGGTTCTATGGGAGAAATTGGAGTTTGCCCTGCAATACCGGGCAATGCAGCCGACGCTGCAGCGTCAGCTGGAGCGCTTGCCGCAGCATCTGTAGGCTGGCTTTGAGGCTGACTGCCCATAAGCGCCTGCGCTGTCGTCTGATCTTCGAGAATGTCATCAGGCAACGGCATGCCGGTTTGTTGGTACAAATTAGTAATGAGCTTGCGGATACGGCTTAACTCCATGTACATAAATGCCGGATCGATCTTTTTCGTGCCGCCCCCGGGGCCTGCCGGCGCAGCCGCGCCTTGATTCGCCACAGCCGTTTGTACGGCCTGATCTATGGCCATCTGTATTTCGGGAGGCATTGCCCCTGCCCCGCCGCCTGGCGGCATTCCTCCTGCCATTGGATCCATCGCTGATTCTGCACCACCGCCTGCCATCGGATCAACCGGCGGCGCTCCACCTGCTGCCATCGGATCCATTGGCGGCGCTGCAGCTCCCGCTGCCATCGGATCCATCGGTGGCGCTCCGCCCGCTGCCGGATCCCCCGGCGGCGCAAAAGCGACTTTTTGCCGGGCCGTCTCATTGTCGAGTCTCCAGGTCGCCATTTCGAGCAGCTGTGGATAAATCTGGTATTGCTGTGACATGTCCGAAGTCCTTTATTTGAGACGTGATTGCCATTTTGATAGCTTAGCTGTCTTTTTACGATTCCACAATCTCAACATGCTGTCCGACGCCTATTTCGCCGCGTCTGTAAGCATTGATAGCGTCCTGTTGTGTTCTGAACGTCCGAGTCGGTTTACCGTAATCTCGCTTGGCCGATGCTGCATAGATGCCGCCGACGTACTCGTTTGTCGGGGCATGTATTGGTTTGAATTCGCTGAGCGATAACAGGTTTTGCGACGGCATTAGCTTTGTTTTGGCCTCTTCGACGGCTTCATCGGAGCTGGGTACGTGAAACTGCATGGTATCGCCGTCAAAGTCGGCCCCGAAACCGCCCGTAATGAGTGGAGGAATTTCGAGCACTTGTGAAGACGTCAGTTGCGGCCACGCTGCCAGTATACCGAATTTATGCAGTACCGGCGCCCGGGTAATTATCACCGGACGGGATGCCATTTCGGCCAGCAGCTCTCTTTTTGTCCTGTCAGTGCGGTCCTCGACTGCTCGGAGAGCCTGCAGCTTTGGCATACCTTTGCGAACCAGTCGCCGCACAAGAAACGGCTTGTATAGCGTCCATGCTTGTTTTTCCGGCAAGCCTACATGGTCCATATCGAGGTTCGGATCAGGCGAAATGGCCCCACGGCCGACCAAATCTACTGTCGACCCAAGCAATTTCCGCTGTACCATGCCATGTTTGGGGCTCGATGCGAAAATTTGCTTCAAAATTCCCTTTACGTTGCATTCTCTGTTTTTTGGCGTGATCGGATTTCCCAGCCCCGTCACTGCTCGAAATGCCTTATACAGTGCTAACCGCTCATCCGTAACGTCGTCGACTACCTCTTCCATGCTTTTCAGCGCCTTATTGGCGTCAAATAACTCTTTGTAGAGGTAGTTTGCGTCCGAAACCAGCGGTGTGCCGCTTTGCTGCATGACAGAAATGGGCCGAAAAATCGGCGGAAGCACTGGAACACGGCTCAAAAACCACTCTTTTGGGTGCTGTCCAAGCTTTTTAGCGCCTTGCAGGTACCGTAACCGCCGAATGGCCATGTCGCGGGCAGTTTTTCGGCCTAATTGCGCCTGATTTCTCGCTTGTTCGATCTCTTTATCGAGATTCATGCGGTCTAACGCGTTAAATAAGGCTTGCGGGCCCGTATTTTGTGTCTTATCCGCTGCCGGATCGTTGCCATACTGCTCTTTGCCGGCCAAAATAGCCTCATATTTGGCTTTGGTCAGCCCGAGAAGGTATCGAATCGGGTCTTCCATGACAGGATTTGGCATTTTTTCGTGGAGTTTGATGTAACTCCACCGTTTTCCGCCGTGCCCGCCAGTCATCGCTTCGTCAAAAAGCCCGCCACGGATCGGTGACAAGCGATCGACGCGCCAATCGACCGTATCTGCGTTCTTTAATTCCCTGTCGCCCGTCAGCGTCTTTGCATCTTTTTCCGTCATGGCCATAATGTTCAGCTTTGTGCCCTCTTTTACCGGATTTATTCCGGCCGCACGCAGCGATTCAACAAATTTGGTGTAGACGAACGGTACTTCTGGCACCGGCGGCGAATATCCGCTCATGACTTGGCGCCAATAATCCGTATTTTGTTGGCCGCGGATTAAACTAGAGTCGCGAATTGTGTTATAGGCCCCATGCGATAGTAGTGCATTCAGCTCAAGCATACCTACCCGCTTTGAACCTGTCGCGCCGCCCTTTGCCGGCGCGCCTTCGCTGGTATATGCGCCCGTTGCGCGGCCTTGGCTCTTCGCTTCTGCAGTGTGATGCAATTTCATCAGAAAGCGATTGCCGGTTTGAATATTCTCGATGTTGCGCCCTGTATCTGGATCTTTGATAGTTTCAGTTGACGTCAAACCGTGTTTTTTCAATTCGGCCATCACCCATTTACTTAGGCTTTGTTCCGTATCGAAATCCGGAAGCTTATAAGGCTGCCCCGTCTTCTCGACAATCTTTCCGAGCGCCGATTCGAGAATCTGTGCCGGATTTCCTCGCGAAATGATGCCGAGCGGATTCAGCAGGACTTCGAATGGCCTGCCTTGTTGGTCTTGCGGCATGCGATTATCGGGAACAATTTTGGCTACGATTCCTTTATCGCCCATGCGGCCGCTCATTTTATCTCCGACTTCCATCGGCTGCGCAGCTTTTACGATAACGTTGACGCCATTTTTTCCTTTGTACACATCTGTCACAGTGCCGTCAGCATGATGATCCCAAGTGACAGAAGCGTCAGCGTACGCGCGTTGTCGCCGGCCGATTTTCGGCCCTGTCCGACGTTCTCTTATCGCAAGGATCAACGGGTCATCGGCATGCACTGTCTCGCCGACCTTGATTACACCGTCGCTGTCGTACTTCTGGAGCAAATCCTTCGGATACTTGGCTGGAAAACTGGCTATGAATGCGTTCTTACTGACTTTGGTCGCGTCGTCGAACTCCAGATTATTCTGATACATATGCTCGCTAGTTGCGCGCTTTGCAAAAGACTCGGAAACAACTATTGCGTCTTCGTAGTTGTATCCCTTGTACGGAATATAAGCCACTCGGGCATTCTTTCCGAGTGCTGTTGTACCTTGTTTATCTGTGAAGTTCGATGTTGCGAGTAATTGTCCGGGCTTAACTCTGTCACCAACGGCCACAACGGGTGTATTGTGCAAAAACGTTTTTCTGTTGTACGGCAACTGCTCGTAGATCTCGATATTATGCACTTTGCGATCTGTTCCACGGACCTTGATGTTCGATCCGGTAATATCGATGACCGTGCCTGCTACTTGACTGCGAACGGCACCCATTTGTTCGCCGTACTTATCCTCGAACGATCTGTTTTCGCCAGGAATGCCGGCTTGTACAAACGGCGCTTCAGGATCTACTAGCGGCAGTGCCTGCGTCGCCATGCGGGATGCCATGGCTACTCGTTGCGGAAATGCGGCAGCTTTTAGCGGCACCAAATTAGCGAGCGGACCAAAAGCTTCTGTCATGTGTTTCAGCTGATAATCAACTTTGTCTCGCGGAGCCATGACATGCTTTCCGCGTGAAATTGCACGTATGTTTGCCCGCCCGCTTTCCAGTTCGCCGGGAAATGCAACGGTACTTTCTGCAAGTTGTTGTGGGGATCGCCAGACAGTTTTGCCGGTTCGCGGTTCTATATATTGTGCATATAGTGTGCCGTCTTTACCGTATCGTGTATTGATAGCTACGCGGCCATCCACGCCAATGCGTGCGCTTTCCGGTGAATGCACAGGATCGATAAAGCCGAGGTGCGATGGCTGTACCGATCTGGCTTCGTCGGGAACAGCGTCCTGGGACGGAATCCCGCCTTCGCCCATCCGTGTGATACGATGTTGCTGATCGTACAATTCTGCCGGATTGATCTCTTCGAGTGCTCCTGCTAGTCCCGTGTCGAGCAATGCGCCTCGCATGCTTTTTTCGAATATGCTTGGCTGCATCCGCTGTAGAGATCCCGATACGGCTGCTTTCCAAAACATTCGGCGAACGTCTCCACTGCCCTTCCGGATGCGTTCTGCAAAAATATCTTCGGGGCCGAGTGTTCGCTGGAACATCAACGCGTCGCGATCGTCTGGAACGTCTTCACCGCGATACACCCGCAGTAACTTAGCCGTAGCGGCCAGCATCGTGTCCAAGTCAACTTTATCGTACGGCTTACCTAACGTCCGTTTGGTCACTTCCGGATCCAGCGTCATTTGCTGAAAAGCTTCTCGAAGTGCTTCTTCCTGTGTTCCAGCCGGCTTTTTATCCCGATAGAATTTGGCATACAGCTTTTTCAGGACTGCTGGGTTGTCCTTGCGCATATTGGCAGCAAATAATTCATTGCCCCAGGCCTCACGCAACTGTGTATCCGTAGCGCCCATCATTTTCATTGCGCTGATCAGCGGCAGTTTCGCCTGTGCGATAGCCAACCTAAATATGCCTGTCTCGGGATCTAATAGGTATCGATGCGCCCGCCCCTTAGCCACGTTGATGTGCGATTCCAGCTCTCCAGACTCCTTTTCGCGGGTGAAAATGCCCGGACGCAGCCGCATTTGCCGGGACATGCCGTAGTCGCTGCCGCGAAAAATAAACGTTCCGCGGGGAGTCATCCACGGTACAGTGGCTAGCGTTGCCCGCCGCGTATCGACTGGCGCATTTGTGGCTGTATCCAGCAGCTGCCATGTTCCTCGTAATCGGCGGCCAAGCGTTTTACCAGCTAACAGCGCTTCCTTTTCGTCTGCCCTTGTATACGATTCAGGGCCCTCATAGCCCACGTCTTTCAGCGCTAGTGTATATCGCTGGCCCACAATAGGCTCGAAGCGGTTGGCTGCATCCAATACGCTGGAGAATATGGCATCCCTAGTGACAGCCGGATTTCCAAATTCTCGCGCATCCGGCATGCCATCAAGCTGCATAAGAGGGATTGTCATGTCGATCTCGCGGAATGTTTGATTCTGCCGTAAAATGAATCGGCGGCACGCCGCCAGTGCGCTGCAAAGCACGTCGTCGCATCGCTTCTTCAGTGATCGCAGGCTCGCTGCGTTTACGAATAAAATCGTAAGACAGCTTGCCCGATATCAGCGCTGCCAGAATTGCTGCGGCCGTAATTGCTCCGCCGGTATATTTAAGCCCGCGATCGGTGGCGTCAAATAATGATGCTTGCTTTTCCAGCTCGGGCATGACTGCCGCCGTTATCGTATCCAGGAGTTGATCATCGCTGCGCTTTTTCAGTCCAGTGGCTATCTCTTCTTGATACTGCTGTTTGATGTCTTCCAGCTCTTTTTCTTTTTCGGACCGACGTCGCCAGTCCATAAATGCATCAGTGCCTTTGTAGCCGGCAAGCGCTGCCATTCCGGCTGCAGGAATTCCCAGCCCCATTACGGCCGGTATGCCGAAATAGGTTCTAGCCTTTGTTCCGCCTTGCCACCAACCGGGGCCTTTCAGCAGATTTTCGTAAATCAGCTCTGCAAGCCTGCCGCTTATGCCACTGCGGAATTCCGGCGCCCTTTCAGCAGTCTTAAGCTGTCCCAGCTTCTCTTCTTCCTCTTCTTCTACGGGCTTTATCGAAGGCAACTGTACTCGCTGCGCATACGGTGAAGGCAGTTTCGGCAGTTTGCTGCCACGAAATGCGCGCCCTACGCCCATCGCGCCGCGAGTTAACACGCCAGCGCCCAATGCAGCTAGAATTAGATCGACCATGTATTGCGAAGCTTCGCGCCGCAAGCCGGTCTGCACCGGCGTCAATTCGACTTTGCCAGCAAACTTAGTCAGGGCTTCGTAGCGTAAAGTAGTTGGGGCTTCCATTCCCGTTACTCCCTAATTCGATGTTATTCGGCAATTGTGTATACAGCTGCGACCATTCGATGTATACCCAATATTTTTTTGCTTCGATGTCCCAGTGACGTTCTACGAAATCGCAGACAAATAATCCATTCTTGATGCGGTCTCGTACCCACGCATAAATCTTCGATTGCTCTTCGTCGCCCAGATCAAATAATCGATGGTGCGCTGTTGCAACCGTTGGAAGTTGTGCCAGCTCCCTCTTCTTCAAATTCGGCGCAGCTTCTCCGCGGAATGGTAGTCCATTGACTCCGGGCCAATGTAATTTTCCTCCGTGACGATCGTCCTGCTCGCCGAAATATTTTGATGTAGCGTGTAGCATCGTTTCAAGCTAGCGTCCGTTGCCGTCGAGATCGTTTAAGCTGATCAATAGCCCTTGCATATTCGGCAATCTCTTCGTCAGTCTTTGCCTCATCCTTATCATACGTGCTCTCTTGCAGTTTGGCTGCTGTCGCGCCCAGCCCTGCGCCGACCAGCGGCGGTCCGGCCAATAATGCGAGCAGCGAAGCGTTCAGCGCAAAAGGCGCGACTGCCTTAATTCCTGCGGCGGCTAGGCCCGCGCCGCCGCGAATTATTGGGCCGATAATAGGAATCTCTGCGTTTTTCACGAAGATAGATTTGCCAGATGCTGCAGCAACTTTCACCAAAGCGGCCGCTTTAGCCAGCCTCGCATGTGTAGCCTCCTCGGATAATCCTTCCTGTGCACATTGCATCAAGAACCCGAATTTGAACGCTTCCTGGCTCGTCATTACTACCTCCGTGCAGAAAAGGCTCGCCGTATCTGTTCGGCTGCCGCAGGGTCAAATGTCAGATCGGGCGTAACCTGTACACCATTGAGCAGCATGCTTCGTGGATCGTCCATCTGTATTTTGTACTTCGGCCCACCGACCGGTCCCAATATGCTGTTGATTTCGCCTGGCGTGATGATAGAGCTGCGCCGTTTATGCTTTCGCAGATGTTCCAAAACTCCGGGATCTCCGGGATCGCCCTGTGCTTTGGCTATTTTACAGATTTCGGTGGCCTGCTCCAACAGACGATTGGCCTTAGAAGCTTCATCGGGATACTTGTCGCCGACAGCCTGGCGGATACTGATGGCCCGTTTCATGAATTCGCCGGGGCGGATCCGCTGAATTGCTCTATGCGGATCAGCCGTGTCGTCAGCAGCCATATCCTGGTCGATAATGGTTATCATCCCTCGCTGGGCATAGAATTCCAATCCTCTCCAGTGATAATGGCGGCTTTCTGTAGGGGGCATGGCAATCTCCTTGACTTTTATGGTACAGGATTTCCTGTGCCGTGTCATTCTCGATTGCTACATCATACCCCACCAACAGGCCATAGATCAAGATGTGCTCAGCCAAATCTGTGATTTTTTACCTGCGGTATCCAGGTGGCTGCCGCAAACTGCATCGTTTTGCGGCCTTAGTATAGCTGCGATTACGGCGCCGCGCTGCGGACATAGTTTGCGGTTTTTGCGACTTGCCGTGCGTCGGTATGTAACGTCCGAGATATTTTTGGTAAATATCGTTGCCGAGCATTTCGCGGCACACGGCATGGCTTCTTATGATTTCCTGCTGCGTGGGCGCCCGTCTTATATACTTGACTCGCTTGTTCCTGTGGTATATGCGCAACCCACGATTGTACTCTTGGTCAAAATCGCTAAACGGCGTATATGGTGCTTCCAACCAGTCAAGGATTGCATATATGCCTGCTTCCGTGATCAGTTCCTCGAAGTAGACCATCTTTTTAGGATGCGAGCACGCATCGAAAAACTTGATATTTTGAATGTAAACTTGGAACGGGTGCTTAGTAGTATGCCGCCTCGCAAAACTCCAAGCCGGATCCCGCACTAACAATACTAGGCTATCAAACTGCCCAGTGAGGAAGCATTGTTTATGCTTTTTTGGGGCAATCCGGTGCAATTTTACTGGCGGCGGACAATGCGCAATTATATTGAATGCGCGGCCGAACCAAGTAATTCCGCTCCGAGGATAAGCGGCGACGAGTGCCTTTCGCATGACATTCCCTTGTCAACGGGCCGATATTGCTACTACAGCCTTCCAGGCTGCCCGATGATACCATATATCGAATAGCGTGTCATTGTGAGTAATGTGCAGTATACCCACTTCTGGGCCGAATTTTTCAGGGTTTACCATTGCATTCTGCCGGCAATGTTGCTACTTTTAGCGTTAGATGCAGCAACTATGCCTTTTCCAGGAGATTGCCGATGTCACGCGCCGCCGATGAGTTCTACGATACCATCGTCATCGCATCCACCAGAAATAGTGATGTCTGCAAGTTCCGAGGCAAAATGCGGGACCGCGCCGCTAAATGCATCATGGCCGTCTGGCCGGCAACAGCAGCAGACCAGGACGAATTGCCTATCTCCAAGGACGATCTGATGGCACAGGCAAAAGCCAAATACAAACAGGTCTATGGCAATCCGCTATTCATATACTTTCTGACCATAATCATCCAAGTGCTCGCAGAAATGCTGCTCGAATGGTGGCGAAATCGACAGCAAATGCGCGGAGCGTTCTTGGAATGCGCGACGATTTGCCGCAACGCCGACGAGCTGGATAAATGCTTTGCTAACAGGAGCTAAACAATGCCAACTAGAAAACTTTTGCCGATTTTGTTGCTCTGTTTCGCAGGAATTGTCGGATGTACTACAAGCAACACACCGACAGTGAAACCGGTTGCTCTAATAACCGGCGATGATTACTGTGCCGCGGGTGACGCTGCCAAGATTTCGTTCAAAGGCTCGTCCGGTGCCAAAATTCTGTGGAAGGCAATGCCCGAAAAAGAAGAACTTCGCATGTTCGAGCTTCGTGACGGCGATCTGCTGTATTTGCCCAACCAGTGCGGAGTTACCAACATCGTGCTAGTCGCTATAAGCGATAACGACGGAGCGATGGCAACACACGAAATCATCGTCGGGCCCGGCCCGAAGCCCGATCCGAATCCGAATCCGAATCCGAATCCGAATCCTGGTCCGGCGACAGGTCTGAAAAAGCTGGCCATAGACCTGGCAAATACGCACATCACGACCGATCGAGTTGCCGATGGAAACAAGCTCGGCGATGCCATTGCAAAAGTTTGCGCAAACGCCAATAACTACAGCACCCCCCAGCTATTTCGCGAAGGCGTCCGGCAAGCCTGCCATGATGCTCTCGATATCAAGGTTTACGACTGGGAACCTGTTAGTGCCGGCATCGCCAACGCGATCAACAACATGGTACAACAGGGCAAAATCACAACGGTGGCGGACTATGCTAAAGCGTGGGCAGAAGTCGCCGAGGGTTTCAAAAGTCTTCAACATCAAATCCAACAAAAGGTGACCTACAATGGACGGAATCGAACGTCTTTGCGGCTGGCAATACAAAATTGCGGGTGAAGAATTTGCTCGTCTTGCTAGTCTGTTCCTGCCGTTTGTTTTTCAGGGCGATGCGCGTAATACGCCCGGCACGCCAATCTGGGATATTGCCAGAAAAGTGCTTGGCGGCAAACTGCCGCCGACGTGGCACCAGCAATCTGGCGACTGTGTGAGCACTGGCGCAGTCCAGGCTGGCCAATACGTACAGCTATTCGAAATGTCACGGCTTGGACAAGAAGAATTGTTCAAGCTGTGGTTTCCGCCGTATATCTACGCGACTAGTCGTGTAGATATCGGCGGCGGTCGCCTAGGACGGGATGCGGGCTCCACCGGGGCCTGGGCAGCACAAGCCATGCAACGCCTTGGCGTGCTGTTCATGGACGACCCAGGCGTTCCCCAGTACAGCGGCAGTCTCGCCGATGAATGGGGTTACCGGGGAGCCCCCGACCAATTTAAGCGGCTGGCAGCCGACAACCCGGTCAAAGGCGCTGCAGCACTATCGACAGTTGATGAAATCCGCCTAGCATTGTGCAACTATAAAATCTGCACGTATGCCATCATGTGGCCGTATGACACGAACCCGTACACCGCCAAAGGCAAATCGGGTAAAGAGTATCCAGTGATGAGGCGGTCACGCGAAGTAGGCGGGCATCAAGTCTGTCTGCTACACTGGAACGACGATATCGACGGTGCTTTTTGCCTGAACTCCTGGAGTGACCGCGTCCACGGGCCCAGCCTGAATGGAGAGCCCAAAGGCGGCGCTTATATCCTGCGCAGAGACATCCAGCGGGACTTGGGTGGCTATTCCGAAGTCTATGCTTTGTCCGGTTTCCAGGGATTCAAGGGAGAAGCCGACTACGGCTTTGTATGATGATCCATAAGACACTCAAACATGGCTGCTTTTGGTTAGGCATTGTCATGGTCGCTATCTGGACGCTCTTTGCGCTCGCAACGATCTGGTTCAATGGCGTCAATGATACGATGTATCGTATCGGAATGTCCGCTATTGCGATCTTCGTCAGCTCGCTCGGCGTACTGATGCTGGAAAGTTTCATATTCGGTGAATCCAAGCCGGAAGACAAAAAGGCGGAAGAATAGCTACCGCGTATACGATGGTCATACAAAAGCTGATTCAGTACATCTGCCCTTGGCTCGGCATCGCTGTAACTGTTGTCTGGCTGTATCGCGCAATTGCAGCAATTTGGACTAATAGCAGCTACAACACGTCGTCCCGCATTGGATTGATTGTTTTTGCAGGATTTATCGGCACGATCGGCATATGGATGCTGAGCGGCATTATGCGGAACGAAACAGAAGACTGAAAATTAGCGTGCGAACCGATCCAAACCAGCCGTCCTAGCTTTACTAACAACGGTTTAACCAAAAGGGGGAAACCTTTTGTCCCGTATTGCGATACGGAGATCCATGAAAAGAACTGTAGATAGTAATCTGTCCTACAACAGATGCTGGGACGGCTGCAAATCAGGGAGGAGATAATGACTGCAGAAGAACTGTTATTGTGCTCCATTCATAATGCCGCAAGCAGCCGCCAAACCAGGTGCCTCGCGTAGCACGCGGCCAAAACGACTATGTCGGGGCATCAGGATAGGGCCAGACAATGAAACATAATTTCAAATTTTACCAATGCACGCTAGAAAAGCACGGATGTAACAACGTACGAATAGAAACAGCGTGGATCTGTGCCAAATATGCGCATGTCGGAAACGTCGTACGTATTTGCGGCATTGATGGCTGGAAAATTAAAGCGGTCGGCGCAGGTGCTGATAAGTTACCCGATTGGCGTAAAGCAATCCGCATACACGAAACTGCAACAGGAGACAATTTGCCGAAAGCCGTGCCATGCATAAAATAACGAGACGCGAAGCAATCCGGCTAGCAATTGCTGCCGCTGTCACTACAGCGGTCGGTAAACTGCCAACACCGCAGCCGCGGCCCTATTGTCTTGAATTCTATTGTTATGAGACAGTTGGCGCAGCTATCGGTCACACAGCGTCACGAGATGTGTTTATCAATCCCAAATGAGAGGAGTATTCCGATGAAATTACGACTGTGGTTCTTACGTCCTGCATTGCTTTCGCGTATTCTGCTCTTTGCATTTATCGTTACGGTCATGCTTATGACTGTTGTGTTCTTTGCAAACGGGATTGCCGCCGGCGCAGAATCCTGGTCATGGCCGGGCTATCCCGACAAGGGCGCTCTCGGCACATATTTGATGAGCCGACATAATTACAAACAAGCCCAACTCGAACAATGGACATTCAATCAATGGCGGGAAGTCCACGACAAGATCCAGAACCAGAACAGGACTAAAGGCTACGTCATCGAACATGTTCCCGGCTTAGTGGACATGGGTCTTTCACGCGGCTGCGGCAATCCCGCCTGCGTTATGTGTTACGGCTACGATCGCCGAGTGCCAGCCTGGGATACCAGCTTGCAGCAAGTAGCACCGCCCGTACAACCGCCGCCGGTACAAAAATTGCCTAGAGAGCCAGTACTAATCCAAACTGAATCTGCCCACAAGCCGGCCGCACAAGCGCCCACACCGCAATGGGTTGTTGACGAAGCGCTGAAATTTGCCGATGTTAAGAAAACCGATCACGTCTGCGATCTTGGCAGCGGCGACGGGCGCGTTATTGTTACAGCAGCTAAAACATACGGGTGTCGAGCAACCGGCGTAGAGCGAGATGCCGCTCAGTACATCGCTTCGAAAGATGCTGCCAAAGGGTTACCAGTGCATGTCATCCATGGCGATATACTGGATGCTAAAGATCTCAGTGAAATCGACGTCGTGTATATGTATCTGTATCCGGAATTGATCAAGAAGCTCATTCCATTACTAAGTACGCTGAAAGAAGGTTCGCGGATCGTAACCTATTTCCATGAAATTCCCGATTTACTGGCAGATAGATCTCTGACCATCCAAGCCGAAGACGGCAAACATACGCTATACCTTCTTACCGTTAAGCACGATACATTCGATGCGATCATGCATGACACTAAATCCGACGACGACAAACAGCAATAGTTTTAGCGAAAGGGATACTATGCCGCAGATTCGCAGATACCATCTGGGAGACTCGGGCTGCCAGCCGCAAGAAGTAACAAGCTATGTGCTAGTCGACCCAGATGAATTGGACAGACTTGAAGCCGAAACTGCCCAGCTGCGACAAGCAATTGGCAAATGGCAGGAGTGCGTCGTTCAATCGGCAGAATTGGAAGAATCGCTGAAAGAGCAGATTGTTCGGTTGGAAACTGCGGCAGAGGACAAAAACAGCTGCCGCGAACTGCTGCTGGCCAGACTCGCAATCAGAATAGCCAACGCAATTGTGCCGACCCCCGATTTTCGCTATGACGCAGTGTCCCATATTCAACAAATTTTGGCAGAAGAGCTGTACAACGAATGAGGTAGAACTATGATCCAGTACATTGGTGGCATCGTTGTCTTACTGTGGATTGCTGCCGGTAGCGTACTCGGCCAACGCTATTACCGGCAGCTTCGCGACGAGCAGGGCTATTCGCCGTGGCCTGCAATGCTGCGGGCAGTTATTCTGGGCTTTAGCCGTCCGCCCTGGTTACTTGTCAAAGGCGCCTGGGGCATCCTTTCGCTGGGCTTCATCAGAAAGAAGAAATAACAATGCGAATCATTCAATGGCTGCTAAAACTGCTCGGTAGCAAAATCTGGAGCTGGCTAGCTCCGTTCCTGGTCTGGATTGCCGTTGCCGGCGGTGCCGTACTATTCATGGTCTTCGCACAATCCGTTACGGCCATGAAAGCCATCGGCAGCGTGTTGTGGTACAGTCTATGGCTGCTCGGACTTCCGCTGGCAGCCGTCGTCAGCATTGTCGAAAAACTGGCTGCCTGGCGGGCAGAAGTGTCCGGCACGCCTATAGCCAAGACCAGGCCGATCGTATCTGGCTGGATTACACTGGCCCTGTTGTTCGGTTTTGTAGTACTATCAATACGGGGATGCATGCTGACTCCAGGGCCGAATCCCGGCCCGCCGCCTGGCCCCAATCCCGGACCGCAGCCCGGACCCGAACCACAACCGTGGGATCCTGTTCCAGTTCCATCAGAATGGGAAATTTGGTTTAACAACCACAAACGTAACTGCAAACAATGCTCTCGGCCGTGGACGCCAATGTGCCGGGAAGCTCGGGAAATGCGACGGAAACTGACCGGATCTATAAACGAATGGATACCAGCACAGGAGCAAGACCAATGAAACAGCTAATTCTTGCCGCCATGGCATTGCTGCTCATGGCAGCCGCTGCAATGTCGCAGCCTATTGAAACAGCAGAATTGATTGACTATGGTTTCGTACTCAAGCGGCTCGAAGCACCCGCCCCGGAGCCTGAAACTGTGCCAATCGATTCAGTACCGGCACCCGACACGCCGCCCGAGCCCGAACAAGAGCCTGCAGCGGCGCCGACCACACAGTTGGGCATTCCGGACGACTACGAACCCGAACCGCAACCATACAAGCCCGAAGACCGCATTATCCCCGGACCACCTATCGACGACAATTCGACAACGCCGCCGCGAGAGCCTTCGCCTGGCAAGTGGTGGATCAAATCGAAACTAACCGGGAAATGGTATGAAGTCAGTAGAAAGTTGAAATGGCATGAATTTCCAAACGGCGATCTTTGGGGCTGCCCGCCGGACAAACAAATCATATTTTCCAAGACGCTGCAGAAATACCTACAAGTCGATCCCGGTTTCACCTATTGGGATACTGCCGACGGGCTTATTGCCACACTGAAACAGAACAAGCTGGTACAGGGCCCGATTACCGGCAACTACTACGAAATTTCACGCCGCAACACGCTGCACGAATCCTTGACCACCCATACGTCGTCCAATCTGGCGGCTGTACGACGGCCTGCCTTGCTATCCCGTAATCGTTGGATCGCTCTTCCGCTGACTAAAAGCAAAACTGGCGTTAGCGCCTGGATGACCGGCCCGGATGTACCAAATACGAATGCTGGTAATATATCGGATGCGTGGCAGGCCAAAAGTAATTGTCCGTCCGGCAACTGCTCTAGCGGCTGCTGCGGAGGTTGCTGCGGAGGCTGCTCCAGCGGCAATTGCGGAAGTTGTTGTGGCGGTCGCTGTTCTACTTGGTAAAAAGGAGCTATCTGATGGCTAAAAAAAAGGAAAAGGAAACGGAGTTGCCGCCGCTGCCTCCGCCTATCTTGCCAGAACAAGAGCAGGCGCCCGAGCCTAAAGCCCAGGCTGCCGGCGAACCCGTCAAGAGCCCAGTGAAAAGCAAAACATTCTGGACTGGATTGCTGGTAGCTGCGCTGGGCTTCCTGGGATTTATTCAGGCAATTCCGTACGTAGCCAACAACCAGATAATCTCGTCACTGTTGCTGATGGCTGTCGGCATCATTATGATCGTACTGCGGCTGCTCACGAGCCAGCCGGTTGCGCCGGTATTCAATATCCCGCACATCGGCAACATGAAACCGCATCCGGCACCGCAGCCGAGTAGCCCAGACGACGATACGTGGCAGGATTGGCAGCAAGCCAGTACAACCACTTTCAAACAACCGTAGTTGTTACGGCGTTTCTTCAGCCGGCGGTGTAGCAAACACGGGCGTCGGATCGGCCTCTGCGGGCTCGGTGCCACGAATGCCGGCTTTGACACTGCCTGCTTCCTGCGAGCCCCAAATCGTCGGATCTGCCATGATCAGTACGTGGAGCAGCCTACGTTTATTCCTGCCTGTTTGTTGGCACAGCACCTGCCATTCTTGATAGATGGCAACGTATTCCCGCCGTGAAACCTTGAAATCGGCCCAGATGGCTCGAGTTACTTTACCAGCTAACTCCGGATACTCTTCGACCATGTCGACAATTTTGCCATATTCCACGTTGGAAATTTCAGTATCGGCATAATAGGGTCGGCATTCTGGCACAGCCGCTTCTACAACTGGCAACGTAGCTGGCTGCGCTGTCGGCGCTTCCGCGGCAGCTACGGGCAAATCTGCCTGGGAAGCCGGCAGCTTTGCAATCTCTGGATCAATCGGCTTGCAGCCCGGAATCATTGACTGTACTGCTATTGTACAGCACACAATAAATGCAACGATTGCACTGCCGAGGCCGGCAGCTCCTGCTTTGTTGGCTACCATAGTTAGTACTCCTTTATAAGGTCTTGAAGTGCATAGATGATCCCGAAATGAGTTTCGGGATCATCGAAACAGCCTACACTGCCGAAGCATATCGAGCGGACAGTCGTCCATTTGATTGTGTTCTTCAATCGGTTCATATATCATTTGGCCGAACTGGCCTTCCGTAACACGATATGCAGGCGATGTTTTATTCAAATGATCTTCGAGCGTTGGGTATTTGCCGGTTTCCTGCTGTATCAGCATGGCCGACGAACACGAAATTCGCATGTCGTCGGGCAGAGGTCGAAATTTCTGTCGTTGTGGCAGTTTATGGACATCTTTGATCACTATATCTGCATCATCCAGCTTATCTTGCGTACACGGACCCTTGCCTGGCGATAATACAATCTGTTTTCCTTCGGCCAAAGTTGCCAAGCTCTCTGCAGCGACGGCAACATCATTATGTGTAATGTTGCATTCAGGTCGAGTGGTACGCCCGCAAAGTACACGAAATGCGGCATTATCTGCAACTAATTGACGCTTCCGCGCTGCAAGTTCAGCAGCCATTCGCTGGTATTCTTCGCCAGATATTGTTCCAGTCGGCCTGGGATCAGGCAGAGCTTGCGGCGCAATGTGAATGCGGCGCAGATTGCGTAAGATTGTCATCGGGCTTACATCATTCCAAAGGTCTTAAATACTCCGGCAAGCATGCCAGCTCTCTGGATATCATTTCTGGCTTCCGGAGTCAAGCGCAGCACCGGGCCTGCTACCCGCCCGATCACACTGCCGACCATGCCGCCCAGCCCGGCATTGGCTGCAACGCGTGTGACGTCCATGGGTGACACCCAACGGGAACCCTTTGCTACGGCAGCCCCCATCGGCAGTCCGCCTACAATTGCTTTAGTCGGCGGCGACATGATCGGATCACTTTTTACAACGTCCAACCAGTAAGGCACATCAATATCGGGAAGGTAGTCCTGGCCTGCCCTCGCAGCCTGGATAGCCGCATTGTCCTTATCGTACATCAGCCCAGTGCCTCTTTCTACGCGATCGAGGATTCCCGGCAGCGCAGAAAAGCCCGGGCTTGCCCATTTTTCCATGGCAATGGCTTCCATGCCTTCCGGCATTTCGCAGGCCAGTTTTTGCTCTTGGATTGGCGACGGATGGAAAAATCCCGTCGGACCCTTTTGAAGTACATTTGGCAGGCCATGCAAACCAAGGGCTCCCACACCACCCAAAATGGCTCCAAGTGGCATTCCCAGCCGCCAGCTAACGTCTTTCTTGATTTTCTCCGGATACAGCATGTGCATCAGCTTCCCGGTGCCCCAGCCCAGACCGGCTCCCAGCGTCCCGTACAGCAACGCTGACGTCAATGGATTGGGACCGCCCAGCAAAGACTGCAGTGATGCCGAAGTCCTCGCAAGAGGCCGTAGCGGCGTCGTAGAGCGTGCTCCTGCTTTGGCTGCTGCCCAGGCTTTGGCAAGTGCATCAGCTATACTGGCATCGGCCTGCTTCAAAATACCCACTTCTGGGGTATCTATGACCCAGGCATCCTCGTTTTCCGGGAAATCCTCCATCAGCTGCCGCATCTCGCCGGCATACTTGACGTACAGATTTTTGATGCGGTAAGGCACCGCCAGCCATTGCTCATCCATGATTTGTCTATCCGCAGACAGATTTGATTATGTCGGGTGTTTTTCGGACCCACCACGAAGGGCACGATTCTGCTGTCTTCTGTACCGGAATATCACCAAAGAACGTGTGCACGGCTTCGACTACGCCGTTGCGTTTCCACGGTCGAAAATCGTGTCCCGAAAAAATGCCATTTTCGCGCAGCTTCGACCACCATGCCCGCATATCTGCCAACACAGCGGACTCGGAATGACAGGCATCGATGAAGATCCAATCGAAAAAGCTGTCCGGAAAGAGCCTAGCGCCGATCGGCGAAGATCCGACGACAATATGCACATTGGGCCTGTCTTTGAATTTGCTTTCAACGGTTTTGCGACGCTGTCGCTGTGACTTACGTACCTTTGGTTTAAGATTGTCGCCGCTGTCCCACATATCCAGCAAGTAAATCTGGCTATCCTTCGGCAACTTCGGAATATATTTCTCGGCAAACTGACCCTTAAGCACGCCGATTTCGATCGTTGTCGGGCACTGTATGTCACACAGCAGCTTCGGAAAAGCTTCTCGGCATTTAATCGTAGTAATGGGCATAACAAAACCTAGGCAGTTGCATTTACGGTAGCTGCGGCTGCGGCGGCTGTTGTGGTTGTTGTGGTTGTTGCGCTGCGGACTCGGGCCCGAACACTGGCGGCGCCGGAGTAGCTGGCGGCGCGGGAGCCGCTGGGCCTTGTGTCCCCCGCTGTCCAATCATGGCCAACGGCTGTACGCCGGGTATTTGATGTGTCGTACCGCCGGGATTCAATTCTCGCAATTCTCGCTTGGTCGGGATTCCTGCCAAACGGAAAATGGCCTCTGCAGCGTCGATAGGCTGCTTTCCTCGCCGCTGCAATGTCGTTACGAACCTTCGCGGAAAATGTTCCTGCGCAATACCCGTCCATCCGGCTTCTTGTCTGGCTCTATTTGCGTATTCGCGCATCTTTTGTACGGATTGTGGTCCATATCGCAATACTTCCTGCAGTTTCTCGTAAGCCGACATATCCGGGTCGGACATCAATGATTTAACGCCGGCCCGCTGCGCAAGCCGCTCTGCCATGAGATTCAATGCATGTTGTCGTTGCATCTGTATTTTCGGAGAATTCCCGGCATAGCTCCCGCGGATATTGGTGACTTGCGGCATCCACACGCTAGCAGCCTGCGACATTATTGCATTCTGCAGTGCCGGATTGTTTGCCAGATACGTTTGCTTGTTGAATCGTGATTGGTTGAAGATATTATCGATCGTAATGCCTTTGGCATTGATCGACTTATTCATCATGTTTTTCCATTCCCTAAACGACAGTGGTACAGGCCCTCGTGGCGTTTGTTTTATGAATCCTTGTCCTTGGTTCAGGGCCTGAGCAAATCGTTCGCCGGGTGATCCAGGCTTAAAGCCGCCAATCAGAGGGTCATTGATGATTCTAGCGGTTGCCGCGGCTGCGCTGGCTCGCCAATCCCGTTGCAATAATCGCCAGATTCCAGAACGAGCTTCGGCAATGTCTGTCGGGGACAATCGCAATGGCTGTCCGGCGGCGCTCGCAGCTGCGCCGTATAGGCCCGCTTTACCGCCTTGCTCTGTAGCATAATTAGCGATACGGGCTAATTCGGCATACCGCTCCGGATTCTGAATACCTCCGCCCTGTTCAAATGCGTTCCACACAGACTGTGCATCTGTCGGAAATCCCATCGTTCGCATTTGATCCTTGGTCACGGCTAGCGACATGGTCAGCCGCCGTAAATTGTTTTTGAACTGCACGGGATCCGTTGTTGGCAGTTGCCCCGCCTGCGCCGCCTGCATAATAATTTCGGCCATGTCATTGGCTCGGAAGCCAGCACTCAAACTGGGATCCTCATTGAAAGCCTGCGCAACTGCATCAGCAAACGGTTTTGTCTGCGTCGGATTCATTCCGCGATTCTGCATCGCCCGCTGTACAGCGCCCCCGATAGCGGAAGCTCCGCCGAAAGCGCCGTTGGTCAGTTGATCGAGCCATGGGCCCAAAAATTGTCCAACGGGGCCGGCTAAAATGGTGCCAAGCTGCTGCTGCACTTTGGGCGTCCAGTCTACGCCCATGAATGCCAATAGCCCGCGGATAGCGCTCATGACTTCCTGCTGCGTAGTGCTGCTCCATTGCGATCCTTGCGCTGCCAGCACGTTCTGCTGCATGGCCTGTTCTTGGAGCCTGCGAGTCAGCGGAACGTCCGGACTCCCGCCGATTGCAACACGCTCAGGGCCGGCTATCGATTGAAGCAACGACTGCCCAACAGGCACGCCTACCATGCTGCCAGCTTGCTGCGCAAACTGCCCAAAGGGTATATTCGGTGACATGTCGGCTTGTTTTTCAGGCATAGCAGCCATTCCGTGGCCCTCCAGCCTACATCTTAGTGGGTTGCCCCGGTTTCTCCAAGACAACGTTCGCCGCTTTTGATTGGAATAGCTGCGATGCGACAGCCCGCAGCTGCGAGCCTTCGGCCAGCCAATCCTTAAACTGATCTAGTGTCAACCCCGTAATATTGCCAAAGCCTGCCCAGCCTTTCTCGTAATTGGCCATGTAGGCAGCTTTGGCGGCCTCCTTAGTGTCAAATCCGAGCATTACTTTGTGCTCGTCGAACCGTTTGGTCTGCGGGTCGACCTGATCGACCACGAAAATGAGCTCAGTATCCGGATTGGGCCCAAGGAAAACATCGACATGGTCTCCGTCCTTATCTTCGGTTCGGCGGATGTAGCCGTAGTGGTTCTTCATCGCGATCGACCACTTTTTGCCGTCCCGCGAAACACCGGATCGCGTACTGCCTTTGGCGTTCTCGATAGTGACGTCGAAGCCGTGCATGCGCACATGCCCCTTGCGGTAATTGCCGGCTTCGGCCTGCGCTTCCGTGGGTTCTTGTACTTTCCGCGATTCGGCGGCGATCAACTGCGGCAGTGTCATTGCTTCCTTGACTCGCCCGCTTCGTTTCATGTCGGACCAGCCGCAGACCATGCAATGCGGATGCAGATATTCGTCGTCGACGTGCGGCGCCCAGTATGTTTTGTGGCCGCACTCGCCGCAGATCATATCATCGTCGGACGCCGCCTTACTCTCTTGCAGCGGATAATCCTCGTGCAGTGCGTGCAAAGCTGGCGCCCTCAATGCTCCTGACGGGAACGCTCCCTGACTCTTGATGCGGGCCATACGACCGATAAAGGCATCAGGGTCTGTTTGAAGCTCACGACGCAGTTCGTCCGACAGTCCAGTGCCGACACGTCCAATTGTCGGCCCATCCGGTCCTCGCGAATAAGTAAAACCACCTGCTCCGGTATCGCGGTACTTACCTTCACCGGGAAAGACTCCTGTAATCCATACATCGTGTTCGTCTAGTAGTTTGATTTTTTTCGGTTTGCCCGGTGGATCGTGAATCACGATCCCTTCTTCGGTAAGCGGGTGGCGGCCTTCTGCAATTTCCCGCCAAAGCGATTTAGCTCCTTCCGGAGTTGTTGCCTCCTCCGGCGCGTGGAAGACATCTTCCGGCAGGTGAGACAAAACCTTGCGCAACATGGCCAGCCGCTCGGCATAGGGAGTCTCCTTGGCTATCGGTTCTTTTCCGAGTTGTTGAATGTCATAGAGCATTTGCTTCAGCTTGACTCGCTGGTCTCGCTGCTTGGCAATGCTGTTGGCAACAGTGGCGTTGAGGATTCCTCCGAGTTCTTGCGGCGGAATAGTTAGGCGTCCTGTTTGTGCCGGAGTGCGTGTGCCGTAGATTTCTCCCTTCAAAACTGTACCGACGAGCTCTTTTGGTATTTGTAGTTCAGGGCGTCCGTGGAGTATTCGCTCCGTGTGAACTAGCGGCCGCCCTGTCTCTTTGGCCACCCGATACGACATGATTTCGACGCCGTTTTCGAGTAGACGCGTAAGGCTTGCGGCCCCGTCGATTTTAGCCTGTACGGATGCGCCTGGCTTCAATTTAGCCAGCACGTCTTCGACCTGCTCTTGCGGAATCTTGGTATAGTGTACCTTATTGTACGGTGTAACTTCCACCGGCGTTGTATTGACCAGCAGCCACGCTTTATCCTTGAAGCTGCGCGGCTTGATCAGCGCAAAGCGTTCGGGATGCCGCTGTCCGGCCATTGTGAAGCTGATCTTATCCGGTGTAGCCTTGGTGATAAGGATCTTTCCCTTCCGATGGGTTCGCACTGTGCCAGCACCGTAGCCGCCTCTAAGCGCGCCTTCGAACGGCATGTATCCGTGGTGATGAAGCGGCTGCCGGTAGATCGAAATTTTCTTTTTGGCATCGGGAAGCTCCTTTCTGGTGGCCCAACTGAAGGCCCCCATAGCAGGATCGCCAAACCGGATATCGAAATGTTCGCCGGCACGCCGTGCATTGTGTTTCTGTATGACGAAATCCAGCAGCTGCCCGGCGCGGACTTTAGAAAGATCTCCCATGTTTTTGATGTCGGGAATTCCGGGAATTGCTACAGCACATTTCATAAGACCCAACAGATTAGCCCAGTCATTATCACCGCCATGAGGATCAGCATCGGCCAACGGACCTCCCGCCAAGTCTCGTCCCAACGCTCCGTCTGTTCCCGCCGCTTTTGTATGCGGCCGTAGTAGTATCTGGCTAGCAGCCTTCGCTTGACCAATTCGCCCAAGGTAGGCGCTTCCTGTCGCAGGCGCTCCAGTATATTGTCCCGAGACGCCCTGTCGTAGTTCGCTATTGTCTTTGCTATTCGTTCCGCTTCCTCTCGCGTTTCCGTGCGCGTTAGATATCGTCGCCCCATTGCCTTTCCCCTTGTCATTCTGGTAAAGGATGCCCTTACGCCGTACCGCAACAGTAATGTGAAAAGGATATTTTGGCTGCGGAGGCAAGCCATACGTCCTGCGAAATCGCTCTAATTCGACGCTCTTGACCGGAATGATCCACGCCTTAGACATCTCTTCCCAGCCGGCCGGCTCGATAATCTTCATTTTACCGACTATGTAATGAAAATCACGCCCTCTTTCCGAAACAGCTCGAGCTCCGCCTATCTGCGCAAGTTCTTCGGGACGGACAACAGAGATATGGGCATTCAGCTGCCCAGTCTCGTTTGTGGGCAGTTCGATTCCCGGCTCGTCGAGCGCGTCGAAGTAACCGCGTACTATGGCATTCGGCACGGCGAGCAATAACCAGCCGGATTTGGAGAAGTACAATTTCCCCACTTGCTGTGAATCTGTCGCGACTTTTTCATTCATATCGCTTCAGTTCTATGTGCTTTGGCTCCGGCTGCACTTGGCTGACGTCGCCCGAGATATACAGTTTCTTCTCTGCGCCGTACTTGTCTGGATAGAACAGCAGCACAAAACTCTTATGGGCATTTTGCGCGCCGGTTACTTTTCCTTTAACGCGGATCGTAGTGCCGTCTTTGCACATTGCATCGGTCGCCATTTCGAGTACGTCGCCCTCGAACAGCCCATTGCGCAGTTCTTCGTCCGCCCAAAGCTTACGATGTATATCTCGCAATTCGTCACTTGGCATAAGAAATGCGGTCGACGATCCCACAATCTCTTTTTCTTCCCAGCCAAATAACTTTGTGGCGCCGTTATTCCAGGCAATAATGTCGCCCTCTTCATTTGTCGCGACGATCGCGGTAGGAATGTGTTCGATCACATTTTGCCATAACCGCGCTTTGGCAGCCGCTGCTTCGGACCTGTCCTGCGCTTTTTGCAGCCCGTATGCGAGCGCCGTAACGGCTACAAGCAGTCCGCAAAATATGATCGTAGAGATCAGCTTCCGGCATTTCCAGCCAGCATGCTGAATTTCAGTCATCGGCGTTTCCAGTCGCTGCAACGTAATCATTTCTTGTCCTCCTTTGACCTCTTACGACGCGATTTCGTCGTTTTGATTTCCTTATCTTCCGGCGGACTGGGCGCTTCTTCCCGTTTAACATCGGGCATTGCCTCGGCATGCAAGACCAGTTTGAGTTTGCCGCCAAGGAGCAGCATGGTCAAATCCACTACGTTGGCGCCGCCGATTCCTGTAAGTCCGCTGATAGCTAACAAAAGGAAAATATTGTCTTTGGCATCAAAGTAATTATACAACGCCAAGCAAATAAGCAGACCAACAATGCCGGAAAATAGAAAGGCGACTGTAATGCTCCGCAATGTTATTTGTTCCTTGGACCGCAAATGGGCAGCGGTACCGCCAAAAGCGGCAATGCCGAATGCAGAAAAGAACACCCAAATTGGTTCAAATTCTGCTGGCATTCCGCGTCTCCGTACTGCCCAGTTTATCGGCAGCCCCCTTTGACATCCCCTCGATCGTTATTTACGACGGCCAAAGGTCCAGGGCTCTTTTGAGCCTTGCGACGGTTCTTACTGCCGCGTCCGCCGCTCCTCCTACCGCGCCTCAGTACGCTCTATGGCACGGGTGCCTGAGCCCGGCCACCGCGTCCGTGGTAGTTGCCGGACTCTCCTAACCAGTCAGCGGCTTGACCAAGCCACCGACAAACTGTTATCCGACAACATACAGTATCTAGGCACATTACAAAAGTGCAGGTGTTGTGCCAAACTTCATGTCTGACACAACACCTTGTAGTGTACTTGGATTTTGGCCTGGCAACGTTTGTTGCCGCCCCACTCCAAGGGGGTAGCCAGCAAGCACGGGCTGTCATCGTTTCGGAATGCTGATTTTGGCCGCTTTCAACGCATTATCCAGCAGCGCGCCTGTAACCCGTAGTTTAGCAATTGCCAGTTTGTTTACAGATGTCTGCCTTGCCCGGGCTTCCGCGTTCAGTGCCGCATGCAATTCTGCAGGCAATCGGATCGTAATTACGCGTACGCTCTTTCCGTCCGCTCCTCCGACAGGATGCAACAGTTTATCGAGAAAATCTGGGTTGTCCATCGGACTCTCCTTGCTGGCTTGACTGCCTTATTATGGCAGTTTAGTTGGCATTAAGCAATTCTTCGGCAACTACCAGCTGGTTTGTAGCCCCGACTAAGAATTTGTCTTCTACGGCCCGAATAATGTTTATGCAGCCGTACGTTTGATCCAGATCCCTGGCTCGTTGCAGCGGTACGCCAGCAATACCGGCAATAGCTGCCCGGATGACGGCCTGGTGTGTCACCACCACAATTTGCTGCCTCGGATGTGACTTTACGCACTTTTGCATAAACTGCAATGCCCGCGCTTGCACAGCGCCGAGCGTTTCGCCACCGCCTAATGCATTATCGCGCGGATCCCGCAAATACGCGCTAAAGGCATTCCCGTCACCGGCAGCCGCCTGCTGCCATGTCTGTCCTTCCCAGCTGCCGTAGTCGACAGCATTCAATTCTCCGGCGATTCTAAACATTGTCGTGTCGCAGGCATTCATCAGTATTCTTGCTGTTTCGGTAGCCCTGTAGGCGGGACTAGTATAGATTGTGTGCAAATTCCGCCGACATAGCGTCTTTGCTAATTGCTGTATTTGTTGTTTGCCGTCGGCCGCCAATCCGGCGTCCAACGTACGGCCCAGAATGATAGGCACAGGCAAAGCGTCGTTGACGGTCTTGCCACAACAAAGCAAATACAGCACACAATCTGTCATTTTTGGCTCCATTGCAATTTGGCTAGCTCTTTGGCTACCATATCCGCACACCATTCCGCATCGTGGCCGATCAGTTCCATGGCGAGAATGGCATGTGCAGCGCCAGCAAGCATTACTTCATATGGCCCCGGCTGGCTTTGCTCTTCGGGGCTAATGGCCACCTCGTAGCTTTCGACCCGTCTGCGTATGTTCACCAACAGTGGAAGGTCTGGACATACACGTTTGACGTGCGGAATATCCTCGTATTCGACGATCATCGCATGCACTCCAGCGGAATGGCAAATAATAGCCTGCTGGCATACGAAATCGAATCGCGTTTTTAAGTCGATTCGCGACTGTCGCATTACGGCGGCATTGAATGCCGCTGGAACTGCAGCGCCGATTATTTTGGGCGTGTTAATACGCTGCGAGTAGTCACGGCTTTTGTCGGCTGCTTCTACGGCCAGCGTAAGCAATTCAGTGCCGCATATCGATTGTACGACGATACCTGCTATGCCCGGTAACTTAGCCGCTTCTGTGACAGCTGTCCAAATTTCTTGGTGATGGCCGAACAGCCGGGCATCCAAGATGATGTCTCGCATACCCAATTCACCAAGACCGCGCACACCGTAAAGGCCCCAGGTTAAGAGAAAAGCAGGGCCCAATTTGATCGTAGTAGTGCATCCGCGGAAATCGCGGGCTACTCGCTGTACGCGTTCAAAATCAGCTCCGTCTACAGCGAGACAGAGATTATCCCGAAACAGCATCCTAGCCTCCAAGCTAGTCTATTGTCCCTTTCAACCGCTTTATGAACTCGTCACGAAGTTTTTGCGCGATTATCTCTTGCTGCTCTGGCGTGCAGACTTCCAAGATAGCTTGCTCCATTGCCAGCCGAAAATAGTCGCCAGCAGTAATCGCAAGAACGTTATGAAGCGAAACTATTTCTTGGCAACTGAGATTTTTTGACGCCGCAATACAAATAGCAGCAGGGGCAGCCTCTTTAGAGTCGGCATCTTGCGCGGACAGTTTTTCCGTTTGCATTTCGAGTTTCCGCCGGTGCAGTTCCCAGGCTGCTTCTAGTGCAGCATCGCATAGATCGAACGGATCTGCCGAGCGTATAACTTGCATTGGATCCTCTGCATTGATACGCACTTTCCAGTGATCATCATGCGGCTCCAGGATAATGCAGTCTGCGCCGGCAATCAGCTGTACTTCACGCCGATCTATTGCCCCTTGTAGTATTGCCGACGTGCGGGTGGCTGCCATCTGTACGGCTTGATTATCGGCAGAGCCCATTGTACGATGCTGAAAATTTTTAGCAGTGTCGCCCAAATAGCCGATGGCGATCTTTGCCGGCCATGCGCCGGCATTCATGCTGCTGGGCGAGGATTCAGCTCTTTCTACCCATACCCATACCCATTGTGCAGCGGCGTAATGCCCCTCTGGCCCGCGTTTTAGCTTTTCCATTTTTCGCTCCTGCTCATTTACACGATTGTACTGCTTTTTTTGCTGTCATCAATAGCAAATCCCCTTTTTTGGTGGTATTCAGTGCTAAAAATAACACGATATTCGGATTTTGCCCGCTAGTCTTGGTCATTTTTGGTAATTCGTATGCCTCGCAACAGCCGTTCATGCGCGCTGACCTGCCCCTGATCAGATTCTGCAGGTCGCGTTTTAGCATACAAATAAAGGCCAGGCGTTATTACGGGAGTAGTGGCCAAATATGATGCGTTGGAGGCTAAATATGCCACGTCGGCTTCAGGAATCTGACGGCATCCTGGTAAATCTTGATTGGGCCCAAAAATAGCAACAACATGTCTATTCGGCGGAACCGTGATACGTTGTATGCTTGCTCTGCCATAGCTATGTCGCAGGCGGCGAACACAAGCTATTGCAGCGGTTTCGGACAGATATGCGCTATAACGCACCCATTGCTCGGTCCATTTCTCGACGGTATACGGCATAGACGTACAGCAACCGTTACAAGGACATACGACCACGTCGCCGCCTGCTATACGACCATCCGCATCTACGACATGCACTTCGCACGCAGGCCTGCCAGTTTGTTTGGCTATGCGCAATGTAATACGTTCATCGTACCATGGCGATACAATCACTGCGTGCTGCCGTTCGCGTGTCAAGTAAACGACGTGCCCGGCATCCTGCCAAGACAACCATGGGCCTGCAGGCACCGGAATCAAAGGATACATAGTATCAAATGACACTGATAATCCCCCTTCTTCTTTTTCATGCCAATACAACAGTGTAATCATTTGCCAAACTCAAAGCCCCATGTCATGATGTCATCCTTAAATTTCTCAGCAACTATTTGCCTAGATTCTGCGTCATAATATGCTGTATACGGAAGCCCGTGCCTAGCAGCATCTTTGTGTATGTGGGGTAATTTCGACGTAGGAATCTTCAACAGCCTACACAGGTTATTCCAGTCTTCTAGCAAATGCTCAAACCTGATAATGAAGTCAGCTTGAAATGCTCCATCTACGGTAAGGAAGTCTATCTGCTGACGCCGATGAGCTAATCTTTCGTGCGGATTCCCTCCGTTTCGTGGCCATTCCTCCCCTTTCGTCATCAAGTCTTGCTTGAACGCCTCTGCCGATGCCCTGTGCTTTGCGTGTGAATGATAACTAGATACTGCTCGCGACCATGAGTTCCTAATCGGCGCTACTATCAAGTATTGTTGTAGCCATTCTGGTTGCACAAACCCGTTGTCCGATAATTCCTGTATGCTCAAATGTTGTCTACAAAAATCCTTCGTTCCAACTTCATGTGCGTCACTATCTATGCGCCGTATGGCCTGCGTCAAGCTGCCACCGGCGCACTTGGGAATATGGACGAATATCAGTTTGAGTTTGTGCGAAATCATAGAAAGCTCTAATCAGGAACAATCCAAACTCCACCTCTCTCATACCAATACGAGCTTCTCTTTAAGCAGAAATTCGTTGATGCAGATTCTGGACCAAGTTTCAAATTGCGCTTCGCGTTGTTTCAGCTCCGAAGCCGTATACCAATGCGCATCGTGCATGCTGTTCTCTTTCTTTAATACAACAAACCTGGAAGCATGCCCTAGAAAGACGACGCCTAAATGCACTTTGCCAACAGCATTGGAATCGTCGTTGATGAATCCCATGCAATCTATACGGGCCGTACAGACCGGCGCTGACTCGTCTTCGTCCAGTCTGCGCATGGGCAAAAGCGTGATTTCTTCTCCAAGTTCTCGCCACATGCCGGCCGTAAATGGATCTTTGGCATCGTCGTTCTGGTTTACATGCCCGCCGATGCCAATGCTGTATTTGTTATGCAGCCTGGCCTCGCTCTGCGCTCGACTACGAGAATACGAGAAAAAGAGCGGCGCAGTCTGTGCCGCGTCCGCTGGTAAATGTTTGCCTAGAATAACATACGGTATCAATTGCTTCCAATCAGGATCGTTTTCAACGGCGTCTCGCGGTTGAAACGTAATTACTTCTGCAGATAGCAGTTTGCTATAGTGCACAACGTCCGGACTGAATCCTTCAAAATAGCCGTATGATTTGAATAACTCCGTAGGCACGCAAGCGACGTTTTCGGTCATACTAGCTCCCTGATTGTTCCTGGTTTAGCGGGCCACACAATTCACCGTGTTCTGCCTTCGACAGCTGTGCATCCCCTATTCCTGCGAGATGCACAGCTGTCTCGGCATGCGCTTCAGCAAGCGGGCTCCTGCTGTTTCTGTTCTTCCGCTTTGTCGGTCTTATCCAGGACGCCATACTTATCAGCCAGCACTAAAATAGCCTCAGCGCGGTTTGCGTGCTCCTGCACATGTTGCAGCATCTCCGCAATTGCTGCAAGAAAAGCGGCCTCGCGTGTACGATAGCAATGATCGTGCGCTGGCTCTGCAAACACATGAAGCCCCCGCGCTTTGTGGAACATTTCCATTGTTGCGCCCTCGTGTGTCTGCGTCGTGCGATAATAAAGTAGACGCGGTGCGGCGCCTTCAAGCGGAACGAGCGCAATGGAATCGCCGCACCGTACAGCAACTACGCACTCTACCTTCGGCTCACAGCGCGGCATGTCATAATAGGTATCCTCGTGTGTAACCCAGTAGAGCTTGCCAGGTTCCAACAGCGAAATTGGAACTGCTTTAGGCGCAGTACATTTAATTTCAGTTGGCATCATTGCTGTCCTTTCCCAGTGATTCGCCGTCCAGCCATACCCATGCCTGGACCCAAATACCAGTATCAGTGACACTAGTAAGAGCGTCATCGTCAATTGCAATGTTATCGTCGCTGTCTGTCACATACCGCGTACGCGCCAGTTCAAGCATCGCTGGAGTGGCTGGCGGCCTATATGGGCCGGAGCCGGCCTTGTCGGCTCTCGCCCATTCTTCCAGCTTGTACCACACTTTATTGCACTCTATTAGCACATCCATGCTGTTTGCAATGTCAGTGGGCGTATCACCCCAGGACATGCCACCGCTGAATACCATATCGTAGGGCCAATCCGTAAAGCCCATAACCATCGCTTCTCGGCCGTTGACGCTGTCGAGATAGTCGTCGAACGAGGTCTCGAGTAATTCTCGCGGCTGCGGTGGATCATTGATGTTGTCTTCGGGTAACTCTTTTTCATCCAGCTCTTTAATCAATTGCTTCATTTCGGTTATCCGCGCGTCGTCGAAACGGCACGCGGGTAAAGCGTAGAGAATAAAATCGGCTCCCACAGGCCTATCCTTTCTGGAATTCCGTAAAGCTGGCTTCTGGATCTACCGTTTTACCCGTAGCAGGATCGAAGCCCAGCAATTCAATTACAATAGCCGGATCGGAAGATATTGCTTCGGCCTGTTCTTGTGTGGTCATTGTGTCCAGGTAGCTTTTGATAATGCCTTTAAGGTAGTCCCAATTTTGGAGACAGTCTTCATATATACAACTGTAAGCTGTATCGTAGATGCTGTCTTTCTGTTCGTCGGTAAGCACGTTGGCTTCATTTGAGGACATCTGAACCCCTATCGCGGACGCGTTGGCGAACCTTGCCGTCGTAGCAAAGTATTCTCGCAAGCAGTTTCCGCAGTTTTTACACGCGGATCCGCCAGGAACGTTTTCGGTTCCACACGAATGCACTAGCGGTTCTTTTTCATAGGCTGCCATGACGCTTTTCCAGGCTGCATGCGTAATCGCCCAGTATGGATTCAGTGTTCGTTTTCGGAAACTATAGCCGTCGCGATAGTGGTGCGGAATGCTTTCGAGTTCGTGGTATGCCATGAACGTCAAAACAACAGGCACCTGCTGCTTGCAATAATGGGCAACTACTGCATCGCATTGTCTGCAGTTCCACATATTCGCGCGGAACCGCACATACATCAGATTCGGCGGAATTTCCTTAAGCAACACAGGCGACGCGTCGGTTTGGTCTCCCGGATTTACCGTCAATACGACAGGCGCCGGAAATTCTTCCAAGTGTTTTGGAATTGCTGTGTTGAAAAACCTGTGAGGATACTGGGCCGTATCAGCGATGACTTTCTCACGGTTAACGTTGGAATCGTTGCCATCATTTACCCGCACTACGCAATTCGTATCTACGGGTGGCATGTTTGGCAAGTTTTCGGAAAGCGGTTCGAGGTAGCTTCGGCCCGATTGGAAGAAACAATCTTTGCATCGGTTTGGACATTCACCCGTTTGGGGAATGCAGCATACGATTCCGCTTCCTCTAGTCTTTGGATTTTCGATATACGCCATTAAATTGCGCCTTAATTTTGTTGTTGTTAACGTATTGTGGGGAAACCCAGCTCGTCGCCGTCGGGGCTCTGTCCAAACAAAGCGCCGGCGTCGTTTCCTTCGTCGTCTCTCACCGGAAATAGCAGCGTTCCGTCTTCAAGAACGAGGACAGGACAACTCTGGGCGAATCCCAAAGTTTCCACTTCTGCAGGATCCAGATAACGACAATCGACGATCTTTTTGCCCACTAGCCACCTTTTCAGTTCACGCGTCCACCGTGTTTTACACTCCGTAACAGTCTCTACCTTTTCCATTGGCTTTTGCCTCCTTGTTTTTGGTAGTTACCATAATGATACCCAATCCTAGCGCTTCAACGTATTTCGAGGCCCCACGATCGTTGGGTCTCAGTTATAAGCCGTAATATATTGTGAGTCATATCTTGATTTCCAAGATAAAGCGACGTATATTACGATATAGATGCCCAATTCTAGCGCTTCAACGTATTTCGAAGCCCCCGCAATCGCGTAGAAACTCGACGAATTCCCGGACATTTTCCGTAGAGAACGGATAATGGGCAGCTAACGATTTTCGCTTGCCGGTGCCATCGCATCCGTTGCACTCCTGATCCCCGGGGCCCGTTTGCGGAGGTGGCAGCCGTTTTCCGGTACCGCCACAAATCGGACATGGTTCCTCGGGCAACATATCCATCGCGCGCTTATATGCTTTGCATACGCATCACAGTTGCCGCTATCGAGCTCTCCCTGCAGGATTTCGGCCAATTGCATGGCATCTTCGGCGTCTAAACCGCAGCCATCGTTGCTATGCCAATACTGGCAAGCTTCACAGATATCGCTAGCAACGTGAACACAGTAATCTGCCAAAGGGTGCCACCACCAAACGTTATTTCGAAAGTACTCGCCTTTTTCAGACATGGGTTTTTTGCCGTATACGTCCATACCCACTGTTTCTTTTCTCCTATTTTTTCGGATCAATTACAATGCGACGACACGTCCGTTTGGTTGTAGCAACCGGGACCGACGAAATACCTAAAATCGCACATTTCTGCGATTCAGTAAGTTCGACATTGAACCTTCTCAGCCGTCGTTGCATATCATCCAGCGCTTCCTGTCTGTATTTGCGGATCCGCCGCTCGTCTAGCCAGGCTAGGTGACGTGCGTAAGCCACATTACTTATAGCCTCTAGTGTTATTAGCGCTCCCAATATTTTTTCAATCAAACAGTGACACTTCATTTGGTAATCGCCGTTATAATGTATATTGCCTCTTTCGGACCATCCGCCGAAATAGAGATGACCTCTCGGAGATCTCCAAAGCCACCGCGGACGACCGGCAAGCCAGGACGCCACGCAACATTGCCGGAGCCCCGTTTCCGGGCTGCAGACGGTGATATTCTTCGCAAGCGTAGGGCTGCAATAGATTCAGACGGCGACTCAATTCTCATCGTCGCAGCCATAGGTCTACGCTCCGCTCCTTCCGGCACGGTACTCTCTTTCAATCCATGCATAGGTTTTGCGGAGTCCTTCGCTGAACGGTGTACTTGGCTCCCAGCCCAATATCTGCCGGATCATCGTATTGTCGCTGTTGCGTCCGGCAACACCGCGAGGTGCATCAGGTTCGTATTCCTTGGTAAGCTCGACTTCGCCGATTTCACAGGCCAAATCGACCAGGGAGTTGACCGATATCAGCTCCGAAGAGCCAAGATTGATCGGCGTAGCGATCAAAGCCTTGCAATGCATAATTTTGTTGATGCCGTTGATGCAGTCATCGATGTACATATAGCTGCGATTCTGCGTACCGTCGCCCCAAACTTTAACGGTATGGTCACCGGTCGCTTTGGCATGAATCACCTTACGGCAAATCGCCGCCGGCGCTTTTTCTCTGCCGCCATCCCAAGTACCGCGTGGTCCGTACACGTTGTGGAAACGGGCGATGTGTGTTTCCAGCCCGCGCTCTTTCCAGTATTCTTGGCACATGATCTCGGAAAATAGCTTTTCCCAGCCGTAGCCTCGTTCGGCATTGGCAGGATAGGCGTCGGATTCCTTTAACGCTCTGCAGTTAGGATCTTGTTGCAGATCGATATTGTAAGCGCAGGCCGACGACGAATAGAAATACCGCTGTACGCCGGCCTTGTACGCGGCTTCCAGCATGTGGGTATTGATCAGCACACTTTGCATGCACGCACAGCGGAATCGCTCGATAAAGCCCATCCCGCCCATATCGCAAGCAAGCTGATAGACTTCAGTTGCATTGCGGCAGGCATATTCACACGCCGCGCGGTTTGCCAGATCCATGCAAATCGCTTCGACGCCGTTCGTCCGTTGATACCACTGGCAGAGTGGTTTTTTGTCGACAGCCCGTATTTTAGTCAATGGTCCGTATTGCTGCTGCAACCATTTCACTAGATGCCCACCGATAAAACCGCCAGCGCCACACACTACAATAGTTTTTGCTAATGGCATAATTGTTACTCCTTTTCTATAAAAACTGTGAATGGAACGGCTACGTTATTGCAGCCATTTGTCGACGGCATTGCGCCAATTGAGGATTGCTTGTTCCTGTTTTGGCGTCCACCGATTCAGCTTGATTACCGTCTGACCGACCGACTGTGCAGATTCGGCCACATCCTCCAGGAACGCAGCGCCGGCCGGTTTCGCTGCCGCTGCCCCCGTGGCATCATCGACCAGCATATCGATAAACGACACAATCTCGTCAATGTTTTTGAACTCCGGCAGCTCCTTTTGCTGGCCCAGCAAACTCAGCGATTGTTGTGCCGCCGGCGGTTGCTGCGACGGTGCCTGCGGAACAGCCACAGTCTCGTCTGCCGCTGCAAGCAGGCCTGCTCTTTCCAGCGCTGCCGCAATTTCGCTAGATATCTCCGGCACGTCTGCGCTGATAAGCGTGATTTTATGCAGCATTCTGTTAGCTATTGCCTGCTGGATGACCTCTATCGTCCGCGTATTTGGCATTATTTATGCTCCCAGTTCTGTGAATTGTCTGTCGGCAGACAAATACTGCCCAGCGCATCATTGTTCAGCAGCTGTAGATTGGCGCCTCCACGTTAGAGTACGTCGATGCTGATCGTATTCCCACCGTCCGGGAACCTGTAGATGATCGTGGGCCACTCCCAGGCAGTCCACACTATATTCGAGCCCGTTTTCCTGCAACGCCTCCCGCAGAGCATTGCCGTTGGAATGCTCCGATAGGCGATCCATCAGCTCGACGGTATGATCAATCCAGTGGCTAATTTGCCGTATGAGTTTGATTAGTTCGCCGTCCGTCATTACTATTCTCCACCTTTATTTTGCGTATCTTCCCATACGGCAGCCCCAACACTTACAGGCAAACATATCCCCAGGGCTATGTCCCGTTTGTCAGTCATCTGATTCCTGGCAGTGGTATAGGGCAACAATGATTTACTAGTCTGTCGCATCGTCTTCTCTTTTCCTGTTTGCGTAATGTTGATATGCCCGGCAATCTAGAGTTGAACGAACGGCGTCCGGACCCCGCAGAAAGCTTGACGGCGCATCTGAGAATTCTGCCGTACAAACAGCGAATTTGATGCTAGATATGCTATTCATCGGACTCTCCTAGCAGTCCGAAGTATAGCAGGCGCGACTGTTGCAGTCAACGCGCCGGAGTCAACTGGCTCTGTGCCGAATATATTCGGCAACCCGCCTGTGCAATGAAGGCTTTTTGCTGCTCCATCGCAGACCCTCGCCGGCCACGACTTTGACGTCTTTGCTAGGATTATAATCCCGTAGAAGCAAATGCCGCGTACCGCATCCGCGGCCGTCACGGCGTCCGTGCGACTGAAAAATTGCCGTACATTGTACATAATCTATTCGTTTGGCAACCGCTTTCTGCCACCTTTTGGCCCATAGCATCAGATTCTGCTGCATCTCCAACGAATAGCCCCAATCACGGTATGTTTCGACCATTGATTGGGGATCAAACATGCCTGCATAATGCACAGCATCTCCGCTACCCACAATACACCGTTGATATAGTCCGGGCTTCTTGATGATGTCGGCATGGTAACCCCAGACACCGCCGCTGGTAACGCGTTTGAGTTTGCCGTCGCGTTTCCATGCAGCCACGGCGCCTGTGCCGACTAACGTTCGCTCGTCGCCGATGGATCGCAGACGACCAAAGCATTGGATTGCCTTATTGACGTTCAACAGCATGGATGCCCGCTGTAACCACCCTTTGCGGCGAATCAGACAATCGCCGTCCATGCAAACGATCTTTTTGTAGCCGCGCTTGATGAGCATTTCGCAACCGATTTGCATCAGCCGCTCTTTCTGCCACAAGACGTCGCCGGGCACAATATGCGAAATGCTGCCAAGATCGGCCGTACAGACGTGCCCCATATCACACTCGACGATCAACACTTGTTTTGCATCGCAGCTGCCCAGCTCGTCAAGTGTTTTTCGCAGATTCTCGTTTCGCCGCGGCGATGGCCCGGCGGCGAAGAAAGGGATACAAACGCCAACGTCTTTCATGGTATGGCTTCCTTACCAAATAATTACTTCTTGCCAGGGCTCCTCCTGGTATTGTGCTTCGTTTTGAACGTCCTCATAGCCTCAGCAAAATTGCCTTGGCAGCCGGCCCATTTCCAAAATTGCGCAAAATGCTCCGGATGGTCGATATCGACCGTCATGTATTGTCTTGCGCTGCCGTCCAATTTTGGCGACCGCAAAAAGATTTTGATCAGCCCGTTGGATGCCGCAACATATTCGCGGCAGTCGAGCATAACATCGCGATCCGGGGATTTAGGCCGCTTCCAGCCCATCCGCATGCTGTTTCGCCAGGCAGAGATGATTTTGGCCGGTTGGTTTACGCAATGCTTGGCGTGCGACACTGCAACAGCCTCCGGATCCCGGATTAGATGCACATAACGTGCATCTGGATATTTCTCGTCGAGGATGCCGAGAAACCAGGTCAAACGATTGTTGACTTCGATGTGATTGTCCGGATACCACAGATCATTTCGTAAGCTGGCAGATTCATGCCTTGCCGTATAGTTTGTCGCGTGGCTACATGCTCGTGCCATAGTCATCGAGCCACAGCGACCAGTACACAATACGAAAATGTTGTTCATGTTCAATCCTTTCTGGCAGGGTCGTCCTTGCGCTTCTGTACTTTGGCACGCACAGCTGCCAGCATTTTCATTTTGTTGCCGACTCCCAATGTCCAGTTGGCATGATGCATCACGATATCATCGGGCACATGCAACGGCTGACCTGGCGCCCATTTCCGTCGTGGCGACCAAAAGCGATTATCGAGAGTATTGCAGCGGAATTGCCTGCGGATTTTCTTGCGATTAAGTAACTGCTGCTCATTTGTTGTTGCTGTAACGCGGGCTGCAATCTGCGACCACACATCGTACATAAGGTCGGACGCGCGGCAAATAAAAAAGCCACCACTAAGCCGCGGGCCGTCTCCCCTCCAACTTTTTGCCGATTCCGCCACCAAATCATTGCCGTCGATTGCGTTTAACAGTATTTCTACTGTACGACCAAAAAATTGTATGTCGCAGTCCGTCTGTACAAAAAATTCTTCGCCCTCTTGCTGTGCTACTCGTACAGCTTGCGCCGTCAGCAACGCCCGCTCTCGCATTGTTTCATTGAAACCCTTTGTGCGAAAACGGCCGCGGGGATCCCGCTGTGGCAGTTGGCCGATAGTCAACGTATATTCCCCGGGTATCAAGGATGGCAGGAAATATTCATCCAGCATCCGTTTGTGGGAGTCGGTGAAATATACGTAGAGTCGCATTAGTCTTCAGCCAACTGGTATAAGTGCCCGTATATGTCTTCGGCCGGCATGTCTGGATTCAGACATCGCACGAAATTCGTCACGTTGGAGTTGCCATGGACAAACACGTCCGACTTGGCCAATAGCCACGCGTCTTTGATGATATCGACGCCCAGAATATACGGATTGAACTTCTTGGCAAGATGCGGTTCGCCTTTCGCTGGCGTAAATTCGCTCGCGCACACAACGCGGGTGCCATATCGCCTGTTCACTTTATCGATGACTTCGCCGGCATCTGTAGCTAACAGAATTACGCTGTTCTCTGTTAAATGCTTTTCAACCCGCGCGAAATAAGCCGGATAGCTCGGATGCCCCACTCCGAGCTGATCGCTAAAGTAAATAGCGCCGCCGTGGAAACGCAGCGGGCCGCGGAGATGCAGCCCAATGACGTGATGGCCTTCCAAATGCTCTCTGTAGAACATGTCAATGAGCATCACAATGTCCTGCCGCAGCTGAATGTGCTCTTTGATCAGGACATGAGCATGCCACGGATCGGTCGGCGGCATCAGGACGTCCGGGCATTTGTATTTTTCACGGTACTCCTTCGGCAGCACAGCGCCTCGTGGCGCCACAATTGCCACTTTTGGTTTGCGGAGCAGTTCCATCGACCGATCGCCACGCTTGACAATCTGCCCTTCCTGTTCTTCCCGCACAAAGAACTGCGGCCAGGCATCCTTGCCTGGTGCCGAATAAAGCCCGCCCTGCCACTTGGGCCATATTCGCCATTCCCGCTGTTCGGCCAATGCACAGGCATGTACGTAATGGTTTAGATTACAGAACATGCCACTCTTCCCGAGCCTGTAAATGAATAAGCCCGCCATCGTATTTCTCTTTGACAAGGGGTTGTAGAGTTACGGAATTTCTACAGTCAATGTTACCTGTTTTGGCTGCGGCATGACAATATCACCTTTGATCAATACGGCTGTTTTGAACGGAAAAGTGTCATATCGATGCATAATAGCCGCATTTTCGACGAATGTAAAGCCGTCTCGCAGCATTTCGGCGACCGTTTTTCGAGCACATCTTTGTCGCTGGTTGCAAATATTTCGGTATACGGGCCGTCTTCATTATTGCATATCAAGAAATACATTCTTATCTCTCAGCGTCCTGATTGTTTCTACCGCCGCTTCGAGGCTTTGCACCATGATATCGCTCCGGTTTTTCAGCCAAGGGCTGGGCTTATCGCCTGAAAAGACCGTCACGATCGTTTTATTCAGCATGTATGCCATTTCCACCGCTATTGCAGTGCCCCAGCCTGGCCGTGTTGCCATTACCAAAACGATATCGCTTGCTGCGATGCCGGCCTCGTCAAAACTGACGAGTTCTGCTTCCATTTCCGCTTCGCGACCCCGACAATCCAAATCCATTGGATTGTGATAGTCGTAGTCGTCGCCTAATAGGCACATCGCTTCTTTGCGCCAATCGATGCACTCGGCATCAGTACATCCTTGGATCGGGCCTTCCAGCGCTATTTGTATCCGTTGCTTGGTTTTATACGGGAATCCATATTTATCCCACTCTGCCAGCCAGCACTGCGCGCTGTGTACGAGCTTTTCTCTGTCACGCCGCGGGGCTTTGACACGCGTTAGATATCGCAGTATTTGCGATTGCCAATAACCGAAATTATGGTCGCGAGCATATTCGCACGGCTGAATTTTGCCTTGCAAATAGTGCTGCCCGTCTACTTGGCTCTTAAACGGATCGTTCATACTGTTCTCCTAAAGTGTGTTATACCCTGCTTCGTTTAGCCGCACTACATCGCGCTGTGCCAGCTGCGCAGAGCTAAACGGGGACTATTTCTCCAACTCCCAGACTGCCAAATCGGCCGTGCCGAATGCTGGACGGAACGCGCCCAGACCGATCGTCGGCGCTCCGGCTTCAAAGAAGCCTTCCATCATGTCTGGCGTGATTACGCTTGCGCGCAGTCTGATCAGCACCTTAAACACGATGCTCCACGGCAACGGCAAGACCGGGCGGAACAGCTCGACGGGAATGAGACTCCCGCCCTTCTGCACGCGGCCGGCACCGTGATGCACCCAGATACCGCTTTCCGGATCATGCTTTACACCATCGTCGCGCGTTTTCCAGCCGTGCCATACGACTTGCTTGCCGGCGGAAAGGATCGGAATCTCGGTCGGCTCGATCTTGACGAATGACAGGATATTCTCTGCGAGCTCCTGTCGCGCGCCCGCCTTCATCCTGCCTTGCGGCCCCCAGCGGTTTACGCAACTGGCGCCTTTCTGCTTCGCCAAAAATGACAAAATGTTAATATTGGGAATAAACAGCTTCTTGCCGATACCGTCGGCTTCGTCGTGTGCATAAAACCGCCGCTCTGGGTGTCGGTTGTGCTCCTCTGCAATTTTGGTATCCGTTCCTGCAAACCTGTCGAACATGAGCGGCGAAATACCGCTTAATTCGCATCGATAGGTTTTAATCGTGTCCTTCGGCTGTCGTCTCTTTGCAGCCATCTTTTCTCCTTTTTCCTGTTAGTGAAAAACTCGCTCAGAAAAAACTTGCTTTACTTTGCTGTGTTTTTGCTGTGCTGCACAGTGCTGAGCGCTGCTACGCGCCGCTGCGCTGAACTATGCTAGGCCTAGCTTCGATTTTATTCTATGGTTTTGGCGGTAAAGTATGCTTTGCATTGCACTGCATTGCATTGCAGCGCTGCGCACGGCTCTGCCTAGCCCGGCTACGATTTCATTCTATGGTTTTGGCGGTAAAGTGTGCTTTGCTTTGCATCGCTATGCTTTGCACGGCGTTGCAGAGCTGCACAAGGCTATGCACAGCACAGCTCAGCAGCTGATTCAACTGAATTCTACTCTATTGACGTCTTGGCAGCAACTTTGCCAAAAACGACAAAACGTTAGTACTGAATGTAAGCAGCTTTTTGCCGATACCGCCAGCATCGTTGGCATTGTTGTCGGCCAGAAGGCGCCCCAGGTGCTTCAGGCGATCCAATTCCCAAAGGTATTCCCATTCAGCAAACCTGTCGTACATGATCGGTGAAATACCGGGTAATTCGCATTGATAGGTTTTATTGTACGACCCCGTTGGCATCTCTTTGCCACTATCTTTTCTCCTTTTGTTAATGCAAGCGCGTTCGAGAAAATATAGTAAAAGTGTGCTTTGCATTGCGCTGCATCGCCTCGCTGAACTGGGCCGCGCAATGTTGCGATCTGTTTGGTTGTATCCGAACTCTATGCTATTGGTCTCCTGCCAATAAAATGCGCTTTACCATGCTTTACATTGCACCGCTGGACCAAGCAGTGCTTCATCTCGCTGAGTTGCATTGAACTATAATTCTGTTGGTCGCGATAGTAAAGTACGCTTTGCTTTGCATTGCATCGCAGCGCTATGCTTTGCCGCGCCGCGCCGCGCAGAGCCTTGATTATGTTCTGTCGGTCTTGGTAGTAAAGTGTGCTTTGCATTGCTGAGCTTCGCACGGCTGAGCTAGGCTGAGCCCCGCCGAGCCTCGATTATATTCTGTTGGTCTTGGTAGTAAGTGTGCTTTGCTATGCATTGCTGTGCTGAGCAAAGCAGTACTCTGCTGGGCTAAGCCTTGCCCGGCAACGATTATGTCCTGTTGGTCTCGGTAGTAAAGTATGCTTCGCTGGGCTTAGCTTTGCTGAGCCCTGCTTTGCGCAGCGATGCTATGCAGAGCGCAGCCTGGCATTGATTATGTTCTGCTGGTCTTGGTAGTAAAGTGCGCTTCGCTTTGCTGCGCCGAGCTCGGCTGCGCCTAGCTGGGCTGAGCTAGGCCCAGCTCTTGTTCTGTTGGTCTTGATATAGAGTGTGCTTTGCTTTGCTCTGCATCGCAGCGCATAGCTCTGCGATGCCCTGCCGGGCCCCGATTATGTTCTGTTGGTCTTGGCAGTAAAGTGTGCTTTGCTTCGCTGAGCATCGCTAGGCAATGCACTGCTATGCTATGCTGAGCCAGACTAAGCCGCGATTATGTTCTGTTGATTTTGCAATGGAGTATGCTGCGCTTTGCATTGCTTTGCTTAGCCGGACTCTCTGCCGCGCTCACACCGCGGCAGGTGGGGAGAAGTCGCTTAGGTGTCTGAGATTCGCCGAACTAATTGATCGAGGCTGGTCGCGTGATTCACGAGTCGTCCAATCGCCTTCTTGACAGCCTCGGCCGATAGACCACTTTCCTCGACGGCTTCGCTACGGAGAAACGTGTAGCGACCACTAGATTGTCGGTCGTCGATCCACTTTTCCAGGGTTGCAGCTGCCATTTCACCGTCTCCATGTAGTCTGCACAAAGGGACAGAAAGTATCCCGCTATGCAGACTATTGTACGATATGGATCGATCCGGCGCCGCTTTGCTATGCTATGCTCTACTAAGCCACGATTATGTTCTGTTGGTCTTGGTAGTAAGTATGCTTTGCTTCGCTGTGCAGCGCTTTGCTGGGCTGAACAGAGCCTAGCCGTGCCGGGCGCCGATTATGTTCTGTTGGTCTTGGCAGTAAAGTGTGCTTTGCTGCGCTTTGCTGTGCTGTGCTGAGCAGGGCAGTACTTTGCTTCGCTAAGCCCAGCCCCGATTATGTTCTGTTGGTCTCGGCAGTAAAATATGCTTCGCTGCGCCGAGCCGAGTTGGGCTCCGCCGGGCTCTGCCATGCTGAGCCTGGCCCCGATTATGTTCTGTTGGTCTTGGTAGTAAGTGTGCTTTGCTTTGCTGAGCATGGCTAAGCTATACACGGCAATGCTGCGCTACGCTGCGCTTTGCTAGGCCGGGCAAAGCCTCGCTGCAATTATGTTCTGCTGGTCTTGGTAATAGAGTATGCTTTGCTATGCTTTGCTTCGCTGGGCCCAGCTGGACTATGCAGTGCTGTGCCTCGCACGGCCTGGCAGCGATTATGTTCTGTTGGTCTTGATAGTAAGTGTGCTTTGCTTTGCTTTGCAGCGCTCTGCTCTGCCACGCCGAGCTACGCGGGGCTCTGCTGCGCCTAGCCCGGATTATGTTCTGTTGTTTTGGCAGTAGAGTGTGCTCTGCTTTGCAGCGCTGCGCTGGGCCTGGCCGCACTGTGCCTAGCCCTGATTATGTTCTGCTGGTCTTGGTAGTAAGTATGCTTTGCTACGCTGCGCCACGCTAGACTACGCTAAGCTCGGCTTAGCCAAGCCTCGCCCCGATTATATTCTGTTGGTCTTGGTAGTAAAGTGTGCTTTGCTTTGCTGGGCTATGCCTAGCTAGACTACGCTAAGCTCGGCTTAGCCGAGCCGCGCCCCGATTATGTTCTGTTGGTCTTGGTAGTAAGTGTGCTTTGCTGCGCTGGGCATCGCTCGGCTATGCTGTGCTCTGCTGGGCCCGGCAAAGCCTGGCAGCGATTATGTTCTGCTGGTCTTGGTAATAAAGTGTGCTTTGTTATGCTTTGCTTCGCTGGGCCCAGCTGGACTACGCAGTGCTGCGCCTCTCGCAGCATGGCAGCGATTATGTTCTGTTGGTCTTGATAGTAAGTGTGCTTTGCTGCGCTGAGCCAGGCAACGCTACGCTGAGCCGGGCGTTGCTGCGCGGGGCCAAGCTGCGATTATATTCTATTGGTCTTGGTTCGCAGCGCTCTGTATGGCTTTGCTGCGCTGAGCGGCGCTCTGCCTGGCACTGATTATGTTCTGTTGGTCTTGGTAATAAAGTGTGCTTTGCTTCGCTGCGCTGAGCTGAGCATTGCCCTGCTTAGCTATGCCGGGCCCCGATTATGTTCTATTGGTCTTGGTAGTAAAGTATGCTTTGCTTTGCGGCGCTACGCACGGCTACGCTCCGCCGCGCTCAGCTGAGCCATGCAGCGATTATGTTCTGTTGGTCTTGGTAGTAAGTGTGATTTGCTTTGTCCTGCTTTTGCTGCCGCTTAACTGGACACTATGCGCAAGGGTCGGTCTGCTTGTCGATCTCGACCTGCTTAGCTCGCATCTTGGCCAGTTGCTTATCATACGCTTTGCCGATTGGATGATTGAGACACATCAACGGAGCGTGAGCAACACCATTATCCCTCACTACAACGTGATTATCTCTTCTTGCCTCGCGGAGGATCTCTTGGGCTTTGTCGATCTGTTCGTCCGAGTGCGGACCCTTACTGTGGCAATCGAATGCTCGTGCCATTCTCTCGGCCATCAACTGGATCAGCTCGCTCTTGGTGCCGATCTGGATCTCGGGGACCAAGCAGAACTGCCTGGTACGCGGCCAAAGTGGAGCATCCTTGGGGATCTTGCCCTCTTCCTTGTTCTTCTCGTAACCTTTGGTTGTTTCATTCTCGATTGTCGGCACTTGTTCGAGCCACATGCAACGGTGGCGGTCGTTCTTATCCGGAGGATCGCTCGCCGGCCTGACATTGAACGGGTAGAAATCCTCATTGGGCATGGTCGGTATCACGCCGGCCATCACAATACAGTAGAGCTTTTCTGCTTCTTTGACAGGCTTATTCGTTTTGACTACGCGAGTACGCGCGACTCCCAGGTCATCGAGTTCAACGCACTCCGGACGAACCTCGATGATCTTTTGTTTCAATTCGTTCCAGATAAACAGGTTGCCATGTATGCCCGTGTCAAGCACAAAGCCATATTCGTTCGGCTGGAAGGCCGGGTCGCGAGAGTCCTTCCTCGGTCTGACCCAAGTTCCTCGCGGGAAGCACTTGCCGATCTCGGCGTGCATGCCACACGTTGCTTCAATCCCCTTGGTCTTGGCAACACCCTTGGCGGCTAAGAACCAAGCGAACATACCGGCGACAGTGGCAGCACAACTGCCCATGAAACCTCTACGATTCGACATCACTACTCTCCTTCTTGATAACGACGAGGACACTGCCTCTTGGATGATCGCGGCCGAGCCTCGCCCTGTCACGATTTTGTTCTGCTGTTCTTGGTAGTAAAGTGTGCTTTGCTTTGCGGTGCTGCGCCGGGCTGTGCAGTGCTCCGCATCGCTGAGCACGGCCACGCCGCGATTATGTTCTGTTGGTCTTAGTGTAAAGTGTGCTTTGCTTTGCTGGGCTAAGCGCCGCTACACCGGGCTCCGCTGGACTTTGCTTGGCCCCGCTAGGATTATGTTCTATTGGCCTCGGCAGTAAAGTGTGCTTTGCTGTGCTTTGCTGGGCCCAGCTGGGCTATGCAGTGCTGTGCCTTGCGTTGCCGCGCTCCGATTATGCTCTGTTGGTCTGGAAAAGAATTGAAGCACAAAAGGCTGTCCTAAATGTGGCCATGTTTCCAAATCCAACCGAAACGGATTAGTGTTTCGGTGCGAAGTCTGTGGTTATGCAGACAACGCAGATCGTATTGGCGCTACTAACGTAGCACTTCGGTCCTTGGACATAGGGGACCGTAGCGGATCGCGTCTTGACACACGTTCATTCCAGCATCCCCTCTAGTTCTGCAACGTATTCGTCCAGACCTTTTCGCCTTAGCTTTACCTCTTTCAACTCCTTTTCAATAAATTCCTTTGGGGGGTTTCTCAATAGGCTCCCAATCAAATCCTCGCCAAAGGTCTGATCACGGCACGCCACAGCCTAAATCTATCAGATAATCACCAACATTATACTCTTCAGTAATAATGTCTTTAGGAATTTTAATGAATTGCCAGCTACCATGCATAGCAGCATCATTTGACCTAAATCTGTACCACATTATTTGTCCTCGAACTTGTGAAGTTTTATGGGGAAGGATGCCATGCCCAACAACTTCCACTATTGATCTTGGGAGTAAGTGTGCTTTGCTTCGCATTGCATTGCTGAGCATCGCTGAGCTATACAGCGCCTTGCCTGGCCCGGATTATATCCTGTTGATTTTGGCAGTAAAGTGTGCTTTGCTTTGCATCGCAGGGCGCCGCTTCGCAGTGCTGTGCTGAACTTAGCAGCGCTTTGCCAAGCCCCGATTATGTTCTGTTGGTCTTAGTAGTAAAGTGTGCTTTGCACTGCAGGGCTGCGCCCTGCGCAGCTAGGCCGTGCATTGCCCGGATGATCTCGGCTTTACCTGGTCTCTACCACGCCAAACCGCTGCCGGTTGAACGGCTGTAACGGTATTCTGGGCGAGCCCAGCGGAACGGGATCGTATCCCCGCTTTTCCGCATAGGTCGTAGTACCTTCGGCGTAAGTGGCCAAATAGCTGCCGGTCATCACGCCCAGCCGTTCTCTCTCCACTATCTTGCCGTCCTGCGGGACCAACTGAATGTCGGGATACACGAGCTTGTCGTGTAAATGGCCCATCAGCGTAATATCTGCATTGGTCTGATCGACGAACTTTTTCAGTCGCTGCATCTTACCGCCGCGGGTCTGAGCATATCCGCTGCCGTGGTGCGCCCTGATAGTAAACGTATCAGTCTTTTTTCCGCGCTTGAATACGATTGAGGCAAAACACGAATAGCCCAGGTTTTGCACTTTCAAACGATCACAGAGTTCCCGATGTAAATGCTGCTGCTCTTGATGGAGCTGATAAGCATCTTCGTGATTGCCGTAAAGCAGCCCCATGCACTTGTCTGCAATTGGTGCAAACCATTCGGCAATAGTGTCATTTCCTTTTTGTCCCATTGCACCGAGATCGGAGACCCGGAGCATCTTATCGACCACAGTCGGGTCAAACCGACTGTCTTTGTAGCCGATGAAATCACAGTAGTCGCCCATCCCGATCCATAGGCACCGTTCTTGCCTCTTGATCCAGTCGATAGTCTCTTGCGCTCGGTCCTTTGCACAAGCTTCATTCAAGAGATGAATATCGCCTAGCGGTACAAGGTAAAACGGACAATCCAAATCCTTTTTTCGTAGCGTAACATTCCATGGTTTTGCAGCGTACATGGCTCCCTTTCTACAACTAGGAGTGAAAATACTGCGACACGCTGTGCCTTACAGAACAACGTTCAGTAAGGCAGCGCTACAACGATTATATTTTACCGGACATAAAAATGCCCGTATATTTTCCCTGCGCTAAAGAGATTAAAGTATGCCCTGCTACACACCGCCCGCATTGCGGGACTGCGCTGGGCTTCGCCCGGCTTGGATTATTCTTCGCCGTATGATTGCGGGAAATTCCCGACATGATTCAGGACTATGGAAGGAGCAAAGTCGGTGAGTTGGGCTTTCGCCGCCTCGACGCCGTACGCTTTTAGCGCCGAACCTATCTTGCGTGTGATATCGTTGTTCACTTTGGAGCGATCCAGTTGAATGTCTTCGAGCCGCTTCCTGGTGACATACTGGCACAGAACTGCCAATGATTCGTCTATCACGGCTGTCTCTACGTCGTGCGTCTCGACTAACGCCTGGATTGCGTTTGTCACTGTATACCTGACCATACCGCCAACAACTACTCGTTGGCCGTCTTTGGTTATCAGCGACTGCGACGGCAAACTCTTTGTCTGCCGTTTGCGCGCCAGAGTATAGATGCTCGACCAGAAAGGCCAATAGAAATAGATTCCGGGTTTTAGCTCCCGGACGCGATTCCCGCGCTTGATCAGCACAGCAACATCGGTACATTCCACGTGTTTCCACGCCGGGAAGAAACTCCCCAGCGTAGTCATCAACTGGCCGAGCCAGGCGAATGCCGCTTCCATGGCCCCGCTCCCATATTGCCGGCTGAATTTCCGCAGTTCTCACGCTAATCACAATTGCTACCAAATCGACGATCGAAACAAGTTATTGTGGCACGACCTTGCTGGCCCTAGTTTTACCTTCATCGGTCGTGATCGTCTCGTACTCTACTGCCGTGCCTTCAGTCAATCCGTCGATGTCGCTTTTATTCGGCAATGCCGTGCAGTGAAAAAACACATCGGTCTTCCCGCTGTCTGGCATAATAAAGCCAAATCCACGATCAACAATCACTTTTTTAATGGTACCGCGTAACATCTCGCTCTCCATCATCGTTCAGGGTAATTGCAAAGAATGCAGGACATCTACCCTTTGAATGTCTCACATATCAGTAAATCGCGTTCGCTGGTTTCAGTCGCGTGTTCGCAGGATTGCCAGGATATCTTCCTCGCGGGCCATAACATATTCCTGGCCGTCGAACCTAAATACATCGCCGGCAAAATTGGACAAGACTACACGATCGCCTTCGCCGATCTGGCCGGAAACGTATGTGCCGTCGGGCTGCAGCCTTCCTGGCCCTACCGCAATAACAGTGCCAAGCCGCGGACGATCTTGCGACGCATCGGGAATGACTACGCCGCCCGGCGACATTTCTTCTGCTGAATCTCGTTCTACGACAATTCGGGTGCCGATTGGCTCAAACACAATCTTCGCTGACATCTTTCTCTCCCTGTACTTGTATTGGACGAAAAGCCTCACACTCCCAGACCGGCGTAACTACCATCATATCGTCGATCTTCCCGCAGCAGATCTCATACAGTGCCGCTGCAATTCGGCAGTTGTCTATCTGACCTGGATGAAAATGATCGCACCGGCAGCATAGACAGTGGTCCCGATGCCGACCTCGCAGATCCGTCTGCACGCTCACAGTGTGCCCGTGATGTTCGTACTGTTCGATCATCGCATTATTCCTTACCCTATCTAGGGTAGCGTAACCGCCCCATCATTGCAATATGTTGCATACCTGCCGGAAAACCGCGTCCAGTGTAAAATAGGCCGGAACGACCTCCCGGAGCCTTGCTTGCATGGCAGGAACCGCCCCAGATGCCTCCAGCGTCCGCAGGCAGCCCGCCAAGCCGTCCAAATCGTCTACGTGGCAAAGGACACTAAATTCCTCCCAACGCAGCCTATCGGCGTACGGGAGCCATAATTCGTCATAGATGTAGACCGGGATTGCCCCGTAGGTCATAGCCTCGTACAGCCGAAAGGACGTCTTACCATATCCGCGGGGACATAACGCGAATATACAGCGGGATAACCCCCCTGCAGCGGGTCGCCATAGTCTGCTTTGCCTATAAGTGTCATGGATTACGAATCCTGGCTCTTTGGCCAGCCGATTCCGCATCCTGGTGCGTACGCGGTGAGTGTTGCAACTCTTACTGGTAATTCTGCCGGAAAAATAGGCAAAATGCTTTCTTTCTACTCCAGCAACAGCAGGCAGAAAATCGTATACCAGCGGAACCGCAATATCGCCGACGCCGCCGGCCGCGAACGTCAACAGATTGGCCGGCACTTCATTGCGAAAGGCGCCGCTGTCATGCTGTACGATCGTGAATGCCGGCGCCTTGACGCGATCCAGCGCCGCCTGTATCTGCGCTGTGCGCGACTTCTTTGCTGTGTACAGATGCGTCCAGAATATGGGCAGGTACTGTCGGCTCAATCCTTTTGGCTGCTCCTGTTTCCACCTCGCATAGAAATAGTCTTCCAGCTTCGGTCCAGGAAACGGATAGGCCCAGCATCTGGTCCGTATTTTTCGCAAGCTTTCGGGCACATCAATCATGGAAATGGAATCCTTTCGGTAACGATGCCAATACGCCGCGGCTCGGCATTGCATTAGTGACGTTGCGCTCGTGGCACACAGCTATGCAGCATTGATCGCCGACGAATTCATCTACAGTCCATATATTATGGCTTCGACACATTACCGTAGTAAGTTTATCGCGCCAGGGCTCCAAATAGGATACGAACGGCGATGCTTGCCTTGCCGACAATTGCTTTGTTACGCCACTATTCGCCTCCATGCGGAAAAACGTCCTGAAATCCAATGTCCGCGGTTTTGTGTTTCGATAGCAAGCATCCTGCAGCAGCTGTACGAAATCTTCACGCACAGCGTCGTCGTTGTCCACCCTGGATGTGAGTAAGTGCGAATACTTCGTAGCCGTCTCGGCAACAATCGTCTTGATTGCCGCTTTGTAGTCGACCCCGTGGCCGCCGCGCGCTGCCCGGAACGCTGTCATGACCAGTCGTACCGGACATTTGGCGGCCGCAACTATCGCTTTGATGTCTGCCGCCGGCGTACGGCTGTCCATAGCGAGCACCCAAAAGAAATCCTTGTTGAGCTGATACTGTATGCTGGGCGCACAGAATCGCCGGAAGAGGACAAACCGCTGTTTCATCCATCGTTCCGGCGATCCAATGCGCCGATGCCGCCTTTTCACATTTGCCCGCCGCCTATCTGAGGCTTTCCGCCAATCGTCGTACAGGCCAACGTTGTAGCGAGTAAAGATGAAATGGGCGATCTTCGGCATTATTCCAGATCCTTGCGATCCTCGTCCGTGTACGTCGTATCTACAGGCTCAGAAGTCGATGTACATTTCCGTGCGCTGGTAACCTTTTCCGACATCTTTCGGTAGGCGGCACCGGGCTTACACAGATTATATTGCACAACACACGGAGCCCGAATACCAATATTGGTGGCCTGGTCGAACACATCGGCATTCGCACCGAGGAAGTTGAAGTGCCAGGAATACTTGTCCCGCTGTTCTTCGATCATCGCCTTAACCTGCTGCAGCGTGTATTCCCTGGAAGCGTTTTCCTTGCCGTCCGTAACAATGACGCAGATTACGGTTGCGGGTCTGTCGGCCTCGGTCATCGCTGCCAGTCGCTCGCCTGTCTCGGAGATGGCGCGCCCGACGGCATCCAGCAGCGCTGTCATGCCGGCTGGTCGCAACCGATATGGTGTTACATCTCCGATCGGCGTACCTTTGTAGACGAAGTCATACCTCGTATCGAATTGTACCAGTGTCAAGTTGGCTTCGCCGACGCCTTTCTTTTGCTCTTCGATAAACGTGTTGATCCCGCCTTCGGCATCTTCTTGGCAGGCACTCATCGATCCCGACCGATCCACGATCAGGATAATTTCTGTCAAATCTTGTCGCATAATAATTCTCCTTTGTAAAAAGTGCTGTTACTGCTGCACCACAAACTCATCTGGATGATGTCCGTGATTGCACCACGTTATCGCTTGCTCCGCCGTTTTGACGTCAGGCGGAACCCTAAGCATATGAATATCGCCTGTCGACGGGCAGGTCATTTTCAGTACGTTGTACTTGACCGGCATGTTGGACATTGGAACGTTGAGTAATTCGTACTCTCGCCAAGTATCCAAGATTTTACAGCCAAGCTGTAAAACCATTCGCTCGTATCCGATCTCTCTGATCAGAATGCGGCGTACTTCGGCATTATCTTCATCCAGAATCCATTCTGGCCTCCAATGCTCGCAATTTACCGCACCCATTCTTTCTGGAATCTTGACATTATGCCAGTGATACAGATTGAACCCCCAGTACTCTACACTAGGC